>BNJS01000793.1_pt1 | contig 708718 bp, 893 predicted proteins | sample 8540461 | NCBI WGS metagenome assembly BNJS01 (sample SAMD00202454, study PRJDB9452) | human saliva metagenome | isolation source: human saliva | place: Japan
TCGCAAATTAAACTGTACAAGTAGCCATCGCGCTGCAATGTTACGTAATATGGCGAATTCATTGTTGACTCACGAGACTATTGTAACAACTTTGCCTAAAGCAAAGGAATTACGCCGTGTGGTTGAACCATTGATTACATTGGGTAAGAAACCATCTTTGGCTAATCATCGTTTGGCATTTGACCGAACTCGTGATCGTGATGTTGTAGTGAAATTGTTTGGTGATTTGGGTCCCTCGTTTCTCTGCTCGTAATGGTGGGTATGTTCGAGTATTGAAATATGGGTTCCGTAAGGGCGATAATGCCCCTTGGCTTTTGGTTGAATTAGTTGATAAACCAGTGGCTGAGTAATTTTTAAGCATATAACGCCATCTATTTATAAATAGATGGCGTTATTTTTTATAATATTTGAAGGTTAATGATTTATTGAGTATTGTGTTTTCAAATATTAATTGAATAGCTAAGGTTTGCGCGGTAAACTTACATCATTAAAAATTCTATAGTTTTATCTATGATTAATGCCTTCGATATAAAATCGACAAAGATAGATGTATTATCTATTTGTTTGCATACATCAGATTTGCTTGATTTGGAAAATGTTTTAGTCAAATTGGGGAAGAAATTCCAGGAATCTGGTGTCGTTCCTTTTATGTTGGATGTTCAAGAGTTTGATTATCCTGAGTCTTTAGATCTTGCTGCATTGGTTTCACTTTTTTCGAGACATGGTATGCAGATTTTAGGTCTTAAACATCCTGATGAGCGATGGGCTGCCGTGGCAGCGAAGTATCATCTACTTTTCTGTTCATCTCATCTAGAAAATATTAGAGAACAGGATCAGATTGAGGTGCAAGAAACTGCCGATGAGCTGAAAACGAGGAAAACGGTATTGGTTACAACCTCTGTCCGTACTGGCCAACAGGTTTATGCTGAAGATGGAGATTTAATTGTAACCGGTGCTGTCAGTCAAGGTGCAGAGTTGATTGCAGACGGTAATATACATATTTATGCTCCAATGAGGGGACGGGCCTTAGCTGGTGCAAAAGGTGATACTTCCGCCCGTATATTTATTCATTCTATGCAGGCAGAGTTAGTTTCCATAGCTGGTATTTACCGCAATTTTGAACAAGATTTGCCGGATCACTTGCATAAACAGCCGGTACAGATATTGTTGCAGGATAATCGTTTGGTTATCAGTGCAATTGATTCAGAGTAATTGTTTGATATTTGAAAAAGGAAATATTGTGGCAAAAATTATTGTAGTAACTTCTGGTAAGGGTGGTGTTGGTAAAACGACTACCAGTGCCAGTATTGCAACAGGTTTGGCATTGCGCGGATACAAAACTGCGGTGATTGATTTTGATGTTGGCTTACGTAATCTTGACTTAATTATGGGCTGTGAGCGGCGTGTCGTTTATGACCTCATTAATGTCATTCAAGGTGAGGCGACACTTAATCAGGCATTGATTAAAGATAAAAACTGTGAAAATTTGTTTATTCTGCCTGCTTCCCAAACTCAGGGATAAAGATGCTTTGACACGTGAGGGTGTAGAGAAGGTCATGAAAGAGTTGGGTAGTAAGAAAATGGGTTTCGAATATATTATTTGTGATTCTCCTGCCGGTATTGAGCAAGGTGCATTGATGGCATTGTATTTTGCCGATGAAGCCATCGTAACGACCAATCCGGAGGTTTCCAGTGTTCGAGACTCTGACAGGATTTTAGGTATTCTACAAAGTAAATCACGTAAAGCAGAGCAAGGTGGTTCGGTTAAGGAGCATTTGTTGATTACTCGTTACTCTCCTGAACGTGTAGCTAAAGGTGAAATGCTTTCAGTACAGGATATTTGTGACATTTTGCGTATTCCCTTGATTGGTGTGATTCCAGAATCGCAAAACGTTTTGCAGGCATCTAATTCAGGTGAGCCTGTTATTCATCAAGACAGCGTGGTTGCTTCTGAAGCTTATAAGGACGTAATTGCCCGTCTATTGGGTGAAAATCGTGAAATGCGTTTCTTAGAAGTTGAGAAAAAAGGCTTCTTCAAACGTCTGTTTGGAGGTTAACGTATGTCATTAATTGATCTTTTATTTGGTAGAAAGCAGAAAACGGCAACTGTCGCACGAGATCGTCTTCAAATTATCATTGCCCAAGAGCGTGCTCAAGAAGGTCAGGCTCCCGATTATTTGCCGACTTTGCGTAAAGAATTGATGGAAGTTTTGTCTAAGTATGTGAATGTTTCCTTGGATAATATCCGTATTTCTCAAGAGAAGCAGGATGGTGTGGATGTTCTGGAATTGAACATTACATTACCCGAACAGAAAAAAAGGTATAGTTCATGACCTTGACCGAATTACGGTACATCGTCGCAGTTGCTCAGGAACGTCATTTCGGTCGCGCTGCACGGCGTTGTTTTGTCAGTCAGCCCACTTTATCCATTGCTATTAAGAAGCTGGAAGAGGAGCTTGCCGTTTCCCTGTTTGACCGGAGTAGTAATGATATTATTACGACGGAGGCAGGGGAACGCATCGTTGCTCAGGCACGTAAAGTGCTTGAGGAGGCAGAGCTTATAAGGCATTTGGCAAATGAGGAGCAGAATGAGCTGGAGGGGGCATTCAAACTTGGATTAATTTTCACAGTTGCTCCCTACCTGTTACCAAAGTTGATTGTTTCTCTGCGTCGTACTGCACCTAAGATGCCTCTGATGTTGGAGGAGAACTATACGCATACGTTGACTGAATCTCTTAAGCGTGGAGATGTTGACGCAATTATCGTGGCAGAGCCGTTTCAGGAACCGGGTATCGTTACCGAACCGTTGTATGACGAACCGTTCTTCGTCATTGTTCCCAAGGGGCATCCGTTTGAAGAGCTCGATGCTGTGTCGTCTAAAATGTTGGGCGAAGAACAGGTTTTGTTGCTTACGGAAGGGAATTGTATGCGGGATCAAGTGTTGTCAAGTTGCTCCGAGTTGGCTGCCAAACAACGCATACAGGGCTTGACCAATACATTACAGGGCAGTTCGATTAATACGATTCGCCATATGGTTGCAAGCGGTCTGGCAATCAGTGTATTACCGGCAACTGCACTGACTGAAAACGACCATATGCTTTTCAGTATCATTCCTTTTGAGGGCACTGCACCGAGCCGCCGGGTCGTGTTGGCATACCGTCGTAACTTTGTTCGTCCGAAAGCATTGTCTGCAATGAAAACGGCGATTATGCAATCGAGGTTGAGTGGTGTAACGTTCCTTAGAGGGTAATTTAAAAAAACAATGCCGTCTGAAAATTTCAGACGGCATTGTTTTATTCTTTAGACTGTATTTAATATGCCGTGGATACAACCCTAACAGTTGAATGAAACGCCGTTTATTCAATGGAATAGATTTCCACCCAGATGGGAATCAACTGATTATCTGAACACAGGTCTTTATTTAAATAGGATGTTTTATTTAGCTTTCAGTTTGAGGTAGATAGAGATACCGACTTATTGTTAGTTTGATATATTTGTAGGGATATCATATTTTTGCAATCCGCTACAAAGCCTATAGAAAAACCTCCGTATTGAATACAATACGGAGGTTTTTTAACTTGGTTTACCAGAGGTAGCCGACGCCGACACCGCCACCGGTTTTGGCTTTAGTATTGACGTTGACTTGACCTTTAATCAACCATTTTCCATTATCGCTGATACTGGAGTAACCAACAGCCAAAGCACCTTGAGAACCGTAGGTGCCGACTGATGCGGCAACCATAGATTTACCCGGCAGGTAGACCTGAGGCAGGGATGCTGCAGCATTCGAGCCGGCTGCTACACCATCGATCTTATCTTCAAGATCTTTTGTAACGCCTTTGAGCTGACTTACATTCACAGCATCACCATCTTTTATACCCGGAGCAACATTAGATATACGGACGGGTGCCTGATTGCCCTTGCTGCCAAGCCTCAGCGATCCATCTTCAGCAGCACTTAAAGTCGGAGCATGTTCCGAGGTTCCGAGAGACAGGCTGTTGAAATTCACATCGTTGGCTGTAGCGTAAGTGACTTTTGCCATTTTTGTCTTGGGTAACAGTCAGATTTTTTTACCTGCAATCATTTCAACAGCTTTGCCCGGGTTGATGACTTCGTCACCGGTTGATGCAGGATCTCTCTTACCGTCGGCAGTTGCAGAAGTCTTCAGCGTAAAGCCGGATGCGTTAATCATATCCGCAACGTTTTGGGCAGTTGCCACTTTGTTCAACGGAGCTGCCGCAGCTTGGGCTGCTTTAAGTGCATCTTGGGCAGCTTTTTCGCTTCCGGAGTTGCCGCTGCATCTTTTGCCAACTTATCAACCGCTTTTTGCGCGTCTTCTACCGCTTTAAGCAAATCTGCAGGTTTTTTATCGACAGGAATCAGACCTACAACTTTACCCGTAGCTTTACCGTCTTTGGTTTCCGCAGTAATTTCACCCGCATCCACATCAAACTTCACGGTGCTGGTCAGGTTGTCTGCTGTTTCAACAACTGCTTTTGTACCTTTGCCGTTGATGAAGTCCACGGTGTCGTATGGTTTCACAAAGTCGCGGGCTTCGTCGTTGTTTTTCAGGTTCCAACCCGCATTCAACACGTCGGAAACGGTTTGCCGCATTGTTACCGGCTTTGATTGACGATATCGGCAGCTTTTTTTCGGCCGTAATCGGCGCAGACTTGTTGTCTTTGTCGTCAATTATCTTGCCCGAAACATCTTTGGCATTCTTATCTGCGTCATTTACAGACGGAAGATTAGATTTCACATTACCCAATGTTGTCGGTGCGCCAATGGCATTCGGTGCCGCCTCAGGATTAACCATATTCGTTGTCAAACCCTCAGGCTTCACTTCTGTTGCAGTCGGATTGCCTTTGTCGTCAACGGTAAAGTATTTGTCGCCCACTTTAGTTACCGGCGTATCCTTTCCATTGACTTTAGCGGTATATTGGACAGGGCAAACCAGTCACATCGACTTTTTACCGTCGTTGTGGTTGCTTTATTGCCGTCGTTATCAACAAACTCTTTCGTCGCCAACTTAACTTTCGTGTTGTTGCCGTCTGCAAAACGAAGTTCGTCGTCAGGGTTGACTTTCTCATCTTCAACTTCGTCTTTGAAGTCTGCCGCAGATAGAGCATCTTTCTGCTTGCCAACCACAAAGCCCTGATTTTTTTGAATCGCAGCAGCAACCTTATTACCCGTTACATAACCGTCACCTGCATTGGTCGGGGTCGTATCCGCATCAGGAGTTACCGGGTTTTTACCGGCTTTTGGCTTACCGGTTTTCGGATCAATATCTTCGGTATTGTAATATTGGTCTCCTACTTTGGTTACCGGAGTATCCGTCCCATTGACTTTAGCAGTAAATTGATTCGGTTTGACTACCTCGCCATCTTTAACGCTAATCGTGATTTCACGAATAACAGAACCATTTTCTTGAGTGACATTTTTACCTGTTACAGAGATACCTTTATCACCTTTAAACTCTACTTTATTCGCGTTTTTCACGGTATTGGTGTAGTCGTTATCTTTTGCAGATACCACCCAACCCATATTCGCTAAATCACGAACGGTTGCTGCAGAATTTAATGTCTCTTCGCTTAAAGGTTTATCACCTTTTTTCGGGTTAGTGCCTAAGTCGACTAGTTTATCTGTTCCCGCTTGAGCTGGCGTGATATTACCATCAGTATCACGTTGATCACCTGTTGAAGTATTAACATCTGCAGTATTCAACACAGAGCCCACACCTTTTAATTGTGTTGGCTTGCCATCTTTCGATGTGATATTCAACGCAGAAGATGGTTGCGCATCGGTACCATTGTTCATAGCCGGTTTCGCCGCTTCCGTTTTCATCGTTACAGGGCTTACTGGTGTAACTGGTGTTGTTACATCCACTGGCGTTGCATCTTGTTTAGGAGCACCGTTCACCACATCAGCTGGGTTGTAGTACTTGTCGCCCACTTTCGTGTACGTATTACCTTTGCCATCTGTGTATGTATTCGGGCTACCTACGTTCAACGTGCCAGTATCCACATTTGTGAAAGTCACATTATCCTTCGTAGCGTATGTAATCTTACCGTTTTCATCCTGTTTCACAGTCAAGTTATTGCCTGCTACCATTTTCACAGTATTGCCTGGTTTGATTAACTCGCCATCATTTTTAGTACCTGTCGTTAACTTTTCCCCACCATCAGCGGAAGTTTCCAAGTTAAAGCCAGCATTGTTGATGGCTTCCGCTACGTTTTGTACAGTAGCTATTTTATTCAAGCCTGCATCATCATGGGCTTTTTGAGCCTCATTCACAGGTGTTTGTTTAGCTGCTACTTCTGCTTTTTATCTTCCACGGCTTTTTGCAATGCAGGATCCTTAGGATTTGCTGCCAATGCAGTTTCCGCTGTTTTTAACGCATCTTTCGCTGTGGCTAATTCTTTTACCGCTGCATCTAAGGCATCTTTCAATGTCTTAGCATTCTCTGGCGTTGTTGGACCTGCTACGGAACCATTCGTGTTAGATGTGATTTCACCTGTGGTTACTTTCACACCATCTTCGTCCACAGTAACAGAACCATTCGCTGGTTTCACGTTGAAAGTCACATCACTTGTGGTGTTACCTTCACGAGTTGTCACCACCGCTGTTGTACCAAGGCCGTTGATGAAGTTCACCGTATCATATGGTTTCACGAAGTCTTTCGCTGCACCATTGTTTTGTAAGTTCCAACCTGCGCTCAATACGTCACCTACTGTAGCTGCGTTGTTCGCCGCAAAGTTAGGGTTTCTTACATATTTCTTAGGATCCGTTGTGACATTGCCATTTTCGTCAATGAAGTTACCTTCTTCATTCGTCATGAATGGAGACATCATCGCCGCTACCACTGTATGAGACAATGGAGCTTTCGCATTACCAGTATTCGTAGTGGAATCTGGTTCTGTCACCTCTGTTCCATCTGGATTAAAGGCTTTTTGTTTCTTGTCATCTACGTTAGGCAAGTTGCTCTTCACATTTTGCAATGTTGTCGGCGTAGTTGTACCCTTAGGACCATTCACAGACGTTACTACATCACCCTCGTTTACTACTGTATCAGGGTTATCCGGTGTGCCTTTACCATCTGGAGTTGTATGGTATGTCACATTGCCTTTATCATCTTTCACTGGATATACTTTTTTACCATCCTTCGTAGTGAAGCTTGTTGGCATGATCGCATTGTTCGTAGATACTTGGTCATCTACTTTCACAGTGATTGTACGTACACCTTTGTCATCTGTTTTACCAGTGACAGTCGCTGTACCTTCACCTACGAATTTCACTTCGTTTGCATTTTTCACTGTGTCGGAGTACGTCTTAGTCAAATCACCAGTCGTTTTTATCTGCAGATACAATCCAACCCATGTTACGTAGGTCACCTACAGTTGCGGCTGTGTTGTCGCTTACTTTAGGTTCCCCTGTGGTAGGTTTAGACAAATCAACTAAACCACGGTTTTTATCGTTTGTTCCTGGTAGATCCGCACCATTCACTTGATCACCATATTTTTGTAAGCCAGATGTGACATTTCCTAATTGTGTAGGAGAAGTCGTTTTCTTATTCGGCTCTGTAGCTGTATTAGTTACATTTGGATTGACTAAGTTAGTGCTCAATGGATTTTTGGAAGTATCTACTGGCTTGATTACATTGCCATTATCGTCGATAGGTTCCCCATTGTTGTTCACTTTCGTGCTTGGGTTACCTTGTTCATCTACTGGTTGACCTTTGTCATTTACTTTGTAGAATTTATCTCCAATTTTAGATACTGGTGTGCCATCTGCTGTTGTATATGTCACAGGCAAGCCTGTTACGTTGTATGTAACATTGCTTGTCGTTCCATCTTCAGATGTAGTCACAACTGCTGTGGTGTTAACACCATTAACGAAGTTTACAGTATCGAATGGTTTTACAAAGTCACGGGCTGTACCATTGTTTTGTAAATTCCAACCTGCATTCAATACGTCAGATACAGTAGCTGCGTTGTTGCCTACGAATTTAGGATTTACTGCTCCATCTTTCATAGGGGTTAACAAGTCAGCTGCATCTGCTGCTGTGATTGGTGCTGCGGTATTGTTTTTACCATCAATTGCAGTTCCATCTACGTTATGAGCTGTTTTATCAGCATCGTTAACTGTTGGTAAGTTACCTTTCACATTATTCAATGTAGTTGGCGCTGCTACCGCTTTATTCGGTGCATCTGCTGTGTTCACCACATTAGGGTTAGTCAAGCTATTGCCAAATGTAACAGGTTGTTTACCGTCTTTGGGTGTTACAGTAGTCACTTTTGTAGCTGGATCTTTTGTGAATGTCACATCACCTGCTGGATAGTAGTTGCCATTGTCAGCTTTCACATATCCATTTGTTGGATTGCCGTCTGTATCCGTTTTAATATCCGGAGTGCCATCAGCTTTCACAGGATAGTAATTATCGCCCACTTTAGTCAATTGAACCGGACCATTTGGTGTTGCAATTGTCGTAGCGATTGGCAAGCCTGTTACGTTGAAAGTCACATCGCTTGCAGTACCTTCCGCATTCGTTGTTACCACAGCTGTTGTATTACCACCGTTCACGAAGTTCACAGTATCGAATGGTTTCACGAAGTCTTTCGCTGCGCCATTGTTTTGTAAGTTCCAACCTGCATTCAATACATCACCCACGGTTGCAGCATTATTTTTGATAGTGTCTGCATTATCCGGTTTAACTGCTTCGTTTGTCGGCGCAGTTGTATCTTTTTTCGCACCATTTAGGTTGCCAGCTACATTAGACAAGGTAGTTGGTTTAGTTGTACCTTCTGGTCCGTTAACGGATGTAATAACGTCACCGTCATCTACCTTTTGGTCTCCCTCACCTTTACCATCTGGCGTTGTGTGATACTCAATCTTACCCTGTGCATTTTTAACCGGATATACTTTCGTGCCATCCGCTTTGGTATAAACCACTGGGGTTACCGCATTATTCGTTGACACTTGGTCATCTACTTTCACAGTGATTGTACGAACATTACCGTCTGTTTTACCCGATACGACAGCAGTCCCTTCGCCGACGAATTTCACTTCGTTCGCGTTTTTCACTACATCTAAATATGCACCTTCTGCACCCGTCGTTTTTATCTGACGATACTTTCCAGCCCATATTTTGTAAGTCACCTACCGTCGCCGCTGCGTTTTTGTTCACTGTTCCATTTAAGTCTACTAAATCCGCTGGCGTTGTACCCGCTGGCACCGTACCTGTCGGTGTCGTGTTAATCGTCGTTTTATTTAACACTGAACCTACACCAACAAGTTGAGTCGGTTTCGCATCTGTACCACTGCTGATATTCAACGCTGTCGTCGGTTTATTTGCATCATCGTTATTAGATGCGTCTTTCGCCGCTTCAGTTGTTAAGTTAACCGGTTTTTTTACCGTTCGCAGCATCATCTTTACCCACTTTCACAGAATCAAACGATACGTCTTTATCCGTTGCAAAAGTAAAGTTTTTACCCTCACGTTTAACACGTAGGTTTTTACCTGCCGTAAAGGTTACTTCATCACCTGCAGCAATGCCTTCGCCTGGTTTTGCACTATCATCTGTTTTGTCAGCGTCTTCAATATCTACGCCTGTATTCGTTGCTTTAGCAATCCATTTCGCTGAATTGACCGCTTTTGCCACAGCGTCAACTGTCGCCAGCTTGCCTTTATCCGCTTCAACAGGACGTACTTGACCCACTTTTTCTGTGCTAGTTTTATTATCAGCTGTAATCTCTTCGGTTGAGCCTGTCACAGCCTTCACTTTGCCATCATTGTCGACAGTGATTGTTGTGCCGTCGGTATTAACCGCAACTTTGTTGCCATCAGCCGCATCAATTTTGAGGCCTTTACCTGTATTAACCTTAATGCCGTCTGCATCAACAGTCACACCATTGCCTGCTTTGGCTTTGATTTTATTGTCGTTGGTTTTTTCTAAACCATCGCCAAGGTTTGCACTGTATTTGATTGTGCTGGTTTTGCCGTCTGTATTTGTAGTAACAGATACACTTGTGCCGTCGCCGTCAACAAAATTAACGATGTCATAAGCAGTAACAAAATCTTTTGCAGTACCTTTTTCTTGCAAGTTCCAGCCTGCGTTCAATACATCACCTACAGTCGCAGCATTATTAGAATTAACTTCATTAGCTGCAGTTCCTAATGTCGGTTTTGTTGCTGAAGTTGTCGGTGCTGTTGTGCCTGTTTTCGCACCGTCAAGATTGCCGGCTACATTGGTAATCGCATTACCGCCGTTGTTTAAGCCGTCTTGATTTAACGTTACCGTTTTTTCTGGTGTATTTGCAGCCGTATCTGCCGGTTTTGTAATCGTAATACCGCTATTGTTTAATATGGTGGTCGGCGCATTTGCAGCTGTGCCTTTAAACTCTGCACTTGTTAAACCAGTTAATACTGGATTCAAGCTATAAGTTACTTTACCGTTTTTCTTCCTGTTTTTACGGTTAAGTTTTTTACCTGCCACCATTTCAACGGCTTTTTCCTGGGTTGATAACTTCATCACCATTAGATGTAGTATCTTTTTTACCGCCTTCAGCCTCGGATGTCTTCAGCGTAAAGCCAGATTTATTAATCATATCCGCAACATTTTTAGCCGTAGCAACGCCTTTGTTATCTACAGCGTTACTTAATGCTGTTTCAGCAGCTTTTACTTTATTCTCAGCCTCTTTTTTCTTTTCAGGCGTCGCATCTTTAGGTAATGCAGCCAACTCATCTTTTGCAGCTTTTAATACTTCTTGGAGTTTAGAATCAGTTGATGGTGCAATAACAGAACCGTCTTTACTTGAAACCAGCTCAGCAGTTTTAACATCAGGCACTTCTACATCAACGGTAATAGTGCGCACGCCGTTCTCGGTTTTACCCGATACCTTGGCTGCGTTTTTGCCGACGAATTTCACTTCGTCTGCATTTCTCACAACATCGTTGTATGACTTATCTTCTGCACCAGTCGCTTTTATCTGATGAGACTTTCCAACCCATGTTTGCCAAATCGCGTACGGTTGCCGCGGCATTTAGTACGTTATTGTCTAACGCAGTTTGACCGTGAGCTGTACCTAGGTTGACAACATTAGGCTGTGTTGTCGGAGCACTACCATCTGGCGTTGTTGTAACAGGGGTTGTATTCAATACGGAACCCACGCCTGTAATCTGGGTCGGTTTGCCGTCTGAAGACACGTTCAATGCTGTTGTTGGCTGTTCTGGATTGCTATTTGCAGTAATCACATCACCATTTTTTTAACTCAACCGGTTTTTTTACCATTTGCGGTATCGCCCACTTTTTACCGTAGTAAACTCAACATTATCTTTTTGTCGAGAATGTGAATTTACTTCCATCTTGAGCAATTTTGATGTTTTTATCGGCTTCAAAAGTTACTGTATCGCCTGCTTTAACCGCTTGTTTTTTAACTGTACCGCCATTTTCGCCATCATTGGTTTTTGCAGCAGTTGCATTCCAAGCTGCATTATTCACAGCGTTTACAACCGTATCTACCGTTGCAATTTTACCGGCGTCATTAGTATTAACCGCTACAGTTCCAGCTTTATCTCCTGAGTCAACAGGATTAATTGTACCGGTATTAACTTTTTAAGCCGTTTGCATCGGTTGTAAGGGTGTTATCGGCAGCTTTTACTTTAACGCCTTCATTTGTTACTTCTAAAGACTTATCCGCTGCTTTTACCTTGATTTTATTGGTCGTAGCATCTTTTTCCAAACCATCGCCAAGGTTTGCGCTGTATTTGATTTTGCTGGTTTTGCCGTCTGTATTTTCAACAGATACAGTTGTGCCGTCGCCGTCGATAAAGTCAACGGTGTCATAAGCGGTAACAAAATCTTTAGCCGAACCTTTTTCTTTCAAGTTCCAGCCTGCATTCAACACATCGCCCACTGTTGCGGCATTGTTTTTGATGGAGCCTTCATTTTCCGGCTTGGCTGCTTCGTTTTCCGCACCGTTAAGGTTGCCGGCTACATTGGTAATCGCATTGCCGCCGTTGTTTAAGCCATTATTAGTTAAAGATACTGGTTGTTTACCATTAGTGACAGGTGTAATTGTCACACCATCACTGTTGATTACAGTTTTATCACCAGCTTGGTTTTTAAATTCAGCACTTGTTAAGCCACTTAATACTGGGTTTAGGGAATAGATAAACTCTTTACCAGCTTGTTTCACAGCTAAATTATTGCCAGCTTTGAAAGTTACTGTTTCTCCAGCTTTGATTAACTCTTCGGCGTTACCTTCTACTGTACCAGTGCCATCATTACCAGCTGTCGCTTTCCAGCCCATTTTTGTTAAGGCTGTTACTAAATCATCTGCTGTCACTAATTTGCCATCAGTTGTATTAGCTGTTGGTACACCATCTGTACCTGTAGTAATTTTGGCTGTTTTTGGAGTTAATGTGACTGTGTCCTCAGCTGCTGTTACTTCTAACAAATCACCATTGCTAGATTTAACAGTAAACTTGATACCACCTTGTTTATTTAGATTTTGTGCATTTGTTTCGGTAGCTGTAGCTGTATCGTCTCCGTTTTGACCAGCTAGTTTAATTGTATTATTCGCCACTTTATGGAATTGACTACCATTGATGGCGTCTTTAGAGTTTGCAGAGATCTCACCGTCTTTTACATTTGTAATTTTTACCGGGTTTGCATCATCTTTATCCGATACCTTAATATTTCCATCAGCGGTTGCAGAGAATTTTGGCCCCTCATTGTCACCCACTTGCACAGTGCTGAAAGAAGGATTATCTACCGTAGCAAATGTGATTTTGCCATTTTTATCATGTTTTACATCTAGGTTTTTACCCGCGATCATTTCTATAGTACTGCCCGCTTTAATGGATTCACCACTTGCGTTCACAGTACTATTTCCATTTCTTGTACCATCTGTAGTAGCACTTGCTTTCAATGTGAAAGCAGCACTATTCACAGCATTTACTACAGAATCTACGGTAGCAATTTTGTCATTGTCTCCATCTGTTACTTTCACAGTACCAGGCTTAGTACCAGCTTCGATACCGCCAGTGACAACTTTTAATCCATTAGTAGGGTCAGTTGTAATCGTAGTGCCATCTGTTTTAACTTTTACACCATCTTTGTTTACTTCTAAAGATTTATCTGCTGGTTTTACAGTAATTTTTGTTATCTGTAGTTTTTAAACCATTACCTAAGTTAACGTTATATTTAACAGTAGATGTTTTATTCTCTGTAGTGTCTACCACAGCTGTTGTGCCATTACCATCCACAAAGTTCACAGTGTCATATGGTTTAACGAAGTCTTTTTCTGCACCGTTATTTTGTAAGTTCCAGCCAGCTTGTAATACATCGCCCACTGTGGCTGCATTGTTTTTTTAATACCATCTACATCATTAGGTGCTGTTGCATTAGTCGTCGGTGCTGTACTACTCGCTTTAGAACCTTGTAAGTTACCCGCTACATTTGTAATCGCATTGCCGCCATTATTCAAGCCATTTTGACTTAATGTAACAGTGTTTGCATCCGTAGCATTAGGCTTTTTAACGGAAACTCCTGTTGGTGTAATATTCACCACATTATTGTTAGCATCTTTAAATTCAGCACTTGTTAAACCACTTAATGCTTTTGCTAATTTAAATCGTATAGTGCCCTCATCTTCATATTTAACGCCAATATTATTATCTGTTAATTCACCAGTAGCGCCACCCTTAAGATTTAAACGACTATCAGCCATACTTCTAGCAACTATTTTTTTATCTTTCGCATCGGCACTCTTCTTCGCAGCATCACCCCCAGCAACCTTGTCATCACTAGAGTCATCGGCCCCATAAAAATACACTGGATCGGATGTTAGATGATTTAAAACACCATATAGCTGAGAACCATTGATAGCATCTGTAGATGTAGCAGTAACTGCACCTGGAGACACGTGTTTCAACTGACGTTCATACTGATCTTTACCAAAAGAAACTATATCACCAGCAATAGTTCTCTCACCACCAGCCCACTTAAATGTCAGTCCATTTACAGTAGTACTTTTTTCTGATGTTGCTGCCACATCCGTAGTGGAACCACCACCGATAGCTACGGCATTGTCTCGAGTTGCTGTGGCACCTGAACCAATAGCCACACCATTGACAACCTTGGCTTTAGCGGCAGTACCCAAAGCCAATGAAATATCGCCCGCCTCAGCTTTTACACCTATTGCTACCGCGGCTTCCCCTGCAGTAGTATCGGAATATTGTCCTCCATCATACCTTAAATTTTTACCGGTTAATGCATTATATGCGTTTCCAATCGTATCCGTCTTCCGCACCCCATTCAAATCTGTATATTCAGTATTGGTTATATCTGTTTTATCCACATCATCATTACCGATAGCAATAGAAGAGTTACCTCTTGCAATCGTGTTTGAACCAATGGCGATAGACTGATCTCCATACGCACGAGCGCCTTCACCAGGCGCCTTCCCTGCCCCAATAGCTACAGATTGATTAAAGGCACCATCTTTCGGTGGATTATTAGCAGAATTTTTATCATCGTAACCTGCTGAGGCATACGTACCGATGACTACATTTCTAGTACCCACACTACCAGTGGCATCACCAATATGAACAGAGTACCCACCTGTTTTGGTAACTGCACCACCAATAGTAATCCCCCAATCAGATACTTTCGATCCATGATCTTTGATAGTTGTACCATCAGCACTACCAATCAACACCGACGCCTCTGCCGAATTAATACTCAACAATACTGTTGCAACCCCTAATGCCGCTTTTAATGAGTTGCTGCTGCTTTGTTTTTTGTGCGCTTTGGTTAATTCGGATACCGCTACCCAAGATTGAGTTGCTTGGCTCCAAATCACTCGGAATACTTTATTCATAATATAACCATTTAAAATGTATGTAAGATAGTCAATCCGCTATTCCGAACTGATAGGGGCAGTAGGCTTTTGTGCACTGAGCGGTTTTATCCGGTTTTGGCATATTCGCCCTTGCTCATATGGTCTGTAAGTTTGGGACAAACCATGTGCTACGTTTTCGGAAACGATATTGGTAAAAAGTCAACTTGTTATTATAACAAAGAGTCGGCGGTATTTTTAGAAATTAATGTAATATTTCCTTATTTTTACAATCAAGTATTAGCTCTAGTGTTGTGCGGGGGGTATGTTGCCTGCCGGTGGAGGTTTTCAGACGGCATCGGTTTTGGGCAGGCGGGTAGGCTTGGCCCGGATGATGTTTAATATCTTGTTTCGTAATGTTTTTATTTTGTACCGCTTGGCTGCGGTTGAGGCGGCGAGGGTATTCGGAGGGTGGGGTCGAGGCCGGGTTCGGCATACGGGCTGTATATTGTAAGGTTTCTTGATGTTGCAATTGTGCAAATGTTTTATCTGAAAAAAAGCCCTTCGGAAATCCGAAGGGCTTTGTGTAAGGCTAAACAGATTACCAGAGATAACCCATGCCTACGCCTACGCCGACATCTGCACGGCTGTTGAGGTTAGCTTGCGCTTTCCAAATCAGTTTGCCGTTGTCGCTGATGCTCGAGTAGCCGACAGCCAGGGCGTTTTGACCCTTGAACGTGCCCGCTGCTGCGGCAACCATGGATTTGCCCGGCAGGTAAACCTGCGGCAGGCTGGCTGCGGCGTTGCTGCCCGCAATACCTGCGCGGTAGCCGCGATCCATGTTGTCCACTTTGTCGCTCAGTCGGGTAACGTTGCCGCCGATGTTGTTGACGGTGTCGCCCAGTCGGTTGATGCTTTGGTTGGTCGCGTGAAGCTGGCTGCCGTTAACCGCGTCAGTTGAGGTTTCGGAAACCACGCCTGCTGCGACGTTTTTGGATTTGCGCTTCGTTACCTTCGCTGCCTACGGAAACGACACGGGTGGCATCGCTTGGTTTGCCGGCAACAGTTGCCGAAGGATCCAGACTGTAAGCACCGGTATGTGCTTTACCTGCCTGCGCACCGGCTCCGATGGCGACGGAACCTTTGGCTGCTTCCGCTCCAACTGTAGCACCGTTGCCAATGGCAACTGCATTTTCAACGGCGGCGTTGCTGTTTCCGCCGATTGCCACGCTGTTTGGTCCGGTTGCTTTTCGCAGCTTCGCCGGTAGCGTTTGCTTTGAGGTAGTCGTTGCCTACAGTTACAGTCATCTTGCCGTTTTCAGACTTGCCTTTTACGGTAAGTCCAGTGCCTGCCTCTGCTTTAAAGTCAACTACATCCGCATTTTTCACGGGTGCGGCGGCTTTTATTGTCGGAGGTTGAAACGATCCAACCCAGGTTTTGTGCATCTTTGACGGTCAGCAAGTTGTCGCCGTCTGAATGGGCAAGGTCTGCCAAGCCGTCTTTTGCAGCTTTGAGCGGTTTGTCCGCTGCTGCGGGTGCAGCAGGGGTTTGCTCTGTGGCTGTAGCGGTCGGTTTGCCGTTTTGCAGATCGCTCGGTTTGTAGTATTTGCCGTCTACTTTTTACGATCTGTTCGCCGGCATCGTTATAGGCGATGGTATTTGCACCTTTAGACAAAACTAACTTGCTGGTGTCGACATCTACGGAAACCGTTGTGGTATCCACGCCGTTTTTATCGCGTGTGGTAACGGCTTTAATCACGGTACCGTTGCCGTTTACAAAGTTGACCACGTCGTTCGGCGTTACTTTTTCAGATTTCGCCGGATCGGTTTCTTCTTTGTTTGCAGCGTTCTCTACGGTTGTTTTACCGTTTTGTTGAACAAAGAAGCCTGATTTGTTCACTGTTTGGTCGAGTTGGTCTTTATTCACCGCTTGATCGGGGTTTTCAGCCCAACCGACGTTGTTCAGTTGAACACCGTCTTTACCCGGGTTAATCACGTCTTTGTCTTGGCCGGCTTTTTCAGCTTTTTCCAATTCGGCAGCCTGTTTTGCAGCTTCTTCCAATACTTTTGGTAAAAGTTGTTCTACGGTTGCAGTTGGATTCTCGCCTCGTACTTTTTTTAATAGCCGCCGCCATTGCTTTTATCTTCAATTGCAGTGCGATATGGATTTTTGCCCATATTTGAGTTGGCATCAGATAAAGTAGCGCCCGTTTTCACAGGTGTTTGCGCTTCAGGGGCTTTACCGTCGGTCGGTTTCATCAGCGTGCCGTCTGCATTGACATCGGCTTCTTTATACCACTTGCCGTCATTCGCCTGTTTCAGGTTGTCACCGGCTTCATTTTTCACGTTTGCGTAATCAATAGGCAAATCGGTGTCAAATTTCACCACGGTTGTGGTTTGTTTTTCACCTTTGGCATTGATTGCGTCAACGGTCGCGGTTTTTACGGTGATGCCTTTGCCGTCGGCAAAACGGACTTCATCATTCGGATTGACTTTTTTTCATCCCCATTTTTGAATGTGCCGTCTGAAAGTGCGTCTTTGACTTTGCCGACAGTCCAACCGGATTCTTGGATTGCTTTGTAAACGGTATTGCCGTCAACGAAGTTGCTGCCGTTATCCACGCCGGCTACTTCTTTCGGATTTGCCGCATCGGTGTTGTCTATGACTTTGCCGTCTTCTACGGTGTAGTTGGACGGTGTCGCATCTGCTTTCGGCTTATCGGTTTTCGGATCGATACTGTCTTTGTCGTAAAGCTTGCCGTCGACATTGACGTAAGTCTTATCACCGATTTTGTATTCGCCGGCTTTGACTACATCGCTCTTTTCCAGCTCGATGTTGATGTTGCGGATGCCGTTTTCATCGGTTTCACCCGTTACTTTAATACCGTTTTTGCCATTAAAGCGCACTTCGTCTGCATTGGTTACTTTAGCTGCGTAACCTTTTCCATCTTCACTATCAGCAGAAACCACCCAGCCCAAGTTTTTCGCATCGGCAACGGTCAGGGCATTGCTGTTTTTGGAGCCTTCCAAATTAGCCAAGCCTGTAGCTGCTTTTTCATACGGGTCTTTTTGCTCATCGGTTGCCTTTTCAGCTTCTTGAGCACCTTCTTTAGGCGCACCGTTTTCCACATCATCTTGGGCATAGTATTTGCCGTTGATGTTTACCAGCGGGTTGCCGTCTTTGTCGAATTCGTAAGTATTCGCACCTGGTGCCACGTTGGTCAGGGTTACGTTGCCGCCCGCGTTAACTGCATCGGATGACGGGTTGTTCATTGAGGCAATCACGTCGGTAACAGGTGCTACTTCCGTTGCGTTTGCTACGTTGTCGGCCGTTGTACCGGCAGGGTAGTATTTGCCGCCAATATTTACAGCATCGGCGGGGTAGTATTTGCCGCCGTCTTTTTTCAGCTTGTTGCCGGCCGTATCGGTATAGACGACAGGCATGTCGTTTGACATGGCATGAGTGTCCATATCTACAGATACGGTAGTGGTGTCTACTCCTGTAACTGCATCGCGTTTGGTAACGGCTTTAATCACGGTACCGTTGCCGTTTACAAAGTTGATCACGTCGTTCGGCGTTACTTTTTTTCAGATTTCGCCGGATCGGTTTCTCCTTTGTTTGCAGCGTTCTCTACGGTTGTTTTTACCGTTTTGTTGAACAAAGAAGCCCGATTTATTCACTGTTTGATCGAGTTGGTCTTTATTCACCGCTTGGTCCGGATTGGTTGCCCAACCGACATTACCCAATTGTACGCCGCCAGTACCCGGTTTGATTTCGTCTTTGTTGTAACCGTTTTCTTTCGACAGGTCGGCATAGGGTTTTAGGAGCAACAGTGGTGTTGCCTGAGTCGTCGGTTTGGTAAGTGTAAGCCGAATCATTGCGGTACGGATTGTTTTCCGCATCGGAATCGCTCAGAACTGCGCCTTTTTTCACGATAGAGTCTGCAGGGACGGATTTGGCGTTTTCTTTAGGATTACCTTCTTCGTCAACCTGGTCTTTCGGATACCATTTGCCATCGTTTGCTTTGACCACGTCGATTTCTGCACCATCTACTACTGCTTTCGTAGAAGTATAGTCGATAGGCGAATCAACAGAGATGGACAGTGTGCGTACGCCGTCTTGATCGTAACCGTCCACATCGACGTTGCCCACACCTACAAAATTAACCTGATGGGCATTTTGTACGCTGTTTGCATAGTCGTTACCTGTGGCAGAAACCACCCAGCCTAAGTTTTTCGCATCGGCAACAGTCAGGGCATTGCTGTTTTTGGAGCCTTCCAAATTAGCCAAGCCTTTAGCTGCTTTTTCATACGGATCTTTTTCGGCCTCGGTTGCCGGAGTAACTTCTTGAGCATCTTTTTTCGGCGCGCCGTTTTCTACATCGCCTTGGGCATAGTATTTATCCCCGATTTTGACTAACGGGTTGCCGTCTTTGTCGAATTCATAGGTATTCGCACCCGGTGCCACGTTGGTTAAGGTTACGTTGCCGCCAGCATTAGCCGCATCGGATGACGGATTGTTCATAGATGCAATAACATTGGTAGCGGTAACAGGCGTTACTTCTTCTGTTGCGTCAGTTACGTTGTCGGCCGTTGTGCCAGCAGGATAGTATTTACCATTAATGTTTACCGTACCTTCTGGGTAATATTGGCCATCAGGGTATTTCACTAACTTATTGCCATCTTTATCGGTATAAACCACTGGGAACGCATCACGCAAGCCGGAAGCGACTGCATAAAGTTGCGAACCGTTAATCGCATCGGTTGAGGTTGAAGAAATCTCGCCAGCCGCAACGTGTTTGATTTGGCGTTCGCCGTAAACGGTAGTGCCGTCTTTATCTGTAGTTTCCGTACCGATAGAAACAAAACGTCCTTGCAATTCCAAATCGGCTTTTTCTGCTTCCGAACCGTCTGTTTTGGTTGCGCCCAAGTTGCCTTTGAAGCCGCTGTAAACCATTCCATTAACATTGGCAGAGTTGACTTTTTTCACTGTCGGCTCGCCATCACTGTTGTTACCTAATACAACGGCGTTTTCACGGTTTTCCAGGCGGCGGCCTATGCCATAGACTCTGACATTATTACCCAACACCATGACATTTTTTGCCCATACCCAGTTGTTTGAACCAACAACGAAAGAATTCTCACCAGTTTGGCCTTCTACAGGAGAGACTGAGGCAGTATCTCGGCCTGTAACAGGATCTTTTTCGCCTGTAGCAGTCCATTTCAGTCTTTCTCCAACAATATTGTCAACACCAAACGCTCCTGCACCCTTGCCCCTTACTTTATTGTTATAGCCAAAAGATGAGCCCTTTTCTAAAACAACCTCGCTAGACGAGCCAACAGCGGTTGCATTTGGCGCACCAATAGTGGCATATCGTTTTACCTTATCAATAGTAGAGTAGCCTGTTAATCCTGCAGTGGTATTTGCACCGATCACCACCGTATTAGGAGATGTGCCGTTTATTTTGGCACTTGCACCTGCGGCAAAAGCATTTCTTGAGTCATTTTGCACCACATCTGCATCATCTCCTAAAGCAACAGATTTTTCCGCTGCTGCAAGGGAAGAACGACCGATAGCAATGGCGCCGGTTTTGGATTTGCCGCTGCCGTATGTTGCTTCAAATACTTTTTTGGCTTCATCGTATACTGCTTTACCCGCTGTTTGAGCTGTTTTGGCAGTGCTTAAAGCGGTTTGTGCTGTTTTTGCTTTTTGGATGTGCTCTTTCAACCTGTCTGCGAGGTTGACCAAATAACCCAGATGTTCGTATTGTTCACCGAATTCGGTCTTATAGGTAGTATCCCTTTTTTTGATATCAGAGATTTTGTTAATCAGCTCTTCATTATCAAGCATCGGTTGCGCATTTATAACGTCTGCTTGACCGCTTGCCGTTAATTTTCCCGCTAGCGTGGTCAAATCACTGAATGTAATGCCAGCTGCTGTCAACTCGTTTTTAATTTTGTCATTTTCAGCTTGATAAATCGTGCCGGTTTCAGCGTATCTGTTAATCAGGAGCTTAAGGTTTTGCGCTTCGGTAGATAAATTGGTTTTTGCCGCATAATCGTCGGCATCCGCACTCTTAACCGCTTTATCCAAATTTCTGTATGTGTTGTAGGCTGAGCGGTATGTTTTGTAAGCATCCCTGATTGTATTGGCATCAGCCTCTGTTACCCCTGCAATCGCTTCATTACCAAGTGCAATAGTGCTACTACCGATTGACCGTGAATCTGTGCCGAATACCATTGCATTCTCAGAAATTGCCATTGGACCAACCCCGCTTTGGGTAGATGACCCTACAGCTAATGTCTGATTTCCATAGGTATTAGCCTTTGTGCCAATCGCCGTACTACGAACCCCGCCTGAAAAGGTTTCTGAGCCGAAGGCAGAAGAATCAGTTGTTGCAGCGTGTGCTTGTCGGCCGATGGCAATGGCACGCTGCGCACCGTTCCAACCAGTTTCCGCATATGCACCCATTGCGATAGCGGATCTGTCCGAACTGTATGTCTTATCGCCAATCGCAATACTTTGCAAACCGTTGGCAAAGGCTTTGTTACCGACTGCAACGGATTTCACCCCTGCCGATTTGGTTTCGATACCTGCGGCAATCGATGCACCGCCGATAGAGGTGGCTTTTTCTCCCAATGCCATGGAGGTAAAGATTCGTCCTTCTCCATCGTTCGCCAGATGATCTATTTTTATACATGGCAGTCGCATCCCTGCCGATGGCGATACCGTTTCCTACAATGGTTCTTGAGTTTGCACCGATGGCAATACTGCTGCCCCAGTCCGCGCTGGCGTTGGAGCCGATGGCAACGGTGTTTTCGCCTGATTGGAAAGTGGCAACCAAGCCCCGCTTGCTTCTGGCATCGCGGCCGATCACCACTGAATTGCCTGCCGTCGCCGTTGCACGGGTACCGATAGCAATCGCATCATGTGCGCCATTTGATACGCCGCCGTCTGGTCTTGGTTCGACACGTGCCTGCGAGCCGATGGCAATGCTGCGTTTATTAAGATTGTTGTTCGCATTGACGATTACACTTGCGCCAGAACCGACGGCAAGCGAGTCGTTACTCTCAGCATTTGCCTCATAACCTATCGCCGTTGCTCTTTCAATATTGCCATTTTTTCCTGCTGCCGCTTTTTTTGCCTACGGCAATGGAATCTTGCCGGTTGCTTTTGGCTTGTTCGCCGGCCGGAATGTTCGTTGTACCTGCCGCCGAATCGGCCGATATGGCAATCAAGCTGTCCGCAGCCGTATGTGTGGCGGCTAGAGCCGTACCGCATGCCATCAGCAGGGCGGCAGAGATGGCCGTTAATTTGATGGATTTGCTTTTTTTCCTCGTACCGGCAAGCTCGCTGACTGCCGTCCATGTCTGGGTCGAATGATTCCAGATGACCTTAAATGTCTTATTCATTGTTAAACTCCGTAAATACATTAATAATATTGTTATAGAAGTTCAATATTATACTTGAAAGTATATGATTGATATATATGGAATTATGCGGGGGGTTATTTTTATGTAAATCTTGGAGGCCGTGTCAGTAGGGAAGGCTGATTTTTTTAATGATAGATGCGTTGATATGTCGGGTAATTCTTTTTTTAATCATTACGATTAACGGATTACAGGTGCGAACCTTTTTGCCGGCGTGGTTTCGGCGTTGTAAAACGCACCGTATCCGGCGGTTGCCTGCATCAGCGAAGCCGTCATCCTCCGCCTAAGGTAGGCGCCTTATTTCGCCCATCTGCAATATGGTGGTTTGATTGGGTGTTTCTACGCCGACCACGATACGGACAAACTGCAAACCGGACAGGAAATCCGCATCAGTGTGGATGAAAATCAGATTGTTTGGTTTGATTGAATTTGATGGATTAAAAAAGAAAAAGGCCGTCTGAAATTTAAGTTTCAGACGGCCTTTGTTATCTCAGCCATCAATCAGACAAACCTATCTGACCTATGGTTACTTTTTATTTCACTTTCGTACATACCTCACGGGCAGTCCCGTCTTCAAACACCAATTTGCCTGTTTTATCCAGTTGATAAACATCGTCTTCACCGGGCTTGTCCATCTGCGCGACCAATCCGGTGTATATCATACTTTCCAAGAATTGGCCGTCTTCTGATTCTTCCAACCATGCCAATGTTTCAGGGCTGTGGAGTCGTGAAACTTCACTGTACTTGATTTGGCTTTGAGTTAAGGCATTGTTCGCAAAACGCCATTTACCCCCACCGACAACATGGTATGCCAAGACATTGCCGTCATCGTCCACTTTGAGCTTAGTGTCGCCACGGAAACTGCCGTCCTGAAGATATTCGACTTTTGTATCACTGCGAATGTTTTCATCAGAGCCAACGCAATGCCATGTACCGACAATCGGAGAGGCCAGGGCGGTTGTTGCGGATAAAAGTATCGGCAGAATAAAGCGTTTCATCTATTTCCTTTGACGTTCAAGAGATGTAAATCACGAGGCCGGCAATCAGTGCCAGCTGGACACTCAGCTTCATCAGTGCGGTACGACTGACGAAGTAGATAAACCAAGTGCCGGTCAAAATCAACAGTAGAATAATCAACCACGGCCGCCATTTGTTGAGATGGACGGCTTCGGTAAAGCAGGTATAGATATGAAGTACGACGATGGCGACGATGAACAATATAGGCACGATGAAGTCCATCATTTGATTTCCTTTTAATGAGGCCGTCTGAAAACCCTGGTTTCAGGTTTTCAGACGGCCTTGTTTCAAATCAAAATCAGTCTTTCAACTTAGCTAACTGAGTTTGCACTTTCGCCATTTTGTCTTCCAATTCCGCCAAATCGGCTTTTGTCTTTTTCCACCAAATGCGCCGGGGCTTTTTCGGTGTAGCCGGGTTTGGAGAGTTTGGCGTTGAGTTTGTCCAAGGCTTTTTGCAGCTTCTCGGCTTCTTTGCTCAAGCGGGCGGTTTCAGCGGCTTTGTCGATTTCGACTTTCAACATCAGGCGTGCGCCGTTGCAAACGGCGACAGGCGCGTCTTCGCTTTCGGGCAGGGCGGCGACTTGCCGTGCTTCGGTCAGGCGGGTCATCATCGGCAGGTATTTGAGGTAGTCCGCCAAGTCGTCTGCGCTTTCGACAAACAGCGGGGCTTTGACGTTAGGCTGGATACCCATTTCGCCGCGCAGGTTGCGGACTGCGCCAATCAAATCCTGCAACACGGTCATTTGCTCGAATGCCGTCTGAACAATATCGCCGCCGTCGGCTTCGGGGAAGCGGGCGAGCATGATGCTGTCGGCGGTTTTCGCGTCGCACATAGGAGCGACGGTTTGCCACAATTCTTCGGTGATGAACGGGATAATCGGGTGCAGCAGGCGCAGGGCGGCTTCGAGTACGCGCAATAAGGTATGGCGTGTGGCGCGCTGACGGCTGGCGCAGCCGGTTTGGAGCTGTACTTTGGCGAGTTCCAGATACCAGTCGCAATAGTCGTTCCACACGAAGCTGTACAGGGTTTCCGCAGCTAAATCAAAGCGGTAGGTTTCGTAGGCTTGCGTAACCTGCTCGATGGTTTGATTCAGACGGCCCTATGATCCACATATCGGGGAAGGAGTAGCCGCGCGGTTCGGTGGCGGTTGCGCCGTAGCCGCAGTCTTGGTTTTCGGTGTTCATCAAGACGAAGTTAGTGGCGTTCCAGATTTTGTTGCAGAAATTGCGGTAGCCTTCGGCGCGTTTGAAGTCGAAGTTCACGCTGCGCCCCAAGCTGGCGTAGCTCGCCATGGTGAAGCGCAATGCGTCCGCGCCCATGCTGGGGATGCCTTCGGGGAAGAGTTTTTTTCGTGGCTTCTTCCACTTTCGGTGCGGTTTCAGGTTTGCGCAGACCGGTCGTGCGTTTCACCAGCAGTTTTTTTGCAAGTCGATGCCGTCAATCAAATCCACGGGGTCGATGACGTTGCCTTCGGATTTGGACATTTTTTTGCCTTCATGATCGCGCACGATGCCGTGGATGTACACGTCTTTAAACGGTACTTTGCCGGTGAAGTGTGTGGTCATCATAATCATGCGCGCCACCCAGAAGAAGATGATTTCGTAGCCTGTTACCAAGACGTTGGACGGCAGGAAGGCTTTGAGTTCGTCGGTTTCAGACGGCCAGCCGAGAGTGGAGAACGGCACGAGCGCGGAGGAGAACCATGTATCCAATACGTCTTCTTCGCGGGTCAAACCGGTTTTGCCGGCTTGTTTTTTTCAGCTTCTTCCTGATTGCGGGCAACGTAAACATTGCCTGCTTCGTCGTACCACGCGGGGATTTGATGCCCCCACCACAGTTGGCGCGAGATGCACCAGTCTTGGATGTTGTTCATCCATTGGTTGTAGGTGTTGACCCAGTTTTTCAGGGATAAAGCGTACCGCGCCGCTGTCGACGGCTTTTTTGGCTTTGTCGGCGAGGCTTAAGCCTTTGAATTCGCTGTCAGGTTCGCCGCCGTTTGGCGTGGCGGACATGGCGACAAACCATTGGCTGGTCAGCATCGGCTCAATAACCGAACCTGTACGGTCGCCTTTCGGCGTCATCAGCGTGTGCGCTTTGATTTCGACCAAGAAACCTTGTTCCTGCAAATCGGCAACCATTTGTTTGCGCGCGGCAAAGCGGTCTAAACCTGCGTATTTTTTTCAGGCAGGGCAAAGCCTGGTTGCGCTTCGCCTTTGAAGTTGAACACTTCGGCGTTTGCCAGCACTTTGGCTTCTAAGTCGAACACATTAATCAGGCGCGTGTCGTGGCGTTTGCCGACTTCGTAGTCGTTGAAGTCGTGCGCAGGCGTGATTTTCACGCAGCCTGTGCCGAAGTCTTTTTCGACGTATTCGTCGGCAATCACGGGGATGGTGCGGCCGGTCAGCGGCAGGATTAATTCCTTGCCGATTAAGTGGGTATAACGTTCGTCTTCAGGATTGACTGCTACGGCAACGTCGCCCAGCAACGTTTCGGGGCGGGTGGTCGCCACGATAACGGCTTCGGCGGGATTGTCTGCCAGCGGATAGCGGATGTGCCACATGGAGCCTTGTTCTTCCACGCTTTCCACTTCCAAATCCGACACCGCCGTGCCAAGCACGGGATCCCAGTTCACCAAGCGTTTGCCGCGGTAAATCAAGCCTTGCTCAAACAGGCGCACGAATACTTCGGTTACGGTTTCGGCACGCACGTCGTCCATCGTGAAATACTCGCGCGTCCAGTCAGCAGAGCAGCCCACGCGGCGCATTTGTTGGGTAATCGTGCCGCCGGAAACTTCTTTCCATTCCCACACTTTTTTTCCAAGAATTTTTCGCGGCCCAAGTCATGACGGGACACGTTTTGCGCGGCAAGCTGACGCTCGACCACGATTTGCGTGGCGATGCCCGCGTGGTCGGTGCCGGGAATCCAGGCGGTGTTGCAGCCTTTCATGCGGTAGTAACGGGTCAGGCTGTCCATGATGGTTTGGTTGAAGGCATGACCCATGTGCAGCGTGCCGGTTACGTTGGGCGGTGGCAGTTGAATGGAAAAAGACGGTTTGGTCAAATCCATATCGGGCTGGAAATAACCTTGGTTTTCCCAGTTTTGATAGTGTTTGGATTCGATTTCGGCGGGGGAGTATTTGTCTAACATATGAAGCCCTGAGAAATAAGATGATTTGATGGTTTGAATTATAGCGCAAATGCCGTCTGAAACGCTTTTGGAGGTTTCAGACGGCATCAAAAGGGTACGGTCAGCGGATGATGCCGCGCGTCGATTGTGCGAAAAAGTCTCGGAATACGGCAAGCTCGGTTTGGGTTTCGGCGCGGCGGAGGATGTCTGCCTTGGCCTCTTCAAACGGAATGCCGCGATGGTAGAGGGTTTTGTACACGTCTTTGACGGCGGAAATCTGTTCTGCGGTAAAACCGTTGCGGCGCATGCCTTCGCTGTTGAGTCCCGCAGGTTCGGCGCGGTAGCCCGATGCCATAAAGTAGGGCGGTACGTCTTTGTGTACGCCGGCGGCAAACGCGGTCATGGCGTAGTCGCCGATTTGGCAGAATTGGAAAACCAGCGTGTAGCCGCCCAAAACGACGTAGTCGCCGATGGTAACGTGTCCGGCAAGCGAGGCGTTGTTGGCGAAGATGGTGTGGTTGCCGACCACGCAGTCGTGCGCGAGGTGGCAGTACGCCATAATCCAGTTGTCGTCGCCGATACGGGTTTCGCCGATGCCGGTTACCGTGCCTAAATTAAAGGTGGTGAATTCGCGGATGGTGTTGCCGTTGCCGATAATCAGCTTGGTCGGCTCGTCGCGGTATTTTTTGTCCTGCGGAATTTCGCCGAGGCTGGCAAATTGGAAAATGCGGTTGTTTTCGCCGATGCTGGTGTGGCCGTTGATGACGGCGTGCGGGCCGATTTCTGTATTCGCACCGATTTGGACGTTGGGGCCGATGACGGTGTACGCGCCGACTTTGACGCTGGAGTCGAGTTCGGCTTTGGGGTCGATGACGGCGGTCGGGTGGATGAGGGGCATATTTTGTTCCTTCGGATGGGTATGCCGTCTGAAGGCCTGTGAGGATGTTCAGACGGCATCATGTGCATCAAACCACGCGTTTGGCGCACATAATCACGGCTTCGACGGCGACTTGCCCGTCTACTTTGGCAACGGCGTTGAATTTGCCGATGCCGCGCCGGCTGGTCAGCAGCTCGACTTCAAAAACCAGTTGGTCGCCGGGGATGACTTGGCGTTTGAAACGGGCTTCGTCTATACCGGCGAAGAAGAAGAATTCGTTTTCCTTGCGGCCGCCTTCGCTGAGGATGGCGAGTGTGCCGCAGGCTTGCGCCATGGCTTCGATGATGAGTACGCCGGGCATCACGGGCAGGTCGGGGAAATGGCCTTGGAACTGCGGCTCGTTCATGGTGACGTTTTTAATCGCAGTCAGGGTTTTCATCGGTTCGAACGCAGTAATGCGGTCGAGTTGCAAAAACGGATAGCGGTGGGGGATGAGTTTTTGGATGTCTTTGGCTTCGATGGGGAGTTGTACGTCCATGTCTGTCGTATTCCTTGAATAAAGTCGGTTTGGTTATTTGCTGTCTTGACCGGCATCTGAAAGCTGCTGCTCCAGTGTTTTGAGCCGTTTGTTCATTTCGCTCAGGCGGTGGATGTAAACAGCGTTGCGCGCCCATTCTTTATGGGTGGACATCGGGAAGATGCCGGCGAGGTGTTTGCCGCTTTCGGTAATGCTGTGGGTGACGGACGTGCCGCCGCCGATGGTGGTTTTGTCGGCGATTTCGATGTGTCCGACCGTACCGACGCCGCCGCCGATGATGCAGTAGCTGCCTATGGTTACGCTGCCTGAGATGCCGGTTTTAGCGGCGATGACGGTGTGCGAACCGATTTTGCAGTTGTGTCCGATTTGGACTTGGTTGTCGATTTTGGTGCCGTTGCCGACGGTGGTGTCGCTCATTGCGCCGCGGTCGATGTTGGTGTTCGAGCCGATTTCTACGTCGTCGCCCAGCGTTACCGCGCCGGTTTGCGGGATTTTAAACCATGAATCGCCGGCGAAGGCGAGTCCGAAACCGTCCGCGCCGATCACTGCGCCGCTGTGGATTTCAACGCGTCTGCCCAGTGTGCAACCATAATAAACGACGGCGTTGGGGTGCAGGACGACTTCGTCGCCCAGTTTGCAATCGTGTTGTACGACGGCGTTTGCCAAGATGCGGCAGCCTTCGCCGAGCACGGTGTTTGCGCCGATGTAGGTGTTCGCACCGATTTCGCAGCTTGCGGGAACGGTGGCACTCGGTTCGACGACGGCGGTCGGATGGATGCCGCCGCGCGCTTTGACGACGGGTGAAAATAGGCGCGCGACTTTGGCGAAATAGAGATAGGGATCGTCGGCGATAATCAGGTTGCGCCCTTCAAATCCGTCTGCTGCTTTGGCGGAAACGATGACCGCGCCCGCGCTGCTGTCGTGGACTTCGGCTTTGTATTTCGGATTGGCAAGGAAGCTGATGTGTTCCGCCTGCGCGTCTGCGAGCGGGCGCACGGCGGTAACGGAAATGTCTTCCCCTAGCCATTTTCCGCCGAGCTGTGCGGTGATTTGGGACAGGGTGTAGGTGGTCTGGCTCATGGTTTTCCTGTTTGGAATGCCGTCTGAAAGGGGGTTAGTGGGTGTTCATTTCTTTGATGACACTGTCGGTGATGTCGTATTGGGTGTTGACGTAAATCACGTCTTGCAAAATGAAATCGTAACCTTCCTGTTTGGCGATTTTGACGATGACGCGGTTGGCATTTTTGTTGGAGTGCGGCAAATTCTTCGTTACGGCGGAGGTTGTAGTCTTCTTCAAACTGGGCTTGTTTTTTTGCGGAACGCTTCGACCATTCCGCGCCATTTTTGTTCGGCTTGCGCCTTTTGTGCATCTTTGAGCTTGCTGTCGGCCAGCTGCCTTTCCAACTGAAGCCCTTCGTGTTGCAGTTTTTGCAATTCGTCCTGACGGGCGGAAAAATTCGCCGTCCAGCGTTTTTTTGGATGTCGCGCGCCTGTTCGGATTCGAGGTAGATGCGCTCGGTGTTGATAAAGCCGATTTTTTGGATTGCGCCGGCATGCGCGCCTACGGTGCAGCACAGGCCTATTAGGGACTGCGGCAAGCTTGTCGGTAAAGCGGATCATGGGAACTCCTTTCGGATGTTGCCGCGAAATGCCGTCTGAAGGGAATCAGACGGCATGTGCGGGATTAGAACGTCGTACCGAGTTGAAATTGGAAGCGTTGGATTTCGTCTTCCGTTTTTTTCTTCAGCGGGTAGGCGTAGCTGAATTTCATCGGGCCCAAAGGCGAGAGCCAGGTTACGGCACCGCCGGCGGAATAGCGCAATTCGTTGGAGAAGGTGGATTTGTGCGCGTTTTCCAGGTAAACCGATTTGTTGTTGCCGCTTTCGGCGGCGGTATAGGTTTTGTCGTCCCACACGCTGCCTGCATCGGCAAACATGCTCAGGCGGACGGTGCGTGCGTCTTTCGCACCCGGCATCGGGAAGAGCAGTTCGGCGGAAACGTTGGCTTTTTTGTTGCCACCGTAGCTGATCTTGTCGCCGTATTCGTCATAGACTTTCGGACCGAGCGTGCCGCTTTCGTAACCTCGTACCGAACCCAGGCCGCCGCCGTAGAAGTTTTCAAAGAAGGGGATTTCTTTGGTTTTGCCATAGCCGTTGGCATAGCCAATTTCGCCGCCAAGCATCAGTGTGAAGGTTTTGCTCAGGGGGAAGAACCAAGTTTGGTTGTGGGTGGCGGAGTAGTATTGCAGTTTGCTGCCGGGCAGGGCGATTTCGGCATTGACGCCTGCCAGGTAGCCGCGTGTCGGCCACAGGGCATTGTCGGTCTTGTTGCGTCCCCAGCCGAAACGGTACCTTTGTACAGCCAGCCTTTGAAGCTACCGTCTGCGCCGTCGGTTTTTGCCGTATTTTTTTGATAAAGTCGGCATAGCGTTTGGGCGCTTTGTTGTAGGTGTTGACGGTCAGGTGTTCTGCCGCCAAACCGAAATTCACGCGGTCGTATTCGGTAACGGGGATACCCATCCTTATGCCGCCGCCGGCGGTGGTGGTTTTATATTGTTTGACGCTGGTCGATGCTTTGCGCGGGTCGAAGGCTTTTCCGTAAATATCGTAGCCCAGGCTGACCCCGTCTGCCGTGAAGTACGGGTCGGTAAACGACAGCGAGCCGTTAAGCGTGGTTTTTGCTCCTGGAGGCGCGCAGGGCGGCCGACTTGCCCGTACCGAACAGGTTGTCTTGGGAAACGCCTGCGGACATGACCAACCCGGTATCTTGAACCCAACCCGCGCTCAAATCCAGGGAACCAGTGGAACGTTCGGTCAGGCTCATGTTCAAATCGACTTTGTCGGGCGTGTTGGTAAGCGGGACGGCGTCAAACTGGACATTGTCGAAGTAGCCTAAAAAGCTCGACGCGCTCTTTGGAGCGTTGCAGCTTGAAGTGTCGTAAGGCGCGGATTCCATTTGGCGTAATTCGCGGCGCACGACTTCGTCGCGGGTTTTGTTGTTACCTGTGATATGGATTTCGTTGACGTAGATTTTCCGGCCGGGTTCGATGTGCAGTATGAAGTCAACGGTTTTTGTTTCCGCATTGGGCAGCGGTTGGACGCTGATTTCGCTGTAGGCGTAGCCTGCGGAACCCATACGGTTTTGGATGGCGCTCAAAACTTCGGTCATTTGTTGGCGTTCGTACCATTTGCCGGGTTTCATGGTCAGCAGCTTTTCCAATTCGGCTTTAGGTACTTCGTTGGTATCGCCTTCAATAGAGACTTTGCCCCAGCGGAAACGTTCGCCTTCGTGGACGGTGATTTTGATGGTCTGCTTGGTTTTGTCTTCGTTGGTTTGGATGTCGGTATCGAGGATACGGAAGTCGAAATAGCCGTTGTTTTTGGTAGAAATCGGTTATTTTCTCCATATCTTGGGTGAATTTCTGACTGTTGAACTGGTTGCTCCTGGTCAGCCACGTCCAAATGCCGGCTTCGGTCAGGGGACATTTGCCGCATCAGTTTGCGGTCGGAATAGACTTGGTTGCCTTCAAATTCGATGTCGGTGATTTTGGCGGATTGTCCCTCGTCAATCGTGATGTCTATGGAGACACGGTTGCGTGAGAGTTTGGTAACTTTGGGGGTAATTTGAATGTTGAGTTTGCCGCGTCCGAGATATTCTTCTTTCAATCCGGCGACTGCCTGGTTGAGTGTCGCCTGGTTGAAGTATTGCGACTGCGCCAGTCCGAACGACTCGAGATTTTTTGATGACGTCGTTTTGCAGGATTTTCGCACCGCTGATATTGAGCGATCCGATGGTGGGACGTTCGATGACGGTCAGCAGGAGCTGTCCGTCCGCGGATTCAACGCGTACGTCGTCGAAGAACCCGGTCGCGTACAGGCTTTTGATGATTTCCCCGCCGCGGCCGTCGTTGTAGGCATCGCCGATTTTTACAGGCAGGTAGTTGAATACGGTACTCGGTTCGGTACGCTGCAAGCCTTCGATACGGATGTCTTGGATGGTAAAGTCGGCAAATGCCAAAGGCGATATGCCCAAGACCATCAGCGCGGAAGCAATCTGTTTCAGTTTCATCATAAGTTCCTTGTGGTGCGTTATGCTTTCAGACGGCATAACGAAACGTGAAATTCAGCCAAGCAGGCGGGTAATGTCGTTGAAAAAAAGCGATTGCCATCATCAGCATCATGAGGGCAAGCCCGAAGCGCAAACCGATGTTTTGGATGCGTTCGCCCAAAGGTTTGCCGCGTATCCATTCGGCAGTATAAAACACGAGGTGGCCGCCGTCCAAAACGGGAACCGGCAACAGGTTCAGCACGCCGAGGCTGATGCTGACCAGCGCTAAAAATTCCAAATAACTTTGCAAGCCGAGTTCGGCGGACTGTCCGGCAATATCGGCAATGGTCAGCGGCCCGGAAATATGGCTGGCGGAAGCATTGCCGCTGATGAGTTTGCCGAAAAACTTGACGGTTGTCCACGAGTAGGAAACGGTTTTTTTCCCAACCCATGCCGAATGCGTGGACAATAGACGGACGGTAGTTGCGGCGAATTTGCCTATCCCATGCTTTGTCGGACTGGGGGAGCAACCCGACTCGACCGATCAGGGTTTTGTCGGATCGTTCGACAGTATCGGGGCGGATATCGGCGGTACGAGCCTGCCCGTCGCGTTCGTAGGTTAAGGCAATTTTTCCTGCCCGGGCTTTGGCGGGTAAGGTTTGCCCATTCTTGCCATGAGGTAATGGGTTTGCCGTCGGCGGCAGTCAGCTTGTCGCCTGTTTTCAAGCCTGCTTTGTCGGCGGGGCTGCCTTTTTCTACTCCGCCAATAACGGTACTGATTTTAAATGGCATCAGGCCGATGTAGCCTTGGTTTTTTTCGCAATTTTACCTGCTTCTTCCGTGCCTGCGGCGTCGATGGTGCGGACGGTTTGCGCACCTGATGCCGTCTGAACGGCGACGGCGACTTTGCCTGCCTCAAGGTTGAGGGCGATTTCGGTTTGCGCGCTGCCCCAATCTTCAACGGGTGTGCTGTTGACGGATTGTATCCTGTCGCCGCTTTGGAAGCCGGCACGGGCGGCAATGGTGTCCGGTTCGACTGTGCCGACATAGGGGCGGATTTCGGTTACGCCGAAGGAAAAACTCAAGCCGTAAAGCAAAACCGCCAGCGCGAGATTGGTCAGCGGACCTGCGGCGACGATGGCGATGCGTTTGGCGGGATGCTGTTTGTCAAAAAGCGTAAGGCAGGTCTGCCTGCGCCACTTCGCCCTCGCGCGTATCGACCATTTTGACATAGCCGCCCAAGGGGATGGGCGCCAAACACCATTCGGTATCGCCGCGCTTTTTGCTGAAAAACGGTTTGCCGAAGCCGACGGAAAAACGCAGCACTTTTACGCCGCACAATCTGGCGACGATGTAGTGTCCGAATTCGTGCAGGCTGACCAAAAATCAGGATGGCGAAAATAAAAGCTAGAAGGGTTTGCAAAAGAGTCTCTCTGGTTGGGTATGGGTTGACGTTGCCGATGTTTCAGACGGCATATGAGGGCAGGGGTTGTCTGAAAAGCATTCGCAATGTATGGAAAAATATTATTGGCGTTATTTTTGCCGATTATAAAGTCAGTCTGCCGTTTTGTCCGCCACACATGACGGATGGGCGGGTTTTCAGACGACCTGTCATTTTTTACCGTTGCGGCACGGTTTATCCCAATGCGGCAATAAATTCCTGCGCCTGCCTGCGGGTAACGGCGTCTTGCGCCAGCAGGTTTTCGATATTGCCGAGGCCGTCTGAAAAGTCTTGTGCAAGACAGTGGGCGACGGTTTTGGCAATGTCGGTAAACTTAATCTGTCCGTCCAAAAAAAGGCGGCGACGGCGGCTTCGTTGGCGGCGTTCAATACGCAGGGCGCGGCTCCGCCTGCGTTCATGGCTTCATAGGCGAGCTTCAGGCAGGGGAAGCGGTCAAAGTCGGGCTTTTGGAAGGTCAGCGCGGACAATGCGTCGAAATCAAGGTCGCCGACACCCGAATCGATGCGCTCGGGCAAGCCCAAACAATAAGCGATGGGCGTACGCATATCGGGATTGCCCAGTTGTGCCAATACGGAGCCGTCGCGGTAGCGCACCATGCTGTGTATCACGGACTGCGGATGGATGACGGCTTCGAGCTTGTCAGGCGGACAGTTGAACAGCCAATGTGCTTCAATCAGCTCCAAACCTTTGTTCATCATGGTGGCGGAATCGACGGAGATTTTGCGCCCCATACTCCAATTGGGGTGTTTGACCGCTTGGGCGGGCGTAATGCTGTCGAACGTGCCTAAATCGGTCGTTAAAAACGGGCCGCCGGAAGCGGTCAGGATAATCGAACGGATGCCGTGTTCGTTCAGACGGCCTGTGTAATCGCGCGGCAAGACTTGGAAAATGGCGTTGTGTTCGCTGTCGACGGGTAACACTGCCGCGCCGCTTACACGGGCGGCTTCCATAAACAACGCGCCGGAAACCACCAACGTCTCTTTGTTCGCCAGATAAATGGTTTTGCCTTTTTGCGCCGCCGCCAGCGCGGAAGGCAGCCCCGCCGCGCCGACAATGGCGCACATGACACCGCTGACTTCGTCGGTAGAGGCAACATCAACCAATGCCTGCGCGCCGTGTAAAACCTGCGTCGCCGTGCCGTCGCGTTTCAACAGGGCTTCAAGCCGGGTGGCGTGTTCGGCATCGGCAACGACGGCATATTCGGGGCGGAACGTTTGACATTGAGCCGCCAGTTTCTCGACCTGCTTATGCCCTGCCAGCGCGAATACGCGGAATTTTTCGGGGTGGCGGGAGACAACGTCCAGCGTGCTTTCGCCTATGCTGCCGGTACTGCCTAATATGGTCAGGACTTGTGGTGTCATAATGAGGATAACTTTATACCGGATGCCGTCTGAAGCGTTTTCAGGCGGCATAGAATCAATTTAAAACCGACATCATCGCCGCATAGACGCTGATAACGGCAATCAGGCTGTCGGTGCGGTCGAACACGCCGCCGTGTCCGGGCAGCAGGTTGCTGCTGTCTTTGATGCCCGCCGCACGTTTGAGCCAGCTTTCCAACAGGTCGCCGCATATGCTGACGACGGTTAGCACCAAACCGATTAACACGGTATCGAACCAGCCTGTATCGAATGCCAGCCAGCCGACACTTCGTACGGCGGTCATGTACACGGCCACGCAAACCGCGCCGCCAATTGCGCCTTCCCAGCTCTTGCCGGGGCTGATTGCCGGTGCGATTTTGTGTTTGCCGAACGCCTTGCCGCTGAAATACGCGCAAACGTCGGCAACCCAGACCAGACCCATGACGGCGAGCAGGGGCAGGGCATTATCGGGATGCGGGCGCAGGGATACGAGCGCGAACCAAAACGGCATGACCAAAAGCCAGCCGACGGCATAAACCTGCCAACCGCCGTTGAGCCTCCATTTGAATCTCAACCATAAAGGCATGATGGCGAGCCAAAATGCCAAAACAACATACCAAACCAAATTAGGCAGCATCCAGCCGCCCGCATAGGCAACCACGCCGAAAACCAAGGTTGCGGCGAGGTAATGGTTGGTTTTGATTTTGCACAAGCCGCCCATACGGGCATATTCCCACAAGGCAATCAGGGCAATCAGTCCGCAAAATGCAGCCCACAACCATTGCGGCGCGTAAAACAGCATGCCCAGCATCAGCGGCAGCAGCCACATGGCGGTTATCACCCGTTGTTTCAGCATATTCAGTTCCTTTGCTGTTCGATAGGCAGTTGCTCGGAGGTGCGTCCGAACCGCCGTTCGCGTTTTTGGAACGAAGCGACGGCGGCATCTAAGGCGGTTTCGTCGAAATCGGGCCACAGGATGTCGGTGAAATACAGTTCTGCATACGCCATCTGCCAGAGCAGGAAATTGCTGATGCGCGTTTCTCCGCCGGTGCGGATGAACAAATCCGGTTCCGGTGCATCGCCCAGCATCAAGTGTTTGGCCAGCGTGTCTTCCGTAATCTCGGATACGCCTTCGGCAATCAGTTTGTTTGCCGCCTGCAAAATGTCCCAACGTCCGCCGTAATCGGCGGCAATGCTCAGGGTCAGACCGGTATTGTTTGCCGTCAAGGCTTCCGCCTCTTCGATGCCTTGCAGAATCTGCCGATTAAAGCGTTCGCGGCTGCCCAGTATTTTCAGGCGCATATTGTTTTCGTGCAGACGGCGTACCTGTTTTTGCAAAGCCTGTAAAAACAGCCCCATCAGGAACGAAACTTCGTCTTCGGGGCGGCGCCAGTTTTCGGTTGAAAAGGCAAACACGGTCAGATATTGCACACCCAGTTTGGCGCAATGCTTCACCATATTTTTCCAATGCGTCCAAACCGCGTTTGTGTCCCATTATGCGCGGGAGGAAACGTTTTTCGCCCAACGGCCGTTGCCGTCCATAATCACGGCGATATGCTTGGGGATGGCGGTGTGTTCTAAAACGGCCTGTGTGCTGCTTTTCATGTCTGCCTTTTCGCGGTTCGGCGTTCAAATGCCGTCTGAACGCCGAACCGTGCAGGTTAAATTGCCATCAAATCTTCTTCTTTGGCAGTCAGGAGTTTGTCGGCTTCGGTAATGTATTTGTCGGTCAGTTTTTGAACCGCTTCTTCGCCGCGACGTGCCTCGTCTTCGGAAATTTCTTTGTCTTTGAGGAGTTTTTTTGATGTGGTCGTTGGCATCGCGGCGCACGTTGCGGATAGAGACGCGGCCTTCTTCCGCTTCGCCGCGTACGACTTTAATCAGGTCTTTGCGGCGTTCCTCGGTCAGCATGGGCATCGGTACGCGGATCAAATCGCCGACGGCTGCCGGGTTCAGTCCCAAGTTTGAATCGCGGATGGCTTTTCTCGACTTTGGCAGCCATATTGCTTTCAAACGGTTTCACGCCGATGGTGCGCGCGTCCAGAAGCGTTACGTTGGCAACTTGGCTGACGGGGGACCATGCTGCCCCAGTATTCGACTTCCACTTGGTCGAGCAGGCCGGTATGCGCGCGGCCGGTACGCACTTTCGCCAGATTTTCTTTCAGTACTTCGACCGAACGCTGCATCTTGCCTTCGGCTGTTTTTTTGAATATCGTTGATCATATTGTTCTTTCGGTAAGATAAGGTAAGCGGGCAGCCGTCTGAAACGCGCTTCAAACCTTTCAGACGGCATGAAAACTGTTAACTGCGAATAGTACCGTTATTCGGGCATGACGACAAGGTAGGCGGATTGGGGATGCCGTCTGAAGCGGTAGGCGTTTCAGACGGCATCGTGTTTGACCGTCAACTGTGTTCCCGTGTTTCAAGCAGGCTTTGGCGCAGGTGTTGGCGTTCGTGGGCATCCAGCCATTTGCGGCGGGTGCGTTGCAGCAGGATGACGAGGGCGGAAATTTCCTGACGCATATTGGTGCTGAGCCAGAGGAAGCCCTGCCATTGGTAGTGGAGGTGCTCGGCGAGGGCTTCCAGCTCGGGGTTGATGGCGGTGTCGATGCGGATGCGGCGGGCGTGTCTGCCGTTGATGAGGGCGACGGTTTGTTGCAGGTCGGTTTGGAGCAGTGTGAAGTGGCGGTCGAGCAGCCGGATTTCACTGCTGTTGAGTTTGGGAGATTGCAGCTTGGCGGCGGTGGTCAGGAGCAGCTCGGTGGTGTTGACGATTTTACGGTGGGCGTGCTGCATGGCTTCCATCATGGCGGGGTTGATGCGGCTTTCGCCCGATGTGGCGGCGAGGTGGCTGCGGCTTTTGACCATGCGTGCGTTGATTTGGCGCATTTTCGCCATGTTCTCTTCGAGGCGTTCGCGGGTCATGCGCCTGCCGTTGCTGATTTCGGCAATCATTTTGCTGCAGTCGGTCAGGTTGTCGGCAAGCATGAAACGCCACATCAGTGTGGATTTCAGCGGCAGAAGTTTGGCGGCGGCGATGGCAATGGCGGCGCCGATGAGGACGTTCATGGCGCGCATGAGTCCGCTGTCGAGCCATTCGTTGCCGTTGTCGCCGATGAGCATGCACATGGTCAGTCCGGCCAGCATGGGGACGTAACCGTTTTTGCCGACCGCCGCCCAACCGGCCAGTGCGCTTGCCGTACCGACGGTAAGGTAGAAGAGGAGGTTGTCGTGGAAATAATGCTGGTTAAGCCATAAGACGCTCAAACCCGCACCCAGGCCGATAACTGTGCCGAGCATGCGTTCCACCGCCTTGGAGTAAATGGCTCCTTGGAACTGGAGCATGCCGAGGACGACGAAGACGGTCATGCCTATCCATTCGCCGTGTTGGAGGTGGAACATCCGGGCGGTGGCGGTGGCGAACAGGACGGCTCCACCGAGACGGACGGAGTGGATGAGGCGGCGGTAGCGGTAGCGTTCGTAGGAGTTGAGCCAGCGGCTGGAAAGGCGGTTGCGTTGCGAGGTATTCATATCGGTTGCCGTCTGAAGCGGAAATGTGAAAAAGCACAGGCTTCCCGGGGTAGGGAGGGTCTGTGCTTGGTATTGGTGCCGGAGAAGGGAATCGAACCCCCGACCTTCGCGTTACGAATGCGCTGCTCTACCGACTGAGCTACACCGGCTTTTTTCGTTATGATATATATGAACGGTTGTTTCTGCAACTTTTCGGGCTGCTGGTAAAGTTTTGCACGGTATAATGCGGTTTGCTTCGTGAGGAGGGTCGGTGATGTATGTGAACGAGAAATATCCTTATGCGGCCCTGTTTGCGGGGCTGGTGTTTTTGACGCTGCCGTTCGCACTGTCGGTGCATGATGCCTTGGCATTTATGTTCGGACGGACGGGGCTGCTGGTGTCGGTGTCGGATGGCGGATTCGGCTGGCGTGGCGGTTGGGACTGCACTGTTTGGTTTTGTGTTCGGTGTGTTTGCGTTTTTTTGAATGTGGTTGTATCGGCGGGCCTGACGAAGCTGGCGTATAAGAAGATGATGCGGCGGCATTCCCGTTACGCGCTGTTTCTGTCGGGCGTGGCGGCTTGTGCGGCAGCAGCGGTGGCTTGGATTTTCGAACTGTTGTTGGGCAGTGCCGCCTTGGGCGGGCTGCGCGGGGAGGCGGTGTTGGAATATGCGTTTGCCGTGTGGCTGGTGGCGATGCTGACGCTGCCTAAACGCTTGACGCGCGCGCCGGTGCAGCCGGTGGTGTTTCACAGGAAAAAAATAGGTTGGAACGGGAAATGCCGTCTGAAACGCCGAGACGCGGTTTCAGACGGCATGTTTTTCCGTTAACATTACGCCTGAACATGGACAGGATAGGGATATGGAACGCAAAGAACGCCTGCAATCGGGTATCGCCGCATTGGGTTTGGATATTTCCGCAGCGGCACAGGACAGGCTTTTTAGCCTATGTGGATTTGTTGAAAAAAAGTGGAACAAAACCTACAATCTGACCGCCCTGCGCGACGAGGAGAAAATGATTGTCCATCATCTTTTGGACAGCTTGACGCTGCTGCCCCATATCGAGGGTGTGCAAACGATGCTGGATGTCGGTTCGGGCGGCGGCCAGCCCGGCATTCCGGCGGCGGTGTGCCGTCCGGATGTGCAGATAACCCTTTTGGATGCGAATACGAAGAAAACAGCTTTTTTTACAGCAGGCGGTTATCGAGTTGGGATTGGACAATGTGCGCGTGGTATCCGGACGCGTGGAGGCGGTTTCGGACGTGCGTGCCGACGTGATTACCAGCCGTGCGTTTTTCAGAACTGGCGGATTTTTGTGTCGTGGACGGGGCATCTGTTGAAAGACGGCGGATACTGGGCGGCGATGAAGGGCGTATATCCTCAGGAAGAAATCGAACGCCCTGCCCGCCGGTGTTTTTGTAGAAAAAAAGTGGTGAAGGCCGATGTGCCGGATTTGGACGCGGAACGCCATATCGCCATCATTCGTAAACGCTAACCGCACGTCGGTCGGCATGAATACCTTTTTGGTGCGGATAACGGTAAAATTCCGCATAGTTTTTCTTTTTCAATTTATTTAGACGGGATATGGGTCGGTACATGAGTGCGAACATCCTTGCCATCGCCAATCAGAAGGGCGGTGTGGGTAAAACGACGACGACGGTCAATTTGGCGGCTTCGCTGGCATCGCGCGGCAAACGTGTGTTGGTGGTCGATTTGGATCCGCAGGGTAATGCGACGACGGGCAGCGGTATCGACAAAGGCAAGTTTGGAGTCCGGTGTTTATCAGGTCGTACTGGGCGATGCGGACGTGCAGTCGGCGACGGTACGCAGCAAAGAGGGCGGATACGCTGTGTTGGGTGCGAACCGCGCGCTGGCCGGCGCGGAAATCGAGCTGGTGCAGGAAATCGCCCGGGAAGTGCGTTTGAAAAACGCGCTCAAGGCAGTGGCAGAAGATTACGACTTTATCCTGATAGACTGCCCACCTTCGCTGACGCTGTTGACGCTTAACGGGCTGGTGGCGGCGGGCGGCGTGATTGTGCCGATGTTGTGCGAATATTACGCGCTTGAGGGGATTTCCGATTTGATTGCGACCGTGCGCAAAATCCGTCAGGCGGTCAATCCCGATTTGGACATTACGGGCATCGTGCGTACGATGTACGATAGCCGCAGCAGGCTGGTTGCCGAAGTCAGCGAACAGTTGCGTAGCCATTTCGGGGATTTGCTTTTTGAAACCGTCATCCCGCGCAATATCCGCCTTGCGGAAGCGCCGAGCCACGGTATGCCGGTTATGGCTTATGATGCGCAGGCAAAGGGTACCAAGGCGTATCTTGCCTTGGCGGACGAGCTGATGGCGAGGGTGTCGGAAAAAAATAGGTAAATCCAAATCAGGATATCCGTGCCGTTATTTTTGTCCGTACCGGAATACCGATGCCTTGATGTTTTTTTAGCGGGGTGCATTAACATGAAAAATGCCGTCTGAAGTTCAGACGGCATTTTTTTATTTATGCCGGTTTAAAACAACGCCTGCTGCGAGAGCAGGTTTCTGACGGGGGCGAAGTCTCGGCGGTGTTCGGGCAGCACGCCGTATTGTTTGAGGGCTTCCAGATGCTGCTTCGTGCCATAACCTTTGTGTTTGTCGAAACCGTATTGGGGATGGCGTTGCGCCAGTGCGTACATTTCTGCATCGCGTGCGGTCTTTGCCAAAACGGATGCGGCGGAGATTTCGATGATTTTGCTGTCGCCTTTGACGACTGCTTCGGCAGGGATGTTCAAATGTTCGGGAATGCGGTTGCCGTCGATGAATATTTTTTCGGGACGCACAGCCAAACCGTCAACGGCGCGTTTCATGGCGAGCATGGTGGCGTGCAGGATGTTGAGGCTTGCGATTTCTTCGGGCGTGGCGGTGGCGACGTGCCACGCGGCCGCCTGTTCTTTAATCATTTCGGCAAGCGCGTCGCGTTTTTTCTCGCTGAGTTTTTTGGAGTCGGTCAGTCCGGGCAGGTCGAATGTTTCCGGGAGGATGACGGCGGCGGCAAACACGCTGCCGACTAAAGGTCCGCGTCCTGCCTCGTCTACGCCGGCGGTCAGTATGTGCATGATGTTTCCTGTTGGGATAGTAGGAATGCCGTATGAAAATGGTTTCAGACGGCATCGTACCAATGTGTTTATTTCGCGTCTTTAAACCCGCGCTTCAAATGCACCATCAGCAGTGCGACGGCGGCAGGGGTTACGCCGGAAATGCGGCTGGCTTGTCCGACGGTTTCGGGTTTGTGCTGATTGAGCTTTTGCTGCACTTCGGTGGATAAGCCTTTGACTCTGCTGTAATCGATGTCGTCGGGCAGCTTTTAAGGGTTTCGATGTCGCGGCGGCTGTCGATTTCTTCGTTTTGGCGGTCGATATAGCCTTGGTATTTGACTTGGATTTCGACTTGTTCGATAACTTCGGCGGAGAGGTTTTCAGACGGCATCGCGCCTTCAAGCGTCATCAGTGCGGCGTAGTCGAGGTTCGGGCGGCGCAGGAGGTCGTGCAGGTTGGCTTCGCGGCTGAGTTTTTTTGTCCGAATACGCGCAGCTGCTCTTTTTCGGCGAGTTTTTGCGGCGTGTACCACGTTGTTTTTCAAACGTTGGATTTCGCGTTCGATGGCTTCGCGTTTTTCGTTGAACATGCGCCATTGTTCTTCACCCACCAAGCCGATTTTGTGGCCGCCTTCGGTCAGGCGCATGTCGGCGTTGTCTTCCCTGAGTTGCAGGCGGTATTCGGCGCGGCTGGTGAACATGCGGTAGGGTTCGTTCACGCCTTTGGTGATGAGGTCGTCCACCAATACGCCGAGGTAGGCTTGTTCGCGGCGCAGTAGGAGCGGGTCTTGTTCTCGGACGTATTGCACGGCGTTCGCGCCTGCGAGCAGGCCTTGTGCGGCGGCTTCTTCGTAGCCGGTCGTGCCGTTGATTTGTCCGGCGAAGAAGAGGCCTTGGATGGTTTTTGGTTTCAAGGCTGGCTTTGAGGTTGTGCGGGTCGAAGTAGTCGTATTCGATGGCGTAGCCGGGGCGCAGGATATGGGCGTTTTCGAGGCCTTTCATGCTGCGCACGAGGGCGATTTGGATGTCGAACGGCAGGCTGGTGGAGATACCGTTAGGATAGTATTCGTGCGTGGTCAGGCCTTCGGGCTCGAGGAAAATCTGGTGGCTGTCTTTGTCGGCGAAGCGGTTGATTTTGTCTTCGATAGACGGACAGTAGCGCGGGCCGACACCTTCGATTTTGCCGGTGAACATGGGGCTACGGTCGAAGCCTGAACGGATGATGTCGTGGGTTTGCGTGTTGGTATGCGTAATCCAGCAGGACACTTGGCGCGGGTGCATTTCGGCACTGCCGCGCACGGACATTACCGGAACGGGCGTGTCACCGGGCTGTTCGGTCAGTTGGGAGAAATCAATCGTGCGTCCGTCGATACGCGGCGGCGTGCCGGTTTTCAGACGGCCTTGCGGCAGGTTCAACTCGCGCAAACGTCCACCCAGCGATTTGGCGGCAGGGTCGCCGGCGCGGCCACCTTCGTAGTTTTCCAAACCGATGTGGATTTTTGCCGGACAAAAAAACGTGCCTGCGGTCAGCACGACGGCGCGGGCTTTGAATTCCACGCCCATCGCGGTGATTACGCCTGAAATGCGTTCGCCGTCGAGCGTTACGTCTTCGACGGCTTGTTGGAAAAGGTCGAGGTTTTCTTGGTTTTCCAGCATTTCGCGGATGGCGGCTTTATACAGGATACGGTCTGCCTGCGCGCGCGTGGCACGCACCGCCGCGCCTTTGCTGGCGTTCAGACGGCGGAACTGGATGCCGGACTTGTCGGTGGCCAACGCCATCGCACCGCCGAGCGCGTCGAGTTCGCGCACGAGATGGCCTTTGCCGATGCCGCCGATGGAGGGTTGCACGACATTTGTCCGAGCGTTTCGATGTTGTGTGTGAGCAAAAGCGTCTGCGCGCCCATGCGTGCGGCGGCAAGCGCGGCTTCCGTGCCTGCGTGTCCGCCGCCGACGACGATGACGTCGTAGGTTTTGGGGTGAATCATGTGGGTCATGTGTGTATTGCCTGACGGTGTTTCAGACGGCATTTATAGTGGTTTAACAAAAACCAGTACAGCGTTGCCTCGCCTTGTCGTACTGCTTGTACTGTCTGCGGCTTCGTCGCCTTGTCCTGATTTTTTTGTTAAACCACTATATTCAATATGCCATCTGAAAAACGAAATGGATTCAAAAGTAAAGGTTTGGGATTGTACGCTTTTTCGCTTTGTTTTTACAGTGCGCGCAGGAAGAGAAAAGCCGCTTCGTGAAGAAGCGGCCCGTGTATGTTCAGGATTTACCAAACGTCGGATTTGATGCGGCGTTTCAGACCCGGATGTTCGGAAAGTTTGAATTCGGGGTCTTTGCCCATTTTCAGCTTGGCTGTGTAATCGTGCAGCAGCATGAATGCCAAGGGCGAGAGCAGCAGGATGGCGATGAGGTTAATCCATGCCATGATGCCCATTGCCATGTCTGCCATATCCCATACCAAGGGTACGTTGGCAACCGCGCCGAAGTAGACCCATGCCAAAACCAGCATACGGAAAACGGCGGTAACCAGCCAATGGCTCTTGATGAATTGGACGTTGGACTCGGCATAGGCATAGTTGCCGATAACGGTTGAAAAGGCAAACATAAATAGGATGACGGCAAGGAAGCCCGCGCCCCATTGACCCACTTGGCTGACAATTGCCGCCTGCGTCAACGCCGCACCGCTCAGGTCGCCGTAAGGCTGCTGATAGGTCAAGACGATAAAGGCGGTGCATGAGCAGACGATGATGGTATCGACGAAAACGCCCAGCATTTGAATCATGCCTTGGGAGACGGGGTGTTTCACTTCGGCTGCGGCTGCGGCGTTTGGCGCGGAACCCATACCCGCCTCATTGGAATACAGGCCGCGTTTGATACCCTGCATCATAGTGGTCGAAATCAGACCGCCGAGGAAACCGCCTGCAGCCGAATCGAAGTTGAACGCGTTGGAGAAAATCTGACCGAACACGTCAGGAATCAGGGAAATATTGGTAGCAATGATGAAGAGTGCTATGACGAGATATAAAACTGCCATCAGCGGAACGATGATTTCCGCGGCTTTGGATACGCGGCGGATACCGCCGAAGATAATCGGGGCAGTCAGAATGACCAGGGCGACGCCGACATAGTGTTGATCCCAGCCCCATGCCGCTTTGGTGGTATCGGCGATGGTATTGGTCTGTACGGCTTCAAATACAAAGCCGAAACAGAAAATCAGGCTCAGGGCGAACAAAACGCCCAGCCATTTTTGTCCCAGGCCTTGAGTGATGTAGTAGGCAGGGCCGCCGCGAAAGTGGTGGTTGTCGTAGTCCCGGACTTTAAAGAGTTGGGCCAGCGAAGATTCGACAAACGCCGAACTCATGCCGATTAAGGCGGTTACCCACATCCAGAACACCGCACCCGGCCCGCCGAGTTTGATGGCAATCGCCACACCGGCGATGTTGCCCACACCTACGCGGCTGGCAAGGCCGGTTACAAATGCTTGAAACGGGGTGATGCCGTGAGGGTCGTCCCCCTGTTTGCGGCCGCCGATCATTTCTTTGATACTGCGCCCGAGCAGGCGGAATTGGACGAACCCTGTGGCAATGGTAAAGAAAATACCCGTACCCAAAAGCATATAAACCAAGTATGACCACATCGGGTCGTTGATGGTGCCGACCCAGCCGTGCAGCCATTCGGTGAAGTTTCCGTTCATCGTATGTTCCTCTAAAGTTGAAGTTGTCCGGGTGCGGCGGTGCATCCGGAGCGTATCCGTATTCCACAGACAGGTTAACAGGTTTTTAAATTTTTGTAAATGCTATTCTAGCAGATTGTCAACAAATTCAGAAAAAAATTTACATCGCCGTCCGTCGAGGCGTTAGAATCCTATTTTGTTTGGAGGGAGTAAGATGAAACTGCCTGTTTTTGCCGTAACTTCGGGCGAGCCTGCCGGTATCGGGCCCGATATCTGTCTGGATTTGGCGTTTGCCCGCCTGCCTTGCCGCTGCGTGGTTTTGGGCGATAAAAACCTGTTGGGCGCACGTGCTGGGGCTATGGGGAAAGATGTCGTCCTGCGCGACTTTGATCCGGAATCAGGCGGTATATCGGAAGACGGCATACTCGAAGTGCTGCATATTCCGACTGCAGAACCGGTCGAGGCCGGGAGGCTCAATCCCGCCAATGCCGCTTATGTGCTGCAACTTTTAGACACTGCGCTCACAGGCATTTCAGACGGCATCTTCGACGGCATCGTTACTGCGCCTTTACATAAAGGCATCATTAACGATGCACATGCCTGTATGGGATTTTTTTCAGCGGACATACCGAGTATCTGGCGGAAAAAAAGCGGTACGGGACAGGTTGTGATGATGCTTGCCGGCAAAGGCCTGCGTGTCGCCCTCGTAACGACCCATCTGCCGTTGAAAGATGTTGCCGCCGCCATTACGGGGCCGTTGATAGAGTCGGTTGTCCGCATCCTGCATCACGATTTGAAATATAAATTCGGCATCGGTGATCCCAAAATCCTTGTCGCCGGACTCAATCCCCACGCCGGCGAAAGCGGACACCTCGGACACGAAGAAATTGAAATCATCATTCCGACGCTGGAAAAAAATTACGCCTCGAAGGCATCAATGCTGCCGGGCCCCTTCCCGGCAGATACGCTGTTTCAACCGTTTATGCTGGAGGGTGCGGATGCCGTACTGGCCATGTACCACGACCAAGGGCTGCCCGTGTTGAAATATCACAGTTTCGGACAGGGTACGAACATTACGCTGGGCCTGCCCTTTATCCGCACCTCCGTCGATCACGGCACGGCGCTTGACTTGGCGGCAACCGGCAGGGGCGGATTCAGGCAGCCTGATAACTGCCGTGGAGACTGCTGTCGAAATGGCGGGGCGGAAGGTTTGAACGCAATTATAAAAAAGTCGTCTGAAATTGGTTCGGACGGCTTTTTTATCAAAATCTCATGATGGGTTGAGACACATCTGCGGTTTTGCTTTTTCTTTGTAAGCCGCCGTTCAGTACAGTCCGGCGGTTCGGATGATGCGGTGCAAATATGGTTTTAAAGACGGCAACAGGGGTTCTGCAAAACAGAACCCCTGTTGCCGTCTTTTTACCGTTGCCGTATCAGTCTTTTTCTGGTTTCAATCAGAATCATGTTTTTCAGCGGGAACGGTTACCGGTTCAAGCGGCTTGGGCTGTTCGGAACGACGCATGCCGCGTTCGGTTTGAACTTCGGGTTGAGCCGCCCATGCCTTTAATGCGGAGGTATCGGTTTCAACCAGGATGAGCCCGTTGCTTTTGTTCGGGTTCTTGCACCTGACCTGCGTCGGCAGCGGCGGTTTCAGACGGCATTTCCTGTACTTCAGCTTTCGGTGCTACGCCTTCGGGAAGGATGGCAGCAACGGCCTGACGGATTTTTTTCTGCCGCATCATAAACCAGTGCGTCGTTGTTTGAAACGGTGGGAGATGCTGTCGGAACGTCCCTTTCTGCAACCGGTTCGGCAATGCTGACGGTAATCGGAGCATTTGCATCGTTTTCCCCGAAAACATGAGCGACAGCGGAACGGACTTTGTCGGCGGTATCGCGGATATTCAGGTATTGTTCGATTTTAGAGGCAGAGGGGATGTTGCGTTTCTTACCGTTTTGCCGACGGTCGCGCTGATTGTTGCGTTCCCGGCGTTCTTTGCCTTCGCGTTTGCCGCGTTCTTGACGGCTGCGATCGGACTGCTGCCTGCTGCCTTTGCCTTCTGCCGCGACCGGTTCGGAGGGTACGTTTTGCTCTGTCTGTATGCCCGTTTCGACAGCGGCTGCGGTTTCGGCGGCAATTTGGTTGCGTTCGTTGCGGTTGCCGTTGCGGCGGCGTTTGCTGGACGGGACTTCGGTTTCAGACGGCATGGTATCCACAACGGGGGCAGGAGCCTGATTGATGCGTTCTTGGATTTCCGCTTCATTGGCACGTTCGGCAGCACGGTTGTTGCGGCCGTTGCGGCGTCTGCCGTCGTTGTTGTGCGTCTCGGCTTTTGCGTTACGGGCCGGCTGTTCGTCGTCTTTGCCGGCAACTTCGCGGACTTCTACCTTGCTGCCTTCGCGTTTACTGCGGCGCGGTGTTTGACGGCGGCTGTTGTTACGGTTTGCGACGGTGCGTTTTCCGGAGGTTTCTGCAACGGGCTGGGCTTCGGTTGTGCTGCTGCCGAAAAATGCGTTTCAGCCATGCTTTGAAGCTGTCCCACCAGGAATTTTGTTTTTTCTCGGCAACCATCGGTGCGGGTTGTGTATGGCGCACGCCTTTGACAGCGGGTTCGGGACGGGCGGCTTTGGCTTTTTCGCTGCCGAAAGGTTTGGCGGATTCGTCTTCTTCCGGCTCGGCAACGCGTTTGTAGCTCGGCTCGCCGTCTTCTTCTATGTCGTCGATACGGATGCGGTTGATTTCGTAGTGCGGATTTTCCAAGTGGATGTTTGGAATCAGGACGACGTTCACATCCAAGCGCTCTTCCATTGCAAACAGCTCGGCGCGTTTTTTTCGTTCAACAGGAAGGTAGCGACATCGACGGGTACTTGGGCGTGCACTTCGCCGGTATTGTCTTTCATTGCTTCTTCTTGAATGATGCGCAAAACGTGCAGGGGCGGTGGATTCGATGCCGCGGATGACGCCGGTACCGGCACAGCGTGGACAGGCGACGTGGCTGCTTTCGCCCAGAGCCGGTTTCAAACGTTGGCGGCTCAATTCTAAAAGTCCGAAACGGGAGAGTTTGCCCATTTGCACGCGGGCGCGGTCTTTTTTTGAGCGCGTCGCGCAGGACGTTTTCAACATCGCGTTGGTGTTTCGGATTTTCCATGTCGATGAAGTCGATAACGACCAAACCGCCCAAGTCGCGCAGGCGCATTTGACGTGCGACCTCTTCGGCAGCTTCCATATTGGTTTTTGAACGCGGTGTCTTCAATGTCAGAGCCGCGTGTGGCACGTGCAGAGTTAACGTCGATGGAAACGAGGGCTTCGGTATGGTCGATGACGATCGCGCCGCCGGAAGGCAGGCTGACGCTGCGCGAAAACGCGCTTTCGATTTGATGTTCGATCTGGAAGCGGGAAAACAGCGGCGTGTGGTCTTCGTAGAGTTTCAGACGGCCTATATTGCCCGGCATGACGTAGCTCATGAACTCGGCAACTTGGTCGTAAACTTCTTGATTGTCCACCAAAATCTCGCCGATGTCGGGGCGGAAATAGTCGCGGATGGCTCGGATCAGCAGCGAGCTTTCCATAAAGAGCAGGTAGGGGTCATGATGTGCTTTGCCTGCTTCCTCGATGGCCTGCCAGAGTTGTTTGAGGTAGTTCAAGTCCCATTCCAACTCTTCCGCACTACGGCCGATGCCGGCGGTACGGGCGATGATGCTCATGCCGTTCGGAATGTCGAGTTCCGCCATGGCGGCTTTCAACTCTTGACGCTCTTCGCCTTCGATACGGCGGGATACGCCGCCGCCGCGCGGGTTGTTCGGCATCAATACCAGATAGCGTCCGGCGAGGCTGATGAAGGTGGTCAGCGCCGCGCCTTTGTTGCCGCGCTCGTCTTTTTCGACTTGGACGATGACTTCCATGCCTTCTTTGAGCACGTCTTGGATGCGCGCGCGTCCGCCTTCGTAGTCTTGGAAGTATGAGCGGGAGACTTCTTTAAACGGCAAGAAGCCGTGGCGGTCGGTTCCGTAATCCACGAAACACGCTTCCAGCGACGGCTCGATGCGGGTAATGATGCCTTTGTAGATATTGCCTTTGCGCTGTTCTTTGCCCAGCGTTTCGATGTCCAAGTCCAAAAGGTTTTGGCCATCGACGATGGCAACGCGCAGCTCTTCGGCCTGCGTTGCGTTGAATAACATTCTTTTCATGATCACCTCGTGGGCAGGCGGCGTTCAGACGGCACATGCCCGGTTCGGCACTCCGGAATGCTGGGTTTTCCGATGTTCTCGGATGGAACCGGTAATCAGTTTTTGAGTTGAAAAATCCGCAGGGATGCACGTTCCGAGGAACCGTGTGCGGAAGGGTCGGATAAAGAAGGCAATAAAGATCGATGCGGCGGTCTGTCTGCCGCGTTCCGAGCGGTATGGTCGGAAAAAAATGGGAGGCCGGCTTCTTCTTGTTATCGTTATGCCTGTGTTTTTCGGGCGGTTTGCGTTTGGGGCTTGGACCCGGCTGTCGTCTTACTTCCGCTCCGAAACGGCAAAATCAATTCAAACTTGACTACGTTCTGCGCCTGCCGGCTTGGAACAGGCGCAGGGAAAATGCTTTGCGGAGTGCTTTTTTTAATATAAAATCCGATTTTAACAGTAAACCGTTTCAGGGCGCGTCGGGCGCGCTTTTTGCTGAAACGGACGTTCGGATTATAGATGAAAACGCACGAAATAAGCAAAGATTCGGTCAGCTTGATAGGGGTTGCCGAACATGAGGCGGGTCAACGCCTTGATAACTATCTGATAAAAATCCTCAAGGGTGTTCCCAAGAGCCATATCCACCGCATTATCCGCGCCGGCGAGGTGCGGTTGAACAAGAAACGCTGCAAACCCGACAGCCGTATTGCGGAGGGGGATACGGTGCGGATTCCGCCTGTGCGCGTGGCGGAGAAGGAAATGCCGTCTGAAAGGCGTGCCGCCGTACCGGCGCGTGTGTTTGAGACGGTGTATGAGGACGACGCGCTGCTGGTGGTCAATAAACCTTCCGGCGTGGCGGTACACGGCGGCAGCGGCGTGAGTTTCGGCGTTATCGAACAGTTGCGCCGCGCCCGTCCGGAGGCGAAGTATTTGGAGTTAGTCCACCGTTTGGACAAGGATACGAGCGGCTTGTTGATGGTGGCGAAGAAACGCAGCGCGCTCGTCAAACTTCACGAAGCCATCCGTAACGACCATCCCAAAAAAATTTACCTTGCGCTGGGGGTGGGCAAACTGCCGGACGACAATTTCCATGTCAAACTGCCCCTGTTCAAATATACCGGCGCACAAGGCGAAAAGATGGTGCGCGTCAGCGAGGACGGGCAGGCTGCGCATACGGTGTTCCGTGTGTTAAGCCGTTTTTCAGACGGCATTTTGCACGGTGTCGGGCTGTCGCACCTGACTTTGGTGCGGGCAACGCTGAAAACGGGTCGTACGCACCAAATTCGCGTCCACCTGCAATCTCAAGGCTGTCCGATTGCGGGCGACGAACGTTACGGCGATTATCAGGCGAACCGTCGTTTGCAGAAGTTGGGTTTGAAGCGGATGTTTTTGCACGCGTCCGAGCTGCACTTGAACCATCCGCTCACGGGTGAGCCGCTGGTGTTGAAGGCAGAGCTGCCGCCGGACTTGGCGCAGTTTGCGGTGATGTTGGAAAACGGGACGAAAATGTGAACCCTGATGCCGTCTGAAGCCTTCAGACGGCATCGGGACGTGAAAGTATAGTGGATTAACAAAAATCAGGACAAGGCGACGAAGCCGCAGACAGTACAGATAGTACGGCAAGGCGAGGCAACGCCGTACTGGTTTAAATTTAATCCACTATATGTGGGGACAGACGAATATGGTTGATAAAAAAAGCCCTTTGATTGCCGTCAGTGTCGGCGAAGCGTCGGGCGACCTGTTGGGGGCACACCTGATACGCGCCATCCGAAAGCGTTGCCCGCAGGCACGGTTTACCGGCATCGGCGGCGAACTGATGAAGGCGGAAGGTTTCGAGAGCCTGTACGATCAGGAGCGGCTGGCGGTGCGCGGTTTTGCCGAGGTGGTAAAACGCCTGCCGGAAATTTTACGGATACGCAGGGGGCTGGTACGGGATTTGCTGTCGTTGAAACCTGATGTCTTTGTCGGTATCGATGCGCCCGATTTTAATTTGGGTGTGGCGGAGCGGCTCAAACGGTCGGGGATTCCGACCGTGCATTATGTCAGCCCGTCGGTGTGGGCGTGGCGGCGCGAACGCGTGGGCAAAATCGTGCATCAGGTCAACCGCGTGCTGTGCCTGTTCCCGATGGAGCCGCAGCTTTATCTCGATGCGGGCGGACGTGCGGAGTTTGTCGGTCATCCGATGGCGCAGCTTATGCCCTTGGAAGACGACCGTGAAACGGCGCGGAAAACTTTGGGCGTGGATGTCGGCATCCCCGTATTCGCCCTGCTGCCCGGCAGCCGCGTCAGCGAAATCGACTATATGGCGCCGGTGTTTTTTCAGATGGCATTATTGTTGTTGAAACGCTATCCTGCCGCACGCTTCCTGCTGCCTGCCGCAACGGAGGCGACGAAGCGGCGTTTGGCGGAAGTTTTGCAGCGGCCGGAGTTTGCCGGATTGCCGCTGACGGTAACCGACAGACAGTCTGAAACGGTGTGCAGGGCGGCGGATGCGGTGCTGGTAACGAGTGGTACGGCGACTTTGGAGGTGGCGCTGTGCAAGCGTCCGATGGTCATCAGCTACAAGATTTCGCCGCTGACCTATGCTTATGTGAAACGCAAAATCAAAGTGCCGCATGTCGGCCTGCCGAATATCCTGTTGGGTAAAGGTGCGGTGCCGGAGCTGCTTCAACATGATGCCGTACCGGAAAAACTGGCGGCGGCGTTGGCGGACTGGTACGAACACCCCGATAAGGTTGCCGCGCTGCAACGGGATTTCAGGGCGTTGCACCTGCTGTTGAAAAAAAGATACGGCGGATTTGGCCGCGCGCTGGTTTTGGAAGAGGCGGGATGTTGAGCGGTTAATGGATTATCTTCTTGAAGCAGCACGTATTACAAAAGAAGGGGGAGAAATTGTGATTAATGGCACATCAAACAATAAGTATTTAAGAGAAATTCCAAATGAAACAGAATTGGCCCGAATGGGATTAAGGTTAAAATATAATGGGCCGTTAACTGATTAATTTTGTTATATATGATTATATTTTTATACTAATACGCTTACTTACCTTGTTTCATTTGTTCTTCGTAAATTTCTATTTTTAGGCAATTGTGTCAGTTCAATAGGGCAAGTTGCTCCCCACCAAAAAAATGTTCTACATAAAAACCAAGGATTATCTGGAAAATATAGCAACATCTCTTCCATATCCCATATCCGGCCAAATTCTTCTTAATTCATCTACCTGTGTTTTTTTGGCGAACCGGTTAATATTTTTTTGGAGGATTTTTCACGATAATCGCATAATTCAATAACACCATCTGATAAAAGTTCTTCCAAAAAAATCAAAAATCTAATTTTTTTAAATTTGGATCTTTGATATCCATATTTAAATAATTTGGCTGTGTTTTTAATATAGTGTTGATAGACGTACTTGGCTTCCATGTATTCAATCGTGGAAATCTATATCTTCGTCCTCGCCGAAAATAGTCTATGCCCGATATACAATTTTGATACACAAACTTGGAAATATGGGTATCGTCGCCGGAGCGATAGAATGCGGACAGTTATATATATACGGTTTTTTTAGGGGAGCGGGCAGATGAAGGGCGGATTTTTGAATTAACCCCATGCAAATTGACTTTTTTGCGGGCGGTTTTACCGCCCATATATTTACAAAAGCCAAATTTTTTTAAACATATATCCTTGATATATACACGGCGTAAACATATACTGGAAACATCTTTAAATTTTCCGAAATTTTAAACATGAGCAACTGGAAACCCGATATTTCCTATAACGATTTACCACCCCTGCCGCCAAAACAGGATATTGAAAGCAAAACCATCCTGAAACGTTGTATAGCCGCCCGTGCATCCCTTGCCCGTTTAAAGCAGGCGGCAGAATTGATACCGAATCAAGCCATGCTGATTAACACCCTTCCTGTTATGGAAGCCCGTGCAAGTTCGGAAATTGAAAACATCGTAACCACAACGGACAAGCTGTTTCAATCCCTGCAAATGGATACGGAACGGCAAGACCCTGCCACGAAAGAAGCCCTGCAATACCGCACCGCCCTGTTTGCAGGCTATGAATCACTGACGAGCCGCCCTTTATGCACACAAACCGCCATCATGGTCTGCAACGCCATCAAGCACCCCTACGAAATGGCCATCCGCAAAACAGGCGGCACAGCCCTAAAAGGAGGCAACAGCGGAAATGTTGTCTATACCCCGCCCGAAGGAGAAGAAACCATACGTGGCAAGCTGGCAAATTGGGAGCGGTTTATTCACGAAAGCGGCGATTTAGACCCGCTTATCATCATGGCGGCGGCATTACCAATTTGAAGCCATCCACCCGTTTACGGACGGCAACGGGCGGACGGGGCGCATATTGAACAGCCTGCTATTGATTGAAAAAAAGGGCTTTTGGATTTGCCTATTTTTGTATTTGAGCCGCTACATCATCGAAAACAGGGCGGACTATTACCGCCTGCTGTTAGGCGTAACCGAACGGCAGGATTGGGAAAAGCTGGATAATCTACATCTTAGACGGCGTAGCCGACTACCGCCGATTGGACGGTATCGAAAAATAGATGCGATACGCTGCCTGTTCGAGCAGACACGGCAATACATACGGACACACGCACAAGGAATCTACACGCACGAACTGGTAAATCTTCTGTTTGAGCAGCCATATACACGCATTGCCAACCTAGAAGCGGCAGGGATAGCCAAACGGCAGACGGCCTCTAAGTACCTGAAAGAGCTTTCAGACATAGGGTGTGCTGCAAGAAATCGCCATCGGTAGGGACAAACTATTCATTCATCCGCGCCTAATGGAACTATTGCGGGGAGAGGGCAACAGCTTTACTTCATTCTAACCCCTCTTCATCCCCACATGACTAACACGAAACAGGGATTTTTGACACCCGAACCGAGCCCCCTTGTATTTCCCCCGCGAAAAGCTGGCATCCGCCCGCGTATCATGGGAGCAACAAAACCCCTGCCTAAAATTTTTGACTTGTGCAAATTGGGGGTATATTTGGGGGTATATTGAAAAAAATGGCTAAAATAAAATTTTTTTAATAAACAAAATGTTGAAACTTAATTTCGATAGAGCCTCTGCATATCGTATTGAGGCGTTAATGGAATTTGAGAAAGCTATTTTTAAATAAGAAAAGGTAACTATTAAATAGCTACCTTTCTAAAATTAAATATCAACACATCGTTAAAAACACAGCCAATAATTTTTATAAACACCAAAAATACCACCTAAATATTCACAATATTCTAAAAAGATTATATTTTTATCTTCACATTCATAACGTAACCTTTATCTAAATTTTTAATTCTAATCTTTGCCCACGTACTGAATCAGGTTGATTCCTAAACTCAATCGTCCATTTTGCTCCAGTTTGTTCTCGGCTAGTTGAAAAAAATTCCTTAAAATGAAGGAAGAGTTTAAACAACTGAAATTTCATAAGAGTAGTGGAACCAACTTGGACTTAAAAAAATCTTAAAACCATTGTATTTGAAAAGGTAAAATAATATGACAACTTATACTATTCCAAGAAAAGATTATCAATTTCTGTATATATTTGAAGGTGCTCTATTAAACTATACTTTGACAAATGATGAATTCCATATCATCGTCCAGAATGTGGATTATCCGGACTTTCCTCAAGAGATTCCTACACCAAATTATACAGACTGGGTAAAAATTAAATTCAAGCAGTTCAGCTATCTGAAATTTGTCTATGGATACGCTACAAAGAGCCAAGATATAAATATCGATAATACATTGGAACTTGGCGAATTAAAAGCAGGATGATGAAATCTTGGATTATGGAGGTGCGCTGGAAGTGATAGGCCGTAGGTATGATCTTCCGACCGGTTTTAGCATATATATAGTTTGCTGGGAAGTAGAGTTAGAATTTTTTTGAGATCAGGAGAGTTTTAATTAAACGAGCCGTAACTTGTCATGCTGCGCAAGCAACTTTATTGATATGCCGATACGGAGCCTGTCGGCAAAAATGCCGTCTGAACAATATCTTTTCAGACGGCATTTTGTATGAGGGGTTAACGGTTGTTCAGCCCGAGTACGTCCTGCATATCGTACAAACCCGTTTTGCCGTTTACCCAAACTGCGGCGCGTACGGCACCGGCGGCAAAGGTCATGCGGCTGCTGGCTTTTGTGGGTGATTTCCACGCGCTCGCCGTCGGTGGCGAAGAGGGCGGTGTGGTCGCCGACGATGTCGCCTGCGCGGACGGTGGCAAAGCCGATGGTGGAAGGATCGCGCGGACCGGTGTGGCCTTCGCGGCCGTAAACGGCGCATTGTTTGAGGTCGCGGCCGAGCGCGCCGGCGATGACTTCGCCCATGCGTAACGCGGTGCCGCTGGGTGCGTCGACTTTGTGGCGGTGGTGGCCTTCGATGATTTCGATGTCGTAGCCTTCATTTAATACGCGGGCGACGGTGTCGAGGATGTGGAAGGTGAGGTTGACGCCGACGCTGAAGTTGGCGGCGAAGACAACGCCTGTTTTTTCGCCTGCGGCTTGGATGGCGGCTTTGCCCGCATCGTCGAAGCCTGTTGTGCCGATGATGATGTTGACTTGTTTTTCAACGCATTTTTTGCAGGTGTTTGAGGGTCGGTTCGGGGCGGGTAAAGTCGATGAGTACGTCGCTTTGTGCGAGAACGGCGTCAACGTCGTCTGAAATGGCGATGCCGGTTTTGAGTCCGACGGCGTAGCCTGCGTCCAGCCCGAGGGCTTCTGAGCCTGAGTGTTCGAGCGCGCCGGAAAGGACGGTGTCGGGATGGTTGTTGACGGCTTCAACCAATACGCGCCCCATGCGGCCGTTGACGCCGGCGATGGCGATTTTGAGCGGTGTCATGTGTGTTCCTTATTGTTTGTCTGCATTTTGTTTCGCGCGGATGGCTTCGGCGGCATTTTGGAGGGCGTCGCCTTCGGCGCGGACAAGCACGCCGTTTTCAAAATAGACGGTCAGATTGCTGCGTTCTTTGATGATGCCGTTGCGGGAGGTGTTGAAGGTATAGTCCCAGCGGTCGGTATGGAATGCGTTGTGCAACATGGGGCTGCCGAGCAGTAGTAGGACTTGGTCTTTGGTCATGCCGGCGCGGAGGGAGGCGACGGCGCGGGGTTCGAGTTCGTTGCCCTGTATGATTTTGAGTTTGTACGAGGGGAACAGTGAAACGCGTTCGACGCTGCACGCGGTCAGGCTGAACAGGGCGGAAAGGACGAGTATAAGGGTTTTGTTCACGGGAGAACCTTTCTGTGCAAATCGGGATGTCTAGTGTAGCACTGCTTGAATATTTTATAAAAGCGAACGATAATCATACGCTTAAGCGGTATTTCACCCTGTCTGTGTCCGACTGCCCGTCCGCCGTTGCGGTTTTGCTATTGCAAACTGCTATGGTGTGATAGTGGGCAAGCAGGCTGAAATTGCGTATTATAGCGTCTATTATTTTACAGGGATATTGAATATTATGGAAAAATTCAGCAACATTGCGCAACTGAAAGACAGTGGACTGAAAGTTACCGGCCCGCGTTTGAAGATTTTGGATTTGTTCGAGACTCATGCGGAAGAGCATTTGAGTGCCGAGGATGTGTACCGTATTTTGTTGGAAGAGGGTGTGGAAATCGGTGTGGCGACGATTTACCGCGTGCTGACCCAATTCGAGCAGGCGGGTATTCTGCAACGCCATCATTTTGAAACGGGCAAGGCGGTTTATGAGTTGGACAAGGGCGACCACCATGACCATATCGTCTGTGTGAAATGTGGCGAGGTAACGGAATTCCACAATCCCGAAATCGAAGCCCTGCAAGACAAAATCGCGGAAGAAAACGGCTACCGCATCGTTGATCACGCGCTGTATATGTACGGTGTGTGCAGCGGTTGCCAGACTAAGGGCAAACGTTAAATCCGGACGGTTTGTTTTTTCAGACGGCATTCGTCATTTCGAATGCCGTCTGTGTTTTATGGAGGACTGATATGGGTATTCCGTTGCTTGCGCCCGGAGATTATGCGTTCCCCGATCCTGCCCGTGCATTGTCGGAGTACGAAGGGCTGGTCGGTGTGAGCAGGGATTTGGATGCGGGGAGGCTGCTTGAGGCGTATCGCAACGGCGTGTTTCCGTGGTTTTCTCGGGACGGGTGGTTTTTTTGGTATGCGGTCGGGCCCCGTGCGGTGGTGTTTCCCGACAGGCTGCACGTTCCGCGCTCGCTGGCGAAAACGCTGCGCAACAGAGCATATAGGGGTTACGGCAAACGGCTGTTTTGAACGCGTTGTGGCGCAGTGTGCGGACATGGTGAGACCTGGGCAGGACGGTACTTGGATTGCGCCTGAGTTTCAGACGGCATACCTTAAGCTGCATGAAATGGGATACGCGCATTCGTTTGAGTGCCATTATCCCGATGAAAACGGTAAAACGAGGTTGGCGGGCGGGTTTTACGGCGTTCAGATCGGCAGGGTGTTTTATGGCGAATCGATGTTCGCATTACAACCGGATGCGTCGAAAATCGCGTTTGCCTGCGCCGTGCCGTTTCTCGCGTCTTTGGGTGTGGAACTGATAGACTGCCAGCAGGACACGGAACATATGCGCCGTTTCGGATCGGAATTGCTGCCGTTTGCGGATTTTACCGCTCGGCTCCGAAGCCTGAATGCCGTACCTTTGAAAGAGGCGGTAGGCTGCTGCGAAGTGGCGTGCAACAGGTTGGGATAGCGGTTCTTGTGTGAAAATGCCGTCTGAAACTTGAAAACATCAGGTTTCAGACGGCATTTTGTTTGACAGGGTTATTTGAGCGGGCGTACTTCGAGCCCGAACATGCGGCGTGCAGTGTTCAGCATTTGACAACTGAATCCCCATTCGTTGTCATACCATGCGAAGACTTTAACCATGTTGCCGTCGACGACTTTGGTCAGTGTTGAGTCGAAGTGGCTGGCTTCGGTGGTGTGGTTGAAGTCCATGGAAACAAGCGGCAGGGTGTTGTAGCCCAAAAACACCTTTGAGCTCGCCTTCTTCGGAGGCGGCTTTCAGCAGTGCGTTGATTTCTTCGGCTGTCGTATCGCGTCCGGCCTGGAAGCTTAAATCGACCAGGGAAACGTTGACGGTCGGTACGCGGATGGCAAGCCCGTCGAGTTTGCCTTTCAATTCGGGCAGTACCAGTCCGACGGCTTTTTGCCGCGCCGGTTTTGGTCGGAATCATGTTCTCTATGCCGCTGCGTGCCCGGCGGAGGTCTTTGTGGCGCACGTCGGTTACGGTCTGGTCGTTGGTCAGGGCATGGATGGTCGTCATCGCGCCTTTGACGATGCCGACGCTTGCGCTCAATACTTTGGCGACGGGGGCGAGGCAGTTGGTGGTGCAGGAGGCGTTGGAAACGACGGTCATGTCGTCGGTCAGGACGCCGTCGTTTACGCCGTAAACAACGGTCGCATCGATATCATCGCCGCCCGGTGCGGAAATGAGGACTTTTTCGCGCCGCTTTCCAGATGTATTTTGGCCTTTTTCTTTGCTGGTAAACGCGCCGGTACATTCCATGACCAAATCTACGCCGAGTTCTTTCCACGGCAATTCGGCGGGATTTCGGGTGGAGAAGTAGGGAATTTTGTCGCCGTTGATGATGAGGTGGCTGCCGTCATGGGATACGTCGGCGTCAAAGCGGCCGTGCACGGTGTCGAATTTGGTGAGGTGGGCGTTGGTTTCAAGGCTGCCGCTGGCGTTGACGGCGACGATTTGGAGCTGGTCTTGGATTTTATAGTCGTAGATGGCGCGCAAAACCTGGCGGCCGATGCGTCCGTAGCCGTTGATGGCGACTTTGATGCCCATAGTATTGTCCTTTTGTGGGGTTGTGGTGAATTTTTGGGGCAAATTATAGCAAATTCGTAGTAGTGTGTAATTAATATTTTTATTGAAAACGGGTTGTGCCGCCGTAAGGACGGGAAGGTGTGGCGGTACGGATGCAGGGAGGCAAGGTTAACGAAATGCCGTCTGAAATGAGTTTGGACGGCATGGAGGGGTATTATGGCGCGGTGTTTTGTGCGGCTTCCTGTTTGGCTTTGTATTGTTTGAGGTATTCCAGGGCGGCCGCTTTTTCGTTGTCGCTGCCGTATTTCATATCGCGTTGCGCCCGGCGCAGTTCGGCACGTTCGCGTGCTTCGGCAATTTGTTTGGCCTGATAGTCTTTCCGGTTGTCGGCGGCAACGAGCCGGTCTTGCTGGTTTTGTGCCTTTGCCATGGCTTTGGCGATGAGGGTCGGCAGGGTTAAATGCTGTTTTTTTCCCGGTGTGTCGGGGGTTTGCCGGCGGGTGTTGCGGACGGCTGCTTCCCGTTCGGCAAGCATGGCTTTGCGTTCGGCTGTTTCCCGCCGTTTGCGTTCGTTATGCCTGAGATAACGCGTGCGGGCGTGTTCGGAGGCGGCAAAACGGCTGTCGGCGGACAGGCTGAAGCGGCGTGCGCGAGGCAGGAAAGTATCGGAAACGGGCTGCATGTGGATGCAGTCGACGGGGCAGGGGGCGATGCAGAGTCCGCAACCGGTACATTCGTCGGCGATGACGGTGTGCATGAATTTGCTCGCACCCATGATGGCATCGGTAGGGCAGGCGCGGATGCAGGCAGTGCAGCCGATACAGGCGGATTCATCTATCCATGCCAGTGCTTTGGGTTGTTTTTTGACGGTTCGGCAATAGGTTTGCCGAGCAGGGCGGAAATGTCCCGAATGACGGCTTCTCCGCCCGGGGCGCAGAGGTTGTGCGCTTCGCCTTGCAGTATGGCTCCGGCATAGGGAAGGCAGCCTTCATAGCCGCATTCTCGGCATTGGGTTTTGGGGAAGGAGGCGGTCGATGTCGTCGGCTGTGGTGGTCATGGCGTTAAATTGCGGAATCGGAAGGGATATTTTAGCAGAATTGTGTGCCGCAACTGTTTCGGATGATATGCGGTGTTTTTGTTATAATGGGGCGGCGTGTGCTGTTTCAGACGGCATTTTGTCTGTTTTCCTGTTCGGACGGTCTATGAATGAATTTTCGCTTGCTCCTATTGTGATTGTTTTGCTGGTGTCGGTTATTGCGGTGGTTTTGTGCCGCAAGTTTAACATCCCTTCTATGTTGGGCTACCTGCTCGTGGGTTTTTTTGGCGGGTCCGGGTATGTTCAGCCTGATTCCGAAAAGTCATGCGACGGATTATTTGGGTGAAATCGGGATTGTGTTCCTGATGTTCAGTATAGGCTTGGAGTTTTCGCTGCCCAAGTTGAGGGCAATGAGGCGGCTGGTGTTCGGGCTGGGCGGTTTGCAGGTCGGTATTACGATGCTGTCGGTGATAGGCATCCTTATGCTGACGGGCGTGCCGTTCAATTGGGCATTCGCCGTGTCAGGTGCGTTGGCGATGTCGTCTACGGCGATTGTGAGCCGGATTTTGTCGGAAAAGACGGAATTGGGGCAGACGCACGGCCAGATGGTAATGGGCGTGTTGTTGATGCAGGATATTGCAGTTGTTCCGCTGATGATTCTGATTCCTGCGTTGTCGGGGAATGGCGGGGAAGGCAGCCTGTGGGCGGCACTCGGCCTTGCCGGATTGAAAATGCTGATTACGCTGGGCGTATTATTTGTCGTCGGCAGCAAAGTCATGTCGCGCTGGTTCAGGTTAGTTGCCAAACGCAAGTCGTCTGAACTGTTTATGATAAATGTTCTGCTGGTAACTTTGGGTGTGGCTTATCTGACTGAGCTGGAAGGTTTGTCTATGGCGTTGGGCGCATTCGTTGCCGGCATGCTGCTTTCGGAAACGGAATACCGTTTCCAGGTGGAGGACGACATCCGTCCGTTCCGCGACATCTTGCTCGGTTTCTTCTTTATTACGGTTGGTATGAAGCTGGATGTGCAGGCCTTGATCGGCGGCTGGCAGCAGGTATTGATGCTGTTGGCCATTTTGCTGATTTGAAGGCGTTGGTTGTATTTGCCATTGCATTCAAAATGAGGCATTCGGTTGCCGATAGTTTGAAAACCGCCCTGTACTTGGCACAGGGGGGTGAGTTTGGTTTTGTTATGCTGGCAATATCCAGCCAAATCAATATGGTTTCCCTTGAGTTGGAGCAGGCGGCGACGGCAGCAGTGCTGCTGTCTATGATTATCGCCCCTTTTGTGTTGGGCAGCAGCGATGCGTTGGTAGGGCGTTTGGCCAAGTCAAGCTGGGATATGAAGTCGCTTGACCTGCACAGTATGTTGGTGGAAACCATGAGCAAGTCAGACCATGTGTTGGTTATCGGTTTTGGCAGGGGCGGGCAGACGGTCGGACGCGTGCTTGCCCAAGAGGGTATCCCGTATTTCGCACTTGATTTGGATATTGCGCGCGTACAAGTCGCGAGAAGTGCCGGCGAGCCGGTATCGTTTGGTGATGCGAAACGCCGGGAAGTATTGGAAGCCGCCGGTTTGGGGCGGGCAAAAATGGTAGTGGTCACACTGAATAATATGCATGAGACGCAGCATGTCTTGGACAATGTGTTGTCTATGTATCCCAATATGCCGGTATATGTACGCGCCACAAATGACGACTATGTGAAAACATTTACCGAGATGGGGGTGGAGGAGGCCGTGTCGGATACCAAAGAAACCAGTTTGGTGTTGGCAAGCTACGCCATGTTGGGGAATGGGGCGTCATATCACCATGTCCATCAAACCATTACCAATATCCGGCACAGCCGTTATGCCTCATTGGAGGGTTTGTTTGTCGGCAGTGATGATGAGGCGGGATTCGGGGAAAACGGAAAAACGGTTTGCCGCCATGCTTTTTCTTTGGTGCAAGATGCTTATATCGTCGGGAAAACAGTCGGTGAATTGCCTTTGGAAGCATACGGTATCAAACTGCTGTTTATCCGCCGCCGTACCGCGAGGATTGAAAACCCCGAATCTTCTTTTGTGTTGGAAAGTGGGGATATCTTGGTAATCGTAGGTAGGAAAGATGAAATTATTTCTTTTGAAAACTGGAGTTTGCAGGGAAGTTGAATAAAGCGTGGAAATAATGCTTGCATGAATTCGGGTTATTTGGTTAAATAGCGTTTCCCCAGAAAAATTCGGGTGATTAGCTCAGTTGGTAGAGCGTCTGCCTTACAAGCAGAATGTCGGCGGTTCGACTCCGTCATCACCCACCAGGTTTCCTTTCATTGTTGTTAAACAGTGGATGCGCGGTGGTAGCTCAGTTGGTTAGAGTACCGGCCTGTCACGCCGGGGGTCGCGGGTTCGAGCCCCGTCCGCCGCGCCAAATCTTAAAAAAATACTGTGTTAACTTTACAGTATTAAACATAATTGGGTGATTAGCTCAGTTGGTAGAGCGTCTGCCTTACAAGCAGAATGTCGGCGGTTCGACTCCGTCATCACCCACCAAGTTTCCTTTCATTGTTGTTAAACAGTGGATGCGCGGTGGTAGCTCAGTTGGTTAGAGTACCGGCCTGTCACGCCGGGGGTCGCGGGTTCGAGCCCCGTCCGCCGCGCTAAATCTTAAAAAAATACCGACCTTAGGTCGGTATTTTTTATTTGTCTATTGTTTGTTCACTGGAAAGTTGTACACAGTAGATGTTGGTCTAATCGTTATCGGGTTAATTCTACTTTGTTCCGATATATGTGTTTTGATGAGATGGGAGTAATTATCTCGCCGTATTCTGATATTTGGGTTAGTTGCACAGGATATGCTTATTACGGCTACCACACACGCTATGCTGGCTGGCTAATCAATTACATTCATATTACTAATAAACTTACTAACTATTAATTAGGATAGGCTGTGTTTTAGTAATCTGTTGATTTCAATTATTTGCAAGGGAAAAGACAATTATTTTCCGGTTAGGAATAAACCTATCCTGTTGAATACATTGAAGCCAAGTACGCCTATCAACACTATATTAAAACACAGCCTTAGGATATATACCTTCTACATAATTCTTATTTAAATAAAAAAACTCTTATAAAAATCTGTGTTATCTGTCGGGATTGAAAAAAAGATTTTATCTTTCTCATCAGGTTTAAATTTGTTATCAATATTAAAAAAAGAGAATAAGGATTACAATGAGTTTCACATACTAATGGTAAAAAAATTTATATCTTGGATCATGAAATATTCGATATTTATCAGGATCGAAAGATGCTAAAAAAATTCATCAATATTGGTATCAGATATTTTGTCATCTCTAATAATCATCGCTAGAGATGGGCGACCTTGATTTTTTTCATTTGTTGATTAGTAAAGGCTATAAATGCTAACTTGCCATTGTCGTCATACCATATAGATTTATAGTTATTGCCTTTGGGAGAATAAATTATAGCAGCACATACCATAGATCTATCTTTACAGTTGTTATATTGAGTTTCATCAAACTCAACTGCATGGCACAATAAAGGCAATAGAAAAAAACAGGGTTATTAATTTATTACTATACATAAGACGGCTTTCTATTTATTCGAAAAATAAATCTAGTTTTTCAATATTTGATTTTTGTTTTTGGATTAGTGTACATAATAAATTTTACTGCTCCAAAATTTGATATTAAACCCACAACCTTTCCATTTTCTGTATAACTTTTTAGGATTATCCGCACTAATAATTTTTATCTTTTTAGGTGTGGGAATTTTTTTCTTTTAGAATCTCACTCTGTACATTCATCCCTTTTTTTATAAATATTATCTGAGAACATCTTTAGTCTAGCATGATATTGGGCTGCTAAATTTGCATCTTGCAGCAAATTATGCTCTTCAGATGTCAAATTTCGACCTTCTAGTTGTTTCAACTTTATAGGTGTTGCATATTTTAAAAAAATCATCTAAACGATTAGATCGATATTTATGTAAGATTGAATTTAGTTCTGTTTCTGCCTTATCAAATTCTTTACTATTTGGGTATATTTTTGTGCCGCTGTCGCTCGGTAAAAGGTAAGGTGGGAATGCTTGGTCTGTTGCATCGAACAGTCGGTGAATGGTTTGGGTTTTATCGGCAGATATGTCGGACGTTTTTAAAATGCCGTCTGAAATTGTTCAGACGGCATTTTTACGGATACTGAGGGAAGTCAGTCTTTAAAACGTTTGAACACCAGCGTACCGTTGGTACCACCGAAGCCGAAGGAGTTGGAGATGGCAACGTCGATTTCCGCGTCGCGTGCTTCGTTGGCGCAGTAGTCCAGATCGCAACCCGCTTCGATGTCTTGTTCAAAGATATTGATGGTCGGTGGAACTTTGCCATCGTGTATCGCCAAAATGCTGTACACGGCCTCCACGCCACCGGCTGCGCCGAGCAGGTGGCCGGTCATGGATTTGGTCGAGCTGACGACGGTTTTGTAGGCGTGTTCGCCGAACGCGCGTTTGAGGGCTTTGGTTTCGTTGGCATCGCCCAAGGGGGTGGACGTGCCGTGTGCGTTGACATAATCCACATCTTCGGGATTCAGTCCGGCATCTTTCAGCGCGCGGGTAACTGCCAACGCAGGGCCTTCTTCGTTCGGGGCGGTGATATGGTAAGCATCGGAACTCATGCCGAAGCCGACGATTTCGGCGTAAATTTTTCGCACCGCGTTTTTTTGGCGTGTTCCAATTCTTCCAACACCAATACGCCCGCGCCTTCGCCGATAACGAAGCCGTCGCGGCCTTTGTCCCACGGACGGGAAGCGGTGGCGGGATCGTCGTTGCGGGTGGAGAGGGCTTTCATAGCAGCAAAACCGCCTACGCCCAAAGTGCTGATCGCGCCTTCGGCACCGCCTGCAATCATCACGTCAGCGTCGCCGTATTTAATCAGTCGGGCGGAGTCGCCGATGGAGTGCGCGCCGGTGGTACAGGCGGAAACCATGCCGTAGCTGGGGCCGCGGTAGCCTTTGAGGATGGTAACGTGTCCGGAAATCAGGTTAATCAGCGAACCGGGAATGAAGAAAGGATTGATTTTGCGTGCTCCGCCTTCGAGTACTGCTTTGCCTGTGGCTTCGATGCTGGGCAGGCCGCCGATGCCGGAGCCGATGTTTACGCCGACACGGTCTTTATCGAGGTTTTCTACATCGTCCAAACCCGAATCGGCAATTGCCTGCAGTGCGGCGGCGATGCCGTAGTGGATAAATACGTCCATGCGGCGTGCTTCTTTTGCACTGATGTAATCGCCGATATTGAAATCGCGGACTTCGCCGGCGATTTGGCTGTTGATGTCGGATGCGTCAAAGCGGGTAATCTTGCCGATGCCGCTTTTGCCTGCGAGCAGGTTGTTCCATGCTTCTGCAACGCTGTTGCCGACAGGGGAAACTTGACCTAAGCCTGTAATGACTACTCTTCTCTGACTCATGATAATCTCGCTGTTGGTTGTCGGTGCGGCATATGGGTGTGTCGGGCATATGCCGTCTGGAATTCCCGGCAGGTATTTAAACGGAGTTTAAGCAGTTTGCCATATAAGGGAAAAGCCTCTATTGCACTGTGCAGCAGAGGCTGTTGTGTCGGGCGATGACCGATTAGCCGTTATGGGCGTTGATGTAGTCGATAGCCAGTTGGACTGTAGTGATTTTTTCAGCATCTTCGTCAGGGATTTCGCAGCCGAAAGCTTCTTCCAGAGCCATCACCAGTTCTACGGTATCCAAAGAGTCTGCGCCCAAGTCGTCTTGGAAAGAAGATTCGTTTTTTTCACGTCGGCTTCATTTACGCCCAGTTGTTCAGCAACAATTTTCTTAACTTGTTGTTCGATGTTTGACATGTCAGTCGTTCCTTTATGCCTTACGGCAGGTTGTTTAAGGGAAATAAATCGGTGGTATTGTACCGACTTTTAATAGAGTTTTCTATCTAATGCCTATTATATCAATATTTGCGGATTTGTACATTTTTGGGTGGTGCCGGTTTTTAGCGTTCAAATTTGATATGTATGCCGTTTCCGGCATGTAATTTCGGTTAAAATGGCAACATTTCCATCTGGAGCAGGAAGCCCGTTATGTATTCATTTGCCCGCCGTATCCTATTTGCGCTTGATGCCGAAAAGGCACACCATTTCACACTCAATGCCCCTCAACACGGTTTATAAGCTCGGTCTGATTCCGGTAACCGACAACAAGGCTACCAAGTCTGTCAGGCTGATGGGCATGGATTTGCCCAACCCTGTCGGACTTGCTGCAGGACTCGATAAAAACGGCGAATACATAGATGCTTTGGCCGCGCTCGGCTTCGGTTTCATCGAAATCGGCACGGTAACGCCCAAACCGCAGCCCGGCAACCCGCAGCCGCGCCTCTTTCGCGTTCCCGAACACCAAGGCATCATTAACCGCATGGGTTTCAATAACCACGGTATCGACACCATGATACGCAACATCGAAAAAAGCAAATTCAGCGGCGTATTGGGCATCAACATCGGCAAAAACGCCGTAACACCTATCGAAAACGCTGCCGATGATTATTTAATCTGCCTCGAAAAAGCCTACGCGCACGCAAGTTACATTACCGTCAATATTTCCTCGCCCAACACTAAAAACCTCCGCGCGCTGCAAGGTGGCGACGAGTTGAGCGCATTGCTTGAGGCTTTGAAAAACAAACAGGCACAGCTTGCCTCTGTACACGGGAAATACGTCCCGCTCGCCGTCAAAATCGCCCCCGATTTGGATGAAGCACAAATCGAAGACATCGCCCACGTTGTCAAATCCGTCGAAATGGACGGCATCATCGCTACCAACACCACCATCGACAAATCAAGCCTAGGGCAGCCATCCGCTCGCAGGAGAGCAGGGCGGTCTAAGCGGGCTGCCCGTTCATGAAAAAAAGTAATCGGGTGTTGAAGCTGTTGGCAGACCACATCGACGGCAAGCTGCCGATTATCGGCGTAGGCGGCATCATGAACGGCAAGGATGCGGCAGAGAAAATCTGCTTGGGCGCAACTGCTGTCCAGGTGTACAGCGGATTGATATACAAAGGTCCGGCATTGGTCAAAGAATGTTTGAAGGCTTTGGCGCGATGATGCGTCCCGCCCAAAATGCCGTCTGAAAGCACGTTTTACCGTTCAGACGGCATTTTCGTTTCCTTTTTCCGCCTGCCGCCCCTTGAAAATCCCTTACGCGCCGCCCTGTTCAAAATAAGGTAAATGCCCGCCGCGAACACTGCGCCCCTTCAGGCAAACCGACGCGTGAACACGAAGCAGGCAACCGGGGAAAAAATGAACTTTGATTTAACCGCTCAAAAAGTCAGCTTTTCATGGAAGGATATTCTGTGGGGGTATGAGAACAAATACTTGGGTTGGGCTGATGTAGTAGCTTATGCCCGAAAAATGACGCTTTCAGATCATGATGAACGCGTGTTTAAGCCATCTTTAACCAACAAATCCAATATTCTTGAATTAAAACCTGTTCTGGAAGATTTAGCTTCGGAAATGAGTGGTTATTCCCCTAAAAATTGGCTGTACGTCCTCTTAAGCGATGTATTCCATAGAAAAGAAGAATTTGAGGATCCTTTGGGGGAAGTTGAAAAAATTTATGCAGATTTCGATTATCCGGAAGAAATAGAATCATTTGTCAGATATATGCCGCCTAAAGACGGATATATTCCTTCTGCCCACAGCTATGAAGAAAAATATTGCCCGGCTGTATCTCAATTGGGCAAAATATTTGGGCAGATAAGGCAGGCTAGATTCAAATGCCGTCTGAAATGGGCTTTCAGACGGCATTTTGATTATCCCTTATAATTAGGTCATTTTTATTTTCTCATCAGCAGATACCATTATGGCAACCATTCACACCCTCCTCCTCGTCGATGGCTCTTCTTATCTCTACCGCGCGTATCACGCGATGGCGCAGTTGTCCGCGCCTGACGGTGCGCCGACGGGGGCGATGTATGGTGTATTGAACATGCTGCACCGGCTGCGTGCGGATTATGTGCACGATTATTGCGCGGTGGTGTTTGATGCGAAAGGCAAGAATTTCCGCCACGAGATGTTCCCCGACTACAAGGCGACGCGCCCGCCGATGCCGGACGATTTGCGCCCGCAGGCGGAAGCCTTGCCGGATTTGGTGCGCCTGATGGGCTGGCCGGTATTGGTGATTCCGCAAGTGGAAGCGGACGACGTTATCGGCACTTTGGCTAAGATGGCTAGCGAAGCAGGGTGGAACGTGGTGGTATCTACCGGCGATAAGGACATGGCGCAGTTGGTAAATGAGCGCGTGACGCTGGTGAACACGATGAGCGGCGAAACGCTGGATATTGAAGGCGTGAAGGAAAAATTCGGCGTGCGCCCCGACCAAATCCGCGATTATCTCGCACTGATGGGCGACAAGGTAGACAATGTGCCAGGCGTGGAGAAATGCGGCCCGAAAACGGCGGTGAAGTGGCTGGAAGCCTACGGCTCGCTGGTCGGTGTGATGGAACACGCTGTGGAAATCAAAGGCAAGGTCGGCGAAAACCTGCAAGCCGCGCTGCCCCAACTGCCGCTGTCGTATGATTTGGTAACGATTAAAACCGATGTGGACTTGCACACCGAGCTTTCAGACGGCCTCGAAAGCCTGCGCCGCACTTCGCCGAAATGGTCGCAGCTTGCGGTCGATTTCAAACGCTGGGGCTTCCGCACTTGGCTGAAGGAAGCAGAAAGCCGTATGCACGAAGCGGCGGACGGTGATTTGTTCGGCAGCGATACGATAGGCGAACAGGCGGCGTTGGATATGGAAACGTCGTCTGAAAAAAATCATAGAACATGCCCCAGCTCCCGAAAAAGCTGGATTATCAAGCCGTTACTACCGAAGCGCAGTTTGCCACTTTGTTGGACAAACTGTCGCAGGCGGACAAAATCGGCATTGATACGGAAACCACTTCCCTAGATGCGATGAACGCCGCGCTCGTCGGCATCAGCATTGCGTTCCAAGCAGGCGAAGCGGTTTACATCCCCGTAGGACACAGCCTGACCGCCGCGCCTGAACAGCTTGATTTACAAGACGTATTAGGTCGTCTGAAACCGCATTTGGAAAATCCTGCCCTGAAAAAAATCGGGCAAAACCTCAAATACGACCAACACGTTTTCGCCAACTACGGCATCGCCCTGAACGGCATTGTCGGCGACGCCATGCTTGCTTCCTACATCATCGAGAGCCATCTCGGACACGGCTTGGACGAACTGTCCGAACGCTGGCTGGGCTTGGAAACCATTACCTACGAATCGCTGTGCGGCAAAGGCGCGAAGCAAATCGGTTTTGCTGACGTCGCCATTGAGCAGGCGACCGAATACGCCGCACAAGACGCCGATTTCGCCCTGCGCCTCGAAGCGCACCTGCGCGCGCAAATGGACGACAAACAGCTTGAAATGTATCAAAAAAATGGAGCTGCCCGTCGCGCAGGTATTGTTTGAAATGGAACGCAACGGCGTACAAATTGACCGCGCCGAACTCGCCCGTCAAAGCGCAGAACTCGGCGCCGAGCTGATGAAGCTCGAACAAGAAGCCTACGCCGCCGCAGGCCAGCCGTTCAACCTCAACTCGCCCAAACAGCTTCAAGAAATCCTGTTCGACAAAATGGGCATCCCCACCAAAGGCCTGAAAAAAACCGCCAAAGGCGGCATTTCCACCAACGAAGCCGTGCTCGAACAGCTCGCGCCCGACTACCCCCTGCCCAAAATCATCCTGCAAAAACCGTAGCCTGGCAAAACTCAAATCTACCTACACCGACAAACTGCCCGAAATGATTTTCCCCAAAAGACGGCCGCGTGCATACCACCTACGCCCAAGCCGTCGCCATTACCGGCCGCCTCGCCAGCAACAACCCCAACCTGCAAAACATCCCCATCCGCACCGCCGAAGGCCGCCGCGTACGCCGTGCCTTTACCGCACCGCAAGGCAGCGTCATCGTTTCCGCCGACTATTCCCAAATCGAGCTGCGCATCATGGCGCACCTCTCCGGCGACAAAACCCTCATTGCCGCGTTCCAAAACGGCGAAGACGTACACCGCCGCACCGCCGCCGAAGTATTCGGCATCGCCCCCGAAAACGTCTCGTCCGAACAACGTCGCTACGCCAAAACCATCAACTTCGGCCTGATCTACGGCATGGGACAATACGGCCTCGCCAAATCGCTGGGCATCGACAACATCTCCGCCAAAAACTTTATCGACCGCTACTTCGCCCGCTATCCCGGCGTCGCCGAATACATGCAGCGCACCAAAGAACAAGCCGCCGCACAAGGCTTTGTCGAAACCCCTGTTCAGCCGCCGCCTCTACTTGCCTGACATTCACAACAAAAACGCCAACGCCCGCGCCGGAGCCGAACGTGCCGCCATCAACGCCCCCATGCAAGGCACCGCATCCGACCTCATCAAACGCGCCATGATAGACGTGTCCCGCTGGCTGGTTTCAGACGACCTGAAGAGCAAGCTGATTATGCAGGTGCATGACGAACTGGTGTTGGAAGTACCCGAAGCCGAACTGGATTTGGTGAAAGAAAAACTGCCGCAGATTATGGCAAAAGTGGACGAAGGGATGTTGAAAGTGCCGCTGGTGGCTGAGGTTGGTGTGGGGATGAATTGGGAAGAGGCGCATTGAGGAAATGGTATGGCGCTTAACAGATTATTAAAGGGATAAGACAATGAATATTCCAAGTTTAATTAACAAAGGTGTAGAGTTATTCAAAAAAACAAAAAAATTTGATGAAGCGATTGAAAAGCTGAATCAGGCTTTAGATGGAATTGAAGATAAAAATAGCCAAATTCAAGAACAAAACGATATTCAGTTTTATCTTGGCTGTTGCTATTTAGAGCAGGCGATGAAAGCCAAAGGCAAGGAGTCGGAACAGTTATTTGGAAATGCAGTTGAACACCACCAGCAACAATTGAGGCTTGCCGAACAGCTAGAAAGATAAACAAAACAGCCTTCAACAACAAATCTATGCACAATTTGGGTTGGGCCGCTGCTATTTAGAGCAGGCGAAGAAAGCCCAAAGGCAAGGAATCGAAACAGTTATTTGAGCATACTGTTGAGCATTTCCAACGGCAATTGAGTCTTGCCGCACAGCTGGCAGACAAGCAAAACAGCCTTCAACAACAAATCTATGCACAATCGTGGTTAGGCAACTGCTATTTAGAGCAGGCGAAGAAAGCCCAAGGCAAGGAATCGAAAACAGTTATTTGAGCATACTGTTGAGCATTTCCAACGGCAATTGAGTCTTGTCGCACAGCTGGCAGACAAGCAAAACAGCCTTCAAGAACAAATCAATGCACAATCGTGGTTAGGCAACTGCTATTTAGAGCAGGCGAAGAAAGTCAAAGGCAAGGAGTCGGAACAGTTATTTGAGCAGGCAGTTGAACACCACCAACAGCAATTGAGTCTTGCCGAACAGCTGGAGGATAAGCAGAACAGCCTTCAAGAACAAATCGATGCCCAATCTTGGCTTGGCCGTTGCTATTTTTGAGCAGGCGCTAAAAGCCAAAGGTAAGGAGGCGGAACAGTTATTTGGACGGGCAGTTGAGCATTTCCAACAATCATTGGAATTTGCTAAACAGCTGGCAGACAAGCCAAACAGCCTTCAAAAACAAAACAATGTACAATCTTGGTTAGGCCGTTGTTATTTCGAACAAGCCATAATTCAAAAAAACTGGGAAAGATATTTTTGACTGGAAAAAAACAGAAAATACAGGGAGATTTATTTGGAACTCAAGAAGGAACTCAAAAAGAAAAAAACAGTAATAGACGACATTACTACCATTCTGGCAGTTTTAAATATCCCACCTATGGAATTAGGGTCAATTCCTCTTGCCCATTATACTTCGCCTTCAGTATGCGAAAGATTATTCGGCATTGTCAGTGATAAAACTAATCATAACTATCCTGTTGACAATGGTAAGGTTAGTCCGATGAGAATCGGTAGTTCCACTTATATGAACGATCCGACTGAAGGGGAAGGGCTATTGGAGCTACTGAATTTGCAGGATTTGGAATTGGAAAATAAGACTGATTGCCCTGTCTACAATGCTTTCTTTACCTGTTTCTCCAGCCGCGTAAACGATTTGAACCAGTTCCGTTTGTATGGCAAAGAAAACGGCGTGGAAGCATCGGGCTGCTGCTTGGTATTTAATAAAAGCGGGGATTGGTTGAAAGAGCCTGATGTTTCTGCTTCGTTCAAAAGTTTTACAAATAAACAGAATGAAGGTTTCAAAGAACCAATAGAGGCAGATGTAGCGGGTTCGGAAGATGAGAAACTGCCGCTTTATCAGGTAGCTTATATCGCTTATCAAGATGAATATATTGCTGAAGAAAAAAATGTGGGAAATGGTTGTTGAATAAGAATAATCCAAGTTTTTGGTATCCGATTAAAAGCCTGTGGGAAAAAAATCCAGGTTGGCATCAATTTCGCATCAACAAGCTTGAAGAAGCGTTGATAGAGTTAATGGAAAAATCCAATAATATCAGCGATGAAGACAAAAAAGCTTTGGAATATATCCGCTATCTGTTTAAAGATTTTGCTTTCCGTGACGAGGAAGAGTTCCGCCTGTTAAAAAAATCGAACAAATAGGTTCAGACAAAATCGAATATTGCCTAACCACAAAATCCGTTTATCTGCCTTATGCCGATATACGCGATATTGTGGACGAAGTGATTTTGGGGACGAATTACGAAAAGAGCGGAAAAGAGCGTAAGGCAGAAGTTTTTCAGCATTTGATGCGGAAGCATTATCCAAAAAGTTAAAGTGTCCCGCTCGTCGTTGCCGATTAATGCCAATCCGCCGATTAAGAAGGATTAGCCAGCCATAGGTCGGATACTTGTATCCGACAAAAGCCTGCCATCTCAAAAATCGTCAGATTCGAGAATCCGACCTACTGAAACTGGGCATCGGGTGTAGGGTGTGTGCGGCACGCACGCATGCGGTTGTTGAAACCCAAAACTCATCCAAGGTCGTCTGAAAAACCTGTTACAGAGTTTTTCAGACGACCTTTATTCTTCCTGCCGACAGGCTACAATCACGGGCGCAGTTTCCTTCATGGATTCAATACGATACAGATACGCGGTTTAAGGTCGTCTGAAATATAGACAGACTTGCTGCAAACCGAATAATATCCAAATTTCCAACTATCCTTTAACCAGAAATAAAAATCATGAATTTCAATCTTGAAAACCTCTCTTCATTCTCAGGCTGGGAAAGCCTTATTGAAACCGGCATGTCATTCGGTACCAACCTCGTTGCCGCGCTGGCGATTTTCTTTGTCGGCAGATGGATAGCCTCCCGCCTCGTTATTTTGATGAAAGCCGCGCTGACCCACGCCAAAGTAGATAGGACGCTCGTCAGCTTTCTGGGCAACGTAGCCAATATCGGCCTGTTAATCCTGATTATTATTGCCGCGTTGGGCAAGTTGGGCATTCCGACCACGTCGGTTACCGCATTAATCGGCGGCGCGGGTTTGGCGGTGGCTTTGTCGCTGAAAGACCAACTGTCGAACTTTGCCGCCGGTGCGCTGATTATCCTGTTCCGTCCGTTTAAGGTTGGTGATTTCATCAAAGTCAACGGTTTCGAAGGTACCGTAAGTGAAATCAAAATGGTGCAGATTGCTCTGAGTACGCCGGACAATGAAGAGGTCATCCTGCCCAACAGTATTGTCATGAGCAACAGCATCATCAACCGTTCCTCTAATCCGCTGTGCCGCGTACACGTGGTAGTGGGTGTAGATTATGCTTGTGATTTGAAGGAGGCTAAGGCAGCTGTTTTGAGGGCCGCCACCGAGCATCCTTTATATGTGCAGACACCCGGCAGGGAAGCGGCAGTACACATTACCAATTTGGGCGACAGCGCTATTGAGATTACGCTTTGGGCGTGGACGAACGAGGCTGATTTGGGCGCGTTCCGCTTCGGTTTGAACGAACAAGTGGTTGAAAACCTGCGTGCAGCACAAATCAATATCCCCTTCCCGCAGCGCGATGTGCGCATCATTACGCCGAAAGACTGAGGCTTTAATACGGGTAAGCTGAGTTAAAACCTTATTCCGTATCCGGTATGCCCGTTAATCGGTAAAAAAATGCCGTCTGAAACCCTAAATCATCGGGTTTCAGACGGCATTTTGTTATAATTGCCGCTGTTTTGATTTTCAGGGGGTCTTATGTCGGACAAGGATTCGACCATTGCGGCGGTGGCGACTGCGCCCGGGCGCGGCGGCGTGGGAGTGGTTCGTGTGTCGGGGAAAAACCTGCTGCCGATGGCGCAGGCTTTGTGCGGGAAAACGCCTCTTCCGCGCGTGGCGACATATGCAGATTTTAAAGATGTGAATGGCGAAGCAATCGACAACGGCCTTTTTGCTGTTTTTGCCGCACCGGCAAGTTTTACGGGTGAAGATGTCATCGAACTTCAGGGACACGGCGGGCCGGTAGTGATGGAGATGCTGCTGAACCGCTGTTTGGAATTGGGCGCGCGCCTTGCCGAACCGGGAGAGTTTACGAAGCGTGCGTTTTTAAACGATAAATTGGATTTGGCGCAGGCGGAGGGCGTGGCGGATTTGATCGATGCGTCGAGCCGGACGGCGGCACGTTTGGCATTGCGTTCGCTCAAGGGTGATTTTTCGCGGCGGATTCACGGTTTGGTCGATGATTTGGTTACGTTGCGCATGCTGGTTGAGGCGACGTTGGATTTTCCCGAGGAAGACATTGATTTTCTCGAAGCGGCGGATGCGCGCGGCAAATTGGAAGGTTTGCGCCGTTCGGTCGATGAGGTGCTGGCAAATGCCCGGCAGGGTGCGATTTTGCGCGAGGGAATGAATGTGGTGCTGGTCGGTGCGCCGAATGTGGGCAAGTCGAGCCTGCTGAATGCTCTGGCGGGCGACGAAGTGGCGATTGTTACCGATATTGCGGGTACGACCCGTGATGCGGTCAGGGAACGTATCCTGATTGACGGTGTGCCGGTGCATATTGTGGATACGGCAGGTTTGCGCGAGACAGATGACGTGGTCGAGCGTATCGGCATCGAACGTAGCCGCAAGGCGGTATCGGAGGCGGATGTCGCGCTGGTGTTGGTCGATCCGCGCGAGGGTTTGAATGAAAAAGACGCGGATGATTTTGGATACGTTGCCGTCGGATTTGAAACGCATTGAAATTCACAGCAAGTCGGATTTGCACACGGGTGCGGCGGTTGCTTTTGAAACGGGTGCGGATACGGTGATTCCGTTGTCGGCGAAAACGGGTGCGGGTTTGGATGTGTTGAGGCAGACGCTGTTGCGCGAGGTTGGCTGGCAGGGCGAGGGCGAAGGGCTGTTTTTGGCGCGTGCGCGGCATTTGAACGCGCTTCAGGCGGCAAAAGGGGAATTGGAACTGGCGGCTTTTGTGCGGCAACGGTCAAATCGAGCTGCTTGCGGAACATTTGCGCTTGGCCCAGGTTGCTTGCGGCGAAATTATGGGGAATTTACCGCAGATGATTTGCTCGGCGTGATTTTTTCGAGATTCTGTATCGGCAAATAGGGTAGAAACACCGGTTGATAATGCCGTCTGAACCTTGTGGAAACAGGGCTTCAGACGGCATTTTTGCGCGTTCAGGCAAGGGTGGCGGCAAATACGCCGCGTAAGGCGTTGGAGAGGCGGACTTCTTCGGCGTGTTCGAGTATGTCGCGGGTGATGTGCGTTTCGATGACTGCGTTTGCGCCCAAGTAGGCTTGCGGCTGCTGCAACACGGTTTGGCGCATGACGCCGTTGAGGATGTCCAAATCCAGAGACAGGGGTGAGCCATTGTCCTTGGTATTTGACGAACACGTTGCTTCTGCCGCCTTCGAGCAGGATGCCGTCTGAATTGAAAAAAACAGGCTGTCGAACGCGCCTTGTGTTTCGGCGGTTTGCCACGCTTGGTCGAAGAGGGGGCGGTGGGTGGTTTTGAAGCGGCGCAGGTAGTTTTGTACGGGCAGGATGGTAGGCGAAATGATGACGCGTTGTTTGTCAGCCAAATGGTTTAAAACGGTGCTGGACAGGCTGATGCCGTCTGAAGCGAGCAGGGCTTTGACGCGGAACGAGCCGTCGGGCAAGTCGGCAATGTATTGTTTGATTTGATTTTTCGCAACCGTCGGGCAGGGGGCAGGTTGAGGGCTTGGGCGGAGATTTTTCAGACGGCATAGATGGAGGTCGAGCAGGGCGCATTGCCTGTTTTCCACGCGCATGGTTTCGAAGGTGCCGAAGGCGGGGCGCAATTCGTTGAGGAAACGGGCTTTCCAGCCGCATTCCCGATATTCGGCGGCGGGGTCGCTGTCGATGACGATGCCGGAACCGACGCCGTATACCCCTTGATAGAGTGGATGAACTTGAAACCGGTACGGCGTTGCCTCGCCTTGCCGTACTATCTTTACTGTCTGCGGCTTTGTCGCCTTGTCCTGATTTGTTAATCCACTATCTAATTTGTCTGAAACTGAGTTAGAAACGGGTTTGAGCGATAAGGTGCGGATAACGACGTTGAATATGCCTTCAAACCCCAGCCCACTTTCACATGGATTCAGGTAGCCGATGCTGCCGGTATACAGGCCGCGCGCTTCGGCTTCGAGCGATTCGATAATCTGCATACTCATGCGTTTGGGTGCGCCGGTGATGCTGCCGCAGGGGAAGGCGGCACGGAGGATGTCGGCAACGCTAATGTGCGGCAAGGCTTGGGCCCGGATGGTGCTGGTCATCTGCCAAACGCTGCCGAAACGCGACACTTTAAACGGCTCGGGTACGCATACTTTGCCGGTTTGGGCGATTTTGCCGAGGTCGTTGCGCAGCAAATCGACAATCATCACGTTTTTCGGCGCGGTTTTTCGGGTCTGCTTGCAACTCGGCGGCGCGGCGTTCGTCTTGTCCGTCGCCCAAAATCGGCGCGGTGCCTTTCATCGGTTCGGTGCTGATGGTGCCGTCCGAACCGATTTTGAGGAAGAGTTCGGGTGAGAAACACAGCGTCCACGTGGATTGCCCCTCCTCATCGGGCAGGTGGGACAAAACGGCATAGGGGACGGGCTGGCGCAGGCGGCGGTAGAGGCTGACGGGATTGCCGTAGGCTTGCAGGTGCAGGCGGGTGGTGTAGTTGATTTGATAGGTGTCGCCGCGCTGGATGGCTTCGTGGATTTGGCGGATGTGGTCGAGGGTAATCGGTTTCGGATACGGAGGATTGCGGCGTGGAAATGCCGGCGGGGATGCCGTCTGAATGTTGGGCAAGCCAGCTTGCGGCATCGATGTCGGCGCAGTCGGCAAACCAGTGCAGGGCAAGATTGCCGCCGCGTTCGGACTCCATCCCCATCAGCGGCAAACCGAATTCGTAGTCTGCAAACAACACGGCATGCAGCCCTTTTTGCCAGCCCTTTTGCAGCGTATCGTCCAGCGAATCCAGTTCGTTATGATGGAAAAGGCGGCTTTCCACATGATTTTGATAGAGTTTTGCGCGGCCGCTTACGGCATCGTCAAACAGGGCGAAATAGGGCATGGCGGTTCAGTCAAATGGTTTGATTATACGCCCTTTTTACACATATTTTTCAGACGATTCGGCAAATATCGGCAAAATGTAATTTTATGTAGAGGATGCGCGCAACAAGGTGTAAAATTATGAAAACAAATTTCGATTTTCAACCTGAAATACAATAAGGAGACCTTTATGACAGACCACCAGCTGCAACCGTTTGAAAGTGTGGAATTGGGCGAAAAGCAAGATCAGCTCCAAGTATTTGAAAAAGCTGTTTTGGAACATGAAGGCAAAGGTTCTGCCGAAGATTCCGGCACAGCCCCGCTGCCCGAAAACTACCCCTACCGCAAACGTATGCGCCGTGCCGTATACGAAGCCGAAAAAGCCAAACTGCAAATTGAGCTGCTGAAAGTGCAAAGCTGGGTTAAAGACTCCGGCCAACGCATCGTCAGCCTATTTGAAGGCCGGGATGCGGCAGGTAAGGGCGGTACCATCAAACGCTTTATGGAACATTTAAATCCGCGTGGCGCGCGCGTGGTTGCTTTGGAGAAACCAACTACTACCGAACGCGGACAATGGTATTTCCAACGCTATGTTCAAAATCTGCCGACTGCAGGCGAAATGGTGTTCTTCGACCGCTCATGGTACAACCGCGCCGGCGTAGAACGCGTGATGGGCTTCTGCGAACCCAACGAATATATGCTCTTTATGCGCCAAACCCCCGAATTGGAGCGTATGCTCGTTGCCAGCGGCATCCATCTGTTTAAATTCTGGTTCTCCGTATCCCGTGAAGAACAACTGCGCCGCTTCATCTCCCGCCGCGACGACCCCCTGAAACACTGGAAACTTTCCCCCGTGGATATCCAGTCGCTCGACCGTTGGGACGACTACACCGAAGCTAAAAAAACGCCATGTTCTTCCATACCCACACCGGCGACGCGCCTTGGGTCATCATCCGTTCCGACGACAAAAAAACGCGCCCGTTTGAACTGTATCCGCTACTTCCTGCATCAGCTTGACTATCCGGGCAAAGACGTGAAAGCCATCGGCAAAGTGGACGATAAAATCGTTCTTGTTCCCGATACGCGTTACAAAGAGAAAACCATCGATGTCGGTCATGACTGATTACCGGTGAAACCGTAAAAAAATGCCGTCTGAACCTGAAATCGGGTTCAGACGGCATTTTCTATCGGGGTTTCAAAGCGCTATTAAATGTCGGTTTCAGATAAACGACTTGGGTTTGCAGATATTCTTCCAAACCGTGTTTGCCGTCCGCGCCGCCGATACCGGATTTTTTCCAACCGGCATGGAAGCCCTGCATGGCTTCGAAGTTTTCGCGGTTGATGTAGGTTTCGCCGAATTGCAGACGGCGGGTAACGTAGAAGGCTTCGTTCAGGTTGGTGGTGTACACGGAGCTGGTCAGACCGAATTCGCAGTCGTTTGCCAAGGTGATGACTTGGTCGAGCGTGTCGAAAGTGGAAACAGGCAGGACGGGGCCGAAGGTTTCTTCCTTCATGATGTCCATGTTGTTGTCGGTATCGGTCAGCAGGGTCGGCTCGAAGAAATAACCGCGTCCTTCGGCGCGTTTGCCGCCGCAAACCAATTTCGCACCTTGTTTGACGGCGCGTTCCACTTTTTCGGCAACGGCTTTGACGGCGCGCTCTTCAATCAGCGGGCCCATTTCCAGCGCGCCTGCTTCGGCTTCGGCAGGGTTGCCGTAGCGCACGCCTTTCATGGCGGCGGTCATTTTTCAATGAACGCGTCTTTCAGGCTGCTGTGGACATAAACGCGCTCGGCGCAGTTGCAGATTTGACCGGTGTTGCCGACGCGCGAAGCCAAGATGGATTTCACTGCCAAGTCCAAATCCGCGTCTTTCAAAACGATGGCGGGCGCTTTACCGCCGAGTTCCAGCGAAACTTTGGTGATGTTGGCGGAAGCGGCTTCCATCACTTGGCGGCCTGCTTCGACGGAGCCGGTCAGGCTGACCATATCAACTTGCGGATGGGCAGACAAGGCATTGCCGATTTCCGCACCCGGACCGTTCACCACGTTGAACACGCCTGCGGGCAGTCCGACCGCATCGACGATTTCGGCGAAGATGTGGCAGTTGATCGGGGTTACGCTGCTGGGTTTGACGACGATAGTGTTGCCCGTTACCAGGCGGGGCCCATTTTGCGGGCAATCAGGAAGAAGGGGAAGTTCCACGGCAAAATGCCGGCGATTACGCCCAGCGGACGTTTGAACAATAAAATATTTTCGCGCGGGCGGTCGCTTTGGATGATTTCGCCTTCGTAACGGCGCGCCCATTCGGCTTGGTAATCGAGATAGTCGGCGGTAAACATGACTTCCACGCGCGCCAAGTCTTTGGTTTTGCCGCCTTCGGCAACGATGGTGTCGGTCAGCTCGTCGGCGCGTTCGCGTATGCCTTGGGCGATTTTGCGCAAATACGCGCCGCGTTCGACCGCAGGCAGCCGCTCCCATGCCGGTTGCGCCGCCCGCGCTGCCGCTACGGCACGGTCAACGTCCGCTTTGCCGCCTTTGGGTTCGCGGGCGATGGTTTCTTCGGTGGAAGGGTTCAATACGTCGCGCCATTCGCCGTTGAAATCGTTTTCAAAGCGTCCGTTGATGTACATGGCCAATTGTTTCATTTCGGGTTCTCCAGTTTTGTAGTTAGATGTAGTTTTAGTTTATTCCCAAATAAATTACCGTACAAGTTTCTTTACATACGGATTTCGGGTTTTAAATTAAATGCGGCTTACCGATTTTCTTTTTTGGTTTCCGCAGGCGTGCTGCCAAAATATTGCCTGAATGCCTGAGTAAAGCTGGAAACGTGGCGGTAGCCGCATAAATATGCGGTTTCGCCTATGCTTTTCCCCCGTTTTTGCAACAGATAGAGCGCGTGCTGCATTTGTTTGTGGTGCAGCCACTCGCTTGCGGTAATGCCGAAATGGTCGCGCATGCGGCGTTGCAGCGTCCTTTCGCTGATGTTCAGCGCGTCTGTCAGCCGGTTGACATGGTGTGCGCCGTTGGCAAATGCCTCGTTCAGGATGCGGCTGAAGTTTTCAGACGGCATGGTGTTTGCTTCCGCCGTTTCTCCTGCCGCTGGTCCGATGCTGTCCGACACCGTGTCCCACAAATCCGACAGCAGCCGCAAAACGTCTGCCTCGCGGCGCAATGTTTCGCCCAAATGCCCCCTTGGGGCAGGTTGCAGGCAAGATGCCGCCAAGCCGCGCAGGTTTGGGGACAAATCCCATATTCTGACCGGTTCGCGGTAAAGTATGGGTGTAAAACCCGCATACTCCGGACGCAGTAGCCATTGCTCCATACCTTTAATTGTCATTTTGACCGTTTTGCCGCCGCGATAAAGATAGCGGCTGAACAGGACTTCTTCCCCGACTGAAATCAGGATGACCTTGCCGCCGTCCGCATCGATTTGGAATCGGCTCCGGTTGATGCCGAAGTTCAAAGAGCCTTCCAGCAAAAGCACGAACGACACATAAGGTTCGGCTAGGGCGGCTGCTGCAAAAATCACACCGTGCCGTTACCGTGCCGCCGTGGATGGAAATGCCGTTGGACAAAGTATCGAAACGGTAGCTGCCTTCGACATAATCTCCGCCCCCGCTGTTAACCAGGTTGACGAATTGGCTGCTGTTCAAATATTCTTCTGCCATGGTTATTTCTTGAGAAAAATTATCATTTAAAAGATAACATTTTTCACTTCGGTAAACAATCCGCTGAAGGGACACGGCATTTTCACAACACTTACCGTCCGTATGCCGTCTGAAAATTGCCCGTCTTCCCGATAAGCCTTAAAATACACGCCGTCAAACCTATCGTTTTGCCCGCACATGAGTCCCTTCCCTTTTATCGAAATGAAAGATGTCGCCTTTGCGTATGGCGACCGCCCGATTCTGAAGAACATCAATTTCAGTATTCCGCAAGGCAATTTTGCTGCCGTAATGGGCGGTTCGGGCAGCGGCAAAACCACGCTGATGAGGCTGATTACAGGACAGATTCGTCCGCAGTCCGGGCAGGTTTTGATTGAAGGACGGGATTTGGCGGGCTTTTCGGCTGACGAGTTGTATGAACACCGCCGCCGTATGGGTGTGTTGTTCCAACACGGCGCACTGTTTACCGATTTGTCTGTATTCGACAATATCGCTTTCCCGATGCGCGAACTGACGCAACTGCCGGAAGCAGTGATTCGAGATTTGGTTTTGTTGAAACTGAACGCGGTCGGTCTGCGCGGCGTGGAAAACCTGATGCCGTCCGAGTTGTCCGGTGGGATGTCGCGCCGCGTCGCGCTGGCACGCACGATTGCGCTCGATCCCGAAATTATGTTGTACGACGAACCATTTACTGGTCTCGATCCGATTTCCTTGGGTGTGATTGCACACTTGATCAGCCGCGTCAACAAGGCTTTGCGTTCGACCAGCATTATGGTAACGCACGACATTGAAAAATCTTTGGAAATCGTCGATCAGGTGATTTTTTTGGCGCACGGCGAAATTATGTTCTCCGGCTCGCCGCAGGAAATGCGCGAACTGGATTCGCCTTGGGTGCGCCAGTTTGTCGGCGGGCTGGCAGACGGCCCCGTAGCATACCGTTATCCGGCGCAAACGTCGTTGCATCAGGACCTGTTGGGATAAATGAGTTGATGCCGTCTGAAACCGTTGAACTTTACATATAGAAATTTATGAATTTTTATCTGTTCTGTCGGGGCGAAAACCCTCGGCTTTATTCAATCCATCGGCAGTATTACGCTGTTTCTGCTGAATATTCTGGCGAAATCCGGTACGGCTTTCGTCCGTCCGCGCCTGAGCGTGCGCCAAGTGTATTTTTGCCGGCGTGTTGTCGGTGTTGATTGTTGCCGTTTCAGGGTTGTTTGTCGGCATGGTTTTGGGTTTGCAGGGCTATACGCAGTTATCAAAATTCAAATCCGCCGACATTTTGGGTTATATGGTTGCGGCTTCTCTGTTGCGCGAACTGGGTCCCGTGTTGGCAGCAATTCTGTTTGCCAGCAGCGCGGGCGGTGCGATGACCAGCGAAATCGGTTTGATGAAAACGACCGAACAGCTCGAAGCGATGAACGTGATGGCGGTCAATCCTGTCGCCCGCGTGGTTGCGCCGCGCTTTTGGGCGGGCGTGTTTTCCATGCCGCTTTTGGCTTCGATTTTCAACGTGGCGGGCATTTTCGGCGCGTATTTGGTCGGTGTAACCTGGTTGGGCTTGGACAGCGGCATTTTCTGGTCGCAAATGCAGAACAACATCACGATCCATTACGATGTAATCAACGGTCTGATTAAATCCGCCGCGTTCGGTATGGCGGTAACGCTGATTGCCGTACATCAGGGCTTCCACTGCGTGCCGACTTCGGAAGGCATTTTACGCGCCAGTACGCGCACGGTGGTTTCGTCCGCCCTGACAATTTTGGCGATCGACTTTATATTGACCGCGTGGATGTTTACAGATTGACAGGCCATCTGAAAACGAAACAAAGAACATTGGATATTCAAGGAACTTTAATGAAAAAGAATGTATTGGAATTTTGGGTCGGACTGTTTGTCCTGCTCGGCGTGGCAGCGGTCGGTTTTTCTCGCTTTCCGCGTGGCGGGCGGCGCGGCGTTCGGCAATTCCGGCAAGACTTATACCGTATATGCCGATTTCAGCGACATCGGCGGCTTAAAGGCAAACGCGCCGATCAAATCCGCAGGCGTATTGGTCGGACGCGTTGGTTCCATCGAGCTTGACCCGAAATCCTATCAGGCGAAAGTCCGTCTCGATTTGGACAGCAAATATCAGTTCAGTAGCGACGTTTCTGCACAAATCCTGACCTCCGGCCTGTTGGGCGAACAATATATCGGCCTGCAACAAGGCGGCGACACCGAGAATCTTGCCGCAGGCGATACTATTTCCGTTACCAGCTCCGCCATGGTTCTGGAAAACCTAATCGGTAAATTCATGACCAGCTTCGCCGAGAAAAAAACGCGGCGGGCGGCGACGATGCGGCAAAAAGCCACCGAATAAACGTACACCATCATATTCAAACTAGGACACTTAATCATGAAAAAAACCTCTTTCATCAGTACATTGAGCATCGGCATCTTGAGCATCAGCATGGCGGTTGCCGCTCCTGCCGACGCAGTGAACCAAATCCGTCAGAACGCCACTCAAGTATTGAGCATCTTAAAAAACGGTGATGCCGGCACTGCCCGCCAAAAAAAGCCGAAGCATACGCGACCCCTTATTTCGATTTCCAACGCATGACCGCACTGGCGGTCGGCAACCCTGGCGTACCGCGTCTGACACGCAAAAAAACAAGAGTTGACCAAAAGAATTTCAAACCCTGCTGATCCGCACCTACTCCGGTACCATGTTGAAATTCAAAAAAACGCCAACGTCAACGTTAAAGACAACCCTATTGTCAATAAAGGCGGCAAAGAAATCATCGTCCGAGCCGAAGTCGGCGTACCCGGGCAAAAACCCGTCAACATGGACTTCACTACCTACCAAAGCGGCAACAAATACCGTGCCTACAACGTCGCTGTCGAAGGCGCGAGCTTGGTAACCGTTTACCGCAACCAATTCGGCGAAATTATCAAAGCGAAAGGCGTGGACGGGCTGATTGCCGAGTTGAAGGCTAAAAACAGCGGCAAATGACCAACGATCCATGCCGTCCGTCTGAGGGCGGCATGAGTTTTTCCAAGCAAACACTATGCATACAGAATTCAATAACGAAAGATTGCGCGTCAGCGGCGACATTACCGTCAAAACCCTGACCGGGGAGGCTTTTGAGCGGTTTCAACAACAATGCCGTCTGAACGGAATCGTTGCCGTCGATTTCGGCGGCGTCAACCGTGCCGATTCCGCCTGCGTGTCGTTACTGCTCGAAATATTGCGCCGGCGCAAAGACAGTATCAGGCTGATCGGCATTCCCGAATCCGTGCGCGCACTGTCCGAACTGTACGAAATCAAAGACTGGCTGAAATCATGAAAAAAACCGCCTACGCCATCCTCCTGTTGATTGGATTCGCCTCTGCCCCTTCATTTGCAGAAACCCGTCCTGTCGACCCTTATGAAGGCTATAACCGCGCCGTCAGCAGGTTTAACGATCAAGCCGACCGCTACATTTTTGCCCCTGTCGCACGCGGCTACCGCAAAGTTACCCCGCAACCTGTTCGTACAGGTATTTCCAATTTCTTCAATAACCTGCGCGATGTGGTCGGTTTCGGCAGCAATATCTTGCGCTTGGACATCAAACGCGCAAGCGAAGACCTTGTCCGTGTCGGCATCAATACCACTTTCGGTTTGGGCGGGCTAATCGATATCGCCGGTGCGGGCGGCATACCCGACAACAAAAATACATTGGGCGATACATTTGCCACATGGGGCTGGAAAAACAGCAATTATTTCGTAATACCCGTTTTCGGCCCGTCTACAGTCCGCGATGCGCTCGGTACGGGTATTACCACTGTGTATCCGCCCAAGAATATTGTTTTCCATACCCCTGCAGGACGCTGGGGAACGACAGCCGTATCCGCCGTCAACACCCGCAAAGACCTGCTTGACCTGACCGACGGCCTGGACGATGCCGCCATCGACAAATACAGCTACACACGCGACCTCTATATGAAGGTACGTGCCCGGCAGACCGGTGCGACACCTGTTGAAAATCCCGAAGAGAACATCGACATCGATGAATTGGTAGAAAGTTCCGAAACCGGTGCGGCGGAAACTGCCGTTCAAGAAGGTTCTACCCCTGAGATGCAGGCAGAACAGCCGGAGGGTATCGAAACGCAACCTTAAAACCATGCCGTCTGAAACATCCTGTTCGGACGGTATCCCCCATTCTGCCGAATCAGACATCCTGAGGAAGTGGATTGGGCTATAATATCCCCTTGTGCAGAACGTGCGACAGTAAAGGAAAAACCATGTACGAAGTCAACCGCAGCGTATTCGTCCTCATTCCCCTAGAACCTTTTTGGAACTGGCTGCAAAAGCTTGCCGGGCAACCATCTGGACGGGCTGACCCTCGAAGACATACAGGCAGATGCCAATTCCTACCTTGTCCGCCCGTGTGAAACTGCCGACGAAGTATGGGATGAAATCGAGGCGCGTTTCGAAGATATTTTTGCCGCCGAACTTGCCGATTGGTGCGAAGACGAGCGTGAGTGGCCCACACTCGATGCCGATATTTTTCAATGAATGGTTCGATATTCAGCTTTCCACCGTGATTACCGACCTTGAGCACGAACCGCTTGCCCGCGAAGCTTTCCAACCCATTAACCTGAACTGATGAAGCTGACCGTCCGCAATTACCACCTTGACGGTTACGGTCATGTGAACAATGCGCGCTACCTCGAATTCCTCGAGGAAGCGCGTTGGGCGTTTTTCGAGGAGTGCAGACTGCTGCATGAATTGTCAGACCTCATGCTCATTGTTGCCCGCATCGATATCCGTTACAGCCGTCCTGCCGTAGAGGGAGACGTATTGCAGTTTTCATGCCGTCTGAAAACGCCCGGTATGCGCCGTATCGTATTGACCCAAACCATTACGCTGCCAAACGGAAAAACTGCAGCCGAAGCCGATATCACCCTGATGCCGGTCAGCGCAAAAACACAACGTACCGTCAGCCTCCCCGTTACACTCGCACACGCATTGGAAGACTTGTCCGAATGAAAAAAATACTCACTGCCGCCGCCGTCGTATTGGTCGGCATCCTTATTGCCGCCGTTCTGATTCCCGACAGCAAAACCGCTCCCGCATTTTCGCTGCCCGACATGAACGGCAAAACCGTTTCCCATGCCGACCTGCAGGGTAGGGTAACCCTGATTAATTTTTGGTTTCCCTCCTGTCCCGGTTGCGTGAGCGAAATGCCCAAAGTGATTAAAACGGCGCATGACTACAAAAATAAAGATTTCCAAGTCCTCGCCATTGCACAACCTATCGATCCGATAGAAAGCGTCCGCCAATACATCAAAGACTACGGTTTGCCCTTTACCGTCATGTATGATGCGGATAAAGCCGTCGGACAGGCGTTCGGCACACAGGTTTATCCGACTTCCGTCCTCATCGGCAAAAAAGGCGAAATCCTCAAAACCTATGTCGGCGAACCTGATTTCGGTAAGCTCTATCAAGAAATCGATACCGCACTGGCACAATAGCGCGTTTGCATTCATGCCGTCTGAAAGCATAAGAGCGGGAATATATCTGCATTCCCGCTCTTATGCTTTCGAGACGGCATTTAATCATCCAGCAGATTCTTTTTTTCACCACCGCGGGATTGCCCGCTGCCAAAGAGTAGGGCGGAATGTCTTTCGTTACCACGGAACCTGCACCGACAACCGAACCGCGCCCGATGGTTACGCCAGCCATCACAATAACCCTCCTGCCCAGCCAAACATCGTCTTCCAGCGAAATCGGACGGATTTCCGTATAGCCCTCAAAGCGTTTTTTTGAACGGTCAAACTTGTGGTTATTTGAATAAAACAGACATTCCGGCCCCATCATCACATTCCTGCCGATTGTCAAACCACGGCAGATTTCACAGTTTACCCCGATACCGGAACCATCGCCCAAAACCGTATCCGGGAACACATAGGCACCGCGTTCGATATTGACCCCGCGTCCGATATGCGGAGAAACCCGCCGTGCCAGAAATACGCGTACGCTTTTTGCCGATGATGCCGATACCGCGCATATGAGACGGCGGCAATAGGGAACCGGCGAAGCGCAGCAGCAGGGAAAAAAACTTCACCCTCATAAAAACCTCCTTCAGAGTAACCTTTTTGCATTTTTATCGAATATACTCTTGACGTAACAACAGAAAATAGAGAGAATGTCAGACTTGTCTGTAGCATAGGTACATCCCCTATGCCCGCTTTTTTGAAAGGAAATCAAATGAAACAAGGCACTCACCCGAATTATCACGAAGTTAACGTTACCTGCTCTTGCGGCAACAAATTCGTAACCAAATCCGCAATGGAAAAAAAGAAAACTTTAACATCGAGGTTTGCTCCCTGTGCCACCCGTTCTATACCGGCACCCAAAAAAATCGTCGATACCACCGGTCGCGTGGACAAATTTAACAACAAATTCGGTAACCTGTTCAAACGTTGATTGCCGTTTTTGCAAAAAGACTGCCCCGTGCAGTCTTTTTTGTTTGGTGCCGTCCGAATCGGCTGCACACGACCTTTTCCCGAATATTTGCTACACTTGGCAATCCGTCCATTTCTTCTCACGCTTATGCTGACCTACACTCCGCCCGATGCCCGAACACCTGCCAAAACACATGAAAAACCGTGGCTGCTGATGCTGATGGCGTTTGTCTGGTTGTGGCCGGGTGTATTTTCACATGATTTATGGAATCCCTGCCGAACCTGCCGTTTATACCGCCGTTGAAGCATTGGCAGACAGCCGCGTTCCTTTGGTTGCCCATCTGTTCGGGCATGCCGACTTCGGCATACCGCCCGTTTATCTTTGGGTTGCCGCCGCGTTCAAACATTTGCTGTCGCCGTGGGCTGCCGACCCATACGATGCCGCACGCTTTGCAGGCGTATTTTTTGCCGTTATCGGACTGACTTCCTGCGGCCTTGCCGGTTTCAACTTTTTGGGCAGACACCACGGGCGTAGCGTTGTTTTTAATCCTTATCGGCTGTATCGGGCTGATTCCGACCGTACACTTTCTCAATCCTGCCGCCGCCGCTTTTGCCGCCGCAGGGCTGGTGTTGCACGGTTACTCTTTGGCGTGTCGCCGTGTGATTGCCGCCTCTTTCCTGCTCGGTACGGGTTGGACGCTGATGTCGTTGGCAGCAGGTTATCCGGCAGCATTTGCCCTGATGCTGCCCTTGCCTATACTGATGTTTTTCCGTCCGTGGCAAAGCAGGCGTTTGATTTTGACGGCAGTGGCATCACTTGCTTTTTCTTTGCCGCTTATGACCGTTTACCCGCTGCTCTTGGCAAAAACGCAGCCCGCACTGTTTGTACAATGGTCGGATTATCATATGTTCGGCACCTTTGGCGGTTTGCGGCACGTTCAGACGGCATTTAATTTATTTTATTATCTGAAAAAAATCTGCTTTGGTTTGCATTGCCTGCGCTGCCGCTGGCGGTTTGGACGGTTTGCCGCACACGCCTGTTTGCGACAGATTGGGGGATTTTGGGTGTCGTCTGGATGGTTGCCGTCATGGTGCTGCTTGCTGTCAATCCTCAGCGTTTTCAGGATAACCTCGTTTGGCTGCTGCCGCCGCTTGCCCTGTTCGGCGCGGCGCAGCTGGACAGCCTGAGGCGCAGTGCGGCGGCTTTTGTCAACTGGTTCGGCGTTATGACATTCGGACTATTTGCCGTATTTCTGTGGATAGGGTTTTTCGCCATCAATTACGGTTGGCCCGCCAAACTTGCCGAACGTGCCGCATATTTTTAGCCCGTATTATGTTCCTGATATCGATCCCATTCCCATGACCGTTGCCATATTGTTTACCCCCCTGTGGCTGTGGGCAATTACCCGTAGGCACATACGCGGCAGGCAGGCAGTAACCAATTGGGCCGCAGGCGTTACCCTGACATGGGCGCTGTTGATGACGCTGTTTCTACCGTGGCTGGACGCGGCGAAAAGCCATGCGCCAGTCGTACGCGGCATGGAGGCATCGCTTTCTTCGGAATTGAAACAGAAACTTGCAGACGGCATTGAGTGTATCAGCATAGACAGCGGCGATCTGCACACGCGAACCGTCTGGACGCAGTACGGTACATTGCCGCATCATATCAGCGATACCCGATGCCGCTACCGTATAACCCGACTGCCTAGAAATGCCGATATACCGCAGGGCTGGCAGACGGTATGGCAGGGTTCGCGTCCGCGCGATAAAGGCAGTAGATTTGCCTTTATTCGGAAAATTCAAGAAAGCAATTTAAAAACAGCTAATTAACTCTAATTTCTGGATTAAGTGTATGCAATCGCATATAATTGTGCGATTAAGTGTTTATGAAACAGCCGTTTTACAGGCATCACACAGGAGCAATAATCATCATGATGACCCTTTATTCCGGCATTACCTGCCCCTTCAGCCACCGCTGCCGTTTCGTCTTATACGAAAAAGGCATGGACTTTGAAATCAAAGACGTCGATATTTACAACAAACCCGAAGACCTCGCCGTCATGAATCCGTATAACCAAGTTCCCGTACTGGTCGAGCGCGATTTGGTGCTGCATGAGTCCAATATCATCAACGAATACATTGACGAACGTTTCCCCCATCCGCAGCTTATGCCCGGCGATCCCGTTATGCGCGGCCGGGGACGCTTGGTGTTGTACCGCATGGAAAAAGAACTGTTCAGCCTCGTTCAAATTTTGGAGAACCCTGCCTCCACCAATAAGGAGCAGGCAAAAGCGCGCGAAGCCATCGGCAACGGTCTGACCATGCTCGCCCCTTCATTCAGTAAAAACAAATACATTCTCGGCGATGACTTTTCCATGATTGATGTCGCCCTCGCACCGCTGTTGTGGCGGCTTGACCATTACGATATCAAATTGGGCAAAAGTGCCGCGCCGCTGCTCAAATACGCCGAACGGATTTTCCAACGAGAAGCCTTTATCGATGCGCTGACCCCTGCGGAAAAGGCTATGCGCAAATAAGTTTGAAATGCCTGTAACACCTGACGGTTTCAGGCATTTCTATATTTAGACACATCATGGGGTACATTATGACCACTTCCACCAAACCTTATATCCTCCGCGCACTTTGCGAATGGTGCAGCGATAACAGCATCACACCGCACATTCTTGTCTGGGTCAACGAACACACGCGCGTCCCCATGCAGTACGTCCGCGACAATGAAATTATGCTCAACATCGGCGCAACCGCCACCCAAAACCTTCAAATCGACAACGATTGGGTCAGCTTTTTCCGCCCGTTTCGGTGGAAAGGCACACGACATATGGATACCTGTCGGACATGTCCTCAGCCTTTTTGCACGGGAGACCGGAGAAGGTATGGGGTTTGAGTTGGAGGAGTACAGCCCTGATTCCCCGGTAGAACCGGAGCCTCAGGCTGTGCCTGCTAAAAAAGGTCTGAAATTGGTCAAATAAATCTATGCCGTCTGAACGGAATCGCATTTCAGACGGCATTTTTATCCGATGGGGCATAAACGGAATCCGTTTATCGGCAAAACCTGTTTCGGCGTATCGAAACCGCGTTGTCCCTGTCAATTCGATATTGGGACATTGAAAAATGCCGTCTGAACCTGCGATACGGGCTTCAGACGGCATTTTTGCCTTATATTCGGGCAATCAGGCGGTCAGTACGGCTTTCAAGATTTTTGTTGACTTCACCCATGTCGGCTTTACCTGCGAGGCGGGTTTTCAGCAGCCCCATGACTTTCCCCATATCCGCCATACCTGATGCACCGGTTTCGGCAACGGCGGCTTCGATCTCGGTACGGATTTCTCCGGAGGAGAGCATCTGTGGGAGGTAGCGGTGCAGTACCTCGATTTCGGCGTTTTCTTTGTCTGCCAAATCCTGGCGGCCGGCTTCAGTATAGATTTTTCGTGCTGTCTTTGCGCTGTTTGACCATTTTGGTCAGGATGGCGGTGATTTTGGCATCATCCGCTTCGGTGCGTTCGTCCACCTCAAACTGTTTGATGGCGGCGTTGATAAGGCGGATGGTGCCGAGCGACAATTGGTCTTTGGCACGCATAGCCGTTTTCATGTCTTCGGTAAGGCGGATTTTCAGGCTCATGATGTTCTCGCTGGAAGGGTTTCAGATTCGGATTCTAAAGTTAAGGGAAGGTGAATCAATCCCAGTACATAAGGATGGTAAGTTTTTTGTGTCGGTAGGGCGGGTATTGTCAGGACATATCCGGTATCAACCGGTTCGTACTGTCGGGCTTCCGAGTTTGGTTAATGGTTAATAACGGCAGTCCGTGTGTTTCTGGAGGAAAATAGGCTTGCTGTCAGGCGATAAACAAAACACACCGCAGAGCAGGTCTTGCGGTGTGTCCTCATATCACAGGGCTGACCTGTAATCTGTACTGCCTGGAGATTTAGTACATTTTTAGGCGGCAGTTGTTGGCTGCGCAGGCGTTTTTTTGCAGGCGTTTTACGGCTGCCGCTTTTTGCGTTTGCGTTCGGTAGTCGGTTTTTTTCGTAGGCTTCGCGGGCGCGCAGCTCGGTCAGCAGACCGGTTTTTTTCTACGGCGCGTTTGAAACGGCGCATGGCTACTTCAAATGGTTCATTCTCTTTTACACGGATTGCAGGCATTTTATTTCCTTTAATAAATTCTGTTGTTTCATCTGCCCATAATATCGATGGAAAGGGTAGGGCAGACGGTGTTGTAGGTTTTCCGTATCGCTGTGCCTTTCGGCGGCGGGATACGCGCCGTGATGGAAACATCACCTCCTAACGGGTCGGCTTATGCCGTGAACTGCTTAACTTAAAAAAAGCAGAAAAAAATAATTTTCCGATTTTCTTATATTTGCGGTTTGGTGTCAATGTGGTTTGATAAAAATGCCGCCTGGGGCTTTAGGGTGTTTTTCTTTCAGACGGCATCGATACGTCAGCGTGCAGGAACGGTGCCCATACGCTGTTTTAGCGGGATGTACGGTGCCCGGAAGAGGCTGGCGTAGTAGGCGGCATTGGTCATCACTTTTTTGACATAGTCTCGCGTTTCGGAAAACGGGATGGTTTCGGCATATACCGCACCCTCAAGGGGGATATCCGCCTGCCATCGGCGCGCCCTGCCGGGGCCGGCGTTATAGCCTGCGGTAGCGAGGACTTCGTTGTTTTGCAGGCGGCGTTTGGTGTCCGCCATATACCACGTTCCCATACGGATATTGCCGTCGGCGGTGTAAAGTTGTGCGGCATCCATACCGATTTTTGCCGGCAATTTCGCGTGCTGTGGCAGGCATGACCTGCATCAGCCCCTGCGCGCCTACACCGGATTGCGCGCCCATGACGAAACGGCTTTCTTGACGAATCAGGCCGTAAACCCACGCCGGATCGACATCGGCATTTTGCGCGTGGCGGATTACAGTGTCTTTAAACGGCGAAATGTAGCGCAATGTGTAGTTGAGTTTATGGTCGGTGCGTTCCGCGCTGTTGATCGCCATGTCGTAAAACTTATGGTCGAACGCGGTTTGCGCGGCGGTCAGCAGGTTGTCCTCATCGAAGCCGCGTGTGGCAAAACGCCATTCCGCCTGAGCCTGGCGGCGCATTTTTTGCATCGCCGGCAGATTGGCTGTTTTGGAACAATACCAGTGCGCGTTTGACTGCACCGTCTTCCGACATGCGGCGGACGCTGTTTGTGTCGGCATCGGGAACATTGTTGCGCGTATCGATTTTCCGACCCAACTCTTCCCCTGCCAGTACGGCATAAAAATTTCTACCTGTTGCGGCTGCCTGTTCATAGAGTTTTGCTGCCTGCTGCAAGTTGCCCAATGCAGCATGGCTGCGTGCCAGCCAGTAGAGCCAGGTCGGGCTCTTTTGCAGTTTTTCGGGCATATGCGAGATAACGGAGGCCAGTTCGTCCCAACGTCGGGCACGCATGGCGGCACGGGCGTACCATTCGATTTGGTCGTCGGTCAGTTGTCTGCGATCGGAAACTTTGCCGTAATAGTCTAAGGCGGCGGGTACATTGAGGTTTTGCGATTGATGCTGCCCCAGCACGCCCCACGCGAAACTGCGTTGTTCGGGGCTTAAACCGCTTTCCATTTCGGACAGCAGGGCGGCGGCATTCGGCGATTTGCGTGCTTCTTTGCCGATGACGTTCAACAGGGCGTATTCGCGCGATCCTTGAGTGCCGGCATCAAGCGGGCTGCCCAATGCGGCGGCCAGATTGCGTGCGTCTGTGGTTTGGCTGTTGGCCAACAGTCCGCGAACGCGCCTCCAGGCATCGTTGCCGTCCAACAAGCCGGCTGCGGCTGCCTGTTCCAATAGTTTGGTGCAGCCCGAAGGCAGTTTGCTCGTATTTTTGACCAGTTCGGCGGTACGTCCGTAGTCGTTGCGTTTCAAGTCGGCATAGCATTCGACTTCTTGGGTGCGTCCCTCAGGTTCGAGTTTGGCGTATTCTTGTTCAAATAGTTTCCACTGCTTGCGTGCGCTTAAGGATTTGAGCCACTCGTTGCGGACATTTTCCGTCATCGCACTGCTGCCGGCATTTTTCTAAATAGGCTGCGACGGCAGCATCGTTGTTCTGTTTTACCGCATTAAGTGCGGAAGGGTAGTTGCTGTAATCTTCCAGTGTTTTTTCTTCAGGTTCGGCAGGGCGGGACGGAACGGCTGATGATTCGGCGGCCTTTATCTCGCCTCCAGGCGCGTTTGTCGAAGAGCATGCGGCGAGTGCCAAAGCAGCAAGCAGTGGCAGTGAATGCTTTAGAATGAATGGATGCATCGAATTTCCTTAAAAATTGAAACCCTGAAATAATCAGGGTTGGAAGATAAGATGCCGTCTGAATCGGCATTTTCCGGATTATATGCTGAAAATGCATTGCTTTCAGAACACTTTTGGCATCATAAAAATATTTTTTTCAATAATTTACCGTTTTGGCGTGTGGTGTCGCACATTCAGGGGATATCGCGCGGTATCGTTTGGGTTTCTGCCGCCAATTGGTTTTGTTGACAAAAAAATACTTTCCCGATAGTATCATACGGAAACTAACTTGCCGATTTGACACAGCTTGCGGGCATAACAGCTAAAGCGTTCCGACAATTTCAGCTTTATCTTTTTACGCCCGTTGTACCCGACATCGGGCGTTGTTGTATGGAAAAAAACGATGATTATCTTGAATAATGTTTCCAAACGCTATCAGACGCGCGACAAAGCATGGTTTGCCGCCGTCGAACCGACGCATCTGGAAATAAAAGACGGCGAAATTTTCGGTCTGATGGGCTATTCCGGCGCGGGCAAATCCACCCTGTTGCGCCTGATTAACCTGTTGGAACGCCCCGACACGGGCAAGGTCAACGTTTGCGGACAAGAGCTGACTGCGCTCGATGCCGCCGCATTGCGTCAGGCGCGGCAGAATATCGGCATGGTATTTCAACAGTTCAATCTTTTGAGCAACCGTACCGTTGCCGACAATGTTGCCTTTCCTTTGGAAATCGCCGGATGGTCGTCTGAAAAAAATCAAAGAACGCGTCAAAGAATGCCTTGAAATCGTCGGCTTGACCGAACGCGCCGACCACTACCCTGCCCAGCTTTCAGGCGGGCAGAAACAACGCGTCGGCATCGCCCGCGCGCTCGCGCCCAAACCCCAAGTCATCCTCGCCGACGAACCCACTTCCGCCCTCGACCCCGCCACCACGCGCAGCGTCTTGGAATGTTTGGAAGACATCAACAAACGCTTCAACGTTACCATCGTCATTGTAACCCACGAAATGAGCGTCATCAGACGACTGTGTGACCGCGCCGCCCTTTTGGATAAAGGAAAAGTGGTGGAAATTGTCGAAGTATGCGGCAACCAAATCCACGCCCAATCCGAAATCGGGCGCGAACTGATTCGGGAGGACTGATATGGCAGACTTAACATTCGAACAAGCCGTTTCCACCATCGTCGGCATGAAAGACGAAATCGTCCGCGCTTTGGGTGAAACCTTCGTCATGGTCGGGTTGTCCACTACAATCGCCGTCATCTTCGGCACGCTCTTGGGCGTCTTGCTTTTCGTGACTTCCAACCGCCAGCTTCATTACAACAAACCGGTGAATTTCCTGTTTGACAACTTAGTCAACCTGATGCGTGCTTTCCCTTCGTCATCCTGATGATTGCCATGATACCCGCGACCCGTGCCATCGTCGGCAGCACCATCGGCCCGATTGCCGCCTCGCTGGTATTGAGCGTGTCCGGCCTGTTTTACTTCGCCCGACTGGTGGAACAAAACCTGCGTGAAGTCCCCAAAGGTGTGATTGAAGCCGCCACCGCCATGGGCGCGTCGCCGCTTACCATCGTTCGCAAAGTCCTCTTGAATGAAGCGCGCGCGGGCATGGTTTCCAGCATCACCGTCCTTGCCATCGGACTGCTCTCGTACAGCGCGGCGGCAGGCATGATAGGTGGCGGCGGCTTGGGCGACCTCGCCATCCGCTACGGCTACTACCGCTACCAAACCGAAGTCATCATTTTCATCGTCGCCATCCTCGTGCTGCTCGTTATCCTGATACAAAGCATCGGCAACACATTGGCGCGGAAATTGGACAAACGTTAAACCTAAAATGCCGTCTGAAGCCGGTTTTCAGGTCTGAGGATGATATGGCGGAGGTGAAATATCCGCCGCACCGTTAAAAAAATGCTATAGAATCTTTTTTTGCGGCAAATGCCGTCTGAATGCCAAAGCTATGGCGGATTTATTGCCTGCAGCTTTAGTTTGAAACTTTCCCACATATCAGGAGATAACATGACAAACTTCTTCAAAACCCTTTCCGCCGCCACACTCGCGCTTATTCTGGCGGCTTGCGGCGGTCAAAAAGACAGCGCGCCCGCAGCCTCTGCTGCCGCCTCTTCAGCCAATAACGGCGCGGAGAAAAAAAGAAATCGTCTTCGGCACGACCGTCGGCGACTTCGGCGATATGGTCGAAAGATCAAATCCAACCTGCGTTGGAGAAAAAAAGGATACACCGTCAAACTGGTTGAATTTACCGACTATGTGCGCCCGAATCTGGCATTGGCGGAAGGTGAGTTGGACATCAACATTTTCCAACACAAACCCTATCTTGACGATTTCAAAAAAGAACACAATCTGGACATCACCGAAGCCTTCCAAGTGCCGACCGCACCTTTGGGATTGTATCCGGGCAAGCTGAAATCGCTGGAAGAAGTCAAAGACGGCAGCACCGTATCCGCACCCAACGACCCGTCCAATTTTGCCCGCGCTTTAGTCATGCTCAACGAATTGGGTTGGATTAAACTTAAAGACGGCATCAATCCACTGACTGCATCCAAAGCGGATATTGCCGAAAACCTGAAAAATATCAAAATCGTCGAGCTTGAAGCCGCGCAACTGCCGCGCAGCCGTGCCGATGTCGATTTTGCCGTCGTTAACGGCAACTACGCCATGAGCAGCGGCATGAAGCTGACCGAAGCCCTGTTCCAAGAGCCGAGCTTTGCTTATGTCAACTGGTCTGCCGTCAAGACTGCCGACAAAGACAGCCAATGGCTTAAAGACGTAACCGAGGCCTATAACTCCGACGAGTTCAAAGCCTACGCGCACAAACGCTTCGAGGGCTACAAATACCCTGCAGTATGGAATGAGGGTGCCGCCAAATAAGGCCGTTGTATAAAATGATGCCGTCTGAACCGTATCCGTGTTCAGACGGCATTTTTGTCCTTTAGTCCGCTATCCCCTGCCATTCCGCCGAATCCGGCGTATCGATTCCGAAAAGCGACAAAGCGTGTGCAACACTGTGTGTAATAATATCGTCTGCAGTTTGCGGTTTGCGGTACATCGCAGGAACGGGGGGAAACACCACGCCGCCCATTTCTGTTACCCGTTTCATATTCTCCAGATGGGCAAGGTTCAACGGCGTTTCGCGTACCATCAGTACCAGCCGCCGCCTTTCCTTCAAAATTACATCCGCTGCACGTGTCAGCAGATTGTCACCGAAGCCGTGCGCGACAGAGGCAAGCGTCCGCATCGAACAGGGTGCAACCAGCATTCCGTCCGTTTTAAATGTACCGCTGGCAATGCATGCCCCGATATTGCCAATCGGATGGACGAAGTCAGCCAATGCATATACTTCGTCTTTCGTATAATCCGTTTCCGAAGTCCGGGCCATCTCCGCACCTTTCGATACCACAAGGTGCGTTTCGACATCTTGCGTAAGCAGAAGCCGCAATGCCTTAATGCCGTAAGCAAAGCCGCTTGCCCCGCTGATGCCGACAATCAACCGTCGAGTCATCATCCGCCTTTTCCGTTATGCCGCCGGCAGCGGCAAAGCGGTTATTATAGTGAAAAAAACGATTCGAGATAAACACTGATACAAATTGTCGGCAACACTCAATATCCGATAAAATACCGACTTTATCATTACATCTGAACACGTACGGGAGAAAGGCATGGCAAAAGTAAAAGGCGGATTGGGGCGCGGTTTGGATTCGCTGCTCGCCAACGGAGCAGACAACAGCAGCGGCGACCGACTGACCACGGTTGCAGTTAAAGATATCCAGCCCGGCCGCTATCAGGCGCGTGTTCAAATCGATGACGAAGCCTTGCAGGAGCTGGCGGATTCGATTAAAGCACAGGGCGTGATACAGCCCGTCATTGTGCGGGAACACGGTTTTGTCCCGGTACGAACTGATTGCGGGGGAGCGGCGATGGCGCGCCTCCCAGCTTGCCGGCCTGACCGAAATCCCCGTCGTTATCAAGACTATCAGCGACGAAACCGCACTGGCCATGGGGTTGATAGAAAACCTTCAGCGAGAGAATCTCAACCCTATCGAAGAAGCACAGGGGTTGAAACGTCTTGCCGACGAGTTCGGACTGACCCACGAAACCATAGCCAAAGCCGTCGGCAAAAGCCGAAGTGCGATTTCCAACAGCCTGCGCCTTTTAAGCCTGCCCGAACCCGTGCAGGAAATGCTTTACCAACGCCGCTTGGAAATGGGGCACGCCCGTGCGTTGCTGACCCTCCCCGTCGTAGAACAGCTCGAGTTGGCGCAAAAGGCCGTTAAAAACGGCTGGTCGGTGCGCGAAGTTGAGCGCCGCAGCCAAATTGCCCATCAGAACAAACAGTCCGAACCCAAAAAAAATGCTGCTTCCGACATCAGCCGCCTTAACGATTTACTGACTGAAAGACTGGGTGTCAACGCTGAAGTCAAAACCGTTAACCACAAAAAAGGCAGGATTGTCCTGTATTTCGATACGCCCGAAACGTTCGGCCACCTGTTGGAGCAGTTGGGAATAGATTACCAGCCTTAATTTTGCGCAATATGCCGTCTGAAATATAAAGTGTAAAGAAATTGCGGACAAGCTCCTCAATATCCTGTAATCATATGTAATATGTGTTAGAATAGCGGGGTTGGATTTTGGGGAGCCGCTTGTCTGTATCGGTGGCGAGTTTCACAAAGATTAACATATTGCTTGACGTAAGAAGGCTTCTAAATTATATTAGCCGCGCCTCAAATCCGAGGTGGAATCATTCTTTTTTATGAAGCAGATTATTATCCTGCAATTTGCAGTATTATCCGTATGTTCTCTAGTTTCCCTTGTTATATGGGGGTATTCGGGGTTTCTATCGGCAATCGGCGGCGGCCTGTCCTATCTGCTTCCCACGCTTGTTGCAGTTTTACTTTTAAAACTTTTCAGTGGGGATCCCTTCCTGCAAAGCAGGATGTACGTCTTCGGAGAGATTTTAAAAGTAGTGCTGTCGCTGTTGTCCATGTTCGCCATGTTTTCAATATGGCATCAATCGCTGGTGTTTGCCCCGTTTCTGATGGGGCTGATCGGTGTCAGCCATCTGGTTTTTTTAGTATTGTTGAGAGTGAAAGATTATGGCAGGTGAAACCATTACCGCTGCCGACTACATCAAGCACCATTTACAGAGCTTGACCAGTTTGTCGGATGTTACTCAGGGTCAGGGCCTGAAAAATATTGCCGATTTCTCGTTTATTAATCTGGATGCGATTTTTCTTCGCCGCTCTGTTGGGCGTAATCGGCAGCTTCCTGTTGTGGCGTGGTGCAAAAAAAGCAACAGCAGGCGTTCCCGGACGTTTCCAGGCTGCAGTGGAAATCTTGTTCGAGTTTGTGGACGATATGTGTAAGAGCATCATCCATAATGAACAGTCTAGAAAAGCCATCGCCCCTTTGGGTTTGACACTTTTTGTCTGGATTTTTCCTGATGAACGCGATGGATATGCTGCCTGTTGACCTGTTACCGTGGGTTTGGCAGCATCTGACCGGCAATCATCACGCCCTGTTGCGTGTTGTGCCTACCGCTGATTTGAATACTACTTTGGCTCTTGCTGTCGGCGTGTTGCTTATCTGTATTTATTACAATATCAAAATTAAAGGGTTCGGCGGCTGGTTTCACGAGCTGTTTAGCGCGCCTTTCGGTGCGAAGCTTGCACCGGCAAACTTCCTCCTTAATCTGGTTGAATTCCTTTCTAAAACCGTGTCGCATGGTATGCGGTTATTCGGCAACATGTATGCAGGCGAGTTGGTATTCTTGTTGATAGCCTTGCTTGGCGGTGCTTGGGCGGCCTCCGGCAGCGTTGAAGTGATGGATCCGATTCTGTTTGTCTTCCACATTATTGCCGGATTGGCATGGGCGATTTTCCATATTCTGGTTATTACCTTGCAGGCGTTTATTTTTATGGCATTGGCGTTTGTCTATATTGGACAGGCACATGATGCGCACTGATTTTCCTAAGTAGTTTGTTTTTGTAGTTTAACCTTTGTTTCTTTAAGGAGTTTAAAATGGGTTTGATTGCTATCGCATGTGGTTTGATCGTTGCATTGGGCGCACTGGGTGCCTCTATCGGTATCGCAATGGTCGGTTCTAAATATTTGGAATCTTCTGCTCGCCAACCTGAGCTGATCGGTCCTCTGCAAACCAAACTGTTCTTGATCGCTGGTCTGATCGACGCGGCCTTCTTGATCGGTGTGGCTATTGCCCTGTTGTTCGCCTTCGTTAACCCGTTTGGTACTGGTGCTGCGTAATCAAAACGGAGCGATCCGTTCAGATACAGGCTTACGGTCTGTTTGATTAACCCAGATACGAAGGTTAAGTAACGTGAATATTAATGCAACCTTATTTGCGCAAATCCTAGTTTTCTTTGGCTTGGTTTGGTTTACGATGAAATTCGTATGGCCTCCGATTGCCAAAGCGTTGGATGAGCGTGCCGCAAAAATCGCCGAGGGCTTGGCTGCTGCCGAGCGCGGTAAGAGCGATTTTGAGCAGGCAGAGAAAAAAGTTGCAGAACTTATGGCCGAAGGGCGTCATCAGGTAACCGAAATGGTTGCCAACGCCGAAAAACGTGCTGCAAAAATTGTAGAAGAAGCTAAAGAGCAAGCTTCTCATGAAGCAGCACGCATTGCAGCCCAAGCAAAAGCTGATGTAGAGCAAGAAGTTAACCGTGCACGCGAAGTGTTGCGCGAACAGGTCGCTTCATTGGCTGTTAAAGGTGCGGAATCTATCCTGCGTAAAGAAGTCGATGCTTCCAAACATGCAGATTTGCTCAGTGCCTTAAAACAGGAGCTGTAATCTTATGGCAGAGTTCGCAACGATTGCCAGACCTTATGCGAAAGCATTGTTTAGTCTGGCTCAGGAAAAAAACCAAATCGAGTCTTGGTTGGGCGAACTGAAAGAACTCGCAGCGGTTGTTCAAGATGAGAAAGTCATCACTTTCATCGAGCAGCCGGAAACGGGAGCTTCCGAAAAGGCAGAAACGCTCAAAGGTCTTGTCGGTATCAAAAATGTCGAATTGGCAAATTTTATTACCGTTTTGGCCGAACAAAAGCGTTTACTGGTATTGCCGGAAATTTATGCCCAATATCAAGATTTGACCTTGATACACAACAATACGAAATCGGCAGTAATTTACAGTGCGTATGAACTCAGTTCTCAGCAGCTGGCCGATGTTACCGATATCCTGACAAAACGCTTCAACAGCAAATTGGATGTGGTGGCTAAAGTTGCCCCTGAATTAATCGGCGGCATCAAAGTAGAGGTGGGTGATCAGGTCTTGGATTTGTCCGTACAAGGCAAACTGAATGCTTTGTATGCGACTATGACAAATTAGGAGAGTTTTCATGCAGCTTAATCCTGCTGAAATTAGCGATTTGATTAAAGCCAAAATCGAAAATCTGTCCGTCAATGCAGAAGTGCGTACCCGTGGTACCGTTGTTTCTGTTACAGACGGCATTGTGCGCATTCATGGTTTGTCAGACGCGATGCAAGGTGAGATGCTCGAATTCCCCGGTAACACTTTCGGTCTGGCCATGAACTTGGAGCGTGACTCCGTCGGTGCCGTAGTGTTGGGTGAGTACGAACACATTAAAGAAGGCGATACAGTTACCTGTACCGGCCGTATTTTGGAAGTGCCGATCGGTCGCGAACTGGTTGGCCGCGTAGTTGATGCATTGGGTCGTCCTATCGATGGTAAAGGTCCAATCAACACAACATTGACTGCTCCAATCGAAAAAATCGCACCAGGTGTGATTGCGCGTAAATCGGTTGACCAACCAATGCAAACCGGCCTGAAAGCCATTGACTCTATGGTTCCGGTTGGTCGTGGCCAACGTGAGTTGATCATTGGTGACCGTCAAACCGGTAAAACTGCCGTAGCGCTGGATGCCATCGTTAACCAAAAAGGTACAGGCGTTATCTGTATTTATGTGGCTATCGGTCAAAAAGCATCTTCTATTGCCAACGTAGTACGCAAATTGGAAGAGCATGGCGCGATGGAACACACTATCGTGGTTGCTGCAACTGCTTCTGAAGCCGCTGCGCTGCAATACATCGCTCCTTACTCCGGTTGTACCATGGGTGAATTCTTCCGTGACCGCGGTGAAGATGCATTGATCGTGTATGATGATTTGTCTAAACAAGCCGTTGCATACCGTCAAATTTCCTTGTTGTTGCGCCGTCCTCCTGGTCGTGAAGCATATCCTGGCGACGTATTCTATCTGCACTCCCGTCTGTTGGAACGTGCGGCTCGCGTCAGCGAAAACGAAGTTGAAAAAAACTGACCAATGGTGAAGTAAAAAGGCAAAACCGGTTCTCTGACTGCGTTGCCAATTATTGAAACCCAAGCCGGTGACGTATCAGCATTCGTACCAACCAACGTAATTTCGATTACAGACGGCCAAATCTTCTTGGAAACCGACTTGTTCAACGCCGGTATCCGTCCTGCAATCAATGCCGGTATTTCCGTATCGCGCGTAGGTGGTGCAGCACAAACCAAAGTCATCAAAAAACTGGGTGGCGGTATCCGTTTGGCGTTGGCACAGTACCGTGAATTGGCGGCGTTCTCGCAATTTGCTTCCGATTTGGACGAAGCAACACGCAAACAGCTGCAACACGGTGAAGTGGTTACTGAATTGATGAAGCAAAAAAACAATTCAGCACATTGAACACTGCCGAAATGGCATTGACTTTGTGGGCGATCAACAACGGTTCTTACGCAGATGTTCCGGTATCCAAAGCCTTGGCTTTCGAAGCAGAATTTTTGAGTTTCGTACGTACGCAACATCCTGAGGTTCTGGAAGCGATTAATGCATCAGGCGCAATGTCTGACGAAAGCGAAAAAGCATTGACCGAAGCCATGAAATCTTTCAAATCTTCTTACGCTTACCAAGCATAAGTATTGAGATGAAAGGAGTCTGAAATGGCAGTCGGAAAAGAGATTCTCACCAAAATCCGTAGTGTTCAGAATACCCAAAAGATCACTAAAGCGATGCAAATGGTGTCGACCTCTAAAATGCGGAAGACTCAAGACCGGATGCGCTTGGCGCGTCCGTACGCCGAAAAAGTGCGTACAGTGATGAGCCATCTTGCACAGACTAATGCCGATCATGGTATCAAATTGTTGGAGCTGCACCGCGAAGTGCGTCGTGCCGGCTTCATTTTGATTACCTCGGATAAAGGTTTGTGCGGTGGTTTGAACGCAAACGTACTGAAAAAGTTTTTGGCGCAAGTTCAAGAGTATCAGGAACAAGGCATCAAAGTCGAAGTCGTGTGCCTGGGTAGCAAAGGTTTGGCTGCATGCCAAAGCATCGGTTTGAATGTTATTGCCAGCGCAACTAATTTGGGCGACACCCCAAAAATGGAGGCGTTGCTTGGCCCTTTGACCGAAATCTTCCAACGTTATGAGAAGCATGAATTAGACCGTATCCATATGGTTTACTCACGTTTTGTCAATACAATGCGCCAAGAGCCGCGTATGGAAGTGTTGCTGCCTATCGGTGAAAACGTTATTGACGACGAAGCGGGTCATTCTTCATTTGCTTGGGAATACCGCTACGAGCCGAGTCCTATCGCCGTATTGGAATATTTGGTTCGCCGCTATTTAGAGTCTGTGGTTTATCAGGCATTGAGCGACAACATGGCATCTGAACAAGCCGCGCGTATGGTAGCGATGAAAGCTGCAACCGACAACGCAGGCAATGCCATTAAAGAATTGCGCTTGGTGTACAACAAATCGCGTCAAGCCGCGATTACCACAGAATTGTCAGAAATTGTAGCAGGTGCAGCGGCAGTTTAATGCCGTCTGAAGCCTGAACAGGAAATTAGGATACGATAATGAGCCAAGGCAAAATCGTACAAGTTATTGGTGCGGTGGTTGACGTGGAATTTCCACGCGACGCTATCCCGCATGTTTACGATGCCCTGAAATTGGACGAGAACGGTCTGACTCTGGAAGTTCAACAACTTCTGGGTGATGGTGTTGTCCGTACTATTGCAATGGGTAGTTCAGACGGCCTTAAACGCGGTATGTCTGTAAGCAATACTGGTGCGCCAATCACTGTGCCGGTAGGTAAAGGTACATTGGGTCGTATTGTCGACGTATTGGGTACGCCTGTTGATGAAGCAGGTCCGATCGATACCGACAAAAGCCGTGCCATTCACCAAACTGCTCCGAAATTCGACGAGTTGTCTTCAGCTACCGAATTGCTGGAAACCGGTATTAAAGTGATCGACTTGCTGTGTCCGTTTGCTAAAGGCGGTAAAGTAGGTCTGTTCGGTGGTGCCGGTGTAGGCAAAACCGTGAACATGATGGAATTGATTAACAACATCGCCAAAGCGCACAGCGGTCTGTCCGTGTTCGCAGGTGTGGGTGAGCGTACCCGTGAAGGTAACGACTTCTACCACGAGATGAAAGATTCCAACGTATTGGATAAAGTAGCCATGGTGTATGGCCAAATGAACGAACCTCCGGGCAACCGTCTGCGCGTTGCTTTGACCGGTTTGACTATGGCCGAATACTTCCGTGACGAAAAAGACGAAAACGGTAAAGGTCGCGACGTATTGTTCTTCGTTGACAACATCTACCGTTACACTTTGGCCGGTACCGAAGTATCTGCACTGTTGGGCCGTATGCCTTCTGCAGTGGGTTACCAACCGACATTGGCTGAAGAAATGGGTCGTTTGCAAGAGCGTATTACCTCTACCCAAACCGGTTCCATTACTTCCATCCAAGCCGTATATGTACCTGCGGATGACTTGACTGACCCGTCTCCAGCGACAACTTTCGCCCACTTAGACGCGACCGTCGTATTGAGCCGTGATATTGCATCTTTGGGTATTTACCCGGCAGTTGACCCGCTTGATTCTACTTCACGCCAATTGGATCCGATGGTATTGGGTCAAGAGCACTACGACGTAGCGCGCGGTGTACAGTCTACTCTGCAAAAATACAAAGAATTGCGCGACATTATTGCCATTCTGGGTATGGACGAATTGTCTGACGAAGACAAGCTGACTGTGATGCGTGCCCGTAAAATCCAACGCTTCCTGTCTCAACCGTTCCACGTTGCCGAAGTGTTTACAGGTTCTCCAGGCAAATATGTCGCTCTGCGCGATACTATTGCCGGTTTCAAAGCCATTTTGAACGGCGAATACGATCATCTGCCCGAGCAGGCATTCTATATGGTCGGCAGCATTGAAGAAGCAGTAGAGAAAGCGAAAACCTTAAACTGAGGAGGTCGGCATGAGCGTCATGCAAGTTGAAGTGGTCAGTAGCGAGCAAAACATCTATTCGGGCGAAGCCAGCTTTGTAGTGGTTCCGACCGTTCAAGGTGAGCTTGGTATTTATCCGCGACACGAGCCGATTATGAGTTTGGTGCGGCCGGGAGCTTTGCGTTTGACTGTTCCCGGCGAGGATAAGGAGGTCCTGGTTGCTGTTTCCGGCGGCGTCTTGGAAGTTCAACCTGATAAAGTTACCGTTTTGGCGGACGTTGCCGTCCGTAGTGCGGAGATGGATCAGGCACGTGCGGAAGAGGCGAAAAAAGCTGCCGAAGCCGGTATCTCTCAAGCCAAAGACGATAAGGATTTGGTAGAGGCACACAAGGCATTGGCTGCCGCAATTGCACAGCTCAAGACTTTGGACTATATCCGTTCGCACAAAAAAATAAAACTTGTGTGGTTTGGGAAAGCACGGTCGTTTGGCCGTGCTTTTTATTTTCCGGATTTAAATTAAAAAATTATCCATCCCCTGGTTTCAAATCAGGCTGTCTTCGAGATAAATCTATTCAAGCGGCTATGGAAACAGTAAAATAAAACCTTTATTTTATCGAACAATAAGTCATGCTCACCTTTCAACAAATCATCTTTAAACTGCAAACATTCTGGGCAGACAAAGGCTGCACCGTCATCCAACCTTTCGACATGGAAGTCGGCGCCGGTACTTCCCACCCCGCCACCTGCCTGCGCGCACTCGGCCCCGAGCCTTGGTTTGCCGCCTACGTCCAACCCAGCCGCCGCCCTAAAGACGGCCGCTACGGCGACAACCCCAACCGCCTGCAACACTATTACCAATTTCAAGTCGCCCTCAAACCTGCCCCCGCCAATATTCAAGACCTCTATCTCGACTCCCTGCGCGAATTGGGCATCGACCCCAAAGTGCACGATATCCGCTTCGTCGAAGACGACTGGGAAAAACCCCACCCTCGGCGCATGGGGCTTGGGCTGGGAAGTTTGGCTCAACGGCATGGAAGTGACCCAGTTCACCTACTTCCAACAAGTCGGCGGCATTGACTGCACCCCCGTACTCGGCGAAATCACCTACGGCATCGAACGCTTGGCGATGTACCTGCAAGGCGTGGAAAACGTCTATGACCTCGTTTGGGCAAAAACGCTGGACGGTAATACAGTAACTTACGGCGACGTGTACCACCAAAACGAAGTCGAACAATCCACCTACAACTTCGAATACAGCGATGCTGATTGGCTGCTGCGCCAGTTCAACGACTACGAAGCACAAGCCAAACGCCTGCTCGCCGAAGAAAAACGCCAGCCTTGCCCCTGCCTGCCTACGAGCTCGTCCTCAAAGCGGGGCATACGTTCAACCTATTAGACGCACGCGGTGCCATTTCCGTTACCGAACGCGCAACCCTACATCGGCCGCATCCGCGCGCTGAGCCGAGCTGTGGCGCAAAAATATGTCGAAAGCCGCGAAAAACTGGGCTTTCCCTTAATGAAGGCAAATGCCGCCTAAGGGGGCGACGATTTTTTACGTTCGGGCGGCCCGATATGGCAGCCGTCTGTAAACCATTATAATTTTAGGAAAATCATGCCTGTCTATTTCCGCACCCCAAGCAGGAAACGCCTGCACAAAATGAACCGCCGCCAGCATAAAAAGCTGCATTTGGGCGAGTTTCAAACATTGATTTTCGGCGTTCAAGGCAGTTTGCATCAACCTGCGGACGATGCCGAAGCGTTTGGCCGCTTTATGGACGAGCTTATCGCGTATCTTGTGGTAAACGGCTTGGAAATGGCGGGCGGGGGCGATTGCGGCGATTTTTCGTGCCTGTTTCAAAAATCCGGCGCCCGAGGCTTGGGCGAAACCGAGAAAAAGCCATTATCTCTTGGCTGGCAGGCCGTGAAGATGTCGCCACTTTGTACGCCACCCCGCTGGTTGATGGTTTTTATGGAGATGACGGCTGGGAAAATTACAGCGAAACCTATAAACAGGCAGATTAACCAAATTCAAAGAAAGCCGAATGATGACCCAAACCCTTTTAATCGAACTTCTCACTGAAGAACTCCCGCCAAAAGCCCTCAATAATTTGGGCAACCATTTTGCTGCTTCTGTTGCCGAAGGCTTGGAAAAAGCGCAACTGATAGCCGGTGCAGCCGAATTTACCGCCTACGCATCACCGCGCCGTTTGGCCGTTCAAATCAAAAACGTGAAAGCCGTGCAAGCCGATCAAAAAATCGTGAAAAAAGGCCCTGCCGTGGCGAATGCCATGAAAGATGGTGCGCCGACCAAGGCTTTTGGAGGGTTTCGCGCGCGGTGCAGGCGCGAAAATCGAAGACTTGACCATCGTCCACGACGGCAAGCAGGATGTGTATGCCTACGAATACGTCCAAACCGGCAAACCGTTGGGAGAACTTTTGGAAGATATTATCAATCAAGCGGTTAAGAAACTGCCGATTCCGAAAGTAATGCGTTGGGGCAGCAGCACGTTTACCTTCGTGCGCCCCGTTCACGGGCTGATTGTGCTGCACGGCGGCGACATCGTGAACGTCAGCGTTTTGGGCCTGCAAAGCGGCAACAAAAACCTTGGGACACCGCTTCCCTGTCCAACGGCGAAATCACCATTGAAAAACGCCGACAGCTACGCCGAACAAATGCGCGAGCAAAGGCAAAGTCGTCGCTTCGTTTGCCGAGCGCAAAGCCGCGATTCAGACGGCATTGGAAGGGCAGGCACGCCGTCTGAACGCGACCGTTGCCGCCGATGAGACCCTGTTGGACGAAGTAACCGCGCTGGTCGAATGGCCTGTGGTATTGGAAGCCGGTTTTTGAAGAACACTTCCTCGCCGTACCGCAGGAATGCTTGATTTTAACGATGCAGCAAAACCAAAAAAATACTTTCCGCTGCTCGACCAAAACGGCAAGCTGATGAACCACTTTTTGCTGGTTTCCAACCTGCAAAACCGAAGATCCGTCGCACATCATCCGAGGCAACGAACGCGTTTTTGCGCGCGCGCCTGTCTGATGCCGAGTTCTTCTACAAACAAGACCAAAAAGGCGACTTTTGGAAAGCCGCCTGCCCAAGCTGGCGAACGTGGTGTACCACAACAAAATCGGTTCGCAAGCCGAACGTATCGAACGCCTGCAAAGCATCGCTGCCCACATCGCTAAGGCTTTGGGCGCGGATGCCGCCGCAGCCGAGCGCGCCGCACGTTTGGCCAAAAGCCGACTTGGTAACCGAAATGGTCGGCGAGTTCCCCCAACTGCAAGGCACCATGGGCAAAATACTATGCTCGCTTGGACGGCGAAACCGAAGAAATCGCCGAAGCCATCGAGCAACACTACCAACCACGTTTTGCCGGCGACAACCTGCCGAACGGCAAAGTGGCAACCGCCGTTGCTTTGGCCGACAAACTGGAAATCTTGGTCGGCATTTGGGGCATCGGCCTGATTCCGACCGGCGACAAAGACCCATACGCCCCTGCGCCGCTCCGCATTGGGTATTTTTGCGTATGCTGATGCAGTACGGTTTTGGACGTAAACGAACTGATTCAGACGGCCTTCAACAGCTTCCCGCAAGGTTTGCTCAACGAGAAAACGCCGTCTGAAACCGCCGACTTCATGCAGGCGCGTTTGGCCGTGTTGTTGCAAAAACGATTATCCGCAAGACATCGTTGCCGCAGTATTGGCGAAACAGCCGCGCCGTTTGGATGACGTAGTGGCCAAACTGCACGCCGTTGCCGCGTTCAAACAGCTGCCCGAAGCCGCCGCATTGGCCGCAGCCAACAAACGCGTGCAAAACCCTGCTGAAAAAAAGCCGATGCCGCGCTGGGCGAAGTTAATGAAAGCCTGCTGCAACAAGATGAAGAAAAAGCCCTGTATGCCGCCGCACAAGGCTTGCAGCCAAAAATTGCCGCTGCTGTTGCCGAAGGCAATTTCCAAACCGCCTTGTCCGAACTGGCTTCCGTCAAACCGCAAGTCGATGCCTTCTTCGACGGCGTGATGGTAATGGCTGAAGATCCTGCAGTGAAACAAAACCGCCTGAACCTGCTGAACCGCTTGGCAGAGCAGATGAACGCGGTAGCGGATATCGCGCTTTTGGGCGAATAACCGTTGTACAGTCCAAATGCCGTCTGAAGCCTTCAGACGGCATCAAATTATCGGGAGGATAAATTGCAGCCCCTAGTCAGCGTTTTAATCTGTGCCTATAACGTAGAAAAATACTTTGCACAAGCACTGGATGCCGTAGTTCGGCAGACTTGGCGGAATTTGGAAATTTTTATTGTCGATGACGGTTCGACGGACGGTACGCTTGCGATTGCCAAAGATTTTCAAAAACGGGACAGCCGTATCAAAATTCTTGCACAAGCTCAAAATTCAGGTTTGATTCCCTCTTTAAATACCGGGCTGGAAGAAATTATCAAGTCGGGGAAAGGGGAATACATTGCACGCACAGACGCCGACGATATTGCCTCTCCCGATTGGATTGAAAAGATTGTAAGTGCCATGGAGAAAGACCGGGACATCATTGCCATGGGTGCATGGTTGGAAGTTTTGTCGGAAGAAGGCGACGGTAACCGGCTGGCACGGCATCACAGGCACGGTGTAATTTGGGATAAACCGACTCGGCATGAAGACATCGCTGCCGTTTTTCCTTTCGGAAACCCTATACACAACAACACCATGATTATGAGGCGCAGTGTCATTGAGGGAGGCTTGCGTTACGATACCGAATGCGATTGGGCGGAAGATTACAAATTTTGGTACGAAGTCAGCAAACTGGGCAGGCTTGCTTATTATCCCGAAGCTTTGGTCAAATATCGCTTTCATGCCAATCAGGTTTCATCCAAATACAGCACGCGTCAGCACGAAACCGCTCAAGGCATTCAAAAAAACCATCAGAAACGATTTCTTGCAGTCTATAGGTTTTAAAACTAGGTTTGACAGTCTTGAATACCGCCAAACAAAAGCAGTAGCGTACGAATTGCTGGAGAAGGATTTGCCGGAAGATGATTTTGAGCGGGTACGCCATTTCTTGTATCAATGTTTCAAATGGACAGATACGCCACCTTCAAATGCATGGCTGGATTTTGCGGCAGACGGCAAGATGAGGCGGTTGTTTACCATGAGGCAATACTTCAGCATTTTACGCCGGTTGTTGAAAAAAACCGCCGGCAGGCGCGGTCGGATTCGGCAGGGAAAGAACAGGAGATTTAATGCAAAACCACGTTATCAGCCTGGCTTCCGCCAAAGAACGCAGGGCGCATATTGCCGAAACCTTCGGCAGGCACGACATTCCGTTTCAGTTTTTCGACGCACTGATGCCGTCTGAAGCACTGGAACAGGCGATGGGTGAGCTGGTTCCCGGTTTTGTTCGGCACAACCTGTTGAGCGGTGTGGAAAAAAAGCCTGTTTCATGAGCCACGTCGTATTGTGGAAGCAGGCGTTGGACGAAGGCTTACCGTATATCGCCGTATTTGAGGACGACGTTTTACTCGGCGAAGGTGCGGAAAAATTCCTTGCCGAAGACGCTTGGCTGCAAGAACGCTTTGACCCGGATACCGCCTTTATCGTCCGCTTGGAAACGATGTTTATGCACGTCCTGACCTCGCCCTCCGGCGTGGCGGACTACTGCGGGCGTGCCTTTCCGCTGTTGGAAAGCGAACACTGGGGGACGGCGGGCTATATCATTTCCCGAAAGGCGATGCGGTTTTTCCTGCAACATTTCGTAATGTTGCAGCCGGAACAGATAAAACCTATCGACTTAATGATGTTCAGTGATTTTTTCGATAAGGAGGAAATGCCTGTTTATCAGGTCAGTCCGGCCTTATGCGCCCAGGAATTGCATTACACTAAGTTTCATAATAAAAGCAGCGTGTTGGGTAGTTTATTGGAAGATAAGCGAAGTAAAATCCAAAAACAAAATATTTCTCGAACACATAAAGACAGGACACTGAAAGAGCGATTGATTCATGCATTGACAAAAATCAGCAGGGAAAAGAAAAAATGGGAGGAAAGAAAGAAAAATGAGTGAGGCGGTTATCATACCGTTCCGATAAACATCCCAGTGTAAAGCCAAAGCCATATGTGTTTCTGATTTAAAAATTTTTTGATGTGTTTATTGTGAACGGGACAGTTCCAGTTTTAAGGGAGGTTCTGATGAGAAATTATGTTATCAGCCTTGCTTCTGCCAAAGAGCGCAGGGCGCACATTACCGATACCTTCGGCAGGCACGGCATTCCGTTTCAGTTTTTCGACGCACTGATGCCGTCTGAAGAACTGAATCGGGTGATGGCGGAGTTGGTGCCGGGATTGGCAAAACAGCACCTGTTGAGCGAAGTGGAAAAAGCCTGCTTTATGAGCCACGTCGTATTGTGGAAACAGGCATTGGATGAAGGCGTACCGTATGTTGCCGTATTTGAGGATGATGTCTTACTCGGCAAAGACGCAGAAAAGTTCCTTGCCGAAGATACTTGGTTGGAAGAGCGTTTTGATAAGGATTCTGCCTTTATTGTCCGTTTGGAAACGATGTTTGCGAAAGTTATTGTCAGACCGGATAAAGTCCTGAATTATGAGAACCGGTCATTTCCTTTGCTGGAGAGCGAACATTGGGGGACGGCTGGCTATATCATCTCGCGTGAGGCGATGCGGTTTTTCTTGGAAAGGTTTGCCGTTTTGCCGGCAGAGTGGATTAAAGCGGTAGATTGGATGATGTTTACTTATTTCTTTGATAAGGAGGGGATGCCTGTTTATCAGGTTAGTCCCGCCTTATGTACCCAAGAATTGCATTATGCCAAGTTCCTCAGTCAAAACAGTATGTTGGGTAGCGATTTGGAAAAAGATAGGGAACAAGGAAGAAGACACCGCCGTTCGTTGAAGGTGATGTTTGACTTGAAGCGTGCTTTGGGTAAATTCGGTAGGGAAAAGAAGAAAAGAATGGAGCGTCAAAGGCAGGAGGAGCTTGAGAAAGTTTACGGCAGGCGGGTCATATCGTTCAAATAGTTTGTGTAAAATATAGCGGATTAAAATCAGAAATGGACACACTGTCATTCCCGCACAGGCGGGAATCCAGTCCGTTGAGTTTCAGTCATTTCCGATAAATCACCGCAACGTTAAATTTCTAGATTCCCGCTTTCGCGGGAATGACGACACGGGAAATCTTATTTGAACCTACTATCTTAATCGGCTGCAAAATGCCGTCTGAACGGGTTTTAGACGGCATTTCTGTTTATACAAAAATCGCCCCAAAGCGTCTGCATCGCGGCGATGGCGGCGAGTGGGGCGGTTTCTGTGCGTAAAATCCGTTTGCCCAATGTTACGGCTTGGAAGTCGGCATCAAATGCCTGTTGTTCTTCCTGTTCTGTCCAGCCGCCTTCGGGTCCGACCATAAAGACGATTGCGCCGGACGGGTGGCGGATATCGCCGAGTTTGCGGGCGCGGTTGATGCTCATAATCAGCTTGGTGCTTTCAGACGGCATTTTGTCGAGTGCTTCACGATAGCCGATGATGGGCAGTACGGGGGAACGGTGTTTCTGCCGCTTTGTTCGCACGCGGAGATGACGATTTCCTGCCAGCGCGCGAGACGTTTGGCGGCGCGTTCTCCGTCGAGGCGGACGATGCAGCGTTCGCTGATGACGGGCTGTATGGCGGTTACGCCGAGTTCGACGCTTTTTTGCAGGGTGAAATCCATGCGATCGCCGGAGGAGATGGATTGTATCAGTGTGATGTTGAGCGGGGACTCGTTGTTGGTTGTGTCTTCGTGCAGGATTTCGGCTTCGGCGCGGCGTTTTTCCAAAAAAGACAGCCGTGCGGCATGTGCCTTGCCTTTGCCGTCGAAGAGGGTGATGTTTTCGTTGGGGCGGACGCGTAGGACGTTGAGGTGGCGGACGATGTTGTCGGGCAGGGCGACGGTTTGTCCGACGGAAAGGTTTTCGGGTAGGTAGAATCGGGGCATAGTTTTTGGCGGTTCGGACGGTTATAATCCGTCGCAGCGGCGTGATGGAAACGGACATTATACGTTCGCGCGCCGCAAGTTCAAAATATGAGGACAGTAGGAAGTGTTACACCGTTTGCAGAAAGTCGTGCGCCATATCGCGCAAAACCGAAATTATGCCGCGTTTTTGAATACGCCGTCCCACCGCAAGGAAGATGGTTCGATGTTGAGCGAGGCGGACATTGCCGCGCAGACGGCTTTTGCCGCCGCGTTGCCGCTTCTGATCGATTGCCCGATGTTGGGCGAGGAAATGTCGCGGCAGGAACAGTCGGCTTTGTGGGAACAATATTCGGGGGAAAAGGGGCTGTGGATTGTCGATCCGATAGACGGGACGAACAATTTTGTCAACGGGCTGCCGCATTTTGCGGTATCGGTGGCGTTTGTCCGCAACGGGCGCGCCGAGTTGGGCGTAATCTACAATCCGGTCAGCGGCGAATGTTTTTTTATGCTGAACGCGGGCAGGGTGCGTTTCTTAATGGGACACGCCTGCCTTTGCGTCTCGTGGATAAAAAAACTCAATGAGGCGATTGCGGGCGTGGAAATCAAATATCTGCGTTCGGGCAAACTGTCCAGCCGCATGAGTACGCTCGCGCCTTTTGGAACGATACGCAGTATGGGCAGCAGCACGCTGGACTGGTGTTATCTGGCGTGCGGGCGTTATGATGTTTATGTTCACGGCGGGCAGAAGCTGTGGGATTATGCTGCGGGTGCGTTGATTTTTCGAGGAGGCGGGCGGCAGGCTGACGACTTTGGAAGGCGATGAATTCTGGAGCGGACAGCATGTGTTCAAACGCTCGGTTATTGCTGCACTCGAACCTAATTTGTTTGAACGCTGGGTCAGGTGGATAAGGGAAAAATCAGTAGGTTCCAGATATATTCGTTAATATATTTTTTAAAATTAATGTTTTTTTAACATTAATAAAGGTACAATGCTTTTTGCTGGTTAACACTGTCGTTTCTCCCTTTTCGGCAGTGCAGCAAGTAAGACGTTTTTCCCGCATGTATTGACCATTCATACTTACCCTTGGTATGAATGGTTTTTTGCGCAGTTGAAAATGCCGTCTGAACGTTCAGACGGCATTTTTTTATGCGACAGGTTTCAGATATTTGCCGCAGCAGGCTTTTGAATTTTTGCCCGATCCGCAAATGCAGGGTTGTTTCATCGCAGGATGCGGAACAGTCGGATCGATGAAATACCATTGTCCGCCGATGTTGACGAAGCCGGACAGTTCGTGATGTGCGGATCGGTGTTGTCCGTCTCGGAAGTAGGCTTTAAATTCAACTTGGGCGTGGTCTTTGCCGAAGTTGCGGTGTGCGATGACGTTCAAACCCAGCCATTCGGTTTCTCTGCTCCACTGCATCAGTTCGGCGGCATCGAGGAATGTTTGTTGCGCCGGAACGGTGGTGGCGATGATGTAGTCGATAAGGTGCAGCACATACGCGCTGTACCGCGAACGCATGAGGGCTTCGGCGGTGGGCGGCAGGATATGGCGCAGATGAAGCGGTTGGCAGCAGCCGGTATAGTCCGTGTCTGAACCGCATGGGCAGGGCAGGGAGACGTGAGTGTTCATTTTGCCTGAGAATGCAAATGCCGTCTGAAAAGGTTTCAGACGGCATGGTTAAAAAGCCTGTCCGTCAGGGCATCAACATGCCGCCGTTGACGTGCAGCGTTTGACCGGTAATGTATTTTGCCTGATCGGAAGCCAAGAACAAGACTGCATCGGCAATATCTTGCGCTTCACCGAATCTGCCCAGCGAAGTTTGCGCTTCAAAGGTTTTGCGGGTTTCTTCCGGCAGGGCGCGGGTCATGTCGGTATCGATAAAGCCGGGGGCGACGCAGTTGACGGTAATGCCGCGGCTGCCGACTTCGCGCGCCATGGATTTGGAGAAACCGATTAAGCCTGCTTTTGCCGCGGCATAGTTGGTTTGACCGGCATTGCCCATCACGCCGACGACGGATGTGATGTTGATGATACGGCCGGCGCGCTGTTTCATCATGCCGCGTAAGACGGCTTTAGAAGCGCGGAACACGGATTTGAGGTTGACCTGCATGATGTCGTCCCACTCTTCCTCTTTCATGCGCATCAGGAGGTTATCGCGGGTGATGCCGGCGTTGTTGACCAAAATATCCAGCTTGCCGAACGCTTTTTCGATGTCGGCAATCAGGTTTTCGATGGTTTCGGGTTCGGCGGAATTCAATGCACGGCCTTCACCGCCCCATTGCGCCAACCGCTCTCTAATCGCCGCCGCACCGCTCTCGCTGGTCGCCGTACCGATGACTTTGGCACCGGCTGCCGCCAGCGTATCGGCAATCGCTGCACCGATACCGCGCGATGCGCCTGTTACCAATGCGACTTTGCCGCTTAAATCTTGTGTACTCATGTCTTTTCCCCTTTTTTCCGATAACCAAAGGACTGTGCCGTATTGAACAGCACAGTCGGCCGTTTATTCCCATTCAATCGTGGCAGGCGGTTTGCCGCTCACATCGTAAACCACGCGGTTGATGCCTTTGACTTCGTTGATGATGCGGTTGGACACGCGTCCGAGCAGTGAGTATGGCAGTTCTGCCCAGTGTGCGGTCATGAAGTCGCTGGTGATGACTGCGCGCAGCGCGACGACGTAGTCGTAAGTGCGCCCGTCGCCCATTACGCCGACGGATTTTACGGGCAGGAATACGGCAAAGGCTTGGCTGGTCAGGTCGTACCAAGATGTGCCGTTTTCATCGGTAGTATTGCGCAATTCTTGAATGAAAATATCGTCTGCCTGTCGCAGCAAATCGGCGTATTCTTTTTTCACTTCGCCCAAGATGCGCACGCCAAGACCGGGGCCGGGGAACGGATGGCGGTACACCATTTCGCGCGGCAAGCCCAAAGCGACGCCCAGTTCGCGTACTTCGTCTTTGAACAAGTCGCGTAAAGGCTCAAGCAGCTTGAGCTTCATGTTTTCGGGCAGACCGCCGACGTTGTGGTGCGATTTGATGGCGTGGGCTTTTTTGGTTTTTGCGCCTGCGGATTCGATTACGTCGGGGTAAATCGTGCCTTGCGCCAGCCATTTGGCGTTGGTAAGTTTTTTCTCTTCAGCATCAAATACTTCGATAAATTCCGCGCCGATGATTTTTGCGTTTTTTTCTCGGGATCGGTAACGCCGGCGAGTTTTGCCATGAATTGCTCTTCGGCATCGACATGAATCACTTTTACGCCCAAGTTGCGGGCAAACATATCCATCACCATTTTGCCTTCGTTCAGGCGCAAGAGGCCGTGATCGACGAACACGCAGGTCAGTTGGTCGCCGATGGCGAGGTGAATCAGTGCGGCGGCTACGGAAGAGTCCACGCCGCCGGACAGACCCAAAATCACTTCGTCGCTGCCGACCTGTTCGCGGATTTTAGCAACAGCTTCTTCGATGTAGTTCGGCATGGTCCAGCTTGGTTGTGCGCCGCAGATGTCCAAGACAAAGCGGTTCAACAGGGCGCGGCCTTGTTTGGTGTGGGTCACTTCAGGGTGGAATTGGATGCCGTAGAATTGTTTCTCAGCGTTTTCCATCATCGCAATCGGGCAAGACGGGGTGTCGCCGATGACAGAGAAGCCGGTAGGCAGTTTGGAAACTTTATCGCCATGGCTCATCCATACGTCGAGCGTGTTTGGCACATCGTCTTGAATGCCGCGTGTCAGCTCGCTGTCGATGGTTTTGACTTGCGCGTAACCGAATTCGCGTTGGTTACCCGGGGTAACTTTGCCGCCCAAGTGGTGCGCCATAAATTGCATGCCGTAACAGATGCCCAAAACCGGAATGCCCAAATCGAAAATGCCGGTATCGGCTTGATAGTCGGATTCGTAAACGGAATTAGGGCCGCCGGAAAGGATGATGCCTTTCGGATTGAAGGCTTTGATTTCGTCCAAAGGCATATCGAAAGAATGCAGCTCGCAGTAAACATGGGCTTCGCGCACGCGGCGGGCGATCAGCTGGGTAACTTGCGAACCGAAGTCGAGGATGAGGATTTTGTCTTGTGTCATCATTGTGTTTTCAATGGGTGGTGTTTGAAAAATGCCGTCTGAACAAAATCAGTGGGCTAAGAGGAGGTTGACGACGGCATCGGTCTGTTGGTCGATGGTGTCGTTGGAATTTTTGATGGTGTATTTGACACGTCTGACTTCGTATTGTGGCGTGCGTATCAGTACGGCGATTTTCTTTATTTGTTTGGTGTTGCCGGTTGAGTGGTAGCGTAGATTGTATTTGCATTCGGGTGTATATAGGCGGCTATCGCCCAAGGTAACGGTTTCGCTGCTGATACCTTTTTGCACTAAGGGACGCTGCCAAATTTTGATGATAGGTGGCAGGGTGCTTTTGCTGTTTGGAATGATGCAAATATGTTTGATTTGGGCAATGTCTTCAGGCTTGCCGGTTTTGATGTAGGTGTGGCTTGAGCAGGCACTAAGCAGGAAAAATGCACCTGTAATAGTCAATAGGGTATATTTCATTATTGTTCCTTTTTCGGTGGTTTCAATTTTAGCCAACCTCGCGGAGATTGGAGTGTTTATGCCGTCTGAAAGGCGGCGGTATCTTTTCCGGAGATGTTCCTCAGCATGGTGTAGTAGCCGTTTTGGGACATGAGTTGATCATGTGTACCTTGTTCGATGATTTTGCCGCCGTCCATGACGATGATGCGGTCGGCGGATTCGATGGTGGTCAGGCGGTGGGCGACGATGATGCTGGTACGGTTTTCCATCAGGCGTTCGAGTGCCTGTTGGACGAGGCGTTCGGATTCGTTGTCCAGTGCGCTGGTGGCTTCGTCCAGAAGCAGTATCGGTGCGTCTTTCAAAACGGCGCGGGCGATGGCGACGCGTTGCCGTTGGCCGCCGGAAAGTTTGCTGCCGTTCGCCCCGATGTGCTGGTGCAGTCCGAGCGGGGAGCTGTCAATCAGGCTTTGCAGGTTGGCGGCTTGGAGGGCGGACAGGACTTCGGATTCGCTTGCATCGGGACGGCTGTAGCGGACGTTTTCAAAAAGAGTGTCGTCAAACAGGAATACGTCTTGGGAGACGAGGGCGAATTGGGCGCGCAGGTAATCGAGTTTGATGTTCGGCAATATCGGTGCCGTCTATGCATATGTTGCCGGCAGATGGTTCGACAAAGCGTGGCAACAGGTTGACGACGGTGGATTTGCCGCTGCCGGAACGCCCGACAAGGGCGACACGCTCTCCTTGCCTGATGTCCAAATTGAAGTTGTCGAGGGCTTTGATGCCGTCTGAACGGTATTCGACGTCGATATTGCGGAAGCTGAGGCTGCCTTTGATGTGTTGCGGCGTCAGCGTACCTTTGTCCCTGTTCCGGCGGGGTATCGAGAAATCCGCATACGCCGTCGGCAGCAAGGAACATGGTCTGCATGGGGATACTGACGTTGGCAAGGCTTTTGATGGGGAGAGCATTTGCAGCATGGCGACGATGAATGCCATAAATTCGCCGATGGTGGTGTAGCCCTTTTGGCTTTGCCACAGGGCGATGAAGATGACGACGGCAAGCGCGGAGGAGGCGATGAATTCGCTGAACGGCGAGCGTGCCGCCGTTGCCTGCGTGATTTTTTTGCTGAGCCGGACAATGGTGCTGTTGATGGCGTCAAAGCGGTTTACGGCCTGTTTTTGTCCGCCGAAGAGCTTGACGACGCGGTGTCCCTGATGAACCTCGGCAATAACGTTGTTCATCGTGCCTATGCTTTTTTGCGAGTCGGCAATGACATGTTTCAGGCGGTTGCGGTAGTAACGCGACAGCATGGACAGCAGGGGGAACATGAGGACGACGATGAGGCTGAGCTGCCAGTTGAGGTAAAGTAGGACGATGGTCAGCCCGATGACGATCATGGTGTCGCGGGTCAGGACGATGAAGACGCTGCTGGCGTTGCTGATTGCCTGTTCGGTCAGGTTGAGCATATTCATCAGTACCGTGCCTGATGGGGTTTCCTGATGGTAGCGTGAGGAGAGGGTCAGCATTTTGGCGAACATGTCTTTACGGATGCAGCTGATCGCCATGACGGAAACCCAGGTCATGAAATAGGTGCTGACGAAGCGGCAGATTCCTCTGATGATGACGAGGGTGATGAGAAAGAGGGGGACGGTCCAGATTTTGTTTTCCGTTCCCCAAATCATGTAGGTAAACTGTTCGCGCCAGTTTTGCAGGGTGGAGAGGATGCCGGAGGCGGCAGACAGTTCGGGCGGTGCGGCGGGTGCGGCAAAACCTTGGTTGACCAGGGGGCGATGAAGGCGGCAAGATAGCTTTCGGTGGCGGCAACACCGAAAATGGCAATCAGCGCGGCAACGATGCGGATTTTGTAGGGGCGGATGTATGCCGTCAGGCGCATGAAGTTGCGGGCGTCTTCTTGTTTGAACAGTCCGAAAGTCAGTTTTTCTATCATGTCGGTGGGGCGGAAACTGTAATGGCATCCGCTGTCGGTGGTTTGGTCGTCATCGATTATAGCGCAAATATGCGGCTGTTTGCCGTTCGGACGTGAAAAGCAGCCTGAGGCGGGCAGGCTGCTTTTTGCGGAACGAAGTCAGTGTGCTTCTACAAAGGCGGCAATCTGTCCGGCATCGGTTAGCGCGCTGCACGCAGCGGCTTTGTTGATGCGTTTTACCAAACCTGCCAACACTTTGCCCGGGCCGCATTCGGCGGATTCGGCAATGCCGTCTGAAACGAGGGCGTTGACGGTTTCCGTCCAGCGTACGGGGCTGTAAAGCTGGCGGACGAGCGCGTCTTTGATTTTGTCGGCATCATCGTAGGCGGTAACGTCGGCATTGTGGATAACGCGGATTTGCGGCTGTTTGATTACAACCGATTTCAGGGCCTCGGCAAGTTTTTCGGCGGCAGGCTTCATGAGGCTGCAATGGGAAGGTACGGACACGGGCAGCGGCAGGGCGCGTTTGGCACCGGCTTCTTTGGCGGCGGTCATGGCGCGCTCGACGGCGGTGGCATTGCCTGCAATCACGACTTGTCCGGGCGAGTTGAAGTTGACGGCTTCAACCACTTCATCCTGTGCGGATTCGGTGCAAATCTGCCTTACCTGTTCATCTTCCAAACCCAAAATTGCCGCCATTGCGCCTACGCCTTGCGGTACGACAGACTGCATCAGTTCGGCGCGTAGGCGCACGACTTTGACGGCGTCTGCAAAATCCAATGCACCGGCGGCGACAAGCGCGGTATATTCGCCGAGGCTGTGTCCGGCAACGGCGGCAGGCGTTTTGCCGCCCGCTTCTAAATAGGCGCGGTAAACGGCAACGCCGGCGGCGAGCATGATGGGTTGGGTATTGATGGTTTGTCCGATGATTTCGGAATCGCTACCGTTAATCATCGCCCACAAGTCTTGACCCAATATGGCGGATGCTTCGTCAAATGTGTTTTTTTGACGATGGCCTGCCCTGTAAAGCCGTTCATCATGCCGAGGCTTTGAGAACCTTGTCCGGGAAAGAAGAATGCAAAAAGACATGGTATTCCTTTATTTGGTTGGATAATCAGGTATTCTGCCCGAGTTTTACGAAAAAAATTCAGGCGGGACAAAAATAATAAATCAGGATGAAGGTTGCCAGGACATTGCCTGTAACAGTCAGGAGAAGCATGAATGCAAAACGCTTTTTCGCTGTCTTATGTCTGAATGTCATGCTGCCGAAATACGCGCCCGCCCAGCCGCCGAGCAATGCGGGCAGGAGCAGGCGGTATTCGGGAATGCGGTACTTTCCCTGTACGGCACGCCTTTTGTCTATGCCGTAAAGTGCAAACGTGTAGAGAGTTAATATTGAGTAACACGCACCCAATATGGGGAAAAACATCGAGACGGCAGGTAAAAATGCCGCACACGCAATCGGTTTGAGGAGGGTTGGCCGCTTCATGGTAAGGGAAATGCCATCTGAAAACTTGTTTCAGACGGCATTAGGTTAATATTCCATCAATACCGCACCCCATGCGAAACCGCCGCCGATGCCTTCGAGCAGCAGGTTTTGACCGCGTTTGATTTGTCCGTTGCGGATGCCCGTATCCAAAGCCAGCGGAATCGAGGCGGCGGACGTGTTGCCGTGGTCTTGGACGGTCAGGATGACTTTGTCCATACTCAGCCCCAAATGTTTCGCGGTAGATTCGATAATTCGGCGGTTTGCCTGATGGGGAACAATCCAGTCGATTTGTTCGGCGGTATAACCGGCTTCGCCGATAACTTCATCGGCGATTTTTGCCAGCATTTTGACGGCGAATTTGAATACGCCCGGTCCGTCCATAGTGATATAAGGAGATCCGCAGATTTTTTTCCTTCAGCGATTTGTCCGGGCGCATTGAGCAGGTTCAGGTAGTTGCCGTCTGCCTTCAGCTTGCCGTGGATGATGCCCGGTTTGTCCGACGCGCTTAAAACCACCGCGCCCGCACCGTCGCCGAACAATACGCAGGTTGTACGGTCGTTCCAGTCTACAATGCGGCTGAAGGTTTCCGCACCGATGACCAGCGCGTTTTTCGCCATGCCGCTTTGAATGTAGGCGTTTGCCGTGGTCAACGCGTACATAAAGCCCGCACACACCGCCTGAACGTCGAAGGCGGGGCAGCCGTTTGTTATGCCCAATTTTTTTGCTGCACGATGGTCGCAGTAGACGGGAACTGCATATCCGGCGTTGCCGTTGCCACAATAATCAAATCGATTTCGCCGCTGTCCAATCCGGCAGCATCCAGGGCACGGCGGGCCGCTTCGGCTGCAAGATCGCTGGTTTTCTCGTTTTCGGCTGCAATATGGCGGAACTTAATGCCCGTGCGCGCGGTAATCCACTCGTCAGAGGTATCTACCTTTTGGGCAAGGTCGTCATTGCTGACGCGGTTGGCAGGAAGATAGCTGCCCGTGCCGGAAATTTTTGCATACTGCATGGGAACGGCCTTTTTAGAGAGTTGGTTCAGATTCGGCTATTGTAAGCGAAAAACAGATGATTGCCCAATACGGACAGGGTGCAAATGATGGAAACAGGGATGGGGGTGTGGTTTGGGATACAGATGGTTTTCAGATGCAGATTGCCGTGGACAGGCAGGGCAGGGGTTGCCGATACGCTGTTTTTAAGCGAAGGAAATGCCGTCTGAAAACCAAACCTGCTTCAGACGGCATTTTGATTGTTGGGTTTCCATCAAATTATTGGTGCCGGTGTTTGTTTTTTTGTATCATAAATTCAGAAATTATATTTTTGAATTGTAGAAATATTTTTTTAGAGATATGCTCAATAGGGTAGAAGTCTCCCCAAATTTCCATTGTATTTCCATTATAATTTTTCTGTTTTTAAGGTTTTTTTACTTCAATATCCCCGTCTTCTAAAATTGTTTGAATCATTGGCAAATAACATCCTTCTTCAAAATAGATAGTTAATTCGGTATTGCCAAATTTGGGTTCAGGAATAATTCTGAAAACAAGGACGCCGGCTTTTTTTCTCAAAAATTTGATACGGAAAAAAAGCGATTGATTTCTTTTAATGCCAGGATTTTTTCCAAAACGGGGATTTGGATTCGTTCTCCATTATCTGTAATAAAAAAATCCGCCAAAAACAACCGTTGATGTTTTTCATGTTTATCATCCCGTTGATTTTATTCGCTAATCGAACGTGCTTTCTGTCCTAAATTCCTTGTTGATAAAAAGAAATTTCCTGGGATTCTTGTTCCGTCAGCCGGACATCGAAATCTTCGATATAAGTACACAGGGTTTCAAAAAGCCAAAAAAACGTTCCGAATAATGAATATAATCCAATGCGGATTCAATCAGACGGGCATCAAGCCTGCCTTCAAGGGATTTTTCCTAACTTCATAATCCGTTTGTCTAGAGCTTTCATCCGTTTTTTTCTAATGTCTTCATTTTTTTCAAATACTCCGGGCGATATTTAGGACAGGTCTTTTTGTTATTTTTGAATAAAATACAGGTTCTACTGCGCTGATCACTTCTATGACAGAATCGCTGAAAAAAAGAAGACATAAGCCTTGTAATATTCCTTTTTCAAAGAAATCAAAACTTTCTTTTTTTCAACCAGTCCATATAACTGTCATCTATTATTTCAAAAAAATAATGTGGTGTAGTAGGATTTTTTTATCCCAATGATTTTTTTGCTCTATTTTTGGAATAAATATTCTGAAAATTTTACTTTATAAGATTCATCCGTTAGTTGGAAATGAATGACGGAGTCTATAAATATTTCAATGTGCACTTCCTTATTGCAACCGGATGCTGAAATATTCACATCTTGTTCAGTAGCATAAACCTTATCCAAATAAAATCTGCAGTTATTTTTTTAGAAATTGTAACGGTTTGATTTCATAAAATATTATTATTATTTATAATTTTTATTGATTTTTTTCGGTAAATCTTCATCTTACCTGGTTTTGAATATTTTTCGCACTGAATGGGCGTTTTTGACCGGTAAGGTGGACAGATGCCGTCTGAAACGGTTGGTTTTCAGACGGCATAGGGTATGTTTCTTTACAAGTCGGCGGCGATTTCGTTTTGGACGGCTTTGGCAGCTTCGAGTGCGGCGAGCTGTTCGGCTACGCCTTGTTCGATTTTGGAAAGGCTGGCAGACTTGGCTTCATGGTAGGCTTCTTCGAGGGCATAGCGGAAACCGGTTTCGTCTGTGCCACCGTGGCTTTTAATCACGATGCCGCGCAGCCCGAGCAGGATGGCCCCGTTGAATTTGCGCGGGTCGAGTTTGTTTTTTTCAACCCTTTGAGGGCGGGTAGGGCGGCAACGGCGGCAAGTTTGTTGAACAGGTTGCTTTGGAATTCGCGGCGGATGGCTCCGCTCATGAATTTGACTGCGCCTTCGATGGTTTTGAGCATGACGTTGCCGACAAAGCCGTCGGCGACGACGACATCTGCTTCGCCGTAGAGGATGCTGTTGCTTTCGATGTTGCCGATAAAGTTGAGTTTGCTGTTTTGCAGCAGTTTGTAGGTTTGTTTGACGGTATCCGTACCTTTGATGTCTTCTGTGCCGACGTTGACCAACCCGATGCGCGGCTGTCCTTTTTGAGGATGGAGTGCATGGACGAGTTCGCTGCCGATAACGGCAAATTGGGCGAGCTGTTCGGGGGTGCAGTCGACGTTCGCGCCAAGGTCGAGTGCAAGGGTAACATGGTCGGTGTCGGACGGGAGGAATTTGGCGATGGCGGGGCGTTCGATACCGGGTATGGTCTTGAGGACGAAACGTGCGGTTGCCATGAGTGCGCCCGTGTTGCCTGCGGATACGGCGGCTTGGGCTTTGCCTTCTTTAACTTGGTTGATGGCAATGCGCATGGAGGAGTCTTTTTGTTCTTTAGGGCGGACTGAGGGGATTCATCCATGCCGACAACTTGGGTGGTATGGCAGATGTCAATAAGTTCCATCGGCGCGCCTGCTGCGTTCAGGGCTTGGCGGAGCTGTGCTTCGTCGCCGGTCATAATCAGGCGGACATCGGGGTGTGCTTGGAGGAATGCGGTTGCGCCGGGTACGGTAACGGTAAGTCCTTGGTCGCCGCCCATGGCATCTACGGCCAATGTAATCATAGGGGTTTCTCCGGTAGGTTTTCGGTCTGCGGCAGGGATTGGATGGGTTTTCAGACGGCATGGGTCTACCATGCCGTCTGTAGGGGGTCAGCCTCGGCTGCTTTCGGCAAGGCGGTTGTGTTCGTCTATATCGTGTGCATCCCATGGATAGTTAATCCACCAGTCGTCTACGGTGATGCCGCTGAAATAGGGAATGCCTTCGGGGATTTTACCTGCTTTGGCTTTGATTTTTTTCGTGCAGTACGGCGACGCCGATGGTGCCGAAGTCTTCTTTGAGCAGCTCTGTCAGGCAAAATTCCATGGTAACGCGGCTGTCGTCCACTTCGTCGACAACAAGGACGTTTTTACCCCGTAAGGCTTCGGGGACGGGGTCTAGCCATTGGACTTTTTTGACTTCTTCTGTAACCTGTCCTTCGTTGTCGCTGTCGTAATAGGCGGTGGTTACGGCATAGATAGGAATTTCCAGAAAACAGCGCAGCATACGTGCAGGAATAAAGCCGCCGCCGCCGATAGCGATCATGGCGTCGTATTTGACGCCGGAGTTCCGGATTTTTTCTGCCAATGCTTTGATGACGCGGTGGATATCATCGTAGGTGTACCAGATTTTCTGTTTCATCGGAATTTCCTTGGTGCTTCGGGTATGTTTTCAAAATACGGGATATTATACGGAACGGTTTGTCCCTGTATATTGACCTATGGCGAAAGTTTGTACGGATGTTGCATCCAATACAAAAAAAGCCAGTAATTGCATGGCAATGTTCTGGCTTTTTCAGTCAGTCGAACGGGATTATTCGCCCTTGGCTTTTACCACTTTGCGACCGCGGTACATGCCGTTTGGAGAAATGTGGTGCGGGCGGTGTACTTCGCCGGTTGCGCTGTCAACGGACAGTGAAGGCGCAGTCAGCGCGTCGTGTGAACGGTGCATACCGCGTTTGGAAGGGGATTTTTTGTTTTGTTGAACGGCCATTTCAAGCTCCTAGATAAATAAACTGTGTCCTAATTAACTGCTTTTCAAACCTGCTAAAACAGCAAAGGGGTTTGGTTTGTCCCGATTGACTTCTTCCAGTGTCCCATTGTCGCCGCAGTCTTCGTGTCGAGGGGAGAAGGGGAGCGACATCAGGATTTGGTCTTCGACCAGGGTTTGTACGTCAAGCTCTTTTTCGAGCAGCATGCCTTCCAATTCTTCATCGGCAAGCATGGCTTCGTCCAAATCCCCTTCATCGGCAAACAGGACGATACGGCTGGTTTCATCGAGCAGAAACGGTACGGGCGTAATGCAGCGCTGGCAAACCAGGGGCATATCGGCTTTGACGTTCAAGTCGAGAAACAGGCGTTGCAACCGGTCGCGGCCACCTTGCAGCGTAAACGACACGCGTGTCTGTTTGTCGGCCGGATAATCGTGCGAACTGACGCGTTCATCCAATTCTTCGAGCAGGAAGCTGCCTTGCAGGTTCTGCCCTTCGGCGGCGAAAACTTCTGGGTCAATCAAATTAGGGTCTGACATAAACGGGGTATGATATAATTTAGACGTTCTAACGTCAATATTTTTAAGAAAAATGTTATGACGCACCAGAGGCGGGTATCCGAGTTTTGGCTTATGTTCGGATTTTAACGCCCGTTTGGGTGTGTTTTCAACTGCAAGGAGAATGGGATGGGTTTGGCATTGCCTTTAATTTTGGGTACGAGTTCGGTTTTCCGGCGCGAACAGATGGAGCGGCTCGGTATTGATTTTCAGGCGGTATCGCCTGATTTCGACGAAACGCCGATGCTGGGGGAGTCTGCCCCTCAAACGGCATTACGCCTTGCCGAGGGTAAGGCGAGGTCGTTGGCCGGACGTTTCCCCGAGGCGTTGATTGTCGGTGCGGACCAGGTGGCGTGGTGCGACGGCAGGCAGTGGGGCAAGCCGATGAACCTTGCTAATGCGCAAAAGATGTTGATGCATTTGAGCGGCAGGGAGATTGAGTTTTACAGTGCGGTCGTTCTGCTAAATACGGTTACGGGCACGATGTGGCAGCATATCGATAAGACTGTGGTCGTGATGAGGAAGTTGGACGAGCTGCATATACTCCGCTATTTGGAGCGCGAGCCTGATGCGGTTTATTGCTCGTGTGCGTTGAAGAGCGAGGATTTGGGTGCATTGTTGATCGAAAGGATTGAGAGTACCGATCCGAATGCTTTTGATCGGTTTGCCGGTTTTTCCGTCTGGTCGATTTTTTTGAAAAAAATGAGGGAATGGATGTTTTGTAACTGCCCGTTTATGCCGTCTGAAGGGTTCAGACGGCATTTTTAACTGACGAGTGAGGGAATGATGTCTCCTGTTTTGTATTTGATTCCTACGCCTTTGGGTACGCCTGATACGCCGTGCCTGTTGCCGCATGAACAACAGGCGATTGTCGGGCTGACGGATTTTGTCGTGGAAGCGGAAAAAACGGCGCGTGCGCATTTGAAACATTTGGGCGTGACTACACCTATCCGCGAACTGAATATGCAAACGCTTAATGAACATACGGATCTGAAGGCTTTGCCGGAATTGCTGAAACCTTTGCAAGAAGGGCGCAGTATGGGCATTGTCAGCGAGGCAGGCTGTCCGGCTGTGGCTGATCCGGGTGCGAATTTGGTGGCATTGGCGCATAAACACGGTTTTGAAGTACGGCCTTTGGTCGGCCCGTCCAGCTTGTTGCTGGCGCTGATGGCTTCGGGTGCGAATGGGCAGAACTTTGCGTTTAAGGGTTATCTGCCGTCTGAAAAAAATGAGCGGATTCAGAGTTTGAAGGCTTTGGAGCAACGTTCGCGCCAGCAGAATGAAACGCAGCTGTTTATCGAAACGCCGTATCGCAATGATGCGTTGTTGGCTGATGCGGTGGAAAACCTGCATCCTGAAACGCGCTTGTGCGTGGCTACGGACTTGACCTTGCCGACACAGGAAATCATCAGCCAGACGATTGCGCAGTGGCGAAAAAGAAAAGAAATGCCGAACTTGAAAAAACGCCCGACGATTTTTGTGTTGCATGCTGCTTAAAACTGGATTGGATTCAATCTCAATTTGTATTTGTTTGAGGAAATAAAAAAGGCCGTCTGAACAACAGACGGCCTTTTGTGTTGCCTAGTCTTTTATCAAGAAATAACTTCGCCTTGGGCGCGTTGTTTTTCGATACTGCGGTTGATGTGCCATTGCTGGGTGATGGTCAGGAGGTTGTTGACTACCCAGTACAATACCAGACCGGCAGGGAAGAAGAAGAACATGGCTGAGAAAACCAGCGGCATGATTTTCATCATTTTTGCCTGCATCGGGTCGGTCGGTGGCGGGTTGAGGAATGTTTGGGCAAACATGGTTACCGCCATAATCACGGGCAGGATGTAGTAGGGGTCGGAGCGGCTAAGGTCGGTAATCCAGCCCAGCCAAGGTGCCTGACGCAATTCTACGGAGGCGAACAATGCCCAGTACAAGCCGATGAAGACCGGGATTTGTAACAACATAGGGCAGACAGCCGCCCAGCGGGTTGATTTTTTTCGTCTTTGTAAAGCTGCATCATCGCTTGTTGTTGCGCCATACGGTCGTCGCCGTATTTTTCTTTGATGGCTTGCAATTTAGGTGCGGCGGCACGCATTTTTGCCATCGAGCGGTAGGACGCGTTGGTCAGCGGGTAGAGGACGGCTTTGACGATGATGGTTAAAACGACGATTGCCCAGCCCCAGTTGCCGATGATGTTGTGCAGTTGGTTCAGGAGCCAGAAGAGCGGCGATGCGAACCAGTGTACTTTGCCGTAGTCTTTTGCCAGTTGCAGGTTGTCGGCGATGTTTGCGATAACGGATGTGGTCTGCGGGCCGGCGTAGAGGTTGATGGAGGCTTCGGATTTCGCGCCGTTTTGGATAGCAGCTAAAGGCACGCTGACGCTGGTGCTGTACAGGTTGTCGTTGCGACGTTTGATGTCGATACGGCAGTCGCCAGCGGCGCAAACGCTTTGTCCGCCTTTGGGTTGGAGGATCCAGGTGGACATGAAGTGGTGTTCAATCATGCCGAGCCAGCCGGTTTGGGTTTTGCGGGCGTATTCGGCTTCGTTTTTGCCTGATTTGGCATCGTCGTCCAAGTCGGAGAAGCTGACTTTTTGGAATTTATCTTCAGGAGTGTACACGACGGGGCCGAGGTAGGAACGTGTGAAGTAGCCTTGGCCTTCAGGTTGGCTGTGGTCGCGCACGATGCGGTAGTCCGCGCTCAGGTTGGTGGGCTTGCCGCTGGTGTTAGTGATGTCGAAACGGACGTTGACGAGGTAGCTGTCTTTGGTGAAAGTATAGACTTTGTCGACTTTCAGTCCGTTGGTTTCGGGCGCGCTCAGGCGGACTTCGACTTTGTCGCCGTTAAGGCTGTATTGTTTTTGGGCGGCGGTAAAGTTGACACCTTTCAGGATGTTGTTGCCTTGTGCGTCCAAAAGCTCGGATTGGGCAACGTAGGTGTATTCTTTGCTGTCGTCAAACAGGGAGAAGGGTTTGTTTTCGTCGCCGTTTGCTTTGTATTTGAGCAGGGTCATTTGACGCAGGTCGCCGCTTTTTTTCGTCGATGACGGCTTTGACCGTATCGGTCGTTACGGTAATCGGCGTTGCTGGGGCGAGCGCGGCTTCGGCGGAAGCAGTTGCGGCCTGTTGTTGTGTTGCCTGTTGGGGCGCAGGGGCGGGTTTCGGAGTGGGGAACATCTTTTCCCATCCGATCATAATCACCAGTGCGATGGCGAAAAACGCCGTGAGTCTTTTAAAATCCATAAGAGTTTCCTGAATGGTCGGAAATGCCGCAGGTTGCGGATTCCGATAGACGGGGAATAACGGCAGGCTTTATACCCGGCGGTCGTGCCGCCTGCCCGAAGCTTCAGACGGCATTATATAGAAACCGATGGGAAATAAAAGAAAAGCGTGCAGTTTGAATATCGGGTCAGGGAACGGGGTCGTGTCCGTGTCCGCCGAGAGGGTGGCATCGGGCGATGCGTTTTGCCGCAAGCAGGCCGCCTTTGAATGCGCCATATTTTTTGACTGCTTCGACGGCATATTGCGAACAGGTCGGCGTATAGCGGCAGCGGGGCGGAATCAGCGGGCTGATGCAGTATTGGTAGAACCTTATCAGAACCAGCAGCAGTTTGGATAACAGAAAGTTCATGGAGGATGCCTTATGTGTAAACCCGCCGGTGCATGCCGTATCGCCCGATTTATGCCTGTTTTTTGCAGTTTGGGTCCGAACCGCCCAGCATGAGCTGCGCCAGCTCTTCCCGTGCCTGTGCCGCAGTGTCCCTGCCGAATTTCCGATGGGCGCGGACAACGAAATCTTGCGGCGGCAGCTTGTTTTTTTATTTAATCTGAACCAGTCGCGGATAACGCGTTTCATGTAATTCCGTTCGTTGGCCCGTTTGGCCGTTTTTTTGCCGACGACCAGCCCGAGGCGGGGGTATCCCAGTCCGTTGCCGTCTGAACGGGAGACTTGCAGAAGGTCTCGGCTGCGGCGTTTCCTGAATGCAAAAACGGATGAAAAATCATCCGTTTTTAATAAGCGGTACTGCCTTCCGAAGCGGTAGTCCAAAATTATACCGCCAGGCGTTTGCGGCCTTTGGCGCGGCGTGCGGCCAATACTGCGCGACCGCCGCGTGTTTTGGAGCGCACCAGGAAGCCGTGGGTGCGTTTGCGTTTGGTAACGGAAGGTTGATAAGTGCGTTTCATGATGTTTCCTAAAAAAATCGGTAGATAGATAAACTGTGAATTACACTCTAATTTGCTGCTTTTGTCAATCAATATAGAAACTTTGCCGGAGAATCAGCCGATTGCCGCACATCTCTGTGGATAAATTTTTACGTGGGTTGTGGATAAAATATTCGTGAGTCGGTATAATTAGGCAGTCGCGTTTTGAACCGACGTAGGGTTAAGGTGATTGTTTTTCTATGTGAAAATATTATCCTTTTTCCATGATTCCACTTTTTACCGATTCGAGCTTATCTATGACACTAGCAGAGTTCTGGCCGATGTGCCTCCGCCGCCTTCGCGATATGTTGCCTCCGGGACAGTTTGCGCAATGGATTGCGCCCCTTACGGTCGGTGAAGAAGGGGAAGTGTGGGTGGTGTACGGTAAAAACCAGTTTGCCTGCAATATGCTTAAGAGCCAGTTTGCCGGGAAATTGAGGCGGTGATGCAGGAATTGGTGCCTAACCGTGCCGCATTCATATTCAAACCCGGCGAAGGCATACGCTATGAGATGGCAGATGTCGGGGTTGTAGAAAAACCGCTCGTGCACGAGGTGCGGGATGAATTGCCGGTGCAGGCGGAGTTGTCGGATGAAATGCCGTCTGAAGGGCCTGCCAAATCCGTACAGGCGAAAACGGCGGCGGATATTTTGGCGGAACGTATGAAAAACCTCCCGCATGAGCCGCGCCATACTGCCGAACCTGCTTCCCGTCCGGAATCGGGGGTGCTTGCGAAAGCGCGGACGGATGCGCAGCGTGATGCGGAAGAGGCGCGTTACGAACAAACCAACCTGTCTCCGGATTACACGTTTGATACGTTGGTAGAAGGTAAGGGCAACCGCCTCAGCAGCTGCCGCCGCGCAGGCGATAGCGGAAAGTCCGGGACAGAGTTATAACCCGTTTTTCCTCTATGGCAGTACGGGTTTGGGTAAAACCCACTTGGTTCAGGCCGTCGGTAACGAACTGTTGAAAAACCGCCCCGATGCGAAAGTACGCTATATGCATTCGGACGACTATATCCGCAGCTTTTATGAAGGCGGTTCGCAACAATACCTATGACGTATTCAAGCAGCAGTACAAGCAATACGACCTGCTGATTATCGACGACATCCAGTTCATCAAAGGCAAAGACCGTACGATGGAGGAATTCTTCTATCTGTACAATCATTTTCACAACGAGAAAAAAACAGCTTATCCTCACTTGCGATGTGTTGCCTGCCAAAAATCGAAGGCATGGACGACCGGCTCAAATCGCGTTTCTCATGGGGTTTGACTTTGGAACTCGAACCGCCCGAATTGGAAATGCGCATTGCCATTCTGCAGAAAAAAAGGCAGAGGCGGCGGGTATCAGCATCGAAGACGAGGCGGCATTGTTTATTGCCAACCTGATCCGTTCCAATGTGCGCGAATTGGAAGGTGCGTTCAACCGTGTCAGTGCGAGCAGCCGCTTTATGAACCGGCCGGTTATCGATATCGATTTGGCGCGTACGGCTTTGCAGGATATTATTGCCGAGAAGCATAAGATCATTACCGCCGATATTATTATTGATGCCGTTGCCAAATATTACCGTATCAAAATCAGCGATGTGCTCGGTAAGAAACGGACACGAAACATTGCCCGTCCGCGCCAGGTGGCGATGAGCCTGACCAAAGAGCTGACCACGTTGAGCCTGCCGTCTATCGGCGATTCGTTTGGCGGGCGCGACCATACGACCGTTATGCACGGCATCAGGGCCGTGTCGAAACTGCGCGAAGAAGATCCGGAATTGGCTCAGGATTATGAAAAGCTGCTGATTCTGATTCAAAACTGATGGAAAACGTTTTCAGACGGCATGATATTGCACAAGCCGTCCGAAGGGTAAAGATACAAACTGATTCAAAGGAGCGAACATGTTGATTTTACAAGCCGAGCGCGACAGCCTGCTCAAGCCGTTGCAAGCCGTTACCGGCATTGTCGAACGCCGCCACACCCTGCCTATCCTGTCCAATGTGCTGATTGAGGGCAGGGACGGTCAAACCCGGCTTTTGGCAACCGATTTGGAAATCCAAATCGATACCTCCGGTCCGGAATGCAGTGCGGCGGATTTTCGTATTACGACCAATGCCAAGAAATTTCAGGATATTTTACGGGCACTGCCGGCAGGTGCATTGGTTTCGTTGGATTGGGACGACAACCGTCTGACGTTGAAGGCGGGCAAGTCCCGTTTTGCCCTGCAAACCCTGCCTGCCGAAGATTTTCCGCAAATGAATATCGGCGAGGATGTCAGTGCCGTTTTCGAGTTGGAACAGGAAGCCTTCAAGTCCATGCTTTCACAGGTTCAATACAGTATGGCGGTGCAGGACATCCGCTATTATCTCAACGGTTTGCTGATGCAGGTCGAAGGCGGGCAATTGCGCCTTGTGGCGACAGACGGACACCGGCTTGCTTATTCGGCTTGCGCCATTGATGCGGATTTGCCGCGAACCGAGGTTATTTTGCCACGCAAAACGGTTTTTGGAGCTTTTTCAAACTGTTGAATAATCCGTCCGATCCGATTCAGGTAGAACTCTTGGACAAGCAGGTTCGCTTCCGTTGCAACGGCACAACCATCGTCAGCAAAGTCATTGACGGCAAATTCCCTGATTTCAACCGTGTGATTCCTTTGGATAACGACAAGATTTTTCGTGTTGTCAAGGGCGGAATTGTTGGGCGCGTTGGAACGTGCATCGATTCTTGCCAATGAAAAATTCCGCGGTGCGCGATTGTTTTTGCAGCCCGGCCTCTTGAGCGTTGTGTGCAGCAACAACGAACAGGAAGAAGCGCGCGAAGAAATCGAGATTGCCTATCAGGGCGGCGGACTTGAGGTTGGTTTCAATATCGGTTATCTGATGGACGTGTTGCGAAATATTCATTCCGACGATGTGCAGCTTGCTTTCGGCGATGCCAACCGTTCGACCTTGTTTACCGTACCGAACAATCCGAATTTCAAATATATCGTGATGCCGATGCGCATCTGATTGGTTGACCGCAAGTGTGCGTGGAAAGAATAACCCCGAAACAGAGGAGACAGTTTCGGGGTTTCCTATATTCGGTGTATATCGGCACATACGGTATCCGGTATGGTTTGCCGTGACAAGGTGGATTGACAGGTAAAACGGATGCCGTCTGAAATCCTGTTTCGGACGGCATTTTGACGGAGCATGGGTTTGGTAGGACGGTCAGCCGCCGTGCAGAACCCACAAATCGTTTTGCAGGTCGACTTCGGATTCGCCTTCGGCAGGTGTGACTCTGATATAGCTGCCGTCCGGCTGCATCAGCCATGCATGGGTGTTGTCGTCCAGTGCCATGGTCAGTCCTTCATGTATAACGCGCTTTTTGAGGGTCGGCGTGGTAACGGGCGTTGCTACTTCAATGCGGCGGAAGAAGTTGCGCCCCATCCAGTCTGCGCTGGAAATGAACGTATCGTCCGCGCCGTTATTGTGGAAGCAGTAAATCCGTGAGTGTTCGAGCTGTCTACCGACGATGGAGCGGACGCGGATGTTTTCGGACAAACCTTTTACACCCGGGCGCAAAGTACACATACCGCGCACAATCAGGTTGATTTGTACGCCCGCCGCGCTGGCTTGGTACAGCGCATCAATCACGCTCGGTTCGATAAGCGAATTCATCTTGGCAGTAATCCGTGCCGGCTTGCCTGCTTTGGCGTGTGAGGTTTCCTGCCTGATGCGGTTGATGACCATTTTGTGCAGGGTAAAGGGGCTCTGATAGAGCTTATTCAGACGGCCTGGTTTGCCCAAACCTGTGATTTCCATAAACAAAGTGTTTACGTCGTCGGTAATTTGGTCGTCGTCGGTAATGATGCCGAAGTCGGTGTAAATGCGCGATGTACCTTGGTGGTAGTTGCCGGTACCGAGATGGGCATAACGCTTGAGCACGCCGTCTTCACGGCGTATAACCAAAGCCATTTTGGCATGAACTTTGTAGCCGAATACGCCGTACACGACGTGCGCGCCCGCCTCTTCAAGCTGCTTCGCCCAGTTGACGTTGTTGGCTTCGTCAAAACGCGCCATCAGTTCGACTACGACGGTAACCTGTTTGCCTGCCAACGCGGCCTTCATCAAGGCGCGTACGAGTTCGGAATTGCTGCCGGTGCGGTAGATGGTCATTTTGATGGCAAGGACGGCGGGGTCTGCGGCGGCTTCGCGTATCATGTGGACGACGGGGTCGAAGGACTGGTACGGATGGTGCAGAAGGATGGGTGCGCGGCGTATCAGTTTGAATATCGAGCCGTTTTTACCCAAGGCTTTCAACCTGCCTTGTGTATGGGGCGGAAATTTTAAATCAGGACGGTCAACCAAATCGGGAACGGCGTTGAGGCGTACGAGGTTGACCGGACCTTTGACTTGGTAAAGTTCGGCAGCGGTCAGCCTGAATTGCGACAGCAGGAAGTCGTGGATGTAGGCGGGGCAGGTGTCGGCGACTTCAAGGCGTACGCCGTCTCCGTATTCCCGGTCGTGCAGTTCGTTTTGGATGGCGGCCCGGAGGTTTTTGAGGTCTTCTTCATCGACGGTCAGGTCGCTGTCGCGGGTGAGGCGGAATTGGTGGCAGCCTTTAACCGTCATGCCGGGAAAGAGTTTGCCGACGTGGGCGTGCAGGATGGAGGAGAGGAAGACGAAGCCGCTGCTGCCTTCGCATAATTCGGCAGGCAGGGGGACGACGCGCGGCAGGATGCGCGGTGCCTGGACAATCGCCATACCCGAAGGTCTGCCGAATGCGTCTGTGCCGTCGAGTTCTACGGCAAAGTTCAGCGATTTGTTCAGCGGGCGTGGGAAGGGGTGGGAGGGGTCAAGGCCGATGGGGGTCAGAATCGGCAACAATTCACGGTCGAAATAGTCTTCAATCCATTTTTTTCTGTGTGTCTGTCCAATTTCGGCGGCGGTAAAAAGATGTCTTCTTGTGACAGTTCCGGTTGAAGGACGTTGTTAAACAGGTCGTATTGGTGCCGAATCAGCGAACGTGCTGCCTTAGTAATGTCCGCAATGGTTTCAGACGGCATTTTGCCGTTGTCCAGCTTGCGCCGGGGATGTAGTTTGTCCTCCCTTTTAAGCCAAGCCATGCGGACTTCGAAGAATTCATCGAGGTTGGATGAAACGATGCACAGGAAACGCAGACGTTCCAGCAGGGGGACGTTTTTGTCTTCTGCCTGTGCCAAAACACGGCGGTTGAATTCCAGCAGGCTCAGTTCTCGGCAGAGGATGCGGTTTTGTTCGTGCATAAGGTTCTCCCAGGTGCTGTCTGATTGTTCTGTTGGAAAAGGCAGGTAATACCCCTGAAATCTTGAAGGTGTTTTTAACGTTTTTCAGACGGCATATGCATGGCTTTTATCAGGATTTGGGGCATGATGTGAAAACGGATACCGTTATATACGGTATCCGTTTGTTTAAATTACTTCCAATACAAAATAATGGCGCAGTTTTTCGTATACCGCGTCGCTTACGTTGATGCAGCCGTTGGTCATAATCCTGTCGGACACAACCGAAGATGCGATACGTTCGCTCCGTCTTTCCGACGGTATCTGATTCCAAACGCGGTGCAGGGCAAACAGGAAGTCGCCTTCCTGTTTGAAGCCGATAACTTCGCCGCCGTATCCGGGTTTGTTGGTACTGTTCAGTGTCAAACCAAATTTCCCTTTGGGTGTGGAAACGCCGAGAAGGACGGGATGGCACTGATGGTCATCGGCAAAACAGAGTTCCGCTTTGGATGTGTTTACGATGACTTTTTTCTTTTGAATATAGGCGTTAACTGCATCCGGTTGCCCCTGTGCATATACGGGGGCAACCATTGACAGGCCGCATAATATCCCTAAAAACAGGCGGAACGGCATGTCGGATTATTGGCGGATACGTTTAGGCGTTGCCGGTACGATTTCGCGGATGATGACTTGCGGCTCGGCTTTTGGTGCAGGCGGCGGGCAGACGGCATCTTTCGGGAATACTGGATTCCAATAGAAGCTGCGGGCAAATTTGTCTTTATCGAAAATAATTTTGTATTGGCAGGTAGTAACACCTTCTACGCCGGAAGTGTTTTCAGGGTCGGTACCTACGCCCGGGGTGTAGAAGTGGAACAGGTAATCCCATTCGCGCACGCCGTACATGCCTTCGTTGTAATGCGGGCGACCCAAGATTTTGTAGATGTCGTCTTTGGTTAGGCCGGGACGCATCAAGTCTAATTCGTCATAGGTCGGGAATGTACCGCGATCGTTGTTGAAGGTCAGGGAGTAGGGTTTCGGGAAGACCGGATTGTCGGTCGTGCCGTCAGCTTTGACGTTGCTTTTGGTCGCACAGGCAGACAGAACGCCGGCTGCCAATACTGCCAAGCCAAGTTTAACGATTTGTTTTGTTTTCATGTGCAAAGTCCTTTTTGTCTGATACCTGTTTGCCGTCTGATTTGGCAGACTTGTTACAGGGAGTTTAAACGTTTGATTTTTGGTACGTGATATTAGCATAAAAAAAAGTGCGTATATCAGTAAAATTTATATAATTAAACATCATATATTAATGATATATACTTGAGTATTATTTCAGACGCATGATTCTTCTATGATTGATTTATATAACATTTTTACAATTTATTTTTAATCTGACCCGGGTGGCATAAGTGTTTTTCAGGTAAGGTGTGTGCAAAATAATGTAATACGCCATATTTTTTTGGGAGTTATCTGTTTTGTTCGGCGCTGCTGCATTTTGCCGTCAATTTACCGATTCTCCAATCTTGGCAACCTGCTATAATTCACACTTTATATTTCTAACGTTTTCAAGCGAAAAACAGAATGACCATGCAAGAACAATATCAACCCGCCGCCATCGAGCCTGCGGCGCAGAAAAAATGGGACGACGCCCGTATTTTCAACGTCTCCGAAGACGCTTCCAAACCCAAATACTACTGCCTCTCCATGTTCCCCTACCCCAGCGGCAAAGCTGCACATGGGGCATGTGCGCAACTACACCATCGGCGACGTATTGAGCCGCTTCAAACTCTTAAACGGCTTCAACGTCATGCAGCCTATGGGTTGGGACGCGTTCGGCATGCCGGCGGAAAACGCGGCGATGAAAAACAACGTCGCCCCCGCCGCATGGACGTACGACAACATCGAATACATGAAAACCCAGCTCAAAAGCCTGGGTTTTGCGATTGACTGGGAGCGCGAAGTCGCCACCTGCAAAACCGAATACTACCGCTGGGAACAATGGCTGTTTACCAAAGCTGTTTGAAAAAAAGGCATCGTCTATCGCAAAAAAACGGCACGGTAAACTGGGACCCGGTCGATCAAACCGTGCTTGCCAACGAGCAAGTCATCGACGGGCGCGGTTGGCGTTCGGGCGCGTTGATCGAAAAACGCGAAATCCCGATGTATTACTTCAAAATCACCGATTACGCCGAAGAACTGCTCAACGACTTGGACAAGCTGGAACACTGGCCGGAACAAGTTAAAACCATGCAGCGCAACTGGATCGGTAAATCTCGCGGCATGACCGTGCGCTTCGCCGTTTCAGACGACAGCAAACAAGGCTTTGGAAGGCGATTACGCGAAATTCCTGCAAGTTTATACCACCCGCCCCGACACGCTGATGGGCGCGACTTATGTTGCCGTTGCCGCCGAGCATCCGCTGGCAACCGCCGCAGCCGCCGACAAACCCTGAATTGCAGGCATTTATCGCCGAGTGCAAAGCCGGCTCCGTTGCCGAAGCCGACATGGCGACGATGGAGAAAAAAGGCGTGCCGACCGGCCGCTACGTCGTCAATCCGCTCAACGGCGACAAGCTGGAAGTGTGGATTGCCAACTATGTATTATGGGGCTACGGCGACGGCGCGGTGATGGCGGTTCCGGCGCACGACGAACGCGATTTCGAGTTCGCCACCAAATACAACCTGCCGAAAAAACAAGTCATTGCCGTCGGTGACAACGCATTCGACGCAAACCAATGGCAAGAATGGTACGGCGACAAAGAAAACGGCGTATTGGTCAACAGTGGCGACTTGGACGGCATGAATTTTCAGACGGCATTCGACGCCATCGCCGCCAAGCTGCAAAGCCAAGACGCAGGCGAACCGAAAACCCAATACCGCCTGCGCGACTGGGGTATTTCGCGCCAACGCTACTGGGGCTGCCCGATTCCTATCGTCCATTGCGAAAAATGCGGCGACGTACCCGTCCCCGCCGACCAACTGCCCGTCGTCCTGCCTGAAAACGTCGTACCCGACGGTATGGGTTCGCCTTTGGCAAAAATGCCTGAGTTTTACGAAACCACCTGCCCATGCTGCGGCGGCGCGGCGAAACGCGAAACCGACACCATGGACACCTTCATGGAATCGAGCTGGTATTTCTTCCGCTACATGTCGCCCAAATTTTCAGACGGCATGGTCGATCCTGCCGCCGCGAAATACTGGGGCGCGGTCGACCAATACATCGGCGGTATCGAACACGCCATTCTGCACCTCTTGTACGCGCGCTTCTTCACCAAACTGATGCGCGACGAAGGCTTGGTCAATGTTGATGAACCGTTCGAACGCCTGCTGACGCAAGGCATGGTCGTCTGCGAAACCTACTACCGCGAAAACGACAAAGGCGGCAAAGACTGGATCAACCCTGCCGATGTCGAGCTGACTTTTGACGACAAAGGCCGCCCCGTTTCCGCCGTCCTCAAAGCCGATGGTCTGCCCGTTGTCATCAGCGGCACGGAAAAAATGTCCAAGTCCAAAAACAACGGCGTCGATCCGCAAGAATTGATTAACGCCTACGGCGCGGACACCGCCCGCCTGTTCATGATGTTCGCCGCACCGCCCGAACAGTCCCTCGAATGGAGCGACAGCGGCGTCGAAGGCGCGCACCGCTTCCTGCGTCGTCTGTGGCGTACCGTTTACGAATACCTGAAACAAGGCGAAGCAGTCAAAGCGTTCGCAGGCAACCAAGACGGTTTGTCTAAAGAACTCAAAGACCTGCGCCACAAACTGCATTCCACTATCGCCAAAGTCAGCGACGACTACGGCCGCCGTCAGCAGTTCAACACCGCCATCGCCGCCGTGATGGAACTGCTCAACCAATACGACAAAACCGACACCGGCGGCGAACAAGGCCGCGCCGTCGCCCAAGAAGTATTGGAAACCGCCGTACGCCTGCTGTGGCCGATTGTGCCGCACATCTGCGAAACCCTGTGGAGCGAATTGAACAGCGCGAAACTGTGGGAAGCAGGCTGGCCGACAGTCGATGAAGCCGCTTTGGTCAAATCCGAAATCGAAGTGATGGTTCAAGTCAACGGCAAACTGCGCGGCAAAATCACCGTCGCCGCCGACGCCTCCAAAGCCGACCTCGAAGCCGCCGCACTCGCCACCGAAGGCGCAGTGAAATTCATGGAAGGCAAGCCTGCCAAGAAAATCATCGTCGTACCGGGCAGACTGGTGAACATCGTAGTGTAAAACCTGATTCAGCATTGATTGCTGTAATTAAAAAAGGTCGTCTGAAAACTTGGAAACAGGGTTTTCAGACGACCTTTTTAAGGTAGATTGAGTTGATAAATCCAACAATCCGTTGTATTCCTCACGATGTTTTTGGCACAATTCCAAGCCAATCAACCACGCTTGTACTCGGCATCCTAATGGCTTCAAAACCCTTCCTAAAATGGGCGGGCGGCAAACATAAACTTGTCCCCTTTATCGAACACAATCTACCTACTCCTGCACGAAAACGCCTGATTGAACCCTTTTGCGGTTCTGCCGCTTTGTCTCTTGCATTAGATTTCGAACATTATCTGCTCAATGATATTAACGCTGACGTAATCGACTTATTTCGTATCTTAAAAGAAGAAAAGTCCGGATTCATCAACTATGCCCGCTCTTTCTTTAATTCCGACAACAATAACGATTCAAAATTTTATGAATTGCGGGAACAATTCAACTCTAGTAAAAATCTGCACGAACGTTCCGCTCTATTTATCTATCTGAACCGCCATGCTTTTAATGGATTGTGCCGCTACAACAGCAAAGGGGCATTTAATGTGCCGTTTGGACGCTACAAATCTCCTCACTTTCCCCAACAAGAAATGGAAGGTTTCATTCAAAAATCTGACAGAGTTGAATTAATGTGCGGAGATTTTCAAACAATCCTGTCCCTGATAAACAATACAGATACTGTTTATTGTGATCCTCCTTATGCACCTTTAAGCCCAACCGCTTCATTTACCACTTATGCCAAAGAAGGTTTCAATTTAGACGATCAAATCCGTCTTGCCCAGTCAGCCCAACAAATTGCGCCTAACTCTCAAGGCGTTTTGATTTCAAATCATGATACTGAATTTACGAGAGATATTTATTCTTCTGCCATTCTGAAAACGGTTGAAGTACAACGCAATATTGCCGCCAAAGGCAGCAGTCGTAAGAAAGTTGGAGAATTATTGGCAATTTATGAGTGATTTTGACAAACTGGCTGAAGAAGCTGCCATTTATCAAAGTCGTTTGAAAAAAATTGTGTCAGACGACCTTGTCCTCTACAACGAAAAATTCCCTTAACGTCATGCGGAAGATATTGGAAAAAAACATCCAAACGGCTGTTTTGATATGATTTTTGCAGACCCGCCTTACTTTCTTTCCAATGACGGCTTCAGTTGTCAAAGTGGACAAATGGTTTCCGTTAATAAGGGCAACTGGGATAAATCCAAAGGGATAGCGGCAGATTTGGAATTTTACGAAGAATGGCTTCGACTGTGTTACGCCTTATTAAAACCAAACGGCACGATTTGGGTTTGTGGCACATTCCATAATATCTATTTAATCGGCTACCTGATGCAAAACCATCGGATACCATATTTTTAAACAATATTACTTGGGAAAAACCCAATCCTCCCCCTAATTTGTCCTGCCGTTTCTTTTACCCATTCAACAGAAACAATCTTATGGGCAAAGAAAAATAAAAAGCCAAACACACGTTTCATTATGAAACTATGAAAACACAAAAACGATGGCAAACAGATGAAATGTGTTTGGACATTCGCACCTCCAAATAAAGCCGAAAAAACATTCGGCAAACATCCGACACAAAAACCACTCGCCTTGCTTGAACGCTGCATACTGTCAGCTTCAACCATTGGAGATTTAATTTTTGACCCTTTCATGGGCAGCGGCACAACAGGCGTTGCCGCCTTAAAACATGGTCGGAGATTTTTGCGGTTGCGAACTGGAAGAAGATTTTTTTGAATTAGCAAAGAAAAAGGTTAGAAAAAAATGATTATTGGTGGAATCGGCGGTGCAAAAACACAAACAGGACTTAGATTCGAAGAACGTACAGACTTACGACAGCTGTTTGAAGAAATTCCCGGGTACGACTTAAGAAAAACAGATGATAATGCTGGTTATGAAGTTTGGTTCAATGGAGAATTGAAGGCTTATTGTTTTAAAAAATATGAGTTTTACCGATTTTTAAAAAGACCGGGATACAATATTAATTGGAAAGACCATCTGTCTAAAAGATTACTACCCGACAATGGCTTATTTATCATCATCCGTGATACCTTATTTATTATTGAAATCAAATTCCAACAAACTTCTGGTTCCGTAGATGAGAAATTACAAACTTGCGACTTTAAGAGAAAAACAATATACAAAAATTGGTTCACTCTTTAGGTTGGCGAGTTGAATATGTCTATGTTTTGAATGATTGGTTTACAAAGCCGGAATATAAAGATGTTTTAGATTATATTATCAGTGTTAACTGCCATTACCAATTTAACACGATTCCCCTAAAGTGGTTCGGACTGCCTGACAGTGAAGTGAATGAATAAATACCATATTTAAAATACAGCCGTTCAAGGTCGTCTGAATATCATTTCAGACGACCTTTTACCAATCTCCGCCGATTTCCGTCTTTCTGCCATTGTGATAAAGTAACCTGACCTTATTGTTCAAAATACGCGGATTCCACCATACCTAATGCAGCATCTGCCAAAGATTATTTGAAAACGGTCGAGTTAAACAAGTCTGCCGACAATGTCGATATCACATCCAAAACGGCCTGCAGGGTTCGAGCGGGATTTCGGCGTATGGTGCCTTATGCCGATGCGGCAATGCCCATATAGAAAACCTAAAGCGGTTGTTGCCGACTGTTATGCCGGTTTATGAGCAAAGTGCCAGAAATAGGGGTGTTAATAAAAACCGTTGGCGGTAAGGGGAGAGAGTTGAGTATTTGAGCCGTTGTTTCAAAATGCCGTCTGAAATCCGAATGGATTACAGACGGCATTTAACTTTAAACAGAACCGTTCCGTATGCTTCACATTTTTTTATGACACGGTTACCGAGCGTTGTTTTTTTACGGTATGGATAAATATTGAGAAACCGTAAATTTCGGGTTAATCCGTTTGCGACACGGCAACCGGTATGCCGCGTATTGATGCCAGCAGTGCGTCAGCTTCCTGTTTCTGTCTGGCAAACTCCGCTTTGTCTGCCTGCGTTAATTCGGGTGTCGGCAATGCGACCGAGGCGGGGTTGACGGGTTGTCCGTTGATACGTGCCTCATAATGCAGGTGGGGGCCGGTCGAGCGCCCTGTCGAACCCACGAAGCCGATTACTTCTCCGCTGCGCACATTGCCTTGTGCCTGTGAGAACGCGCTTAAATGTGCATACAGCGTTTCTACACCGTTGGCGTGCTGTATCATGACCGCGTTGCCGTAACCTCCTTTCCAGCCTTTAAATGTGATGATGCCATCGGCGGAAGCCTTGACCGGCGTGCCCGAAGGTGCGGCGTAATCGATGCCGGTGTGCAGCCTCCACGTGTGCAGGGTAGGGTGCATACGGTAGCCGAACGGCGAAGAAATACGGGTGTAAACCAGCGGTTCGATGTTGAACCCTGTTTTCTGTTGTACGACTGTGCCGTCTTGATCGTAATAGTTGCCGCCTTCCGAACCTTTGCTGCCGGAACGGTAATAAAACGCTTGGTAGCTTGTGCCGCCTTTTGACGACTTCCGCCGCCAAAAATGTCGCCGGTCGCCATTTGTTGACCGTGAAAATACAGGCTGTCGTAGAGCAGGCGCACGATATCTCCTTCCTGAAGGTCTGCAAGGTTGAAACGGCCGGCAAAAATCCCGCTCAAGGATTCGCGGATTTCGACAGGTACTTCCGCCCGCGCCAACGCGCCGCGTGCCGAGGTTTTGACTACGACCGAACGCAGCGTGGGTAATACTTTCATGTCCGCTTCGGAACCTGACCGCCGCCATATGCCGCCTTTTTTCCCCAGAGCGACAAAATTGCGTTCGCCCTCCTCATCGGTAAAAAACTGCACTTCGCGCGCACTGCCGTCGCTGCCGACCAAAACATGAACCGACTGGTCGGCCCGCAAATACCGCATATCGGTTGCGCCGCCATATTTTCCCGTTATCTGGACGATATCGTCCCGAGCGATGCCCAAACGTGCCAGCACGTCTCCGAGCGAGTCCCCGGGCTGTACGGCTTCCTGCGCCCAATAAGCCGTCCGGGTGCTGCTGCTCCAAGACACCGGCGGCAGCTTTTGCTCTATGCTCCGTGGCTTAATATGCTTCGTCTTGTCCGGTAAGGCGATAATTGCCGCCGATGACAGAATAATCGTAACGGCAAGCGTACGAAGCGCGTATTTCCGATGCTTTTCCGAAAGCGGAAAGATTGCCATGCTGCTCCTTTTCTACGGCGTTTGTGCCGAATCCTCTATAATGTTGCGTCTAAAACTGTCTTTTGAAAACATTTCAACAATGAAACTCACACTCGCCATCCCTTCGCTTAATTTGGATGAAGACGAAGCCCGTATTCCGCTGAACCTGCCGGCATTCAATACTATGCTGAGATACGGCACGCTGCACCGGCAACGCTGCGCACCATCGTCATTTTACGCACGTTATTTGTGGTGCGGTGAGTTGGCGGAAAAATGCGGCGAAAGACCTGAATATGCCGTCTGAAGCCGTTGCGCTTGCCTCTCCCGTCTGGCAAAAGATGGGGATGCATCAGGCAAATGTACTGACGGCGGAATATTTGGACATCGGAAAAGGCGAGGCCGAACGCCTTTGTTTTTGACCTGTCTGAATTTTTACCGCGACATTTCCTGGCATTTTACGCCCATTCTGCCCGAATTATGGCTGGTTTCCATGCAACGGCCATACCGCTGGGGGCAAAGCCTGTTTTAGATTTGGGCGGATTGTTGGGTGCGGACGATCAGCCGGACGGAGAAGATGCGGTAACGTGGTTGCGCGTCCAAACCGAAATCCAAATGTGGCTGGCCGCGCATCCCGTCAATCATGACCGCAGGAAACGCGGGCTGCCCGAGTTGAACGGGCTGTGGCTTTGGGACGGCCTGAACGGTGGCGGGCTGGGCGGCACGGTTTTTGCCGATACGGTTTGGAGCCGTTTTCACCCGAACCGCCGAGCATTGCCCGACAGCTTCCGGGCTTATGCGGAAACGGCGGCGCACCTGCCCGATACGCACCATATCCTGTTTATGGACGATTTGCGCCTGTCCGGACTGACGGGAGACAGGGAGCGGTATGCATCGGTTTTTACAGCAGTGGGAAGAACGCTGGTTCGCGCCGCTTTATGATGCCGTCCGTACCGACAAAATCAAACGGTTGGATATCTCCACAGACGGATTAAACGGCGGCACGCTGACGTTTACCGCTGCGGACAGGTGGAAATTCTGGCGCGGTACGAGGAACTTTGACGGAATTTGGTAAGCTTGCCGAACAAAACCGCAACAATGCCGTCTGAAACCGCGTCATGGTTTCAGACGGCATTTTGTCTTGTATGATATCCGGCCGGACAATAATGTTTCCTACTGTTAGGACGAACAAGCCGGCACAGAAACCGTCGGTAAAAAACGCAAGGGTTTCACCTGCCGATGACGAGTGGCTTAGTTTGCCGCATATCGGTCCGGCAGCCATGCACGCACGCGGCGTTCCACCGCTTCGGCACTCAAACCCAAATCGTCCAAAAGTTTTTTCGGATCGCCGTGTTCGGTTACGGTATCGGCAACGCCCAAAAGCAAGACGGGTTTGTAGATGCCGTGTTTCGCCAATATTTCCAGCACCGCGCTGCCTGCGCCGCCTTGTTCGGCGTTTTCTTCGGCAGTAACGATGTAATCGTGGCTTTGGGCGAGGCGGATGATGAGTTCTTCGTCTATCGGTTTGACGAAGCGCATATCGGCGACGGTGGCGTTCAGTTTTTCGGCAACCGCCAATGCGGGTGCGACCATGCTGCCGAAGGCAATGAAGGCAGTTTTCTCACCTTCGCGGCGGATAATGCCCTTGCCGATTTCCACGGTTTCCAAGCCGTCTGAAACGGGCGCGCCCGTACCCGTGCCGCGCGGATAACGGACGGCGGACGGTGAATTTGCCTGATAGCAGGTCGAAAGCAGCAGGCGGCATTCGTTTTCATCGCTCGGTGCGGCAACAATCATGTTCGGCACGCAGCGCAAGAAGCTCAAATCGTACAAACCGGCATGGGTCGGGCCGTCCGCGCCGACGATGCCCGCACGGTCGACGGCAAACAAAACGGGCAGGTTTTGCAGGGCGATGTCGTGCACCAGTTGGTCGTAGGCGCGCTGGAGGAAGGTGGAATAAATGGCGACGACGGGCTTCATGCCTTCGCAAGCCAAACCGCCGGCAAAGGTAACGGCGTGCTGCTCGGCAATGCCGACGTCGAAATAGCGATCAGGAAATTGTTGTTCGAATTCAACCAGTCCGCTGCCCTCGCGCATGGCGGGGGTAATCGCCGCCAATCGGGAATCTGCCGCCGCCTGGTCGCACAGCCATTTGCCAAACACTTGCGTATAGGTAGGTTTAGCGGCGGGTTTGTTTTTCAGACGGCATAGGGGTTTCCGCAGTACTGTCTTTTGGGCAGGTTGGCAACGGCGTGGTATTTGACGGGGTCGTTTTCGGCGAGTTTGTAGCCGTTGCCTTTTTGGTGATGACATGCAGCAGTTGCGGGCCTTTGCGGCTGCGCAAGTCTTTCAATACGTCAACCAGATGTTCGACGTTATGACCGTCCACGGGGCCAGTGTAGCGGAAGCCGAAGTTTTTCAAACAAAGACAGAGACTGCCTTGCATGTTCTGCTTCACCCGCCAGCGTTTTGATTTTGTGTTCGACTTTTTGGGCGAGCTCCATCGCGCCGGGCAGCTTGTCTAAAACCTTGCTCGATTGGGCTTTGATGGTGCTCAACAGGCCGCGCATATCGCGCACGACGTTGCTGGCGAGGTATTTCGGCAGCGCGCCGACGTTGGGGGAAATCGACATTTCGTTGTCGTTGAGGATGACCAGCAGGTTCACGTCCATGTCGCCCGCGCAGTTCAGGGCTTCAAACGCTTGACCCGCCGTCATCGCGCCGTCGCCGATAATGGCGACGCTGCGGCGGTCGCTGCCCAAAATTTTGTCAGCCGCCGCCATGCCCAACGCCGCGCCGATGGAGGTGGAGGAATGCCCTACGCCAAACGCGTCGTATTCGGATTCGCTGCGCTTGGGGAAGCCCGCCAAACCGCCGTAGCGGCGCATGGTATGCATCTGGTTTTTGCGTCCGGTAAGGATTTTGTGCGGATAACTTTGATGACCGACGTCCCAAAACCAACTTGTCTTCAGGCGTGTGATAAACATAGTGCAGAGCCACGGTAAGCTCGACCGCACCTAAGTTGCTGGCGAAATGACCGCCGGTTTGACCGACGGATTCCAGCAGAAACTCTCGCAACTCGGCGGCGACTTGGGGCAACTGTTTTTTTATCCAGGCGGCGCAAATCTTGCGGGCTGTCAATCAGGTCGAGTAGGGGGCTTGGGTTCATGATGTGTCTTTTTTTATATCGTCCGGGTGCAACGGCTAATTATATATCAAGCACGCGGGGCTGACGGCTGATTTTTGTCCGGGATTATTTTTTTCCTGCCGTTTGGCGCGCGGATGAGCTTCGTCATACAGGCGGGCGATGTGGTCGAAATCGAGTTTGGTGTAAATCTGCGTGGTTGAAAGGCTGCTATGCCCGAGCAGCTCCTGTACCGCTCTGATGTCGCGCGAGGACTGCAACAGATGGCTGGCGTAGCTGTGCCTCATCATGTGCGGGGAAATGTGCCTGCCGTTGCCGTTTTGCGCCGCCCATGATTCGAGGCGCTTTTGTATTTGGCGTTGGCTCAGGCGCGTACCGTTCCTGCCGGTAAACAGGGCTTTGCCGTCCGATGCCGTCTGACGCAGCGGCAAATAGTTTTTTAAAGCTTCTACGCTTTTTCCGGTCAGCGGGACCTGGCGTTGTTTTCTTCCTTTGCCGGTTACGCGCACCCAGCCTTCGTCCAACCACACATCGCTTGTATCCAGGCCGTGTATCTCGCTCAGGCGCAAACCGCTGCCGTACATCAGTTCGAACAGTGCGTGGTCGCGCAATGCCAATGCGTCGCCGTCATCTACAGGCAGGTCGAGCATCTGGTTCAAACATTCCTGAGGCAGTGCTTTCGGGATACGTTCCGGCTGTTTCGGCGGTTTGATATCGGCAGTCGGGTCGGCGTGCATCAGGCCGCGCTTTACCAGCCAAACGCAATACTGCCGCCAAGACGAAAGCTTGCGAGCCAGCGTCCGTTCCCCCAAACCGCGGCCGGACAGCCGGCGTAATGCCTGTACGAAGTCGCCGCGCGTGCAATTTGAAGGGTTTGCAGACGGCATTTCTTCCAGAAGGGCAAGCAGTTCCTGCAAGTCGCGCCGGTATGCGGCAACCGTATGCTCCGATTTACCCTCGCGCACGATATTTTCCAAATAAGCGTCCAAGTATGCCGCAAGTCCGTCCAAACCCATTCCCACACCTAAAATAACATTAGAAACATTATCATAAATCGGAATATCCGAATCCCGAAACGTCAAAACCCGACAAACCTGCATACTGGCATCGTTAATATAAAATCAATGAGCCGTTTATGGTTTTTTGCCGTAAAAAACATTATAATCCGCCTTATTTACCTATTGCCCAAGGAGACACAAATGGCACTCGTATCCATGCGCCAACTGCTTGATCATGCTGCCGAAAACAGCTACGGCCTGCCGGCGTTCAACGTCAACAACCTCGAACAGATGCGCGCCATCATGGAGGCTGCAGACCAAGTCGACGCCCCCGTCATCGTACAGGCGAGTGCAGGTGCGCGCAAATATGCGGGTGCGCCGTTTTTACGCCACCTGATTTTGGCGGCTGTCGAAGAATTTCCGCACATCCCCGTCGTCATGCACCAAGACCACGGCGCATCACCCGACGTGTGCCAACGCTCCATCCAACTGGGCTTCTCGTCCGTGATGATGGACGGTTCGCTGATGGAAGACGGCAAAACCCCTTCTTCTTATGAATACAACGTCAACGCCACCCGTACCGTGGTTAACTTCTCCCACGCTTGCGGCGTATCCGTTGAAGGCGAAATCGGCGTATTGGGCAACCTCGAAACCGGCGAAGCAGGCGAAGAAGACGGTGTAGGCGCAGTGGGCAAACTTTCACACGACCAAATGCTGACCAGCGTCGAAGATGCCGTGCGCTTCGTTAAAGATACCGGCGTTGACGCATTGGCTATTGCCGTCGGCACCAGCCACGGCGCATACAAATTCACCCGTCCGCCCACAGGCGATGTATTGCGTATCGACCGCATCAAAGAAATCCACCAAGCCCTGCCCAATACACACATCGTGATGCACGGCTCCAGCTCCGTTCCGCAAGAATGGCTGAAAGTCATCAACGAATACGGCGGCAATATCGGCGAAACCTACGGCGTGCCGGTTGAAGAAATCGTCGAAGGCATCAAACACGGCGTGCGCAAAGTCAACATCGATACCGACTTGCGCCTTGCTTCCACCGGCGCGGTACGCCGCTACCTTGCCGAAAAACCCGTCCGACTTTGACCCGCGCAAATACCTGAGCAAAACCATTGAGGCCATGAAGCAAATCTGCCTTGATCGTTATCTTGCGTTCGGTTGCGAAGGTCAGGCAGGCAAAATCAAACCTGTTTCGTTGGAAAAAATGGCAAGCCGTTATGCCAAGGGCGAATTGAACCAAATCGTCAAATAACAGGTTGCCTGTAAACAAAAATGCCGTCTGAACCGCCGTTCGGACGGCATTTGATTTTTGCTTCTTTGACCTGCCTCATTGATGCAGTATGCAAAAAAAGATACCATAACCAAAATGTTTATATATTATCTATTCTGCGTATGACTAGGAGCAAACCTGTGAACCGAACTACCTTCTGCTGCCTTTCTCTGACCGCCGCCCTGATTCTGACCGCCTGCAGCAGCGGAGGCGGCGGTGTCGCCGCCGACATCGGCGCGGGGCTTGCCGATGCACTAACTGCGCCGCTCGACCATAAAGACAAAGGTTTGCGGTCTTTGACGCTGGATCAGTCCGTCAGGAAAAATGAGAAACTGAAGCTGGCGGCACAAGGTGCGGAAAAAACTTATGGAAACGGCGACAGCCTCAATACGGGCAAATTGAAGAACGACAAGGTCAGCCGCTTCGACTTTATCCGTCAAATCGAAGTGGATGGGCAGCTCATTACCTTGGAGAGCGGAGAGTTCCAAGTGTACAAACAAAGCCATTCCGCCTTAACCGCCCTTCAGACCGAGCAAGTACAAGACTCGGAGGATTCCGGGAAGATGGTTGCGAAACGCCAGTTCAGAATCGGCGACATAGCGGGCGAACATACATCTTTTGACAAGCTTCCCAAAGGCGGCAGTGCGACATATCGCGGGACGGCGTTCAGTTCAGACGATGCCGGCGGAAAACTGACCTATACTGTAGATTTCGCCGCCAAACAGGGACACGGCAAAATCGAACATTTGAAATCGCCCGAACTCAATGTCGAGCTTGCCACCGCCTATATCAAGCCGGATGAAAAACGCCATGCCGTCATCAGCGGTTCCGTCCTTTACAATCAAGACGAGAAAGGCAGTTACTCCCTCGGTATCTTTGGCGGGCAAGCCCAGGAAGTTGCCGGCAGCGCGGAAGTGGAAACCGCAAACGGCATACACCATATCGGTCTTGCCGCCAAGCAGCAACCATTGTGAAAATGCCGTCCGAACACGATAATTCACCGTTCGGACGGCATTTTGTATTGCACCGTCCGACGGCATGTCCGAGGGGGAGATCCCTATTTTCAGGTCAACCGCTATATAATGCCGTCTGAACCAACGAGAGAATGCCATGCAAGCTGATTTTTAACCGTCCCGTCCTGGCTGTCGATACCGGTACTTCCCGTTTGTCGCTCGCGCTGCGTGCCGACGGCGAAACCCGTCTGTTCCATCAGGAAGTCGGCAGCCGCCAGTCCGAACTGATTCTGCCGGAAATCCGCACCCTGTTCCGCGATGCGGGCATTACCGCCGCCGATTTGGGTGCGGTCGTGTACGCACAGGGTCCCGGCGCGTTTACCGGACTGCGTATCGGCATCGGTGTGGCTCAGGGTTTGGCAACGCCGTTTGATACCCCTTTAATCGGCGTACCCTCGCTCGATGCCGCCGCCTCTCTGCCGCCGCCGCAAAGCTGCATCCTTGCCGCTACGGACGCTCGTATGGGCGAAGTGTTTTATGCATGGTTCGATACGCTGAACTGCCGCCGTTTGAGCGATTATCAGGTCGGGCGGGCGGCAGACATCCGGCTGCCGGAGGGATGTGCCTTTTCAGACGGCATAGGCAGCGCGTTCGCGCTGGAAGAGGCCCCCACCGTTCTCAGGCCGGCCGGATATGCCGACTGCCGCCGACTTTCTCGCATTGGTAGCCAAGGGCGGCTATCCTGCCGTCCATGCCGCAGACGCCGGTTTGCTCTACGTCCGCGACAAAATCGCCCTGACTGCCAAAGAACAGGCGGAACGGAAAGCCCGAACATGAACATCCGCCCCGCCTCACCGTCCGACTGCGCCGCACTGGCCGCACTCGATGCCGTCTGCAACCCGTCCGCATGGACGCAACGCCAATTCGAATCCGCACTCGTTTCACCGTCCGAACAGGTTTTCCTTGCGGAAAAAGACGGCAGGTTGGCCGCCTTTATCGTTTGGCAGAACCTGCCCGACGAATCCGAACTGCACCTGATTGCCACCGCTCCTGCATACCGCCGCCAGGGTGTCGCGTCCGCAATGCTCGAATATTGGTTCGCACATCTGCCCAAAGGCACGCAACGCCTGCTGCTTGAAGTCCGCGCGGGCAATATCGGCGCGCAGGCGCTGTACGCGGCACACGGCTTTACCGATGCGGGCAGGCGGAAAAAAACTATTACCGTACAGCCGACGGTAAAAACCGAAGATGCCGTCTTAATGGAGAAAAATATGTTAAGCGCGCGCTACCTCCACCTGCACGAAGCCTTGGATTTGGGGCCCGATGTGGTTGAAACGGGGAGCTGTCGTCCTACCGTCCGCAACATTGCCGGAAAGCCCGACACAAATCCGCCCGCAAAAAGCAAACCGTCCTCAGCATTCCGCAGCATCCGTCCGAACAGCATGCCGGTCAGGCACGGCTCAAAACCATGAAAGTGTTGGAAACAGCCGCCGTACATACGCGCAAACCCGTGCCTGAAACCGAAACGCCTCTGTCCGGCGTTTCAGACGGCATCGCCCCCATTTCCGCCGCTTCTGGCATAACCAAACTTGCCGTCGTCAGCCTGTGTCCGCCGACCGAGGATATGGTTTACGGGCAACTGTTCCACGGCAAAGCAGGTGTCCTGCTTGACAACATACTCAAAGCCGTAGGACTGGATGCCGCTTATGTACACAAGACCAGCTGGGTGAAAACCGCCGCCGTCGGCAACCCGATGCCGTCTGAACAGGCCATCGCGAATGCGTTGGGTCAAATCACCAGGGAACTCGACGGCTGCCGCGCCCCGGCCGTCCTTTTCCTCGGGCAGGCTTTTGTCCAGCCTGAACGGCAAACGATGGTTGAAACTTTGTGCGGCAGCCGACCCTTCTTCATCATCGACCATCCCGCCCGGCTTTTACGCCAACCCGAACTCAAAGCCCGAAACTGGCAGGTGTTGAAACAGTTGAAACGCGCCTTGCAGGTAGGCGGCAGTTGAAGCAGGCCGCACGGGGCGGTAGAATCACAACTGCATCGCAATACCTGACAGAAAGCAAAAAAATGACCGATTTCCGCCAAGATTTCCTTAAATTCTCCCTCGCCCAAAACGTCTTAAAATTCGGCGAATTTACCACCAAGGCAGGACGGCAGTCGCCTTACTTCTTCAATGCCGGCCTCTTTAACGACGGCTTGTCCACGCTGCAACTGGCAAAATTCTATGCACAATCCATCATTGAAAGCGGCATCCAATTCGATATGCTGTTCGGCCCCGCCTACAAAGGCATTATTTTGGCGGCGGCAACTGCAATGATGCTGGCGGAAAAAGGCGTGAACGTCCCATTTGCCTACAACCGCAAAGAAGCTAAAGACCACGGCGAAGGCGGCGTGTTGGTCGGTGCGCCGCTTAAAGGGCGCGTGCTGATTATCGACGACGTGATTTCCGCTGGCACATCCGTACGCGAATCAATCAAACTGATTGAAGCGGAGGGTGCAACCCCCGCCGGTGTCGCCATCGCGCTCGACCGCATGGAAAAAGGCACCGGCGAATTGAGCGCGGTTCAGGAAGTGGAAAAACAATACGGTCTGCCCGTCGCCCCCATCGCCAGCCTGAACGATTTGTTTATCCTGTTGCAAAACAACCCCGAATTCGGACAGTTCCTCGAACCCGTCCGAGCCTACCGTCGGCAGTACGGCGTAGAATAAAAACAAAGCATATGCCGTCTGAACCACCTTACGTCTCAGACGGCATCAAACCCTGACATACACGAGGAAATACCATGCCCGCCTGTTTCTGCCCCCCACTGCAAAAACCCGTCTCTGGGTCAAAGAAACCCAGCTCAATGTCGCCCAAGGCTTCGTCGTCTGCCAAAAATGCGAAGGGATGTTTAAAAGCCAAAGACCATTTGGCAAGCACGAAAAGAACCTATATTCAACGATTTGCCCGAGGCTGTTTCGGATGTCAAACTCGTTCACCGTATCGGCACGCACGCTATTGGCAAGAAACAGATTTCCCGCGACGAAATCGCCGACATCCTCAACGGCGGTACAACCCTGCACGATACGCCGCCTGCGCCTGCCGCCGCCCCTGTGTCCCCCGGATTGCCGAGCCGTCGGCCGCCCCTGTACGTCAGGAAGGGTTCAACTGGACTATTGCCGCCCTGTTTGCCTTTATCGTCCTCATCATGCAGCTTTTCTACCTCACGCTCTTATAAAAAAACGCCATGCCGTTTGAGCCCCTGCTTCAGACGGCATATCGTTTAAATCTTTGCAGGCCGGGAATCAAAAACAGACATTGTCAAACCTGCCGCCTATCGGGCGAACAAAACTTCCTCCCATCCTAAACTGCCTTCGCCATCATCTGTCTGAATTTCCGATATAATCCGCCTTCTACTGTTCAGACGGCATATTGATGAAATCCTACTCCGATACCTATCTCCATTTCGAAAATCTCGAATCTCCCGAAACGCAAGATTTTGCCGCCGCGGCGCATGCCGAAACGCGTGCCCGTTTTTTAGAAAACGACAAGGCGCGCGCATTGTCCGACGGCATTTTGTCGCAGTTGCAGGACACGCGGCAGATTCCGTTTTGTCAGGAACACCGCGCGCGGATGTACCATTTCCATCAGGACGCGGAATATCCGAAGGGCGTGTACCGCGTGTGTACGGCGGCGACCTACCGTTCCGGCTATCCCGAGTGGAAAATCCTGTTTTCGGTGGCGGATTTCGACGAGCTGCTCGGCGACGATGTGTATCTGGGCGGGGTGTCGCACTTGGTGGAGCAGCCCAACCGCGCGCTGTTGACCTTGAGCAAGTCGGGCAGCGATACGGCTTATACGCTGGAAGTGGATTTGGAAGCGGGCGGGCTGGTCGAGGGCGGTTTTCATTTTCCGGCGGGGAAAAACCATGTGTCGTGGCGCGATGAAAACAGCGTGTGGGTGTGTCCGGCTTGGGACGAACGCCAGTTGACCGAATCGGGCTATCCGCGCGAGGTGTGGCTGGTGGAACGCGGCAAGAGTTTCGAGGAAAGCCTGCCGGTGTATCAAATCGATAAAGGCGCAATGATGGTGAACGCGTGGCGTTATCTCGATCCGCAGGGTTCGCCGATTGATTTGATTGAAGCGTCGGACGGTTTTTACACCAAAACCTATTTGCAGGTGTCGGCCGAAGGCAAGGAGAAACCGTTGAACCTGCCTAATGATTGCGACGTGGTCGGCTATCTGGCGGGACATCTTTTGCTGACATTGCGCAAGGACTGGAACCGCGCGAACCAAAGCTATCCGAGCGGCGCGCTGGTGGCGGTGAAAATTGAAATCGCGGGCGAACTCGGGCGCAGCGCAGCTTTTGTTTGCGCCCGATGAAACGCAGGCATTGGAAAGCGTGGAAACGACCAAGCGTTTTGTGGTGGCGAGCCTGCTGGAAAACGTACAGGGTCGTCTGAAAGCGTGGCGTTTTACCGATGGCAAATGGCAGGAAGTCGAACTGCCGCGCCTGCCTTCGGGCGCGTTGGAAATGACCGACCAGCCGTGGGGCGGCGACGTGGTTTACCTTGCCGCCAGCGATTTCACCACGCCGCTGACGCTGTTTGCGCTGGATTTGAACGTGATGGAACTGACCGTCATGCGCCGTCAGCCGCAGCAGTTTGATTCAGACGGCATCAACGTGCGGCAGTTTTGGGCGCTTTCGGCCGACGGCGAGCGCATTCCTTATTTCCACGTCGGCAAAAACGCCACGCCCGACACGCCGACTTTGGTTTATGCCTACGGCGGTTTTGGCATTCCCGAATTGCCGCATTATCTGGGCAGCGTCGGCAAATATTGGCTGGAAGAGGGCAATGCCTTTGTGTTGGCGAACATCCGCGGCGGCGGCGAATTTCGGCCCGCGCTGGCATCAGGCGGCGCAGGGAATCAGCAAACATAAAAGCGTCGATGATTTATTGGCAGTCGTGCGCGATTTGTCCGAACGCGGCATGAGTTCGCCCCAAACACATCGGTTTGCAGGGCGGCAGCAACGGCGGCCTGATTACCGCCGCCGCCTTCGTGCGCGAACCGCAAAGCATCGGCGCGCTGGTGTGCGAAGTACCGCTGACCGACATGATCCGTTATCCGCTGCTGTCCGCCGGTTCAAGTTGGACGGACGAATACGGCAATCCGCAGAAATACGAAGTCTGCAAACGCTGGCTGGGCGAATTGTCGCCGTATCACAATCTTTCAGACGGCATCGATTATCCGCCAGCGCTCATTACCACCAGCCTCAGCGACGACCGCGTCCATCCCGCCCACGCGCTCAAGTTCTACGCCAAACTGCGCGAAACCTCCGCGCAATCGTGGCTCTACGCGCCTGACGGCGGCGGCCATACCGGCAACGGCACCCAACGCGAATCCGCCGACGAACTTACCTGCGTATTGCTGTTTTTGAAAGAGTTTTTGGGGTAGAAGCAAGCAGCAGGACTGACCGTTTTGTAAAGTTGAGAAACAAAATACTCTTGTTTCGGCAAGTGAAAAGAAGGCCGTCTGAAAAACGAATATTAAAGTTTTTCAGACGGCCTTCTTTTCTTTTAACTTTCAACATATCCCGATAAAATGGACACTTTGTAAGTGATCATTGATGGAAGACGCAATTATGGCAACCGAACCGAAAAATTATACACGATTTAGAAAAATAATTTCAAACAAAACAATATATTAAAAACTCAAACAAATCTTTCCCGAAGTCTTTTGCGAAGACCAAATCGACTTTGAGAAACTCAAACTCGTCCTTGGCGCAGAAAACCTTGCCGGTGTGGGCGAACGTTATCAACTCGATGCTGTAGAAACTAGTAGCGTTGTTTACAGTATTTCCAGGAGAATACTGAAACATGAACATGCACAAACACCCGTCTCACCCCGTCTCTGGATTTGGATATCCTCAACGGCATCATGCGCCAAGCCGTGTTGCAGCAGCTGCAAACCTACTTGGGCGCGGACACCATCATCGAAACACACATCACCCGCGATATGCTCGAACGCGCAGAAAAAATCCGCCTCTCCAACGCCTTGAGAGGCGTGTTTGAGGCGGATTTGGTGTACTAGGAACAATCAATGATTTCTCGGAAATGGATAAAGCCTGAAGGCGATTATTCGTTAGACGGTTTATCTGTCTGAGACTTGTGCGTTTGCAATATGCTCACTACCTTACCCTCATAACGCTGGCGTAACCACGCCTGCATCCGCTCGTAATCTTTGGCAGGTAGTGGCTGCTCCAATTCGAGAGAGACAACGACGATATCGTCATATGTATCTGTCTTCGGTTCTGCGTTTTTTTGGCTTTCAGACTGTTCGGAAACAGGCGTTGTTTGCGCTTTATCCCAAGCCAAGCCGCGTCCGACAATGATTTTTTCCGCTTCCGGATATTGGGCTTTTAATTCCTTAAGTACCGCAGCATCGTCAGCACCGGCGGTATCGGCAGTTTTGCCCGCAAGCACGGTATCGATGTAGGCTTGCTGCTCTTTCAGATCATTTTGCTGCTGAACCGAGTTGTTTTGGCTTGCCAGCAATTCTTCGATTTTGGCATCGTCCCCTCCCGCATAAACCACGTTTACCTTCGGCGCTTTCACACCTGACGCTTCAAGGCTTTTCACCAGCAAGGCGGAAATTTTCTCGGCATTGCCCGTTCCATTGACAATCAGATCGACTTTATTTTCTCTATAGTTCAACATCTTACGCAGTACGAAAAAACCTTCCTGTTGCTTCGCAGTGGCAATGGCAGCATTGGCTCTGGTGTTGAAGATTTCCTGACTCACCAGTCTTGATGCCATATATCCGCTCGGAATCATCACTGTCAACACTACGGCTGTGATAATAATACGGTGTAGTCTGCGTTTGGTCTCACTTACCAGCCCCCTGCGCGGCAGCTTGAGCAGCTTGGAAAACAACAAGGTCGCAAAAGCGATGAATACGCAGTTGATGGCAAAAAGATATGAAGCACCGAGAAAGTAGTGCCAGTTGCCATGTGCCAGTCCGTAGCCCGCAGTACACAGGGGCGGCATCAATGCGGTAGCAATCGCCACACCCGGTATGGCATTGCCTCCTTCTTTTCGAGTCAGCGCTACAATACCCGCACTACCGCCGAAGAAGGCAATCAACACATCCCAAAGGGTCGGCTGAGTACGCGCCAAAATCTCGCTTTGCGCCTCTTTAAGCGGGGTTAACAGGAAATACAACGTAGCGGTAATCAAGCTGATGACGACGAATATAATAATATTGCGCACGGCTTGACGGATCAGCGCAGTATCCCCTACCGCCAAACCGTAACCCATACCTACAATCGGCCCCATCAACGGCGAAATCAACATCGCGCCGATCACTACCGCCGTGCTGTTTACATTCAGACCGATACTCGCCACGGCAATGGCAAACATCAATACCCACATATTGGTTCCGGACACCCGAGTATTGGCGCGGATGGCGGCATCAATTTTATCGGGATGAGCCTGGTCATGCGCAAGATTGAACACATCTTGCAACTTGGTCATGGCACCATTGTCTTCTTTTGGCTGATTTTCTTGTTCTTGCATTTTCATCCTTAAATCAATCTTAACGATGGTCTCTGAATATTTAATTAACTGGAATTTTGGATACTGGTAATTATGCTTTATACTGATTTCAAATATGATTAAGCAGATACCTTGCAGAAGGTTAGCATACACATGAAAACGCTGACAACGCTGATCCTGCGTAGGCCTTCACGAAACCAGCAGACGCGTTTTGCCTGATTCCAAAAGTTCTCAATGCCGTTAATGTGGTTCTGACGGTCTGCAAATTCCTTGGAATGGTTGATGCGGTAATGAATAAAACCGCTCACGTCCAACTTATCGGAGCTGCTCAGACTATCGGTATAAACAATACTGTCCGGCATAATTTTCTGTTTGATAACAGGCATCAAAGTATCGGACTTGGCATTGTTTACGACAACGGTATAGACCCGTCCGTTGCGTTTCAGAATGCCGAAGACAACCACTTTTCCTGCCGCACCGCGATCACGTCTGCCTTTACGCCGTCCGCCGAAATAGCTTTCGTCCAGCTCGACAGGGCCCTCAAAAACCTCATCGGCAGCCAAGGCCAAATGATAGTTGATAACCGTGCGGATTTTTACGGTAGAACAGTGCTGCCGAATTGAGATGGATACCCAAAATATCGGCGGCAGAACGGGCGGTAACTTCCAGTACAAAAAAAAACGGAGCAGTTCTTTTTGTACTTTTTTCTTTAATTTGCAGTGTGTTATCTTCATACTTTGAGGGTAACATATCTGCTAATCTAGTACAGCCCTTATATAATTCTGCTAGTCTAGAGTCTGTATATTACATTTATTTTTTTAGGGTCTGCTAGCCAATTTCTTGTTCCCTTCATTATTTTTATCTTCTGAAAGAAAATTATTTTTTTCCATGCTATTAATATTAATGATATGATTTTTTTATTTAAAAATAATTTTTTTCCATATAAAATTTCCGGTTTGTAATAGCAAGAGTCTGAAGCAAATCCTTGCCCGTCAATATAAGAAAAAAATAAATGTTATCATCCTCCTTATAATATTCTAAAACCAATCCGGATATTAATTTATCAAAAATTCCTTTTCATTTTCATCTTTCATGACTAAAAATATAATTAGTAGGCCAACCTTTATCGTAAACATATTCAAACTGATAGTTCCCGAAACTCTCGATATCCAAACTAAAAAAAAGAAGAAAAAGCAAAATGATAGCCAATACAAAAAAACAAATAAGAACAAAAAAATAGCAAAATTTTTCAACTTAGTTAACAACATTTACCTCTCCTTTAAACTCAATTCTAAAAAGATACTCCCTGCTGTTTGCCGCCCTGCTGTCCGTGTACGCACAGACCGATGTTTCTGTTTCAGACGACCCCAAACCACAGGAAAGCACCGAATTGCCGACCATCACCGTTACCGCCGACCGCACTGCGAGTTCCAAGACGGCTACACCGTTTCCGGCACGTACACCACGCTCGGGCTGCCCATGACCCCTGCGCGTGTGTCGCCGACAACCTTTCGCTGATTTTGGGCGGACGATACACCCGTTACCGCACGGGAGGCAGCTACGACAGCCACACCAGCGGCACGCCCACCATCCGCGCCAACCGTTTCACCCCCTACACAGGCATCGTGTTCGACCCTGACCGACAACCTGTCGCTTTACGGCTCGTACAGCAGCCTGTTCGTCCCACAATCGCAAAAAGACGAACACGGCAGCTACCTGAAACCCGTAACCGGCAATAATCTGGAAGCCGGCATCAAAGGCGAATGGCTTGAAGGCCGTCTGAACGCATCCGCCGCCGTGTACCGCGCCCGTAAAAACAACCTCGCCACCGCAGCAGGCCGCGACCCGAGCGGCAACACCTACTACCGTGCCGCCAACCAAGCTAAAACCCACGGTTGGGAAATCGAAGTCGGCGGCCGCATCACGCCCGAATGGCAGATACAGGCAGGTTACAGCCAAAGCAAAACCCGCGACCAAGACGGCAGCCGCCTGAACCCCGACAGCGTGCCTGAACGCAGTTTCAAACTCTTCACCGTCTACCACTTCGTCCCCGAAGCTCCTAGTGGCTGTACCATCGGTGCGGGTGTGCGCTGGCAGAGCGAAACCCACACCGACCCCTGCCACGCTCCGCATCCTCAACGCCACCAAAGCCCTGTGCCGCCGCCAACAGCCGCCAGAACGCCGACATCATGGAACGTCACCGCTTCAATCCGTGTGCCGAACTGTCGCTGAACGTGGACAACCTGTTCAACAAACACTACCGCACCCAGCCCGACCGCCACAGCTACGGCGCACTGCGGACAGTGAACGCGGCGTTTACCTATCGGTTTAAATAAGGTTGTCTGATACTGCGCTTTAGCTTCGCAGAAGCTGCACTTTCAGACGACCTTTGGAGCACCACAGGTACACGCATTTAAGGAATGCCGTCTGATGCCTGCCTCAATAACGCATCATGTTGCCGTCAATCTCGGCCGCCCATGCATCGATGCCGCCCTGAAGGTTGTACAGGTTTTCAAACCCCGCATCGGCCAAATACATCGCCGTATGCAGGCTGCGGATACCGTGATGGCAATACACCACAAGCGGCACGCCGTCGTCCGGCAGCTCGTTCTGCCGTAGCGGAATCAGATTCATCGGGATATGTACCGCATCGGGCAGCGAACAAATCGCCGCTTCTTCATCCGTACGCACGTCCAACAGTCGGAACGCCCGTCCCTCATCCATCCAAATTTTCAGCGCCAACGGCGAGAGTTGTACAATATCCATCGGGCTTCCTTTCTCCAATCAAGCAAAATGCCGTCTGAAACGCAATCTGCTTTCAGACGGCATCACAATCCGAACATCAAAAATTAAAACTGTCGAAAGGATGGGCATCCTTGTCGGTCAAATTGGCCACCAAAGTATCGAACAGCGCCTTCTCTTCAAACGTATCGCCTTGACGCGTAATCAAAAAGCGCACGTTGAACAGGCTTGCGTCCTACGATAACCACCATGCGTCCGCCATCTTTTTAACTGTTGTTTCAACACATCAGGCACCATATTGACCGCACCACCGACGTAAAACCGCATCAAACGGCGCACCTGCGGAAAGTTCGGTCAACCCGTTATTTTGCACATAATCGATGTTTTCCAAAGACAAGCCGTCCAAAACCGCTTTGGCGCGCTTTTTGCTGTTCGGCATCGAGGTCGTCCGAAACCACTTTGCCCGCCAATTTTGCCAAAAGCGCGGTCGCATAGCCCGAGCCCGTACCGATTTCCAAAAACTGTATCGTTTTTTTAGTCAGCTTCAAGCCTTGCGCCAACCGGGCCACGACTTTCGGCTCCAGCATCTTGTGACCGTTGGCAAGCGGCAGTTCCATATCCGCATACGCCAAAACCCTGCAAGGCCTCATTGACGAAAAAGTTCGCGCGGAATCTCCTCCAATGCGTCCAACACATCAAAAATCCAATACATCCCAAGGCCTAACCTGCTGCTCGACCATGTTGAAGCGCGCTTTATCAAAAATCCATTTTATGCTCCGTCAAGTACCTGTTTTACTCATGACATACATTATAAAACTTCAATAAGCACATCGCCAACCTTCAGACGGCATTACACAGACCGGAAATGAAATAAATCATTCATATCCGCTCCCGTTATTGCTAAGCCACCGCATATCCACTAAACTGCATGTCAACTTCGCATACACGCGGTTAAACAGCAGGGAGCAGACAAGATGTATCACGAAATCGGAATGTGGGATCAGAAATGGGTCATCGGCAACTGGAAAATGAACGGCCGACTCAAAACAACAATGCACTCATGCACCGCTTCCGCATCATGCCCGCCGCCGAACGCGTCCTGATTGGACTCGCAGCGCCGACCGTTTACCTGCTGCAACTGCACAATGCCATGCAGATCGTACTCAATAACCGTATCCTTACCTGCGCCCAAGACGTCAGCCGCTTTCCCGGCAATGGCGCATATACCGGCGAAGTGTCCGCAGAAATGCTCGCCGATATCGGCACCGACATCGTCCTTATCGGACACTCCGAACGCAGCCTTTATTTTGGTGAGAAAAACGAAATCCAACGTCGCAAAATGGAAAACGTCCTTAACGCCGGACTTATTCCCCTTTTATGCGTCGGCGAAAGCTTGGAAGAACGCGGAGCCGGTAAAGAACACGAAGTCATCGCCCACCAGCTTTCCATCCTGCAAGGTTTGAACACCAAAAACATTGCCGTTGCCTACGAACCGGTATGGGCAATCGGTACCGGAAAAGTCGCCACCGTAGAACAAATTGCCGACATGCACGCATTCATCTACAAAGAAATCTTGTCTTTGTGCGGAAGCGATGTTAGAATTCGCGCTCTTTACGGCGGAAGTGTGAAAGCGGATAACGCAGCCGACATCTTTGCAGTACCTCATGTAGACGGCGCATTGGTTGGCGGCGCGTCATTATCATATGATTCATTTGCCGCCATTATCAACGCAGCACAAGCCTCGTAGAAAAACATGGAAGCTTTTAAAACCCTTATCTGGATTATTAATATTATTTCCGCTTTGGCCGTCATCGTGTTAGTATTGCTGCAGCACGGTAAAGGGGCGGATGCGGGTGCCACCTTCGGGTCAGGCAGCGGCAGCGCACAAGGCGTATTCGGCTCTGCCGGCAATGCCAACTTCCTCAGCCGCTCAACAGCTATCGCAGCAACTTTTTCTTTGCAACCTGCATGGCTATGGTGTATATTCACACCCACACAACAAAACATGGTTTGGACTTCAGCAGCGTACAACAAACGCAACAGGCTCCCAAACCGGCAGTTCCTGTTAAAAACAATACCGAACCTGCTGCACCTGTTCCTCAGCAGCAGTAAATAAAAGTAATTCAAATGCCGACATGGTGAAATTGGTAGACACGCTATCTTGAGGGGGTAGTGGCCGTAGGCTGTGCGAGTTCAAATCTCGCTGTCGGCACCAACACACGAAAACGCTTAGAAATTCTAAGCGTTTTTTTTTCGTTTAATCCTGTCTAATGCCGTTAACCAAGCCTAATAAATACAAGGCTTTCAGACTGGTTGCTATCCTATTGTCTTCTTCCTGATTGTATAATTCCGTTTAATTCAGCCTAATTGAAGTAACCTAAAATTTACGGTATCTTTTGCGGTATCTGAAAAAAATACCTCGAAAAAAATACCGTAAAAATGAAGCTGAACGACCGACAAATCAAAAACGCCAAGCCTGCCGAAAAACCGTTTAAGCTGAATGACGGCAAGGGCTTGTATCTGTATATCAATACGAGCGGCGGGAAGTTATGGCGGTTTGATTTTTCGCATAACGGCAAACGTAAAACGCTTTCAATCGGCAAATATCCAACCATATCACTGGTAGAAGCCCGCCAAGCCGCCGAAAACGCCCGCCGTTTGCTTGTATCGGGGCAAGACCCCAGCGAAGCCAAGCAACAGGAAAAGCGCGAACGGCAAGCCGCCGCCTTGAATACCTTTGAATCAATCGCCCGCCGCTGGCATACCGACAATCTACACCGCTGGAAAGAAAACCACGCCGCCCGCGTCATTTCAGACTTTGAAAAAGACGTTTTCCCCGCAATTGGAGAAATACAGATAACGGAAATCAGCGTATCAGACGTGAAAGCCGTTATATCCGCCATCATTGCACGGGGCGCAACCGTTACCGCCGAAAAAGTCAGGCAATGGATAGGGGCGGTTTACCAATACGCCGCCATGCTGGAAATTACCGACCGCAACCCCGCCGCCGTGTTACGCGGGCATTTCGAGCAAGCCAAGACCGACCATCGCCCCGCTTTTGCCCCGTGAAGAACTGACCGAGTTTTTTTCCGCCGTCTGATACTGGCAGAGATTGAGCCGCAAAACAGAATAGCCCTGATTTTGAATATGCTGACCTTTTTACGAAGCACGGAACTAAGGGGCGGACAATGGAATGAAATAGACTTTGACGCGGCAATGTGGACAGTTCCAGCCCAGCGAATGAAGCACGAGAAGACTGCGCCGAAACCATCCCATGCCGTCCCGCTGGCTGACTGGACGCTTGAACTTTTGGCAGAATTGAAAGAGCTTACCGGCAATACGCCGTTTCTGTTTCCGAGCCGTACTAAGACGGACGGCTTTATCAGCGACGCAACCATCAGCCGAATCATTGAGCGCATGGGCTATAAAGGCAGAGTAACCCCGCACGGTTTCCGCTCGCTTGCCAGCAGCGTTTTGAATGAACAAGGATTCAACCCTGACGCGATAGAACGGCAGCTTGCCCACATTGAAAACAACAAAATCCGCGCCGCCTACAACCGCGCCGATTATCTGAACGAGCGCAAAGAGTTTATGCAGTGGTATAGTGATTTTTTTGCGGGAACAATACCGCCAAGCATTAAGATTGATTGAGCACGGCACGCGGAATTAACGTATTTTTTCGCCGCCGTTGCCAAAAATCTTTACGACAGATGGCGGCGGGAATTTTTCGTAGAAAATTTCCCAAATAATGATAAAAAAATTCATAAGATGAAATAAATTCACATAAAATCGTTCAAAATACAAGTTAACTAACATTTACATAATTTACATAACAACAGTTTTAGAAGAATGTTTTTTTAATGCTTGTAAAAATTGGCATATAAAAAAATAACAGCCTGTCCATTATTCTTTCGTGTTTTTCTGAAAAAAAGTGCAACATTGTTGCACTTTTTTATTGAAATATTTTGAAATATTTCGCTAAAAAGTGAAACGTTGTTTCACTTTTTCAATAAGTTACCGACTTTTTAACACGGCTTAATGTTGCTATCTTATTCGCTTGTCGTCTAATTCAATCTATCTGAAAGCAAGGAAGTTTAAATATGAACGATACAAGCAGGATTTTTAAGAGCCAAAAGCAGCGGCGGAAAAATTGGGTATATCTACCGCGACACTTTGGAATAAGGCAAATCTCAAAAGCCGCCATTACCGCCCTCGATTTTCCCCAGCCCGTCAAAATATCAGACAACGTTACAGGCTGGATTGAGAGCGAAATCACGGCATACATCGAAAAAAATGCGCCGCCCAGCGCAAAGATACAGGAGCAGCAGCATGAAGACTGCCTATCAGACCATGAAAGAAGCAGAAGCCGCATTCAGCCGTTTAGCAAAGCTGGAACAGCAACAAGCCGCTAAAGAAGCCAAGCACAAAGCCAAGATTCAGGCATTGACCGACAAACACGCCGCTGATATTGAGCCGCTGGCAAGCGAACAAACCGCTATCCGCGCCGCGCTTGCCGACTATGCCGCCGCCCACCGCGACGAACTGACCGCCAACGGCAAAACCAAGACCGCCTCTATCGGCAAAGGTCGTCTGAAATGGCGTAAACAGCCTGACAAGCTGGAAATCACGGGCGATACGGAAACCATCATTGCCGCCCTGAAACGCCGCCGCTTGAGCCGCTTTATCCGCGTAAAAGAAGAATTGAACAAATCCGCCATCATTGCCGAAATCGGCAAACTGAAAACACCGATAGACGGTATCAAAACTGTATCAGGCGGCGAAGTATTGAGTATTGAAACAGGGGCATGACATGGACAAAAGAACAACAACCAGCGGCGATGAGATTTTTAAGCGCAATTTCCGACAAATGCGCCGAAGTATTGAAGAATTTGGGCATAAATTCAGCCCATGCACACCGCGCCGCTATTGCCGTTGCAGACAATATTTCTTTTGAGTTCGGCGGGCAGCTTGTCTATTTCAAGCAGTGCAAAAAAGAAGATATTGAAGAGAGAAACCTAACCATTATCGAAGAATACAAAAGCGGCTTGATGACCGTAGGGGAAATCGCCCGCAAATACGGAATTTCCATGCAGTCGGTTTATGTGATTTTAAGAAAGGCAAAAATGAATCTTGAAATCAAGCGTTTTCAAATTTCAAAAGTCGGAACGCATACCGATTCACGCGGCACGAAACATATTTTTTAGCAGCGAAAAGCTGCAAGCCGTAGCTGACGAGTACAACCGCCGAAAAGCGGCAAAGGGCAAAAGCGCGCCCCTGTTCATCGGGCATCCGTCCATGTTGAAAACCCCGCCAAAGCCTTTGGGCTTGGTTACTGAATTGACCTTTTCAGACGGCAAACTATACGCGGAAGCGTATTCAACCGACGAACTGACCGACCTAATACGACGCGGCGTTTATAAGCACTGTTCGGCAGGTTTCGACTTATTGAAGGGCGGCGGCTTGAAACTGAATCACGTTGCCTTTCTCAACAATCCAGCCGTGAAAGGCATGGACGCGCTGGATTTTGACGCAGGGCAGGCGGGATACATCACATTTGAAACCGAAATATGCCAGTTTTCCGCGCCTGAATATCCGAGCGAAGCGCACCGACTGGACGCATACGCGCGAGCCTATATGCAGGAACACCCGCAAGCCGACTATGCCGCCGCCGTAAGAGCCTGTTTACATCTGACAAAAATACTGATAAAGGACAATGAAATGACTGTAATTGATACCGCAAAATCTGCCGTAAATGCTTTTAAAGCGCAAGCCGCCCAAATTCAAACAGAGCGCGAAAACACCGCCGCCGAAATCGGCAAACTGAAAGCAGAAATCAAGCGTTTGCGCGATATGCCTGTTTCCCGCGCTGATTTTAGTTTGATTTTAAAAGACCACATCAAGGCGCAATCGGAGCAGAGCGCAAGCCGCCTTGTTTCCGCCCTTGAACAGACAAAAACCAATTTTGACGGCGACGGCTTGGAATTTGACCGTTACAACCGCCGCCCGTTGGAATCGCTTGAATCCAATATTCATTCAGGCTGGCTTTTTTCAGGCATGAAAACCGATTATGACTTTCTGTCTTACAGCCAACTGGAAAAACGGGGCGGGCGGCATCCGTAGCCTGCTTTGCTTCCTGTTTCCCGACATCATCCACGACCGAATCATGCAGACGGTAAACGAAAAAATCGGCGACAAATGGGGCAATGACGACTTGCCGAGCGTAGCCGAACGCCGAGAAAAAATCATTGATATGCAAAATGAAATCAAAAGATTTAGAGGGGAAATTAGCCGAATTGGACGCGGCAATCAAAGAATTTGGGGCGCAAACCGCTTGACAGCGGCAAAAGGCGGGGCAATAATGCGCCTGTCGTCTTCAATAGGACGGACAGCCGTAGGAAGCTGAAACCAACTAGGCAAGTAAGCCGCTCAAAGAGTATCAGAGCTACCCAATAGCCCGAATACCCCAAGCGGCATTTTCTTATCTTGCATTCCCCCTGTTTTACCTTTTTCAATGGCAGGCAGGGGCAAAGAGGGCTTTATGCCCGCTGGTTCTAGTTGCCAGTTTCCTACCCTTTGCCCTTTGCCCGCCGCCCCACCGTGTAGGAACGGAAAGGCGGCATATCAGCCAACTAGAAAGGTAACAACATCATGGCCATCACACCCGAATTCACTAATTCAGAAATCCCACAATCATTCTTTCAAGGCGAACAGGATATTTATATCCTGAACGAAGCCGCCTACCGTCAAATCGAGCGCGTAGCCGATATGCTGGCAGCAATGGCAACTTATTCACGCGGACAGGATACGCGCGAAGAACAGCTATTCAATACTTTGTCTTTTGCTTCCGAGCTTCTCGAAAAATCCATTTCTTGGAACTGTATTTAATCCTTTGAATCGACCTTTTGCCATGCCTGAAACGGCAACGGCGGGATTTTTGCAGCCCGAAGAAACAAAAAAGCATTTCTGACCGCATTCTGACCGACCTAATACGCCTTTTTTACGCTTGGCAAGGGGTAGATATACCCGAAAGGCAAAACGCCATGAAATACGACCTTTCCGACCTCAAAGCCGCCGCACTTGGACGCTGGCAGGAAATCCACGCCGCATTAGGCATAGACCCCCGCTATTTGAATACGCGGCGGCATTGCCCATGTCCTTATTGCGGCGGTAAAGACCGCTACCGCTACACCGACCACCAACACGGCGGCGGCTTTATCTGCAATCAATGCACCCCGCAAGGCGGCAGCGGCTTTGATTTGCTTATGCTTGTTTTCGGCTATGACTTCAAGGAAGCCGCCCGCCAAGTAGCCGCCGTTTTGGGCTTTTTCAGACGATAGAGCGGGGCAATACCAAGCCTGCCGCCCCTTGCCGTCAGAACCCGCCGCGCCGATACAGGACAAACAGCCCGCCTTGCTGAAAACATGGCATGAAGCCTGCCCGTTGGACGGCAACGACCCCGCCAGCCTGTATCTTCAATCACGCGGCTTGCCGCCCTGATTCTTGGCAATGGACAGGCGGCGCAATCCGTTTTCATTCCGCCCTTTCCCTTTACGCCTTACGCGCCCTTGACGGATACACCGCCGCCCCTTTGCTGATTGGTTACTACCCCGCCATGATAGCCGCCGTTACCGATACGGGCGGCAGTCTTCAAGGTTTGCACCTGACTTACCTAGTCCCCGATTCAGACGACCCGCGACGCTGGCACAAACTGAACGCAACCCACCCCGAAACAGGCGAGCCGCTACCCGCAAAGAAAAATGCGGGCGCGATACCCTCGAAGCATTGCGAGGGGCAGCCGTAGCCCTAGCAGCCCCTGATAAGGACGGGCGGATTTTGGTATTAGAGGGCATAGAAACCGCCCTAGCCGCCCGCGCCTTGTTCGGTATTCCCGCCGTTGCCACCCTTTCCGCCATCGGGATGACCCGCTGGCAATATCCGCCAAATGCCCGCGCCCTGTTTATCGCCGCTGACAACGACAACAGCAAGACGGGAATCAAAGCCGCCGAAAGCCCAGCCCGCCGCGCCATTTCTGACGGATTGACCGCCGCCATATGGCAGAGCGATACGGCGGGATTCGACGCATTGGACGAATACAACACCCGCCAAGCAGACAAAAAAAGCCGTCTGAAACCCTGATTCAGACGACCGAAAGCTACATTTTTCCATTCAAGGATACTGCCATGCTACACCAAAGCAAAAACGACAGCCAAAACCGCCGCCCCCGCAAATGATACGCTGTCGGAATTTGAAACCTTTACCATTAAAACCCCGTTACGAATGCACGAAAAACGGAGTTTACTTTATCGGCATAAAGACCGATAAAGACGGCAACACGAGCGAAGCCGCCCCGCTTTGGCTTTCCGACCCGATACGGCTTATCGGGCGCGGCATAGACAGCGGCGGCAATCATTACCGCATTATCGAATACAGAGACCGCCTGACCCGCCAAACCAAACAAGCCGCCCTGTCTGCCGCCGATATAGGCACAAATCAAGGCTGGCAGCGTTTGCAGTCATACGGTTTGACTGTCTTATCGGGCAGAGCCAAGCGCGAAAGACTGGCAGACTACCCTACAAACCGACGGGCAGGACACCCCATACACCGTAACCGCACAAGCAGGCTGGCATGGCAACGCCTACATCTTACCCAGCGGCGAAACCATACAGCTCGAACACGCCCCCAAAAAGGGCAGGCGAAAACCATTTATAACGGCGACAAAAAGCCAAGCTGCCGCATACGCCCCAGCGGGAACGCTGGACGACTGGAACGCCGCCATCGGCAAACACCTGACAGGAAACAGCCGCCTTTGTCTTGCAGTCGGAACAGCCCCAGCCGCGCCCCTGATTGAGCTTTTTAGGATTGGAAGCGGGCGGATTCCATCTTTTCGGCGACTCACGAGACGGCAAATCTACCGCCGCCCGCGCCGCATTGAGCGTATGGGGAAACCCCGCCGCCCTGATGCAGACTTGGACAGGCACGGCACACGGATTCAGCAACTTAGCCAACGCCCGTAATGACGGCTTGCTTGTATTGGACGAAATCGGACAGGCAAACCCCCGCCAAGTAGCCCATACCGCCTATTCTGTCATCAACGGTATATCCAAAGTACAGGGCGCGAAAGACGGCGGCAACCGAGAATCGACCCGCTGGAAAGTCTTATTGTTTTCCACAGGGGAAAAGCCGCTTGAAAACTTCGTAGAGCGCGGCGGCGAAAAATGGCAGGCAGGGCAGGCAGCCCGCTTGCCGTCTATCCCCAGCAATGCAGGGAAAGGATTAGGCATTTACGACACTTTGCATGACTTCGAGAGCGGGGCATTATTGAGCGAACACATCAACCAATCAGCCGCCGCCAACTATGGCACATTGGGGCGCGCCCTGATTGCCCTGATACAAAATACCCCTGAATCCGTAGCGACCGCCCGCGCCTTGCAAGACGACTTCATGCAGACCCTGCCCGCATTGAATGGACAGGCGCGAACAGTAGCATTACGCCTAGCCACCACCGCCGCCGCGCTGGAACTTGCCGCCCGCGCCCGCCTGATACCGTTGCCCGTAGGCGGCGGAATTGCCGCCATCAAACAATGCTTTGAAGACTGGCACGAACGGACGGGGGGCGGCAAATACGAAGACCGCGCCATTATCGGACAGGCAGCGGCATTCATGGATATAAACGCCCTGTCTATGCGCTTTTCCGATTGGAACAGCCAAACCGTAAACCGCGACCACGCAGGATATAGGCGGCAAGAGGGGGAAACGGATGAATACTGGATTATTCCTGTTACCTTTGAAACCGAGATTTGCCACGACTTTGACAGGCAGAAAGTATGCGAAGTCCTACACGCTATCCAATGGCTGAAAAAGCCTGAAAGTCAAAGGGCTGGACGCACCAACGAAAACGGAAAGGCGCAATTAGCCGCTTTTACGTCTTAGCAGGGGAAGCCCCGCCCGATACCGACGAATAAACCAAGCCCGCCCGAACATTCAGGCGGGCTTTTTTGCGTTTGCGGGTTTTACCCGTCAATTTCAGACGACCTTAAAACATAAAACCGCCAAATTTGCGAAATGCGGGCATTTCCCTATCTGCCTATACCTACCTATACCCAAACAGCAAAACCCTGCCAAATTCCGCAAATTTGCCTAGCTACCATTCAAATTTTTGCCGCCAAGCCATACCACCACCAGAAACAACCTGCCGCCCGCGCCGAAAAACCTATATAGGAACACAAAAAAGTGTCGTTACCGTCGTTACCACAAAATTTTACAATATATAAGTACATGAATATAAATATAAAATATAGAGAAAAAAAGCGGTAACGACACCACCCCTTTTTATGTCGTTACCGTGTCGTTACCGTCGTTACCCTTTTTATTTTTCATAGACTTATCGTGTAAAAAAATTTGTAATTATCGACAGGTAACGACACAGATGCTTTATGTCGTTACCGTGAAAGCCTTTCCCTGTAAGGGTTTGCGGGCGCGGTAACGACGGTAACGACGGTAACAACACCTTTGTGTGTATATATAGCGTTTTTCTGAATCGGGATAACGTTGGAAGAAGTGGGATAATCCGAGATAACCGCCCGCTGATTGCCGCCAAATTTTCAGACGACCGAGCGCGGGGAAATGTGTATCATGAGAGCTACAAAAACACCGCCGAAAAATTTTTGACTTATACAAATTTACGGTATTTTTTTACGGTATTTTTGAGAAATTATTAAATTTAAAATTAATTAAAAACAATATATTAAGCAATCAATTCAAGACTCGCTGTCGCACCAACACACGAAAACGCTTAGAAATTCTAAGCGTTTTTTTCGTTTAATCCTGTCTAATGCCGTCAACCAAGCCTAATAAATACAAAGCTTTCAGACTGGTTACTATCCTACCATCCTCTTTCTGACTGTCCAACTCCGTCTAATTCATATTAATTGAGGCAACCAAAATTAGGGAGTATGTTTTTAGGGGGTATCTAAAAATACCCGTGAAGACATACCCCAGCTATGCCGCTGAACGATCGTCAAATCAAAAACTCCAAGCCCGCTGAAAAACCGTTTAAGCTGAATGACGGCAAGGGCTTGTATCTGTATATCAATACAAACGGCGGGAAGTTATGGCGGTCTGACTTTTCGCATAACGGAAAACGTAAAACGCTTTTAATTGGCAAATATCCGACCGTATCGCCGGCAGTAGTCTTCTTTACTGAATGATGTTTTTGAAACAATTGTTTGTCGACAATATATCGAAAGCCTAATCTGTTCAAAGGCGACATGCCATACGGATTTTTCAATGTTCTAAAACATAAGTTTTTTTCCTGTTGTCGATTTCAGACGGCCTTCCGATTTTTTTAGAACTTGGAATCAGGAATTTTGCTGGGGCGTGGGTGGGCGGTTTGGTATTTCTTCTGTCTGCAGAGTGGTCAGTTTTGCGGTCAGGATGTTGAGCAGGATGCCGTAGGCCGGCAGGAAGAAGAGGGTGCAGATGGTGAGTTTGAACAGGTAATCGACAAAAGCGATGCCCTGCCAGTTTGCCGCCATAAATTCATCGCTGCTTGCGTAGAAAGCAACGGCGAAAAATACCAACGTATCTAAGGCGTTGCCGATGACGGTTGATGCGGTCGGGGCAATCCACCACGCTTTCAGACGGCGTAATTTGTTGAATACAAAAAAATATCAAGGATTTGTCCGAGCGCATAGGCGGCAAAACTGGCTAAGGCGATGCGTCCGACAAAGGTGTTGAATTCGGACAGCGCGCCCAAGCCTGTCCAACTGCCGTTGTGGAACAAAACGGAAAAAGATGTAGGAAAGCAAAAGGGCGGGGAACATGACCCAAAAGATAATCCGCCGTGCCAAGTGCGAACCGAAAATGCGGACGGTCAGGTCGGTGGCAAGGAAGATGAAGGGAAAGGAAAATGCGCCCCAAGTGGTGTGGATGCCGAAAATTTGGAAGGGGAACTGCACCAGATAGTTGCTGGCGGCGATGATGAGGATATGAAAAAGCACCAGCCAGAAGAGTGCCTTCTGTTGCTGTGCGTCGGTAAATGCGTACATAAAAATCTTTCGGAAGAGCGTTCAGACGGCATATCGTATCGAAGGAATGCCGTCTGAATATGGGAAGGATGGTTTATTGTGCGTCGTGCTCAAACAGGCGTTTACGCGCCAATGTTTCGAACTCGGTGCCCTGCTTTGCCGTAATTGGCGAAAGGATGAATGGCGATGCCGCCGCGCGGTGTGAACTCGCCGAATACTTCAATGTATTTTCGGATCCATCAGGGCAATGAGGTCTTTCATGATGATGTTGACGCAGTCTTCATGAAAATCGCCGTGGTTACGGAAGCTGAAGAGGTAGAGTTTCAGGGATTTGCTTTCCACCATTTTGATGTGCGGAATGTAGCGTATGTAGATGGTGGCGAAGTCAGGCTGCCCTGTCATGGGGCAGAGGCTGGTGAATTCGGGGCAGACGAATTTGACGAAATAGTCGTTGTCGGGATGTTTGTTGTCGAATGCTTCGAGAATTTCAGGCGCGTAGCCGGTCGGATATTGGGTTTTTTTGATTGCCCAAAAGAGAGATGCCTTGCAGCTCTTCGTTGTTGCGGGACATGAGGGTTTCCTTAGTTTTTTAATGTGGGAGGTTTTCGAACCACGGGCGGCAATTGTAATATAAGTGGCGGTATTTGTGTAGTTTTCTTCGGTTAGTATGGGTAATTGCTTTACTCGGTGATGTGTGGATATAAATAGTTCTGTGAGGCCGGGCTGATACAGTTTGTTTGAATATTCATTCTAAATCATTAACTTGATTGAGTTATTGCCAGGGTATAGAATCCTAACCAATCTTTAATTGGTTTTTATTTATATAGTATTAGAAGTATTTGGAATTGGAATAATGACAACACATGCAGATGAAACGACAATTCAAAAACAGACAAGAAGCCAATAGCGCAAAAGTCAAACGCCAACGCCGCCTGCTGGTGTTAACGCTGCTGTTTGCGCTTGCCGCCGTCGCTGCCGTATCGGCGTTTTTTTATGGTGGCAGCACGAAGAGGAAACGGAAGATGCTTATGTTGCCGGACGCGTAGTTCAGATTACGCCGCAAACGGGCGGTACGGTGCGGAAGGTGTTGCATGATGATACGGATGTTGTGAAGAAAGGCGATGTGTTGGCCGTATTGGACGACGGTAATTATGTGTTGGCGTATGAACGGGCAAAAAAACGAGCTGATTCAGGCGGTGCGGCAAAACCGCCAGCAAAATGCCGCCACTTCTCAGGCGGGGGCGCAGGTTGCTTTGCGCCGGGCGGATTTGGCACGTGCGCAGGATGATTTACGCCGCCGGTCCGCTTTGGCAGAATCGGGAGCCGTGTCCGCCGAAGAGCTAGCACATGCCCGTGCGGCAGTGTCTCAGGCTCAGGCGGCAGTTAAGGCGGCTTTGGCGGAAGAATCTTCGGCGCGTGCGGCTTTGGGTGGTCAGGTCGCTTTGCGCGAACAGCCGGCGGTTCAGACGGCAGTCAGCAGGTTGAAAGATGCGTGGTTGAACCTTCAGCGGACGCAAATCCGCGCGCCGGTGGATGGTCAGGTGGCAAAGCGTTCGGTACAGGTTGGACAGCAGGTGGCGGCCGGTGCGTCGCTGATGGCGGTGGTGCCGTTGTCGGATGTGTGGGTTGATGCCAATTTTAAAGAGACACAGTTGAGGCGCATGAAAATAGGCCAGCCGGTCGAGCTTGTGTCGGATTTATACGGTAAACAAACCGTTTATCGCGGCAGGGTGGCAGGGTTTTCGGCAGGTACGGGCAGCGCGTTTTCGCTGATTCCGGCGCAAAATGCCACGGGTAACTGGATTAAAGTGGTGCAGCGTGTCCCCTGTCCGTATTGAATTGAACCGTGAAGATGTGGACAGGCATCCGTTGCGCATCGGTTTGTCGATGACGGTAAAAGTGGATATTTCCGCCGCAGGTGCGCCTATTTCAAAAACGCCGGATGCCGTGTTGCCGGAAACTGAAGGCACGGATTGGTCGGAAGCCGACAGGCTGGTGGACGAAATTCTTGAGCAATACGCGCATTGATGCCGTCTGAAACGGAGGACACAATGGATTATCCACCGCTTAAAGGTGCGGCATTGGTATGGATTACGCTGTCTTTGGGGCTTGCCGTATTTATGGAAGTTTTAGATACGACTATCGCCAATGTCGCCGTTCCCGTTATCGCCGGCAACCTCGGTGCGGCAACCACTCAGGGGACGTGGGTTATTACTTCTTTTGCTGTGGCAAACGCCGTTTCTGTGCCGTTAACGGGATTTTTTTGGCAAAACGTATCGGCGAGGTCAAACTGTTTACCGCCGCCGCCGTCGGTTTCGTCATCACATCGTGGCTGTGCGGTATTGCCCCCAACCTTCAGGCTTTGGTAATTTTCCGCATCTTGCAGGGCTTTATCGCCGGGCCGCTGATTCCCTTTATCGCAAAGCCTGTTAATGGCATCCTATCCTCCCGCAAAACGGACGCTGGCACTGGCATTGTGGGCAATGACCGTCGTTGTCGCCCCTGTTCTCGGGCCGATACTCGGCGGTTGGATTTCCGGAAACTGGCATTGGGGTTGGATTTTCTTCATTAATATCCCTATCGGTATCATATCGGCATGGATTACATGGAAACATTTGAAATATCGGGAAACGGAAACCGTTAAAATGCCAACCGACTATGTCGGGCTTACATTGATGGTAGTCGGTATCGGCGCGTTACAGATGATGCTGGACAGGGGTAAGGAACTCGACTGGTTCGCCTCTGGAGAAATCATTACCTTGGGCGTAGTCGCACTGGTGTGCTTGTCGTATTTTATTATTTGGGAATTGGGAGAAAAATATCCGATTGTCGATTTATCGCTGTTTAAAGATCGGAATTTTACCGTCGGCGTAATTGCCACCTCATTGGGTTTTATGGTGTATATGGGGACTCTGACCCTGCTGCCGTTAGTGTTGCAGACCAACCTGGGCTATACCTCCACGTGGGCAGGGCTTGCCGCCGCACCTGTCGGCATCCTTCCTATTTTCCTGTCACCCATTATCGGCAGATTCGGCAACAAGGCCGATATGCGCCTGCTCGTAACTGCCAGCTTCCTGACCTTTGCCTTTACTTTCTATTGGCGTACGGATTTTTATGCCGATATGGATATCGGCAACGTCATTTGGCCTCAGTTTTGGCAAGGTGTCGGTGTCGCCATGTTTTTTCTGCCGCTGACGACCATCACCTTGTCACACATGAAGGGAGGGCAGATTGCCGCTGCCAGCAGCTTGTCGAACTTCTTGCGCGTGCTTATGGGCGGGGTCGGCGTATCCGTCGTCAGCACCCTGTGGGAACGGCGTGAAGCGTTGCACCATACACGCTTTGCCGAACACATCACGCCCTATTCCGCGACATTACATGAAACGGCGGCGCATTTGTCCCAACAAGGCATTTCCGACATTCAAACCGCAGGTATTATCAACAATACCATTACCCAGCAGGGTTTCATTATCGGCTCGAACGAAATCTTTATGGCAGGCAGCTTGTTATTCATTATCATGATACCCGTCATATGGCTGGCAAAACCGCCGTTCCACAATAATGGAGGGGGAGGGCATTAATACTTCCTACCTCAACTCAAATGCCGTCTGAAAATACATGTGGAAACATGTTCAGACGGTATTTAAAATGCAGGCATCTGTGAAATCCGCTATAATCTCATTCCGTCTGTTTCGTATCGGCAAACGTTTCCCGAATGCAACAATCGGCAGGATAATTCGCGTAAAACAGCCGTTTTTCTCTAAAACACTTGAACTAACACTGTTTTTCGTGGTATAAATTACGTTTTACTATTTTAGAAGTTTGGAGACTAACCATGGCACGAGTTTGCAAAGTGACCGGTAAGCGCCCGATGTCTGGCAACAACGTATCACACGCCAACAACAAAACCAAACGTCGTTTTTTTGCCCTAACTTGCAATCACGTCGTTTTTTTGGGTAGAAAGTGAAAACCGCTGGGTTCGCCTGCGCGTTTCTAACGCCGCTCTGCGTACCATCGACAAAGTAGGCATTGATGTCGTATTGGCTGATTTGCGTGCTCGCGGTGAAGCTTAATTTAAACCCTTAGTTAAGGATTACTGCAATGCGCGATAAAATCAAACTGGAATCCAGTGCAGGTACTGGTCATTTCTATACCACTACCAAAAACAAACGTACTATGCCCGGCAAATTGGAAATCAAAAAATTTGACCCAGTTGCCCGCAAACACGTAGTGTATAAAGAAACTAAACTGAAATAATTTTCGTTTGAGAAACAAAGCCTCGGAACAATCGGAGGCTTTGTTTTTTTAAGCATTGTAAATTTCTTATTTCAGTCGGTGTCAGATGATATTGTGTAATCAGTCAACTTATACAGGGTAATGGATTTGTCTGTCGAACTTGAACGGCAATATAGCAGGTAGTCAAATAAAATGCCGTCTGAAACATGTTCAGACGGCATTTTTTAAATGATTTTTAACCGGTCAGTTGTTTGGTGATCAGTTTCTTCAGCGGCGGGAAATTGTTGCTGGCACGCAATACCAAGCCGCGTAGCAGTTTTGCCGGTGCGGTCTCATTGGTAAACAGTTTCAGCATCATATTGGTTCCGTGATAAAGCGGCTGGGCATGCAGCATATGTTTGTTACTGTATTTTTCCAATAATGAAGATGCACCGATGTCTTGACCGCGCTGTTCGGCTTCGATAATCAGTTTGGCCAAGATGTCCGCACTGGAAAGTCCGAGATTAAAACCGTGTGCTGTGACAGGGTGCATACCCACAGCTGCATCGCCGATCAGCGCACTACGTTTGCCGTAGAAACGTTTGGCAATCATGCCGACAAGGGGGTAATGGTGGATGCTGCTGACCAGTTCCATGTCGCCAAGCCTACCCTTGAGTTGTTCTTTTACGCTTGCGGCCAATTCTTCAGGCGAAAGGTTTTGAACGCTGTTGATTTTATCGGTATCGACGGTAATGACGGTATTGGTCAGGTACTCTTCCAGTGGCAGCAGTGCGATGGTGCGTCCGTAATGGAAGCATTCGTAAGCGGTATGCTGGTTGGAAAGAGTATGTTTCATGCGGCAGACGAACATGGTTCGGCTGTAGTCGTGCATATCTGAAGAAATGCCGAGTTGTCGGCGGGTTTGTGAGAAACGGCTGTCTGCTGCCAAAAAGGAGACGTGCGGTCAGAATGTCTCCGTTTTCCAAAAAGACTTGCGCTTCATTATCAGATGTTTTTGACTTCTTTAACGGCCGTATCGGTCAGAATGGTAATGTTGTCGAGTTGGGATACGACTTCATAGGCGGCGCGTCGGATATTGTGGTTGGAAATCAAATAACCCAGGCAGTCGGCAGGCTCGCCGCGTGCTTCGGTTGGTTGAGGGAAGTGGAGTTGGTAATCGGAGCGGCCGTTTAAGACTTTTGCATCACGAAGGGGGTAAATTTCATTTTCGGGAATTTTGTCCCACATACCCAGACGCTGCATGATTTCCCTGGAGAAATGGGTCAGGGCGATTTCACGTCCGTCATAGGGAGGATTTTGTAAGACGGAAAGGGGGCTGCGCTCGATCAAGGTGACTTTCAGGTCGCTGCCGGCAAGTTCTGCTGCAAAACTTAAACCCGCCGGGCCTGCGCCGACGACGAGGATGTCGCTGTGTAAACTCATGGAATATCCTTTGTATGAGACGTATGCCGATAATTTCGGCGGCATTTGAGGAATTTGAATGTCGTCTGACCCATCTGTAATAGATAGGTGATTATATCAAAACCCGTTGTTGATGAAATATGCGAAGTATGATGTATGCGGTTTTTTACTTTTGGTTTAATGTGCGTCAAATAGGGAGGGTAATGGAGGATAAACGCAAAAAAAGCCGCATCGTGAAAAGATGCGGCTTCGTGTTCGGTTAAATTATTCTTCAGAACCGGTGTAAGGGCGGATGCTTACGGTTTTACGGTTCAGTGCGCCTTTGGTTTTGAATTCAACGTAACCGTCGACTTTAGCAAACAAAGTGTGGTCTTTTGCCCATGCCTACGTTGTCACCTGCGTGGAATTTAGTACCACGTTGACGAACGATGATAGAGCCTGCCGGAATCAGCTCGTTGCCGTAGGCTTTGACGCCCAAGCGTTTGGCTTCTGAATCGCGACCGTTGCGGGTGCTACCGCCTGCTTTTTTACTTGCCATTTGTAATACTCCTGAACTTACTTGAAATTAGGCGATTGCCACGATTTCGATTTGGGTGAAATTTTGGCGATGGCCTTGGCGTTTTTTGGTAGTGTTTGCGACGACGCATTTTGAAAATGCGTACTTTCTCGCCACGACCATGTGCAACGACTTTAGCTGTTACTTTCGCGCCTTCGATAAAAGGTGCGCCTACTTTTACAGATTCGCCGTCAGCAATCATCAAAACTTCAGTCAGTTCGATTTGGCTGTCGAGTTCGGCTGGTATCTGTTCTACTTTCAATTTTTCGCCAACGGAAACTTTGTATTGTTTACCGCCGGTTTTTACGACCGCGTACATACTCAACTCCATGAGGATTAGGTTAACATTCCGCATACCATTATGCGGAGCTCGAAATTATATTGCTATTTATTTGTTTCGTCAAAATTTTGTGTTCCAGGTAATCTTAATGCCGTCTGAAAAGATGTGCCGTAATGGCTTTACTGATATAATCTTACGTTATTTCAAATTAGCTTTAAGCGGCATTTGCCGTTTGATGGAAGCGTAAACCTGAGAGTCTGCCATGCTCGAAAATCTGCCTTATTTCCAGAAACACCTGTCTGAAGACCTTGCCAAAGTCAATGAAGTTATCAATCAGGGCGGTACAGTCTGATGTTGCGCTGATTTCGCAAATCGGTACATATATTATCAGCGCAGGTGGCAAGCGGTTGCGTCCGATTATGACGATTCTGGCAGGACGGTCAGTGGGATACGACAATGAGAAACTGTATTCGCTGGCGGCAATGGTTGAGTTTATCCATACTTCAACGCTGCTGCACGATGATGTAGTCGATGAAAGCGATTTGCGTCGCGGAAGAAAGACGGCAAACAACCTGTTTGGTAATGCCGCTGCGGTTTTGGTTGGTGATTTTCTTTATACGCGTGCATTTCAGTTGATGGTCGGTTCCGGCAGTATGCGTATTTTGGAAGTAATGGCGGACGCAACCAATATTATTGCCGAAGGCGAAGTCATGCAGCTGATGAACATCGGCAATACGGATATTACCGAGGAAGAATATATTCAAGTAATCCAATATAAGACGGCAAAATTGTTCGAAGCGGCCGCACAGGTCGGCTCGATTTTGGGAAATGCCCCTCCTGAATGCGAACAGGCGTTGAAAGACTACGGCATGTATGTCGGTACTGCTTTCCAAATCATTGATGATGTACTGGACTATTCAGGCGAAACAGAAGAAATCGGCAAGAACGTCGGAGACGACTTGGCGGAAGGAAAGCCGACCTTGCCTTTGATTTATTTGATGAGGCAAGGGTCTGAACAGGTTGCAAACGATGTGCGCTTGGCTTTGGAAAATGCCGATCGCAGTTATTTTGCAAAAATCCATGAGTATGTCGTCCGTTCGGATGCGTTGGCATATTCGATAGGGGAGGCGCGTAAAGCAGTCGATTGTGCAATTGCCGCTTTAGATGCCTTACCTGACAGTGAGGCCAAAGAAGCGATGATTCGGTTGGCGCAGGAATCTTTAGTCAGGGTGTCTTGACCCGATGAATGTTAGTTTTGTTTCCCTATTTATTAGTTACGCTGATTTTTCTGGGAGTAATCAGCCAAAACAATTCGATTACGATTTCGGCAACCGTATTGCTGCTGATGCAGCAGACAGCATTGGTGCAATTTGTCCCTTTGGTTGAGAAACACGGGTTGAATATCGGTATCATTTTTGACTGTCGGGGTGTTGAGTCCGCTGGTTTCCGGTAGGGTGCAGGTGCCGCCGGTTGCTGAGTTTTTAAATTTTAAAATAATAGCCAGTGTTCTTATCGGTATTTTTTTGTGGCTTGGCTGGCCGGACGTGGCGTATTTTTTTAATGGGGCAGCAGCCGGTGTTGGTGGCAGGTCTGTTAATCGGCACGGTTATCGGGGTTGCGTTTATGGGCGGTATTCCTGTTGGTCCGCTGATTGCGGCAGGCATCTTGTCTTTTGTTGTTGGAAAGGTTTAAAATCTCCTTTTTTTCATTTTGGCTCGTCATAGTTCAATGGATAGAACGTATGCCTCCTAAGCGTAAAAATACAGGTTCGATTCCTGTTGGCGAGGTTTAATGATTTATATTGATGAATTTTTCCGTATGTAGAAAATGTATGATAGGAAGCCTTTCAGTATTGGAAGGCTTTTTTTGTTGGTTGGAAACGTTTTTTTGCTTGAGAAACCGACCGTTAGGGCGATAGAATTATAAATTGTCTTTTTGGGTTCTAAAGGGGGCGGTTTTCGGGTGGTTTTTTTATTACTGTTCCGTCAGTCGTTTGATGATAAAAGTTGTATCGGTATAACAATAAATAAATTTAGGGGTGGGTCGTATGAGTGTTGGTCTTTTTAAGGACTTTGGTACAAAACCAAGTGGTTACTGTCGAACAGGCAGAGCATTACTATAAGGAGTCGCAGGCAGGGAAGGAAGTTTTGCCAATGTTGTTTTCAGACGGCATTATTTCCCCAAAGTCGCTTGCTGCATTGATTGCCAGGGTGTTCAGTTATTCGGTGCTTGATTTGAGTCACTATCCGCGCCATAGGGTGCTGATGGGGTGTTGACTGAGGAACAGATGGTGGAGTTCCGTTGTGTGCCGATTTTCCGCCGGGACGACAAGGTATTTTTTGCGGTTTCTGATCCGACACAGATGCCTCAGATTCAGAAGACCGTTTTTGCGTCAGGGATTTCGGTTGAGTTGGTGATTGTCGAAGACGATCAGCTGGCCGGGCTGTTAGAGTGGGTGGGTTCGCGCTCGACTTCGTTGCTTCAGGAAATCAGTGCGGAACAGGAAGAACAGGAAAGCCATACTCTGTATATTGATAATGAAGAGGCGGAAGACGGTCCTGTTCCGAGGTTTATCCATAAAACTTTGTCGGATGCTTTACGCAGTGGGGCATCGGATATTCATTTTGAGTTTTACGAACATAATGCGCGTATCCGGTTCCGTGTGGACGGGCAGCTTCGAGAGGTAGTCCAACCCCCGGTTGCGGTAAGGGGGCAGCTTGCTTCTCGGATTAAGGTGATGTCGCGCTTGGATATTTCCGAAAAACGCATACCCCAGGACGGCAGGATGCAATTGACCTTCCAAAAGGGTGGCAAGCCTGTCGATTTCCGTGTCAGTACGTTGCCGACGCTGTTTGGCGAAAAAGGTTGTGATGCGGATTTTGAATTCTGATGCTGCTTCTTTGAATATCGATCAGCTTGGTTTCGAGCCGTTTCAGAAGAAATTGCTGTTGGATGCTATCCACCGTCCTTACGGCATGGTGTTGGTAACCGGTCCGACAGGTTCGGGAAAGACTGTGTCGCTCTATACCTGTTTGAATATTTTGAATACGGAGTCGGTAAACATTGCAACGGCGGAAGACCCTGCTGAGATTAACCTGCCGGGCATTAATCAGGTTAATGTTAATGAAAAGCAGGGTTAACTTTTGCCGCAGCCTTGAAGTCTTTTTTGCGTCAGGATCCGGACATTATCATGGTCGGTGAGATTCGTGATTTGGAAACTGCCGATATTGCGATTAAGGCGGCACAAACAGGGCATATGGTATTTTCTACCCTGCATACTAATAATGCGCCGGCAACGTTGTCGCGTATGCTGAATATGGGTGTCGCGCCGTTTAATATTGCCAGTTCGGTCAGCCTGATTATGGCGCAGCGCCTGTTGAGAAGACTGTGTCCGAGTTGTAAACAGGAAGTGGCGCGTCCGCCTGTTTCTGCGTTGAAGGAGGCGGGTTTTACAGATGAAGACCTTGCAAAGGATTGGAAGCTCTACCGTGCGGTCGGTTGCGACCGCTGTCGGGGCAAGGGTTATAAGGGGCGTGCCGGTGTCTATGAGGTTATGCCTATCAGCGAGGAAATGCAGCGTGTCATTATGAACCATGGTACGGAAGTGGATATTATGGACGTTGCTTATAAGGAAGGTATGGTTGATTTGCGCCGTTCCGGTTTGTTGAAAGTTATGCAGGGTATTACTTCGTTGGAGGAGGTAACGGCAAATACCAACGATTAGGTTTAAGAATGAAAATGCCGTCTGAAACATGTTTTTTCAGACGGCATTTATTTCGAGCAGTAGAGGGGGCGGTCAGGCGGATTTTTTTAAAATCAGCGGTATATACACTCAAATTCGGATATTTCCAATAAACCTTCTTCTTGGGCTGTAACCGTATATTCCTCATCTGCCCATCCGCCTAAGTCTATCAGTTTGCAGCGTCGCGAACAGAAGGGGCGGAATGTGTTTTCCGGTTTCCATATTACTGATGTTCCGCATGTCGGGCATTTAACTGACAGACATGTTTGTTCCGGTTCAACCATGGTGTTTTTTTCCTGTGTCTGTTGCATGGTGAAGATGCTTGAGTAAAAATGTGCAAACCGTCTTATTTTATCATGCAGGTGTTTCATGTTGCCATCATTAAGCAGTGCATCATCCGCAAGGAGCAGGCGGTCCCGGTCTTCGGCTTGATGGCGGATAATGTCCGATACTGCCTTACGGGACAGGCCGCTGCGTTTCATGACTCTGACGATACGCTCTTCCAAAGGGGCGCTTATTGTCAGCACGCGCTGTATTAATTTCATGAATTGACGTTTTTTTCTGTCAGCAGTGGGATTTCAACAATGCCGTAGGGTGCGTCGTTAAATGTTTCTTGCTGTTTTTTTGATTTCTGAGAAAATCAGCGGCAACATCACAGATTCAAGCAGGGTTTTTTGGGTGTTTGAGGCAAATACTTCTTTACGCAACATGTCGCGTTTCAACACACCTTGATCATCGAAGAAGCGGTCGCCGAATAATTGTCTGATTTTTGGAAGGGCAATGCCGTCTGAATCTGTCAGTGCATGTGCTACCGCATCCGCATCGATACGCGGTACGCCCTAAATCTGCAAAAATATTGTGCTGCCGCCGATTTGCCGCTGCCGATTCCTCCGGTCAGTCCGACCCATATAGCCATATCACAGTCCCGAATGGGTAAGCCACCAATTGACCACACGAAGTACGGAATCGTTTGCTGCAAAGATAATCCAGCCTGAGATTGCCAGTGCGGGACCGAAGGCAAAATATTGCCCTTTGGAGATGCGCATGATGACTGCCATTGCCAAGCCGACCAGTGCGGCAAGGAACACCAGAACGGGTAGTACGGATATGCCGAGCCACGCCCCTAATGCGGCAAGCAGTTTGAAGTCGCCGTTACCCATGCCGATTTTTTTCCTGTAATCAGTTTATACACTGCACATAAGAGCCATAATGAACCGTAGCCGACAACCGCGCCTGAAACAGCCGATTGTAAAGACACGAAATCCCCGTTAAAGTTGAACAGCAGCCCCAGCCAAATTAAGGGTAAGGTCATTGAATCGGGCAGATATTGGGTATCTGCATCGATGAGGGTAAGGGAAATCAAAAAAATGCGGTCAGTATCAAACCGCCCAGTGTAATCCAAGACCAGCCGTATTGCCATGCGACCAGGCTGAACAATATGCCGGTCAGCAGTTCGATTAAGGGGTAGCGTATGCTGATTTTGGTTCGGCAGGAGGCACATTTTCCGCGCAGGAATAGGTAGCTGACAATCGGAATATTCTGCCATGCGCGTACCGGTGCGCGACATTTCGGGCAACAGGAATCCGGTTTCATCAGGTTGAAGGTACGGCTTTCCTCATCGGTCAGCGGCAGGTTTAAATGTTCTTTGGCAAATGCCGTCCAACCGCGCTCCATCATAACCGGTATGCGGTAAATGACGACGTTTAAGAAACTCCCGACCAGCAGCCCGAACACCGCTGCCAACGGTACGACAAATGCCGACAATATAGACAAATCAGACATATTTTTGTTCTCAGTGTATTCAATACAAAAACAAACCGGCGCAGAATGAGTCCGCGCCGGGTTTGTGCGGCAAATCAACCGACTACATTACCCAAGTTAAACAGCGGCAGATACATCGCCACCAGGAGCGTACCGATAATCAGACCTAAAACCACGATAATAATCGGCTCCATCATGGCAGACAGGCGGCCGACGGCATTGTCTACTTCATCTTCATAAAATTCGGCGGCTTTATTGAGCATGTCGTCTAAAGAACCCGATTCTTCGCCGATAGATGACATCTGTACCATCATATTGGGGAAAAGTTCCGTCGCACGCATTCCTGAGGTCATCGACAGGCCTTGAATCACTCGAGTACGGATTTCCTGAGTGGCCTCTTCATAAATCAAATTGCCTGCCGCACCTGCAGTCGAATTCAATACATCGACCAGCGGTACGCCTGCTGCAAACAGTGTTGCCGTCGTCCTGCCCCAGCGTGCAATAGTTGCTTTTTGTACAATGTTGCCAAAAATAGGCATACGTAGCAGAAAGGCATCCATACGGCGTTGGATTTTGGGAGAACGCTCTTTAAGTTTGAGGAAGCCATATATCGAGCAGCCAAGCGCAATCAGAATTATCCAGCCGTATGCGACAAAAAACTCGGAAATATCCATGACGGTCTGAGTCAGCGCGGGCAGTTCGGCGCCCATATTGGAATAAACTTCTTTAAACGCCGGCAGTACGAAGATCATCATGACAAATATCAAGCCGATGGCGACGGCGATTACCGATATCGGGTAAGTCAGTGCAGTTTTTACTTTTTTACGGATGGCTTGGGTTTTTTCTTTATAGACTGCCAGTTTATCCAGCAGGCTTTCCAATACGCCCCCCATTTCACCTGCCGAAACCAGATTGCAGTAGAAGCGGTCGAAGTATTTGGGATAGCGTGAGAATGCGCGACTCAGTGTGGTGCCCTGTTCTACTTCACTACGGATTCCCATCAACATTTCCGTCATGGATGGGTTGGCATGACCGCGCGCCACAATCTCAAATGCCTGCATCAGCGGCAGGCCCGCTTTCATCATAGTGGCCAACTGGCGTGTGAAGACGGTAATGTCTTCTTGTGTAATTTTGCGTTTTGAAGTTGTTTTTACACGGCTAATCTGTAACGGGCGGATGCCGCGTTTTGCCAGTTTTTTGCGTGCCTCTTCTTCGGTAAACGCAGATACTTCGCCGTTGACTATTTTGTCGGAGGCAGAATGCCTGCCTTCAAAGATAAAGCGTTTTTCTTTCTTTGAAAATAAAGAAAGTCCCCCGTTTTTAGCCATATTCCAGCCCCGTAAAATAATTGGAATAAAATAAATATAAGAAATACCGTTAAAACAATAATATCGGTATTTTACCGATTATTATGTAACCATGAGTATGTCCATATGCGGCCGGCAAATGGAGCGTACCCGGGCGTGATTATACCTTATTAAACGGTTGTCTGGCATCTATGCGCACGCAATAAATCTTGTAGGATATTGTTGTGGGTTAAATTCCGGCCGGAGGGTATTTTTCGCTATGTGGAAATAAGGTGCTTTTGAACGCGGAGTGCGGTGTTTCGGAGATTCGCCAAAGCAGCCTTCGTTTGTTACACTGCATTCTGTTATATTTTTTTAATCCGAATCTGGAATCAAGGAAAATTATGGATGCTTTTGCCCGGGCGTGGCGGGTGCTTGAACAACATCATCAGGATACGAGACATATTCTTTTGCGCGACCGTTTTGCCTGCGAACCGGACCGCTTTGACCGTATGCACGAACGGCTGGGCGGTATGTTGTTAGATTACAGCAAGAACCGGCTCGGGGAGGATACGCTTCAACTGCTCTGTAACCTTGCAGATGCGGCAGGGGTCGGACGGAGAATGCATGATTTGCGGACGGGCGCGAAGGTTAACGGCAGCGAAGGGCGTGCCGCGCTGCATACGGCTTTGCGCCTGCCCGATGGTGAGGATGCCGTTTATGCGGAAGGCAGGGACGTATTGCCCGAAATCCGCCGCGAACTTGACCGTGCTTTGGATTTTGCACGCGGTTTGGACGACGGTTCGTACAAGGGGGCGACGGGCAGGCGGATTACGGATTTTGTCCACATCGGCATAGGCGGCTCCGATCTCGGGCCGGCAATGTGCGTTCAGGCGCTCGAGCCGTTCAGACGGCAGATTTCCGTCCATTTTTGTTTCTAATGCCGACCCTGCCTGCCTGGATGCAGTTTTATGCCGTCTGAACCCCGAAACGACGGTGTTTTGCGTTGCCAGCAAGTCCTTCAAAACGCCGGAAACCCTGCTCAATGCACAGGCGGTCAAGGCGTGGTATGGCGGTGCGGGTTTTTTTCGGAACAGGAAGCGGCGCATCATTTTTTGCGCGGTATCTGCCGACACGGCGGCAGCGGCGGCTTTTCGGTATCGCGCCGGAGCGCGTATTTGCGATGTATGAATGGGTGGGCGGACGCTATTCCGTCTGGTCGCCTGTCGGGCTTCCTGTGATGGTCGCCGTTGGTGGGGCGTGTTTCCGTGAGCTGTTGGCGGGTGCGTACGCGATGGACAGGCATTTTTTCAGTACGCCGCCGCGTCATAATATCCCCGTTTTAATGGCGCTGATTGCCGTGTGGTATAACAATTTTTCAAAACGCGGACGGGCAGACCGCCGTTCCGTATAGCCACAACCTGCGCCTGCTGCCGGCGTGGCTGAACCAGCTCGATATGGAGAGTTTGGGTAAAAGCCGTACTTCAGACGGCAGCCCCGTAGCGTGCAAAACGGGCGGCATCGTGTTCGGAGGGGAAGGGGTTGATTGCCAGCATGCTTATTTCCAGCTTTTACACCAAGGCACCCGGCTGATTCCTTGTGATTTTATCGTCCCTATGACTGTGCAGGGCAGGGAGGACGAACGCAGCCGGTTTGTTGTTGCCAATGCCTTTGCACAGGCTGAAGCCCTGATGAAGGGCAAAACCTTGGACGAAGCACGCGCCGAACTGGCGGGCTTGCCCGAAACTGAGCGGGAACGCCTCGCGCCGCACAAAGAATTTCCGGGCAACCGTCCCAGCAACAGCATTTTGATTGACTGCCTTTCGCCCTATAATTTGGGTATGCTGATGGCGGCTTACGAGCACAAAACTTTTGTACAAGGCGTAATCTGGAATATCAATCCCTTTGATCAGTGGGGGGTTGAGTATGGCAAACAGTTGGCAAAAACCATAGGCGGCGAATTGCAGCACGGCGCATCGGCACACGATTCCTCGACCGAAGGGTTGATGGCGTTTTATCGGGAATGCCGTCTGAAAAACGACGGCGCGGCATGAAGGCGCTGCCGTTGTTCTGTATTGATTCGGGAGCGGAAAAAGGCATATGCCCGCCGCCTGCCCGATTCCGGAACGCTAATGTTCAGCAACCGCCCGCGTATTGCTGACGAATATGCGTTTGCATGGCACAATAGCGCATTAATTCCCAATAAACGTACTGCCTGAAAATAACGGCAAACGTTCCGAAACATTTCAAATAAGGAAATACCATGTCTTTGCAAAACATCATCGAAACCGCCTTTGAAAACCGTGCGGACATCACCCCGACCACCGTTACTCCCGAAGTCAAAGAAGCCGTGTTGGAAACCATCCGCCAACTCGATTCAGGCAAATTGCGCGTCGCCGAACGCTTGGGCGTGGGCGAATGGAAAGTCAACGAATGGGCAAAAAAAGCCGTGTTGCTGTCGTTCCGCATCCAAGACAATGAAGTCCTTAACGACGGCGTGAACAAATACTTCGACAAAGTGCCGACCAAGTTTGCCGACTGGTCTGAAGACGAATTCCGCGCCGCCGGTTTCCGCGCCGTACCCGGTGCCGTTGCGCGCCGCGGCAGCTTTGTGGCGAAAAATGTCGTTTTGATGCCGTCTTATGTCAACATCGGTGCATACGTTGACGAAGGCGCGATGGTCGATACTTGGGCGACCGTCGGCTCTTGCGCGCAAATCGGTAAAAACGTCCACTTGAGCGGCGGCGTCGGCATCGGCGGCGTACTCGAACCCCTGCAAGCCAGCCCGACCATTATTGAAGACAACTGCTTCATCGGCGCGCGTTCCGAAATCGTCGAAGGCGTGATTGTTGAAGAAGGCAGCGTGATTTCCATGGGCGTGTTCATCGGACAATCCACCAAAATCTTCGACCGTACTACCGGCGAAATCTACCAAGGCCGAGTGCCGGCAGGCTCGGTTGTCGTGTCCGGCAGCATGCCTTCCAAAGACGGCAGCCACAGCCTCTACTGCGCCGTCATCGTCAAACGCGTGGATGCGCAAACCCGCGCCAAAACCAGCGTTAACGAATTGCTGCGCGGTATCTGATTCTGGACGGTATGTGCTGCTGCAGGCAATGCCGTCTGAACCCGCATCTGGATTCAGACGGCATTGCCGTTTGGTACAAACAATGGTATGCATACAGACAAATGGGCAATTTGCTATAATCTGCAGTTTTAAGACGAACCAAACACTATCTTTAAAGGACAAAAAATGGGTTTTCTGCAAGGTAAAAAAATCCTGATCACCGGCATGATTTCCGAGCGTTCCATCGCTTACGGCATTGCCAAGGCCTGCCGCGAACAAGGCGCGGATTTGGCATTTACCTACGTTGTGGACAAACTGGAAGAGCGCGTCCGCAAAATGGCCGCCGAATTCGGTTCCGAACTCGTATTCCGCTGCGATGTTGCCAGCGATGACGAAATCAACCAAGTTTTTCGTCGATTTGGGCAAACATTGGGACGGTTTGGACGGTCTAGTCCACTCTATCGGCTTCGCACCGAAAGAAGCCTTGAGCGGCGACTTCCTCGACAGTATCAGCCGTGAAGCGTTCAACACCGCACACGAAATTTCCGCATACAGCCTGCCCGCATTGGCAAAAGCCGCCCGTCCGATGATGCGCGACAGAAACTCCTCCATTGTTGCCCTGAGCTACTTGGGCGCGGTTCGTGCAATCCCGAACTACAATGTGATGGGTATGGCAAAAGCCAGCCTTGAGGCAGGTATCCGCTTTACCGCCGCCTGTCTGGGTCAAGAAGGCATCCGCTGTAACGGTATCTCCGCCGGCCCGATTAAAACGCTTGCTGCATCCGGTATCGCCGATTTCAGCAAACTTTTGGGACATGTTGCTTCCCACAATCCTCTCCGCCGCAACGTTACCATTGAAGAAGTTGGAAATACTGCCGCTTTCCTGCTGTCTGACCTATCGTCCGGCATTACCGGCGAAATTACTTATGTTGACGGCGGTTACAGCATCAATGCCTTGAGTGTTGAAGATTAAACTGATCATATAGGGATGCCGTCTGGAACAGGATCGCCTGTTTCAGACGGCATCGGTTTTCTAATCAAAAAATATTCATATATACCAATATTAATAAATATCATATTGTTTTTACTTAATATTTATTTGCAAACATATTAGGAGTTAAAGATGTCTATCGCTTCAGAATTTAAACAGTTTATTATGCGCGGAAACGTTATCGACCTTGCTGTCGGTATGGTGGTTGGTACGGCGTTCAGCGGTATTGTCAAATCATTGGTGGATGATGTCATCATGCCGCCTATCGGTATCTTAATCGGCGGGGTGGATTTCTCCAATTTGTTTATCACACTTAAAGACGGCGCAAGCGTTCCAGAAGCCGGTTATCCGACGCTTGCCGCCGCCCAGGCAGCCGGTGCGGTTACCCTCAATATCGGTCTGTTTGTCAATTCGGTTATCAGTTTTCTGATTATTGCCGCTGCAATTTTTGCTGTGGTTAAGATTATCAATTCGATGAAACATGCTTCCGAATCGGAAAAGTCCGAGCCTGCGGGACCGAGTGAGGAAATATTGCTGTTGCGAGAGATTCGCGATGCTTTGAACAAAAAAATAATCCGGATACAAAAATGCCGTCTGAAGTTGTTTCAGACGGCATTTCCTTATTCGAAATATCAGCACACGCGAACCAGCCAGCCGTGTTTGTCTTCTGCCAAACCGTACTGGATGTCGGTAATCGCCTTACGGATGGCATAGCCACGTTCTTGGCTCTTCACTTCGATTTCTTTGCCGTCAATCACGAAAGAAGTTACCGGGGAAATGACTGCGGCCGTACCGGTCAGAATTGCCTCCGCACCGTTTTCCACCGCAGCTTTCAGTTCGTCAACTGTGAAATTGCGTTCGCTGACGGTATAGCCCAAATCTTTTGCAACCGTCAGTACGGAATCGCGGGTAACGCCGTGGAGGAATTCGTCGGTCAGCGGTTTGGTAATGATTTCATCGCCGTTAATCAAGATAAAGTTAGATGCGCCGGTTTCTTGTACGTCGCCGTTCGGGCAGAACAGGACTTGATTTGCGCCGTGTTCGGCTTTTGCCTTCAGCACCCAAGGCATGGCAGAGGCGTAGTTGCCGCCGCATTTGACGCGCCCCATGTGCGGTGCGCAGCGGATATGTTCGGTTTCAACCAAAATTTTCACGGGTGAACCGGCTTTTGAAATAGTCTCCGACGGGAGAAGCGAGGATATAAAGCAACGCGGTTTCGGAAGGAGAGCCGGCCTTTCCGATAACAGGATCGGTACCGATTAAAGTCGGACGCAGGTACAGGGCGGCAGGTGCATCGGGAATTTCATCGGCGGCGCGTTTAACCAATTCAACCAGCGCATCTAGATAAGCTTGGGTTTCGGGGCGCGGCAGGTGCAAAATGTCCGCACTTTGCTGCATGCGCGCGATATTGGCAGTCGGACGGAACAGTACGATTTTACCGTCTGCCTGACGGAAGGCTTTCAGTCCCTCGAAACATTCGCTGCCGTAGTGCAGGGCGTGCGCGCCGGGTGCGAGGGTGAGGTCTTGCGAGGATTGCCATTCGGCAGCCTGCCATTTGCCTTCGCGGTATGCAAGGACGGGCATTTGGGCGTGAAAAACGCTGCCGAATACGGCGGGTACGGGTCTGCTCATGATGAAAAGCCTTTCTTATTCTGATATGAACGGTTTAAATTTGAAGACTGTAAAGATACGCCTGCAAACGGGGTTTTGACAAGTGTGCCGTGGGTTTTTTTCTGTTGTCTGGATATTCAATCCTTTTTCTTTTCAAATGGAAAGATAAGGGCGGTTTGAAAAATTGTCGGTAATTTTTGATGTTTGTAAGGCAGGGGTAGCAGGCGGATGCCGTTCGAAACACGCTTGCGTGTCCTATCCGAAACCGTTTAAATCGTTTAAACTAGCGCAACCCTGAGTCAGAATGTAAAGCTGTCTGCGGCGGCATTTTTTTATTTGTGGAGCAATCATGAAACTTATTTATACCGTTATCAAAAATCATTATCCTGCTGCTCTTTTTGCTGCTTGCCGTTATTAATACAGATGCGGTTACCTTTTTCCTATCTTCCGGGGCAGAGTGTCAATTTGCCGCTGATTGTCATATTGTTTGGCGCATTTGTGGTCGGTATTGTTTTTGGAATGTTTGCCTTGTTCGGACGGTTGTTGTCGTTACGCGGCGAGAACGGCAGGTTGCGTGCCGAAGTAAAGAAAAATGCGCGTTTGACGGGGAAAGAGCTGACTCGCACCACCGGCGCAAAAATGCGCCCGAATCTGCAAAACAGCCTTGAGAAAGTCGATATGGACAATGAATTGTGGATTATCCTGCTGCCGATTATCCTTTTGCCCGTTTTTCTTCGCGATGGGCTGGTTTGCCGCCCGCGTGGATATGAAGACCGTATTAAAGCAGGCAAAAAGCATACCGTCAGGATTTTACAAAAGTCTGGATGCCTTGGTTGACCGCAACAGCGGACGTGCCGCCAGGGAATTGGCAGAGGTCATCGATCAGCAGCCTCAGTCATACGACTTGAACCTCACCCTCGGCAAGCTTTTACCGTCAGCGTGGCGAAAACGACAAAGCCATCAATATGCATCAAACATTGCTTGACTCTCCCGATACAACCGGAGCCAAGCGTGCGCGCGTGTTGTTTGAATTGGCACAAAACTATCAAAGTGCGGGGTTGGTTGACCGTGCCGAACAGATTTTTCCTCAGTCTGCAAGACGGTGAAATGGCGCGTGAAGCCAGACAGCACCTGCTCAATATCTACCAGCAGGACAGGGATTGGGAAAAAGCGATTGAAACCGCCCAACTCCTCAGCCATGACGAACAGACATATCAGTTTGAAATCGCACAGTTTTATTGCGAACTTGCACAGGCTTCATTGTTTAAGTCCAATTTTGATGTTGCACGTTTTAATGTCGGTAAAGCCCTTGAGGCCAACAAAAGATGTACCCGTGCCAATATGATTTTAGGCGACATTGAATACAGGCAGGGCAATTTTCCTGCATCGGTTGAAGCGCATGCCGCTGTCGAACAGCAAAATCATGCCTATTTGAGCATGGTCGGAGAGAAACTTTATGACGCTTATGCGGCGCAAGGAAAGCCTGAAGAAGGATTAAATCGCCTGATAGGGTATATGCAGACCTTCCCGGAACTTGATTTGATTAACGTCGTGTACGAGAAATCCTTATTGCTCAGGGGGGAGAAAGAGGCTGCACAAACTGCTATCGAGCTTGTTCGGCGCAAACCGGACTTGAACGGTGTTTACCGCCTGCTCGGTTTGAGAATCAGCGATATGGATCCGACTTGGAAAGCCGATGCAGACATGATGCGTTCTGTAGTGGGCAGGCAGCTCCAGCGTAGCGTGATGTACCGGTGCCGAAACTGCCATTTCAAATCCCAAGTCTTTTTTTGGCATTGTCCTGCCTGCAGTAAATGGCAGACGTTTACACCAAACAAAATTGAAGTATAAAACATAAAAGGAACATAAAAGAATGCGTTTACTCCATACCATGCTACGTGTGGGCAATCTTGAAAAATCCCTTGATTTTTACCAAAACATATTGGGTATGAAATTGTTACGCCGCAAAGACTATCCCGAAGGCAGGTTTACTCTTGCCTTTGTCGGTTATGGTGATGAAGCCGACAGCACTGTTTTGGAGCTGACCCACAATTGGGATACGGAGCAATATGATTTGGGTAATGCCTACGGACATATTGCCGTTGAAGTCGACAACGCCTACGAGTCTTGCGAACGTGTTAAAGAAAAAGGCGGAAAAGTCATTCGTGAAGCAGGTCCGATGATGCATGGCACTACAGTCATTGCCTTTGTTGAAGACCCGGACGGTTACAAAATCGAATTTATCCAGAAACAAAGCGGGGATGATTCGGTTGTTTATACGGATATCTGATACAGGTTGAGAAATGCCGTCTGAAATCTGATAGGGTTTCAGACGGCATTTTTATTTGCAGGTCTCGGTTCTAGGGAATCAAACATAAAAAAGATGCCGTTTAAAGCGGCATCTTTTGTTTGTGAAAGGGTGGTTTTGGGTGATTACATAATGCCCAATTCTTGCGCCAATGCTTGGGCACGTTTGAGTATGTCGCCCTCTGCTTCTTCCAACAATTCTTTTACCGTTTCGGCAGCGGCATCACGATCACCAATCTCAAGATACATTTTAGCAAGGTCGTATTTCGCTTCGAGCGGTGCGTCAGAACCTATGGATTCCGAGGTAATTACTGTACTGTATGAGCTGTCTGGAATAGTTTCTTCAGGTAGTGAAATCTTCCAGTCTACCGTTTCCGTTTCACTGTCTCTCAGGAAATCTTGCAAATCATTGTCTGCAGGGTTGTTGAAGTCGGATACTTCGGAAACGTTTTCCGTTACAGTACCTTCGACGGAAGGTGTTTCAAAAGGCTGCAGCAGGGCGGATAAGTCGTCTGCGGTAGCATTGAAATTAGGTGTTTCGGAAACATTTTCCGTTGCGGCATCTTCGACGGAAGGTGTTTCAAAAGGTTGCAGCAGGGCGGATAAGTCGTCTGCAGTAGCATTGAAATCAGTTGTTTCAGAAACATTTTTCCGTTGCAGCATCTTTGACGGAAGGTGTTTCAAAAGGCTGCAGCAGGGCGGATAAGTCGTCTGCAGTAGCATTGAAATCAGTTGTTTCAGAAACATTTTTCCGTTGCAGCATCTTTGATGGAAGGTGTTTCAAAAAGGTTGCAGCAGGGCGGATAAGTCGTCTGCAGTAGCATTGAAATCAGTTGTTTCAGAAACATTTTCCGTTGCAGCATCTTTGACGGAAGGTGTTTCAAAAGGTTGCAGCAGGGCGGATAAGTCGTCTGCAGTAGTATTGAAATCAGGTGTTTTTGGATGTTGTACTTTCAACAGCCTCGCCAATTGGTTCAGTTTCATACACTTTTAGGAAGTCGTGCAACTCTTCAGGTGTTTGGACTTCGGCAACGGTTTTTTTCAATATGATTTCAGGTGACGAAGCCTTCAGAAAACCAGCCAGTCCGGAAGGGGGCTGTGAACCTGATGAGGGTTCTGCTGCTGTTGTTTCTATTTCGGAATCATGGCTTTGGAACAGGTTGTTGTAGAAATCAGTGTCGATTTCCGCCTGCACGCTTTCCTGTTCGACAGGTTGTGGTTGAGGTGTATCGATTATGATCTCGACAGGGTTATACGGATTGACGGATTCGGGCTCGTACACGCTGTCAGTGGATTCTATATCGTTCCAATCGGCATGTTCGCGTTTTTGGGTCTCTTCATCTTGAGTGAGCGCACTGGACAAGATGCCGTTTTGAGCGGTTTCCAAATTATCGAAATCTAAGTCGATGTGGTTGGAAGGTGTATCACTCTCTAAATTGAATGTTTGCGTTTTTGATAATTCTTCTTCAGATTCTTCACTTAATGCGAGAGGGATATTTCCGCCGGTTTCTTGGGTGGGCGTGCTTTCAGTTTCAGTAAAGGTAATTTCTATGCCGTCGTCAGCCGCGTCGTCAAGGCTGAATTCTGCCTCTTTTTCGAAAACAGGTTCTTCCATACGGCGTGCACGTTTGGATTGTGCAAGGCGCAAAAGCAACAGCAGGATAATCAGGGCCGCACCGCCGCCTGCAAGCTGCATGGTGTACGAGTCGTCGAACAGTTCGCTCAACAGTCCGTCGGTGGTTTCTCCTTCGGCAGATGCCTGTTCGACAGGTTCGGCAGCAACTTCGCTGGCAGGTTCGGCAATAGGCTCGGATACGGCATGATCGGTTTCGTCAGCCAATGCATTGATAGCGGAAGCGGCGGTTTCCCCGGATGAGGATTCGGCAGTGACGGCAGACGCTGCTTCCGGTATTGCGGTGTTTTCGGGAGGTACGGGGTTGCGTTCAACCGCTGCCGAAGCAGGCGCTTCCGTGGCGGCAGGTTTGGCGGCGGGTTGGACAACCGGTTTGTCTGTTTTTTCTTCGGTAGGTACCGTTGCTTGTTTTTTTCAAGAGGTTTTTCTGTCGGAGCCGGTTGAGATATTTCAGACGGCATGGTGTCGGTTTTGGATTTTTTTCCGTTTGCGGCTTGCTGTATTCTTTTCTAACTTTTTGGGGATGCCGCTTTAATTTTGTTCAGATTCGGAATCTGAAGCATGCTGCCTGCACGCAGTTTGCCGTGTCGGGAAATATCCGGGTTCGCTTTAAGCAGCGCATCGATAACTTGTTCGATTGTCAGGTGTTTCGGACGGATGGCGGCAGCTATCCCTTTGATCGTTTCCCCTTTACGGACGGTATGGGTTTTGCTGTTGCGTACCGGTTTTGAGTGTTGTACGTTTGTTTTACCGGCTGTATTTGCCGTATCTTTTTTTATTGGTTTTGTGGATGGTTATAGTGTTCTGATTTTCTTTAAGTTTTGTTTCTGGAACGGTTTTGCTGTTTGCTGTATTAACGTCTGCAAAAGCGGGTTTGGACTTGGGTGAATAGCCTGCGGGATCGAGAAGGGCGGTATATTCGCGAACCTGAGAGCCTGCTCCGACACGGAATACTAAAACAGGATCATGGACGGCCTGAGAGGAAGAAACGGTAATAACGGCTTTCTCTCCCAGTTTGCGGATTTTGGCGGTCAAGCCCTTTCCGGAGACGGTAACGTTGCCGCCGTTGAGCAGGGCTTTGGCCTCTTCCCCGGTTGCCGTAATATTGCCGGAAAAGGGTTCGTCAAGATTGGATTTGATATCCAGTCCGCCTAATCCAGCGTAAGCTTGGAAGGATGCGGCAATCGCAATGGATGCGGCAATCAGTTTGACTTGTTTGTTATTTTTCAAAATGTATCCCCCTGTGGGTTGGCGGCTGAATACGGTTTGACCGCGTACAGTCTGTAAATTTCGTCATCAGGCATCGGCAATACGGACGATAGGGTGCGGATAGGCAGAGGTCCCGGCCGAAGCTGTATTTTTAAAGCCAATTTTACAAATTATGACATATCTCCATCTTTTTTTCAAAAACATCTGTGCATATTTGCATCAATCAAAACAAAATTTGTTGGTTTTGCAGGTGCAAAAATAGGGTTCTGCCTGTATGATTAGCGTTTATTTGATTTGCTTTCTCATTTGGATATGAAATTTGTCAGCGACCTTTTTTTCCATCATCCTGTTTTTCGCCACCTATACCGTTACCAAAAACATGATTGCCGCAACGGCGGTCGCATTGGTTGCCGGTGTGGTTCAGGCAGCTTTTCTGTATTGGAAATATAAAAAGCTGGATACAATGCAGTGGGTCGGACTGGTGCTGATTGTCGTATTCGGCGGCGCAACCATTGTTTTGGGCGACAGCCGCTTCATTATGTGGAAGCCAGACAGTATTGTTCTGGTGCGGGGCGTTATTCCTGCTGGGCAGCCACCTTGCAGGCAAAAACGGTTTAAAGGCGAGTATCGGCAGGGAAATCTCACTTCCGGATGCCGTATGGGGAAAATTGACGTATATGTGGGTTGGTTTTCTGATTTTTATGGGTATTGCCAACTGGTTTGTGTTTACTAGGTTTGAAGCGCAATGGGTTAACTATAAGATGTTCGGTTCGACTGCGCTGATGCTTGTTTTCTTTATTATTCAGGGTATTTATCTGAGTACCTATCTGAAAAAGGAGGATTGACTGTGGAATATTTTATGTTGCTGGCAACAGACGGGGAGGATGTGCATGAAGCGCGTATGGCAGCACGTCCCGAACACCTCAAACGGCTGGAAACGCTGAAATCGGAAGGGCGGCTGCTGACCGCAGGTCCGAATCCTTTGCCGGAGGATCCGAACCGCGTTTCGGGCAGTCTGATTGTGGCGCAGTTCGAATCTTTGGATGCGGCGCAGGCTTGGGCGGAAGATGATCCCTATGTTCATGCCGGCGTGTATAGCGAAGTGCTGATTAAACCGTTTAAAGCCGTGTTCAAGTGATGCAGACGGTCGAGCTGATACGCGAACGCCTGCAGGCGCTTGCTCCCGACATCTTAGAAATCGGCGATGAAAGCCACCTTCACAGGGGGCATGCCGGAAATACGGGCGGCGGGCATTATGCCGTACTGGTCGTCAGCCGGCATTTTGAAGGCGTAAGCCGCCTGAACCGTCAGAAAACGGTCAAATCCCTGCTTAAAGATTTGTTTGCAGACGGCATGATTCACGCGCTCGGCATCAGGGCGGCTACTCCTGACGAGTATTTTTCATGTTCCGGGCTGACTTTGTCCGTCCGAATATTTCAACTAAAGAGAGAAGACTATGAAAGCAAAAATCCTTACTTCCGTTGCGCTGCTTGTCTGTTCAGGCAGCCTGTTCGCCCAAACACTGGCAACCGTCAACGGTCAGAAAATCGACAGCAGCGTCATTGATGCCCAAGTTGCCGCGTTCCGTGCGGAAAACAGTAGTGCCGAAGATTCCCCGCAGTTGCGCCGTGCACTGCTGAATCAGGAAATCACCCACACCGTGGTGGCGCAGGAGGTCAAACGTTTGAAACTCGACCGGTCGGCAGAGTTTAAAGACATGCTGGCCAAATTGCGTGCCGAAGCGGAGAAGTCGGGCGACGACAAGAAACCGTCCTTCAAAACCGTTTGGCAGGCGGTAGAATATGGCTTGAACGGCAGGGCATACGCGTTGCATGTCGCCAAAACCCAACCGGTTTCCGAGCAGGATGCAAAAGCCGCATATGACAATATTAGTGGTTTTTACAAAGGTACGCAGGAAGTCCAGTTAGGCGAAATCCTGACCGACAAGGAAGAAAATGCGAAAAAAAGCCGTTGCCGATCTGAAGGCGAAAAAAAGGTTTTTGATGCCGTTTTGAAACAATATTCCCTCAACGACCATACCAAACAGACCGGCGCGCCGGTCGGATATGTGCCGTTGAAAGATTTGGAACAAGATGCCCTTCCGCTTTATCAGGCAGTGAAAGACTTGAAGAAAGGTGAGTTTACGGCAGTTCCGCTGAAAAAAACGGCGACTTTTACGGCGTTTATTATGTCAACGACCGCCGCGATGTGAAAGTGCCTTCTTTTGATGAATTGAAAGAACAGATTGCCGGCGACCTTCAGGAGGAACGGATCGACCGTGCCGTCGGCGCGTTGTTGGATAAGGCGGACATCAAACCTGTCAAATAAATTTGACAACAGGGTACGGCGGCAAAGACGGCAGGCGAGCGTCCTGCCGCCGTATGGAACCGGGAGTATTATGAAACAGAAAAACTGTTGCCGCCGTTCTTGCCGTCGTGTTGGCGGGTCTCGCGGCAGCCAAAGCACCCGAAGTCGATCCGGCTTTTGGTGGATGAAGTAGTGGCACAAGTCATGCGGCAGTCGGACCGGCATACGGAACAATCCCCAAAACCGGACGGACAGGCAATCCGAAACGATGCCGTCCGCCGGCTGCAAACTTTGGAAGTTTTTGAAAAACAGGGCATTGAAGGAAGGTTTGGATAAGGATAAGGATGTCCAAAACCGCTTTAAAAATCACCGAAGCGTCCTTTTATGCGGAAGAATATGTCCGTTTTCTGGAACGTTCGGAAACGGTTTCCGAAGATGAGCTGCACAAGTTTTACGAACAGCAAATCCGTATGATCAAATTGCAGCAGGTCAGCTTTGCCACTGAAGAAGAGGCACGTCAGGCGCAGCAGCTCCTGCTCAAAGGGCTGTCTTTTGAAGGGCTGATGAAGCGTTATCCGAACAACGAGCAGGCGTTCGATGATTTCATTATGGCGCAGCAGCTTCCCGAGCCGCTGTCTTCCCGACTGGCCGACATGAATCGCGGCGACGTAACCCGAGATCCGGTCAAATTGGGCGAACGCTATTACCTGTTCAAACTCGGCGCGGTCGAGAAAGACCCGGAAGCGCAGCCTTTCGAATTGGTCAAAAACCAATTGGAGCAGGGTTTGAAACAAGAAAAAGTCCGCTTGAAAATCGATGCCCTTTTGGAAGAAAACGGTATCAAACCGTAATGGCATTTTCGATATTGATGCCGTCTGAATCCTTTCAGACGGCATTATCCGCTTTTAGACAAGGAGGACGGCCGATGCGCGCGGTCATACAGAAAACGGTAGGTGCACAGGTGGATGTCGTGTCCGAAGCCGACACGGAAACCTGCGGCAAAATTGACGGCGGGTTTGTCGTGTTGCTCGGTGTAACACATGATGATACCGAGAAAGATGCGCAATATATTGCCGACAAAATTGCCCATTTACGCGTGTTTGAAGACGGTGAGGGCAAGTTGAACCTGTCTTTGAAAGATGTCGGGGGCTCCGTGCTGCTGGTGTCGCAGTTTACGCTTTATGCCGATGCGACAAGCGGCCGGCGACCGTCATTTTCGAAAAGCCGCACCTGCAGAACAGGCAAAACGGCTTTATCTGCATACGGCAGAACTGTTGCGCGGGCACGGGATTCATGTCGAAACGGGACGTTTTCAGACGCATATGCAGGTATCGCTCTGCAATGACGGGCCGGTAACCATACTGCTGGACTCTTTCATGACGCGGATTTCCCCAAAAATGAAGGTTGTTCCGGATTGAAATTGAATCCGCAATGATTGAAATATCGACAATGAACGACAATACACACACCCTTCCTCCCCGCCGCCTGTCCGTTGCACCGATGCTCGACTGGACGGACCGGCACTACCGCTACCTCGCCCGCCAGATTACCCGCAACACATGGCTTTACAGCGAAATGGTCAATTCCGGCGCGATTGTTTATGGCGACAAAGACCGCTTTTTGATGTTCAACGAAGGCGAGCAGCCCGCCGCCCTGCAACTGGGCGGCAGCGATCCGTCCGATTTGGCGAAAGCGGCCAAAGCCGCCGAAGCATACGGCTACAACGAGGTCAACCTCAACTGCGGCTGTCCCAGTCCGCGCGTGCAGAAAAGGTTCGTTCGGCGCGTGCCTGATGAACGAAGTCATGCTGGTTGCCGACTGCCTTAACGCCATGCAGGACGCGGTCGGCATCCCCGTTACCGTCAAACACCGCATCGGCGTCGATAGACAAACCGAATACCAAACCGTTGCCGATTTCGTCGGCACGCTGCGTGACAAAAACCGCCTGCAAAACCTTTATCGTCCACGCCCGCAACGCATGGCTGGACGGACTTTCCCCCAAAGAAAACCGCGATGTTCCACCGTTGAAATACGATTACGTTTACCGTCTCAAGCAAGAGTTTCCCGATCTGGAAATCATCATCAACGGCGGCATCACCACCAACGAAGCAATCGCCGGACACCTGCAACACGTTGACGGCGTGATGGTCGGGCGCGAGGCGTACCACAACCCGATGGTGATGCACGAATGGGACAGGCTGTTTTACGGCGATACCCGCAGCCCGATTGAATACACCGATTTGGTGCAGCGCCTCTACACATACAGCCAAGCCCAAATCCAAGCCGGACGCGGCACAATCTTGCGCCACATCGTCCGCCACAGCCTTGGGCTAATGCACGGTCTGAAAAACGCCCGCACTTGGCGGCGTATGCTTTCCGACGCAACGCTCTTGAAAGACAACGACGGCAGCCTGATTCTCGAAGCATGGAAAGAGGTTGAGCGGGCAAATACGCGCGAATAGGGCGGGCTGTATGTGTGAAATGCCGTCTGAAGGTTTCAGACGGCATTTGTGCGTTTGTCGGGCGGTGTTTAGGGGGCGGTAATGGCGTGTTTCGGCACTTTGTCCATATCCCAGTGCGCCACCGCCCAGTCGAGCAGTTCGGCAGGGCGGTCGGTTTCCGGTGCTTCGGGCAGGTTGAGGTAACGGAACACTTGGCGGAGGAGTTGTTCGCGGCGGTTTAAATCCAATGCGGGGGCGAGCGTCTGTTTCGACCATTTCTGCCTTGTGCGTTGGTCAGGAGCGGCAGGTGGGCATATTGCGGTGTCGGAACGCCCAAACACTGCTGCAAATAGATTTGGCGCGGCGTGGAAACGAGCAGGTCTTGTCCGCGGACGATGTGGGTAACGCCCTGTTCGGCATCGTCGGCAACGACGGCAAGTTGGTATGCCCAGTAACCGTCTGCACGAAGCAGGACGAAATCGCCGATGTCGCGGGCTAGGTTTTGGGCGTAACCGCCGACGATGCCGTCTGAAAAACCGATAATGCGGTCGGGGACGCGGATGCGCCATGCCGGCTGTTTGCCTTGCAGTGCAGGGCGTTGGCCGGGGTGGCGGCAACGTCCGTTATAGACGAACCCGTCTGCGCCCCGCCTTGCCCCGGCCTGCCAGTCTTTGCGGCTGCAATGGCAGGGATAGACCAGTCCGGCGGTTTGCAGATGGCATAGGGTTTCTTCATACAGGGCGTAACGGCGGCTCTGATAGGCGACTTCTCCGTTCCACTCGAATCCGAATGCCTCAAGCGTGTGCAGGATATGGCTTGCCGCCCCCGGCATTTCGCGCGGCGGATCGAGGTCTTCCATGCGGACCAGCCATTTGCCGCCGTTTGAGCGTGCATCGGCATAGGAAGCGACGGCGGTCAGCAGCGAGCCGATGTGGAGCAGCCCGGTCGGGCTGGGGGCAAAACGTCCTGTGTACATATCTGGTACAGCCCCTTTATTTAAGACTATTAATCAAAGCCATTATCTTATCTTTATTCAGTTCCATCCCGGGCTCTTCAAGCAAGGTTAAATCATATAGGGCATTATATTGCTCTTCGGTAGCTGAATCATCCATAAGACCAGATGAGAAAAAATCGAAAGCTCTATCTGCAATTCTCTCATTACCTGCATTTCTACCAACCAGTTTCGTCAATTCTATATATTCCGCTACGCTAGTTGCATGATGAATCCGGATATTTCCACTCGATAGCCAAAGAATTTATTTTAACTGTCTTATCAAATTCAGGTATTAATTTATATTCATATATTAAAGACTCCCCATTTCTACAAGCATTAACAAATCCGAAAAAGGCTCTGTCTTTGATCGATTAATAGAGTTAATTTTTTTAGTTCGGAGTCCGAACCTTTAACATAAAAAAAGTCACAAAAAGTTGTAGGGCCTCTTGTAAATGAATTACTATCAGATACTTGATATGGTTCAACCATGGTCGGTATTTCAGAGAATATCCTTTGCACCCTTTCCTTATTATCCGTTTTATAACCTAATTTACCTTCCTGTTGAGCTTCTGTTATCAATAATGCAAAACAAATTCCAAACATAATTACTATACAGCCAGCTATAGTATTCAGATTTTTATTAATAAGATGGGATAGCATTAAATTTATCTCCAATACTAGGTAAGTTTGCAGGAATAGATGCTTGAATATTGCTAGGTTGCCCCGTTTTTTAATTTGCGTCACTAAAAGTTATTTGCCCTACTCGCACCATATGTGTTCTACCAAAAAGAAATAGTAGGCTGTTTGGGTGTTCCTAGTCCTGCTTCAAAAGCAACTTTTTTCCTATCAATAGTATGGGGAGATACCGGATCCTTAAAAATTAGATCTGAATAAATTTCATCGGGTGAAATGATTTCGAGTGCTTTTGCTATGGTTCTATTTCCTTTTGTGTTGGTGGATAATGTCGTGCATTAACTTCTTGTTGATTAATATTTTTAGAGTGAACCCACTGTGTCCGGTCAAACGGGCGATGCCGTCTGAAAGCCTTTCAGACGGCATCGGGGAAATACCTAAGCCAAGGGTGCGAGCAGTTTTTCAAACGCTTCTTCAAATTGTTTTAAACCGTCTTCCTGCAAACGCGTCGCCAAGGTTTCGACATCGATGCCGAGCGCGGCGGTTTCGGCAAGCTGCGCTTGCGCTTCGTCCGCGCCTTCGGTCAGCGTCGCTTTGGCTGTGCCGTGGTCGATGAAGGCTTTGAGCGTGGCATCGGGGACGGTGTTGACGGTGTGCACGCCGATCAGGCTGTCAACGTAGAGCGTGTCGGGATAGGCTGGGTTTTTCACGCCGGTAGATGCCCATAAAAGCTGCACGCGGTTTGCGCCTTTGGCTTGCAGCGCGGCAAATTCCGAGCTGCCGAAGTATTGCGCCCAGTCTTGGTAGGCGGCTTTGGCAAGGGCGATGGCGATTTTGCCTTTGAGGTGGTCGGGCAGTGTTGTGTCCAGCGCGCCGTCCACACGGGAGATGAAGAAGCTAGCGACGACGTGGATATGGGCAACGCTTTGTCCGGCTGCCAAGCGTTTGGCAATGCCGCGCGCGTAGGCGGCGTAGGCTTTGAGGGTTTGGGCGCGTGAGAACAGCAGGGTCAGGTTCACGCTGATGCCGTCTGAAACGAGGGTTTCGAGCGCATCGATGCCCTGCCTCGGTGGCAGGAATTTTAATCATGGCGTTTTTACGCGCGATGGCGGCATGGAGGTGGCGGGCTTCTTCTACCGTGCCTTGCGCGTCTTTGGCAAGTTCGGGAGAGACTTCAAGGCTGACGAAACCGGTTTTGCCGTCGGTGGATTCGTGTTCGGCAAGGCAAACGTCGCAGGCTGCCCGTACGTCGGCAACCGCTATGGTTTCGTAGCGTTGCTTGGGGCTGAGGTTTTTGCTGCTTGAGGGCGGCGATTTCATCGGCGTAAAGCGCGTCGCCGGCAAAGGCTTTTTTGGAAGATGGCGGGATTGGAAGTTACGCCGCACACGCCTTGTTTCAGCATTTGCGCCAATTCGCCGCTTTGCACGAGCGAGCGGGAAAGGTTGTCCAGCCAGATTTGTTGTCCTAATGCTTTAACGTCCGATAAAATAGTCATTTCTGATTCCTTTGGACAGATGTGTATGTTTCAAAGGTTTATGCTACCCTGATTCGGAAATTTTGGGTAGTTTTATTACAGCAAAGGCGGATGGCGATGGCAGGAAACGAAAAAAATATCTCGATTGGGCGCGCGAAGTGTTGCACACCGAAGCGGAAGGCTTGTGCGAAATTGCAGCGGAATTGGACGAAAACTTCGTCCTTGCGGCAGACGCGTTGTTGCACTGCAAGGGCAGGGTTGTTATCACGGGCATGGGCAAGTCGGGACATATCGGGCGCAAAATGGCGGCAACCATGGCTTCGACCGGCACACCTGCGTTTTTCGTCCACCCTGCGGAAGCGGCACATGGCGACTTGGGCATGATTGTGGACAACGACGTTGTTGTCGCGATTTCCAATTCCGGCGAAAGCGACGAAATCGCCGCCATCATCCCCGCACTCAAACGCAAAGACATTACCCTTGTCTGCATCACCGCCCGCCCCGATTCAACCATGGCGCGCCATGCCGACATCCACATCACGGCGTCGGTTTCCAAAGAAGCCTGCCCGCTGGGGCTTGCCCCGACCACCAGCACCACCGCCGTCATGGCTTTGGGCGATGGGTTGGCGGTTGTCCTGCTGCGCGCACGCGCGTTCACTCCCGACGATTTTGCCTTGAGCCATCCTGCCGGCAGCCTCGGCAAACGTTTGCTTTTACGCGTTGCCGACATTATGCACAAAGGCTGCGGCCTGCCTGTCGTCCGACTCGGCACGCCCTTGAAAGAAGCCATCGTCAGCATGAGTGAGAAAGGTTTGGGCATGTTGGCGGTAACGGACGGGCAATGCCGTCTGAAAGGCGTATTCACCGACGGCGATTTGCGCCGCCTGTTTCAAGAATGCGACAATTTTACCGGTCTTTCGATAGACGAAGTCATGCATACACACCCTAAAACCATCTCCGCCGAACGCCTCGCCACCGAAGCCCTGAAAGTCATGCAGGCAAACCATGTGAACGGGCTTCTGGTTACCGATGCAGACGGCGTGCTGACAGGCGCGCTGAATATGCACGACCTGCTGGCGGCACGGATTGTATAAGGCGTTGCAGCCGTTTCAAACGGCATTTGTGGTAAGATATGCCGTCTGAAAACAAGGAAATCCCATGCAGGCAATTTCTCCCGAATTACAGGCGCGCGCCGCCAAAATCAAACTGCTGATCCTGGATGTGGACGGCGTTTTTAACCGACGGGCGCATCTTTATCCGCGATAACGGCGAAGAAATCAAATCGTTTCACACGCTGGACGGACACGGTCTGAAAATGCTTCAGGCAAGCGGCGTGCAGACTGCGATTATCACAGGTCGGGACGCGCCCTCTGTCGGCATCCGTGTCAAACAGTTGGGCATAAATTACTACTTCAAAGGCATTCACGACAAACGCGCCGCGTATGAAGAATTGCGCGCTCAGGCGGGTGTGGAAGAAGCCGAGTGTGCCTTTTGTCGGCGACGACGTGGTCGATTTACCGGTGATGGTGCGCTGCGGATTGCCGGTTGCCGTCCCCGACGCGCATTGGTTTACGCTGCAACACGCCGCCTATATTGCCAAACGCCCCGGCGGTGCGGGCGCGGTGCGCGAAGTGTGCGACCTGATTATGCGCGCGAAAGGTACGCTGGGCGCGGCTTTGAACGAGTACATTAAATGAAAGTAAGATGGCGGTACGGAATTGCGTTCCCATTGATATTAGCGGTTGCCTTGGGCGGTCTGTCGGCATGGTTGGGTCGTATCAGCGAAGTCGAAATCGAGGAGGTCAGGCTCAATCCCGACGAACCTCAATACACAATGGGCGGCTTGGACGGAAGGCGGTTTGACGAACAGGGATACTTGAAAGAACATTTGAGCTCGAAGGGCGCGAAACAGTTTCCGGAAAGCAGCGATATACATTTCGAGTCGCCGCACCTTTCCTTCTTCCAAGAAGGCAGGTTGTTGTACGAAGTCGGCAGCGACGAAGCCGTCTACCATACCGAAACCAAACAAGTTCTCTTTAAAAACCATGTCGTCCTGAACAAACCCGGCGACGGCAGGCGGCAGGCGGGTACGGTAAAAACCGACAAGCTTCATGTTGATACCGAATCGCAATATGCCCAAACTGACACGCCCGTCAGCTTTCAATACGGCGCGTCGCACGGGCAGGCGGGCGGCATGACTTACGACCACAAAACAGGCCTGTTGAACTTCTCATCTAAAGTGAAAGCCACGATTTATGATACAAAAAAATATGTAAAATTTTTTTGTTTTTAATAGCATTTTTTTCGGCATCCCCCGCTTTTGCCCTTCAAAGCGACAGCAGGCAGCCTATTCAGATTGAGGCCGACCAAGGTTCGCTCGATCAAGCCAACCAAAGCACCACATTCAGCGGAAACGTTGTCATCAGACAGGGTACGCTCAATATTTCCGCCGCCCGCGTCAACGTAACACGTAATGACAAAGGAGAACAGTTTATGAAGGCCGACGGCTCGCCCGTGCGCTTCAGCCAAACGTTGGACGGGGGTAAAGGGACGGTGCGCGGTCAGGCAAACAACGTTGCTTATTCGTCTGCAGGCAGCACCGTAGTCTTAACCGGTAATGCCAAAGTACAGCGCGGCGGCGATGTCGCCGAAGGCGCGGTGATTACATACAACACCAAAACCGAAGTCTATACCATCAGCGGCAGCACAAAATCCGGCGCAAAATCCGCTTCCAAATCCGGCAGGGTCAGCGTCATCATCCAGCCTTCGAGTACGCAAAAATCCGAATAATTCCAAAATGCCGTCTGAAACATAAACCCGGTTCGGACGGCATATGCCGACCGAAGATATTGAAGAGATATTTATGAGCGCAAACGTCAGCCGCCTTGTTGTTCAAAAACCTGCAAAAAGTTTCAAAAAAACGCCAAGTCGTTAAAAAGCTTCTCCCTCGAAATCGAAAGCGGTGAAGTCGTCGGTCTGCTCGGGCCCAACGGCGCGGGTAAAACCACCAGCTTCTACATGATTGTCGGACTCATTGCCGCCGATGCGGGCAGCGTGATGCTGGACGGGCAGGAATGCGCCACCTGCCCATACACGAACGCGCCCGCCTGGGTGTCGGTTACCTGCCGCAGGAAGCCTCGATTTTCCGCAAAATGACCGTCGAACAAAACATTCGCGCCATTTTTAGAAATCAGTACCAAAGACAAAAGCCGCATCGACGGCGAAGTTGAAAAACTGCTTGCCGACCTGAATATCGAGCGTTTGCGCAATAATCCTGCCCCATCTTTGTCGGGCGGTGAACGCCGACGCGTCGAAATCGCCCGCGTGCTTGCCATGAAACCGCATTTTATTTTGCTGGACGAGCCTTTTTGCCGGTGTCGATCCCATCGCCGTCATCGACATCCAGAAAATCATCGGATTTCTCAAGTCGCGCGGTATCGGCGTATTGATTACCGACCACAACGTACGCGAAACCCTCAGCATCTGCGATCGGGCCTACATTATTTCAGACGGCACGGTGTTGGCATCGGGAAAAACCTGATGATTTGGTCGGAAACGAACAGGTTCGTTCTGTTTATCTGGGTGAGAACTTCAAATATTGAAAAATATTTTTTTCAGACGGGCGGCCTAATATCGTCGGGCAGGCGGCAAAAATACGGATTTATGCTGTTTTTACATAAATTAATTCAAATTTAAAACATTGACTTAAACCTGTTTTTCAAAGAATATTGCCCGATATGCTTGCATGTCGTCCCGTAATTTGGTTTAATACGCATCTCTTAACGAGACAGACAAAGGCCAGATAGCTCAGTTGGTAGAGCAACGGATTGAAAATCCGTGTGTCGGCGGTTCGATTCCGCCTCTGGCCACCAAAAAAACCGCTTATAAGCGGTTATTTTTTTGTCTGCCGTTTTTGGGAAGTTATCCGTGTCGGACACGTTTTTGTGTCTGACCGTCATGTAGAAGGACAAAAGCGATAATGACCGTCCCGTTGCGTTTTGGAGAAGAGGGTAGGGTAAGGCAGAAAGCATATGCCGTCTGAATGATATTTCAGACGGCATTTTATATTGCGGCGGCACTCAGTCCGTGTCGTCTTCAGGCAATTCTGCCGAACCCATGCGTTTGAGCACGATATTGGTTTTGTTGCGCAGCCGTTTGCTTTTCGGATGGTCGGCGTAGTAGAGCGGGGCGGGGACGCGGGCAGTCAGTTTCGCCGCCTGCTGTTTGGTCAGGTCTGCGGCCGGTTTTTTTATAAAAGTATCGGGACGCGGCTTCCGCGCCAAAACACCCCGTAGTGCCACTCGATTGAATTCAGATACAGTTCGAAAATCCTGTCTTTGTCGGTAACGGCTTCCATCATCGCGGTAATCGCCGCTTCTTCGCCTTTGCGGATATAACTGCGGCTTTCGTTGAGGAAGAGGTTTTTGGCAAGCTGCTGGCTGATGGTCGATCCGCCCGCCTTCACTTCGCCGCTGTTCCGGTTGCGTCTGATGGCGTTTTGAATGCCGCCCCAATCGAAGCCGCCGTGTCCGGCAAAATGGGCATCTTCGGAAGCAATCAGGGCTTTTTTCAGGTTGGTGGAAATTTGGTCGTAAGGCACCCAGCGGTAATCTAAGGCGACATTGCGTCCTTCTTGTTCAAACTGCTTCATCCGCATCGACATAAAGGCGGTTTGATGGGGCGCGACGGCACGGTAGGTAATGATGTTGCCGTACACATAGGCATTGAAAAAGATAAAAGATGCCGATGGGCAGGGCAATCAGCCATTTGATGATGCGGAACATGGTTACAGGGCTTTCATGTATTCGATAACAGGGCGGATATCGGGCGTAAATCCGCGCCAGAGGGAGTAGGAAGCGGCAGCCTGACCGACCAGCATGCCCAGACCGTCTGAAACTTCGGCCGCGCCGTTGCTTTGGGCAAAGTTCAAAAACGCCTGCGCCGCGTCGCCGTAAACCATATCGTAGGCAAGGCGGCAGTTGCGAAAAATTTCACGGCTGACGGCAGGAAGCTGACCGCTCAAGCCGCCGGACGTGCCGTTGATGATGATATCGAAACCGCCGTTCAAATCCGCCATCGGGACGGCTTCAATGCCGAAAAGCTGCGCCAATTCATCGGCTTTGGCGTGGGTACGGTTGGCAATGACGATACGGGCAGGGCGGTGTTCTTTCAAAACCGGAATCACGCCGCGCACCGCGCCGCCTGCACCCAAAAGCAAAATGGTTTTTGCCCTCGATGGCAATGTTTTTTTAACCTGCGTAATGTCGTTGGCCAAAACCGATACCGTCGGTATTGTCGCCGCGCAGCTTGCCGTTTTTCAACGGAATTAGCGTATTGACCGCACCTGCCGCCAATGCGCGGTCGGAATGCTCGTCCGCCAAGTCAAACGCTTCCTGTTTGAACGGTACGGTAACGTTTGCCCCGCAACCGCCTGTTCCAAAAAATGTCGAAACCGCCTGCGCGAAACCGCTGATGTCAGCGCAAATGCGTTCGTATTCAATGTCAACGCCTTCCTGAATGGCAAATTGTTGATGAATCTGCGGCGACTTGCTGTGGGCGACGGGGTTGCCGAAAACGGCGTAGCGGGGGAGGGCGGTCATGGTCGTGTTCCAAAAGACGGGAAGGCTATTTTTATAACGGCGACGTACAGATGGAAACGATGCCGTCTGAAACGGTTGTCAGGTAGTATGACGGAATGTTTTTTTCTTGAAAAAGTCGTTTTTTGTTATAATTTAACTTTATTTTGTTGACAAGGACGAAAAGGGGCGGACATGAAAAAAAGATGTTGTGCTTGGCAGTATTTGCATTAGGGTTGGCAACGCCGGCAGTGGCGGCGGATTGGGTATTGGTTAACGGTAATGAGGCTCTTACCGTCACTGGTGATGCAGACAGCCGTACGGGCAATAGAGCATGGTTTGAAACAAGGTATGCCAAGCCGAAAAAGATTGGCGATGGAAAATTTTTATAATACAGATAAAGAGTTGGTAGAAATGGATTGCAGTGGTAAACGTTTTAGGATGTTGACGATAACGTGGTATTCCGAATCGGGAAACTCTATCGGTTCTTATACACCATCCTATGCCGAATGGCGTTATGTTATTCCCGATACGGGTGGAGAGAGTGTGTACAAATTTGTCTGCAACCACGATCCTCGTTGACCATTTTCAAATCAAACAACAGATGCCGTCTGAACTGTTTTCAGGCGGCATCTGTTTTATCGGCATTCGGACAAAAAGGACGGGTATTCCGCTTTTGAACAGACAAACCGAAGCATATTGTTGACAATCTTGCCGTCTGAAACTATATTTTACAGCTTGGAATTTGACGCAGGGCCAGTTTCAGACGGCATGGACGTGGTAGAATCGTGCCGACTTTGCGTCAAGCCGTCGCGTTCCGCATATTTTGCTATTTCCCTTTTCCAGGAGCTGAAAAATGTCTATTAAAAACGCCGTAAAATTGATTGAAGAAAGCGAAGCCCGCTTTGTCGATTTGCGCTTTACCGATACCAAAGGCAAGCAGCACCACTTTACCGTGCCTGCGCGCATCGTGCTGGAAGACCCCGAAGAGTGGTTTGAAAACGGTCAGGCGTTTGATGGTTCGTCCATCGGCGGCTGGAAAGGCATTCAGGCTTCCGATATGCAGCTGCGTCCCGATGCGTCTACAGCCTTCGTCGATCCTTTTTATGATGATGTTACCGTCGTCATTTACCTGCGACGTCATCGACCCTGCTGATGGTCAGGGTTACGACCGCGACCCGCGCTCCATCGCCCGCCGCGCCGAGGCCTATTTGAAATCTTCCGGCATCGGCGACACCGCCTATTTCGGCCCCGAACCGGAATTCTTTCGTCTTCGACGGCGTAGAGTTTGAAACCGATATGCACAAAACCCGTTACGAAATCACTTCCGAAAGCGGCGCATGGGCAAGCGGCCTGCACTTTGGACGGTCAAAACACCGGCCACCGCCCCTGACCGTCAAAGGCGGTTACGCCCCTGTCGCCCCGATTGACTGCCGGATCAAGACCTGCGCTCCGCGATGGTAAACATTTTGGAAGAACTCGGCATCGAAGTCGAAGTCCACCACAGCGAAGTCGGTACCGGCAGCCAAATGGAAATCGGCACGCGCTTCGCCACTTTGGTTAAACGCGCCGACCAAACCCAAGACATGAAATATGTGATTCAAAACGTCGCCCACAACTTTCGGCAAAGACCGCCACCTTCATGCCCAAACCCGATTATGGGCGATAACGGCAGCGGTATGCACGTTCACCAATCCATCTGGAAAGACGGTCAAAAACCTGTTCTCAGGCGACGGCTATGCCGGTTTGTGCGATACCGCGCTCTACTACATCGGCGGCATCATCAAACACGCCAAAGCCCTGAACGCGATTACCAATCCGTCCACCAACTCCTACAAACGCCTCGTGCCGCACTTTGAAGCGCCGACCAAGCTGGCATATTCTGCCAAAAAAACCGTTCCGCTTCCATCCGCATTCCGTCCGTGAACAGCAGCAAAGCGCGCCGCATCGAAGCGCGTTTCCCCTGATCCGACCGCCAACCCATACTTGGCGTTCGCCGCTCTGTTGATGGCCGGTTTGGACGGTATTCAAAACAAAAATCCATCCGGGCGACCCTGCCGATAAAAACCTCTACGACCTGCCGCCGGAAGAAGACGCGCTCGTCCCGACCGTCTGCGCTTCTTTGGAAGAAGCACTGGCCGCCCTCAAAGCCGACCACGAATTCCTCCTGCGCGGCGGCGTGTTCAGCAAAGACTGGATCGACAGCTACATCGCCTTTAAAGAGGAAGATGTCCGCCGCATCCGTATGGCACCTCATCCGCTGGAATTTGAAATGTATTACAGCCTGTAAACTGTCGGGTTTCAGTAGAAATGCCGTCTGAACAAAGTTTCAGACGGCATTTTGTATTTGAACGGCAAAACGGTGGAGCAGAGGCGGTGTTTTTCAGCGGTTGGGTGATATTTGCTACAATAGGCTTTTTATTTCTTGGCTGTTTGAACCATGACTGTATCGAAATCAGGTTTTATCGGGCAAATCTTTTCCCGCAATATGCTTGTCTGTATTTTTTTACGGGGTTTACCTCGGGGCTGCCGCTGTACTTTCTGATTAACCTGATTCCGGCATGGTTGCGCAGCGAGCAGGTGGATTTGAAGAGCATCGGGCTGATGGCGCTGATCGGTCTGCCGTTTACTTGGAAATTTTTTTGTGGTCCCCGATGATGGACGCGGTCAGGGTTCCCATTTTGGGCCGGCGGCGCGGGTGGATGCTGTTGACGCAGGCAGGGTTGCTGGCGGCTTTTGGCGGCATATGCCTTTTTAAATCCCCGGAATCATCTGCCGTTGATTGCCGGCTTGTCGGTGCTTGTCGCTTTTTTTCCGCCAGTCAGGATATTGTATTGGATGCGTTCAGGCGCGAGATTTTTGTCGGACGAAGAATTGGGTTTGGGCAACTCGGTTCATGTGAACGCCTATCGGGTTGCCGCCCTGATTCCCGGTTCATTGAGTTTGGTGTTGGCAGACAGGATGCCGTGGTCAGAAGTATTTGTTATCACTTCATTATTTATGCTGCCCGGCCTTCTGATGACGCTGTTTCTCGCGCGCGAACCCGTGTTGCCGCCTTCCGTTCCTAAAACGTTGAAGCAGACTGTGGTAGAGCCGTTTAAAGAATTTTTTTACACGTAAAGGCATCGCTTCGGCTGTATGCGTGCTGCTGTTTATCTTCCTTTACAAACTCGGCGACAGTATGGCAAACCGCGTTGGCAACGCCGTTTTATCTGGATATGGGTTTCAGTAAGACAGACATCGGTTTGATTGCCAAAAATGCAGGACTGTGGCCGGCAGTGGCGGCAGGTATCTTGGGCGGCGTGTGGATGCTGAAAATCGGCGTAAACAAAGCCTTGTGGATATTCGGCGCGGTGCAGGCTGTAACCGTTTTGGGGTTTGTATGGCTGGCAGGTTTTGGACATTTCGACACGGTCGGTACAAGCGAAAGGCTGATGCTGGCGGCAGTTATCGGCGCAGAGGCAGTTGGCGTGGGTTTGGGGACGGCGGCGTTTGTATCGTATATGGCGCGCGAGACCAATCCCGCATTTACCGCAACGCAGCTTGCGCTGTTTACCAGCCTGTCCGCTGTTCCCCGTACGGTCATCAATTCCTTTGCCGGTTATCTGATCGAATGGCTCGGGTATGTACCGTTTTTCCAGCTGTGTTTCATACTTGCCCTGCCGGGTATGCTGCTGCTGTTGAAAGTTGCGCCTTGGAACGGGGAAAAAAACTCAGGATACAGGCAGATGAACGCGTTAAATTGGAGCGTTTACCTGATATTGTGTGAAAACAGCGCGTTCTATTGCGGCATCAGCAAGAATCCGCAACAGCGGCTTGACGCCCACACGGCCGGAAAAGGCGCGAAATATACCCGCGTATTTAAACCGGTGGCGATGCGTATCGTTGCAGGCGGCATGGATAAAGGCATGGCACTCAGGCAGGAAATCGCCGTCAAAAACTGACCGCCGCACAAAAAAACGGCAATTGTGGGAACAGGCAGAAAAATGCCGTCTGAAACCTGACGGTTCAGGTTCAGACGGCAGTTGGCAGCAATCAGGACGAAGCAGGGCAGGCGGCAAGGAAAACCGATGTTTCAACGTACAGGACGGCACATAAAGCGTCGCCCTATGAAAGTGAAGGCATATATCAGTATTTTTTATACGCCAACAGAAAAGAATACGATAAACTGTTTGTTGGATTTGTATTGATTAATCAGTATATTTTTTATGCCGAGGTATTTTTTTCCTTATCGGTATCCCTTCTTTTATGAGGATGCCTGCCGCTCATATAAAGAACGGGGAAGACCCGATGGGAAAATATGGTACAGCCCTCGATATCGCACAATATGTCAACTTAAAGAGTTAGTATCTACCATGAATATATTCTTTAACTAATTTCTAAGCTTGAAATTATGAGACCATATGCTACTACCATTTATCAACTTTTTATTTTGTTTATTGGGAGTGTTTTTACTATGACCTCATGTAAACCTGTTAATGAACAAACCAGTTTCAACAATCCCGAGCCAATGACAGGATTTGAACATACGGTTACATTTGATTTTCAGGGCACCAAAATGGTTATCCCTTATGGCTATCTTGCACGGTATACGCAAGACAATGCCACAAAATGGCTTTCTGACACGCCCGGGCAGGATGCTTACTCCATTAATTTGATAGAGATTAGCGTCTATTACAAAAAAACCGACCAAGGCTGGGTGCTCGAACCATACAACCAGCAGAACAAAGCGCACTTTATCCAATTTCTACGCGACGGTTTGGATAGCGTGGACGATATTGTTATCCGAAAAGATGAGTGTAGTTTAAGCACGACTATGGGAGAAAGATTGCTTACTTACGGGGTTAAAAAAATGCCATCTGCCTATCCTGAATATGAAGCTTATGAAGATAAAAGACATATTCCTGAAAATCCATATTTTCATAAACTTTACTATATTAAAAAAGGAGAAAATCCGGCGATTATTACTCATCGGAATAATCGAATAAACCAAACTGAAGAAGATAATTACAGCACTAGCGTAGGTTCCTGTATTAACGGTTTCCCGGTACGGTATTACCCGTTTATTCGGGAAAAGCAGCAGCTCACACAGCAGGAGTTGGTAGGTTATCACCAACAAGTAGAGCAATTGGTACAGAGTTTTGTAAACAATTCAAGTAAAAAAATAATTTAAAGGATCTTATTATGAATGAGGGTGAAGTTTTTTTAACACCAGAACAAATCCAAACCTTGCGTGGTTATGCTTCCCGTGGCGATACCTATGGCGGTTGGCGTTATTTGGCTAATTTGGGTGACCGTTATGCGGATAATGCTGCTGCAATTGTCGGTAAGGATGCAAACTTAAATGGTTTGAATTTATGGATGAAAAAAAGGTGTGGAAAACCTATGGGATGATACGGTCGGTAAAAAGACCCGTTTAATGTGTATTTCCGTTTTTTGGATTGTGGTTTTCAATTTGTAGCGAATCGGGTTCGGCATATACGGCATTGCAAAAAGCGTTTGACTCTCCAGTGCCGTCTGAAAAAATGCCGTCTGAAAACCGGTTTCAGACGGCATTTGCGTTCAGTGAGAAAGGTCGCGCCTGCCGCCCGAACGTCTCGCCGCAGCCTCTGCATAACGGCGCACCTCTTTTTCCAAATCTTCCAAGTTCAAAGGAAAATCAGGCAGTCTGTCTCCCTGTTTCTCTTCGCGGATAATCCGCCCGCCATCCAAATACCACGTCTGTTGCGCATGATAGGTCTGTATATCCGCCGTTACGCCATCCGCTTTCAATGCTACCGTCGAAGATTGTGCAATAAAAAGATTTCCGTTTTTCAAATAATATTCGAAACTCTGGCGTTTTTTTCCCATTGTCGAAACTCCAATAGATTTTTCTGCGGCAGACCGTCCGCATCATAGCCGACCACAAGACTGTTCGCCTTCATCCCCCGGGGCATCAATTCCCGCATATTTTGATAAAACACATAATCGCGCGAGTCCGACGCAATCCGGTTGCTCTCTTCGCGGAAGTCCCAAACCTTCTGCTCGTCATTCGCGACATCCCGGTATTTCGCCAAATATACCTGGGCCATCTGATAACACCCGAGGCAATGCTCATAAACATCTTCCCCGATTTTCCCGCGCCCCGACGCATCAAATACCGAACCGTCCGGTTGCCAAACAACCCGATATTCTCCTGTCGTTTCATAATTTTCTCCGTGAGCCGTTCCGCCGTACACATTTACAGAAAACGGACGATCGTTTCGATACAGATATTCGGCATTAACAAACGCTTCCGGCGAGCGTTGCGAAAGCGAAACCGCAACCAAACCGCCCTCGCCGATATAGTAATCCAGCCAAACCTCTTCCCCATGTTCCTGCTCCGTTACGTGAAACCATTTCGCCTTTTCTTTCAAAACGACTGAGCCGGATAGCGAGTGCGAGATAATCCTTCTCCGACTGCAACGGACCGTCATCCATAGTTCCGGCAAGACTTTCCTCCGTCCTCATCGATTCCTTCACGATGACAACCGCCCTGTTTCGGCATTTCGGAACAGACGGGCAAGTTTCGCCACAAAAGTATTCGGATTTTCAGGCACTTCAGTTGCCGTATCGCTCAAAAACCAACGCGGATTAATCTCATAGGCAATACCCGTTCCCAGCCAAAAGGCAAATACAAGTGCAAAAAATGACAACAATACCGGTTTGAATTTTTTTAAACATATTTATTTTTTTCGTTTAACAGGATATATCGATTATATCAGGCGAGCTTTGATTGCCGGGTTTTGTTATTTTTTGTTGTAATAATCAAATTGCACGTTGACTATGTCTTTCTCGGTAAAAATATAACGGAGCATTGTTGTGAATCTTTCATAACGTTCATGAATTCCCACGCTATCAGGTAGCCAAGGGGAAGCTTTAATTTCGAAAAAGCTCCCAATTTGGAACCATTAAAAAATCAATAAGGGTACCGATTCCAATCACAATATCCCTTGGTATATCCATCGGATAAGGATATTTTCTCCTAACCTCGATTAAATCATTCTCTAACTTCCAATATTCTTCATCATCCCACACCCCGTCATCATACCATTTGCCAATAAATGAATTTTCGTCATATCCCTCAAAAACAAGTAATATTTCTTCTGAAGTTTTTTTAACTCACACATAATACACATAATAATTAATCTCCAATACGATTTAGGTTTTTATCATGGAATGCCGTCTGAAGGGCGGAACGGTCTTTCAGACGGCATCGGATTGCCGGATTTTTAACCTAACCCACACTTGTTAATCAAAATTCCATTTTTCCGATATAGTATTTCTCCAAGCGTAACCACCAAGGGGTAAATTACTTAGGAGATTGACTGAGGAATCAATAGTGACAATTTCTTTTAAACTGACTATCACAGCATCTCCTTCATGAATTTCATTGCCATCTAAGAATTGCCACATTCCATCATCAGCATCATGCCATACTTCTAAGATTCCGTTTTTTTAGACAAAATTCTTCCAGTGGTAATAACAGCAGTATTTTGAGGGTCTTCAAATTTCCATTGCATATTGATGCCTGTTTATTTGATTTCTTAATATTTTTTTCTTCCGGATAAAAACCTGCGCGGTTTTATGACTATTGCCCCTTTCAAATGAAGGAAAGGTCGTCGAAAAATCAAACACATTTTCAGACGGCCTTTTTGATTGTTGGGTTTTCACCTCAATCTACCTTTACTATGTTTTATTGGAAAATAAAAAAATTTCCAGTCATCTACATCTACATCAGTAAAAATATAACGGAGCATTACTCTGAACCTTTCATAACGCTCATTAATTTTGACACTTTTTAGGCAACCAAGGAGAAGCTTTTAATTTCGAAAAGTTTCCAATTTGGAACCATTAAAAAATCAATAATAGTACCGATTCCAATCACAATATCCCTTGGTATATCCATCGGATAAGGATATTTTCTCCTAACCTCGATTAAATCATTCTCCAACTTCCAATATTCTTCATCATCCCACACCCCGTCATCATGCCATTTACCAATAAATGAATTTTCGTCATACTCCTTAAAACAAGGGATGTTTCTTCTAAAATCCTTGAACTCGCACATAATAATTAATCTCCAATACGGTTAAGATTTTCATCATGGGATGCCATCTGAACGGCAGGGTGGGTTTTCAGACGGCATTTGCGCTCAATAATAATATCCCGCGCCCAGAATACACGGTTTGGATGCGCCGGTTGCTTTGTGCGGACTACTGGGAATGCGGTTGACCCAACACGCCGCCAACCACGCAAATGCGGCCGCCTCCACCCATTGCGGATCGAGATTCAGGTCGGCGGTGCTGTGTAAGGAAACGCGTGTGCCGAAACATTCTGCCAAATCCGCCGTCAGGACGGGATTGCGGATGCCGCCGCCGCAAATATACATTTGACGGGTATCTGCCGCAGCGTGTGAGACGGCGTCGCAAACGGTTTGCGCGGTAAAACGGGAAAGCGTCCGTAATACGTCGTATCGGTTCTCGCCGCCGCCAAGGTAGGTTTCGAGCCAATTTAGGGCAAACAGTTCGCGCCCCGTGCTTTTGGGGTGGGGTTGTGAGAAATATGGGTGGGCGAGCAGCCTGTCGAGCAGTTGCGGCAATATGTTGCCTTGTGCCGCTTTTTCACCGTTTTTTTGTCGTAAGGCAGCTGCCAGTGTGCCTGCGTCCATGCGTCCATCAGCATATTGCCCGGCCCCGTGTCGAAGCCGAAGGCGGGTGCGTCGGGAGGGAGTATGCTGATGTTGGCAATCCCGCCGATGTTCAGTACCACGCGTGTTTCTTTGTCATCGCGGAACAGGGCTTCGTGAAAGGCGGGGACGAGCGGCGCACCTTGTCCGCCGGCTGCAAGGTCGCGGCTGCGGAAGTCGCCGACGGTAAAAATCTGAGTCAGTTCCGCCAGCAGCGGCAAATCGGCAAGCTGTACGCTGTAACCATGTTCCGGTGCATGTCGGACGGTTTGACCGTGGCAGCCGACAGCGGTAATGTCGTACGGCGCGAGGTTTTGACTGCACAGCAGTTCGGTGACGGTTTGCGCATACAGGCGGCTGAGTTCTTGCGACAAAATCCTGCTGCGGTGCAGTTCGTCTGTGCCTGTGTCCTGCAAATCCAGTAATTTGCGGCGCAACCGGTCAGGGTAGGGTATAAAGGCGTGTCCCTCCGCGCCCAGCCATTTCCCGCCGTCCATACGTATCAGTACGGCATCCGCCCCGTCCATGCTTGTTCCCGACATGATGCCGATGTAAAGCTGTGTTTCCATCATCACTCCCAAACTGGTGCAAAACGCCATTTTAACGTGTATTGACGCTCGTATACCGATTTGCTGGCGTAGTGTAAATAAATGTTTCAAGAAGGATTGCAAAAGGTTACAATATCCGCGAAAACCCTTCTGTGTTCACTAAGGAATCTTCCATGGCTCAAACTCAAATGAGTGCGAACTTGAAACTGATTAACGCTGTCTTTGCCGCCATGCTGGTCGGCATGGTCAGCTATTTTATCTATTGGGGTTTGGGTTATACCCACTACAATAACAGCGTGCTTTTCATTATTGCCACCATGTTCGGCGTGTTCATGGCGTTTAATGTCGGCGGCAACGATATTGCCAACTCTTTCGGTACCAGCGTCGGGTCCGGGACGCTGACGATCCCGCAGGCTTTGCTGATTGCAGCGGTATTTGAGGTCAGCGGTGCGGTCATCGCGGGTGGAGAGGTAACCGATACTATACGCAAAGGTATCGTCGATCTGAACGGTATGAACCTCGAGCCCATGCAGTTTGTATTTATCATGATGTCTGCACTCTTGGCGGCGGCTTTGTGGCTGCTGTTCGCTTCCCACAAAGGCCTGCCGGTTTCGACGACGCACGCGATTATCGGCGGCATCGTTTCGGCAGTGCGTTGTGTATGGCGGTTATGAAACATGCCGACTGGGGAACGTTGATTCAGTGGGGAAAATTGGGAGAAATCGGGATATCTTGGGTGCTGTCGCCTGTTTTGGGCGGTGCGGTTTCCTATTTCCTGTTTTCCCGCGTCAAGAAAAATGTCTTAGATTACAATGCTTGGGCCGAAGGTACGCTCAAAGGCATCAAGCAGGGAGAAAAAGGCCTATAAAGAACAGCACCGCCTGTTTTTTTCGAGGGTTTGTCTGAGGCTGAAAAAGTCGAATATGCCACTAAAATGGCGCACGATGCACAAATTTACGATGAGCCCGAATTTGATCCGCAAGAGCTGCAATCTGAGTATTATCGCGGTCTTTATGCATTCGATAACCGTAAAAAAACAATGTCGATTCTTACAAGGCGTTGCACTCTTGGGTTCCCTTTATCGCTTCGTTCGGCGCGATGATGATTTCTGCCATGCTGATTTTTAAGGGTCTGAAAAACCTGCATCTGGGCATGAGCAACGTCAACAGCTTCCTAACTATCTTTATGATAGGTGCAGCGGTGTGGATGGGTACGTTTGTTTTTGCAAAAAGCCTCAAACGTAAAGATTTGGGTAAATCGACCTTTCAGATGTTTTCATGGATGCAGGTTTTTACCGCATGCGGTTTCGCATTCAGCCACGGGGCGAACGATATCGCCAACGCCATCGGTCCGTTTGCCGCGATTATGGACGTTTTGCGGACTAACAGCGTTGCCGCGCAAAAATGCCGTTCCTCCGATTGCCATGCTGACTTTCGGTATCGCGCTGATTGTCGGTTTGTGGTTTGTCGGTAAAGAGGTGATTAAAACCGTCGGTACGAGTTTGGCTGAAATGCATCCTGCTTCGGGATTTACCGCCGAACTGTCCGCAGCCTCCGTTGTGATGGGTGCGTCGCTGATGGGGCTGCCTGTTTCCAGTACGCATATCTTGGTCGGTGCGGTACTCGGTATCGGTCTGGTCAACCATAATGCCAATTGGAAACTGATGAAGCCCATCGGCCTGGCTTTGGGTCATTACCCTGCCTGCCGCCGCTGTATTGTCGGTTGCCTGCTACTTGGTTTTACAGGCAGTATTCTGATTGTTAAACAGTTATGCCGTCTGAACTTCCTTCAGACGGCATTTTTGTTTGCAAGTCCGGTTTGGCGGAAATATGGGTTTATAGGTCAAACAGGGGCAGGCTGCTGTATCGTTATGAGAAGGCATCGATATTCCGGAAAACAGGTTGTAAAAAATAAAATGCCGTCTGAACCTCTTTCAGACGGTATCCGTATATTTGAAATACAATCAGACGGTTTGTGAGTATTTCGCCTTGGTTTCTTTATGGCGCAAGTGGTAGTCGAATACCATGGCGATGTTGCGGATGAGGAAGCGTCCCTTCGGGGTAACGGTCAGTCCTTGGTCGTTCAGGCTGACGAGTCCCAAGTCTGCAAGTTTTTCCAAATCGGCGAGCTCGTCTTTGAAGTAACGGTCGAACGGAATGCCGGATATGTCTTCGTAAACACGGTAGTCGAGTGCGAAACGGCACATCAAATCCTGAATGATATTGCGGCGCAGGATATCGTCCTGATTAAGCTGGTAGCCGCGCATGATGGGCAGTCTGCCTTCATCGATGGCGGCGTAGTAGGCATCAATGTCCCGTTCGTTTTGAGAGTAGGTGTTGCCGATTTTTACCGATAGACGACACGCCGATAGCAACCAGGTCGCAATCCGCATAGGTTGAATAACCTTGGAAATTGCGTTGCAGCAATCCTTCTTCGAGTGCGACAGACAATTCGTCGTCCGGTTTGGCAAAATGATCCATGCCGATGAAGACGTAGCCGCGTTCGGTCAGGGTTTGGACGCAGTATTGCAGCATATCGAGTTTTTCCTCGCTGCCGGGAACGGCGGCGGTATCGATGCGGCGTTGCGGTTTGAAAACATGCGGCAGATGGGCGTAGTGATAAAGGGCGAGGCGGTCGGGATCAAGCGACAAAACGGTATCGATGGTGGTTTTAATGCTTTCGGAAGTCTGGTGTGGCAGGCCGTAAATCAAATCGACGCTGACGGATTTAAACCCTGCTTCACGGGCGGCATCGATGACTTCTTTGGTTTCTTCGTAACTTTGGATGCGGTTGACCGCCGCCTGCACTTTGGGGTCGAAATCCTGAATGCCCACGCTCATACGGTTGAAACCGAGCCTGCCAAGCATGAGGACGGTATCCCGACTGACTTTGCGCGGGTCAATTTCGATGGAGTATTCGCCGGTGGGGATCAACTCGAAATGTTTGCGGATCATGCGGAAACACGTTCGATTTGGTCGTCGCTTAAGAAGGTTGGCGTACCGCCGCCGAAGTGGAGTTGGGCAAGCTGGTGTTTTCCGTTTAAATGCGGGGCAAGCAGCTCCATTTCTTTTTCAAGGTATTCGATATAGGCATCGGCGCGGCTCTTGTCTTTGGTAATGATTTTATTGCAGCCGCAGTAGTAGCAGATGGTATTGCAAAAGGGGATGTGAATGTAAAGGGAGAGCGGTTTATTTAACATTCCCGTGCTGCGTAAATGTAAAGCTTGGATGTACTCCCCTTCTCGGAAGCCGTCATGGAAACGGTCTGCAGTAGGGTAGGAGGTGTAGCGCGGGCCGCTGGACGGCAGGCTGGCAATCAGCTCGCGGTCAAACTCGGGACGGTTATTGGCATTGTGATTGTTCTGTATCTGTATAATTTTCATGGTGCGTGTTCGATTTTATGATGTTAGTCAAATTTTGGATAGTTTGGTAGAATGCCGCAGTATGATAAACCTGTCTTGATATGTGTCAATAAGCACATAATCATGACGGGGCAAAACGCACGAAAAGGTACGGTATGGCTTCGCATAATACTACACATCAGATGAAAACGCTGTGTTCTTCCTGTTCTCTGCGGGAACTCTGTCTGCCTGTCGGATTACTGCCCAACGAGTTTACCCAACTCGATGCCGTTATCCGCCAAAGCCGCCGTTTGAAAAAGGGCGAATACCTGTTCCGTGCCGGCGAAGCCTTTACTTCGCTCTTTGCCATCCGTGCAGGCTTCTTCAAGACAACCGTCGCCAGTCAGGACGGACGCGATCAGGTAACGGGTTTTTTTATGTCGGGCGAACTCATCGGCATGGACGGCATCTGTTCCCATGTGCACAGTTGCGACGCGGTCGCTTTGGAAGACAGCGAGGTATGCGAGTTACCGTTTACCCATATCGAAGAGCTCGGTCAGAATATCCCAAGCCTGCGTACCCACTTTTTCCGCATGATGAGCCGCGAAATTGTGCGCGATCAGGGCGTGATGTTGCTTTTGGGCAATATGCGTGCAGAAGAGAGGATCGCCGCCTTTCTATTAAACCTCTCCCAACGCCTTTATTCCCGCGGTTTTGCTGCCAACGATTTCATCCTGCGCATGTCTCGTGAAGAAATCGGCAGTTATCTCGGGCTGAAACTTGAAACCGTCAGCCGCACATTATCCAAATTTCATCAGGAAGGGTTGATTTCCGTCGAACACAAGCACATCAAAATCCTTAATCTGCAAGTGTTGAAGAAGATGGTGTCCGGCTGCTCGCACGCTATTTGAGCCATTGTCGTCCGGGATAATGCATGTAGGCAGGATATTTGTTTTTCCCATAATTTCAGAGGGTATGGGAAAGCAAATATCCTGCCTTTGTTTTTAAAGACAAAAATGCCGTCTGAAGAGAAAGCACTAAATAGAGAAATCTTCGCTGACGGGTGTGTACAGGATTTTGTCCACCTTTTTCACGGGTCAGGTGCGGTGCAAACGATTGGATAAAGTCATACGCATATCCGCGCAAATAAGTATCGTTGCGTAAGGCAATCCATGTTGGAGAAGGTTCAAACAAATGTGCGGCATCCACAAGTTGCAAATCGTCATCCGTATCCGGATTGTAGGCCATCTTTGCCATCAATCCCACGCCCAAACCCAAGCGGACGTAAGTTTTTAATACGTCCGTATCTGCCGCAGCCAATGCGACATCGGGTTGTTCCAAACGAGCTTTTGGCGAATGCCCGTGCAATGCTGCTGCCCGTGTTGAACGCAAATTCATAAGTAATTAGTGGAAATCTTGCCAAATCTTCAATGCGGAGGGGGTTTCTACATTCGAGCAGGGGATGGTCGTTTGGTACGATAACCGCATGAGTCCAGTCATAGCAGGGTAGTTTTCCCAGTTCGGGATGGTCGTCTATACGCTCTGTAACAATTGCCAAATCAGATTCGCCCGAAGTAACCATTTGGGCGATGGCGGCAGGGCTCCCCTGTTTGATGGTTAGGTTGACTTTCGGATAGCGTTTCACAAAATCGGCAACAATCAAGGGCAGGGCATAGCGTGCCTGAGTATGTGTTGTGGCTACAGTCAGCGAACCGCTGTCCTGTCCGGTAAACTCGCTGCCGATATTTTTTTAATGTTCTGTACATCACGCAAAAATACGTTCGGCAATATCCAAAACCGCTTTGCCCGGCTGAGAGACGGATACCACGCGCTTTCCGCTGCGGATAAAAATCTGAATGCCGATTTCTTCTTCCAATAATTTGATTTGTTTGGAAATACCGGGTTGCGAGGTAAACAAGGCTTCGGCTGCTTCGGAAACATTCAGGTTGTGCCGGTAAACTTCCAAAGCGTATTTTTAATTGCTGTAATTTCATGGCGGGTCGGTGTCGGTCTGTGTCGGGTGGCTGAACATTGTTTATAATTTATCATATTTTTCTTGCCGGTACGGTATGGGGCTTTGCCGTTGTGTTTGTTGTTTTTGTGCAACGGCAATCGTGCGATATAGAAAAAATCCCCCTAAAGTAATGACACGGAATTGATTTTTCGGCATGATAGACTATTAGGAAACAGGCTGTTTTACGGTTGTTTTCAGGCGTTGAGTATTGACAGTCCGCCCCCTGCTTCTTTATAGTGGAGACTGAAATATCCGATTTGCCGCCATGTTTCTACAGCGGCCTGTATGTTGGCAATTCAGCAGTTGCTCCTGTATCTGCTGTACAAATTTAATGAGGGAATAAAATGACCAAACAGCTGAAATTAAGCGCATTATTCGTTGCATTGCTCGCTTCCGGCACTGCTATGGCGAGCGAAGCCCATATCCACGGTTATACCGTGAGCGGCCAATCACAAGAAGTCGTACGCAACAACTACGGCGAATGCTGGAAAAACACCTACTTCGACAAAGCAACCCAAGGTCGTGTAGAGTGTGGCGATGCAGTTGAACCAGCTCCTGTTGCTGTTGTAGAGCAGGCTCCGCAATATGTTGACGAAACCGTTTCTCTGTCTGCCAAAACCCTGTTCGGTTTCGACAAAGACGTACTGCGTGCCGAAGCCCAAGACAACCTGAAAGTATTGGCCCAACGCCTGGGTCAAACCAACGTACAATCCGTACGTGTTGAAGGTCATACCGACTTCATGGGTTCTGAAAAATACAACCAGGCCCTGTCCGAGCGTCGCGCCAACGTAGTGGCAAACTACTTGGTCAGCAACGGTGTGCCTGCCTCTAAAACTTCCGCTGTCGGCTTGGGCGAATCTCAAGCGCAAATGACTCAAGTTTGTGAAGCCGAAGTCGCCAAACTGGGTGCAAAAGCCTCTAAAGCCAAAAAACGTGAGGCTCTGATTGCATGTATCGAACCTGACCGCCGTGTTGACGTGAAAATCCGCAGCATCGTAACCCGTCAGGTTGCACCGGCTCATGTTCACACTCAACAATAAGCTTTAAAAGCATCTTGCCGATGGGTAGGGTTGGATTCCTGTTCTGTATAAGAGAATAGGTTTACGTATCAGACTTTAATCGGTTTTGATGAAACAAAACAAACCCCGCTTTTGCGGGGTTTGTTTTTAGGATGCTTGCGGAAACGGTTATTGTCAGAATATGGGGTAGGGTTTATGCTTCATCAAAATCTTCCTGGTGCTTGAAACTCCGGTTTTGAAGGCGATAGAATTTGGATTTGTTTGTGAGGGAACAAACTCTCTCAAATCAGTGCTGTACGCGGTGCTGCGTTTTATGTGCGGTACTGCGTAAAAATACAGCAGATCAATAAAAAAATCAACATGGCGGTGCGTTCGGACATTTTGCGACATGAAAGAATTTGACTTCATCAAACGGTATTTGCAAACAGGCACGGATAAGGATGTCGTATTGGGCATAGGCGATGATGCGGCAATTATCCGCCCGCGTGAAGGCTTCGATTTGTGTTTCAGTGCGGATATGCTGCTGAGGGACAGGCATTTTTTTGCCGATGTGGAACCGGAGGATTTGGCTTGGAAGGTTTTGGCCGTCAATATTTCAGATATGGCGGCAATGGGTGCCATACCGCGTTGGGTGCTGCTAAGTGCGGCATTGCCACAATTGGACGATGTGTGGTTGGAACGGTTTTGCGGTAGTTTTTTTGATTTGGCAAGAAAGTTTGGTATCACCTTAATCGGCGGTGATACGACCAAAGGGTGATATGGTTTTCAATGTAACCATTATTGGCGAATTGCCGAAGGGGAGGGCATTGAAGCGTAATGCGGCGGCAGTGGGCGATGATGTTTGGGTGTCCGGGCATATAGGGATGGCGGCGGCGGCTTTGAACTGCCGTCTGAAACAGTGTGTTTTGCCTGACGATGTATTTGCCGTGTGTGAACAGAAGTTGCTCCGTCCTGAACCAAGGGTTGAACTGGGACTTGCCTTATTGCCTGTCGCCCATGCGGCACAGGATGTTTCCGATGGGCTGGCTCAGGATATAGGGCATATTTTGACCGCTTCCGGTGTGGGTGCGGAAATTTTTGCGGATAAATTGCCGTCTTTATCCGTATTGAAAGATATTTTGCCACGTTCTCAATGGCTGTCTTATACTTTGGCCGGCGGCGATGATTACGAACTGGTATTTACCGCATCGGAAAGTTGCCGCGAAAGCGTGCTTGCCGCAGCGGAACGATGCGGCGTGCCGGTAACGCGTATCGGTAAAATCAATGGGGAATGCCGTCTGAAGATTTTGGATAGTGACGGCAGGGAATTGAAACTTCACTCTTCGGGATTTGATCATTTTGGCTGATTTTAAACCTAACTTTGCATGGCTGCTCAAACGGCCGTTGTGTTTTTTGGCATTTGGTTTCGGCAGCGGGCTTGCTCCGTTTGCGCCAGGTACTTTCGGTACTTTGGCAGCGTTACCTTTGGCGTTCGTATTGATTTTGACGGGTGTAGACGGCCTGTTGTTGGCTTTTTTTATGTATGGTGCTGTTTATGTGGGGCATACGCATTTGCGCGTATGCGGAAAAGGAAACAGGGGTATCCGATCACGGCGGTATTGTTTGGGATGAAATCGTCGCCATGATGTTTTGTACTGGCTTTCGTTCCGTTTAAGTGGTCGTGGTGGCTGGCGGCGTTCGTCCTATTCCGTCTGTTTGACGCGCTCAAACCGCCTCCGGTCGGCTGGTTTGATAAAAATCTGCATGGTGGGCTGGGTATTATGGCGGACGACATGGCTGCGGCGGTAATGACGTTGATTGTCTTGCAGATTGCGATGCTGTTTTTAACCGGGGTTATCTTACAGAAATGCCGTCTGAATGGTTTCAGACGGCATTTTGTTTAACGTGTTACCGGTTTATATTTAATCCGTTTCGGTTTCGCGCCTTCTTCGCCGAGTCGGCGTTTTTTTATCGGCTTCATACTCCTGATAGTTACCGTCGAAGAACACCCATTTGAGTCGCCTTCACACGCCAAGATATGCGTGGCGATGCGGTCGAGGAACCAGCGGTCGTGCGAAATGACCATCACGCTGCCGGCAAATTCCAACAATGCGTCTTCCAATGCGCGCAGGGTTTCCACGTCGAGGTCGTTGGACGGTTCGTCCAGCAGCAACACATTGCCGCCGCTCAACAAAGTTTTTGCCAAGTGCAGACGACCGCGTTCGCCGCCAGACAATTGACCTGCGATTTTGCTTTGGTCGCTGCCTTTGAAGTTGAAGCGTCCCAAATATTGGCGGGCGGGGATTTCAAACTGACCGACCTGCAAAAATATCGCGACCTTCGGCAATGTTGTCGAATACGGTTTTGTCGTTTTGCAAACCTTCGCGGCTTTGGTCAATCAGGCTCATTTTCACGGTTTGCCCGATTTTTCACTTCGCCGGAATCGGGCTGCTCTTTGCCCGCAATCATTTTGAACAGCGTCGATTTACCCGCGCCGTTCGGGCCGATGATGCCGACAATCGCGCCCGCAGGCACTTTGAAGCTCAAATCGTCAATCAACACTTTGTCGCCGAACGATTTGGAAACGTTCACAAATTCAATCACTTCGTTACCCAAACGCTCGGCGACGGGAATGAAGATTTCCTGCGTTTCATTGCGTTTTTTTGGTATTCGTAGTTGCTCATTTCTTCAAAACGCGCCAAACGCGCTTTAGACTTGGCTTGGCGGCCTTTGGCATTCTGGCGCACCCATTCCAATTCCTGCTTCATCGCTTTCACACGCGCGGCTTCGGATTTCGCCTCGTTTTCCAAACGCTTTTCTTTCTGCTCCAGCCAAGACGAGTAATTGCCTTTCCACGGAATGCCGTGTCCGCGGTCAAGTTCCAAAAATCCATTCGGCGGCGTTGTCGAGGAAGTAGCGGTCGTGTGTTACCGCAACGACTGTACCGGGAAGCGCACCAAAAATTGCTCCAGCCATTCCACCGATTCCGCATCCAAGTGGTTGGTCGGCTCGTCCAGCAGCAGCATATCGGGTTTGCTCAACAAGAGTTTGCACAAAGCGACGCGGCGTTTTTCACCGCCGGACAGATTGCCGATTTTGGCATCCCATTCCGGCAGGCGCAGCGCATCGGCGGCGATTTCAATTCGTGCTCCGCACCGCCGCCAGTTGACGAACCTGCCGCAATAATCGCTTCCAAGCGGCCCTGTTCTTCCGCCAGTGCGTCAAAATCCGCATCGGGATTGGCGTACTCGGCATACACTTCTTCCAAACGTTTCTGCGCGGCGGCCACTTCGCCCAAACCGCTTTCCACTTCCTCGCGCACGGTTTTCTCAGGATCAAGCTCCGGCTCTTGCGGCAGATAGCCGATTTTGATGCCGCCCATCGGCACGGCTTCGCCCTCAAATTCCCTTATCCACGCCCGCCATAATCCGCAGCACGGTGGACTTGCCCGCGCCGTTCAAACCGAGCAGGCCGATTTTCGCGCCGGGGAAGAAGGAAAGGGAAATATCTTTAATGATGGTTTTCTGCGGCGGCACAACCTTGCTCACACGCAGCATAGAATAGACGTATTGTTGGGACATAGTATTCTCAATTCAGTCAAACAAATTTCAGACGACCCATTTTAACCGATTGTATTGATTATTGCTTGCACGGATGGTATTTGGAGGAACAGCTGACGGAATGACTAAAGAGTTTGTGAATCGTTTGATGTTTATTTTGATTGGAGAACGTGTTTGCCTGCCATACATGCATAAACGGCAATAATGCTTTGGCAATGTATTGATATGAAAGTAAATCCGTTTAGTAAAAGGAAAAGTCAGGAGGAAGGAAGGCGGCATTGTGTCCATTTGGGTTGATGACGCAGGAGTGTTGAAGAAAGGTCGTCTGAAACCTTTTCAGACGGCCTTTCTTCATTTTTCACAGGAATATCTCAAATCCCCGCGCATCCTACCCTTCAGTCTGCCGTCTGCTTTTTCCAATCGACATGCTTTGCCAAATCGGTATTGAAATGTGCGCCGATGTTTTGCTGCCTTGCGTATGCGGCTTGGGCGACGGCGAGGCTGCATTCGAGTAGGTTGCGGTTTTCGTATTCGGACGCGGTGTGCGGTTCGGCTTGGTTTTGCTTCCAAAGCCGCAGTTGGGCGATGGCGCGGCGCAGGCCGGTATCGTTGCGGAGGATGCCGAGATGGCGTTGGTTGAACGCTTGCAGGGCGGGGCGGCTGAATGTGTTTTGGATGCCGTCTGAAAAGATGCCTGCTTCGGCGGTGGGGCTTTCAGACGACCTTTGGGACGGTACTGCTTGGAATGCTTGTCCGTCCGCGATGGTTTGGGCGGCAAGCCTGGCGGTAACGACGCATTCGAGCAGGGAGTTGCTGGCGAGGCGGTTGGCTCCGTGCAGCCCTGTGCAGGCGGTTTCGCCTAAGGCGTAGAGCTGCGGCAGGGAAGTTCTGCCGCTGGGGTCGGTTTGGATGCCGCCGCAGGTGTAGTGTTGCACGGGGCGGACGAGGATGGCTTGGCGCGTGATGTCCAAGCCGCATTGGGACAGGCAGTGCCGATGGATGGACGGGAAATGCCGACGGACGAACGCTGCGGGTTGATGGCTGATGTCGAGCGAGACGAAGTCTTGCGTTTGTTTGGCGATTTCGGCGGCGATGGCGCGGGCAACGATATCGCGCGGCGCGAGTTCGGCGCGGCGGTCGTAATGCGGCATAAACCGTTCGCCCGCTTGGTTGGTCAGGATGCCGCCTTCGCCGCGCACGGCTTCGGAAATCAGGAAGGTGCGGCCGTTTTCAGACGACCTTGCCAAGCCTGTGGGGTGGAATTGGATAAATTCGAGGTTTTCGACTGCGCAGCCTGCGCGTATCGCCATGGCGATGGCGTCGCCCGTGCATTCGGGCGGCGTGGTGGTGGCGGCGTAAATCTGTCCCAAGCCGCCGCCTGCGAATACGGTGTGGCGGGCACGGATGCGGTAGGTTTCTTGCGTTCGGCGGTCGAGGACGTTCAGTCCGCACGCCACACCTGATTCGGTTTGAACGTCCAACGCCATCTGCCGCTCGCAAACGCGGATGTTCGGGCGGCGGCGTATTTGGGCAATCAGGCTCTCGCATGACGGCTTCGCCCGTGTAGTCGGCGACGTGGGCGATTCGGCGACAGGTATGCCCGCCTTCGCGCGTCAGGTGCAGGTCGTTATTATTTTTGGTCGAACGCCACGCCCTGCGCCAGCAGCCATTCGATTGCCGGTTTACCCTGCGACAGGATGGCGCGGACGGCGGCTTCGTCGCATAAACCTGCGCCCGCTTCCAAGGTATCGGCAACGTGCTTTTCGATGTCGTCCTCTCCCGACCACGCCGCCGCAATCCCGCCTTGCGCATGACGGCTGGCGGTGTCGTCCAGCCGGTTTTTTTGCACAAAATGACGATGCGGAACGATTCAGGCAGCGACAGGGCGAGCGTCAGTGCCGCCAGCCCGTTTCCGGCAATCAATACGTCGCAATCGGTTTGCATGGTGTTGTCCTTGTTTGTGAGGTCGTCTGAAACGGCAATATGGACGGCAAATCAAGCGGGACCCATGCCGTTGAACACATCTTTTTTCTTCAGTCCTGCCGCGAAGTCGAGCATACGTTGCAAAGGCAGTTTGGCGGCTTCGCCCAGCTTTCTGTCCAACAGGATTTCGTTGTGTCCGCTTGTCAGGGCGTATTTGATGCCGCCCAGCGAATTCATCGCCATCCACGGGCAGAACGCGCAGCTTTTGCAGCTTCCGCCGTTGCCCGACGTCGGGGCGGCGATAAATTCTTTGTCGGGTGCCTGCTTTTGCATTTCGTGCAGGATGCCCAAATCGGTTGCCACGATGAATTTTTTTCGGGGCGCGATACGGCGGCTTTTCAGCAGTTTGCTGGTCGAACCGACCACGTCGCCCAGTTCGATGACGCTTTGCGGTGATTCGGGATGAACCAGCACCACCGCGTCGGGATGCTCCGCCTTCAACGCCGCCAGTTCCTGCCCTTTGAATTCGTTATGGACGATGCACGAACCCTGCCACAACAGCATATCCGCGCCCGTTTCGCGACGGATGTAGTCGCCGAGGTGGCGGTCGGGTCCCCAAATCAGTTTCTCGCCGCGCGATTTCAGATACGACACGATTTCCAACGCCACCGAAGACGTTACCACCCAGTCGGCACGCGCTTTCACGGCGGCGGAAGTGTTGGCGTACACCACCACCGTACGGTCGGGGTGTTGGTCGCAAAAAGCTGAAAACGCTTCTTCCGGACAGCCCAAATCCAAAGAACATTCCGCTTCCAAATCAGGCATCAGCACTGTTTTTTCAGGGCAGAGAATTTTCGCGCTCTCGCCCATGAAGCGCACGCCCGCCACCACCAGTGTATCGGCTTCGTGTTCCGCACCGAAGCGCGCCATCTCCAACGAATCGCCCACGCATCCGCCCGTTTCCAAAGCCAAATCCTGAATCAGCGGATCGACGTAATAATGCGCCACCAAGACCGCGTTTTTCTCCTTCAGCAAAGCCTTGATTTCATCTTTCAGACGACCCTGCCGTTTCGCGGTCGGGCGTATCGGCAACCTTCGCCCACGCCTGACGGATTTGGCAGGCGGAAGTCGGCGTTTGGATGAGGGGCATATCGTAATCGAACGAGCGGCGGGCGGCGGTTTGCATGATGTTTCCTTGTAGCTGGTTTTTAGACGGCATGAAGGATTGCCGTCTGTTTTTCAAACTGTTTTTATATTATGCTCAACTTGAGTATAATATGCAAGGTCGTCTGAAAACAGGTTTGCGATACCGCAAAACCGACCTGCTTCGTTCCGACAAACCGCTTTGGTTTACAATAAAGCCTTTCCCACCCGCAGAAAGCCGAGTATGGATGCCTACCCCGAAGCCGAAGCCCCGCCGCAAAGCATCGTCGAGCTGGTTCCCGTATTGATTGCCGTTACCGACGGCGGCCTGCGGGTATTAACCGTCGCCCAAGGCACGCTCCTGCCTAACGGCCCGCTCTCTCCCCTGCGCAATTCCCTGCAGGCGGGCGTAAAGCTTTGGGTCGCCAAGCAGACTTCGCAGCCTATGGGCTATGTGGAACAGCTTTACACCTTTGTCGATACCCACCGCCGCAACGAACACGGCATGCCTGTCTTGTACGTCAGCTACTTGGGGCTGGTGCGCGAGGCAGCCGACAGCATCCTGCATCCCGACGCGAAATGGCAGGACTGCTACGACTATTTCCCGTGGGAAGACCTGCGCGCCGACAGCGGGCAGCGCGACTCCGTCGTCAGCCGCCTGCGCATTTGGGCAAACTCGGCGGACACGGAGGAAGTGCGCCAAAAGCGGCTCAAGCGCATTCATTTGTGTTGGGGGGTCGAACCGGAAAACTGGTCGGAAGAATACGTTTTGCAACGCTATGAAATACTGTATGAAAGCGGCTTGATAGCGGAAGCCGCCGAGCCGCAGGCAAACTTCGACTTTGCGCTCACGGGACAGCCCATGCGCCACGACCACCGCCGCGTGTTGGCGACCGCCCTGTCCCGCCTGCGCGCCAAAATCAAATACCGCCCCGTGATTTTCGAGCTGATGCCGCCCGAATTCACGCTGCTGCAACTGCAAAACAGCGTCGAAGCCATCAGCGGCAGATTGCTGCACAAGCAAAACTTCCGCCGCCAGATTCAGCAGCAAAACCTCATCGAGCCGTCGGATACCGGCGTATCGGGCAGCAAAGGCCGTCCCGCGCAGCTTTACCGCTTCCGCGACGACGTCCTGCCCGACAGGCTGATTTCGGACATCGGACTGCCTCTGGGCAGCGGTTAGCTCGTTTTCAGACGACCTATAGTGGATTAACAAAAAAATCAGGACAAGGCGAGGCAACGCCGTACTGGTTTTTTGTTAATCCACTATAAAATGAAGTTTTTGCACCATCGGTGCAACATCAATCTTTTTCAACAAAGGAAATCCCATGCCGTCTGAAAACACCCTCTTTCCCCCTGCCCGACACCCTGTTGCGCCCCATGGTGGAACAAGCCTTGAGCGAAGATTTGGGCAGGCGCGGCGACATTACGTCCGCCGCTGTCATCACGCCTGATAAAACCGCTAAACTCTTCCTCGTCAGCCGCGAAGACGGTGTTATCGCCGGTATGGACTTGGCGCGTCTCGCCTTTCAGACGATGGATCCGTGCGTCCGCTTCCAAGCCGAAATCCACGACGGACAAGCCGTCCGCGCAGGTCAGACGCTTGCCGCCGTCGAAGGCAACGCCCGCGCACTGCTCGCCGCCGAACGCACCGCGCTCAACTACCTCACGCACTTAAGCGGTATCGCCACCGCCACCGCGCGTGCCGTTGCCGAAGTCGCCGAATACGGTACAGACATCGTGTGCAGCCGCAAAACCATCCCCCTGCTGCGCGTCCTGCAAAAATACGCCGTCAGGGCGGGCGGCGGCGTGAACCACCGCATGGGTTTGGATGACGCCGTGCTCATCAAAGACAACCACCTCGCCTATTGCGGCAGCATCGCCCAAGCCGTTCGGCAGGCAAAACAGGCGGTCGGAGCATTGACCTGCGTAGAAATCGAAGTGGACACGTTGGCACAACTGGACGAAGCCATCGCAGCGGGCGCGGAACGGATTTTGCTGGACAACATGGACGACGAAACCCTGAAAGAAGCGGCAAACCGCTGCACACGCAAACCGCCCACCCCCACACCATCTATTGCGAAGCATCGGGCGGCATCAGCTTCGACCGACTGAAACGCGTGGCGCAAACCGGCGTGGACGGCATCGCCCTCGGCTATCTGACCCACAGCAGCCGCTCGTTGGACATAGGTTTGGATTTCGTGGCGTAAGTTTTAGGGGTGCAGGCGGCTGTCTGATATGTCAGGCAAGGAACCGCTTAACCGTAATCCGGTTATTGCCTCAGGGAGGAAATGCCGTCTGAAATATTCTTCAGACGGCATTTTTCGTGAAGGTCGTGATGCTTTTAGAAAAGAAACAGCATTTCAGGCAGGCACGATTTAGGCATTTCGGCATTGGAACCATTTGATGAACGGTAGCCGAAAGATACGGCAGTAACGGAGCGGTCAGCCGGAACACCTATCCAATGCATCCATATCTGCCCATATCGCCACCGCGTCTTTCACTACCGCCGGCAACGCTAAAGCCATATCGGTATGTATCTGGTTTTCCTTGTCGAGGATGCGGTGCATCGTCAGGAAGGCACGACCGATGCACATCTTGCCCGTATCGTCGTCGGCGATGATGAAATGCAGAACCGGATGTTGGCGTTGGACAGCCTGTTGCGCAGAACGGTCTTGATTCACGGAAAATATCCATAATGGTTTTCCTTAAAAAAATACGGATGATTCCGTTCGGCAACAGGGCGGGGGAGCAGGGTAGGGGCGGAGGTTTTATGTCGTCTGAAAGTCTGTCTTTACGCTTGTTTGCAAAAAAATAGTGGGAAAAGGAACATACAATCCTGTACAATTATACATAAATAATTGATTTATAATATAATTTATAAAGATAATCAAAATCATCCATATCGTCTGCCACCTGCCGGACAGTTCGGAGGGAAGACGGCGGCCTCAGGAATACTTATGAAAACAATACCTCTACCCACCATACTCAAACTTATTGCCAATCCCGAGCGTATGGCGATACTGCTCCAACTTTTTGGACGGCGACCGCAATATTTCGGAGCTGTCCGAATCTTTATCCCTGCCCGCAACAGTGGTTTCCAGTCATTTGAACCGTCTGAGGGTCGACGGTTTGATTGATTTTACACGTTACCACCGCATTATCGAATACCGCCTGGTTTCCGAAGACGCGGCGGCGATTCTGCACACGGTTCGCGATTTGGAAAACAAACGCGCGGCATAGTGTTAGAATCCTTTCCTTTTGCCGTCTGAACGTTTCAGACAGCATTTTTCGGAAATGTTATGAAAATCACCACTTGGAATGTCAATTCGCTCAATGTGCGGCTGCCGCAGGTGCAAAACCTGCTTGCCGACAATCCGCCCGATATTTTGGTTTTGCAGGAACTCAAACTCGATCAGGACAAGTTTCCCGCCGCCGCCTTGCAGATGATGGGCTGGCACTGTGTTTGGAGCGGGCAGAAAACCTACAACGGCGTGGCGATAATCAGCCGCAGCGTGCCACAGGACGTGCATTTCGGTTTGCCTTCCCTGCCGGATGACCCGCAACGCCGCGTGATTGCGGCGACCGTCGGCGGCGTGCGCGTCATCAATGTCTATTGCGTCAACGGCGAGGCTTTTGGACAGCCCCAAATTCAAATATAAGGAACAGTGGTTTGCCGCACTGACGGAGTTTGTCCGCGACGAAATGACCCGCCACGGCAAACTGGTGCTGCTGGGCGATTTCAATATCGCGCCTGCCGATGCGGACTGTTACGACCCTGAAAAATGGTATGAAAAAAATCCACTGTTCGTCCGTCGAACGGCAGTGGTTCAAAAACCTGCTGGATTTGGGACTGACCGACAGCCTGCGCCAAGTCCATCCCGAAGGCGCGTTCTATACTTGGTTCGACTATCGCGGCGCGATGTTCCAACGCAAACTGGGCCTGCGTATCGACCATATTTTTGGTGTCGCCTGCGATGGCGGCGGCGTTGAAGGATGTCCGCGTCGATTTGGAGACGCGCGCGCTGGAGCGTCCGAGCGACCACGCGCCCGTGGCGGCGGAATTCGATTTATAATTCAGGAAGGCAAATGCCGTCTGAAAATTCGCAGGGTTTCAGACGGCATTTTGATTGAATATCCGTTTAAACGATGAGGTTACAGGGGTATCGCGGTATGGCGGTAACGTCTGCAAGGTTGGACTGCGCTTGCCCGCCATCGGTTGCAATCCGCGTTTTCCCGGCAAACGGCAAGGCGTTATCCATAGAATTACAGTCGGGGAAAAGGGAGATACGGCTGCGCTTGCGGATATGGGAAATGCCGTCTGAAGGTTGTTCAGACGGCATTCCTTTTGCGCAGGGCTTACATTTGCTGTGCCGCATTGACGGCGCGTTGGTCGGGGTTGATCAGGATTTCCACCCGGCGGTTTTGCGCGCGGCCTTCAGCCGTAGCGTTGGACGCGGCAGGCATATGCGAACCGTAGCCGTAAACCGTCAGGCGCGAAGCCGCCACGCCGCGGGATTGCAGATAGTAGGCAACCGCTTGGGCGCGGTGTTGCGAAAGCGGGTTGTTGACGGCATCCGAACCTGTGTTGTCGGTGTGGCCGTTGATGGTCAGCGTGGTATCCGGATATTGCACCAGCGTTTGTGCGGCAGTATTCAGCGCAAATTGCGCATTGTTGCTTAAAACCGCGCTGCCGGTGGCAAAGGTAACGTTTTCGGGCATTACCAGCTTAATCTGGTTGCCTTGGCGTTGAACCTGGACTTGTGTGCCGGTAAGGCTTTGGCGGAGCCGCTGCTCTTGATAGTCCATATAACCGCCCACGCCCGCGCCGATTGCGCCGCAGGCAAGCGCGGAATTGCGTGCGCCTTTGCCGCTGTGGGTCAGTGCGCCGACGATGCCGCACACTGCCGCGCCGCCCAAACCGTACATGGCGGATTTGCTTGGGGACTGCTGTCCGGTTACAGGGTCGGCAACGCAGCCGGAAAGCGCGAGTGCGGATGCGGTCAGCACGACGGTAAAGGGTTTGAAGAAAGTCATGATGTGTCCTTTTTCGGGTATAAAGGCCGATGATAAACAATCATGCCGTCCAAATAAGCGGCGTTAACCTGAAATTACCCGATTTTTCCCGAAACAACACCGGTTTGTCGGTATTTGCGCCGAAACTTCCGCCATATCCATAAAAAACGGACCTTGACGTCGTAACCGACCGAGCCAGCACCCAGTATCAGCAATACCGCCGAAACGGGCAGGGCAAAGTGGTGTCCGATTTTATGGTAGCCCCACGCACCGATGATGCCGCCGAGCAGAAAGGCCTGCATCATGCCGCTGAGCAGCCACATTTTGGGTTTGTTGACGCGGACGTGCGGCAGGCGGGGATGGTGGGTTTTGGAGTAATACAGGGCGCGTGAGATTTCGATGCCCAAGTCGGTCGCCGTACCCGTCATGTGGGTCGAGCGGATGGCGCCGCCCGATAAAAGCGTCATGACTGTGTTGTGCATCCCCATGATGAAGCAGAGCAAGAACAGCGCGAGGGAAGGGAAGACCAAGCCTCCGTCCGTATCCCATTGCAGCGCGGTAATGCCGAACAGGCCGAAAACCAGCAGGTAAACCGCCTCCAGCCACATCGACAACCCGTAGCTGCCCCGAAAGCGCATTTGCTGCGTCCATAAAATCACCCAGCCCGAATGCGCCGCACCCGCGATGAAACACAACACGCTGACCATCGCCACCGCTGCCGCCGTCCATTGCTTCAGATATACCATGTCCGCCAGCAGCGACATCGAGCCGGTAACGTGTGACGTGTAGCGGGCAAATGCAAAAAAACCGCCGGCATTGATTGCGCCTGCCAGCAGCGACATGATGTAGCCCAATCGGCGGAAACGAGCATCTGAAATGTGGTGTTCGTGCAGGTAGGGGCGGTCGGCCTGCCAAAACGGCGGGATGTGGTGGTGGCGGCGGCGGGCGTGTTTGGCGTGGCGGTCGGATTCGTTCATAATGGGCGGACGGTTCGGAAAGCATGTTCAAGAACCGCATTTTATAGCGAAAACAATCTAGGGGCGAACTTCACAAGTTTTTGAAAAGAGCGTACATTGAATCTATTTCTGAGGAGGGTAGAACACCATGCGCCGATACATCGCGGCCGCCGCCGCAATACTCATACTGACTGCCTGCGCCACACCCGAACAGCAGGCTGCATACCGTCAGGCACAGCAACGCTACGAACAGGACCTGCAAGTCGCCCTTGCAGCGCAATGCGACCGTGAGGCTGCACAGCTTATCCGCCGTCAGTTCGATTCAGGATATGCACCCATGCCCGATGCCGAAAGACAGATATTTAAAACACGCTATACCGAAAAGCTTTCCGATCCCATGTTCCAAGCCTGTTACAAAATGGCGTGGCAGAACTACATCTCGCAACAGCAGCTGAAAGAAGTACGCCTGTCGCGCTATTACGACGATTGGGGCTATCCGTTTTACCGTCCCTGGTGGTGGTAGTCAGAAGCGGCGGCATATGCCGTCTGAACGCGCCTACTGTCTATAAACCGCAATACCGTTTACAATGACCGCCTGTTTTACCACATACCCGAACGCAACAATGAGAATCAGGCTGGGGCGGCACAACGCGCCCGACTTTCCACAGGGTGCCGCCGTAACCATAGGTAACTTCGACGGCGTACACCTCGGACACAAACACATCCTCCAAAAACTCCGCCTCGAAGCCGACACGCGCGGATTATCCGTCGTGGCCGTCGTTTTTCGAACCCCAACCCAAAGAATTTTTTTCGCACTCCGCACCGGCAGGATGCCACCGTGCCGCATCAGTCCCCTGCGTACCAAACTGGAATTGCTGGAAGGGACGGGCTGCGTCGATGCCGTCTGGGTTTTACGTTTCGATCAAAATTTTTTTCCGAAATATCCGCGCAAGGGTTTATCGACCACCTGCTGCGTCAAACCTTGAATACGCGTTATTTGCTCGTCGGCGACGATTTCCGTTTCGGTGCGGGGCGGGAAGGCTGTTTTGAACTTTTGGCACAACAGCCCGATATGCAAACCGAGCGTACGCCCTCCGTCATCGTCGAAGACATCCGCACCAGCAGTACCGCCGTGCGACAAGCCCTTTCAGACGGCAACCTTGCCTATGCGAAAAAAACTTTTGGGACACGACTACGTTTTTGGGGGCAGGGTGGTGCACGGCAGAAAAACTCGGACGCACCCTAAACGCCCCGACTGCCAATATCCGCCTGCCCGGCCACCGTTATGCCCTCGGCGGCGTGTTTGTTGTCGAAGCGGACGGCGTATTCGGCACGCGGCGCGGCGTGGCGAGCTTCGGCTTCAATCCCACCGTTGATAGCGGCTGTTCTCAAAAGCTTGAAGTCCACCTGTTCGACTTTCAAGGCGACCTGTACGGACAACGGCTGAACGTCCGCTTCCTGCACAAACTGCGCGATGAGGAAAAGTTTGACGGTATGGAAGAACTGAAAAGGCAGATTGAAGCCGATATGGAAGCCGCAAAGTGTTGGAAGGAATCTTAGATAAGAATGCAGTCTGAAACTTTTCAGACTGCATTTGTTCAAAACATTTTTTTCAAGACTGAAATAAACCCTACGGGTTTTTTTCGCGAATAAAATGCGGGCATATTACTGATAATTCGGTAATCTGAGAAATTCAGCTTAGGTACAAACCCCCGATACTGCCATTTTTGACTGCCATACGGAAATATCCAAATTAACGGTTTTTGTCGTTACGTCTGAACGGATATGGCGTAATCCCCAAATCTGGTGTCTGTTTGTAAAGTTCATGACTGAGTGATGCGTCTGCCGACAGATTCCATCCATTTCGCCAAGATTTCCCAAACCCAGCATATAGACGTACCGTGTCCGACGAAAGAGAAGCCTTTTGTGCTTTTCCCCGTGCGTAGGATACGCCGCCGTAAATATTGTAGTTGCTGTTCCAATATATCAAAGTCGGAGAAAGGGAGAGGGTGCGGTTATCAAAATCACGGTATTCTTGATCGTTGTAACGGGTTTTTACGCAACGAAGCAGAAAACTGTATACGCCATTTTTTTGTGCTAAACGGTACGAAATGTTTTGAGACATTCCTACGCTGTGGTTGTAACGGCTTGAATCCATCCAAGATTGGGTAAATGAAGGGGCAGTTTTCAGCGACCAATCTTTGTTTTGGTATAAATAGCCGCCGGAGAAATGTATATTTTGTTGGTCATATTCATGATTGTCCCAATAATACCTGCCATTGATGCCGCTCAAAACCGTCAAAGCATGATTGCTTTTGCAAAGGGTATAGGAGTGAAGCAGACAAGCCGTAACGGAAACCTTCTGCATGTTTGGGCATCGACCCCTGACTTTTGGGCAGCCTTTTTCCGTTGATTTCGATGTAATCTTGTATCGAGGCATTGTTGACGTTGCGGTTGCGGTCGTATTCCAAATACCCGTTCGGTTTCCATTCTGTGATTTTATCGATTTGCTGCAACATGGTGTTGGCAAACTGTCGTATTTGTTCATTTTTTGATTGTTTCAGAATCTGCAGTTGCTGTGCGGCATCACGATAACGTTTGTCTTCAAACTGAATGGTGGCAAGATTCATGCGGACGTGCGGCAAGTCGGGGTGCTGGTCGGACAAGGTTTGCTGGATGTCAATGGATTCTGCCAGCCTGCCCTGCATATACAGCAGTGCACTTTGGGCATAATCTGTCAGAATCGGATCGGCGGAAGGGTAGGAATGGTAGGTGTTCAGTAATTTTTTTCCAATTGTTGCGGATTTTTATGTATAACGGCAAGGGTAATCAGTTTTTTTCGACAAGAGCTATATTTCCGCCTGTCTGACTGATATCGGTTTGCGTTATTGTGGGCGTATAGGCGGTTGGTGTTTCTTCTTGTGTAGGTTGGACAATAAAATCGTGTTTGACTGGAGAAGTGTCCACGGGAACGGGAGGGGTATCAATGCCCGCCGCCTGAAGGCAGAGGGGCGTAAGCAGAACCCAAATAGGCAGATAACGCATAATCTTGATGTGGGTGTAAGAATTGTTGGAAGATGAAAATAAAGCCCGCCTGCATCTGAGGCAGACAGGCTTTTTTTGGATTTTTCGGTCAGCGTTGTGCTGCGAAACCGATGGAGTCCTTATCTTTACCGTTGTTTTCTGTATCCCTAATGTATTCACGTGGTGTTGTTACTTCGCCGGCGATTTCTTCAGCAACCGGACCGTAGATGCCTAATGCATAGTGGCCGGACTGGTCGCCTTTAAATGTTGCTTGGCCTGAAATGCCAAATTGTGTCAACGCAGGAGCTGTTTCGCTTAAATTCGTTATATGGTTTGTTGCTTCGATATTGCCTTTATTCAAGACAATATCGCCATATGATGTCATGCCGGTAATTTTGCCTTCGCCAAAACCTTTGTTGTTGGGTTTGAAGGTAATGTTATATTCAACATTGCCTTTTTCATCTTTATTGAAGGCAGTGCCTCTATAAGTATAGGTATTGTTTGCGGGCAACGAGGCAGTCGGAATGCCACCGTATTCTATGTTGCGATTATCGAGAGTGCCGTCTTCGTCTACATCATAAGAATAAATACCGAAAGCCATAGAATAAGGCAGGTGATATAGGCGTAAATCGGAAGAAGCATTTTTCTTCATCGATTTCACCATTGGTCATATCTTTAGTTTTTAAGTAATGCGTAGCCTTTAGGTTGCTAAAACCATATTTAAAATCGGTATGGTTTTGCTACGGCGATATTGACACCGGAGGGGTGGAACCTGGTTGCATTAGGGTACTCTTTGCCGGAATAACGCTTGCCATTGATGGTCAGCACATTTTCCATTGTACGCGTTATATGGGGGGTTGGATCATTCTCATAGTGTATGGTTCCTTCGATAACTTGGGGCTGTGCAATGCCGTGAGTCAGCCAAATGTCTGCTTTTTGTTTTTGCTCTTCGGCAGATAATTTGTATTCTTTAACCTTGATTACTGTTGTTGAATCAGGATTTTTATTTTCAGGGGTTTCCGGATTGCCGGGTTGGTTTCCGGTATTCTGGTTGCCGTTGTCTGTACCGGTACTCGGAGTAACCACAGGAGTTTCGGCATTATCTTTAATTAGTTCGTCAAGTTTTTTTGAATACCGCTTGAGCTGCAGGCTGTCAGGGCAAATGCACAGGCGGTCAATACGCTCAATGTTTTTAGAGTATGGTTCATGGCGGGTCTTTCATAGGAGGATGGAAAAAGTCGGACGGCATTTGCAATCCATGAATGGAAGATTTGATTCCGACCGACAATTTACCCCCGAAATTTGTCAAATTTTTTTAACTCTTATTTTCATATAGTTAAAAATTGTTTATATTATTTTTTTACGCCCCTTAAAAAAAGGTGATTAGGCTACAATAGGCCTTTATATTTTTTCAGACGGTATTGGTATTTTTCTTAATTGTGAAATGCCGTCTGAAACCGAAATATTGTAACAATAGAGATTAAAAAATGACCGATTACAGTAAAACCGTAAACCTGCTCGAGAGCCCGTTTCCAATGCGCGGCAATCTTGCCAAGCGCGAGCCTGCATGGCTGAAAAGCTGGTACGAGCAAAAACGCTACCAAAAACTGCGCGAAATCGCCAAAGGCCGTCCGAAATTTATTCTGCACGACGGCCCGCCGTATGCCAACGGCGACATCCACATCGGTCATGCCGTCAATAAAATCCTCAAAGACATCATTATCCGCAGCAAAACCCAAGCCGGTTTTGACGCGCCTTATGTACCGGGTTGGGACTGCCACGGTTTGCCTATCGAAGTAATGGTAGAAAAACTGCACGGCAAAGACATGCCCAAAGCGCGTTCCGCGAATTGTGCCGCGAATATGCCGCCGAACAGATTGCCCGTCAGAAAAAAGACTTTATCCGCTTGGGCGTGTTGGGCGACTGGGACAATCCTTACCTGACCATGGATTTCAAAACCGAAGCGGATACCGTGCGTATGCTCGGCGAAATCTACAAATCGGGCTATCTCTACCGGGGTGCGAAACCGGTTCAATTCTGCTTGGACTGCGGCTCTTCATTGGCCGAAGCGGAAGTGGAATATAAAGACAAAGTATCGCCTGCGATTGACGTTGCCTATCCGTTTAAAGACACCGCCGCGCTTGCCGCCGCATTCGGTTTGGCAGGCATCGAAGGCAAAGCGTTTGCCGTCATCTGGACAACCACGCCTTGGACGCTGCCCGCGAGCCAAGCTGTTTCAGCGGGTGCAGACGTGGTGTATCAACTGATTGATACGCCTAAAGGCAAATTGGTGTTGGCCAAAGATTTGGCAGAAGATGCACTCAAACGTTACGGTTTTTCAGACGGCATTGCTATTCTTGCCGAAACCACCGGCGACAAGCTGGAAGACCTGCACATGAATCATCCGTTCCTCGAGCGCGATATTCCCATGCTCAACGGCGACCACGTTACCACCGATGCCGGTACCGGCTTAGTGCATACTGCGCCTGCGCATGGTTTGGAAGACTATGCCGTCTGCAATAAATACGGCATTGAGCTTTACAACCCTGTAAATGCCGAAGGCAAATACATCGGCGAAACGCCACGCGTTGCCGGTATGCGCGTTTGGGAAGCCAATCCCGTTATCCTGCAATGGTTGGAAGAAACCGGCAACCTCTTGGCAAGCAGCAAAATCGAACACAGCTACGCCCACTGCTGGCGCCACAAAACTCCGCTGATTTATCGCGCGACAGGTCAATGGTTTGTCGGTATGGACAAAGCCGGTGTCGACGGCAAAACCCTGCGCGACAAAGCCATCAAAGCCGTGGATGACACCGAATTCTTCCCATCATGGGGTCGTGCGCGCCTCGAAGCCATGATTGAAGGTCGTCCTGACTGGGTGGTTTCTCGCCAACGTTACTGGGGCACGCCGATGACTTTCTTTGTTCACAAAGAAACGGGCGAGCTGCATCCGAACTCTGCCGAGCTTTTGGAAAAAGTTGCCCTGAAAATCGAAGAAAAAGGCATCGAAGCGTGGTTCTCCCTCGATAAGAGCGAACTCTTGAGCGCGGAAGATTGTGAAAATTACGACAAACTCTCCGATACCATGGACGTATGGTTCGACTCTGGTTCGACCCATTATTCCGTTGTGAAACAACGCGAAGAATTGGAATGGCCGGCTGACTTGTACCTTGAAGGCAGCGACCAACACCGCGGCTGGTTCCAATCCTCTATGCTGACCGGTTGCGCCTCATCCATGGGACGCGCACCGTATAAACAGCTGTTGACCCACGGTTTCGTTGTAGACGGCGAAGGTAAAAAAATGTCGAAATCCATCGGCAACGTCGTCGCACCGCAGGAAATCTATAACGAATTCGGCGCGGACATCCTGCGCCTGTGGGCGGCATCCACCGATTACAGCGGCGAATTGGCGATTTCCAAAGAAATCCTCAAGCGTGTAACCGAAAGCTACCGCCGTATCCGCAATACCTTGAGCTTCCTGTTTGCCAACCTCAGCGATTTCAACCCGATTGAAGATGCCGTGCAACAGGCAGACATGGTGGAAATCGACCGCTACGCCCTGGTATTGGCACGTCAGCTGCAAGAGCGTCTGGCAGGCGATTACTATCCGCGCTACGCCTTCCACTTCGCCGTAAAAGACATTGTTTCTTTCTGCTCGGAAGATTTGGGCGCGTTCTACCTCGATATCCTGAAAGACCGCCTCTATACCACCAAAGCCGACAGCCATGCACGCCGCAGCGCACAAACTGCCCTGTATCACATCACACGCAGTTTGGTTCTCTTGATTGCACCGATTTTGTGCTTCACCGGCGAGGAAGCGTGGGACATCATCGGCGGCGGCGGCGAAGAAGACAGCGTCCTCTTCCATACTTGGCACGAGTTCCCATCTATCAATGAAAAAGCCGAAGCCGAACTGGTGAAAAAAATGGACGGCAATCCGCGAAGCCCGCGAAGCGGTAACCGCCGCCATCGAGCCTTTGCGCGCCGACAAAACCGTCGGTTCGTCCTTGCAAGCCGAAGCCGAAATTACGGCTCCGGAAGAAATTGCCGACTATCTGAATGCTTTGGGCGAAGAATTGCGCTTTGCTTTGCTGGTGTCTAAAGCAGAAGTGAAAGTAGGTGATGAACTTGCTGTTGCCGCCAAAGCCAGCGATGGCGAAAAATGCGAACGCTGCTGGCACTACACCCACGATGTGGGCGCAGTTGCAGGCTATGAAACTGTCTGCAAACGCTGCGCCGGGAATGTCGGCGGGGAAGGCGAAACGCGTCATTACGCCTGACGCGGTTTGAGCAAATGTCGTCTGAAAGAAGTTTCAGACGGCATTTTTGTGTGCGTCAAATAAAGGGGCTGCCTGTTTTTTCTTTTTTTGCACGAAGTCAAAACGCGGGGTTGCGGCAGTGCCTGCAGACTGGGGTGGGACGGAAATACAGAGTGTTACCTCGGTCGGGATACCCGCTTTCGGGTTTCAGACGGCATTTGCCGTTTCGGGTACAGGAAAGGGGGTTTTCGGGTAAAATGGCACTCTTTTATCCGGTTGTTGAAAAATATGTCTTCATCTGTTTCAAGTAAAACGCGCTATTGGGTATTGGCACTTGCCGCCATCGTGCTGGACCAGTGGTCGAAGTGGGCGGTGCTGTCGTCGTTTCAGTATCAGGAACGCGTCAATGTCATTCCTTCCTTTTTCGATTTGACCTTGGTTTACAACCCCGGCGCGGCCTTCAGCTTCCTTGCCGATCAGGGCGGCTGGCAGAAATATTTCTTTTTATTGTTGGCTGTGGCGGTCAGTATTTATCTGGTACGCGCCATTTTGCGCGACGAGTTTGCAGCCCTCGGTAAAACGGGTGCGGCGATGATTATCGGCGGTGCGTTGGGCAATGTCATCGATCGCCTGATTCACGGCCATGTGGTCGATTTCCTGCTGTTTTACTGGCAGGATTGGTTTTATCCCGCCTTTAATATTGCCGACAGCTTTATTTGCGTCGGCGCGGTATTGGCGGTGCTTGACAATATCGTCCATCGCACAGATAGCAAAAAAACGTGAATGCCGTCTGAACACGGAATACAAAACTTATGAACGGAAAAACCATCATCCTTGCCAATCCGCGCGGCTTCTGCGCCGGTGTGGATCGGGCAATCAGTATTGTCGAACGTGCTTTGGAAGAATTCGGCGCGCCGATTTATGTGCGTCATGAAGTCGTCCATAACAAGTTCGTCGTCGATAACCTGCGCGAAAAAGGTGCGGTGTTTGTCGACGATTTGGCGGAAGTGCCTCAGGGCGCGACGTTGATTTATTCGGCACACGGCGTATCGAAGGCAGTGCAGCAGGAAGCGGCGGAACGTGGTTTCCGGGTATTTGATGCGACTTGCCCGCTGGTTACGAAAGTGCATAAGGAAGTTGCCCGTCTTGATGCCCTGGACTGCGAAATCATCGCGATCGGGCATAAAGGTCATGTCGAGGTTGAAGGAACGATGGGACAGCTCGAACCCGGGAAAATGCTTCTGGTGGAAACGGTCGGAGATGTTGCCAAACTCGAAGTCAAAAAAACCCCGACAAACTTGCCTATGTCAGCCAGACCACGCTCTCTGTCGATGAAACCAAAGACATCATTGCCGCGCTGAATGCGCGTTTCCCCAATATCCGCAATCCGCGTAAAGAAGATATCTGCTATGCGACAACCAACCGGCAAACCGCCGTCAAAGAGTTAGCGGAACAGTGCGACATTGTCATCGTGGTCGGTTCCCCCAATTCGTCCAACAGCAACCGCTTGCGCGAAGTGGCGGCATTGCGCGGAATCGATGCGTATATGGTGGATAATGCAGGCTACCTGCAACGCGCATGGTTTGAGGGAAAACACAAAAGTCGGCGTAACGGCAGGGCGCGTCCGCGCCCGAAGTGTTGGTGCAGGAAGTGCTCGCAACCATACGCGGATGGGGGCATGAAACCGTACGCGAAGGGGAGGGCGCAGAAGAAAGCATTGTGTTCGTCCTGCCCAAAGAGCTGCGCCGCGAGGGCGAAACCAAACCTGATTTGTGCAAACGTTGAGCAAGCGTTGAATGTTTGGGCAAAGCAAATGCCGTCTGAACAACCTTCAGACGGCATTTGTTTCGAGTGTTTGATGCGGAAACCAATCAGGCGTAATGTTGTGCAAGAAAACCGGGCAGTTCGGACAAGTCGTCCAATACGGCGAGATACGGTGCGCCAAGGAGCTGTTCGCGCGAATGTGCGCCGGTGGCAACGCCGACTGCCGCCGCACCCGCATTTGCCGCCATATGCAGGTCATGCGCCGTATCGCCGACGACCAATGCTTCTTTCGGGTCGAGTCCCAGTTCGCTGCAGAGTCCGAATACCATTTCGGGCGAGGGTTTGGAGGGATATTCCCCCGCGCAGGCGGTGGCGAGCCAATAGCTGCCGGTGGCGGTTTGGCTGATGGCGCCGTCCAAGCCCGCCCGCCCTTTGCCTGTGGCGACGGCAAGCCAGTATCCTTGCGCTTTGAGCTTGTCCAGACAGGGCAGGGCATCGGGAAAGAGCGTCATATTGCGGTTGTTGGGATTGAGGTAATGTGCGGAATAGGTGCGTGCGATGTCGGCAACTGCGGTTTCAGACGGCATTTCGAGCAGGTCGCGGATGATTTCGGGCAGGCTGTATCCGATCAGACTGCGGACACGGTCTGTTTCCGGCATGGGGAATCCGCATTCGGCGAAGCTGCGGCGCATGGTGTCGATGATGGGTTGGGTTGTATCGGCAAGCGTGCCGTCCCAGTCGAAAATGATGAGTTTGGGCGGGGTCATGGCAGGTTGTTTGCGGTGAAAAGGCAGATTTTATGCGGAAAACGCAGACGTGTCGCATTTTCAACAAAATTTGTCGGGAGGGCGATATATTTTCCCGAACAAGCCGCGTTGCATTTTTATTAGAATATAACAATTATCATTTATATGAATTGGACAGTTTATGTCAGTTTTCCGCATCAATATGACGGCAGCCGCTGTTTTTGACCGTACTTTCTTCTTCTGCGTTTGCCGCCCAAACGGAAGGTTTGGAAACCGTCCATATTAAGGGTCAGCGTTCTTACAATGCGATTGCCACCGAGAAAAACGGCGATTACAGCTCGTTTGCCGCCACCGTCGGTACAAAAATCCCCGCTTCTTTGCGCGAAATTCCGCAATCCGTCAGCATCATCACCAACCAGCAGGGTTAAAGACCGCAATGTTGACACCTTCGACCAACTGGCACGCAAAACGCCTGGTCTGCGCGTATTGAGCAACGACGACGGACGCTCTTCGGTTTACGCGCGCGGTTACGAATACAGCGAATACAACATAGACGGCCTGCCTGCGCAGATGCAGAGTATCAACGGCACGCTGCCCAACCTGTTTGCTTTCGACCGCGTGGAAGTGATGCGCGGGCCGAGCGGACTGTTCGACAGCAGCGGCGAGATGGGCGGTATCGTAAATCTGGTGCGCAAACGCCCGACCAAAGCGTTCCAAGGTCATGCTGCAGCGGGATTCGGTACGCACAAACAATATAAAGCCGAAGCCGACGTTTCAGGCAGTCTGAACGCCGACGGCCGCGTGCGCGGCCGCGTGATGGCGCAGACCGTCGGCGCGTCTCCGCGTCCCGCTGAGAAAAACAACCACCACGAAACCTTCTACGCGGCGGCGGATTGGGACATCAACCCCGATACGGTTTTTGGGCGCGGGCTATCTTTACCAGCAACGCCACCTCGCGCCGTACAACGGCTTGCCTGCCGATGCCGACGGCAAATTACCGTCCCTGCCGCAACACGTATTTGTCGGCGCGGATTGGAACCGATTCAAAATGAACAGCCACGACGTGTTCGCCGATTTGAAACATTACTTCGGCAACGGCGGCTACGGCAAAGTCGGTATGCGCTATTCCGACCGGAAAGCCGATTCCAATTACACGTTTGCCGGCAGCAGTCTTGATAAAGCCGGAAAAGCCGCGGCTGCAGGTTTGGGTACGGATATCAAACAAAAAGGCGTTTGCCTTCGATGCCAGTTACAGTCAGGCGTTTTTCTTTGGGGAGACGGCAAATGAATTCGTGGTCGGTGCCGACCGCAACCGTTTCCGCAGTACTAATGAACAAGGACGTTCGACTTTGTCAAAAAGCGTCGCTTTAGATGATTTCCGCGCTTTGCCTTATAACGGCATACTTCAGAACGCCCGCGCCGGAAACAAAGGTTTCAATCACTCCGTTACCGAAGAAAACCTCGACGAAACCGGTTTGTATGCCAAGACAGTATTCCGTCCTCTGGAAGGTTTGTCGTTGATTGCAGGCGGACGTGTAGGACATCACAAAAATCGAGTCGGGCGACGGCAAAAACCCTGCACAAAGCTTCAAAAACCAAATTCACAAGTTACGCCGGCGCGGTTTACGATATAGACGGCAGCAACAGCCTGTACGCTTCCGCCTCCCAGCTCTATACGCCGCAAACCAACCTTGATGCCGACGGCAAGCTGCTCAAACCGCGCCAAGGCAACCAGTTTGAAGTCGGCTATAAAGGCAGCCACATGGACGACCGCCTCAATACCCGGGTTTCGTTCTACCGCATGAAGGATAAAAAAACGCCGCCGCACCGTTGAACCCGAAAGACCGCGACACACGTTACTCTGCATTGGGCGAGCGTGTGATGGAAGGTGTTGAGACCGAAAATCAGCGGCGCGATTACACCGAAATGGCAAATCCATGCAGGTTACAGCTATCTGCACAGCCAAATCAAAACCGCCTCCAATTCGCGCGACGACGGCATCTTCCTGCTGATGCCCAAACACAGCGCAAACCTGTGGACGACTTACCAAGTTACGCCCGAGCTGACCATCGGCGGCGGCGTGAACGCGATGAGCGGCATTACTTCATCTGCAGGAATGCATGCAGGCGGTTATGCCACGTTCGATGCGATGGCGGCATACCGCTTCACACCCAAACTGAAGCTCCAGGTCAATGCCGACAACATCTTCAACCGCCATTACTACGCCCGCGTCGGCGGCACGAACACCTTTAACATTCCCGGTTCGGAGCGCAGCCTGACGGCAAACCTGCGTTACAGTTTTTAAAGACCAATATGCCGTCTGAAACGGCAGCCGCAGCATAATCAAACCACAACAAGCTGCGCGGCATACCCTATGCTCTCACAACTGGAGTATGGCATTGCGAAGGAAAACAGACCGAACCGGCAGGCAGACCGCTTTGCCGGTTCGGTTTTACCGTTTTACCGCCCATATGACCGAAGAACGGAACATCATGAAAACCACATACACCACACAAGCCGCCCGCCTTCCCCAAGCCTTTGAAACCGAAATTTTTATCCGCCGGGACAGGACGCACCTACCGCATTCAGACTGCGGCAATCGGAGAAATGCCGCCCGAAGGTTATCCCGTCCTCTTCGTTTTTGGACGGTGAAGCCTTTTTCCCCGCACTTTTCAACATCATGCAGTCGCTGATGAACAACCCCGTTACCCGAAGCCGCGCACCCTGCCTTATCGTCGGCATCGGTTATGTCGGAGGAGGAGTGCGCGATTTGGCACAACGTGCCGCCGACTATACACCACCGCTGCGCAGCAACGCTTCAGAAGACGAACAGCGGCAGTTCGGACAGGCAGACCGTTTTGCCGAGTTTATCGACAGCGAATTGACCGCCTTTTTAGAAAGCAAATACCGGCTGGACAAAAATGAAACCGCCGTATTCGGGCATTCGTTCGGCGCACTGTTCGGACTATATTCCCTGCTTTCCCACCGCCGTTTCAGGCGGCATTGGCTCGTATCCCCCTCGATTTGGTGGCACAACAGGCGGATACTCGATTTTATGCCGTCTGAAAACCGGCTAAACGGCATCGATGTCTGCCTCAACATCGGCGCACTAGAACGGGGCAGCGATTGCAAACGCAGGGAAGAACGCGACATGGCAGGACTGTCCGAACGCATGGCGGCAGAGTTAGACAGGCACGGGGCCGACGTATTTTTCCGGGAATATCCGAATGCCAACCACGGCAATGTCCCGTTTCACTCGCTGACCGATTGCGTCGAATATTTGAGGAAGGTTTGGCAGAGGTAGGGAATAACCGGCACAAAGGCATTTCCCGATTTTATCGCAAGGTTGGAAGCCAAGAAGACCAAAAAAAGCCGTCATCGCCGCATTGATGCGTAGGCTTGCCGGTACGTACCACATAGACAAGAAAATCGAAGATGACGGCTCATCGCGTTATAAACCAGCGTAAATCCCGATAAGAAAAAAGGCATTTCTTTTGAAACGCCCGCCTTGCCGTGTGTAAAATCCTTTCAATTGTAAGGATTATGTTATCAATTAAAGTAGTATCTTTCTCATTTCGCAGTGCTACAATACTTCAACGGGAAATCCTTATTTCATAAGGGTTTCCCGTTTTATTTGTTCTGAAAAAATAGGCTTAAAATAACAATAATTGGTCTGAATTGACCTTTTTTTCTTGGGTTTTCAGCTCGCCCAACAGCAGTTTCATGGCGGCATATTGCTTTTCTGTTATCTCCAAACAGCGAATTGAGCCTTCTTGCGGAAGGTTTGCACACAGCCTGTTGTGGTGTTTTTGCAACGAATCGCGGCCTTTGATGATACGGCTGTATACGGAAAGTTGCAGCATTTGGTATCCGTCTTTTAATAAGGCTGTGTTTTAATATAGTGTTGATAGACGTACTTGGCTTCCATGTATTCAATCGTGGAAATCTATATCTTCGTCCTCGCCGAAATAGTCTATGCCCGATATACAATTTTGATACACAAACTTGGAAATATGGGTATCGTCGCCGGAGCGATAGAATGCGGACAGTTATATATATACGGTTTTTTTAGGGGAGCGGGCAGATGAAGGGCGGATTTTGAATTAACCCCATGCAAATTGACTTTTGCGGGCGGTTTTACCGCCCATATATTTACAAAAGCCAAATTTTTAAACATATATCCTTGATATATACACGGCGTAAACATATACTGGAAACATCTTTAAATTTTTCCGAAATTTTTAAACATGAGCAACTGGAAACCCGATATTTCCTATAACGATTTACCACCCCTGCCGCCAAAACAGGATATTGAAAGCAAAAACCATCCTGAAACGTTGTATAGCCGCCCGTGCATCCCTTGCCCGTTTAAAGCAGGCGGCAGAATTGATACCGAATCAAGCCATGCTGATTAACACCCTTCCTGTTATGGAAGCCCGTGCAAGTTCGGAAATTGAAAACATCGTAACCACAACGGACAAGCTGTTTCAATCCCTGCAAATGGATACGGAACGGCAAGACCCTGCCACGAAAGAAGCCCTGCAATACCGCACCGCCCTGTTTGCAGGCTATGAATCACTGACGAGCCGCCCTTTATGCACACAAACCGCCATCATGGTCTGCAACGCCATCAAGCACCCCTACGAAATGGCCATCCGCAAAACAGGCGGCACAGCCCTAAAAGGAGGCAACAGCGGAAATGTTGTCTATACCCCGCCCGAAGGAGAAGAAACCATACGTGGCAAGCTGGCAAATTGGGAGCGGTTTATTCACGAAAGCGGCGATTTAGACCCGCTTATCATCATGGCGGCGGCACATTACCAATTTGAAGCCATCCACCCGTTTACGGACGGCAACGGGCGGACGGGGCGCATATTGAACAGCCTGCTATTGATTGAAAAAAAGGGCTTTTGGATTTGCCTATTTTTGTATTTGAGCCGCTACATCATCGAAAACAGGGCGGACTATTACCGCCTGCTGTTAGGCGTAACCGAACGGCAGGATTGGGAAAGCTGGATAATCTACATCTTAGACGGCGTAGCCGACTACCGCCGATTGGACGGTATCGAAAATAGATGCGATACGCTGCCTGTTCGAGCAGACACGGCAATACATACGGACACACGCACAAGGAATCTACACGCACGAACTGGTAAATCTTCTGTTTGAGCAGCCATATACACGCATTGCCAACCTAGAAGCGGCAGGGATAGCCAAACGGCAGACGGCCTCTAAGTACCTGAAAGAGCTTTCAGACATAGGTGTGCTGCAAGAAATCGCCATCGGTAGGGACAAACTATTCATTCATCCGCGCCTAATGGAACTATTGCGGGGAGAGGGCAACAGCTTTACTTCATTCTAACCCCCTCTTCATCCCCACATGACTAACACGAAACAGGGATTTTTGACACCCGAACCGAGCCCCCTTGTATTTCCCCGCGAAAAGCTGGCATCCGCCCGCGTATCATGGGAACAACAAAACCCCTGCCTAAAAATTTTTGACTTGTGCAAATTGGGGGTATATTTGGGGGTATATTGAAAAATGGCTAAAATAAAATTTTTAATAAACAAAATGTTGAAACTTAATTTCGATAGAGCCTCTGCATATCGTATTGAGGCGTTAATGGAATTTGAGAAAGCTATTTTTAAATAAGAAAAGGTAACTATTAAATAGCTACCTTTCTAAAAATTAAATATCAACACATCGTTAAAACACAGCCTTTAATAAAAACTGGCGGAATTGATTGGCGGCTTTGCGCTTTGCCGCCGTGATAACCGGTAGGTCGAAGAAGACGATAATCCTCATAAATTTGGCCTCACTCATATTGGTATACTTTCAATGGCAAGATTTCAGGCAGTTTCAGCTGTTTGGCGTTTTTATCGGTTACGCCGGCTTGAAATGAGGAAACCATTTTGTCGATGGCGGCCAAGGTGCTGAAGTGTTGCCGTTCGATGCTGGTTTGATAGTGAAGGGTTTTGATAAGGTGTTGTTTGATGCCGGGTGTCAGTTCAGTTTTCAGACGGCCTTGTTCATGCAAATGTATAACGACCAGGTCGGCCAATGGGCGTAAGGGTTCGATAAAGTCATCGGCGAGGTTGAATGGATTGAGTTCGCTTCTATGAAACAAGCCTAATGCGGGTAACCAGCCATATAAGGTCAGGGTGCGTGCAACTGCGGCACGGAGTACGGCGTAGGTGTAGTTCAATGCGGCATTGACGGCGTTGTTGTCATTACGGGTAAATTTTTCGCCAAAGAGGGCTTGAAAGTAGAGGGCGGCAGCTTGGGCTTCGCGGTTTCCTGTATCGCCCGAACGGACTTCAGATGCCAAAGTGCGCAGCCGTTTGGTTGCAAGATCATTGCCTGTTTCGTCTGCGACAAATGCTTGGTTCAGGATTTTTTGGCGGATGATATGTTGCCAGAATTGCTTTTTTAAGGGTTCGCTTATATTCAGCTGCAGCTTGAGGATTTTAAGTTGGCGGTGATATTGGGCATAAGGCAGCCATTGTCCGCAGGGCAGGAACTGCTCGTCGCAGGTCAGCAGGGTTGCGCCATGTTCGGCTAAGGCTGATAGGAGCGGGGTGGTAATCAGGGTTTCGCGATTTTCAATGATGATAACGGCGATGTCTTCCAACGGTACGGTATGGGACTCGCCGTTTTGTTGAATCAGCAGTTGCTGGCGTTGCAAGGATAGTTTGCCGCCATTTTGAATGAGCAGGCTGCGCCAAGTCATGTTTTTCCCCTTATTTTATATAAAAAATCCCTGCTTCAGGCCGTCTGAAACAGGGATAGGTTTATTTAACGAACAGGTGGGCGTTTTTTCAGACGGCATGGTCTGATTTCTTTGCCCAATTCGTCGATTTGGTATTTTTGGAATGAAAGGGCGGTTTTGACACCAACACTTTGGAAAATGCCGTTTTTCCCTTCGGTGTTATCTGTGTCATGTACACGGATATCAATTGCTCCTGTGGCTCTATTTAGGCTGACGAAATAGCCTAAAAATTCATTTTTCTTAGCGGTTAGCTTAATCAGATCATTCGCATAAAGTACAAACTTGAACTCAAAACTATCATCCATTACTGTCCAATCTTCTTCATCTTTTCCTTGTACAACAGCCCTATCCGGCAAAATCCCTTTCGCTACCTGCCAACTGTAAATTGGTACCAGATAATACTTGCCGCCTTTCTCAAACACATCTACACGCACCATGGTTGCGTTGTCGGCAATGCCGTTATGGTTGCGCACCCATACGCCGGTTTTCTGTACTTGCTCTATGTGTACGGCTTTTACCTGTTGAGTGCGGTTGCCTGCTTTATCGTATTTGTAAAACGGCTCGGCAAAGGCTTTGGCCGGGTCGTCTTTATGTGCTTCCAGCCGTGCTTTCAGCGCTTCGTATAGCTTAGGTTCACGCTCCCGATTGACCATTTTTTCCAAGTCTTTCAGTTTTAACTGTGTCAGCGGTACGCGCAACACGCTGATGCCTTCGTCCAGTCGTTTGGCGGATTTGACGGTCTCCATATGGCCTTGCCCGCTCATCTTCCGATTGGGCGCACGTGAAACAAACAGTGGCGTAACGTATTCGTGTACGGCTTCGGGGCGAGATGATAATTTTTCTGCGAGCAGGGTACGCAGTTTTTCGGGGGTATCCGCTTCTTCAAATTCGGGTTTTCCGTCCGGTTTGCCGAAGACGCGAATCATGACTTCTTGTGCGAAAAATTCCCAAGGTTGCGGGAAGTGTGTTTTTTGATGCAGCACTTCTCCTGTTTCTTTATCTATGGTTTTACCGTCAAACGCGTTCATCTCTTTATAGCGTACAAAACGGGTAATTTTCTGCTGCATGGCAACGGTCGAGCAGGCAACGACGACGGCGTCCAAGGCGTGATGGCGGTCGTTTTCCGCACGTACTTTGCGCAATCCCCAAAAGCCGCGCAACAGATTGGTAATTTGTCCGTTTGAGGCAAAGACACGTCTTTTCCCTTTACCTGTCAGCCGCATACGGGCGGCAACGAATTGACACAGGAAACGGTTGACGTAGCGCGTATCGTTCAGATTGCGTTCTTTAAAGCCATCTTCGTCGAATTTTTGTAGCAGAATCCGTTGTTTTTTACTGCGCGGAAAACGGCTGGTTTCAACACGCGCTTTAAATTCCTGCCATTCGCGGCTGTTTTCTTTGCCGTTGAAGTATTCATAAGGGGTTTGATTACCTTTGTTTTGGTTTTCGCTGCCCAATACCAGCACTTTATTGTTGAAACTGTCGTCCCATGTGCGCGAGAACGGCAGGGCATGGTCGATTTCGACATAGCCTTTTTCGTTCAGACGGCCTAGGTTGATTTCTTTGCCCGAATACAGGCATTTGCCGTGTTGTTGCTCGTACAGGCGCAGTTTCAGAATATCTTTGGATTTGGGTTCGCCAGACAAAATTGGGGAAATACTCTCGGAACTTAGCGGCAGCTTTTTCCCGGTCTTTACGGTTTTCTTCTTGGCGTTTTTCGATTTCTTTGCGGTCTTTAAACGATTTGCCTACTTCCCTTGCCGTTTCAATATGGATACGAGCAGGGGAGCCGTAACGGCGTACAACGGCGTTAATGACTTTCTGGCTTGAGATAAGGCGCGCAAGACGACGGGGTTGCGGATTTCGTCGGCAGGGATGGGCGGCAGATAAATCTTTTCTTCCGCATTTTTCTTGCCGTAATGGTCTCCGTAGATTTCGGAGCAGGCTTCATCGTAACGTTTGCCTAGCTCCATTAAAGGAACAATTCGGCGCAATGCCTTCAAGGAAATTTGGACGAACTTATCGAAGCTAATGTGTTTCAACAACGCTTCTAAGATTTCGGGCTGTACACGGTCTTTCAGACGGCCTGTAATGTCTTCATCAGTTTTGAACAGGGAGAATGCCGTGCCGATTTCGTCTTGTAATTCGGGAGAAAGGTTTAATGGGGATTTTTTGTCTTTCAATCCTTCTTTTTCCAGTGCACGGCTGATGGCATGGTAGGCCTTCATTTCCATCAATGTTGAGGCTTCGGCATTGTCTTTACCATAGTGCAAGCCTTTGAAAAAGGCGGTATCTTCTAAACCCAGCAGCTTACGGGCTTGTGCGTAAGTCAGTTTCTTTTTATACGGCTGATTTATAAGTATGGCGCGTTCGGTATCGGTCAATGGTCGCTCGCTGCCCTGCTCTAAAATACGCAGGTTGTTCAGCTTGGTCAGCCAGATGAAACGTTCGGCTGTGTAGGTGTTTTTAGCGGCTTTCGGCTCTGTCGGTTCGAAGGTACAGTGCCCCAACATTTTTTGAACGGCATCGCCGGACAGGGCAGGGCGTTGCGTCATCAGCAGGGTTTCAATACCTTCTTTAAGGCCGTCTGAAACATGCGGATTGCCGAATTCTTTTTGTTTTTCAAACAGTAAATTCAGCTCCGCCTGCAAATCTTTGCGGCTGAACGTATGCGAATAATCGCCGCGCTGATTGCGGATATGGCCGCTTTCTTTCTCAAATTTATTTAAAGCCAATTCGGCCGGTGTGCGGAAATCGCCTGTCTGTAAGACATGGGCATTGTCGGCTACGCCTTTAAGCAAAGCGCCAAGCTCCTTATCGGCAGTTTCGCCTTCGTTTTTTCTTTGCGACAAATAGCCGCGATGTTTGATTAAATGCAACAAGACTGCCGACCACTCCAAAGGCGTCAGTTTGCGGTCTAATGCGGCTGCGCGAAGTTGCCAGGGTGTATTCGGTAAGGATTTAATCAAGCCGTTTTCATCAAAATCGGCGGCCTGTAATACGCCTTCGCGTTTCAATAGGCGACGGGCTCGAAGCAGGCGGTGGGCGCGACGGCGGGTCAGGCGGCGGACACTGCGTGCCAAACGCCTTGCCATGGCGAGGGAATCTCCGGTTTTCGGCACTTCTGCACGCTCAAATACGCGCACGCCCAAATCAATCAGGCAGATGGGGTTTTCTTCTTCGTCGATTTCTACCATCGCCCAGCCGACGGATGCGATGCCGATATCGAGGCCGAGGATGTAGTTGATTGGGTTCGGTTTGAAGGCAGCCATTTATTACTCCGTAAACAACGTTGCAAATAATGATAATATATCTGATTGTCTTATTTATATACAAATAGATTATTGACTTATCATCTCACAAGGGCTAGAATCCCAAACATATTGTCTCACTGCGAAATGAGAACCGTTGCTACAATAAGGCCGTCTGAAAAGATGTGCCGCAACGCTCTGCCCCTTAAAGCTTCTGCTTTAAGGGGCATCGTTTATTTCGGTTAAAAAATGCCGTCTGAAACCGGTTTTTGGGTTTCAGACGGCATTTATCTTCTGGGTTACCAGTTGACGCGCACCGACCGGCTGCCAAGCAATGTTTCCAGTTCGTCAAACAAGGCGGTGCTTGGCGTTACCATCCATTTTGGTGCAATTTTCAATTTGCCTGATGCTTTGCCGTTGCTGTACGACAGTTGCAGTGGGATGTGCGACGTGTCGGGCAGGCGGTGGGTGGTGAGGATGGCGGCGAGGCGTTCGATGTCGTGGCCGGGGGTGAGGGCGAGGCTTAGGCTGCGGGCGTAGCGTTCGCGCGCCATTTGCAGGGTCATGACTTGGTTTGCCATGATGCGCAGTCCGTCGCCGCCGCCGTAGTCGTCGCGGCTGACTTTGGATTCGATAATCAGCACTTGGTCGGATTTGAGGTAGTCGGCGCAGTTTTTCCAGCGTCTGGCCGCTGACCATGATTTCAATCTGTCCGCTCAAATCTTCGAGGCTGACGAAGGCGATTTTGCCGCGCTTGCCCATCATGGTGCGCACGGCGGTAACGAATCCGGCGAGGCGCACGCTGTCTTGCGGTTTCAGACGGCCTAATTTGGTCGGGGCGATTTGGCGGACTTCTTGGGCATACGGGCCGAACGGGTGGCCGGACAGGTAAAAAGCCGATGACGGTTTTTTTCTTCGGCGAGTTTTTTTCCGATTCGCTCCACATGGGCGTGTCGACGAGCCGCACCGGTTCGATGGCGTCTTCCATCATGTCGAAAAGTCCGCCCTGATTGGCGTTGGCGGCTTTTTGATCGGCGTTGTTCATGGCGAGGTCGATGTTTGCTAAGAGCATGGCGCGGTTGGGTTCGATGCTGTCGAACGCGCCGCCGCGTATCAGGGCTTCGAGGGTGCGGCGGTTCATGTGTTCTTTGCCGACACGCTCGCAGAAGTCCAAGAGGCCGGTAAATTTGCCGCCGCTTTGCCGCGCGGCGATGATGGATTCGACGGCGGCTTCACCCGTGCCCTTAATCGCGCCGAGCGCGTAGCGGATTTTCATGTTCGGATACGGCGTGAAGCGGTAGTCGGATTCGTTGATGTCGGGCGGCAGGAACTCGATGCCGTTGGCGCGGCAGTCGTCGTAGAAATGCTTGAGCTGGTCGGTGTTGTCCAATTCAGACGACATGGTTGCCGCCATAAATTCGGCAGGGTAATGGGCTTTGAGCCATGCGGTCTGGTAGGAAATCAGGGCGTAGGCGGCGGCGTGGGATTTGTTGAAACCGTAGCCGGCGAATTTTTCCATGTAGTTGAAGATTTCGTCGGATTTTTCGCGCGAAATGCCTTGTTTTGCCGCGCCTTCGGCGAAGATTTCGCGGTGTTTCACCATTTCTTCGGGCTTTTTCTTACCCATGGCGCGGCGCAGCAAGTCCGCGCCGCCGAGCGAGTAGCCGCCGATAATCTGCGCCGCCTGCATCACTTGTTCCTGATACACCATAATCCCGTAAGTCGGCGCGAGGATGCCTTCGAGCAGCGGGTGGATGTATTGGAATTCCTGTCCCTTCATACGCGCGACGAAGTCGGGAATGTTGTCCATCGGGCCGGGACGGTAGAGCGATACGAAGGCGATGAGTTCTTCAAACTTGGTCGTGTGCGCCGTTTTCAGCATTTTTTTCATGCCGGTGGATTCGAACTGGAATACGGCGGTGGTGTTCGCATCGCGGAAGATTTTGTAGGCGGCTTGGTCGTCAAGCGGGATTTTGCCGACATCGACAATATCGCCGGTGGTGTTTTTGATGTTGTTCTGAGCCATTTCGATAATGGTCAGGTTGCGCAGACCCAAAAAGTCGAATTTCACCAAGCCCACGTCTTCCACGTCGCCCTTGTCGTACATGGATACGGGCGAGGCGGATTCGTCCGCCTGATACACGGGGCTGTAATCGGAAATCTTGCCCGGCGCAATCAACACGCCGCCTGCGTGCATACCCAGACCGCGCGTCAGGTCTTCCAGTTTTTTCGCCAGCGTAATCAGTTCGTCCGCTTCTTCCGCTTCAATCAATTCCTGAATCTGCGGCTCCGCCTTCATTGCATCGTCCAAACCCAAAGGTTTGTTGGCTTCCAACGGAATCAGCTTGGACAGTTTGTCGCACAGCATAAACGGCAGTTCCAGCACACGCCCCACGTCGCGAATCACCGCTTTGGACGACATCGTGCCGAAAGTAACAATCTGGCTGACCGCCTCCGCACCGTATTTCTCGCGCACATATTCAATCACGCGGCCGCGGTTTGCCTGACAGAAGTCAACGTCAAAGTCGGGCATGGAGACGCGTTCAGGGTTTAAGAAACGTTCGAATAGTAGGGCGTATTTGAGCGGGTCGAGGTCGGTAATCTTCAGTGAATACGCCACCAGCGAACCCGCGCCCGAACCGCGCCCCGGCCCCACCGGACAGCCGTGCGTTTTTCGCCCAGTTGATAAAGTCTTGTACGATAAGGAAATAGCCGGGGAATTTCATCTGGATGATGATGTTCAGCTCAAAATCCAAACGTTCCTGATATTCCGGCATTTTTTCCGCCCGCTCCGCCTCGTCGGGATAAAGCTGAACCATGCGTTCCTGCAAACCCTCGTTGGACAGCTTCACCAGATAATCGTCGAGCGACAGGCCGTCGGGCGTCGGGAACAGGGGCAGGAAGTTTTTGCCCAGCGTGATATGGATATTGCAGCGTTTGGCGATTTCCACCGTGTTTTTCCAAGGCTTCCGGCAAGTCGGCGAAACGCTCCAGCATCGTTTCCGGCGGAATGAAAAACTGGCTCGGCGTAAAATCGCGCGGACGTTTCTTGTCCGTCAGCACCCAGCCGCCCGCGATGCACACCCGCGCCTCGTGTGCGTTGAAATCATCGCGGCTCATAAACTGCGTCGGGTGTGTCGCCACCACCGGCAAACCCAATTCCTCCGCCAGCTTCACGCTGCCCGAAACGCAAACCTCCCATTCAGGGGCGTTCGGGCAGGCGTTGCAGCTCTAAATAAAACGCATCGGGAAACCACGCCGCATATTTCAACGCCGCCGCACGTGCCGCGTCTTCATTGCCGTTCAACAGATTCACGCCCACTTCGCCGTAATGCGCGCCACTCAAACAAATCAAGCCGCTGTTGTCGCCGTTTTCCAGCCATTCGGGATTGAGTTCCGCATGATGGATATTGCGGTCTTTGCCGACATAGGCCTCCGTCAAAAGCTCGCTCAAACGCAGATAGCCCGCATCGTTGCGGATAATCAGCATAGCGCGAAACGGCTTGTCGGGCGCATTCGGATTGCCTATCCACACATCTGCCGCGCCGATGGGCTTAATCCCTGCACCGCGGCAGGCTTTATAGAATTTTACCAAGCCGAATTCGTTCATCAAATCGCTGATGCCCAAAGCAGGCAAACCGTATTCCTGCGCTTTGGCAATCAGTTTTTTAGTCCGCACCATACCGTCGGTAATCGAAAACTCGGTATGCAGGCGCAGGGGGATGTAGGTCGGCTCGGTCATGGAAAAAAATCGGCGTGAACAATAAAAAGGCGTATTGTAGCAGGGTTGTCTTCAGATGGCGGCGTAGGTAATGCCGTTTCGGGTTCAGACGGCATTGCCTGCAAATGGTTTTTTGAACTTTTACGACGGCAAAAAAATGCCTCCTGCCGTATGGCGGAGGCTTCCCAAGAAGTATTGATAGATATAAAGTACTACCAAACTAGTTATAAAGAACTATATACCTTATTCGGACGGATGGCAAGCAGTTAAATTAATTTTACGTTCAAACAGGTTTTTGATTTCGTTTTTGATGGCTGATGCCGATGACCAGTGTATCGGGCAGTTCGCGTTTGAGGATGTGCATCAGCGTCAATGCGGATTCATCGTCGAGCTGGTTGGTAGCTTCATCGAGGAACAGGATTTGCGGTTTGTACAGCAAGGCTCGGGCAAGGCTGAGCCGCTGCTGTTCGCCGCCTGACAGGAAGGAGTGCCATTCCTTTTCGGTATCCAAGTCGTCGGTCAGACGGCCTAACCCTACCTGTTCCAATGCCGTCTGAAGGGCTTGGTTGTCCGTATGTGCGGCATTCGGGTAGTTGGCGGTTTGACGCAGGGTTCCTGCGGGAAGATAGGGGCGTTGCGGTAGGAACAATGTTCTGCCTTTTAATGTGAAATTGCCGAGATAATAAGGCCACAACCCTGCCAATACGCGCAGAAGGGTGGATTTTCCGATGCCGCTTTTGCCTTCGAGCAATACCCATTCGGGGGCGCGGGCTTTGAGGGTGATACCGGAGAGCAGTTTGCCGCCGCTTTGGGTGTGGACGGTCAGGTCTTGCAGGACGAGGATGCCGCCTGCTTTGTTGCCGGACGGTGATGGGTCGGGCTTTTTGTATTGCGGCTGCCATTGTCCTTTTTTCACTTATTTGTTCCAATGCCGTCTGAAAACCGGAAAGGCGTTCGATGACCGCCGCCCATTCGATCAGGCGGCGGTAGGAGTCGGTAAACCAGCCGAAGCTGTCTTGGACGCGGGCAAACGATGTGCGCGTCTGCATCATGTCGCCGAAGGTCATGGTTTTGGCGAGGTACATGGGCAGGGTGGCGAGGATGGGGATGAAGATGCTGATGCGGACATAGGTCGCCCAAAAGGTTTCTTGGCGGAATTCGCAGTTGGTCAGTCGCCGCCAGTTGTCGCGGATGCGGAGGTAACGTTGTTTCAGACGGCCTGTTTCCGCTTCGCCGCCGTTGTAAAAGGCGATTTGTTCGGCATGGTCGCGCACGCGCAGAAGGGCGGCGCGGTAGTCGGCTTCGCGGTGCTGGCGGTCGATATTGAGGTTTTTCAGTTTGCGGCCGACAAGGTGGGCGATGACGGTGCTGAAGATGGAATAAATCAGGGCAACCCAGACGAGGTAGCCGTGTATGGTAATGTTGTGTCCGCCGATGTTGAAGGTCTGCACGCCGGAGAGCGTCCACAGTACGGCGACGAACGCGCTGAATTTGGCAACGTTGTTGATGAAGGAGCGAAAGAGGCTGATGCTTTTGTCGGCGAGGAGGTAGATGTCTTCGGCGATACGCTGGTCGGGGTTGTCCGGTTCGCCTGTCAGGCGCAGGCGGTAGTGTTTGTGGCCTTCGAGCCAGTTTGTTTGGAATTGCTCGGTCAGGTGGGTGCGCCAGCGGAAGATGAGGCGTTTTTGCAACCAGTCGCCGCAAACGATGCAGCCGATGATCATCGCCATATAGCCGAGGTATTCGACAATGAGCGCGGGCATGGACGCGCCGTCAAATGCGGCCAGTGCGTCGTAGAAACGTTTGTCCCAAGCGGCGATCCAAACGCTGATGGTGATGGAGCAAAGGGTGAAGCCGATGAGGACGGCGAGCATCAGCCATTGGATGCGGCCGTGCGCCCCCGACCAGAAAGGACGGGCGAGGTAAAAGAATTTTTTGAGTATTTTCATAATGCTTGCGAATGCGTGCGAATGGCCGTCTGAAAGTGAAATTGTACTTTCAGACGGCCTTTTTATCAGCAATAGTTGGTTTATGCTTTTAAAAAATGAGCGGTCAACCCGTGCTTGCTATGCTGCTATTTACATTTTCCATTTCAGGCTGAACACGGCGTTGCGCGGTTCGCCGTAGAAGTTGTCGCTGTTGGCAGCTCGGTTGTATTGGTTTTCGTAGTAGCGTTTGTCGGTCAGGTTGTTGACCGCCAGCCCCAGTTGCAGGTTTTTGCTCGGGCGGTATTGGACGTTGGTATTCCAAATGGTGTAGCCGCCTTGCTTGATGGAGCCGTAGGAATTGGCGGTTTTGCTGCTGCTCTTCAAACCAAGACCGACTGTCCATTTGCCGTCATCCACCGGCAGGACATAGCTGGTGTAGAGGCGGAACATATGCTTCGGCGTATGGCTGCTGAAGTTGTAGCCTTTTCGGCGCGATTCAACATTGTTACCGACGCTGTTGCGGTTGGTGCTGCGGTTGAAGGTGTAGCCTGCGTAAACTTGCCAACGGTCGGTCAGACTGCCGGAGATTTCAGCGTCCAAGCCGCGGCTGCTTTGATTGAGCGGTTCCCAATAGGGATGCGGTTTCGCATTGACGCGTTGGTTGTTGTTGTCTTTGTCGGTGCGGTAGAGGGCGACGGAAGTATTCAGACGGCCTTCGTTCCATTCGCCTTTCCAGCCGAGTTCGTAGTTGCGTCCCATAATCGGCGGCAGCAGGTTGTCGTTGTAGTCGCGGTTCATCGTTTGTTTGAAAATGGACGTATAGGCGGCGTAAATACTTTGCTTGGGCGTGATGTCGTAAGTGATGCCGGCATAAGGAACGAAGCGGTTGCGTTTGAGCGAGTCTGATGAACCTGCTGCCCCGTCTTTGAGGTCGCGATCCCAATAGTAGTCGCGTTTCCAGCTGGTATAGCGTCCGCCTGCGATGATGTGCAGTTTGTCGGTAGGATTGATGCGCGCGCCCAAACCAAAGGCGTGGGTAGTATAACGGCCGTCGCCGCCACGGGCTTTGGCTGTGGCAGAATCCCAATCGGGTTTGGCTTTTTCGCTGCCGTTGAAGGCATCTGCGTCATAGGTGCTGCTGTCGTTGAGCCAGCGGTTGCTTGAGTTCACGTTCTCTTTGGAATAGCTGTGCATGAAGAAGAGGTCGTGATTTTGGCCGAAAGCGAAGATGCGGCCGGTCAAGTTGTTTTGGAAAGTGAACTGGCGGTTGCCTGCATCGTAACGGTCGAAGCTGTATGTGGTCCCCAGGCCGTCTGTACCGATGCCGTTACCCGTGCCGCCCAGCGTGTAATATTCTTTTGAACTGGTGTTCTTGCGCCAGTCTAGTTTGCTGCTCAGTTTCCAGTTGTCGTTGAAATAATGTTCTAATTCGGCGAAAAGATTGTATTTTTTCAGGCGGGCTTCGTTCCAATCCGCACCAAGATAGCGGCTGCGTTTCCACTCTTTGCCGTCTGCACGCATAGGCAGGCCGTCAGGATCAGGTGTTTTCAGTTTGGTTGAGATAGCTTGCGCCCCAGGTGAGCTTGCTGTTGTCGCCGATGTCTTTGTCCATCACGCCGTAAAGCAGGATGTCGCGTCCGCCGGATTGGTCTTGGAAGGTTTTGTTGCTGCCTACCGAGCCGACAAAGCGACCCGCGCAGGCCGTGTTCATGGGCTTAAAGTGCCGGATGCATCAAACGACGCTGTCCACTTTGCCCCATGAGTTTGACCGTCAAATCGGCGGAAAGCTGGCGTTTCGCGGTCGGCTTTTTGCGGACGGCGTTTACCGTGCCGCCGGGTTCGTTGTTTGCCTGTGTCAAACCTGCCGCACCGCGCACCACTTCGATGCGGTCGTACATTGCCATATCGGTTGCACTGGTCGGGTCGCCGTCCGGGACCGCCTAAGCCGAAATCCGCCGGGAGAGCCGAGTTGCGTGGCAATACCGTCTTCTTCAAACTGTTCGATAAAAATAGCCGCGCGACATGAAATGCGTGCGTCCGCCGCTTTTGAAAAACATTGATGCCCGTAGCGTTTTTGCAACGCACCTTCTAAGTCGGTAATGCCCTTGGTCTTCAATTTGTTTTTTTAGTAATGACGCTGACAGATTGGGGGAATTTCTCGTGGAGAGAGCACCAGCCCTGTGGTTGAGCGCAGGGCGGATACGGTGTAGCTGTTTTGATTTTCGGTACGCAGGCTGCGGTTTTTTTGGCGGTTACGCGGATTTGTTCCAGTTCTGCCTGTTGCATTTCTCCGGCAGCCTGTGCGGCGTGGGACAATGCGCTCAAGCTGAGCGTCAGTATGCTGAGTTTGAAGAGTTTGTATGGGCGGTTCATGCCTATGCTCCTGTACTGGGTTGACTTGGTAAAGCTTATTAATGTTGCAAACATATCCCCTGTTTTGAAATAAACCAAATATCATTGGGTGGGTATTCAGGCAGGGTAGGATATTGCAATTTAATGAGTCGGTACTAATAAAAATAATCAGAAAGAACTATATCGAAATCCTATCAACAGGATTTTTGTTGTATTTGGAGGAGTTTATAATCTTTGTTTTTAAATCAAACTTTTTATCGGGTAAATTTTAACGGTTGTTTGACGGATGATGCCTGCTACCGTTGTAGCGGACGGTTTATGCGTTGGGATATATAAACGGTTATGCGGATTTATTGTCGGTTTTCAGGGTAATGTGCGGTCGTGGATAAGGCGTTGCAGTCTGCCGTTGGACAGGATTTCTTTGATCGGATGGCGACATATGGGGTTTCAGACGGCATTTTTACTTTTATGGAACAGACAGTGCGGGATGTCCTGCCAGCTTTTGCGGTAATTTTTGGGTGAGGCGGCGGCAGGTGCTACAATAACGGCCTCTTTCTGAAAGGGGACATCATGGAAGCCACCGTCTATCTCGAAGACAACGAATACATCGCCTTGTGCGACCTCTTGAAATTGGCCGGACTTGCCGAAAGCGGCGGGCAGGCGAAAGCGTTTATCGCCGAAGGGCTGGTGTTGCGCAACGGCGAAACCGAAACCCGCAAAACCGCCAAAATACGCGGCGGCGAAGTCATCGAGTTTGACGGCGCACGCTTGGAAATCGCAGATGGATACGACCCTGAAGCATAAAGCCGAAGCCCTTTTGGGCGAGCCGCTTTTAGACGAACCCGTCCGCCCCGAGTCGTGGGAATGCTGCGGCAGCGACTGCGGCGAGGCGTGCATTCAGACGATTTATTGGGCAGATAAGGCCCGCTACGACGCGCAACGGCGGAAATTGAAAGAAGCAGGTTGGTCGGACGATGCCGTCTGAAAACGGAACCAACATCTACTATTAATGTGTATAGAGGGGAACCTAATGGACATACTGATCTCAGTCCTATACATGTCTCACCTGGAAATTAGCGAGGAACATAAATGGCTATTTATGACTTAAACGAAATAGTAACCAGTGCCGCATTAGGTATGTATAAAGGTAAATGGCAAAACATGGATTTTGAGCAAGTTTTACAAGATATTGTTCAGGAAACAGATTTTACATACTCTTGGGAATATGGGGAAAATTGGGCTATTTTCTGTCTAAACGAAAAGTCTGTTGGTATGTTATGTAAACAGATACCTTTCGCGATTATAGAGAATGAAAAAAATTATCACAGAAAATATACCAAGAATACCCTTGGATACTAACTCAACAAGTTTATCATTTTGATACAGATAAAATTTTATTAAACAAATATGTATGCAAATTAACTATTGAAATAATGAGTGCTATCAGCCAAGAACCTATATCTTTACAAGATCTTTATGTAGATACTGTGTAGATGTACATAGTGAGAACTCGCTGTTTGAAATTGCGTTAGGAATTCGCAATCCAAAATTGGTACAAGAGCTAGAACAACAATTAATTGAAGCATATGATTTAATGGATACAGCAGGATAACTAATAATGCAAACAAATAATGTACCCATCCCTACTGGCTCTATCCGCACATTCGGGGGTTGGGAATGACCGCATAGCGACTTTTCCTTTGTATTTGCCATACACCTGTTTTTTTAAAATGACCGCCGCCGCCACACTGCCCGACAACATTGAAACATCCCGTCCTTCATTCACCACACACATAACACCCCATGATAGACCTGCACTGCCATTCCACCGTTTCCGACGGTATGCTCTCCCCCGCCGAAGTCGTGCGTCTCGCGCATCAAAACGGCTGCACGCTGCTGGCGTTGACTGACCACGACCACACCGGCGGCATCGCCGAAGCGCGTGCCGAAGCGGACAGGCTCGGTTTGCGCCTGATTAACGGCGTGGAAATCTCCGTAACGTGGCGCGGGCGCACCATACACGTTGTCGGTTTGGATTTCGACGAGCAGGACGAAAACCTGCAAAACTTGTTGGTGCAAGTGCGGCAAGGCCGTCTGAAACGTCTTGAAGCCATCTCCTCCAAGCTCGAAAAGAGAGGCATCGGCGGCGCATACGAAGGCGCGCTCGCATTGGCGGCAAACAAAGAAATGGTCAGCCGCACCCACGTCGCCGAGTTCCTCATCCAAGCGGGACATGTCAAAAACAAGCAGCAGGCGTTCACCAAATACTTGGGTGATGGCAAATCCTGTGCCGTCCGACACGAATGGGCGACGCTGGAAGACTGCGTCTCCGCCGTCAACGGCGCGGGCGGCATGGCAGTCATCGCCCATCCCATGCGCTACGATTTGTCCGCCACCGCTAAGCGCAATCTGTTTGAGGAATTTAAAAACCTCGGCGGTGCAGGCATCGAAGTCCACAGCGGAAACTGTTGCAAAAACGACCGCCTCAACTACGCGCTTTTAGCAGAACGCTTCGATATGCTCGCCAGCGCGGGCAGCGACTTCCACCGTTTAAACGACTTTAGCGGCGGTATCCTCGGCGCGTGTCCCGAGCTGCCGGAAAACTGCAGGCCGGTGTGGGAACATTTTTCCCGACATTGAATGCGGATAAAAATGCCGTCTGAAAACCTTTCAGACGGCATTTTTGCGTTTTTAAACGTTGTCGTACAGTTTTCGGACGGTTTTACCGATGGCGGCAATGCCTTTTTCCAGCGTTTGAGCGTCCTGCGCGATGCTCATGCGGATGCACTCGCCCGTGTGCGGATAATCCTGCGTGTCGATGCCGACGAAGAAATGCTCGCCCGGAATAATCAGCGTACCTTCGGCTTTGAGCATTTCATACAGGGTTTGCGAAGAAACGGGCAGGTTTTCAAACCAGAGCCACAGGAAAATCGCGCCTTCGGGTTTGTGGATTTTTCATCGGGTACGCGCCCAGCTCCCGCTTGAGCAGCGAGACGGCGGTTTGTGCCTGATTGCGGTAAAACGGCCGGATGACTTGGTCGGCAAGCCGTTTCATCTCGCCGCTTTCCAGTAGCGGGGCGGCGATGGCCGCGCCGAAGCGCGTGGGGGCAAGGTTCACAATCGCGTTCAGGCTGCTGACGGCTTTGACGACTTCGGGCGCGGCGACGATGATGCCGGTGCGAACGCCCGGCAGGCCGACTTTGGACAGGCTGAAGCAGAGGATGATGTTTCTGTGCCAATTCAGCGTTACATCGCTGTAAATGATGTTGAGGGAACGGCATTCCGTAGGCGTTGTCGATAATCAGCGGAATCCCGTGTTCACGCGCCAAAGCGTCCAAACGCGCCATTTCGCCATCGGTCAACACATTGCCGGTCGGGTTGGTCGGGCGCGAACAGCAAATCGCGCCGATTTTGCCCGCCTTGAGTTCGGGCAGGTTTTCCAGTGCGTCAAAGTCCACACGGTATTTGAAGAAGCCTGCTTCGCCTTCGTGTTCGACGTTTTCGATTTTTGGGCTTGACGGAAACGAAGTGCTGCCCTTCGACATGCACGTCGGCATAGCCGATGTATTCGGGCGCGAGCGGCAACAAAATGGCTTTTTCTACGGATGTGCCGTCTGAAAGGTTGAATTTGCCGCCGAAGAGGTTGAATAAATAGAAAAACGCGTTTTGCGAACCGTTGGTCAGCGCGATATTGTCGGCGGTCAGGTTCCAGCCGTATTCGCGGTTGAGGAAGGCGGTCAGCGCGTCAATCAGCGCGGCATCGCCTTGGGGATTGGAGTAGTTGCCGATGTTTTCGACGGCGTGTTCTGCCGCCAGTTTGGAAAATATGTCGGCAAACGCCCGATCGATTTCCGGAATGCGCGCCGGATTGCCGCCGCCGAGCATGTTGACGGGCTTGTCGCTTTTGAGCGCGTCGCCGAGGTCGTCCATCAGTTGGAGGATGCCGCTGTGTTGCGTGAATTTTTTTCGCCGAATGCTGAAAACTGCATGTCAAACTCCGTGTGTGTAAGGTAGGTTGGTTTGTACGTTATGCCGTCTGAAGGTTCAGACGGCATTTTTTCTGTGTGTTTCTCGTACCCAAAGCAGGTCGCAGATGCCGTCGCTCGGGGCAAAGCCGGTAGGGGCGTTGATGAGCAGGGTACGGATTGCCTGCTGGTCGTAACGGTCGCAGGCCGAACGGATGCGGTCGAGCAGGGCGGAGAGCTCGTGCCACGGCAGCATGGTCTCGTTGGCGGTCATGATGCGCGGATGGCTGGTTTTGCGGACGTTGTCGCCGATGAGCAGCTCTTCGTAGAGTTTTTCTCCGGGACGCAGTCCGGTAATGAGGATTTCGATGTCGCCGTCGGGTTGTTCGGGTGTTTTGGGTTTGAGGCCGCTTAGGGTAATCATTTGGCGGGCAAGGTCGATGATTTTGACGGATTCGCCCATGTCGAGGACGAATACGTCGCCGCCCGTACCCATCGCGCCTGCCTGTATGACGAGTTGGGCGGCTTCGGGTATGGTCATGAAATATCGTGTGATTTCGGGGTGGGTAAGGGTGAGCGGGCCGCCTTCGGCAATCTGTTTTTCAAACAGCGGGACAACGGATCCGGACGAACCTAAAACATTGCCGAAACGTACCATGCTGAAGCGGGTTTTTTGTCCGGGTTCGGCGGCGAGTGCTTGAAGGCAGAGTTCCGCCATGCGTTTGCTGGCACCCATGGTGTTGGTGGGGCGGACGGCTTTGTCGGTGGAGATGAGGACGAAGGTTCTTACGCCCGATGCCGTGGCGGCAAGCGCGCACTCGAGTGTGCCGAAGATGTTGTTGCGTATGCCTTCGACGGTGTTGAATTCGACCATGGGGACGTGTTTGTAGGCGGCGGCATGGTAAACGGTGGAGACTTGGCCGGCGGTCATGATACGCGTGAGTAGTGTGCGGTTCTGCACCGAGCCGAGGAAGGGCAGGATTTCGGTATCGGTATTGTTTTGGGTGCAGTATTCGCGCAATTCTTTTTCGATGGCGTACAGGGCGAATTCGGATAACTCGAACAGCAGCAGCTTTTTCGGGGCGGCGGCGGATAATCTGGCGGCAGAGTTCCGAACCGATGGAGCCGCCGGCACCGGTTACCATCACGGTTCTGCCGGCAATGTCGGCATTCATGAGGCGGTCGTCGGGTGCGACGGAATCACGTCCGAGCAGGTCGGACACGGAGATTTTTTTGAGCGTGCCGATGCTGATTTTTCCCGTCCATCAGGTCTTTCATTCCGGGAATGGTCAACACTTCGCACGGATAGGCTTCCAGTTTGCTGATAATTCGGCGGCGTTGTTCCTGAGTCGCGCTAGGAATGGCGAGCAGGATTTTTTTCCACGCCGTAGCGTTCGATGAGGAAGGCGATGGCATCGGGCTGGTAAACGGCAAGGTCGTAGATGACGGTGTGCCAAAGCTTGGGGTTGTCGTCCACAAAGGCGACCGCGGAATATTCGCGTATCTGTTTGACGGCCTCGAGCAGTTGTCTGCCCGACCGTCCCGCGCCGTAAATGATGACGGGGGTCATATGTTTTTTTTGGTGGTCGGACAAAAGGCCGCGTATGACCATGCGGGATCCGGTTACGGAGACAAGCAGCAGAAGAAAGTAGACGACGGGCAGGGCGAGGCGCAATTTTTTTCTTCAAATATCAGCGTATTGAGGAAAAAAACAGTACGGCGGAGACGAGGCTGCCGGCAAAGGCGGTGGTCAGGACGTGGAAACTGACAAAGCGTGTAACGGCACGGTAGAGCCCCATTCTGACGAACAGGCCGATGGTCAACAGTGCGGTCAATAGGAAAGACTGCCAGTTGGCAGGGTCGAACCATTCGTTCGAGTAGTCGGCCTTCAGGCTTTGGGTAAACCAGAAAGCGGTGAAAATCATCAAAAAATCGTGTATGAGGAAACAGATTTTCTTGATGTTGCGCGGTAGGGCAAGCAGGGTTTCCAGAGTCATATCGTGGGGCAGTATGTGCTTTCAGGCGGCATATGCCGTCTGAAGGGTTATCGTGGCTTCGGTCAATACGGTTTCGATGTGTTTTTTTGCAGAATGCGATTTCGTCGTCGGTCAGCGTCGGATGCACCAAGAACATCAGGCTGGTGTCGCCCAGTTCGACGGCGTTTTTCAAACGCTCTTTCGGACGCCACGGCGTGTTGTCGAAGGCTTTTTCCAAATACACTTCTGAGCAGCTGCCTTGATAGCAGGGGACTTTGCGCGCGTTCAGTTCGTTCACGATGCGGTCGCGCGTCCAGCCTTCTTTGAGGTGTTCGGGTTTGACGAAGGCGTAGAACTTGTATTGCGCGTGTTCGATGTAGTCGGCGACTTCAACCAAGCGGATGCTGGCGAACTTGCCTAGGCTTTCCGCCAGCTTGGCGGCGTGCGCCTGACGGCGGGCAGCCCATTCGGGCATGCGTTTGAGCTGGATGCGGCCGATGACAGCCTGCATTTCCATCATGCGCCAGTTGGTGCCGAAGCTTTCGTGCAGCCAGCGGAAACCGGGTGCGTGTTCGCGGTGGTACACGGCATCGTAGCTTTTGCCGTGGTCTTTGTACGACCACATTTTGCTCCACAGCGCTTTGTCATTGGTAGTTACCATGCCGCCTTCACCGCCGGTGGTCATGATTTTGTCTTGGCAGAACGACCATGCGCCGACGTGTCCGATAGAACCGACGGATTTGCCTTTGTATTTCGCGCCGTGCGCTTGGGCGCAGTCTTCAATCACCCACAAATCAAGTTCTTTTGCCAAAGCCATGATGCCGTCCATTTCGGCGGGCATACCGGCAAGGTGAACCACGATAATCGCTTTGGTGTTTGGTGTCAGTACGGCCTTGACGGTTTCCGCGCTGATGTTTTGGCTGTTCAAATCCACGTCGGCAAACACGGGGTTTGCGCCTGCGTTAACGATGCATGACGCGGAGGCAAGGAAGGTGCGCGAGGTAACAATCACATCGTCGCCTGTGCCTATGCCCATTGTTTTGAGCACGACATCGAGTGCCAGCGTGCCGTTGGAAAGGGCGACGGCGTACTGAGTGCCGGCGAAGGCGGCGAATTCTTTTTCAAATTCGCGGCATTCGCTGCCCGTCCAGTAATTGACTTTGTTGGACAGCAGGACTTTGGAAACGGCATCGGCTTCTTCTTGGGTAAAGCAGGGCCACGGGGAGAGGGAGGTGTTCAGCATGGTGTTTGGTCCGTCAGGTTCAGACGGCATTTCTGACAATATGCCGTCTGATGGAGGGGTTTTGCGTGTCCCGATGAATCGGTCGCACGCTGCAGGTGTTGTCAAAATCGGTCTGTACGGAGGTTTATTTTAATCGCTTATGCCGTCCCGGTCTTGGGGTTTTTGCCCGTAAGGGGCTTTGCCGGATTGCCCGCGACGGTCATGCCGTCTGAAACGTCGCGCACGACGACTGCGCCCGCTCCAATGGTTGCGCGGCTGCCGATACGGATCTGCTGGCGGCTGCACGCGCCCGTGCCTATCCAGCTTTCTTCGCCGATACGCGTGTTGCCCGACAGGTGCGCGCCCGGGCTGATGTGGACGAAAGCGTCAAGCAGGCAGTCGTGATCGACGGTGGCGGCAGTGTTCACAATCACGCCGTCTTTCAATACGCTGCCTGCCTGTACGACGGCTTTCGCCATAACGATGCTGCCTTGTCCGACTGTTGCAGAAGGCGAGACGGTCGCGTCGGGATGAACCAGAACGGGCAGGGCGAAGCCGAGCGCGGCGGCTTTTTCGGCGATTTGGCGGCGGATACGGTTGTTGCCGACGGCGACGGCGACGTCGTATTGTTCTGGCGATAAACTGTTTTTCAAGCAGCAGCGTCGTGCCGATGACGGGAAAGCCCTTGACTCTGCCTTGTGCGCGGTCGTCCAGAAAAACGATTTCCCTGTACCGGTTGAGTGCGGCGGCAAGGTCGGCAACGACTTTTCCGTGTCCGCCTGCGCCGACGATGGCAAGTTTGCGTTTTCCTGTGAAAGGGGGCATGGTGGCTTCGCCCTGTGCTGAAATCCCTTCCTTTATTAATACTTTTTTAACCGTCAGCAGTAGGATTTTGATGTCGAGGCATAGGCTGAAGTGGTCGATATACCAGATGTCGCATGCGAAGCGTTCGTCCCATGAGGCGGCGTTGCGCCCGTTGACCTGCGCCCAGCCGGTAATGCCGGGTTTCATTTCGTGGCGGCGGTTTTGGAGGTTGTCGTACAGCGGCAGATATTGCATCAGCAGCGGGCGGGGGCCGACCAGGCTCATGTCGCCTTTGAGGACGTTCCACAGTTCGGGCAGTTCGTCCAAACTGGCGGCACGCAGTTTTTTTACCGAACGGTGTCAGGCGTTCCCCGTCGGGCAGCAGAATGCCGTCTGAATCAAGCGCGTCGCGCATGGAACGGAATTTGACCATTTTTAAAAGGTTTTCCGTCCTTTCCGGGGCGTTCCTGAATAAAGAAGACGGGCGAACCCAGATTCTTGCGGATGAGGTACGCCAAAAATCAGGAAAAACGGGTGAGAGGATAATCAGCCCCGAGGCGGAGACAATGATGTCGAACAGGCGTTTGACGGCTTTACTCATTTGCCAATCTTTCAATCAGGTTGACGATTTTTTTCGATAGGAAATGTCGCGCCTGAAGCGGCGGACGATTTTGTCGGACTGTATGGCCCCGTTTTGTTTTGCCATCAGGCTTTCGGCGGCACGGGCGAAGCTGTCTGCATCGCCGGAACGGTAGTTTTCGTGCGGCAGCAGGTTCAGGAGGTCGAGGACTTCGGCATTGGTCTGGCTGTTCAGCACGGGTTTTTGCAATGCCATGTAGTCGGAAAGTTTGTTGGTAACCGACTGCATGGCGTGGCTATGGATGGCGTTGACGGCGATGTCGCAGCCTTTTGGCGACCGACATCATTTCGGCGTAGGGGAGGTAGCCGTAAAACTTGATGGCGCGGTTTTCATGCTGTTTCAGCTTTTCTAGGTCTGGGCCGCCGCCCATGATGTGCAGTTCGACGTTTTTCCCGCTGTCCAGAAGTTTCTGTATCCCCCTGCAGGCAGTATCGACATCGTAGCTGTGACTGAGCGTGCCGAAATAGAAGAAGCGGGTTTTTGACCGTGTCGAAACGGTGTGCGGGCGAGGATGTGATGGTGGGGAGATCCGCGCCGATATAGACGGTTTCGGCGGGGACGTCGGGACGTGCCTCGCGGGCGCGGCCGAGGTAGGTCTGCGATACGGCGACCAATGCGTCGGCGCAGCGGTAGGCGCAATCGGCGCGGTCGGCAAAGGGCAGCAGGTTGTGGGGGATTTTTTTCAAAAAAACGGTACGACCGAGGAGAAGGATTCCGGCCATACGTCCTGTACGTCGATAATCAGTTTGTAGTTCAAACGCGCTTTATGTCTGCCTAAAAGCAGGTTGGTCGCCATCAGCGGATAGGCGGAATAGACGATGTCCCATTCGTGCGGGCGGCAACCTTCTAAGAGGCGTTCGAAATTTTTGACGAAGGTGCGGTGGCTGGCAAGCCGTGCCAGTGAGACGTTTTTGCCGTATCCCGGCTCGTCCAGCAGTATGACCTTCAGGCGCTCTGCGGAGGCGTTTCGTGCATCTTCATGCCGTCTGAAGGATTTGTCGTAGTGGCGGAAACGGCTGGTAATCAGCAACACGTCGTGCGATTGCGACAATAGTTCTGCCAGATACCAAAAGCGGTTGAAATACGGTTCGGACGGCAGCGAGCAGTAGGGGGCGACTATGGTGATGTTCATCGGCGGCTTTCAGACGGCATTACATGGTATAGGCGGCCATGGTGGTACGGTAGATTTCGTCGTCGGAACAGAGTGCGGCGACGTGTGCGTGCAGCCTTTTGCCCATTGCTTCGCGCAACTCCGGTTGTCTGATGAGCGTGTCTACGGCGGCGATAAAGGCTTCTTCGTCGCCGAAGGGGATGCAGTAACCCGTTTCCCCGTTGACGACCATTTCGGAAATGCCCGCCATATCGTAGGTAACGACGGGCGTGTCGTAAAGTCCTGCTTCCAAGATGTTGTTGCCCACACCTGCGCCGTGGTCGCCGATGCAGTGGGGCGTGTTCACTAAAATATCCACGTCTTTGAAGTAGGCGGTCAAATCGCGCACGCCGCCGAGGAAGGTAACTTTGCCGTCTATGCCCAGACGTTCCGCCTGCGCTTTCAAATTGTCCATTTCTTCGCCTATGCCCGCCACGTTCAGGCGTACGGGCATATCGCGGTCGACCATTTTTTTGAAAATGTCCAGCATCAGATGCACGGCGCGGACAGTGTCCAGACGCGACAGCGTGCCGAGCATGACGCAGCCTTTGGCGGTTTTTTCGGGAATGGAATCGGGACGGTGCAGCGCGTTGTAGGTATAAGTGATGCGGTGGGCGGGAAAAACCGTAGCGGATGAGTTTGTCGCGCTCGTGTTTGCAGTTGCCGATGATGTACACGCCCAAACGGTCGAACAGCCGGGCGATTTTCGGATAGGTTTCGGGGTTAAGCCCGCGTGCGTGGTAGAACACTTTGGTTTTCGGCGAAACGATTTTTGGCGGCAACGGCGCAGGGCGGGTACGATGCGCGCCATCTGGCAGTGGATGATGTCGGGTTGTTCGCGCCGCAGCATTCGGGCGTAGGCAATCATGCCTTTGAAGTAGCCGAAAAGGCCGCCGCGATAGAAATCGACGGGTTGCCAACGTATGCCCAAGGCTTGCGCCTCTTTGAGCAACGGTCCGTCCGAAGAGGCAAGGATGATGTCGTGTCCGTGCTGCCTGAGCAGCCGGCCGAGGCGGAAGGTGGCGTTTTCAGTGCCGCCCAGACCCACCATAGAAGTGGTCAAAACGATTTTTCATGATGTAGAACCCATGTTTTTCAGACGGCAAAACAGGCGGTTTAATTCTGTTTTGTGCCGCAGGATGCAGCCTGCCAAATATACGGCCCATACGGCGGCGAACAGGGGATGGTTTTCCCGTGTACCGAAACAGGCGTGGACTGTCGCGGAGATCAGGCAGAACAATGTGTGCATATAAAGCGGCAGGCGTTTGAGCGGCTGCCACAGGCGGGAAGAGCTTTCTGTCTTTAAAACAAAAAACAGCCAGAATGAGGCGGCGCAGGCAACCGCCGCACCGCGCGCGCCTTCAGACGGCACGAGCAGCCTTAACAGCAGCAGGTTTGCCGACAGCGCGGTCAGGTTGGCAAGCGTAATCAACCGTGTTTTGCGGACGACATTCAAACCGATACCGCTGATTTCGGTCAGCGTGTAAAACAGCGGCGGCAACATGCACGATACGACGATAAACCTGACGGACGCATGGGTTTCAGGCAGCAGGCCGGAAACCAAAGGTGAAAAAATACCGGTCAGGCAGACGGCTGCGGCAAGCAGCGCGGCGGCGGATTCTGCGGTTGCCGAAATGTGCGGCATCGGGGCATTTTCTTCGACCATGCGGAAGATATGCGGTGTCCAAACGGTCGAAAAAATGTTTTGGAATACCAAAGCCGCCGCGCCGAAGGTAATCCCCATCGAGTATATGCCGAGCTGTTCCAATCCGGCGTATCCTTTCAGAAAGAAGCGGTCGGCAGAAGTCAGCCCCCAGTAGGCGAGGTTGCCCAGTGCGAGCGGTATGCCGTAGCGTAGGCCGCGATGCAGGACGGCGGATGAAAACGGTGCGCGCCATGCGGCTTTCAGACGGCATCGGTTTTGAAACAGCAGCAGGGCGAGGGCGGCGAGGTTCGCCAGTGTGTAAACGACACCGAGCGTGGCGGTGCGTGCCGGGAAGTGCAGCAGCCCGACCGCCAGGGGCAGCAGCGGCAGGACGGTGAGCTTCGGTATGAGTTGTGCGGAAGAAAAGGCAAACGCACGTTCCTCCATACGTAAAATCAGGGAGAGAAAACGAATCAGCAGGACGGTCAGCGCAAACAGTACCAGCCCGATGCCGGCGGCGGAGTCGTCAAGCGAGAACAGGATTTCAGACGGCATTTTTCGGACGGGAAAGTAGGAAGGCGACCATTACGGCGGCCGACAGCAGCGGCGGCAGGAACAGGGTTTTGAACAAAGTGTCTTTGTCGGCGGCGGCATAGTATTCGCGGATGTATGCCTGATCCAAACCCATGCCCAAAACCAATATGCCCAAGCCTGCCGCCGTCTGCATCAGTATGATGCGTCCGATGTCGGCGGCAGGGAAGTACCACGACAGCAGCGGCAGGGTCATTATGCCCAAAACCGCGCTGCCGAGGGAACCTGCCGCGTAGCCGAGGATTTTTTTTGTGTCCATTTCAAATGTTCAGACGGCATCGGGATGCTCTCCAATGCCGTCTGAAACCTTTCTCTATCAGGCTTTGACGACTTTCGGGCTGCCGTCGCGGAAGCGTCCGCGCGTATCGACGATGAGTTTGGCGTGTTCGGCGATAAGCGGGTAGTCGAAATTTGTCATGGTCGGTGGTCAGTACCACGCAGTCGAAGCCTGCCAGCGTTTCTGCCGTAATCGGGGTACTGGAAAGGTTGAAGCAGTGGTGTCCGGGAATATGGGGGAAAACGGCGACATGGGGGTCGGAATAGGCAATGTCCGCCCCCAGTTTGTGCAGCCTGCCCATCACTTCCACCGACGGGCTCTCGCGCATATCGTCCACGTTTTTTTTGTAGGAAATGCCCAGAATCAGGACTTTGCTGCCTTTGATGGAACGGCCGTTTCCATTGAGAGCGAGGACGGTTTTGCCGATGACGTAGTCGGGCATATGGGAATTGACTTCGCCCGCCAGTTCGATGAAGCGCGTGTTTACGCCGTATTCGCGCGCTTTCCATGTGAGGTAGAAGGGGTCGATGGGGATGCAGTGCCCGCCCAGGCCGGGACCGGGGTAATACGGTACGAAGCCGAAGGGTTTGGTGGCGGCGGCATCGATGACCTCGTGGATGTCTATGCCCATTTTGTCGGCGACGATTTTTCATTTCGTTAACCAGGCCGATGTTGACGGCGCGGTGGATGTTTTTCCAGCAGCTTGGTCAGTTCGGCGGCCTTGGTCGAGCTGACGGGGACAACCCGGTCGATGGCGGGACTGTACAGTGCGATGCCGACTTCCAGACATGAGGCGGTGTGTCCGCCGACGACTTTGGGGATGGTGCGTGTTTCGAAATGGGGGTTGCCCGGGTCTTCCCGTTCCGGAGAATAGACGAGGAAGATGTCTTTGCCGGCCTTCAGTCCGTTTTCTTCTACGCGCGGCAGCAGTTCTTCTTCGGTGGTGCCGGGATAGGTGGTCGATTCGAGCGATAAAAACCTGGCCGGCGCGCAGGTAGGGTTTGACTGCGTCGGTCGTGCCGGTAACGAAGCTGATATCGGGTTCCCGGTATTTGTTTAAGGGCGTGGGGACGCAGAGGATGACGGCATCCGCTTCGGCAATCCGGGGAAAAAGTCGTCAGTGGCTTCAAAAACCTTTTTGACGTGCCGCTGCGATTTTTTTCGGAGGAATGTGTTCGATATAGCTTTCGCCTGCATTAAGCCTGCCGGTTTTTGAAGGTGTCGATGTCGAAGCCTAGGACGCGGAAACCGGCATCGGTGTAGCGCAGCATCAGCGGCAGTCCGACATAGCCCAAACCGACGATGCCGATGACGGCGGTCCGGTCTGCAAATTTTCGGATAAGCTGGTCTTTCATATTGTCCTCACGGCGTTTCAGACGGCAGTGCCGTCTGAAGAATGTTATTTCATCCTGGTATTATATAGTGAAATTGTCATGAATCCGTCAAAAAACGTTATCGTTTTTTCGGAACACGGTTTTGATGTCGTGTCCGAGGATTTCGGTGGAAACGGGTGTCCACAAGGGCGGTGCGGAAAGGGCGGCACGGTTTTCGGGCAGGGAAAACAGGTCTTTGCCGCTGCCGAGGATTTTGGGCGAGCGGTACAGCACGATTTCGTCCGCCAAATCTTCTGCCAAAAATGCGGATGTGAGTTCGGAGCCTGCTTCGACCATGATTTCGCCGAAACCTTCGTCGGCAAGGAGACGCATCAGGTGGTGCAGGTCGATTTTGCCGTCTGCCGTTTCAGACGGCATCAGGATGCGGATGTGTGCATGTTCCCGATAGGGGCGGAGTTTGTCTTCATCGCGTTCCAAGGTGGCGATGTAGGTCGGAGATTGTCCGTCGGTAACCAAATGGCTGTACGGGGGCAGGCGCAGGCGGCTGTCTAACACGATGCGGGCGGGTTGGCGCAGGGTTGGGAAGTCGCGGACGTTGAGTTGGGGATTGTCCGCCAACACCGTGCCGATGCCGGTCAGCACCGCGCAGCTTTCGGCGCGCAAAACCTGTACGTCGGCACGCGCTTCTTCGCCGGTAATCCAAAAGCTGCTGCCGTCTGAAAGCGCGGTTTTGCCGTCCAGCGAAACGGCGCATTTGAGGCGGACGAAGGGGCGGCGGCGTTCGATGCGCGATAAAAAAATCCCCGGTTGAGTTCGCGTGCTTTGTTTTCAAGCAGCCCGCATTCCGTCTTGATGCCTGCCGATTCGAGCAGGGCAAGCCCTTTGCCGGCAACCAGCGGGTTGGGGTCGCGCATGGCGGCAACGACGCGTGTTACGCCGGAACGGAGCAGAGCTTCGGCGCAGGGCGGGGTGCGCCCGTAATGGCTGCACGGTTCGAGGGTAACAAAGGCGGTCGCGCCTTGTGCCATTTCGCCCGCTTGACGCAATGCGTGGACTTCGGCGTGCGGTTCGCCCGCTTTGACGTGGAAGCCCTGTCCGACAATTTGTCTGCCGTGTGCGATAACACAGCCGACGCGCGGATTGGGCGAAGTGGAAAAACGCCCCAAAGCGGCAAGGTCGAGGGCGTTTTGCATCATGGATATATCTGTGTCCGAAAACATGGGGATACCGTATCAGTATGGGTTGGGAGAATCAGGCTTTGCGGTCTGTTTTGACGGCTTGCGCCAGCCACGAGGCAAAGTCTGACGGATTGTCGAAGCGTTTGTGCAGTGCGGCGAAGCGGACGGCGGCTTCCGTATCTTGTCGGAGCAGTTCTTTTAGCACCATGTCGGCAAGTGCGGCAGAGGGGATGTCGCGCTGACCCGAAGTGTAGAGCCTGTATTCCGTCAGGCGGACGGTTTCGTCGAGCTGTTCGGGTGTCAGGGCGGATTTTCGGGCGGCGGCGGTCAGGTCGTTGCGGAGGCGTTGTGCATTGAAGGGCGAACGTTTTTTTGTCCGTGCCGATGACGGCGGGCATTTTGAATTCGACAGTTTCGAGTGTGCCGAAGCGTTTGCCGCAGCTGGGGCATTGGCGGCGGCGGCGCACGGCGTTGCGTTCTTCCATCAGGCGCGAATCGGCAACTCGGGTGTCGGGGTGGGCGCAAAACGGGCATTTCATGGCGTTTCTTCCTGATGCCGTCTGAACGTCAAACCGATACGCCGGCGGCGCGGGCGATTTCCAGACCTTCTTCGGCACTCATATAGACGGGGTTACGGGGTCGGTCGTTTAAAATAATTTTGCCTTCGCGGAACATGACCAGTTCGTTCACGGCAAGTTGGGACCATGATTCGTCGCGGGTCAGCGGCAGGGTGGCGATAACGGCAACGCGGTCGTCCGGCGTGGTTACTTCGGCAAAATCGACCATTACATCGTCGTCGAGCAGGCGTGCCTTGCCGAACGGGGCTTGGCGGACGATGTAGTGCAGCAGTGTGCTGGCGTGGGCAAACAGTGATACGCCGTCGGACAAGACGAAGTTAAACAGTCCGAATTTGCGGATTTCGTGCGTCAGCCCGGCAATGGCGTCGAACAGGGTTTCGTCGTCGGGACGTGTGTCGAAGCGGGTGCGGAGGCGGTTGAGGATGTGGCAGAATGCGCGTTCGGAGTCGGTGGTGCCGACGGGATGGAAGAATTCGCCCTGTGCGGGAAAGAAGTCGACCAAATGCCCGTTGTGTGCAAACAGCCAGTAGCCGCCCCACATTTCGCGCATAAAGGGATGTGTGTTCGCCAGCGAGGTTTGTCCTTGCGATGCTTTGCGGATATGGGCGACGACGTTTTTCCGATTTAATCTGGTAGGCGCGCACGAGGTCGGCGACGGGGAGTTTGCACTCGGCTTGTCGTCATGGAACAGGCGGACGCCTTTGCCTTCGAAGAACCCGATGCCGAAACCGTCGGCATGATGGTCGGTAATGCCGCCCCTGCGGCGGAATCCTTCAAAGGAAAACATAATATCGGTCGGCGTATTGCAGTTCATGCCCAGCAGTTGACACATGGTTTGTCCAAGTCGTTCATATAGTAGTCGGATTATACTCCGAACTGAAAATGCCGTCTGAACGCTTCAGACGGCATTATTATCGGGAATCAGAGATAGGGTTGCAGGGTGCGCCGGAGGATGTCCGTATCAGTGATTTCGGTAATGACGGCTTCTCCCAGTCTCTTTAATCCGATGAAGCGCATCACGCCGCCGCTGACTTTTTTTATCGTGGCTCATATGTTCGAGCCATGTTTCGAATGGGAACACGGGCGGTGCGGACGGCAGTCTGGCGGCTTCAAACAGGGAGGCAAGCCGTGCGGTATCTGCGGCGGAGGTGTTGCCCAGTTGTTCGGACAAACGCCCGGCTAAAACGCAGCCGGCGGCGACGGCTTCTCCATGCAGCCAAGTGCCGTAACCCATCTCGGTTTCAATGGCGTGTCCGAAGGTGTGTCCGAGGTTGAGCCATGCGCGTATGCCTTGTTCGGTCTCGTCCTGTGCGACGATGTCTGCCTTCATTTGGCAGCAACGGTACACGGCTTCAGCGAGTTTTCCTTTATCGAGCGCCATCAGTCCGGATATGTTTTTGTTCGAGCCATTCGAAAAAAACCGATGTCGCCGAGTGCACCGTATTTGATGACTTCCGCCATACCGGCGGACAATTCGCGGACGGGCAGGGGTGTGCAGCGTATCCAAGTCGGCAAGCACCGCCTGCGGCTGGTAAAAACGCGCCGATCATATTTTTTTACCGAGCGGGTGGTTGATGGCAGTTTTGCCGCCAACCGATGAGTCAACCTGGCTTAACAGCGTAGTCGGTATTTGAATGAATGGGGCACCGCGCTGGTAGGTGGCGGCGGCAAAGCCGACCATGTCGCCGATAACGCCGCCGCCCAGCGCAATTAGCGTGGTTTTGCGTTCGGCGCGGTTTTGAATCAGTCCGTCAAAAATAAGGTTGAGTGTCTGCCAATTTTTGTATATTTCCCCATCGGGCAGGATAATGCTGAAATGGGGAATGCCTGCCTCGTCTAATGCCGTCTGAAGCGTATGGAGATAAAGCGGGGCAACGGTTTTATTGGTAATGATGGCGGCACGCCTGCCAAGATACGGTTGGAGCAGGCTGCCGGCCTGCCGTATCAGTCCGTTGCCGATAAAGATAGGGTAGGTGTGCGAAGGTGCGTGTACGTTCAGTGTTTTCATGCGTCGGTTTTTATTCGGATAAAAGGTTGAGCAGGGTTTGTATGGTTTGCCGGCAGTTTCCCGATTCGACGGTGAAGTCGGCGGTTTGCCTGTAAAGCGGGTCGCGTGCGGTGTAGAGTTCGCGCAATCTGCCTAAGGGATCGGCAACTTGTAAAAGGGGGCGGTTACTGTCGCAGCGCGTCCGTTCGAGGAGCGTTTCAGGTTGCGCGTGCAGATAGACGACCGTTCCGCTTTTGCGGATTAAATTGCGGTTTTCTTCTTTTAAAACGGTACCGCCGCCGGTAGATAGGACGATATGGGGCAGGATAACCAGCTTTTTGAGCATGGCGGTTTCGCGTGAACGGAATCCCTGTTCTCCTTCCATTTCAAATATGGTGGGGATGGAAACGCCGGCGGCTGCCGAAACTTCATGGTCGCAGTCGTAAAAACAGTAATTTAGGGAGCGGGCAACCTGTCTGCCCAGGGTGGTTTTGCCAGCACCCATCAGCCCGATGAGGATAAGTTTGTCGGTAAAATTTTTCATGGCGTAATTTTATACGATATTGGCAGGACTGGTAGGGGCTTAAGGTGTATCGGGATGGTAATTCAGTTTCAGGCGGTATTTTGACGGGTGTTGGATTTCAGATAAAAAAAAGGGCATATGCTGTAAAACATATGCCCTTTTTTACGGATTAATAGCGCAGGTTGCTGCCGACCGTATCCATGATTCTCGGAGTAATGAAAATCAGCAGTTCGCGACGGCTTTGGCTGTTTTGGCGCGTTTTGAACAGGTTGCCGATGACGGGAATATCGCCTAACAAGGGGATTTTTGGTCAGCGTATTACCGTTTTCTTCTTCATAAATGCCGCCGACAATCAATGTGCCGCCGTTTTTCAACCATTGCTTGAGTATCCAGATTTTTTTGGTTTGGATACATTTGGTTGCTTCGTTTTTTTCACACGACAGTCAATCGGAGTGTCTTTATTGATTTTGACATTCATGATGATTTGACCGTCAGGCGTGATATTCGGGGTAACAACCAAACCTAAGACGGCTTTTTTTGAAGGTTGTAGTCGTGGTGGTGTTGTTACCTGATGTCGAAAGTATCTTGGTAGGGAATTTCCGTACCTGATTCGATTTTTGGCTTCCTGACGGTTTTTGGGTCAGCACGCGCGGATTGGCAAGCGTTTTGGTTTTGGAAAGTTGCTCAGACGCGGACAGCTCCAAGTTCAGGGCACCGGACGAAAGTGCGCGTACCAGTGCGATGCTGTTTGCGGCAGCGGCAACCGGCAGGTTGATATTGGTGTTGACCGACCAACGTCCGCTGGATGTTCCGATATTGCCGCCTGTTCCGCCATTATTTGCTGCGGAAATCCCACCGCTTCCGGAGTTGAATCCCCATGCGGTTTGTCGTTCGGTACCTCCGTAACCGAATTTCACACCCAAGTCGCGTGCGAAACCGTCGGTTGCTTCAACGATACGCGCTTCAATCATGACTTGTTGCGCAGGTACGTCCAATTCGTCAATCAGTTTGCGGAATTTTTCAATGACGCTGCGGGTATCGGTAACAATCAGGGTGTTGGTGGCAGGGTCAATTAATGCGCTGCCCCGGTTGCTTAGAAGCGTATTGCGTGAGTTGCTGCTGTCAATTTCATCCAAACGAAGGATTTTGCGGAACTCTTCCACATTTTTATATTTTAATTGGAAGTTCTGAGAATAGAGGGAACCGAGTTCGGCAATTTCTTTTTCTGCCTGTAGGAAGGCTTTATCTTTGGCAAGCAGTTCGTCGCGTGGGGCGATGTTGATAATATTTCCTTGTTGGCGCATATCCAGATTGCGTGCCTGCATAACCAGATCCAGAGCCTGATCCCAAGGTACGTCTTTAAGGGAGAGGGTCATTTTACCGTTGACAGTATCACTGGCAACGATATTGGTATCGGATTCTTTTGCTAAGATTTGCAAGATAGTGCGAACTTCGACATCTTGGAAGTCAAGGGAGATTTTTCTACCTTTGAAGGTTTTCGGGGTGTTGCTTAAACCGCTGGATTCAAGACTCTGTTTTTTAGGCAGGATTTGAAAGGTAAAACGTCCTGCAGATGCGGATTTGTTGATGAATTCCCAGTTGCCGGTCATTTTGATAATGAGCTGGGTGTCGTTGTTAATACGTTTCAGGGTAACGTTTTGTACCGGTGTTTTGAAGTCTGCTACGTCCAGGCTGCGTTGTTGTGCAGTTGTCAGGGTGTGGTTTTTCAGGGTAATGATTACTCGGTCGCGTTGTTGGCGGATGTCGGGTTGTCCGGAAAATCCTAAGGCAGCCAATTCGACTATACCTGTGTTCTTACTATCTTTGCGGAAGTCGATATTGGTTTGTTTTGCCGGCATTTCAGCCGTTTGTTGCGCTGCGGCAGGGTTAAATGGTGCGGATACGGATACTACAGATTCGCTGAACGGAGCGGAAGGTTGTGTTCGCGGTATGGTTTGTACGGGTGTGCGTACAGGAGCTGATGTGGTATCGGAAGACTCATTAATAAGAATCCAAACTTCGTTTCCTCGTACTTCGGTATTGTACTGGCCTGGTTTGTTTAGATTAAGAACCAAGCGTGCTCGGTTGCTGTTTTGAGCAGCACTAATTTTGTTCAACAGGGAATCTGCATATTCCAGAACCCGCTGATCCATAGAAATGCCGGTTTGTTCAAAGTCTAAAGCAATACGTGCGGGAGAGGAGGTTACAAAACCTGTAGGGCTGACAACCTCTTTATCAAAGCTGACTTTGATGATTTTTTGTTTGTTGGGTAAGGAAGAAACCTTGATGGCTGTAATGTTTCCTGCCGATGCCGTCTGAAAGGCTGCGGTTGCGATAAATAGACCGGAAATGATTTTTGTCAGTTTTGTATTCATTTGGAATAATCCCCTTCTTAATTTTGCTCATTGGCAGATGCTGCCGTTTGTTCGGTATCGGTATTTTTGTCGGAAGGTTGCAGCAGCAGTTCTGCTTTGCGGGAGACCCAGTTGCCTGTGCTGTCTTCTATCAATTCGTTCAAGATGATACTGTTTTCGGTAATACTTTGGATTCTACCGTAATTTTGTCCTAAATAGTTTCCGACACCGACAGTATAGACATAACCCTCAGCTTCAACAAAACCTGATATTTTTTTGCCGGATTTTAAGATACCGACATAACGTATGTTTTCTAAGCTGAATTTTTCCAGTGTTTCTTTAACACGGTTTGTATCGGGAGCATTTCCCCCTTTTTTGGCAGTTTCCATGCGGTGGAAGTCAAATGCATTTAGTCCTGTAAGTTGCGGGGGGCTGTATACCGGTGAAACCGGTAGGGTTGGGGCTTGGAAAGGTATGATTTCTGCTTTGGCTTCACGCTTTGTTTGAGCCATCCATTCGTTTAGTTCATCGGAATTTTGGGAGCACGCAGATAGGACCAAAAGGCTAGTGAGTATGGCATAATATTTCATAGGTTCCCTAACGTAAGTTATTTTTGCTCAGTATTTTGCGCTGCTTCTGCAGCTTGTTGCTGTGCAGCTTCTGCAGCCAGTTCTTCTACGGATTTTGCTTTATAAGTGGTGGCGATGGCACTCAGGTTAAGGATGCTGCTCTTGTCGTCTGAACCGCCCCCATTTTCCGGGGATTGGATAATTTTCAGTGATTCGAGGGTAATAATTCGGGAAAGACTACCAACATCCCGTGTAAATTGACTGATTTGTTCGTAATTCCCGGTAATGGAAATGGAATAGGGTAATCTTTTAATAGGACCGTCATCAACCGGAGGTTGAGGCATAACACTGTCCAACCGTAGTCCGTTGCTTGAGCCTGCCTGATGAAGTTCCTGTACCAAATTGGGAATTTCGGCATCAGTAGGTAATTGTTTTAACATGATGTTAAAAGCGGAGCGGATGGCAGCCAGTTCATCTCTCAGGTTATTCAGGCTGGCTGCATTAATACTTTTCTGTTTATAGGTATCTTTCAGTTCAACCTCTTTAGCCTCGTATTCATTGAGGGATTCGATTTGATTTTTGAACAAGCCGATGTAGCCGAGTCCCAGTATGGCGGCGATAGTTATTAGGGCGACAAATAGTTTGATAGGCAGGTTAAGTAGATGAAGATTGTTAATATCTATGTTTTTTTAGTGAGTTAGAAGCCATTTAGTTTGCCTCCTGTTTGTTTTTCTTGAGCCGGGTTTTCTGTGGTTCCTGTTGTCTTTACGATAGGTTGCAATGTTGCTTGTAAGGTAAATTCTTGGTATGAATTATTTTTCTTAATACTCAATAGCTCAGGTTGATTGAATATGCCGGTATTGGGCATGGCTCTCATCATATTGGCAACACGGTTGTCGCTGGACGTTCTACCGTTTAGTCGGTAAGAATCGGCAGTAACAGCTTCGAGTGAAGTCAGATAAGTGTTGTCCGGAATGGTCTCGTTTAGACTATCAAGGATTTTTGCTGCCTGGAGACGTTTGAGCTGAAGCTCCTCAATTTTGTTTTTCTTAAGTAGAAAGGCATCTTTCTCTTGTTTTAGTTTTTGGATTTCAGTTAGTTCGGTATCTAAGTGTGCGATAGAGGTTTCTAGAAGGGTATTTCTTTCCAACTGGTTATTAGTCATGTTGTCAATAAATAGGTAAGTTCCCGCAACGGAAGCGAGGCCAATTAATACGGCACCATACATCAGCGTTTTGAATTGTTGCTGTTTACGCTTGTTGATTTCCTCCCTATAGGGAAGAAGGTTGATTCTAATTAAATTATTCATGTTTATAGTCCCCGTGCAGCTAAACCAAATGCCGTAGTTAATATGGGCGCATCAAGTTCAAATTGTTTTTTGTCTGTTTTTAGATTATTGGAAAAGTAGGTTGCAGGATGGATACACTGCACGTCTGCGTTCGTTTGAGAGGCTACGGCCTGTGCAATACCTTTCTGACGTGTCGCTGTGCCTGTCAGTAGGATATGCTTGACATTGGTCATATCATCCGCAGTCTGGGTAGTATAATAGAATTGCAAGACCCTTTGTATTTCTTGAGTGATTTGTTCATTAAAATGGTCAGCGACATTTTCCTGGTAATCAGAAGGCTTTTGCGGGGAGTTGATGATTTCTTCAGCTTTTTTTCTTCTGTTACCTGATAGGTGCGTTGAATGAGCTGGTTAAGCTGTTCTTCACAGATAGAGGTTTCTTGTTTGTAAAGGATTTTTCCGTTTTGGATAATCAACGCGTAGGTTCGTGTGGCATATATACCAAAAATAGCAACCTTTTCCGTTGAAAGTTCGGGGGCAAAGTTATTCATCCACAATGTGTAGGCGTTATATTGTCCGAAAATGTCTATGTCGAGTGCGGATAGCTTCATGCCTGCCTCGGTAAATGCATCAATCAGAGGTTCGATATCGTCCTTTCTTGCTGCGACGGCTAAAACGGTTTGGTCGGCAGAAGGCGGTGTCAGAACCTGATAATCGTAATTGACTTCTTCTAATGAACTTATTTCAGAAATGGCAGATTCGACAAATTCTTCTAAATCTAAATCGGTATCTTTTGTGGTATATACCAGCTGCTCGGCAGTTGCCAAATTTTGCGGTATGGCGGTGATAATATTTTTACAGGAACTGTTCAGTTTGACATACGCCTGTTGCAAATATGTAACAAGCTGATCGTGATTTTGAACTTTATTGCCTTGGACGATATTCTTTGGTAATTTGGCAATGACGTATTTTTCCAGCTGAATTTGGTTTAAACTACGTCCTGACAATTGAACCATTTTAATAGAATATTGGTCGATATCGATGCCGATTGCTGCACGGTTATTGAGTCCGGGGGACTTCTTAGGGAGCTTGGCATCTGTTTTTTTAAGGTTTTTTTCAAGCTGTTAAATAATCGCATGATGGAAGTTCCTGCTTCATATTTTTTATAATGGGTAACCGTTTCGGTGTCCGTAATGGATTTCTAGTCCTTTGCACATTAAAACTGTGTTTTGTAGAAATCGGTTGCTATTTTTACTTTATTTAATACCAATAATGGTAAATTATCATTTCAACTATGATTAAAAAGATTGTAACAACCTGTTTTTGGGTTAGTTTTGGGATTGTGTGTGTTTGGCGTCGGTTTTGGTTGCTATCGCTATTTTGGTAACGTATCCGAAATTGCCTTCCTTAGACTCATTGCAACATTATCAGCCCAAAATGCCATTAACTATTTATTCGGCAGATGGAGAAGTTATCGGCATGTACGGGGAACAACGGCGAGAATTTACAAAAGATCGGCAATTTCCCCGAGGTATTGAGGAATGCGGTTATTGCTGCCGAGGATAAACGGTTTTTATCAGCATTGGGGTGTGGACGTTTGGGGGTGTCGCAAGGGCGGCTGTCGATAATGTTGTAGCAGGCGGTGTGCAGTCTGGCGCAAGTACGATTACGCAGCAGGTGGCAAAAGAATTTTTTTATTTGAGCAGTGAAAAAGACATTTACACGGAAGTTCAATGAGGCGTTGCTTGCTTATAAAAATTGAGCAGTCTTTGAGTAAGGATAAAATCCTTGAGCTGTATTTCAATCAAATTTACTTGGGGCAGCGCGCTTATGGTTTCGCGTCTGCCGCGCAAATCTATTTTAATAAAGATGTCAAAGAGTTGACTCTGGCGGAAGCCGCCATGCTGGCGGGACTGCCCTAAGGCTCCGTCTGCCTATAACCCTATTGTCAATCCGGAACGTGCCAAGTTGCGTCAAAAGTATATTTTGAACAACATGCTTGAGGAAAAGATGATTACCTTGCAGCAGCGCGATCAGGCGTTGAATGAGGAACTGCATTATGAGCGGTTTGTTCAGAAAATTGATCAGAGCGCTCTATATGTTGCAGAAATGGTGCGTCAGGAATTGTATGAAAAGTATGGTGAAGACGCTTATACGCAGGGCTTTAAGGTTTATACGACGGTACGTACCGATCATCAGAAAGTAGCGACAGAGGCGTTGCGCAAAGCATTGCGGAATTTTGATCGCGGCAGCAGTTATCGCGGTGCGGAAAGCTATATTGATTTGAGCAAAGGAGAAGATGTTGAAGAGACTGTCAGTCAATATCTTTCGGGACTTTATACCGTCGATAAAATGGTTCCTGCCGTCGTATTGGATGTGACTAAAAAGAAAAATGTCGTCATACAGTTGCCCAGTGGTAAGCGGGTTACGCTTGACGGCCGTTCCTTAGGTTTTGCAGCCCGCGCGGTCAATAATGAAAAAATGGGAGAGGACCGTATCCGCAGGGGTTCGGTTATACGTGTTAGGAACAATGGCGGGCGTTGGGTGGTAGTTCAAGAGCCGCTACTGCAAGGAGCATTGGTTTCACTTGATGCCAAAACGGGTGCGGTTCGTGCGCTGGTCGGTGGTTACGATTTCCATAGTAAAACATTCAACCGTGCCGCTCAGGCTATGCGGCAGCCGGGTTCTGCATTTAAGCCATTTGTTTATTCGGCAGCTTTATCTAAGGGTATGACTGCCTCTACAATGGTTAACGATGCCCCAATTTCCCTGCCTGGAAAAGGTGCAAACGGTTCGGTCTGGACGCCTAAAAATTCAGACGGCAGATATTCGGGCTACATTACTTTGAGGCAGGCATTGACTGCTTCTAAAAATATGGTTTCTATCCGTATCCTGATGTCTATCGGCGTGGGTTATGCGCAGCAATATATCCAGCGTTTCGGCTTTAAACCGTCTGAACTGCCGGCCAGTCTTTCTATGGCTTTAGGTACGGGTGAGACGACTCCTTTGAAGATAGCGGAGGCTTATAGTGTGTTTGCAAACGGGGGGTATAGGGTCTCTTCGCATGTAATCGATAAAATTTATGACAGCGACGGCAGGTTGCGTGCGCAAATGCAACCCTTGGTGGCTGGGCAAAATGCACCTCAGGCAATTGATCCGCGCAATGCCTATATTATGTATAAGATTATGCAGGATGTCGTCCGCGTCGGCACAGCAAGGGGGGCGGCCGCGTTGGGTAGGTCGGATATTGCCGGTAAAACAGGTACAACCAATGATAACAAGGATGCGTGGTTTGTCGGTTTTAATCCTGATGTGGTTACTGCCGTATATATTGGTTTTGACAAGCCTAAGAGTATGGGGCGTGCCGGCTATGGTGGCACGATTGCCGTGCCGGTTTGGGTGGACTATATGCGTTTTGCGTTGAAAGGAAAGCAGGGCAAAGGGATGAAAATGCCTGAAGGTGTGGTCAGCAGCAATGGCGAATACTATATGAAGGAACGTATGGTAACCGATCCGGGCTTGATGCTGGACAACAGCGGTATTGCGCCGCAACCTTCCCGACGGGCAAAAAGAAGATGATGAAGCAGCAGTAGAAAAAGAACAGCAGGGAAGGTCTGACGAAACGCGTCAGGACGTACAGGAAACGCCGGTGCTTCCGAGCAATACGGATTCCAAAACAGCAGCAGTTGGATTCCCTGTTTTTAAAGACTCAGCAAAATGCCGTCTGAAAGACTTTTTCAGACGGCATTTTTAGATTAATGAGTGGCAATTTCTTAAATGTTTGCGGTCGGTCAAGTGGGGGAAATACGGTTTCCGTATAATTGGGGTCAGTTTCCCTCTGGAGAGGAAGCGGCGGCATCTGCTGCGTCAAACCAGCTTCCGACAGTTCGGTTGGTCTCGTCAATACCTTGTTTTTTCAGGCTGGAAAAACAGCTGTACGCTGATGTTCTGCCTTTCAGAGTAGGGCTTGAGCAGTTTTTTTAACTTGGGACAGGGGTTTTAATCTGTTCGTTTTTGGATAACTTGTCGGCTTTTTGAAAGCAGGATGTGAACCGGTCGGCCTGTGATGTGGAAAAAATCCAACATACGTATGTCGAGTTCTTTTAGAGGATGGCGTGCGTCCATAATCAAAATCAGGCCTATCAACTGTTTGCGTTGTTGGAGATAATCGCCAAGCAGCTTGACCCAGTGAGTCCGTATTGCTTCCGGAACTTGTGCATAACCGTAGCCGGGCAGGTCAACCAGGAAATTACCGTTTTGAAGCTCGAAGAAGTTGATATGCTGCGTCCGTCCGGGTGTCTTGGAAACATAAGCGAGGCGGACGTGGTTTGTCAGGGTGTTGATAGCACTGGATTTTTCCGGCATTACTCCCTACCGACAAAGGCAATTTCGAGAGGGGTGTCGGGCAGGTCTTTAAGGTGGTTGACCGTTGTGAAGAACTTGGCGTTTTGAAAAAGATTCATGGGCATATCCTTGTTTTCTGCCGCCGTTTGATCGACAGCAAAAAAATATGCGGTTGGTTTTATATGAAACAGAGTAGTAATTTAATGTAAATTTAGTATAGAATAACACGTTTACAGAATCATCGGTTTTAATCGGATTAAAAATCCCATATTTGAATATAAAAAGAGCATTGTTGCATTATCCAATGCTGTAATCAGGAGCACTCCATGAAACGATTGACTTTATTGGCCTTTGTTTTGGCTGCCGGTGCGGTTTCCGCATCTCCCAAAGCGGACGTGGAAAAAGGCAAGCAGGTTGCCGCAACGGTTTGTGCGGCTTGTCATGCAGCAGACGGTAACAGCGGCATTGCTATGTATCCGCGTTTGGCGGCACAGCATACTGCTTACATCTATCATCAAACTATCGGTATCCGTGACGGCAAACGCACCCACGGTTCGGCAGCTGTGATGAAGCCAATGGTAATGAATTTGAGCGATCAGGATATTTTGAATGTATCCGCATTCTATGCCAAACAGCAGCCGAAATCCGGTGAGGCAAATCCTAAGGAAAATCCCGAATTGGGCGCAAAAATTTACCGCGGCGGTTTGAGTGAGAAAAAATTACCTGCTTGTATGTCCTGCCACGGTCCGAGCGGTGCGGGTATGCCCGGAGGGGAAGTGAGATTCAGGCTTATCCGCGCTTGGGAGGACAACATCAGGCATATATTATCGACCAGATGAACGCTTATAAATCCGGTCAGCGCAAAAATGCCATTATGGCGGATATTGCAAACCGAATGTCCGAAGAAGATTTAAAAAGCAGTTGCTAACTTTATCCAGGGTTTGCATTAATTATCCAAGAGTCTGCTTCAGAAGCCGTCTGAAAAAGGTTTTCAGACGGCTTCAGACAATTTTGCGATAAGTTTTTCTAAATCGCATTTGTTGGGATTGATATAAACCATCTTTATAGTCTTGAAATAAAAGGCATCAAGACAGTAGAATCGGAGCAGTGTCCTTTATTGTCCGATTCCGTCTTCTATATTCCTGATTGCGGAAGAAACACACAATGAGTAAATCCCGTAGATCTACCCCGCTTCTTTTACATCCGTGGTTCGCTTTTTTCAGTTCGATGCGTTTTGCTGTTGCCCTGCTCAGCCTGTTGGGTATTGCGTCAGTAATCGGTACGGTTTTGCAGCAAAACCAGTTGCAAACAGATTACCTGGTCAAATTTGGTCCGTTTTGGACTCGGATTTTTGATTTTTTGGGTTTGTACGATGTCTATGCTTCGGCATGGTTTGTCGTCATCATGATGTTTCTGGTGGTTTCTACCAGTTTGTGTTTAATCCGTAACGTTCCGCCGTTTTGGCGTGAAATGAAGTCTTTCCGGGAAAGGGTTAAGGAAAAATCTCTGGCGGCAATGCGCCATTCTTCGCTGCTGGATGTAAACATTGCGCCCGAGGTGGCCAAACGTTATCTGGAAGTACAAGGTTTTCAGGGAAAAACCATTAACCGTGAAGACGGTTCAGTTTTGATTGCAGCTAAAAAAGGCACGATGAACAAATGGGGCTATATCTTTGCCCATATTGCTTTGATTGTCATTTGTTTGGGCGGTCTGATAGACAGTAACCTGCTGTTGAAGCTGGGTATGCTGACCGGACGGATTGTCCCGGATAATCAGGCGGTTTATGCTAAGGATTTCAAACCCGAAAGTATTTTGGGGACGGCTAATTTGTCATTTAGGGGGAATGTCAGTATTTCCGAGGGGCAAAGTGCAGACGTAGTTTTCCTGAATGCTGATAACGGAATGCTGGTTCAGGATCTGCCTTTTGAAGTTAAGTTAAAAAAATTTCATATTGATTTTTACAATACCGGAATGCCGCGAGATTTTGCCAGCGATATTGAGGTGACGGATAAGGCTACCGGCAAGAAACTCGAGCGGACCATACGGGTCAATCATCCGCTGACATTGCACGGTATTACCATTTATCAGGCAAGCTTTGCGGATGGCGGTTCGGATCTGGCATTTAAGGCATGGAATCTGGGTGATGCCTCGCGACAACCTGTTGTATTGAAGGCGACGTCTATGCGGCAGTTCCCGCTGGATATCGGCAGGCATAAATACCGTCTTGAATTTGATCAGTTTACTTCGATGAACGTGGAGGACATGAGTGAGGACGGGAAACGGGAGAAAAGTCTGAATTCCACCTTGAATGATGTCCGTGCCGTCTCTCAGGAAGGTAAGAAATACACCAATATCGGTCCTTCCATTGTTTACCGCATTCGTGATGCGGCAGGGCAGGCGGTCGAATATAAAAACTATATGCTACCGGTTTTGCAGGAACAGGATTATTTTTTTGGATTACCGGCACGCGCAGCGGTTTTGCAACAGCAATACCGTTGGCTGCGTATTCCTTTGGACAAACAAGGGAAAGCGGACACTTTCATGGCATTGCGCGAGTTTTTGAAAGATGGGGAAGGGCTGAAGCGCCTGGTAACTGATGCCACTAAAGACGCGCCTGCCGAAATCCGGGAACAGTTTATACTGGCGGCAGAAAATACGCTGAATATCTTTGCGCGAAAGGGCTATTTGGGATTGGATGAGTTTATTACAACCAATATTCCGAAAGAACAGCAGGAGAAAATGCAGGGTTATTTTTATGAAATGCTTTATGGTGTGATGAACGCAGCTTTGGATGAAACCATCCGCCGATACGGATTACCGGAATGGCAGCAGGATGAAGCGCGAAACCGTTTCTTACTGCACAGTATGGATGCATACACGGGATTGACGGAATATCCCGCCCCAATGCTGCTGCAACTGGATGGGTTTTCGGAAGTGCGTTCCTCAGGTTTGCAGATGACCCGCTCGCCCGGTTCGCTTTTGGTCTATCTCGGTTCTGTATTATTGGTTTTAGGTACGGTATTCATGTTTTTATGTGCGGGAAAAGCGTGCATGGATATTGTTTTTCAGACGGCAAAATCCGTTTTGCCATGTCTTCTGCCCGCAGCGAACGAGATTTGCAGAAGGAATTTCCAAAAACATGTCGAGAGTCTGCAACGGCTCGGCAAGGACTTGAATCATGACTGAACACTATAAAACCCTTCCTGAACACGAACTGCTGGTCCGAAAGTCTTTTTATCCGTAATTTGAATATCTGGGATTGGGTGTTTGCCGCGCTGGTTTTTTTCGGGTACGGTTTTCGTACAGACTTTATCCGGTGTCCGTATGGATATATATGAAACGGTTATTTTATGGGTAAGTGCCGGTATTGCCGTGTTTTTGGGCTGGTTTTTCAAACCTGTACGCTGGTTTGTGCCACTGTGCATATTGCTTGCTTATGCTGCCGTCGGTTTGTACGGGGGCGACATCAAATCGGCAGAAGGCTTTTTGCTGCGGTATTTCCTAAGCAGTCAGTCGGCGATTATGTGGCAGTGCGCATTCGTCTTTTTCGCTTTGTTTGCCTATATTTCGGGTGCGGTTTTGGCAAGTGTCAAAAATGTGCCGACCAATACGCTTTTGGGTATAGGAAACGTATTTGCGTGGGTGTCGGCACTGGCGGGGTTTACGGGGCTTTTAGTGCGTTGGCACGAAAGCTATCTGCTCCGTCCGGATGCCGGTCATATTCCCGTGTCCAACCTTTATGAAGTCTTCATCCTGTTTTTGGTGATTACCGCGCTGATGTATCTTTATTATGAAGGTAAGTTCGCCATACAGAAATTAGGCGGTTTCGTATTCAGTTTTATGGCGGTTGTCGTCGGCTTTGTATTATGGTACAGCGTATCCCGTGAGGCTCATACCATCCAGCCGCTGATTCCGGCATTGCAATCTTGGTGGATGAAGATACACGTTCCGGCAAATTTTATCGGTTACGGCGCATTTTGTATTTCTGCCATGCTGGCTATTGCCGAACTGGTTTCCTTGAATGCGGAAGAGAAGGGAAGGAAGACATGGCTGCCGCCGTCGGCATTGGTTGATGAGGTTATGTATAAGGCGATTGCCGTCGGCTTTTTGTTTTTTACCATTGCGACCATTTTGGGTGCGCTGTGGGCGGCAGATGCGTGGGGCCGTTATTGGAGTTGGGACCCGAAAGAGACTTGGGCGTTTATCGTTTGGTTGAATTATGCCGTGTGGCTGCATTTGAGGTTGGTTGCCGGTTGGCGCGGACGCGTGTTGGCATGGTGGGCAATTATCGGCTTGTTTGTAACTGCCTTTTGCCTTTATCGGGGTCAATATGTTCCTGAGCGGCCTGCATTCTTATGGAACGCTGTAATCTTAAGGGTTTGCGCGGAAACTCTGTTCCGGATGAATTCCTTGTGAGGGATAAAGAACCGGCATCGTGGCAACATCATCAGAATAATACATTAGAGAGATGAAAAACTGCTGGATGCAGGGAAAAAGCGCATCATGGTTGGCGTATCGGATTTGCCAAAGAATACCGATATCGCTTGCCTATCGGATAAAGTTGATTATTTCAGAGCCAGACGTTTGAGGTTAAAGAAACAACGCCGGCAAGCCGTCGGGAAAAGTCATCATAGACGAACGATATTTGAATCGTGCAGAAGGCCTTTCAGACGGCATTTCCTTTAATAGAATCTTTTAAAAAACATCTTCAATTTTCAGACGGCATTAAATCATGTTGGTATTAGGAATCGAATCTTCATGTGACGAAACCGGTGTTGCGCTTTATGATACGGAGCGCGGCCTTTTGGCACATCATTTGCATACGCAGATGGCAATGCACGCCGAGTATGGCGGTGTTGTGCCGGAATTGGCAAGCCGCGACCATATACGACGATTGGTTCCGCTGACAGAAGGTTGCTTGAAGGAAGCCGGAGTGTCGTATGGCGACGTTGATGCAGTTGCCTTTACCCAAGGTCCAGGTCTGGGCGGTGCGTTGCTGGCGGGGTCGAGTTACGCCAATGCCCTGGCTTTTTGCGCTGGATAAGCCCGTTATCCCCGTCCATCATTTGGAAGGACATTTACTTTCCCCCCTGTTGGCGGATGAAAAGCCCAAATTTCCTTTTGTCGCCCTGCTGGTTTCGGGCGGGCATACTCAGATTATGGCCGTACGGGGAATCGGCGATTACGAACTTTTAGGAGAAAGTGTCGACGATGCGGCCGGCGAGGCATTCGATAAAACGGCAAAATTGCTCGGATTGCCGTATCCGGGCGGTGCAAAGCTTTCCGAACTTGCCAAATCGGGCAGCCACGATGCCTTTATTTTTCCACGCCCGATGATTCATTCCGACGATTTGCAGATGAGTTTTTCGGGATTAAAAACCGCTGTTTTGACTGCCGTTGAAAAAGTGCGAGAGGCAAACGGTTCGGAAACCATACCCGAGCAAACCCGTAACGACATTTGCCGCGCATTTCAGGATGCGGTTGTGGACGTATTGACGGCAAAAGTGAAAAAGGCCTTGTTGCAGACGGGATTCAGGACGCTGGTTGTGGCAGGCGGTGTCGGTGCGAATTGGAAGCTGCGCGAAACGTTCGGCAGCTTGTCGGTGCAAGAACCTGTGCAAAAAGGCAGGCCGAAAAACCGCGAGGAAAAGGTCGATGTATTTTTTTCCACCGATGGCATATTGCACGGACAACGGCGCAATGATTGCCTTTTGCAGGTGCAATGCATTTGAAAAACGGGTAGGAGGCCGGTGCATTCAATGTACGCCCGCGCTGGCCGTTGTCCGAAATCGTCAAATGACAAAATGCCGTCTGAAATTGTTCAGACGGCATTTTTATTTTGGGACTGTCCTAGATAACTAGGGAAATTCAAATTAAGTTAGAATTATCCCTATGAGAAAAAGTCGTCTAAGCCAATATAAACAAAATAAACTCATTGAGCTAAACGAGTTGCCCACCCTACCATTTAACAGTTCGCATTAATTGCACAGGTTACGCTGGCTCTATGTCACATTCTGCTAGCGTTAATGTATCGATTAGTTCGCCATTTTTATTTATAAATTCCACTTCAAAAACAGCAGATGGCAATTCCTGAAGAACTTCGATTATTGTACCTATACTACCTTCAGGTACATTACTATTGGGCTGTTTTACTTTAAGCTTTACAACATCATTTAAATTCATTATTGGCACCTATTTTACTAAAACGGTTGTCATTTTGGGAATTTCAGATCCAGGCACTAAAATCCAGCCTGTAGTTACAATGGCTGTTTTCCCATTAGATCCAGTAATAGGAATATCTACTGTATATCTTTGCCCATTTTGTCGCAAGTGTAACTGCAAGAACAGCAGCAGAGTTAGTAGGCGTTAATAAAAATACCGCAGCCTATTATTTTCATCGTTTACGATTACTTATTATTTACAAAAAATGCAAATAAGAGTAATGTTTCTACTCCCCAAAATACAAGGCCTTTCATTCAACAACAAAATGGAGTGTAGAAACTATGAAACAATGGATGCTTTTAGGATTGCTGGGATTGGGCGCAGTGGCGCAGGCGCACGATGTTTGGGTGGCTGCACCGACACATTAGCCTGCCGGCCAAATCCTGCATGCGGATTTGGGTTACAGCCATGACTTCCCCAATGTCGAAAAAATCGCCGACGACCGCGTACATATTTTCAAACCGCTACAATTAACAGGCGGCTCAAAGAAAACCGTTGATTTGGTAAATAAAGGCGAAAACTATCAATACGTTTCCAAAGCCGCTTTGCCTGAAGGCTCCTACTGGGTCAGCGCAACCTACAAACCGACTTTCTGGTCGAAAAACCAAGACGGCTGGAAACAGCAAACCTTGAAACAGCTGGCCGGTTCAACCTATTGCGAACAATCGCAAATGTTCGGAAAGAGCTTTGTCCAAGTGGGCAACGGCGCAGTTGATGAAGCTGTATTGACCCGCCCTATCGGCCAAGAGCTGGAACTGGTTCCGCTGAAAAATCCGAACGAAGTCAAAGCCGGCGGTATTTTGCCGGTCAAAGTCCTGTACAAAGGCGAGCCTTTGGTTAAAGCCACCGTTACCGCCAGCTCGGACACTTTGGCGGAAATGGACTTGGAATCAACCCATGACCACCGCGAACCTCAAGGCTTCTCCGGCAAAACCGATAAAAACGGCGTGGTCAATGTGATTACTCTGATTGACGGTTTGTGGAAAATCAAAGTCGTGAATGAGACCGATTACGGTGATAAAAGCGTATGTCAGAAAGACAATACTTACGCAACGTTGATTGTGCCTGTCGGTACCAAACGCGCAGCCGTACGCCATGCCCACCATCATCAACATTAACAACCATTAAAAAAAGGCCGTCTGAACTTTCAGACGGCTTTCATTTATTCTAATTCATAACCCAAATTTCTAAAAAAACGGGAGAATGTTTCCAACTCATCACCATTTAATTGGGCAAAACGAACACGGTTGCGGCCGGTCAAAACCACATTTTTATCAAAACAGTCCACATTTAGAAATGTTTGATGGCGAAGTAGAAGCAGATGAAAGTTATTTTGGTGGACAACGAAAAGGTAAACACGATCGCGATGCTGCCGGTAAAGTCGCCGTATTCGGTCTTTTGAAGCGAAATGGTAAGGTTTATACGGTTACTGTACCGAATACTCAAACCGCTACTTTATTTCCTATTATCTGTGAACAAGTGAAACCTGACAGCATTGTTTATACGGATTGTTATCGTAGCTACGATGTATTAGATGTGAGCGAATTTAGCCATTTTCGTATCAATCACAGCACACATTTTGCTGAACGACAAAATCATATCAATGGAATTGAGAACTTTTGGAACCAAGCAAAACGTCATTTACGCAAGTTTAACGGCATTCCCAAAGAGTATTTTGAGCTGTATTTAAAGGAGTGCGAATGGCGTTTTAACAACAGTGAGATAAAAGTTCAAATTTCCATTTTAAAACAATTAGTAAAATCGAGTTTATCCTAGTTATCTAGGACAGCCCCTTTATTTTCGTTACGGTGCTTTATAGCGGTTGTACATAAACAGATACTGGGTAGGAAAGCGGCGTATCCAATATTCGGTATTGCGGTTGAATACGGCGGCATCGTGGGTTTTGTCGCCGGTCAATTCCCCTTGAATGGGGCTGATGTGTAAGGCAAAACCCTGTCCGTCAGGCAGGCGTTCGCTGCAAAAAAACAGCGTACTTACGCCTTTGACGTTTGCCAGTTTTGCCGCCAGCGTCATGGTATAGGCAGGTTTGCCGAAAAAGTCCGCCCATACGCCTTCCCCGCCTTCTTGAGGGGAGGGGACGTGGTCGGGCAGGACGATGGTTGCTTCGCCCGAACGCAGGGCTTTGATGATTTGTTTGACCCCTTGTATGCTGGTAGGCGCGGTTTTTGCCTTTGCCGCGAACCCCTGCCTGCCTGCATCACTTTGTCTATTGCTTTAATTTTCGGCGGTTTATACATGGCGGTTAAGGGGAATGGCAGCTGTTGGCTGATATATCGCCCCCCTAAGTCGTAGCTGCCGATGTGCGGCGTGATAAACAGCAGCCCTTCGTGTTTGTCCAAAGCTTCTTGAACATATTCCCCAACCCTGTACCGACTTGAACAGTGTTTCGATGTCCTCCGGTTTTTTGAAAAATGCGAGGGCAAGTTCCAAACCGCTTTTTGCTGTTTCCGCAAATACGGCTTTCACTGTTTTCGAGTCGGGATTCATGCCTGCCTGACGCATATTGGCAATAATGCGTTCCCGGTCTTCTTTGCGCAGGTAAAATGCCAGATGTCCGAGGAAAAACACCCAATTTGTGCAGAAAGGGCAGGGGCAGCAGAGAAAAGGATTTGAGCAGGGCGGTCAGTAGGATGTGCATAACGGGGAAGCAAGGGGGAAACAGCCTGAATTGTAAACGAAACATGCCGTCTGAAAAAGGGAAGTATTGCGGCAATATGCCTTTTCTGCTACGATGCACCCTGCATTAAGAGTTGGGAATTCCATGCCAACCTGCTTTTCAAACGGAAAGGTAAGGTGGACGGTTGAAAAACCGATGTGGCTCGCCAGAGCAATCCAAACCCGCTTAATGCGGGAATTTTTTTGCCTGTAAGAAACGCGCAACAGGATTCCGAAACAGCAGGCAAGTGCGAATGTTTCTCACTTGTATAGAGAAAAAGCGGAGTTTTTGTTATGATTTCCGCTGTCCGAAATAAAAGGCCGTCTGAAAACACAGCAGCCTGTTTTTAATGAAAGAATAGCAATGAGCGAATATCTGTTTACTTCCGAATCGGTATCCGAAGGCCATCCGGATAAAGTTGCCGACCAAGTATCCGATGCGATTTTGGATGCCATCTTGGCGCAAGACCCCAAAGCGCGTGTCGCTGCAGAAACCTTGGTCAACACAGGCTTGTGCGTATTGGCAGGCGAAATCACCACCACCGCCCAAGTGGACTACATCAAAGTCGCACGCGAAACCATCAAACGCATCGGCTACAACTCCTCCGAGCTGGGCTTTGACGCCAACGGCTGCGCGGTCGGCGTGTACTACGACCAGCAATCCCCCGACATCGCCCAAGGCGTGAACGAAGGCGAAGGCATCGACCTGAACCAAGGCGCGGGCGACCAAGGCCTGATGTTCGGCTATGCCTGCGACGAAACTCCTACCCTGATGCCGTTTGCCATCTATTACAGCCACCGCCTGATGCAACGCCAAAGCGAATTGCGCAAAGACGGCCGCCTGCCTTGGTTGCGCCCTGATGCTAAAGCGCAACTGACCGTGGTTTACGACAGCGAAACCGGCAAAGTAAAACGCATCGACACCGTCGTCCTGTCCACCCAGCACGATCCTGCCATCAGCCATGAAGAACTGAGCAAAGCCGTTATCGAGCAGATTATCAAGCCCGTTCTGCCGCCCGAAATGCTGACCGACGAAACCAAATACCTGATCAACCCGACCGGCCGCTTCGTTATTGGCGGCCCGCAAGGCGACTGCGGTTTGACCGGCCGTAAAATCATCGTCGATACCTACGGCGGCGCAGCTCCGCACGGCGGCGGCGCATTCTCCGGCAAAGACCCGTCCAAAGTGGACCGTTCCGCCGCTTACGCCTGCCGTTATGTTGCAAAAAACATCGTAGCCGCCGGTTTGGCAACCCAATGCCAAATTCAAGTTTCCTACGCCATTGGCGTTGCCGAACCGACTTCGATTTCCATCGATACTTTTCGGCACCGGCAAAAATCAGCGAAGAAAAACTGATTGCCCTGGTTCGCGAACATTTCGACCTGCGCCCTAAAGGCATCGTCCAAATGCTCGACCTGCTGCGCCCGATTTACAGCAAATCCGCCGCCTACGGCCACTTCGGCCGCGAGGAGCCTGAATTTACTTGGGAGCGCACCGACAAAGCAGCCGCATTGAAAGCAGCCGCCGGTCTGTAATTTGGTCTGAATAAAGAAATGCCGTCTGAAGGTTCAGACGGCATTTTTATATAGTGGATTAACAAAAATCAGGACAAGGCGACGAAGCCGCAGACAGTACAAATAGTACGGCAAGGTGAGGCAACGCCGTACTGGTTTAAATTTAATCCACTTGGGTTCTCCAATAAAAAAGCAGCCTTTTCAGGCTGCTTATGCAGGTTACTATTTCTTTTTGGAAAGAAAAACCGCACCGAGAATAAGGGGAAGCAGAAATCGGGCATAGGGATACCACGGATGATCGACATGCCAATAGCCGTATTTCCTATCAGGAACAATGTCGTATTCGTAAGTATCGGGGAAGAAGTTGATCCATACTGTCACAATTACCCAGATAGTGAGCTTTCTATGGTTGGCTACCCACCGCACCGGCTTGCTGTTGCGGATGCTTTCCGGTATCACTTTTTTTCCCATATCCAATACCACATACCTGCCCCCCCTGCGGTTACAAGCCCAGCAGTTCAATTTCGACTTTTGAACGCCAGCGGGCTTGTACCGTAACAATACACATTCTTAATTTTCGGTCTGCCGCGCTGTATTTAATCCAGCTTTCCATAAAAGCCTCCAATACTTTGAGCGCATTGTTAAGGTCGACTGCTATATTTTTCCTGTTTCAGGCGTGGCGTTCTTTGCACATCAGTTTTGCATCCAGCCAGCCGTCGCCGCCGGAGATGATATTTTTGGCAACGAAGTTGTCCAAGTCGGGCAGCAGGGAAACGGCGCGCCCGCTGTTGATGATGACGACCACCACCATCGGTTTGTCGCCCAGCCAATAACCTGCAAGGGCGCGGACATTGTTGAGCGTGCCGGTTTTCAGGCGCAGCAGCCCGTCGCTTTGTTTGAAGCGGTTGCGTAAAGTCCCGTCTGTGCCGGCGATGGGCAGCGTGTCGATGAAATCTTGTGCAAACGGGCTGAAATAAGCCGTTTCCAACATTTGCGCCATCATTCTCGCCGTTACCCTTTCTTTTCTGGACAGGCCCGAACCGTTTTCCAAAACCAAATCCGCAACATCGATGCCCGACACGGCAAGTTCGCGCCGGACGGCAGACGCTGCCTGTTCGGAAACGGCGGGCAGTTTGCCGTCGCCGCCGAGTTTGAGGAAGACGGAACGCGCAATCAGATTGTCCGAACGTTTGTTCATGTCCGTCAAAAATTTCCTTCATCGGTTTGGAGTGTACAAGTGCAAGCGTCTGTGCGCCTTCCGGCGTGTCGGATATGCCGATGCCGTCTGAAATCTGTCCTCCGCCGAGCAGCCAGTGGTTGGTGAAGCTCTGATGAATCAGTTCTTCAAGCGGAAACATTCGGACATCGACTGCCTTGCCCAGACAGCTTTCAGGGATGGTGCCGCGCAGTTTCAGCATATTATCGGTAAAAGACGCATGCATCAGTTTCTTGACCGAAGGGCAGGACGCTTTGGCCGAGGTAATTTTCAGGCTGTTTTGGGCACGGATATCCGGCAGAGGCGGATTGGTGAGGATATCGATACCGTTGGCAGAATTACGTTCGGCACGGACTCTGACCATGCCTGAGGAGAGCATGGTCGGATTGGGGGAAGTCATAAAAGGAGAGCCGCCGTCGGCTTCGAAATCGTCGGGACTGCCGACTTCGCCCCACAGCTTGTGGTCGAGTATCAGGTGTCCCGTGATATTGCGGATGCCTTTATCGCGCAACTGGCGTTGGACGGCAAGCAGGTTTTCCTGATCGAAAACGGGGTCGCCACTGCCTACCCAGTACAAATCGCCATCGAGCGTGCCGTTACTCACTTTGCCGTTGCTTTTAAATGCCGTCGTCCAGCGATAATTGCTGCCGAAGGTTTTGAAGGCGGTAAAGGCCGTGATAAGTTTCATGGTGGAGGCGGGGTTTATGGGAACATCCGCGCGGTGGTCGATAATGACTTTTTCCGCTGTCAAGCTCTTGGACATATACGGCGATTTCGTTTTGCGGAATGCGGCCGGTATCGAGTGCTTGCGCAGCCAGCGAGGTTAGAAGCAGCAGCAGGGAAGCTGCTGTTTTGGGGAAAATTCATGGGTGAATCTGTTGTATAAAAAGGTAATTATAAGGCAAAAGTCGGATATGGGGAAACGGAAAGGACTTGGTTTTTCGGGTTGTCTGTATTAAAAAAACTGAATATATAATAATTATCATTATGAGAAGTAGGTAGCGTTTAAGGTTAAAACCGTATTGTTCAGGAGGAATTATTGTGGCTAAGAAAATCAGTATTTTTGGTGGGTAGTCTGCGTCGTGCTTCTTTTTGCACGCAAGGTGGCATTGAATGCGGTACAGATGTTTCCAGAAGGCTATCAGGCGGAAATTGTCGAAATCGGGCATCTGCCGCTTTATAATTTCGATTATGACGATCCTGCCGTGGGAGATGTACAGCTTCCTGAAAGTTATACGGATTTCCGTGAGACGATTAAGGCTTCAGACGGCATTTTGTTCGTTACTTCCGAAAACAACCGGACTGTGCCGGCATGTTTGAAAAATGCGGTGGACATCGGTTCTAAAACCGAATGCCGATGTGGCGTGGAAACACAAACCTGCCGGCATCATCAGTCATTCCGTCGGTAAGATGGGGGCTACAGTTCTCAAAAAAACCTGCGTCTTGCTTTGTCTTATTTCGATATGCCGCTGACAGGGCAGCCTGAGGTGTTTTTGGGCAATTCGCCGACGCTGTTTGATGAAAAAGGCAAATTGATCGACTCGGCAAGGGATTTTGTTCAGTCATATATTAATCAGTTTGTCTCTCTGGTGGAGAAACACGCAAAATAGGTTGAAAACGGTCAAAAACCGCAGAATTTTTGTTCTGCGGTTTTTTGTTGCTGCTAAATTGCAGCTAATGTTCGAGTGTTAGAATAGCCGCGGTTTATCTGAAAGGGAAAGTTGATGCGTGTATTGTTGGTTGAAGATGATGCGATGATTGCGGAAGCAGTGTCGGCAAATTTGAAAGACGGCGGTTATGCGGTGGATTGGGTCAAAAACGGCGCGCAGGTTGCGGCGGCGGACGCTGCCCAACCTTATGACCTGATGCTGCTGGATTTGGGTTTGCCGGGGCGCGATGGTTTGGATGTTTTGTCGGAAATACGCGCGGCAGGCTGTACCGTCCCCGTCTTGATTGTTACGGCACGGGATGATTTGTACAGCCGGCTGAATGGTTTGGACGGCGGTGCGGACGACTATATCGTCAAGCCGTTCGATATGGCGGAGCTTAAGGCGCGGATGCGGGCGGTGTTGCGGCGCGGCGGCGGTCAGGGACAGGTTTGCCTGTCCAACGGTGTGATTTCGCTGAATCCGGCAACGTATCAGGCGGAAATTGTTGCCGAGGGGAGGCAGGTGGCATTGAGCAACAAGGAGTTTGCAGTATTGCAGGCTTTGTTGGCGAGGCCGGGTGTCATTCTGTCGCGTTCGGATTTGGAAGATAAGATTTACGGCTGGGGTGAGGAAGTAGAAAGCAATGCGGTAGATTTCCTGATTCATGCGCTGCGCAAGAAACTGGGTAAGGAAAATATCCAAAATGTACGCGGTGTTGGTTGGCTTGTACCGGGTGCCGTTTGAGAAAATGCTGTCTGGACAGGAGTGGCGTTGCCGATGTTGAACCGTTTAATCCGTATGTTGAAGCAGTCGCTTCAAGTCAGAATCAGTATCGCGCTGATTTTTGATGTTTTTTGCCGCTGGCAATGGCTGCCGGCGTTTTTTTCTTATTACGATACTTTTCATGAAGCGGAAGAGCTTCAGGATGACCTGTTGCGTCAGACGGCATTGTATGTCGGTCCCGATTACCATCCCGATGCTTTGCCGGAGGGGGACGACGATACGCGTATTTTGGTACAGATGCCGGATCAGGAGCCGATTGTCAGTTTGCCGATACATTTGAAAGACGGACTGCATACTTTGCGTGCGGACGGGGATGACGATTATTACCGCGTCTATATCCGCACGACGGGGCAGGGACGGATTGCCGTCATGCAGGAAAACGAATACAGGGAAGATTTGGCCGCGGATGCGGCGATGCAGAGCGTGCTGCCCCTGTTGGTGGCTTTGCCGCTGATTATTCTGCTGACCGTGTGGATTACGCATCAGGCTATGCGTCCCGTCCGTATTTTTGTCGCAGAATCTGGAACAGCGAAGACTCGATGATTTGTCTGCTTTGAATACGGACAATATCCCCAGCGAGATAAAAGGTTTTGTTAAGGCCATCAATCTGCTTTTGAAGCGTGTGGATGAAGATATACGTCGCCGGCAACGGTTTATCGCCGATGCGGCGCACGAGTTGCGGACGCCAATGACCGCCCTTTCACTTCAGGCGGAACGCCTCAACAATATGCCGCTCCCACCCGATGCGGCGCGGCAGTCTGCCGTTTTGCAGCAAAGCATACGGCGCAACAAACATCTGCTCGAGCAGCTTTTGGCTCTGGCGCGGTCGCAGTCGGATGAAACCCCTCTGACGAAAACGACATTCGGGCTGCAAAGCCGTTTCCGCCGGGTATTGCAGGAACTCATGCCGCTTGCTTTGGAGAAACGGCAGGACATCGGTGTGGCGGTCGAAGGTGATTTCGAAATATTTGCCGATGAAACCGAAATCTATACCTTGGTTAAAACGTTTGTTGATAACGCAATACGTTATACCCCGTCCGAAGGCAGGATAGATTTGGGTTTCACAGACGAAGGGAAATATCTTGCCGTGTGGGTTGAAGATAACGGGAAAGGCATTCCGGAATCCGAACGCGTCCGCGTCCTTGACCCGTTCTACCGTATTTTGGGAACGGAGCAGCAGGGGACAGGGTTGGGTCTGTCCATCGCCGACACGCTTGCCAAAAAATACGGCGGACATTTGGAATTGGCCGACAGCCGGAGATTCGGACATGGCCTGCTGATACGGGCGTTGTTGGACAAGGAATACCTGAAATAAACAGATGCCGTCTGAAAACAGGTTTCAGACGGCATTTCCTACATCAATACGATGTCGTATTGTTCCTGCGTGTAGGCGGTTTCAACTGCCAGCGAAATCGGTTTGCCGATGAAATCTATCAGCATTGCCAACGATTGGGATTCTTCGTCGAGGAAAAGGTCGATGACGTTGGGTGCGGCAAGGATGCGGAAAGATTGCGCATCGTAGCGTCGGGCTTCGCGGACGATTTCGCGCTGGATTTCATAACACACGGTTTGCGGCGTTTTCAGACGGCCCCGGCCTTGGCAGGAAGGACAGGGTTCGCAGAGGATTTGGCTGAGGTTTTTCGCGCGAGCGTTTGCGCGTCAGCTCGACCAAGCCCAGGCTGGTAAAGCCGTTGAGGGTAACGCGGGTACGGTCGAAGGCAAGGGCTTTGGCAAGCTCTTGCAAGACGGCTTCGCGGTGCGCTTCCTGCGCCATGTCGATAAAGTCGATGATGATGATGCCGCCAAGGTTGCGCAGCCTTAATTCGCGTGCGATGGTGTGGCAGGCTTCTAAGTTGGTGCGGAAGATGGTTTCGTCGAAGTTGCGTGCACCGACGAAGCCGCCGGTGTTTACATCTATCGTGGTCATGGCTTCGGTGGACTCGATAATCAGGTAGCTGCCGAAGTTGAGGTTGACGCGCGGTTGCAGGGCTCGGTTGATTTCCTGTTCGACGTTGTGGGTCTCAAACAGCGGGCGTTCGCCTTTGAATAGCTCTATCCTGCCCAATGCGCCGTGGACGTATTGTTCGGCAAAACGCGTCATGCGACCGTAGTTCGCAGTAGAGTCGACGAGGATTTTTTGCGTGTCGCAGCTGAACATATCGCGCAACACGCGCAGGCTCAGCGGTAAGTCTTGATACAGCAGGGTTTCGGGCGGTTGGATTTTTGCCTGTTCTTGGATGTGTTCCCACACTTTGGTTAGGTAGTTGATGTCGGATTGTAGCTGTTCGTCGGTGGCGTTTTCGGCGTTGGTGCGGATGATGTAGCCGTGGCATGCCTTTTCCGGCAGGAGCTTGTTGAGACGCTCGCGCAGGTTGTTTCGTTCCGTATCGTCCTCGATACGCTGGGATACGCCGATATGTTCTTCCTGCGGAAGGTGGACGAGAAAACGCCCTGCCAGCGAGATTTGTGTGGAAAGGCGCGCCCCTTTGGTGTTGATCGGGTCTTTGATGACCTGCACCAAAACCGACTGCCCTTCAAACAACATATGTTCGATGCGCTGGGTTTCGTCCGGGTTGCGGCGTTGCTCCAGGACATCGACGATGTGTAAAAATGCCGCACGTTCCAAACCGATGTCGATGAACGCGCTCTGCATGCCGGGCAGTACGCGGCGCACCACGCCCAGATAGATATTGCCGACCAGGCTGTGTCCGCTGTTACGCTCGATGTGCAGTTCGCAGATATTGTTTCCTCCAACACCGCCACGCGTGTTTCCTGCGGCGTGATGTTGACCAATACCGTTTCGGGCGGACGGGCGATGTCCTTTGGGATGGGTAGTCCTGACAACATGGTTTTTCCTGAAAATGTAATAAAAATATTTTTGCATCCGTTCCGACGCGCAGCACGGGTACAAAAATATTTTTCATAAGGGTTATCATACTTTAAAAAACAAATTTTGGCACATGATGTCCGTGTCGTCTGAAAATGCACCGGTCCGGCACTTGTCAAACAGGGAGAATGCCCCTATATTGATTATCATTGCAAACTCTGTGGAAAATGAATATGCAGGCTGTTACCATGTACACAGGTGCGTTTTGTCCCTACTGCACGATGGCGAAAAGGCTACTGCATGCTGTAGGTGTTGAAAACATAGGCGAAATCCGTGTCGATACAAATCCTGAAGCCTTTGCTGAAATGCAGCAGCGCTCCGGACAGCGCAGCATACCGCAGATTTTCATCGGCGAAACGCATGTCGGCGGATTCACCGACCTATACCGCCTTCAGCAGGAAGGCAAGTTGGACGAATTACTGAACCCTTAACCCCAAAAAAACTAGGAAAACAAAATGAGCGAAGAACTGCAACCCGTATTCAGCATTGAGCGTCTGTATGTCAAAGATTTGTCTTTGGAAGTGCCGCACGCGCCGCAAATCTTCTTGGAACAGGGCGAGCCTGAAGTCGATATGCGCGTTTCCACCGGCAACAGCAAACTGGAAGACGGCTACTACAACGTTGACGTTACCGTTACCGTTACCGCCAAGCTGGATAACGAGCGTACCATGTTCCTGAACGAAGTAACCCAAAGCGGCATCTTCCGTTTGGAAAACATTCCTGAAGAAGACGTACAACTGCTGTTGGGCATGGCTTGTCCGAATATCCTCTTCCCTTACGCGCGCGAAGCCATTTCCACCAGCGTAACACGTGCAGGCTTCCCGCCTGTACTGCTTGCTCCGATCAACTTCGAAGCTATCTACCAACAACAACAGGAAGCTAACGCTTAATCGCGTTATACCTGTGTGCAGGCCGTCTGAAACATTGCGTTCAGACGGTCTTTTCCGTTTTCCGATAAAATACGGCAAACTTTACCCAACCGCCTTCCATGATGACGCCAGAAACCCAAAAAAACAGCTCAAAATCACCGACGTTTCCGCCAAGAAGCTCGAAAAACTCAACCTCCATACCGCATGGGATTTGGTTTTGCACTTGCCGCTGCGTTACGAGGACGAGACGCACATCATGCCGATTAAGGACGCGCCGATCGGTGTGCCGTGTCAGGTCGAGGGCGAGGTCATCCATCAGGAAGTAACATTCAAACCACGCAAGCAGCTGATTGTCCAAATCGCCGACGGTTCCGGCAGCGTCCTTTTTCTGCGCTTCATCCACTTTTACGCCAGCCATCAGAAGCAGATGGCGGTCGGCAAACGCATCCGCGCCGTGGGAGAAATCAAACACGGGTTTCACGGCGACGAGATGATTCACCCTAAAATCCGCGATGCCGAGAGCAGTGGTTTGGCGGAAAGCCTCACGCCGATTTATCCGACCGTAAACGGTTTGAACCAGCCCACTTTGCGCCGCATCATTCAGACGGCGTTGGACGTTACGCCGTTGCACGACACGCTCCCCGATACTTTATTAGGGCCGTCTGAAATTACCACACTTAGCCGAAAGCCTGCGCCTTTTGCATTCGCCGCCGTCAAGTTTCACTATTCATCAACTTTCAGACGGCACGCTGCCTGCATGGCAACGGCTCAAATTTGACGAACTTTTGGCGCAACAGTTGTCCATGCGCTTGGCGCGGCAGAAGCGCGTCAGCGGCACGGCGGCGGCATTGGGCGGCGACGGTACGCTGACCCAAGCCTTGCGCAACGCCTTGCCGTTTGCCCTGACCGATGCCCAAGAAAGAGTCGTGTCCGAAATCTGCCGCGATATGGCGCAAACCCACCCGATGCACCGCCTGCTACAAGGCGATGTCGGCAGCGGCAAAAACCATCGTCGCCGCCTTGTCCGCGCTGACCGCCATCGAATCCGGCGCGCAGGCGGCTGTGATGGCGCTGACCGAAATCCTTGCCGAACAGCATTTCATCAAGTTCAAACAATGGCTTGAGCCTTTAGGGACTCGAAGTAGTCTGGCTTTCCGGCAGCCAGCGCAAAAAAAGCCAAAGACGAAGCCAAAGCCAAACTCGCCGACGGCTCTGTCAAAAATCGCCGTCGGCACGCACGCCCCTGTTTTCAGACGACGTAGAGTTCCAGAATTTGGGCTTGGTGATTGTGGACGAACAACACCGCTTCGGCGTCGCCCAACGCCTCGCCCCTCAAAAAAACAAAGGGCGCGACGTCCATCAATTGATGATGTCAGCCACACCTATCCCGCGCACGCTTGCCATGAGTTTCTTCGCCGACTTGGACGTGTCCGTCATCGACCAGTTACCGCCCGGGCGCACTCCGATTAAAACCCGCCTCGTCAACAACGTCCGCCGCGCCGAAGTCGAAGGCTTCGTCCTCAACATCTGCCGCAAAGGGCAGCAGGCATACTGGGTCTGCCCGCTGATTGAAGAAAGTGAAACCCTGCAACTGCAAACCGCCACCGAAACCCTAGAGCAGCTTCAGGCGGCATTGCCCGAACTCAACATCGGCTTGGTACACGGGCGCATGAAGGCTGCTGAAAAAGCCGAAGTCATGGCTCAGTTTGCCGCAGGCCGTCTGAACGTCTTGGTCGCCACCACCGTCATCGAAGTCGGCGTAGATGTGCCCAACGCCGCCCTGATGGTGATCGAACACGCCGAGCGCATGGGCTTGGCGCAGCTGCACCAATTACGCGGGCGGGTAGGGCGCGGCGCGGCAGAAAGCGTGTGTGTCCTCCCTGTTTGCCGAACCCTTGAGCGAACTCGCTAAAGCGCGGCTGAAAGTCATCTACGAACACACCGACGGCTTTGAAATCGCCCGCCAAGACCTCAACATCCGCGGCCCCGGCGAATTTCTCGGCGCGCGCCAAAGCGGCGTCCCCATGCTGCGTTTTGCCAACCTTGAAGAAGACTTACACCTTTTTAGAACAAGCGCGCGCAATCGCCCCTTTGCTGATTGAACAAAACCCTGAAATCGTCGAGGCGCATTTGGCAAGATGGCTTTCCAGCAGGGAAGGGTATCTGGGCGTGTAGGAAGGTGTTGCCGTGGGTGGCTTCGGCTTGGGCGGAACGGATGGGAAGAATATCCGCAAATGTGCCGCTGCAACCGCAGTTTCACAGGCGGAGTTAAGGATTAATGATTGAATGCGTGGCTGCGAATGATATGCCGTCTGAAGGGCAGGGGGTTTCAGACGGCATTATTTTTTTCCATGCGGTGCTTAAAACGAAAGATACGGGATCGTAATATTTGGGCAGTGTCTGAGGAATACCCAAGTCGTTGCGGTACACGACGTGGTAGCGGTCGGCATACCATGCGGGAACGATGATGTATTGGTGGCGGACGGTGCGGTCGAGCGCGCGTGCGGCGGTTTGCAGTTCGGCACGGTTTCGGAAGCTGCCGAAATGGGTGAGCAGCTTTTTCGATTTCCGGGCGGCAGATGCCGGCAAGGTTGCGGCTGCCTTCGGTTTTTGCCGCCTCGCAGCCGAAATAGTCGCGCTGTTCGTTGCCCGGGCTTTCGCTGTTGCCGTAAACCGTAATGGTCATGTCGAAATCGAAGTTGTCGAGGCGTTTCTGGTATACGGCGGGATCGACGGTGCGCATGTGCATGGTTACGCCGATTTTTGCCAAGTCGCGCTGCCATTTGGCGGTAATGCGCCCGTATGCCTTGCCTGCGTTCAGGAATTCAAAAGCCAGCGGATTGCCGAGGCGGTCGGTCAGTTTGCCGTTCCGGTAGCGGTAGCCTGCCTTTTTCCAAAAAGGGTACGAGCTTTGATAAGGTTGGGGCGTATGCCGTTTTTCAAATCGGTTTGCGGCGGTTCGGGAACATTCTGACTCAAAACGGTGGGATTGAGCGTATTGCCCAAAGATTGGAGCAGCCTGAGTTCCGAACCCTGCGGCCTGCCCGATGCGGCCATGTTGCTGTTGGTAAAAAGCTGTTGCTTCGGCGGTATGCGCCGTAGAAAAAGGCGTGCATTGGTACTTTCGAAATCGAAACTTTCCACCATTGCCTGCCGTACAAGGGGATGGTTGAACGGCGCACGGCGCAGGTTCATGACAAAACCCTGCATGCCGGCGGTGCTTTCCTGTTTCCATTCGTGTTTGCCCAAGTTCCGTTTGGCAAGTATGTCGGCAGGGTAGGCGCGCGCCCAGTTACGGGCGATGTTTTCGTGTACGAAATCATATTGTCCGGCTTTGAGGCCTTCGAGACGGACGCTGTCGTCTTTGAAATATTTGAAACGGACGGTGTCGAAGTTGTACAGCCCCCTGCGTGTCGGCAGGTTTTGCGCCCAGTAGTTTTTGTCGCGCGCGTATTCGCTCATGCGCCCGGTGTCTGCTTTGACGAAGCGGTAGGGGCCGGAGCCGATGGGCATTTTGTTTGCGCCTTTTTCCAGTCCTTCTGGATAGCTTTTATGTGAAAATACAGGTAGTTGACCTAAGACCATGTGTAATTCTGCATTGCGCTGTTTGAAGCGGAAAACGACTGTCCTGTCATCCGGCGTTTCGATTTTGGCAACATCGCTCCAGTAGATGCGGTAGGAGGGATTGGCGGCTTTGTCTTGAGTGAGCAGGCGGAAGGAGGCGGCAACGTCTTTGGCAAGGACGGGGTCTCCGTTGTGGAATTTGGCTTTCGGGTTGAGCTTGAATGTTGCCGACAATCCGTCTTCGGCAAGCCAGAAGTCTTGCGCCAGCAAGCCGTACATGGAGAAAGGTTCGTCCCAACTGTTGTCGGTGAGTCTGTCCACGGTCAGCATAAGAACGCCGACTTCTTTGTCGCCTTTGAGGGTAAACGGGTTGAACGTATCAAAAACCGCCCCTGCATCGGCAGGGAAAACACTCCGCCTTTAGGCGCGTCGGGATTGACATATTCGTAGGCGCGAAAGCCGGCGGGATATTTCGGTGCCTGCCCCAAACCCAAACCGTATGCGGCAAAAGCGGTGGTCGTGGAGAAGGAAAGCAGGAGCAGGACGAGGGTTTTCATAAGGTTCCAAACCGAACGGGGCGATGAAGCCCGATTATAGCAAAAGGCCGTCTGAAAACCGTTTTCAGACGACCTTTTATTTAATTACAATAAAAAAATGTTAACAACAAAAACAAACCGCTTTTTTTCCGTTTGGAAACAAAACAAATTTTTAACTAAAATTGTCAACAATTCCTTGATGCACACACAAAAAAACTTTAATATTTGTAACTATATGTAACATTATAAATTTTAAATATTTTTCTGAGTAAGGGGAAGTAATGAGCATTCATCTCGACTTCGGCATTCTGCCCCTGATTTCTCTATGCCATTGTATATACAACAGACTAAAGATACTGATTATTTCCATTCCTGAACATATCGATATGGATATTATCCTTGAATCAGGGTGGAGACTAAATGCCAATAATTTGGATACGTTGGAAAAAGGGATATTTGATTGGGAATGGGATGAAGATAAGCGCAGATGAGTTGGGGGAAAAAAAGTGTTAGAACATATCGGTAAGAATGAACCGTTATTGTTGAAAAAAATCTACTGGTTAACTTCAATCAGGAAAAAAACATGAAGAAGTTAGGAAGTTGATTTATCAGTTAATAGAGTTAGATTTTTCTGGAAATTTTGTGAGAGAGAGATTCTATGAAAAAAACTGGAAGCAGTTTATATTTTTTTCGTAATATTAGTAATAGCTTGTTATCAATTGCTATATTTTTTTATCAGATATGTTTCTTCTCGACTACATTAACAAATATAGTTGGAATTTGAATTTTTATTCAGGGTACTTTGAATTTTTTTCAATATATCTGCCATATGTTTTTGTTAGCCGAATTTTTTAGGAATACTAACCAATGAAAGACTAGGCTATGAAATCAAGATTTGTGTATAAGTTACTGGTACTTTCAAAGTATCTGTATATTTTTAATTTGTATATCAATACCAATCGTTTTTTTATTTATGAAAGCTACCAAGGAGATGATGTTGATTTTATGATTTATATTCGTGCGTTTATTATTTTTTTCCATATTGGGTGTATTAGCTCAATATTCTATGTCTAATTTTTTTGAAAAGGAAAAATAACATCATTGAACTATCCATTGCGCCTGCCTTGCTATGATTCACGAAGAAATCTCCGCTATGCCTATGGGCTATGAAACCTTGATCGGCGATATGGGCAGCGCACTGTCAGGCGGACAAAAACAACGCATCGTATTGGCTCGTGCCTTATATTTCGAACCGAAAATCCTATTTTTAGATGAAGCGACCAGCCATTTGGATATTGCCAATGAAAAAGCAGTCAATGCAAACTTGAATGGCTTGTCTATCATAAAAATTATGGCCGCACACAGAAAGGAAACGGTGGAATCAGCAGATAGGAAAATGTCTTTAGGATAAAAATACAGTTTCAAAAATACTCAAGACTGCTGCTGTTTTTTCGCCTGAGCGTTAAACTCCGCCAGCGTCATGTTCAAAGTCTGCAAACACGGCGTCATTACCGCATCGACAGCTTGGTTCACATGATCCCTTTCCACAGGCAACGGGCGGTACACGAAGAGCTTGAAGAGTTCGCTCAACTCAATCGAATCCGCTCCCGTTTTCAACACCCAACCCTGTCTGCCGGAATAGATATAGCCGTACCGCGCCAGCTTTTCCAGAAGCTCGCCCAACTCGTCGTAGCCCATATTGATATGCCGTCTGAACTCCTGAACGGACAGGGGTTCGGCCTTCTTTTTGCGCCGCATCCAGAAGCAGCAGGATTTTCAACACGTCGTCAAACCGTCCGCGCGAGTCGAACCCCCTGCGGAAGGCCTCGCCCTGCCAATAAGACAGCGACGAAGTCAGCACCGCGCCGCCCAACAACAGCGTCCACAGCAGGTTTAACCAAAGCAGGGAAAAAAACGGCACGGCGGCAAATGCGCCGTAAATCGAGCGGTAGCCGTCGAAATTGCTCATATACCAGGTGAACAGGAAACGTGCCGTCTCCAGGCAGAATGCTGTAATCAAAGCCCCGACAAACGCCTGCCGGGCGGGCACGAAGCGGTTGGGCACGAAGCGGTACAGCCCCCACAACAAGACAGTCATGAAAGCCAGCCTTGCCGCCGTCTTCAACGCGTCCGTCCATTGTTGCGCACCGGAGGAGAGTACGGAGTCTTGAACCGACCCGACCATAAAGGAAATGCCCACACCCAGAGACAAAGGCCCGAAAGTCAGCAACGCCCAATAAACGAGGAACTGCATCATCCAGGGGCGTTGCGTATTAACCCGCCAGATGTGGTTGAACGCATTGTCTATCGTCCGAATCAGCATCAGCGAGGTTACGACCAGCATCACGCTGCCGATGGCGGTCAGCCGGTTTGCCTGATCGCGGAATGCGTCGATATAGTCGAACACCATATCCGCGCCCTGCGGCACAATGGTTTGATTGACGAAGGAAACGAACGAATCCGACCAGCGGTCGAACACGGGGAAAATCGAAGCGACCGCGACCATTACGGTCAGTACGGGGACGAGTGCCAGCAGCGTCGTAAACGTCATGCTCGCCGCTGCCTGCGGTACGCGCTCTTCACTGAAACGGCGGACGACGAACCATGCAAATGCACAGATTTTATTGTCCGCTAAACCTTGCCAACGTTGTAAAAAGGTCATAATCTCTTACCAGATTTCATGTTTTCAAACTGTTTCAGACGGCATCTGGACAACCGTTATGCCGTCTGAACGCCAAACTATTTTAACGGAATCCGCCCATGAACCCAAATCCCCTCAAAATCCTCGTCCTCTACTACTCCCAAAACGGCAGCACCCTCAACCTTGCCCGCCAAATCGCACGCGGCATTGAAAGCGTCGCAGGCTGTGAAGCCGTATTGCGCACCGTCCCCAAAGTCTCTACCGTCTGCGAAGCCGTAGAAAAAGACATCCCCGACAGCGGCGCACCCTACGCCACCGCCGAAGACCTCAAAACCTGCGCCGCCCTCGCGCTGGGCAGCCCCACCCGCTTCGGCAACATGGCGGCCGCCATGAAATACTTCATCGACGGCACCATCCCCCTGTGGCTCGGCGCAGAACTCGCCGGCAAACCCGCCACCGTCTTCACCAGCACCGCCTCCCTCCACGGCGGACAAGAAACCACGTTGCTTACCATGATGCTCCCCCTCCTGCACCACGGCATGATTATCAGCGGCATCCCCTACACCGAATCCGCCCTCGGCAATACCCGAAGCGGCGGTACTCCTTACGGCGCGTCCCACGTTGCCGGACATGACAGCAAACCCGTCCTGACCGCAGAAGAAAACGACATCGCCTTCGCACAAGGCAGACGGCTTGCGGAGCTTGCCGTCAAGTTGGCCCTAAACAGCAGCCTTTCAGACGGCATGAGGAATGATGCCGTCTGAAAGCGTTTGCCTGTATAATCCGCATCTTTGCCTTTCCGCATTCGCGGTTCGAAAACCTCCCGCGTTACCAAAACTAGGATTCAGTATGTCAAACCAACAAGCCTTGGTCATCTTTTCGGGCGGCCAAGATTCCACTACCTGCCTGATTCAGGCGATTCAAACCTACGGGCGCGAAAACGTCCAAGCCATCACTTTCCAATACGGGCAACGCCACGCCGTCGAGCTGGAACGCGCCCGCTGGATTGCGCAGGATTTGGGTGTCAAACAAACCGTACTCGACTTGAGCCCGATGCGGCAGATTACGCACAACGCCTTGATGGACGAAGCCGCCGCCATCGAAACTGCCGAAAACGGCGTTCCAAATACCTTTGTAGACGGCCGCAACGCGCTTTTCCTGCTCTACGCCGCGATTTACGCCAAAGGGCAGGGGATACGGCACATTATCACAGGCGTGTGCGAAACCGACTTCTCCGGCTATCCCGACTGCCGCGACGTGTTCGTCAAATCCATGAACGTTACCCTCAATCTGGCGATGGACTACGCCTTCCAAATCCACACGCCGCTGATGTACCTGACCAAGGCGCAAACGTGGGCTTTGGCGGACGAAATGGGCGCGCTGGACTACATCCGCGAACAGACCCACACCTGCTACAACGGCATCGTCGGCGGCTGCCACGAATGCCCGAGCTGCGTGTTGCGCGAGCGCGGATTGGCGGAATATTTGGAGAGTAAAAAGGCCGTCTGAATACGCGCAAACCATAAGGAATACGATATGCCCAAGCTCCATATGTTTTACCTCGGCGGCAATGCCGGCAGGGTCGAATATCGAAGTGCACGACATCCAATTTGCCGTGTGCGACGACTACCGCGAAGCCATCCCCGCGCTCAAAGCCGCATGGTTCGGCGATGCGGACAAAATCCACATCGACGGCTGGCAGATTGTCGAATGGGCGGATGGCTACGATGTCTGCGTACGGGAGGCGGGAGAACATACCGCAATGCCGTCTGAACACGCCCAGCACCTGTATTTTTGTCAATGTCGGCGGCTATCGCGCGGGTCAGCTTGCCGAAGCGCACGCTTTCGGATTGTTCGCCGCCGCCACGCCTGCCGAAGCCAAACAAAAAGCCCTGCAAACCCTGTTGCCTGACCATGTTCAGCAGCATAAAGACAACTTAAAAGACGTGGACAACCTGCTCCGACTAGACCGCATCGGCAAGCACACCATCCTCCTGACCCCGAATCCGCACGGCAAACCTGCCGAAATCGGCTTTCAGGGCTATTTACCGATTTAAAGTACCCACCATGAAAATTACCAAGATATTCACTTTCGACTCCTCGCACATGCTCGACGGGCATGACGGCAAATGCCAAAAACCTGCATGGGCATACCTATAAACTCGAAAATCACCGTTTCAGACGACCCTGTCAGGGCGGGCCGAAAAGACGGCATGGTAATGGATTTCACCGACCTCAAAGCCGCCGTCGAAAAACACATCACCGACCCCTTCGACCACGCGTTTATCTACAACGGCGGCAACGAGCGCGAATGCCAAATTGCCGCGCTCTTGGAGGGCTGGAACATGAAAAACCCCTGTGTCTGCCTTGCCGCACCACTGCCGAAAAATATGGCGGTCGAAATGTACGACCGTTTGAAAAAAACGCGAGGGTTGAACGTGTGCAGCGTGAAATTGTGGGAAACGCCGAACATCGTGTGCGGAGTATGAAGGGGGTAGGGAATATTTTGAATGTATCGATATAGTCAATTCAAATAAAGGAATGCCCGATCGCGTCATTCCCGCCTGCGCGGGAATGACGCGATCGAGCATTCCTATTTGAATTTATAGTGGATTAGATTTAAACCAGTACGGCGTTACCTCGCCTTAGCTCAAAGAGAACGATTCTCTAAGGTGCTGAAGCATCAAGTGAATCGGTTCCGTACTATTTGTACTGTCTGCGGCTTCGTCGCCTTGTCCTGATTTTTGTTAATCCACTAGTGGTACAAAAATTCAAGATAGATTTCAAAGGGAGAGTTAATATTGTTAATTAAAAAAATAATTTTTATGGGTAGTTATGACTTTATTTTTGGATTTTTCATTTTTTTATCCAAATGAGAAGGAATTATCAACAAAACGATTTATTTTTGAGAAGTCATACAGTTATAATTCTGGCATACCATTTAACTATTTCTTAATAGATAAAAATCAGAATTCCATTATTTATTTCTTTATTAATAACTATATAGAAGAGGGTAACTTTATTTATTTTTTTCATATATTGATGGAGGTATTGTGCATGATTTCTGCTATACAAATAAAAAAAGTTAAAAGCTATTACGTATTAACAAACTAACTGATAGTATAGAAAATGCTCAAATAAATAAGCACCAAATAGTTTTTTTGATAAAATTAATAAAATAAAATACAGTGATTTAACATGGTTGCAAAAGTGAATATAATAGATGCAAGTAAATTTCTGTATTGATTATTTATTGGAAAAAAATTGCATTGTTTACACTTTTTTCATGCTGATCAGTGCACAGGTAGGGGCGTGCTGGGGCAGAATGCGGTGGAGAATAATGCCCTAGACCGTTTGGACGGATTCACACCCGGCGAACGAAGCCTGAGAGCCAGAGCAGATAAGATCTACCAATATACCGTAAAACGGTTTTTTCTCCTGCACGGATTCCCCGTCTTTTCAAACGGCATTCCATCTCAAACGTACCCATTAAAAGGAACACCCATGAAACTCCTCTCCACCATTCTCGTTCTCCTCGTCGCCGCCGAACATTTCTACATCGCCTGGCTTGAAATGACGCAGATTCCCAGCGAAAAGGCGGCGGAAACGTTCAAGCTGCCTTATGAATTTATGGAACAAAAAGCAAGTGCAGATCCTGTTTGGCAATCAAGGGCTGTATAACGGCTTTCTCGGCATCGGGCTGGTGTGGTCGCGGTTTGCCGTGCCGGACAATGCCGTTTACGGCGCAACGATTCTGTTTCTCGGTTTCGTATTGATTGCTGCCGCATGGGGCGCGTTCTCTTCCGGCAACAAAGGCATACTCGTCAAACAAGGCCTGCCCGCGATGCTGGCAGCCGCTGCGGTATTGGCGGTATGAAAAAAATCAACGTTGCCCCGAAAAATCCGCAATACCGCATCGTTGAAATTTTCGAGAGCCTGCAAGGTGAGGGCTGGAACACGGGCATGCCTGCCGTTTTCGTCCGCTTGGGCAAATGCAATTTAGCGTGCGGCTGGTGTGATACCGATTATTTGACATTCGGCATGATGAGCCTGTCCGACATTTTATGCCGTCTGAAAACCTACGCCGCCCGCAATATCATCATCACCGGCGGCGAACCGACCATACAGCCGCATCTCGATACGCTGCTGGACGCGCTCAAGGCGGAAGGCTATTTCCTCTGCCTCGAAACCAACGGCCTCAAGCCCGCACCGCCACAAATCGACTATGTCGCCACCAGCCCCAAAGCCTGCTACGCCGACAAATATGAAAACAGTTGTATCGTCGAAGCCGACGAAGTGCGGATTGTTGCCGACGGCGATGTCGTTGCGTTCTGCGAAAACATGGAACGCAAAATCTGCGCGCGTCGTTACTATCTTTCGCCCTGTGAGCAAGACGGTGCGATGAACATCTACGACACCATCCGCCAAATCGGTATTTTAAACAGCCGCCCCGACGCATCCGTGCATTGGCAGTTGAGCGTGCAGACGCACAAATGGGCGGGGATAGAGTAGTTTATGCAGTGCAACTCAAAGGGTCGGCTTACCGTTTTGCCGATGTTTGACATACGGGAAGTGTACCGCTTCCGCGTGAAATTGCCGACATTTCCGCTGCCCTAATTGGTTCGGAACCTTACTGAATAAGATGCCGTCGTTGAGTACAAGCCCGGCTTCCTAAATTCCGATAGTCTTTTGAATCTTGCCGATACCCTTTGTCAGTGCACGCAAATAGCAGGGTTAGGGAAAACGAAATGCCGTCTGAAACAGCATGCTGTTTCAGACGGCACTCTCTGTTGACGCCAAAGGGAAAAAAACCGCCTCGGCAATGGATACCGAGGCGGTTTGGATTTGAGTCGGAATGAGAGGATTCGAACCTCCGACCCCTTCGTCCCGAACGAAGTGCGCTACCGGGCTGCGCTACATTCCGAATTAATTGGAACGGGATTATAACGCAAAAAGAGCGGCATGCCTATATTTGTTTTGCCTGTTTGCCGCGTATCGGACGAATTTAAAAGGCTTCCCCGACTTTCACGCCGCCTGCCGTGTCTTGCGGTGAAGCCAAACGGGAGGTCAAGGCTTGTGCCGCTTGGAAATCCGCTGTCTGCATAACGGCTTGTGCTGCCTCATGGCCGAGCGAGTTTTCCATGTATTGCCAACGTTCGGCCAAATCCGGGTTGTCGGGAATGGTGAAACCGTCGCGCAATTCATCGACCAAGTCGGGACGGTTGCAGACCAATATGATGTCGCAACCTGCTTCAAACGACAGTCGGGCGCGTTCTTTGATACCGCCGGCTCCGCACGCGCCTTCCATGGTCAAATCGTCAGAGAAAATCACGCCTTTGAATCCGATATCGCGGCGCAAAATTTGTTTGAGCCAGATTTCGGAAAACCCTGCGGGCTTTGTGTCCACTTGTGGATAAACGACGTGGGCAGGCATGACCGCTGCCATACCTTCCCGGCTCATGCCGCGGAAGGGGATAAGGTCGGCGGTTTCGAGTTCGGACAGGCTGCGCCTGTCTTCCGGCAAGACCAGATGGCTGTCTCCTTCGACAAATCCGTGTCCGGGAAAATGTTTGCCGCATGATTTCATGCCGCCTTTTTTTCCAAACCTTTTTTTGAAGGGCGAGGGCAAGGCGGGTTACGGCTTCGGGGTTACGGTGGAAACTGCGGTTGCCGATGACGGGACAGTTTCCCCAGTCCAAATCCAAGACAGGAGTGAAGGACAAGTCGATGCCGCAGGCGGAAAGCTCGGTTGCCAAAACCCAGCCTATCTGCCGGGCTGCGGTTTCGGCGGCAGATGCGCTTTCGCTGTCCCAAATTTGCCCTAAGACGTTCATTGCGGGCAAGCGGGTAAATCCTTCGATAAACCGTTGAACCCCTGCCGCCTTCGTGATCGACGGCAATAATAAGCCCGGGTGTGCGAAGTGCTTTGATTTCGGCGGTAAGTTCTTTTGAGCTGTACGATATTTTTGGAAGTTGCGGCGGAACAGGATGACTCCACCGACGGCGGGATCGAGAAGGCGTTGCTTTTTCCTCTTCGGTCAGACAGAAGGCGGCAATGTCGGCCATTACGGGGCCGCGCGGAATATGGGGAACAGTCATTTCGGTTTTGCTCCAAAAAGCTTCAGACGGCATATGCCGTCTGAAAAGGGGAAAAATCAGGCGATGGTGCGTTTTTTTATCTTTCAACATGAAAATAAGCACGGCCAATACAATACCTGTTGCTCCAAAGCCGAGCAGCGCAGATTTGGTCATGCCCAAAACAAGATAACCGGCCGCTGCCGCACCCGCTACGGTCAGGGCATAGGGCAGTTGCGAGGTAACGTGGTCGATATGGTTGCAGCGCGCGCCGGTGGAAGACAGGATGGTCGTGTCGGAGATGGGCGAACAGTGGTCGCCGCATACCGCCCCAGCCATTACTGCGGACATGCACGGGATAATCAGCGTGGGATCGACTTTGACCGCCATTGCCGCGGCAATCGGCAGCATGATGCCGAATGTTCCCCAACTTGTGCCGGTGGCAAACGCCATTACGCTGGCAAGCAGGAAAAGGATGACGGGTAAAAAGCCGGGATGAATGCTGTCGGCAACCAGCGTGGAGAGGTAGTCGCCGGTGTGCATTTCGCTGACGACGGTGCTGATAAGCCAGGCGAGAATCAGGATGGTAATCGCACCCGACATGGAAAGCATACCTTGCCAAACGGCTTTTGGGATAATCGGTTGCTTTAATTGTGCCGGGCGTGCAGAGGACGACAGCAAGCACGCCGCAGATGCCGCCGAAGACCAGGGAAGTGTTCACGTCCGTATTTTCAAACGCACCCAAAATGCTGAAGGTTTCGCTTGCCTTCGCGCCGGTATAAATCATGGCGGATACGGTGGAGGCGATTAAGACCAAAACGGGAATAATCAATGCGTAAACCCTGCCCCTGCTGCCGTCTGAAACGGCGGTTTCATCATGGGTTTCGTTCAAAGCGGCCTGTTCGAAACGTGCCATCGAGCCGATATCGAAGGAGAACCAGGAGACGACAAATACCATAATCAGGGCAAACAGCGCGTAATAGTTCATCAGACTCATGGCGACAAATGTCCCCATCGGCGTATATTCGGTAATTTTGTAGGGTAACGAGCAATCCGGCAAGTGTCGCGATAATCGACGCGCCCCAACTTGAAACGGGCATCAGTACGCACATGGGTGCGGCGGTAGAGTCGAGGATGTAGGCGAGTTTGGCTCGGGAAACTTTGAATTTGTCGGTAACGGGGCGGGCAATCGCGCCGACGGCGAGGCTGTGGAAGTAGTCGTCGATGAAGGTAACGAACACAAGGCAGGCGGTCAGCATTTTTGCACCGCGCCGGCCTTTGATGTGCTGTTTCGCCCAGTCGGCAAAAGCCTGATTGCTGCCGGAGAAGGTCAGCAGTGAAGTAAAGATACCCTAAGAGAAGCAGGAAAATCAGGATTTTAGGCTTGCCCAGTGACCAATCGCCGTCTGCCCATGTCAGTCCGACCACCATATCTTTCAAGTGAGTCAGACCGTTTACGGGGTTGCCACCGACCAGGAAGGCGACCCCGACCAAAAATGCTATGCTTAACGACAGCAGTACGCGTCGGGTAATGACTGCAAGTGCGAGTGCCAAAAAGGGTGGCACAACCGAGAAAAATGAATTTGAATAGTCAATCAGCTGCATGGTTTGTGAGGTGTAAGCGTCCGGATGGGGCGGTTTCTGTCCGCAACGGTTCGGATTTTGTTGGCAAAATGGGCGAAAGTATTTTCTGTTCCGGAAAATACTTATTTGAAATCAATTAACTGGTTTCTTGAAAATGCCCGTTAATCAGTGTTGACGGGCATTTTATCATCTAAAAAAATATTTTGGTCAAATTATGTGGGTTATTGCAGGGTTAATGCGATGAACAGGGTGTTGCCCTGACGCATAACCAGAAGGGGGATGTTTTTTTCCCCGCTTTGTCCAGTGCATTGCGGAAACCGGTTTCGTCATTGACCGGGATTTGTCCGACGGCGAGGATTTCGTCACCACGCCGCAAGCCTGCACGTTGTGCCGCATCCGAAACCCGAACGACGATAAGCCGTCCGCCGTTGCCGTCTGTATCGGTTTGCAAGGTAACGCCGGCAGATTCGATTGAGAATGTACCGGATTGGTGTCCGGCATAAGGAGTTTTTATCCGGTAGGGATGACGAGCTGAGTTGTTCGGAAGCATTGCCCAGTTTGATTTTTGACTGTGATTTCTTCGCCTTTGCGCCATACGCCGAGGCTGGCTTCCTTACCGGGCATGATGGCGCCTACCATGACGGGAAGGTCACCGGAAGAACGTATTTCTTCTCCGTTGAGGCTGCGTATGATGTCGCCTGCCCTGCAAGCCTGCACGTTCTGCGGGGCTGCCGGGAAGGATTTTTGGCAATTAATGCGCCGCTGGCTTTATCCAGACCGAACGACTGTGCCAAACCGTAGGATACTTCCTGAATGATGACGCCCAGTTGCCCGCGTTGGACTTTGCCGGTGTTTTTTTCAGTTGTTCGGCAACATTCATGGCAACGTCGATGGGGATGGCAAAGGAGATGCCCATGAATCCGCCGCTGCGGCTGTATATTTGCGAATTGATGCCGACGACCTGTCCTTTCAGGTTGAACAGCGGGCCGCCGGAATTACCCGGATTGATGGCGACATCGGTTTTGGATGAAGGGTGTATAGCTTTTCATTGGGCAGGCTGCGGCCTTTGGCGGAGACGATGCCGGAGGTAACGCTGTTGTCGAAGCCGAAGGGTGCGCCGATGGCGGCTACCCATTCGCCGGGTTTCAAATCTTTGGGGTTGCCGATTTTGACGACAGGGAGGTCTTCCGTTGCGTCTATTTTTAAAAGCGCCACATCGGATTGGACATCCGAGCCGATGAGTTTGGCGGTATATTCGCGTTTGTCGTTGAGTAGGACTTTAATGCTGCCCATGCCGGTAACGACGTGCGTATTGGTCAGAATATAGCCGTCTTTGCTGATGATGAAGCCGGAGCCGAAGTTTAATCCGCCGTCATCTGCTTCTTCTTGGGGGATTTCGGGCATATTCGGGACGAGGCGTTTGAAAAATTCGTAGAAGGGATCGTTGTCGGCAATCGGGTCGGAATCGTTTTCGGCGCTGCGTCCGCCGTTTTCGGTACTTGGGGCGGGTGCCGCCTGAATGTTGACGACTGCCGGACCTTCGCTTTGCACCAGTTGGGCAAAGTCGGGCAGCAGCATACTGACGCTGCCGTCGTCTTTGGTGTGTTCGATGCGTTCTACGAAGGATGCTTCTTTTTTTGTCCGCACCGAAAAAGCTGCCGGCTTTGTCGCAGCCTGCCAATGCGGCGGCGCACAGGGTTGCCAAAGCGAAGTATTTGTATTTTTTGAACACGTTTCGTCCTTTGTTTCGTACCGATATTGACTTCAATGCCGTCTGAAACGCACGTTGTCGGTTTCAGACGGCATGGAGTGAAATTTTACAACGTTTGTCTGAATTTTCAAGCATTTCATTATTAAAAGGGAGACCCGTCAGGATTTGGCGGGATATTCACACAGGTCGTTGATGATGCAGGTTTGGCATTGCGGTTTGAGTGCCTTGCAGGTGTAGCGTCCGTGCAGGATGAGCCAGTGGTGGGCGTCCATCAGAAACTCTTTGGGAATGAAGCGCATCAGTTTGTCTTCGACTTCGCGAACGTCTTTTCCGGGTGCGATTTTGGTTCGGTTGGACACGCGGAAAATATGCGTATCGACCGCCATGACGGGATGGCCGAACGCCGTGTTCAATACGACGTTTGCCGTTTTGCGCCCCACACCCGGCAATGATTCCAAAGCCTCGCGGTCTTCCGGCACTTCGCCGTTGTATTTTTCCAGCAGGATGCGGCAGGTCTGCATGATGTGCTTGGACTTGGTTTTATACAACCCGATGGTTTTCGTGTATTCCATCACGCCGTCCAAACCCAAATCCAGCATCGCCTGCGGCGTATCGGCAACCGGAAACAGCTTTTGCCGTCGCTTTGTTTACGCCGACATCGGTTGCCTGTGCCGACAGTAAAACGGCGATTAAAAAGCTCGAAAAGGGGAGTTGAAGTTGAGTTCGGTGGTCGGATGGGGGTTGGCGGAGCGGAAGCGTTCGAAAATTTCTTGGCGGATGTGTCTGTTCATTTTTTTATACGGTAGGTTTGTGCGTTCGGCATTATAACGTATGGTTCAGGCGGAGTAGTATTGTATCCCCCACAGGATAAAGGCGTAACGCGCCATTTTGCCGGTTATCAGTATCAGCCCGCCCGTCCAAGGGTTCAGACGCAGCCAGCCGGCGGCAAGCGGCAGTGCATCGCCGACGACGGGCAGCCAGGCAAACGCAAGCAGCCATACGCCGTAACGCTTCATTATCCTGATTGCTTTTTCAGACGGCATTTTTCGGGAAGGCAGCAAACGCCCCATCCAATAGGAAACCATACTGCCCAGTCCGTTGGCAAGGCCGGCGCACAGCAACGCGCCGTATGCGTGTTCGGAAAAGCGGTGGACGAACAGGACGAAGGCGGCTTCAGATGTACCAGGCAGGAGGGTGGCAGAGGTAAAGGCAGAAAAGGCAAGCGCGGCGTAGGCGTAAAAAACGGTCATAAAACGGTTTGTATTAAATGAAAACGAAAGTTGGGGCATGCGGCGGCATGCCTGCCACGATAACGGCGGGTGCCGTCCGATACGGATATGCCGACGGCTTGCAAATTTGTGAAATGTCAGTATGATTCACGCCGCCGTGAAGGAATGTCAACCCCCGTTGTCCGAACCATGCGGTATATCATGATAAAATGAAAGGCAAATTATGTCTGCGCAATCACAAAACAATCATACTTCCCCATTGGTCGTCTTGACCACGTTGTTTTTTTCATGATGGGTTTCATTACCTGCATGAACGACATCCTTATCCCTCATTTGAAGGAGATTTTTGACCTGACTTATGTTCAGGCGATGCTGATTCAATTCTGTTTCTTTACCGCCTATGCGGTGATGTCCATCCCTATGGGTATGCTGGTGGGCAAAATCGGTTATAAAAACGGCGTTATCGGCGGCTTTCTGCTGACGGCGGCAGGATGCCTGTTGTTTTATCCTGCGGCAGGCAGCCATTCGTATGCGGTATTTTTGGGCGCGCTGTTCATTTTGGCTTCGGGCGTTACGCTGTTGCAGGTTGCCGGTAATCCTTATGTTACCCTGCTGGCGAAACCGGGTAAGGAATCGGCAACGCTGACGCTGGTTCAGGCATTTAATTCCCTGGGTACGACCATTGCGCCGCAAATCGGTGCGTTCCTGATTTTGGCGGATGCAACTAAGGCGGCAGACAGGGCGGAACAGATTTCCTCCGTGCAGATTCCTTATTTGGGACTGGCGGGTTTGCTCATTATCCTTGCCGTATTTGTGAAAATGATCCGGCTGCCCGATGCGCGCAAGATTGCCGCCGAGGAGGGCGCGCAAAACCATGACGGTAAAACCAGCGTGTGGCAGTACAAACATTTGGCTTTCGGGGCGGCAGGCATTTTCTGCTATGTCGGAGCGGAGGTGTCTATCGGTTCGCTGATGGTTAATGTGTTGGGTTATCTGAAAGGGCTGAACCATGCTTCCGCCGCCCATTATCTGTCGTTTTATTGGGGCGGCGCGATGGTCGGGCGGTTCCTCGGTTCGGCTGTAATGGCGAAATTCGCCCCCAACCGTTATTTGGCGTTCAATGCCTTGTCAGCGGTTGCGTTGCTGATTGCGGCCATGGCGACCGGTCAGGGGAATGCTGATGTTTCCATGTGGGCGCTGCTTGCCGTCGGTTTCTTCAATTCTATTATGTTTCCGACGATTTTTTTCTTTGGCGACCAAAGGATTGGGCAGGTTTACCAATGCTGCTTCCGGCGTATTGTGTACCGCGATTGTCGGCGGCGCGATTGTCCCTGTCGTGCAGGGGCTGGGTTGCAGATAATTATAGTTTGATGTTTTCGTTTATTGTTTCCGTTGTCTGTTACCTTTATATCGCATTTTTTTGCGGTGTACGGATATAAGGCGAGAGCATAATCCTTTTCTTGAGGATGCCGTCTGAAGAAAAATCTTTCAGACGGCATTTTTTTGCGTATAGACGTTTCTGCGGTACATTTGTTTATTATTCGGCAATTACGGCAGATGATGCAGTGTACTGATGTTATTTAAAAAGGCATATTATTTTAAAACTTACTTAATAAAAAAAATTATATTTCAAAAAAATCGAATTATTTTTTTGATGAAGTAGCCGTTCTATTTCCGTTGTACTTTTTCAAAACGCTAAAAAGCCTTCTTGGGAATACCGGGTCGTTACGGTATCTTGTGTTAGAATCTGTTAAATTTTATATCAATTCAGGCAAAGAACAATGTTTGCTTTTCAAATCATTACTCAATATGCCGCGAGGTGAGGCGCTCGCTGTCGTCGTCGCATTGATTGCCGCGATGGGTTACACGATTATTTCCTTGGAATGGCTGCCCCATATGTCCATTATCGCCTCCATCATCGTTTTGGTGTTGTACGGGCTGGCGCGCGGATTAAAATACGACGATATGCAAAAAGGGATGATTGGGGCACTGAATCAGGGTATGGGGGCGATTTACCTGTTTTTCTTCATTGGGCTGATGGTCAGCTCGCTGATGATGAGCGGCGCGATTCCCACACTGATGTATTACGGTTTCGGGCTGATTTCTCCGACCTATTTTTATTTTTCTGCCTTTGCACTGTGTTCCGTTATCGGCGTGTCCATCGGCAGCAGCCTGACTACTTGTGCTACGGTCGGCGTTGCCTTTATGGGGATGGCGGCGGCGTTTCATGCCGATATGGCGATGACGGCGGGCGCGATTGTTTCGGGCGCATTTTTTGGCGACAAAATGTCCCCGCTGTCGGATACGACGGGCATCTCTGCCTCTATTGTCGGTATCGACCTGTTTGAACACATTAAAAAAACATGATGTACACCACTATTCCGGCATGGCTGATCAGTGCGGCACTGATGCTTTGGCTTTTGCCGAATGTCGCGGCACATGATATGAACAGCGTCGAATCTTTCCGCAGCCAGCTTGAAGCGACGGGGCTGGTTCATACCTATTCGCTGATTCCGTTCGTGCTTTTGGTCGTACTGGCAATGATGCGTACCAATGCCGTGATTGCCATGCTGTTTACCGTCATTGTTGCCGTTGCGGTAACTTATCTGCACAGTACGCCCGATCTGCGTCAGCTCGGTTCATGGTTTTACGGCGGCTACAAACTTGAAGGCGAAGCGTTTAAAGATGTTGCCAAACTGATTTCGCGCGGCGGCTTGGAGAGTATGTTCTTTACGCAGACCATCGTTATCCTCGGTATGAGTTTGGGCGGACTGTTGTTTGCGCTCGGTGTGATTCCCTCCCTGTTGGAGGCCATCCGTACCTTCTTAACGAATGCCGGGCGCGCCACATTCAGCGTCGCCATGACTTCGGTCGGGGTCAATTTCCTGATTGGAGAGCAATATTTGAGTATTTTGTTGTCGGGTGAAACGTTCAAACCTGTTTACGATAAGCTCGGCCTGCATTCGCGCAACCTGTCGCGGACTCTGGAAGATGCGGGGACGGTTATCAACCCGCTCGTGCCGTGGAGCGTGTGCGGCGTATTTATCAGCCATGCGCTGGGTGTGCCGGTCTGGGAATATCTGCCTTATGCCTTTTTCTGTTATTTGAGCTTGGTGCTGACCCTGTTATTCGGTTGGACGGGTCTGACCTTGAGCAGGAAGTAGCCGGTTGGGAAAAATGCCGTCTGAAACCGTATCGGGTTCAGACGGCATTTGTTTTATGGGCAAACTTTATTTTACGCGTGTTGCCATCAGCGTGTGCAGACGGCGGTTGTCGGCGCGTGCGACGGTAAATTGCAGGCCGCCGATGATGACTTTTTCGCCGCGTACGGGCAGATGCCCCAACTCTTGAATGACCAGGCCTCCGATGGTGTCGGCTTCTTCGCTGCTGTATTCTGTGCCGAAGAAGGTGTTGATGTCTTCGATTTCGGTAGCCGCGTGGATGCGCCAGCGTTCGGAAGAAACGGCGTGGATATTATCGGCGCTGTCGTCTTCGTCAAATTCGTCTTCGATTTCGCCGACGATTTGCTCGATGATGTCTTCAAAGGTTACCAAACCGGATGTGCCGCCGTATTCGTCGATGACAATAGCCATGTGGTTGCGCTGTTCGCGAAACTCTTTTAAAAGGGCGGTCAAAGATTTGCCTTCGGGCACGAAAACAGCAGGGCGCAAGACGGATTTCAGGTGGAACTGCTCGGGGTTGAACATATATTTGAGCAGGTCTTTGGCGTGCAAAATACCCAAAACTTCGTCTTTGTCTTCGCCGATAACGGGGAAACGCGAATGGGCGGTTTCGATGACGTAGGCTGTGATGCGCTCGATGCTGTCGTTCTCTTTCAATACGTTCATGCGGCTGCGCGTAATCATGGCATCGCGCACTTCCAGCTCTGCAAAGTCCAGTACTTTTTCCAGCCGGGTCAGTGTGTCGGCGTCAAAAACTTCCTGCTCGTGCGCTTGGCGCAGCAGGGTCAATACGTCTTCGGCGGAGTCGGGCTCGCCGGCAAGTCGGGAGATTAGGCGTTCGAAAAACTTGGGTTTCGACTGCGTACCGTCCATTTTAATATTCGTCCTCTTGGTAGGGGTTGGGGAAGCCTGCCGCCAGCATCAGGCGGATTTCTTCGGCTTCCATTATTTCGGCTTCATCGTCTTCGATGTGGTCGTAGCCCATCAGGTGTAAAGTACCGTGTATGGTCAGGTGGGCAAAATGCTGCTCGGGTGTTTTGCCTTGTTCGGCGGCTTCTTTCAAAACCACTTGCGGACAAATCACCAAATCGCCATACAGGCCGTCTGAAAACTGGTCGGGTAGGATTTCGCCTTCGTTGAGCGCGAAACTCAATACATTGGTGGCGTAATCTTTGCCGCGATAGTCGCGGTTGTAGTCGCGGGCTTCTTCTTTGTCCAAAAGAATCAGGCTGATGTCTGCGCGGCGGTATTCGTTTTTCAAGGCAGACCACGCCCAGCGGTAGAAATCGCGTTCGCTCGGAAGGTTGGCGGCGGAAGAAGCGTTTTCAAAGTTTAGATGAAAACGTTGCCGCTGTAAGGATAAAAAAGGATATTGTTTGGCGCGTTTCATGTTGTCCCGAAAATTTGGTTTTTAGGCGTAAATATAACATATTCACCCTTGTGCCGTCTGAAAAAACGCCCAAAATATGATAGACTTCATGCCGTTTTCCATCTTTCAGGCAACCATTATGAACCCGAAAAAACTCGTTATCGCCAGTCGCGAAAGCCTGCTTGCCATGTGGCAGGCAAAGCATATCCAAGGCCGTCTGAAAGCCCTGTATCCCGATTGCGAAGTCGAGATTTTGGGCATGACCACGCGCGGCGACCAGATTTTGGACAGAACTTTGTCAAAAGTCGGCGGTAAAGGCTTGTTTGTCAAAGAGTTAGAACAGGCTTTGTATGACGGACGAGCCGACTTAGCCGTGCATTCGATTAAAGACGTACCGATGGATTTGCTTGAAGGTTTCGCGCTTGCGGCCATCGGAGAACGCGCCAATCCGTTTGACGCGTTTGTGTCCAACCAATACGCGCGTTTGGAAGAAATGCCCAAAGGCGCCGTCATCGGCACATCCAGCCTGCGCCGCGAAGCCCAGTTGCGTGCGCGCTATCCGCATTTGGTTATTAAACCTTTGCGCGGCAATGTGCAAACCCGTTTGTCCAAACTCGATAACGGCGAATACGACGCAATTATCTTGGCTGCCGCCGGTTTGCAGCGTCTGGAATTGGATGAACGCATCCGCATGATTTTGTCGGAATCCGACAGCCTGCCTGCTGCCGGACAAGGCGCATTGGGTATTGAAGTTGCCGCGCATCGCGAAGATTTGTACGAAGTCTTAAAGCCGTTGAACCACGATACCACACACGCCTGCGTTACGGCCGAACGAGCTTTGGCGCGTGCTTTGGGCGGAAGCTGCCAAGTGCCGCTGGCCGCATATTGTACGGAAGAAAACGGCTTGCTGACCTTGCGCGGCTTGGTCGGCCATCCCGACGGTTCGGTTATTTTGCAGGCGGACGCGCAAGCACCTGCCGAATACGCCGACGCGCTCGGACGCGCAGTCGCTAAGAAATTGGCGGACGACGGTGCGCGGGAATTGATTGAGGCGGTATTGCAGGGACAGGTCTGAACCTGCTTTGCAATCTGACGGGATGAAACAACTATGCCGTCTGAACCTGTAAGGTTCAGACGGCATTTTCATATGGCTGTGCTTTTTACAGTACTTTTTACGATGCTTTCGCACAGATAATCGATGTTGTCGTCGGTAATGCCGGCGACGTTGATACGACCGGAACGGACGGCATAAATGGCAAACTCGTTTTTTTCAAACGGTCAACTTGTTCGGGAGTCAAGCCGCTGAAAGAGAACATACCGTTTTGTTCGATAATAAAATCGAAGTCTTGGGTTGCGCCTTTGGCTTTGAGCAACTCGACAAATTTTTGGCGCATGGCTTTGATGCGGCCGCGCATTTCATCGAGTTCGGCAATCCATTGTGCTTTCAAATCATCATTTTTCAACACCAGCGCAATGGTGTTCGCACCGTGTGAGGCTGGGTTGGAATACAAGGTACGGATGATGGTTTTGACTTGGCTATGGGCGCGGGCTGCTGTTGCTTCATCTTCGGCCACCAAAGTGAACGCGCCGACGCGCTCGTTGTACATACCGAAGTTTTTGGAATAAGAGCTGGCAATCAGCAATTCTGTATTGTGTTTCAAGAACACGCGCAAGCCGTAGGCATCTTCTTCCAAACCGTTGCCAAAAGCCTTGGTAGGCAAAGTCAAACAGCGGCAGCCAGCCTTTCTCGGCAGAAAGTTTTGCCAGAGTTTCCCATTGTTCGGGCGTAGGGTCGATGCCGGTAGGGTTGTGGCAGCAGCCGTGCAGCAGGACGATGTCGCCTTTTTGCGCTTGGCTCAAGTCTTCAATCATGCCGTCCCAATCCAAACCGTGTTTGGCGGCATCATAGTAGCGATAAGGTTTGTCTTGGATACCGACCGCTTTGGCGATGGCGTTGTGGTTTGGCCAAGTCGGATTGGAAATCCAGATGGTTTGCGCGTTTAACTGACGTTTGGCAAACTCGGCCGCAATACGCAATGCGCCTGTACCGCCAAGGCTTTGCGCTGTTTTTGCGCGACGGCTGGCGATGATTTCGTGGTCTTTGCCGAACAGCAGGATTTGGGTTTGCTCGTTGTAGTTTCGGCAACGCCGTCGATGGTCAGATAGTTTTTAGTTGTTTCGCTTTCCAACAGGCGTTTTTTTCAGCCTCTTTGACGGCTTTGACAATAGGTGTCGCGCCGGATGCGTCTTTGTACACGCCGATGCCGAGGTTGACTTTTTTCAGGGCGGGTTTCGGCTTTGAACGCTTCGCCCAAACCGAGAATCGGATCAGCTGGGGCGGCTTCGATGTGCTTGAAGAACATGTGTGGCTCCTTAATGGGGACGGAAGATAAATTGAGATTTTGCCGATTTTACGCTGTTTTTATATGTGCTGGAAACAGCCGTGCCTATACCTGCCCGATATGGGCGAAGGTTTCCCAGTTTGATCGTATATGTTCGGCAACCAGGGGTAAATCTTGTTCGGCGGCTTCGTAATATTCCGCATCCCATTCTTCAAAATCAGGAAAAGAGTTTGCGCAGGGAAGGGATGTCCCGCCCTTCGTCGGCAAGCGATTCGATGGCGCTGCCGTGTTTTTCGTAGAGGCTTTTGGCTTTGTCGATGATTTTGGGCGTAATTTTGATTCTCCAGCGGCGGAGGCTGTCGGCAAGCGGGTTGCGGAAAATATATTCGCCGTAACCGGATGCGATGAGTTGCACGAAGCCGCCTTCCTCAACCTGGCTGTCGAGGTAGCAGTATGCGGTCAGTGTGTGTTGTTCGTCGGAAAGGGAGGAGAGGGTTTCATCGCCGTTTTGTGCGGTGTATTCGAGATAGGCGGAAACGAGGGTGTAGAGCAGGGCGGATGGCTCCTGTTGTTTGATGTTTTCAGGGAGGGTAAGCTCAATCATGGTATGCCGTCTGAAAAAAATGGGGATTATAACGGATTGCACCTTCGGGCCGGAAATATCCTTTATCTTGCCGATGGCGTAAAATAGGCGTACACCAACCACGTGAAGGAAAAATCGAATGGACAATCTTCATATACGCGAAATTACCGTATCCCCCGAAAAACCTGCCCTTATGCTGTTCCGGTCCGGACAACGAGAAATGGAACGGGCATCCAAGGGTGTTCCTGCCGTTGAGGGAGGGTGAGTCCGGTAGTGTTTCCTGTCCGTATTGCGGAACTCGGTACCGACTTGACGGAAAGATGCCGCATCATCATTACGCCTGAATGCCAACGGCGATGAAAAATGCCGTCTGAAGCCTTTTCCGGTTTCAGACGGCATTTTTATTTTGCTGTGGTTACATGAAGAAAATTATGGCCACCACGACTGCGATTACGCCGTAAATCGACATCGGTATGACGGTTTTCTTGATGATGGCGCCTTCCGCATTGTTGACGTTCAATACGCTGCACACGGCGATGATGTTGTTGATGCAAACCATGTTGCCCATTGCGCCGCCGACGGATTGCAGGGCGAGAATCAGAGTAACGGAGAGTCCGGTATCCAGTGCGATTTGCTGTTGAATCGGACCGAAGGTCAGGTTGGATACGGTATTGGAGCCGGAGAAGAATGCACCGATTGCACCGAGGTATGGTGAGAAGTAAACCCAGTGTTCGCCTGCCATTGCGGCAAACTCTTTACCAATGATTTTTCACCATGGAGTTGTCGCCGCCGACCATCATCAGTTGAACCATAATCAGCGCACCCATCAGGGCAAGCAGCGGTTTTTTTGGTTTGATGGAAAGTGGCGGCATAAAATGCCCAGGCATCTTTGAATTTGGTCTTATACAGCAGGATGCAAATCCAGACGGTAAACACGAATGGAATCCATGCGGGAACGTAGAGGGTTTGGTAGGAGGCGTTTACGCCTTGACCGAAGATGTTGCCGAAGGTGATGGTCAGAGAGTCGCTGACGGTGATTTTGGACAAATCAAACGGCAGTTGGAAGCTGAACCACTCTTCTTTGCTGGTCAGCAGGCCTTTGATGCCGAGTTGTTTGATACGGGTAACGACCAGCATGCCGATAAGCATACCTAAAGGCATAAGTGCTTTGATGACTTGTGAAAAAGGCACTTTTTCGGCATCAGGGTCTTTGGCATGGTCTTTGCTCAAGCCCCAGCCTTTATTGGCTGCAAATACGGAAAACATCAGACCGATTGCGCCGGCAACCAAAGAAGGAAATTCTTCGTTGACCATTGCCAATGCGACATAGGGAAGGGTACAGGAGAAAACGGCAATCGCAACAAAGCCGATATTTTTACGGATTTCCGCCCAAGGTACGATGAAGCTCAGGCCGATAACGGGAATGACGAAGCCTGCGAAGAAATGCATGATACCGGTCTGCATACCGATTTTCATAATATCCGCATGGGCGAGTTCCAAAGGCGCGAAGCCGAACCAGGTCGGCGTACCGACCGCGCCGAAGGATACGGGTACGGAGTTCATCACCAGTGTGAAAATGGCGACTTTAAGGGGGTTGAAGCCCAAACTCATCAGAATCGGCGCGGCAATCGCAGCAGGCGTACCGAAGCCGGATGCCCCTTCGATCATAAAGGCAAAAGCCCAGCCGATAATCATCAGTTGGGCTACAGGATTGGGACTGATGGTCGCCAGCCATTTGCGGATGGTATCGATACAGCCCGTGGTTTCCATCATACGGTTGAACATAATTGCGCCGAAAATAACGGTAATCGGCGTGAGTGTCGACACCAGGCCTGAGGCGGCGGTTGCGTTGAGCAACATGGCGTTGTCGTTGAAATAAAACAGCTTGATGGCATAAATCAGTGCGGCGGTAATCGGCAGTGCGATGTAGGAGGGCATGCTGTTTTTCTTAACCATCAGCCAAATCAGCAGGACGATGGGGAAGATGCTGAGAAATAGTGCCATAAATCAATCCTTGGGACGACGTTGCACCATGAGGTGCATTGGGGTTTAAAAAGGCAGTTGGATTCCGTACTGGTAATATCTAAATTGGTAATACCAATTTTACTGTAATGCCGCATACTGTACGTAATCTTATGTAAACGGTCAAGCATTTTATCGTGAGTGGTTAAGGAGGTTTGAGGAGCGTCGAGCAGATTGTGTTTCGATGCAAAAATGCCGTCTGAAACTGTGTTCAGACGGCATTTTTCAGCATTTTTCCAGCGGTACAAATACCGCGCCGTGTTTATCCGCGCGCAGAATCGAAGCATAGTTGTCATGCCAGTCGCCCAAAACGATGCGGGTAAAGCCGTTTTCATGATGAATATGCTCGCGGTGGGTATGCCCGTGTATCAGCCTTTCCGCATTAAAGGCGCGTACCTGTTGCGCGGTAAAGGAGGCATTGACATCCATAATGTCGGCAGGTTTGACCTGTTTTCCCATTTTGCTGACTCGCCTGATTTTGGCGGCAAGGCGGGTACGCCGCCGTAAGGGTAGCATCAGGAACAGTTTTTGCAGCCAATTCCAATGCACAGCCCTGCGGAAACGCTGGTATGCCTTGTCGTCGGTGCATAATGTGTCCCCGTGGCAAATCAGGGTGTTGCTGCCGAATAAATCTAAGACCGAGTAATCCGGCAGCAGCGTCATGCCCGCACGCCTGCAAAAATCCTGACCGATTAGGAAGTCGCGGTTACCCCTGACAAAGAACACGGCAACGCCTTTGTCGGACAATTTCCTGATTTCCCGCGCAACCAAAGTATTTAATTCGGAAACTTCGTCATCCCCTATCCAGAAATCAAACAAATCCCCAAAATAAAAAAACGGACTGTGCTAATGCCGCAGAAGAAGAATTGAGGAAGCGGACGAACAGACCGGTCAACTCGGGGCTTTCTTCGCTCAAATGCAGGTCGGAAATGAAATAGACGGGTTTCATGGGTTGTTTTCCAATCGGTCGGATCTTCAGGAGGATTATAACGCGGGCAGAAGCCTGTAATATGAATTTAGGCAATATTGCGGTTTAAAGCCGCCGTGTTTTTTGTTACAGACGGCATGGGGCAGGCGGAGTAAGGAGTGGTTGCTTTTCTGTGTGCCGGACACAAAAACAGAGCCGCTGCGATGCGGCTCTGTTTTTTGCAGGGGATTATTTGCGTTTCGCACCGTATCCGCCGAGGAAGTGGACGCTGCCGTTGGTATTTTTTTCAGACCATAGGTGCCGCCGATTTCTTCAGCATTCGGACCAAAGAATTTACCGCTCAGGTTGCCTGACATTTCGCCGTCGGCAGAGGTAACTTTACCCAGGAACAGGTTGCCGTCTTTCCATGTTGCCGTACCTTTGAGGTCGTATTTCGAAGCAGCGGTAGAGACGCGCTGGTTGTCGGAAACGGTATTGATTTGGGAGCCGCTGGTTTCAAAGCGTACACCTTTCAAGCCGAAATCGACAATTGCCTTAACATTGGAAGACAGCTGGCTGTCGGGATTGCCGTCTGAAACCAGATAGGCGGTAGAGATACCCTCATAGGTTGCCGTACCTTTGTCGGGAATGGAGGCAAATTTGGTTTCTTGTCCGAGGCTTTTGAAACCGCGTAAAACTTCCGTACCTTTACGCGGGTCGACGTATGAGGCGAAAGTCTGGTAAGTCCAGCCTGCGGCTGCTGGGTCGTGGATAATGATTTTTCGTACCGTCTTCAAATGCAAGGACATACGCACCGTCAAACTCGGGCATCATCAAACCATCTTTTGGTTTGATGTAGGCAATGGTGTCGATGACAGACTGTACATGTTGTTCAAGTTTTTTGCGGATGCCGGTATATTCTTGGATTTCTTTTTGCTACTTTGGCACGCTCCTCTTTCAACTCATTTAGTTCTTTTTTTGTTTTGTGAATTTTTTTCAGTTGTAGAATTTTTCTATTTGTTTGATTTGTTTATCTAATTCCTTGTCATGTTTTTTCAGTTCGATAATTTTTTTGCGTCTAAAGAGGACTTGCCAAGCTCATACAATTCCTTCTCTCCTTCTATACCTTCGTTTAGGTTTGTTTTGGAAGAACCTTTTTTGTTAGAGGTATAGACGATGATTGATTTGCTGGGTGGGAAAGTAGTATTGCTTGCATCGTTGTTGCTTGCCGCGCCCGCATTGATTTTGATTTCGTCGTTGGGATTAAAATCCAGGGTATCGATCAGACCGTTTTGCTGTTCTTGCTGGTTGTCGGTTTGGAAAAAGCTTGTTTTCCGCGTTGCGTCTCAGCTGTACGTTCGGATTTTTTTGCTGCGCATCGGCGGAGGAAATGAATTGGTTGGCTTTCGGCGTATCGATGTGTACGGCAGGAATCGGGTCGAGGTCTTCCAGTTTGCTCAAGTCGTTCGCGCTGTTGGTTTTCGGCGGTTGGTTGGTGTTGTTGCTGGTATTGTTATTGTTGGCATTGCCGGTATTGGTATTGCTGGTGTTCCCGCCATTGTTGTTGCTGTTGCCGGTGTTGATTGAGTTGTTGCCGTTTTGATTGTCTTGGGAGATGGTCGTGGAATGGGTATTGGGGGTCGCCTGTTGTTTGGAACCGCAGGCAGACAGCATTGCCGCACCGACTGTAACCGCAGCAATCAGTTTGAGTTTTTGAGGAAATCTGAGACATTGTTTACCCCTTGTAAATAAGTATTTGTATTAAGGATGAATCGGATGGAGAAATAAATATAACTATAATAATGAAAAGAAGAAAAATTCAAGTTATATTTATGAGGGTACATTTGCCGGCGGCGGATCCGGCAGATGTATTGCAAGGTTGGAGCACATTGTTTTTTTAATGCGGTCTGGATAACGGATTCTGACGATTGGGTCTGCTGAAATGTTGTGATTTCCGTTAAAAATACGCCTTCTTTTCCGATTCGAAACATTGCCATGCGCCTGACCCACATCAAACTCTCCGGCTTCAAATCTTTTACCGACCCGACCACGATTCATGTGCCGGGGCAGCTTTGTTGCGGTTATCGGGCCGAACGGCTGCGGCAAGTCGAATGTGATTGACGCGGTGCGCTGGGTGTTGGGCGAGGCTTCGGCGAAGCAGCTTCGCGGCGAGAGTATGCAGGACGTGATTTTTAACGGTGCGGCGACGCGCCGTCCTGCGCCGAGGGCTTCGGTGGAGCTGGTGTTTGACAACAGCGACCACAGTTTGCAGGGTGCGTGGGGGCAGTATGCCGAGGTGAGCATCAAGCGGCAGCTGACGCGTCAGGGCGAATCAACTTATTTCATCAACAATCAGACCGTGCGCCGCCGCGACATTACCGATTTGTTTTTGGGTACGGGCGTGGGCGCGCGCGGTTATGCCGTTATCGAGCAGGGGATGATTTCGCGCATCATCGAAGCGCGGCCGGAGGAGTTGCGCGCCTATATCGAGGAGGCGGCGGGCGTGTCCAAATATAAGGAACGCCGCAAGGAGACGGAAGGCCGTCTGAAAGACACGCGCGAGCATTTGCAGCGTTTGGGCGATTTGCAGAACGAGTTGGCGCGTCAGGTGGAAAAGCTGGAAAAACAGGCTGAAACTGCCGAACGCTACAAATCCCTGACCGCGCAGTTGAACCAACAACAGGATTTGCTCGATTACGCCCAATGGCAGCAATCGCTTGCCGCCGCCGATAAGGCAACCGCGCAACATCAGTCTTTGCAGGCGCAGCAGGACGAAACCGCCGCGCAGGTTCAGGCGTTAAACGACGAAGTACACGCCTTGCAGACCGCCGAACAGTCGCAGCAACAGGCGGTACACGAATTGAGCAACAAACGCGGCGTGTTGCGCGAGCAGATTGCCCGTTTGGAAGAACAAATCCGCCATCAGCAAAACCTGCACCAACGCATCGAACGCGACAAGCAGGCGGCGCAGGCGCAGTTGCAACGCATCTATCAAGAGCAGCAGCAAATCCGCGTGAAGCTGGAAGAAAACGAGTTGCAGGCCGAAGAAAAAGCAAACCGAGCTGGCGGAGTGGGCGATGCAGGTTGCCGAACACGAAGAGCGTCTGCCCGAATTGGAAGAAGCCCAAGCCACGCTCAACGCCGCCTTCCAAACCCAGCAGGACGAGGCAAACCGCATCCGCCGCGAGCTGGCGTTGAAGCAGCAGCAGCTTGCCCATGCCGAACAAACCGTTGCCAAAGCACGAAGAGCGCAAAGGTCGTCTGAAACAGGAAAACCAAGCCCTGAACCTGCCCGACGAAGCCGAAACCGCCGCCGCGCAGGAAGCCGCCGCCTTGTTGCAAAGCCAGCAAGAGCATTACGAAGAACAAATCATTGCCGCCGAAGAAGCCTTACACGCCGCCCGCGAGGCGTTTCAGACGGCCTCAAACCGCTTTCCAAAGCCTGAAGCAGCAACACATCACTTTGCAGGCGCAGCAGCAGGCGTTGTCGCAAATCCTGTCGCAACAGCAGGAAGCCGCCGACTTCTGGCAGGCAACCGACCACGCCGCCGCGCCGCAACTGTGGCAACACATCACCGCGCCCGCCGAGTGGCAGCACGCCTTGTCCGTCATCCTTGCCGAACGCCTGCACGCCCGCGCCGTGCCGCACGGCTTTCGTTCCGCCCGCGCCGTTGCCGCAGGGGCAGGCGGCATGGCTTTCAGACGACCTCTCCGGCGGCATCAAAAAATCCCTGCCCGTACAGGCATTGCTGAACCAAATCCAAGCGCAGCCGCCGTTTCAGACGGCATTGCACCACTGGCTCGACGGCGTATTGTGCGCGCCCGATTTGAGCTACGCCCTCGCGCATCAAAGCGATTTGGGCGCACACCAAATCTGGCTCACGCCCGAAGGCCATCAGGTCGATAAAGTCAGCGTCCTGCTCTATGCCAAACCCGCGCAGGAAAGCCTGATTGCCCAAAAAGCGCGTCTCGACGGCATCGCGTCCGAACTGGAAAACCTCGCCCCCGAACTTTCCGCCGCCGAAGCCGCGTTCAAACAGGCGGAGGTCGCCGCGCGCTCGTCTGAAAGTGCAGCATAAAAACCTGATGCAGCAGCAACAGCAGCACACGCGCCAATACAGCCAAGCGCAGCAACGCGCCGCCGAACTTCTGGCGCGCACCAACCAAGGGCAAATCCGCCGCGAACACATCGAGCGCGAACTGGCGCAGTTGGCGGAAGAACAGACCGTGTTGCAACACACATCCGACGGGCTTTCAGACGACATCGTTACTTTGCAGGAAGCCGCCGCCGAACTCGAACACCAACAGCAAACCACCGCACACAGCCGCCAAGAGCAGCAAGGCCGTCTGAAACAGGCGCAGCTTGCCCTGTTGGAAGCCAACCGCCAATACGGGCTGGCCGAAGTCGCCGTCCACAAGCTCAACCAGCAAAAACAAAACTACCAGCAGCAAATCGCCCGACTCGAACAGCAAACCCTAGACTGGCAGGAACGCCAGCAAGAGCTTGCCCTCGCCTATGAAACCGAGTTCCAAAACGACGAGCAGCACATCAAGCTTGAAGAACTGACCGAAGCCGTACAGACTTTGGACGAAGAATACATCGCCGTACAGGAGAAACTGGCGCAGATTCAGGAGCAGGGCAGGAAGCAATACGCTAAAGTGCAAACCCTGCAAACCCAGTTGCCACAGCTTCAGGCAGCCACCCAAACCGCCCTGTTGCAGCAGCAGGAAGCCCTGATCAACGCCAAACGCTACCATCAAAACCTGACCGAACGCGCCGCCGATTTGGACGCGCTCGAAGCGTTGGCAAAAGAATCTCCGAAAGTATTGAACAGCAGCATCGGCAGCCTCACCCAGCAAATCGAAGCCCTCGGCGCCGTCAACCTCGCCGCCCTGCAAGAACTCGAAGAAGCGCGCGAACGCGACGGCTACTACCGCAGCCAGAGCGAAGACGTGCAGGCCGCCATCACCCTTTTGGAAGAAGCCATCGCCCAAATCGACGACAAAACCAAAGCGCGTTTCAAAGAAACCTTCGACGCCGTCAACGGCAAAGTCCAAACCTTCTTCCCGACCCTGTTCGGCGGCGGCGAAGCCACCCTCAAAATGATAGGCGACGACCTCCTGACCGCCGGCGTATCCATCATGGCGCGCCCGCCTGGCAAGAAAAACAGCACCATCCACCTCCTCTCCGGCGGCGAAAAAGCCCTCACCGCCATGAGCCTCGTGTTCGCCCTATTCAGCCTCAACCCCGCCCCCTTCTGCCTTCTGGACGAAGTCGACGCCCCGCTGGACGATGCCAACACCTCGCGTTTCTGCAACCTGGTCAAAGAAATGTCGGCGCAAACCCAGTTCCTCTACATCTCCCACAACCGCCTGACCATGGAAATGGCGGAGCAGCTGGTCGGCGTAACCATGCAGGAAAAAGGCGTATCGCGCGTCGTCGCCGTGGACATCAAACAGGCGTTGGAAATGGCGGAATCCGTCTAAACGGGTTGCAGAACGGTTGAATCTTGCCGTTCTTAATGACGTGTTGCGATACGGGTTTTCAGACGGCATTTCAAACAGAACGGATTAAAATCAAATCCAAATCTATAAAAAAATGCCGTCTGAACAGTGTTCAGACGGCATTTCGATATGTATCGTCACGTCAAATCAGTGGTGATGGCCGCAGCCGCATTCTTTTTTTCATATCGATTACCATACGGCCGGTAATTTTACCTTCTCGCATTTCTTGGAAGATGGCAGGCGCTTCATCCAAAGCACGCAACTCGACTTTAGGCACAACCAAGCCTTCTGCGCCGAATTGGAATGCTTCTTCCAAATCTTTGCGGGTACCGACCAAAGAGCCGACCACTTCGATGCCGTCCAAGACCAGACGAGGAATGGACAGATCCATAGATTCGGGCGGCAGGCCAATGGCGACGACGCGACCGCCTGCGCGGACGCAGTCCACAGCGGAGTTGAATGCGGCGGCGGATACGGCGGTAACAATGGCTACGTGTGCACCGCCGGTTTTTTTCCTGAATTACTTTGGCGGCATCTTCTTTGGCAGCGTTGATGGCTAAATCTGCGCCGCTTTCTGGCAAAAAGCCAGTTTTTCATCGTTGATGTCGATGGCGACGACGTGTGCGCCAAATACTTTTTTCGCGTATTGAACCGCCAAGTTGCCCAAACCGCCTGCGCCGTAAATCGCAATCCATTGGCCCGGACGAACGCCGGAAACTTTAATGGCTTTATAAGTGGTTACACCGGCACAAGTAATGCTCGAAGCTTGCGCAGGATCCAAGCCATCAGGGACTTTGACCGCGTAATCGGCACTCACGATACAGTGGGTCGCCATGCCGCCGTCGGCAGTATAGCCAGCGTTCAATACAGAGCGGCACAGGGTTTCGCGGCCGGTGTTGCAGTATTCGCAAGAGCCGCAGCTTTGGAACAGCCAGGCGATGCTGACACGGTCGCCGACTTTCAGATTTTTCACACCGTCGGCAACTTCTTTAACCAAACCGATGCCCTCGTGTCCCAACACGCGACCCGGTTTTTCGCCGTAATCGCCTGCCGCAACGTGCAAGTCGGTGTGGCACACGCCGCAATACTCGACTTCCACCAACGCCTCGCCGTATTCCAGCGGACGCAGTTCGCGTTCAACAACTTCTACATCACCTGCTACATCTTTATTTACTACCACAGCATGCATTTTCATGATTGCGCTCCTTAGTTACGGTAAAAAAACCTGTAAACGGAATGTTGTCCGATATAAGGATAAGCATACGCTTCCGCATCTTGCGGGTCAAATGGTATGTTATTGAAAAATATGAATTATATGTTATATTATAACAACTGGGGAGATACGGAATCGTGGCGGTTGTCGGATGCGGGGGCGGCAGGTTTCAAGTTTGAAAAACCGGATGGGGAAACCCGTAAAAATGCCGTCTGAAACAGTGTCCGAACGGCATTTTTACGGGTTTCGGGTCTCGGCGGAGGGTCAGTCGAAGCTGGGGCAGGATTGATTTGTACCGGAAGCGGCAATGATACCGCCATCGTTGAGCGTAACGACGCAGGTCTCCCCATTGTTGGCTGTATTGGGGTTTGCCTTAAGGATGAAGTGGTCGGAACTTACTTTACTTAAAGTAATATCGAAGTATGTGTTTTGTTCCAATTTTGTTTGGTCGTAGTTTTCAAACGTCCCTTTTTGGCGGTAGAAACGTTCCATAGTCTGCGCGTTGCGCAGCAGGGTCGTCCTGACTTCCGTCAGTCGGACGCGCCGGACGTAGTATTGATAGGAGGGATAGGCAATGAGTGTGAGGATGCTGAGGATGACGATGACAATCATCAGTTCGGCCAGCGTGAAGCCTTTTTGAACGGTTCTCATGGCAAATGGTTTCCATCTGGTTGTTTGTCGGTGGCATTATACCGCTGTAAGGGAGATGGCGGTATATGTAAACAGATTGAAATTTTCTGGAAAATTATTTGCATAAATCATTAAAAACAAACATTTATTTATATTTTTGGCGCTTTGCTCACTGGGCGCGCCGGGGGGCTTGCGGTAGAATCCGTATCCGGTTTATAAAATTGCAGTACACAGAGAATTGAAAATATGGCAAAAATGATGAAATGGGCGGCGCTTGCTGCGGTTGTTGCGGCAGTTTGGGGCGGATGGTCTTATCTAAAGCCCGAACCGCAGGTTTCTTATATTACGGAAACGGTCAGGCGCGGAGATATCGGGCAGACGGTCTCGGCAATGGGTGAGATTTCGCCGTCGAATCTGGTATCGGTCGGTGCCCAGGCATCGGGGCAGATTAAGAAGCTTTATGTCAAACTCGGGCAGCATGTCCGAAAAGGCGATTTGATTGCGGTAATCAATTCGACCTCGCAGACCAATACGCTCAATATGGAAAAATCCAAATTGGAAACGTATCAGGCAAAGCTGGTGTCGGCACAGATTGCATTGGGCAGCGCGGAGAAGAAATATAAGCGTCAGGCGGCGTTGTGGAAAGATGATGCGACCTCTAAGGAAGATTTGGAAAGTGCACAAGATGCGCTGGCCGCTGCAAGGGCCAATGCCGCCGAGCTGAAGGCTTTAATCAGACAGACCAAAAATTTCTATCAATACCGCCGAGTCAGAATTGGGTTACACGCGCATTACTGCAACGATGGACGGCACGGTGGTGGCGATTCCCGTGGAAGAGGGACAGACTGTGAACGCGGTGCAGTCTACACCGACGATTGTCCAGCTGGCCAATTTGGATATGATGTTGAACAAAATGCAGATTGCCGAGGGTGATATTACCAAGGTAAAGGCTGGTCAGGATATTACGTTTACGATTTTGTCGGAGCCGGATACACCGATTAAGGCGAAGCTCGACAGTGTCGATCCGGGCCTGACCGCCATGTCGTTGAGCGGCTACAACAGCAGTACGGATACGACTTCCAGCGCAGTCTATTATTATGCCCGTGCGCTTGTGCCGAATCCGGACGGCAAGCTTGCTATCGGTATGACGACTCAGAATACGGTTGAAATCAACCGAGTGGCAAATGTGCTGATCATCCCGTCGCTAACAGTCAAAAAACGCGGCGGCAAGGCGTTCGTACGCGTGTTGGGTGCGGACGGTAAAGCAGTGGAGCGTGAAATCCGGACCGGTATGAAAGACAGTATGAATACCGAAGTAAAAAGCGGTTTGAAAGAGGGGGACAAAGTGGTTATCTCCGAAATGACGGCGGCCGAGCAGCAGGAAAGCAGCGAACGCGCCATGCAGGGCCCTCCACGCTGACAGGCAGATATGCCGTCTGAAAACAGGCAGGCCGTTTCAGACGGCATTTATCATACTGATTGACGGAAAATTATGAGTTTGATCGAATGTAGAAACATCAACCGCTATTTCGGCAGCGGCGAGAACCGCGTTCATGTCTTGAAAGATATCAGCCTGTCGATAGAGAAAGGTGATTTTGTCGCCATTATCGGGCAGTCCGGTTCGGGAAAGTCCACGCTGATGAACATCCTCGGTTGTCTGGATACGGCCAGTTCCGGTTCATATCGGATCGGTGGCCTTGAAACGGCCGAAATGAAGCCGGACGAGCTGGCCGCATTGCGCCGCGAACGTTTCGGCTTCATCTTCCAACGCTATAACCTGTTGAGTTCGTTGACGGCACGGGATAATGTCGGATTGCCGGCCGTTTATATGGGCGTGGCGGGCAAAGAGCGTTCCGTACGTGCGGAGAAGCTTTTGCAGGATTTGGGTTTGGAAGGTAAAGAAGGTAACAAACCCGGAGAGCTTTCCGGCGGTCAGCAGCAGCGTGTCTCCATCGCCCGCGCGTTGATGAATGGCGGTGAAATCATCTTTGCCGACGAACCGACCGGTGCATTGGATACCGCCAGCGGTAAAAATGTGATGGAAATCATCCACAAGCTGCACGAAGGCGGGCATACCGTCATTATGGTCACGCACGATCCCGGTATCGCTGCCAATGCCAACCGCGTTATCGAAATCCGAGACGGGGAAATTATTTCCGATACATCGAAACAAACCGATATTCCCGCAGGCAGTGTAGAAAGTATCAAAGAAAAAGCTTCCTGGTCGTTTTTATTACGGTCAGTTTGTCGAAGCCTTCAGAATGTCGGTGCAGGCGATTATGGCGCACAAAATGCGTTCGCTGCTGACCATGCTCGGCATCATCATCGGTATCGCTTCGGTTGTCTCCGTCGTCGCACTGGGCAACGGTTCGCAGAAAAAAATCCTTGAAGACATCAGTCTCGATGGGGACAAACACCATCAGCATCTTCCCCGGGCGCGGCTTCGGCGACAGGCACAGCGGCAAAATCAGAACCCTGACCGTGGATGATGCCGGCGTTATCGCTAAACAAAGCTATGTCGCTTCCGTTACCCCTCAGACCACATCAGGCGGTACGTTGACTTACCGCAATACCGACCTGACCGCTTCTTTGTACGGCGTGGGGGAACAATATTTCGACGTACTCGGACTGAAGTTGGAAACGGGAAGGTTGTTTGATGAAAACGATGTGAAAGAAGACGCCCAAGTCGTTGTTATCGATCAAAATGTCAAAGACAAACTCTTTGCGGATTCGGACCCGTTGGGCAAAAACCGTCTTGTTCAGGAAACGACCCCTGACCGTCATCGGCGTGATGAAGAAAGACGAAGACTCTTTCGGCAATTCTGAAGCCTTGATGCTTTGGTCGCCCTATACGACCGTGATGCATCAAATTACCGGAGAGAGTCATACCAATTCCATTACCGTGAAAAATCAAAGACAATGCCAATACCCAGGTTGCCGAGAAAGGATTGACCGAGCTTCTCAAAGTGCGGCACGGCACGGAAGATTTTTTCATGAACAACAGCGACAGCATCATGAAGATGGTCGAAAGCACGACCGGAACCATGAAGCTGCTGATTTCTTCCATCGCATTGATTTCGCTGGTGGTAGGGGGTATCGGTGTGATGAATATCATGTTGGTGTCCGTTACCGAGCGTACCAAAGAAATCGGTGTGCGCATGGCAATCGGCGCGCGGCGCGGTAATATCTTGCAGCAGTTTTTGATTGAGGCGGTGCTCATCTGCATCATAGGGGGTTTTGCAGGTATCGGACTGTCTGCAGCCATCAGCCTTGTGTTCAACCATTTTGTGACAGACTTTCCGATGGATATTTCCATCATGTCCGTTGTCGGCGCGGTTGCCTGCTCGACCGCCATCGGTGTGGTGTTCGGCTTTATGCCTGCCAATAAAGCAGCCAAACTCAATCCGATCGATGCATTGGCACAAGATTGAGGATTATTGAACAGAATGCCGTCTGAACCGGTTTGGGTTTGTCTTCCGGTTTCAGACGGCATTTCTTAAAAAAGCTTGGAACACGGTTCCAAGCCTTTTGCGTTACAGGGTTATTTCTGGTTTTTGCGGATGATTTCCTCCAGCTGGGGCATGGGGCTGTAACCGCTTTGAGTGTGTCCGTTGGGGAAAACGACGGTCGGCGTGCTGTTGAATCCGAACTGTTCGCCCAAGGAAGTAGTTTCCGCAACCGGATTTTTCACAGTCGCCGCTACCGCTCGGGAACTGACCCTTACGCATCCAGTTTGTCCATGCCTTGACAGGGTTGGGTTGGCACCAAAGGATTTGTGCTTTGCGTTCCGCATCCGGGTGGAGGCTGGCAATCGGCATCATGAAGTTGTAAAATCGTGATGTCGGTCATTTTTCGAATTCGTGTTCCAGACGCTTGCAGAACGGGCAGTCCGGATCCGAGAAGACGGCAACCTGCAGCTTGCCGCTGCCGCGAACCTCTTTAATCGCTTTATCTAAAGGCAGGGAGGCGAAATTGATTTTGTTCAAATCGGCTGCGCGCATATCGGTCAGGCTCTGGCGGGAATTAATGTCGATAAGGTCGCCGACAATCATATAGTTGCCCTGAGCGTCGGTGTAGATGATTTGTTTGCCGCTGATAACGACTTCGTAAAGCCCTTGAATCGGTGTTTCACCAACACTCAAGACTTTCAGGTCTTGGGCTTCATAGGCTTTTTTTCAAGGCGTGCTTTTGAGGTTTTCGGCAACATTGCCCTGTGCCGGTTTTTTGCGCGGTTGCAGGCGTTTGGGCAGCATTGAAACTGGGGTTTGACCGCACGCCAGCAGCGGGAGGACGGTAAAGGGGGTTAAGATTTTGATTAACTTGGTTTTCATATAAGATGACTGCGCGTGTTGGAAAAGCGGCATTGTATCAAACCTCTGTTGCGCCTGCATTGCGCCGAGGCTCAATTTATCGTCTGAAAATAGCTTCCGGCTGTTAAAAATACGCAAAAAAATGATTTGCCTGCCTGCATGATCTACCACCGCATCGCCGTAAACATATGGCTGAGCGGACTTTAGTGCCGCTTTGAGGTCGTCTGAAAGATTTGCTGCGGGCAACTGAAAGATTTTTATCGACACTTTGAGAAAAATGATGAACCAACAAGAATACGCTGAATATCTGTTTAAGCTGCTGGGCGAAGAGCCGCAGGCAGCAGATAAATATAATGGCTGGGAAGATTATTTCTACGGTTTGTTTCAGGGGTTTATGCCCGACGGAGAAGGCGTGGCTGCGGTGTTTGAACCTTTGGAAAAGGGACAGGAATTGCTGGCGCGCATTATGCCTGTGTATCAAAACACTACCGAACACAACCAAGAAATCCTCGACGGCGGCTATATTCCCGGCTATTTCTGCCCGCCTGCGCAAGATGAGGCAGAAGTGAGACAGACGGGCGAGCGTTTGCTGGAAGGTCTGCGCGAATTTGCCCGCTTTGTTGAAGACGAAGAGCTGATTGCAGCCTTGGCAGCGATTAAACAGATACGTTTGGGTGAGCCTGCGGAAGAGTTTGACGATACTCGGGATTTGTTGGGAGAGGTATTTGGCGAATGGCAGACGGGCAATACGGATGACAACAGCCCCGAACAAGTGTTGGACGAAGCCTATTATTCTATAAATTGCGATTATTACCTGTCCGCCTATCTGCAATATCCGCTTTACCGCAACAAGCCTGACAGCGATTTTCTCCGTCCTTATTTCGATTTGTGGAAACAGGGTTACGGCTTTACTTTAGATAAAGACTGTTTGTATTTGTGCAAATAACTTCCGTTTCTTCAGACGGCCTCAAACCATTTGTCCGACCATGCTATGATCTACCACCGTATCGCCGTAAACGTGCCGCTTTCAGACGGCCTTTTGACTTATTCCCATTCCGAGCCGCTGCCGCAGGGCACGCGGGTGCTTGTGCCTTTCCGCAACAAGACCGTGGTCGGGATGGTGTGGGAAACGGATATCGCGCCTGATATGGATACGGCGCGGATTTTGAGCGTTCAGACGGCCTTTTCGGACGAACCGCCGCTGCCTGAAAGCTGGCGTGATTTGCTCTCGTTTACGTCGCGTTATTACCACTATCCGACGGGGCAGGCGGTGTTTGCCGCGCTGCCGCAGGGTTTGAAGGAAACGCGCGCGGTGGAAATGCCGCAGCCGCCCTTGTTTTACGCGCTGAACGAAGCGGGCAGGGCGCAAACGCCGCCGCCGGCGCGGTTCAACAAAAAAGCGGCTCTGTGGGACGCACTGCTGTCGGGCGGGATGACGATGGCGGCGTTGAAGCAGGTAAACGCGCAGGCGGCGAAATTGATTGAGGATTGGGCTGAACAAGGCTGGATTGAAACGACGGAAGCGGCGAAACCTGTATTGAGATCGTACCACGGGCAGGCTTCGCACTCTGAATTTGTATTAAATGCTGACCAACGGCAGGCTTCCGATGCCATTCAGACGGCATTGGGACGCTTCCGGCCGTTTCTGCTGTACGGCATCACCGGCAGCGGCAAGACCGAGGTGTATTTCGATGCGATGGCGAAAGTGTTGGCGCAGGGGCGGCAGGTGTTGTTTCTGTTGCCCGAAATCAATCTCACGCCGCAGCTTTTAAAACGGGTGGAAAACCGTTTTGCCGACGTGCCGACCGCCGTGTTGCACAGCCAGATGGCGGCAGGCAAGCGCACGCAGGATTATCTTCGCGCGATGTTGGGGCAGGCGAAGCTGGTGATTGGCACGCGGCTGGCGGTGTTCACGCCTTTGCCTGATGTCGGGCTGATTGTGGTCGATGAGGAACACGACGGCTCGTTCAAACAGGACAACGAATTGCGCTACCACGCCCGCGATTTGGCGGTGTGGCGGGCGAAGCAGAGCGGCTGCCCCGTTGTGTTGGGCAGCGCCACGCCCAGCTTGGAGAGCTGGCACAAGGCGCAAAGCGGCGCGTACCGCCTACTGCAACTGACCGAGCGCGCCCATGCCGCCGCGCAACTGCCGCAAGTGGACATCCTCAACGTAGGCCGTCTGAAACTCGACAACGGCTTCTCGCCGCAAGCCTTGCAGCTTTTGAAACAGAATTTTGAAGCAGGCGGCATGTCGTTGGTGTACCTCAACCGGCGCGGCTTCGCGCCCGCGCTGTTTTGCGGCGACTGCGGCCATACCTTCGGCTGCCCGAACTGCTCCGCCAAAATGGTGCTGCACCAACGCGCCCGCCAACTGCGCTGCCACCACTGCGATCACCGCGAACCCATTCCGTTCAAATGCCCCGACTGCGGCAACCAAGACCTGACCGCCGTCGGCCACGGCACGCAGCGTGTCGAAGAAACCCTGCGCACCTTCCTGCCGAAAGCAACCGTTGTCCGCGTCGACAGGGATAGCACCGCGCATAAAAACGACTGGGCGGATTTGTACCGCCGCATCGCCGACAACGAAATCGACATTCTGGTCGGTACGCAGATGCTTGCCAAAGGCCATGATTTTGCGCGGCTCAACCTCGTTATCGTGTTGAACGCCGACGGCAGCCTGTACAGCGCGGATTTTCGCGCGCCGGAAAGGCTGTTTGCCGAGCTGATGCAAGTGTCCGGCAGGGCGGGGCGCGCCGACAAACCCGGCAAGGTGTTGATACAGACCCAACTGCCCGAACATCCCGTCTTCGCCGCCGTCAAAGCGCAGAACTACGCCGTGTTTGCCGAAAACGAATTGAACGAGCGGCAAATGTTCGCCATGCCGCCCTTCGGTTTTCAGACCGCCATCCGCGCCGACGCGCCGCGTGTTGCCGATGCGATGGAATTTCTCAACGCCGCCAAAGAAACCCTCGCCCCGCTTTTGCCCGAAAGCGTCTCCCAGTTCGGCGCCGCCCCCATGCTGATGGTGCGCCTCGCCGAACGCGAACGCGCGCAAATCTTCCTCGAATCGACATCCCGACAGGATTTGCACCGCGCCGTGAGTTTGTGGGTGCAGGTGTTGCAGCAAAACCGTGACGGCAAAATCAGATGGTCGGTGGATGTCGATCCGCAGGAGGCTTGATCATTGGCAATCCGATGCCGTCTGAAAACCGTTTCAGACGGCATTTTTTTATTCCGGATCGTCTGTAAACGCGTTCACTCGAAAAGATCGGTACGAACGTCAGCAGGTAAAAGCACGAACACGGCGACGGTCAGAATCGCGGGGACGGTGATGAAGAATATCGGGTTCACGTTCATCAAGAAAGCGCGCGAGACGGCTGCGGAGAAGAGGATGGGGACGGCGATGCGGCAGAGTTTTGGGGTAGTCGAGTTTGGTAAAAGCCGCTGTGCCACAGTCCGGCGGTCAGCCACACCATCATCACGCCGCCCATCATGCCGCCGAGGGTAATCAGGTGCAGGGGCGCGGAGGCGGGCAGGTTTTGCAGTTTCGCCGCGCCTGTCCACAAATAGCCTGCGGCGGCAAAAAGCTGGAGCAGGTAATAAGTGCGGACGTAGTGTTTGCGCAGGAGTTCATGATGGTGCAGTTCGCGCAGCTTGGCGAGCAGGATAAAGCCGACGGCGAGCGCGGTAAAACCGGCTGTTTGCGCAGGCAGCCAAAGTTCGGCGGCGGCGTGCAGCAGCAGGAAAGGTGATGGCGATGTTTTTTTATAAACGATATTTGGAATAAAAAAACAGGGTCTTTCAGACGGCATTCTTTAAGGGCTTCCGCGCCCAAAAGAATACTGACGCGGACGGATACAAACATCACCGCCGCCATGTTCAGATGTACTTGCGCGCGCAGTAAGTTCAAATCGCCAGCCGCGGCATAGGCCGTCTGAAAAGCAGTGAACGCGGTAAGCAGCATTAGCAGGGCAAAGTTGTCCGTGTTTCGGTCGAGCCAAATCAGACAGGCGCAGAACAGCAGCAACACCAGCCAATAGGCAGCAACGAAAAACGAAGCGGTTTGCAGCGCAAACGGCAGCAGGACGGTTGCGGCGAGCAACAGCGCCGCCATCAAAGTAGCGACAGGTTTCAGACGGCCTTGATAGCCCGTCCATTCGAGCATGGCGGCAGTCAGAAAACCGCCGTATGCCGCAGGCAGCATGAGTTCTAAGAAGATTTGGCGGTGCAGGACGATGGCGGCGGGGCTGATGAAAAACACCAACGCGCCGAGTATGGCAAGCACCGCCGCGCCGACGAAAAACGGCCGCATAGGGTGGGTGAAAAATTTATTCATGGCTTGGCTTGATTCTGCATGAAGATGCTTTTGGATACGGATTTATTGGGCGGACAGGGCCATATCTTTCGTCAAAGAGGAAAGCCTGCGGCTTGCTTACCCTCTCCCTAGCCCTCTCCCATGGGGAGAGGGGATTAGGCTGTCGAGTCCGATCATTCTCAGGTTTACCTTCCATCTGATTCCCTCCCCCGTGGGAGAGGGTTAGGGAGAGGGCAACGAACCGCAAGGTTTGTCAGATACTCAAATGCCCGTATCATTCATATTATTGATATTATTGTTTCGAATTGTATTATTTTCAATAATAATAAATAACCCTAAACCAATATAAATAACAGCCATTATCCAACGACTAAACTTCTCTACAATTTCACCAACACCTGAAATATTAGCCAATCTTTGTGCTGTATATACTAAAAACAAAAAAATCAATATTAAAAAAATACAAGAAGAGTAACTAATAAGTCGACAAGATCTAAAGTCACAAAGTAAGGAAACAAAAAGTCCAATATTATCTGCACCACAACTAGCAACTGTAACCAAAGCAACAATACCGACTAATTTTTGACAACCCTTTTTCATCCAATTCTTTTTTTAGCTCTTTTTTTCGCCCTCACAATCGTCGTAAATAGCAACTTTAATACCTAAGTAAATCGGTATTAAACCCTAATAAACCCAACACCCATTTTTTTCCGGAACATAATTCAAAACAAAAAGCTAGAAATAAACTAACTAATATTAAAATTACAGAACCTAAATATTGTCCGATATAAATATCTCGATATTCTTTTCTAGTATTTGCTCTAGCAAAAAAATATTAATAGTATTACCAACAAATCTACTGCTGTAGCAATATATAAAACAGCAGCAGTAATCACAGTCGAAAAACATAAAAGCACCTCATAATGAATCCCCTGCCCCCTTGACACCACGGCTTTTTCAAAAACCGAATCGCGTTCGAACAACAGATTCGTACCTTTTGCCAAAGAGACAAGCCTGCGGCTTGCTCGCCCTCTCCTAGCCCTCTCCCACGGGGAGAGGGGGTTAAGCTGTCGAGTCCGATCATTTTCAGGTTTACCTGCCATCTAATTCCCAATCCTGCGTCCTCTGATTTTCAGCAACCTGATTCCCTCTCCCGTGGGAGAGGGTTAGGGAGAGGGCTGCGAACCGCAAGGTTCGTCAGATATTCAAATCCCCTTATTACTCATAATAATGAATCCCCTGAAACTCCCTTGCCACCACGGCTTCTTCAAAAGCCGAATCGCGTTCGGACAGCGGCGTAGGCAGGGTAATCACGTTTTGCACGTTCATGCCCTTAGCGGAAAGCAGCATAATTTCATGGCTCAGGCGCGCGGCTTCGAAGCGGTCGTGCGTTACCAGCATACACGCCATGCCCTGCCGCTCGATTTTTTCCACCAGCATGGCGACCAAAATATCGCGCAAATCGCGGTCCAAACCGACAAACGGCTCGTCCAGCAAGGCAAGGTCGCAGCCGCACAGCAGCAGGCGCAAAAACGCCACCCGTTTCGCCATGCCGCCGGACAACTCGGTCGGATATTTGTTCAAATCGCCCACAGTCAGCCCGACTTTCGCCGCCAGCGTGATGATTTCGCCTTTATCGGGTTTGTCCATAAAAATCGCGATATTCTGCATCGCGGTCAGGTTTTCAGGCAGGCGGTTTTCTTGAAACAGAAAACCCGTTTTGCGGAAAGTATTGCGTATCGTGCCCGATTTCGGCGTTTCCAAGCCCGCAATCAGCCGCAAAACCGTCGTCTTGCCGCAGCCGCTCGGCCCGAACAAGGCTTTCACTTCGCCATGTTGCAGGTTCAAACTGAAATCGCGCACGATGGGGTCGCGGAGAATTTCAAAACGCACGTTTTCAAGACAGAGCATCATCTCCTCCACGGCATAAACAAAATTTCCAAAGGCTTGGTAATCAGGTATTCAAACAGCGATACAAACACGATAACCAGCACCACATAAGCCATCACCGTCGAAGTTTCCAGCATCGCCCTCGCGTCCGCAATCCGCGCGCCCACGCCTTCGCTCGCTCCCAAGAGTTCCGCCATAATTACCACCTTCACTCCCATCGCCACTGCAACACCAATACTGGAAATCACATAGCCCGTCAGATGCGGGATATACAGATAGCGGATTTTTTTCAGACGGCCTAATTTATAAGCGTCAAACAACTCCTCATGCTGCTTGTTCACGCTCGCTATCCCGACCGCTGCACTTGCAAACGTCAGCGGCGCAACCAACACTATGATGGTAAACAGCACGCTCGGATTACCGAAACCGAACCAAAACAACGCCATCACCACCCAAATAATCGGCGGCATCGCCAACAAAATCGTAATCACAGGCTTAAGCAACGCCATCGCCGTCTTAAAACTGCCCGCCACCAGCCCCGCCGCCAATCCCGCTGCCAGCGCGATCGAAATACCCACCACCGACCGCCACAGCGAAATCCCGATTTCGTTTTTCCTGAAAAATGTTTCAATAAATCAAACGACTTTTTGAAACACCTCCACCGGCGCAGGCAGCATAAACTCACCGAACACGGCGCTGCCCCACGCCCACAACGCCACCACAACCATCGCCACACTCAGACCGGCAAAGCCGCTCCAAAGGTAGTCGATGATGTAAAACACCGCAGGCTGCGGTTTGCGTATTTTGTCGGTTTTAATCATGGTTTTGGTTGATGGGGATGGTTTGGAAAGGATAGGCTATCTGAAAAAAAGTAGGTCGGGCATTTTATGCTAGACATTGCTTTTGGGTCGCGTGTTGGGTTTTGTCGGGTATAAATGTCCAACCTACTTTTTCAGATAGCCTTAGCTTGGAATTTTTAGTATTTTTCGTTGGGTTATGGTTGTGATTAAGCCAACCTATTCTTACTATTTTTTAATACTTAAAAAGCTATTGGATTTAAGCATTCTTTCTTCAGAAACTAAAGTTCCTACTACATTTTTCAATTTCATCCCATGTCATATTTTTCCCTAAAAGAAAAAGTTGGGTCTGACTCACTCCATACGCAATTCATTGTTCTATCAAATAGTTCAACTGTTGTTCTCCTTGGATAACGAGCTAAACTTGAATCAAAAAAATCATTAACTACGGTGTAGTGATGAGAATGTATAAATTCAGACCAACTATCTACCAATTCATCTTCAGAACGAATATCGATAAATTCAAAATCTTCAAGATTCCTATCATCAATTTTCCCCCAAGATTCCTTTAGTAGGGAAATAGCCTCTACATCAGTTACTGGCGCACTATATCCAAAAACAGTAACAAGATAAGCTCTGTGAAATGCATTTCTTATAATGTTCCAATTATTTTGCGTAAATGGATCTGCGGCGTAATTCTTATGACGTATAGGATATAATAGCCTACTAGGATGGAACACCTCTTTGCATTCAGGACAGATATTATCAATCTTTCCTCCATACTTATGATTAAGGCAATATCCAACTAATACATTTCCATGCAAAAAAGCCAAATCTGGCAAATCTTTTGTTATACGAATAGCTCTTTTGATATGCCTGTAACAACAGAGGATCCCAATTAAATGTTGCAACTAAATCCTTTTTTTCGTAAAGACAGTAAAAATAAGATCATAAATATTAGGTTCATCAGGAATTTCTAAACAAGAGAAATATTCTCTTATTTTTTTCATCTAACTGCTTACGAACTGACTCACAATCAGGACGTTCAAATAATTCAGTATAAATATCTTCTAAATTGTTGCTATTGGTATGAAGACCAACTTTATCTATAACAGAAGACATTCCTAACTTTTCTATAAAACCGTCCATTACCGATGATTTCCTACCATTTTTATCACCATTGGGTATAGCAGCCATTGTAGCCCCTGCACCAAGTAAAACTACATGAGGACAATTTTTTTCATTAAAAACTCAAATTCATGACATTTATCTTCATTCATAGCATTACCACCCTATCAAATAGTTATAAAATTTCATTATTAAACAACCCCGCCACATACCCTCACACTTCGATCCCGTTTCCCCAGCAAGCGTAGGTTGGGTCATGACCCAACATTTCAGGCAATCCGACTGCTCTTTGTGTACTGTTCGAACTATTATCTGATAGGCCGTCTGAAAAGAGTAGGTCGGATACTTGTATCCGACAGCCCCATTTAGCCGAAATGTCGGACTCAAGAATCCGACCTACGCCGCTGACAATGCCTTAATAGGCCGTCTGAAAAATGATAAATCAGGTATTCACAACCACCCTACCCTTTTCAGACGGCCTCTTTCCCTTTAAGCAAAGAAGAATCCGTTATCCGGCAGTTTGCCGCCCAGAAGTTTCGGGTTGAACTGCATCAGGATTTCGTAAAACTTCAAAAATCTCGTTCTTCACTTCACTGCCTTTGGTTACCGTCAGCCGCGCGCCGTCCAAGCCCATGACTAGGGCGGGTTCGGGGGGCGGGGAGGTAGTTTTTGCCGATTTTCGCCGCGCTTTGTCGGTTGGCCAATATCCAGTTGAGCGCGTTTTTCAAATCCTGATGGAAGAGGTCGAACTGCGCCTTGTGTGCGTGGAAATATTCTTCGTTGGCGATGATGCCTGCCATCGGAATCAGCGGTTTGGTGTCAAACGCCTGTCCCCATGCTTTCACCAAGTCAAATCCACGCACGACGTTTACGCCCATGGTTTTACCTTTTGAGCAGGCTGGCGGTTGCCATCGGTTCGGGCAGGATGACGGCGTGGTAATCTTTACTTAGAAACAGTCCGACTGCTTCGGGTGGTGTGGCAGCGTAGGTAATGCTAACTTTATGTGCGTCGATTTTCAGTTTTTTCAACAAGGCTTGCAGCACGATGTCGGGCATATCGTTTTTAAACGGTACGAGGATTTTTTTGCCGACCAAATCCTGCGGCGAGGTAATCGCGCTGCCTTTGCACATCAGCTGCGTGATGCCGTTGGTCAAAATATTGACCATACCAACTTTCTGCCCTTGGTTACGCAGGTTCACGCCGACATTGCTCGGACTCATCATCACTTTAAATTGCCCGCTCGCCACGCCCGCGCGCAGTTGGTCGGGCGAACGCCAGATTTTCAGCGACACGTCCGCCTGCTTTGCCAGCTTGCCCTGCAACGCCGCTACGGCAATGGTTACGCTGGGCATTGCCGGTGCGCCGTACACGGTAAATTGTTCTTTACCAGCAGCCAACAATGAAGGCGAAACGCCAGCGGCTGCCAGCGCGGCGGTCATTTTTAAGAAATCGCGTCTTTTCATATCCATTTTTTATCTCCTAATTCTTAATAAGCCAGTGTAGGCATTTTTTCAGACGGCATGGTTTTAAAATGCCGCATGCAAACTCAACCAATATGTCCTGCCCGGTGCATACACTACGCTGGGGGATAGGGCGAGGACGTGGTCGCCGCTGATGTGTTCGGCGTATTTTTTGTTGAACACGTTGTTCACACCCAAGCGCAAGCCGTATTTGTCTTTGATGTTTACGCCGGCGTACACGTCGGCAACGGTAAAGCCTTTGGTGGCTTCGCGTTTATCTATGCCCAGACCGCTTGCCATATCAAAATCGCCGCGCGTTTGTTTGGCGACAAAGCGTGTTGCCGCGCCGATATTGTAGCTGCCGTGGGCAAAGTAGTTTTTTGTAGTCGGCTTGGACGGCGGCTTCAAACGGACGGATTTGATAGAGCGGCTTGCCGTCGGTTTCGTTGTGTCCGTAGTTGTAGGAGGCTTTGATACCTGCCGCCCAATGCGGATTGAAGTTGTAACGCGCGTAGGCCTGCACGGTAAACAATCGTGCGTCCACATTGCGTGTGATGATTCCTCCTCCTTTGGAAGCCGTGCCGCTTTGTCCGCGTGCGCGGTCAAAAAAATAATCAGGTCTTTGACTTTGTCTGCCACAAGCGTTCCGCCCACGTTCCAGCCTGCGCCTGCCAACGAGTTCATATAGCCGTTGTAGTAGTCGTTGCGGCTGTCGGCGGTGAGCTTGATGCGGTTGTGTTTTTCGGTTTTCAGCAGGGGATTGCCTGCGATGGCGGCGGCTGGATTTTTGGTTCATCAACGTGCCGTTCATGCGGTTTTGCATGATGGCGGCAAGCGAGTTGAAGCGTTCGGTGTTGTCGCCGATGCGTTCCAAATGCGCGAGGGAAACGCTGTATTTTTTTGCGTTTCAGACGGCGTGAAATCGTATTTGAGTTCGCCCGACAAAGCATGACGGCGCACTTTGCCGTCGAAGTCGTAGCCGTAATGGGTTTTTCCAGATTTGTTGCGATGAGGCGAAGGCGAGATTACGGTTCATCGGATGGGCGGGTTGCGCCGTATTTTTTTGCGAACGTCCGCTTCGTTGAGTTCATAGCTCAAACCCAAGCCCAGTTTTTGTTGGTCGTCAAACTTGTAAGACAAGGTATCGGCAATGCGCCAGCGGTCGAGGTGTACATCGGCGAAACGGTAGCCGTTGAGGAAGTCGCGCATGGCGTCGTGGGTGTTGCGCTCGCCGTTTTGGCTGTCATTGCGGTAGCTGACGGCGGCCGTGTTGTGGAACTTGCCGAAGTCCGCATCGTGTTTGAGTGAGAAGTCGTACACTTTGCGGTCAAGCTCTACGAACATTTGCTGCGGCGTATTGTTTTGGCGCAGGGAGTAATTGTCGGCGCGGCGTTTGAGTTTGATGACGGCTGCTTCCGTGCTGATCGTATTGCTCAAATCGGCATTGCCCCAACGCGCGTTGAGTTTGGAGATGTGGCGTTCGGTATCCAATGCATCGTTGACGAACTGCGGTTGGCGGTCGTTGTTGATGTTGTCGTGCAGATAAGTGAGGCGGTATTCCTGATTTTCAGACGGCACGAAACCGAGCACCAAAGCCTGATTGAAGCGGCTGTATTTCCAATCGGTATCGCGTCCACCGCCGTCTTTGTAGCCGGTGGCCTTAGTGTGATTGAGGTTGGCTACGCCGTAAACATTCGCCCCACGCGCTTGCGCGGTAACGGAGTTGTAAAAGCTTTTTCCGTAAAAGCCGCTGTTTGCCTTCAACGGGCGGAAGGCTTGGTCTATGTTTTCGGTAACAAAGTAATAATCGCTGCGGTCGGTGCGGTCGAATTGGTTTTCGGGGAAATAGCCTTGCGCTGCGGTCGGTGCAATCGGTTTGGGAGGAGAGAAGGTTTTGACGGATTGTATTTCTTCAGTATTTGCCAGTTGTTCTGCCCAAGATGGAGCAACGGAAAAAAACGGTCATCAAAGCCCATGTGAGAGTATTTAGTTTCATTTTTTTAGCTCATGATAATAATTATTATTTATTATCCTATTAAAATTTAAGTAAATAAGAAAATGATATGAAAAAAATTTCCAGGGAGCCGATACAACAGTTGGAACTTGGGCTTGGGAATATTACGGTAGATGAACTTGGAACCTCTGTCATGCTATGGTCTTTTGTCGCAATTGAAAAAAACGCGAACCGAATGGTTCGCGTTTTTTTCAGACGGCATCAATTATTTTTTTGTCGTTTTTCACTTCTTCAAAGTCGGCATCTACGACATCATCATCTTTCTTTGCAGAAGCATTGGCTTGTGCGCTTTCACCTGCTTGAGCTTCAGCTTGCGCTTGAGCGTAAACCATTTCACCCAGTTTTTGGCTGGCTGCACCCAAAGCTTCGGCTTTGGCATCGATAGCTGCTTTGTCGTCGCCTTTTAACTGCTTCTTCAGCTTCTTTGAGCGCAGCTTCGATTTTTTCTTTCTCGGCAGCGTCGAGTTTGTCGCCGTAATCAGCCAGAGATTTTTTCACAGAGTGGATCAGGGCTTCGGCTTGGTTGCGTGAAGCGACCAATTCAGTCAGTTTTTTATCTTCCTCGGCATTGGCTTCGGCATCTTTCACCATGCGTTCGATTTCTTCTTCGCTCAAGCCTGAAGAACCTTGGATGGTAATATTGGCAGCTTTGCCTGTACCTTTGTCTTTGGCGGAAACGTGCAGGATACCGTTGGCGTCAATGTCGAAGGTAACTTCGATTTGCGGCATGCCGCGCGGTGCGGGTGCGATATCGCCCAAGTTGAACTGCCCCAAAGATTTGTTAGCGGAGGCACGTTCACGTTCGCCTTGCAGTACATGGATGGTTACTGCGCTTTGGTTGTCTTCGGCAGTTGAGAACACTTGCGACGCTTTGGTCGGGATGGTGGTGTTCTTCTGAATCAGCTTGGTCATCACGCCGCCCATGGTTTCAATACCCAAAGACAGAGGTGTTACGTCCAGCAGCAATACGTCGCTGCGGCCGCCGCTCAATACTTCGCCTTGAATCGCTGCGCCTACGGCAACGGCTTCGTCAGGGTTGACGTCTTTGCGCGGCTCTTTGCCGAAGAAGTCTTTAACGGCTTCTTGTACTTTCGGCATACGGGACTGACCGCCGACCAAGATCACGTCGTCGATGTCGCTGGTGCTCAAGCCGGCATCTTTCAATGCAATTTTGCAAGGTTCGATAGAGCGGGCAATCAGGTCTTCAACCAGGCTTTCGAATTTGGCACGGGTGATTTTTCATTGCCAAGTGTTTCGGGCCGGTTGCATCCATGGTAATGTACGGCAGGTTAATTTCGGTTTGCTGACCGCTGGACAATTCGATTTTTGGCTTTTTCGGCAGCCTCTTTCAGGCGTTGCAATGCCATCACGTCTTGTTTCAAATCAATGCCTTGTTCTTTTTGAACTCGGCGATGATGTAGTCGATAAGGCGTTGGTCGAAGTCTTCGCCACCCAAGAAGGTATCGCCGTTGGTCGCCAATACTTTCGAATTGTTTGTCGCCGTCGAGGTTGGCGATTTCGATGATGGAAATATCGAAAGTACCGCCGCCCAAGTCATATACGGCTACTTTGCGGTCTTTGTTGTCGCCTTTGTCCATACCGAATGCCAAAGCAGCTGCGGTTGGTTCGTTGATGATGCGTTTTACGTCCAAACCGGCGATACGGCCCGCGTCTTTGGTGGCTTGGCGTTGGCTGTCGTTAAAGTAGGCCGGAACGGTAATCACGGCTTCGGTTACTTTTTCGCCCAAGTAAGCTTCGGCGGCTTCTTTCATTTTACGCAAAACTTCTGCGGAAATTTGAGGAGGAGACAGCTCTTTGCCTTGCGCTTTTTACCCATGCGTCGCCGTTGTTGGCTTTGATGATTTCGAAAGGCATGGATTCGATGTCGCGTTGGACTTCTTTGTCTTCAAATTTGTGGCCAATCAAACGTTTGGCAGCGTAAATAGTGTTTTTTTAGCGTTGGTTACCGCTTGGCGTTTTTGCAGGCGCGCCGACGAGGATTTCACCACCATCCAAATAAGCGATAACGGAAGGAGTGGTGCGTGCACCTTCTGCGTTTTCGATAACTTTGGTTTGACCGTTTTCAGAGATGGCCAAACAAGAGTTGGTTGTACCTAAGTCGATACCGATTACTTTTTGCCATATGGATACTCCTAATTTGATTTTTGCTTATTTTAAGAAATATGTTGGAACGTTGTGTCCCTGATGCGCATTAAATAGGGCGGGAGTGGGACGGTTTCAAGTTCTTATACAGGTGCAAATATATAAATATATGAAAATATTGGATTTATATTTGAATCTAATATTCAGATTATTAATAAACTTATTCATAGATAATACCGGCGAGCATTTCTTGCTCATTTAAGTTTCCGTATTCCTTTTTCCCAGTCATGCGAGGATTCGATGATGTCGCATTCCTTGGATAATGAAATTTGTTCTGAATCCATATTTTTTTGCGTTCAGCATGCTGAGTTGTTCGCATAGTGAGGAGGACAAAGTGATTTCCGGCTGTTTGGCTTCCGAATGGCTTTCTGAAAAAGCAAAAGCAGGATAAGATAAATGCTGTTGTATAGAGGAAATATTTACCGGATTTTTTTCATATTTATGTCCTTTCACCTGTTAAATTGGTGGTTGATTGATGAAAAAAATCTTAATATTTGGTATTTGTATAAGATAAATCATAGTTTTAAATTTAGTTTATCATATTTATTTTTATTTTTTTGTATAACTAAGGTAAAATATATTTTATGTTTACTTTTGCATGATGGAATTTAGGGAAAGGGAAAGATATTTATGGAAACCTTTAAAGACAGATTGATTTTCCTATGGAAAAATGAAGCGAGGCAGGCAAAAATTGCATCTGATATTGAAATGACGATTGCGGGTTTTAGTAGGATATGGAATGAAGGGGGTTTGCCTAAGTCTGAAACATTAAAGAAAAATCAAACAATTGAAGGGTTGCAGTATTGATTGGTTGTTGACCGGAGAGGGAGAGCCATTTCCCGGGGGAAATCAGGTAAAGTCTGTTGCCTATGATACTTTTGGCAATGAGGTCGATACAGACGAATTTGTTTTCGTGCCAAGATATGATATCCGTGCGGCCGCAGGGTATGGGCAATTTGTCGGTCATGAAGAACCTGTATTTACGATGGCTTTCAGACGGCATTGGATTGAAAATTATGTTACCCGTGATACGAAAAACCTATCTGTAATTTCTGTTAAGGGAGACTCTATGGAGGGGGTCTTAAATGATGGAGATACCATCTTGGTCAACCATGGGGAAAATACGCCAAAGGATGGCTTGTACGTGCTGCGGATTAATGAAAACTTGCTGGTCAAACGTCTGCAAATTGTTCCCGGCGGGATAATCAACGTCATTTCTGCCAACGAAGCTTATCCTGCTTTTGAAATTAATTTGAATAATCTGACCGATGATGTGGAAATTATCGGGCGTGTGGAGTGGTTCGGCAGGATGATTTGAGTCGGGACTTGAAATTGCAGGGGATTAAACTTATTTATGAAGCGATCTCTTTTTAAGGAAAAGTCCTTGCTTGCCTTTGCAAGGGGTTTGAGAGAGAATGCAAAAATATTATATTAAGGAATAACACCATGTCGGACGAAAGCCCTATTATCTTTACTGACAGCTGCTGTACAAAAGTTGCGGATTTGATTGCTGAAGAAAATAACCCTGATTTGAAATTACGGGTTTTTGTCAACGGCGGCGGCTGCTCTGGTTTCCAGTATGGATTTACTTTTGATGAAATTAAAAACGATGATGACTTTGAAATTGAGAAAAACGGTTTGGTCTTTTTGGTCGATCCGATGAGTTATCAATATTTGGTCGGTGCGGAGATAGACTATACGGAAAGCTTGCAAGGCTCACAGTTTGTTATCCGTAATCCTAATGCGGAAACCACTTGCGGTTGCGGATCGTCGTTTTCTGTATAACCGGCCGAGTCGATGCCATGCCGTCTGATTGTTCAGACGGCATTTTTTTATTTTTGGGAAAATATATTCCCGGGATAAATTCGCATATAATTCGATTTTTTTAAAGAATAATCTGATTTTTTTGTAAGGAATTGGCGGAACAGTATTGAATATATTGGTTCCATTATGATTGAGATGAGTAAAAATTACCAAAACGATTTGTACGATATATATGTTTCCTATCCGCCCGGAGTCAATCAGGAGAGGATTCAAGCCTGTCTTCGGGAAAATTTGGATGAGGAGCTGGCAGAGAAAATCATTGATTCGCTCGCTTCTAAACCACAGGTGTTGGTCGAGGAAAAATGTACATGGGAAAAGCGGGGTGAGCTGCATGATTATTTCAGCTATTTGGGTTTGGATATTGTTACTCGAAGATATATGGAGTTGGAAACAATCGAGCAGTCGGAAACGGAAGATGAGGTGGCGGAACTGCCGTTTGAGGATTTTGAGACAGATGTAAAAGAAAAGGATAAAACCGTATCGCCAAAATCCGATCCTCTGTCTCAGAATACTAGGTTGCTGTTTTTGGCATTGTTGGTTGCTTTTTTGGGCTATCTCATCGGTAAGGTTTTTTGATTGTTCGATAAGCGACGTGTTTGGGGCTTTTGTATGAAATGGTTGAAACGCCTGACGGTTATTGTCGGGACTCTTTATTACTACCGATTGGCAGGATTGTGTGCCGGACTGATCCGTCGTGGCTGGATATACGGCTTGCTGAAAATAATGCCACAATCTTCCAGATTTAAAAATGAACCGTCGCCCGTCCGACTTCGCCTTGCTTTGGAAAGCTTGAGGGCCGATTTTCATCAAGTTCGGGCAGGTTTTGTCCACACGCCCCGATTTGATTCCGCACGATTACGCCGTCGAACTGGCAAAGCTGCAGGGACAAAGTGCCGCCTTTTGACGCGCAGCTTTCGCGGGAGCAAATCGAAAAAAATCGCTGGGGCAATCCATCGAAACGCTGTACGCGGAATTTGAAACCGAACCCGTCGCCAGCGCGTCCATCGCCCAGGTACACAAAGCCCGCCTGCATTCGGGCGAACAGGTCGCAGTGAAAGTCTTGCGTCCCAACCTGTTGCCCGTTATCGAACAGGATTTGTCGCTGATGCGCTTTGGCGCAGGCTGGGTAGAGCGTTTGTTTTCAGATGGCAAGCGTTTGAAGCCGCGCGAAGTGGTGGCCGAATTCGACAAATACCCTGCATGACGAATTGGACTTGATGCGCGAAGCCGCCAATGCCAGCCAGCTCGGTCGCAATTTCCAAAACAGCGATATGCTGATTGTGCCTAAGGTGTTTTTACGACTACTGCACCAGCGACGTGCTGACCATCGAATGGATGGACGGCACGCCGGTATCCGATATCGCCAAACTCAAAGCAGACGGCATCGATTTGCACAAACTCGCCGATTACGGCGTAGAAATCTTCTTCACGCAAGTCTTCCGCGACGGTTTTTTCCATGCGGATATGCACCCCGGCAATATTCTGGTCGCCGCTGACAACCGCTATATCGCCCTCGATTTCGGCATCGTCGGCACGCTGACCGATTACGACAAGCGCTATCTTGCCATCAACTTCCTTGCCTTCTTCAACCGCGATTACCACCGCGTCGCTACCGCCCACATCGAATCGGGCTGGGTACCTGCCGACACGCGGGCGGAAGAATTGAAGCCGCGGTTCGCGCCGTGTGCGAACCTGTGTTCAACAAAACCGATTTCGCAGATTTCCTTCGGCTTGGTGCTGATGCGCCTGTTTGAAGTCAGCCGCCGCTTCAACGTCGAAATCCAGCCGCAGCTGGTATTGCTGCAAAAAAACGCTGCTCAACATCGAAGGCTTGGGTCGCCAGCTTGATCCCGATTTAGACTTATGGAAAACCGCCAAACCGTTTTTGGTAAAATGGATGAACGAACAGGTCGGCCCCAAAGCCCTTTGGCGCAACCTCAAAAACGAAGCCCCCGACTGGGCGCAAATCATCCCTTCATTGCCGCGCAAAAATCAGTGCGTTGATTGATGAAAACCGCCAGCAGGAAATGCGTGATGCTTATATTCATTTAGTCAAAGTGCAGCAACGGCAAAGCATGTGGCTGGGGGCAATCGCGTTTGTTTTACTGTTAATCTTGCTTTTTGAAATAGAAATGCCGTCTGAAATAAATTTCAGACGGCATTTTTTTACGGGTGTTCAGATGATAAAAGTCGATTTCGGCAAACTGGATATTTTGATCCATATCGGCCGACGGCGTTTTGGGTGCGCGTGCCACAGGTTTGGCGGGTACGCCGACAACAGTGATGGAAGACGGTACGTCTGAAACCACAACGCTGCCGGCCCCGATTTTGGCATTGTCTCCGATACGGATATTGCCCAATATCGAGGCGTTTGCCCCAATCATGACGCCGTTGCCGATTTTAGGGTGGCGGTCGCCGCCCTCTTTGCCTGAGCCGCCTAAGGTTACGCCGTGTAAAATCGAAATGTTGTTGCCTAAAACGGCGGTCTCGCCGGCAACAAAGCCGGTGGCGTGGTCAAGCATCAGTCCGTGTCCGAAATGTGCGGCGGGATGGATGTCCACCCCGAATACTTCAGACATCCGGTTTTGTAGGAAATAGGCTAGCGTTTTACGTCCGTTTAAGTATAGCCAGTGGTTGATGCGGTGTGCCTGAATGGCGTGGAAACCTTTGAAATATAGCAGCGGAAGCGTGTATTCGTCGCATGCCGGGTCACGCTCGTAAATGGCCTTCAAGTCTGCCTCGACGCATTTACTGATTTGCTCATCGTTGCCCAATGCCTGCTGGTAAATTTCAAACAGGGCGCGCACGTCCATAATCGGGCTGCCGAGTTTGCTGGAAAGGTGGTAGGAAAGGACGGAGTCTAGAGATTCGTGCCGTAAAACAGTTTGATGCAGGAAGCTAGCCAGCATGGGTTCGGCTACGGCTGCCGCTTCGGTTTCCTCCCGTATGGTCTGCCACAAGTTGAAACCGGCTGTGTTTAAATGGTCTTTTTTTCATGAGTGATGACGTTTGAAAATCGATATGGTCGGCGGTATCTTACCGTCTATATTATTTTTTCGGTAGGGGATTTGAAAATGAATTTGAAATTCTCTGCTTTTGCTTGAAGTTTCTTGGCAACGTCCTCATCTTATGTCAGGTATAACCAGATTTTTGATTTTTCAATTTGTTTTTAAGGGATACGATATGAGCGAACAGACGCAGCAGCAAAATAGTGAAGAGGCGGTTGAAAATGTGGAAACAGTTGAAACCGTAGAGGCTGCCGAAACAGCAGAAAACGGTGCAGGGGAGCAGGAGCCGGTCTCTGCCGAGCCGACTTATGAGGATTTGCAGGTTCGTATTGCCGAGCTGGAAGCGCAGTTGAAAGACGAGCAGCTGCGTGCTTTGGCAAACGAGCAAAACCTACGCCGACGCCATCAGCAGGAAATTGCCGATACGCATAAGTTTGCCGGACAGAAGTTTGCAGTAGAAATGTTGCCGGTCAAGGATTATCTGGAAATGGCACTTTTGGATCAAAGCGGTAATTTTGATGCGTTGAAAATGGGCGTGCAGATGACTTTGAACGAGTTGCAGAAAGCATTTGATGCTACGCAAATCAAGGAAATCAATCCTAAAGCGGGCGATAAGCTTGATCCCAATATTCATCAGGCAATGCAGGCGGTGGCCAGCGAGCAGGAACCCAATACCGTGGTTGGTGTGATGAAGAAGGGCTATACCCTGTCCGACCGTGTGTTGCGTCCTGCAATGGTTACGGTGGCACAGAAGGAAGCCTGAAGGCGCCTGGGGAATAATCTGATTTATTTCCTGAAGCGCGTTTTGCGTATGGGCCGCCTTCAATAAAACAGCAATGCCGTCTGAAACCGTAAAGCGGGTTTTCAGACGGCATTTTGTTTCGGTATCAACGGTCAATCCTGATGCTATCTGTCTGTTTTTTTCTTCATCCAGCTTTTTTTGCAGGGTGTCGCAAGGTGTGTCGCAGTCGCACATTTTTTTCATACCTAAAGCGGTAATGCCGCCGCAGCTTCCCTTAATGGTGCGTTTGGAGAAGATATAGCCGACTGCCATGCCAATGATGACCAGCAGGAAGATGCCGAAGGTGAGAAGCAGGGTTTTCATGGTGTTTCCTAATCGGTTTGTATGTTTAGCGGAGCAGTTTTTCAAATTCGGAAGACATGGCGGTGCGGTAGCCGTCCTTATCCCTGACAATCAGGAAAACGGCGAGTTTTTTTGTTCTGCCAGTTTTAAGGCTTCGGTTTCGCCTAAAAACAAATAATCCTGTGGACAAACCGTCCGCCGTCATTGCGCTGTCTGCAACCACGCTGATGGAGGCGAGGTTGTGGCTGATGGGTCGTTTGTTGTTTGGATTGATGATGTGGGAGAGGCGTTTGCCGCTTTTATCAACGTGGAAAATACGGTAATCGCCGGATGTGGCAAGCGAACGGTTGTTCAGCGGGACGATGATTTGCGTATTGCCGCCTTGGACGATATTGGGTTGCTCGATACCGATGCGCCACGGTTCATTGCGCGCGTTTTTTCCCTTTGCCGTGCAACTCGCCGCCGATTTCTACTAGATAATTTTGAATGCCATATTTTTCCAGTTCGCCCGCAACTTTATCAACGCCGAAGCCTTTGGCAATCGAAGATAAATCCAAATAGGCTTTTGGGGTGGGTTTTGCTCAAGGAGGCGGAATCTTTGTCTTGTTGCAAAAATGATTTTGTCTATGCCTGTATAAGATGCTGCTTGTTTGATTTGTTCCGGTGTCGGTTCCCGGGTAACGGATTTGTCGGGACCGAATCCCCAAAGGTTGACCAAAGGACCGACGGTTACGTCCAGTGCGCCGTGCGTCAGGCGGTTCAGGCGGATGGCTTCGGTGGTAACGTGTGCGAAGTCGCTTGAAATGCGGAGGGGTTTGCCGGCTGCGGTTTGGTTGAACCGGCTGATTTCAGAATCAGGCTGATAGGTGGACATCTGCCGGTTGACTTCTTTAAGCGCATCATCAATGCGCTTTTTGTAGTTCGGCAGGGGAGGGGAGTTTATCGTGGCCGTCTGAAAGATATTTGACGGTATAGGTCGTGCCCATGGTCTCGCCTTGCAGGGTAACAGTTTGCGCGGTTTGTTCCGAACAGGCGTTCAGGAAGGTAAAACTCAGGGCAAATATCAAGGCGCGGATAAAGTTTGGCAGGCGTGTTTCAGACGGCATGGTGTTTGATGGTTTTGGCAAATGGCTTGAATTATATCGCAAAACGGCCGGTATGTTTTTATGTTGATGCCGTCTGAAGGGTGTTCAGACGGCATTAGCATAGAAAAAGGAAGAAACCGAAGTTTCTCCCTTTTTGTTTGTTAGCCGCCGAAATCGTCCAAGAGGATGTTTTCGTCTTCCACGCCCAAGTCTTTGAGCATTTTGATCACGGACTGGTTCATGATTGAGGGCCGCACATATAAAAATTCGCAGTCTTCCGGTGCTTCATGGTTTTTCAGGTGGTTTTCGTAAACTACGTTGTGAATGAAGCCTGTGTAACCATCCCAGTTGTCTTCAGGCAATGGGTCGGACAGGGCGACGTGCCATGTGAAGTTCGGGAATTCTGCTGCGAGTTGGTCGAAGTCTTCGACATAGAACATTTCGCGTTTGGAACGTGCACCGTACCAGAAGGTAATTTTGCGTTTGGAGTTCAAACGTTTCAGCTGGTCGAAAATGTGGGAACGCATCGGAGCCATACCCGCACCACCGCCGATAAATACCATTTCGGCATCGGTGTCTTTGGCAAAGAACTCACCGAACGGACCGGAAATCGTTACTTTATCACCGGGTTTCAGCGACCAGATGTAAGAAGACATTTGTCCAGGAGGCGCATCAGGTACGCGCGGAGGAGGCGTAGCGATACGAACGTTCAGCATAATAATGCCTTTTTCTTCAGGGTATGAAGCCATGGAGTAAGCGCGCAAAATCGGCTCGTCCACTTTGGAAACATATTGCCACAGATTGTATTTGTCCCAGTCTTCGTGGTATTCCTTAGGAATGTCGAAGTCTTTGTAGGCGACAGTGTGAGGAGGAGCTTCAATTTGAATGTAGCCGCCGGCGCGGAAAGGAACTTCTTCGCCCTCGGGAATGGCAAGCTTGAGTTCTTTAATGAACGTGGCTTTGTTGTCGTTAGAGATGACGGTGCATTCCCATTTTTTTCACGCCGAACACTTCTTCTGGTACTTCGATGTCCATGTCAGTTTTAACGTTGACCTGACAAGACAGACGGCAGCCTTCGCGCGCTTCGCGTTTGCTGATGTGGGACAATTCGGTTGGCAGAATGTCGCCGCCGCCGCTTTTCACGACAACGCGGCACTGGCCGCATGAGCCGCCTCCACCGCAGGCGGAAGGAACGAAGATGCCTTGGCTGGCAAGCGCACCCAGCAGTTTGCCGCCGGCAGGCATCGTCAGCTCTTTTTCGTTATTGACTTTGATGGTGATGTCGCCTTCGCTCACCAACTTGGATTTGGCAAACAGAATCATCAGTGCCAAAACCAAGACGATGACGGTAAACATCACGATACCTAAAATAATCTCCATGCCGATTCCTTTCTTATAACTGGATGCCGGAGAACGACATAAACGCCATTGCCATCAGGCCGGCGGCGATAAAGGTAATACCCAAGCCTTTGAGGCCTTTAGGGACGTCCGAATATTTCATTTTTTCGGTAATGCCCGCCAAAGCGACAATCGCCAACATCCAGCCCAAACCCGCGCCGAAGCCGTACACGACGGATTCGCCGAAGTTGTATTCGCGTTGCGCCATAAACGAAACGGCACCGAAAATTGCGCAGTTTACGGTAATCAGAGGCAGGTAGATACCCAATGCGTTGTAGAGGGCAGGGACGAATTTGTCCAAGAACATTTCCAAAATCTGCACCAAAGCGGCAATCACGCCGATGAAGGTGATGAATTTCAGGAAGGTCAGGTCCACACCTTCAACCAGCGCGCCGTCTTTTCAACAGCGAGTAAAACCAGTTGGTTGGCTGGGACGGACAGGCCGAGTACGAAAGTTACAGCCACGCCCAAACCGAATGCAGTGGATACTTTTTTAGAGACCGCCAAAAATGTACACATCCCCAAGAAGAAGGAAAGTGCCATGTTTTCCAGAAAGACGGATTTTACAAAGAGGCTTAAGTAATGTTCCATGTGTTATTTCTCCGCCTGTTCAGGTTTCCAAGTGCGCAGACCCCAAATCAAAAAGCCGATGATGAAGAACGCGCTAGGGGCGAGCAGGAACAAGCCGTTGGTTTGATACCAGCCGCCATCTTGTACGGTTTGGAAAATGGTGTAGCCAAAGAGCTTGCCTGAGCCGATCAGTTCGCGGATGGTTGCGATGATGATCAGCATCATGCCGTAACCTGCGCCGTTGCCGATACCGTCAACCAAGCTTTCCAAAGGAGGCTCTTTCATGGCGAATGCTTCGGCACGGCCCATCACGATACAGTTGGTAATAATCAGGCCGACGAATACGGACAGCTGTTTGGACAGCTCATAAGCAAATGCTTGGAGCAGTTGGTCAACCAGCGTTACCAGGAAGCAACAATCGCCATTTGCACAATAATACGGATGCTGTTCGGGATGTAGTTGCGCACCAATGAAATGAAAAAGCTGGAAAAACCGGTTACCAAACTGACGGAAATACCCATCACGATGGCCGTCTGAAGTTTGGTGGTAACCGCCAAAGCCGAACAAATACCCAAAACCTGCAAGGCAATCGGGTTGTTGTCGATAAAGGGTGAAAACATCAAATGTTTCAAGCGTTTCATGTCAGCCATTATTGTGCTCCTGCTGATTTCAATTTGTTCAGGTAGGGGATATAGCCGTTTTCGCCGAACCAGTAGTCGAACGAACCTTGCACACCTTTAGACGTCAGCGATGCGCCGGAGAGGGCATCTACGCCGTGTTCTTTGTCTGAACTTGCGCCTTTGCCGACGTGCAGGGCAAATTTGCCTTGTTCGTCAAACAGTTTTTTGCCGACGAATTTTTTTTGCCACAGAGGGTTGCCGATTTCGCCACCTAAACCCGGAGTTTCACCTTGGTCGTAGTAGGTAATGCCGTTGATGGTGTTACCGTCAGGTTGAATGGCGACAAAACCGTACATGACAGACCACAAGCCGTTGCCGTGCATAGGCAGGATGATTTGGCTGACTTTACCGTCTTCGCCTTTTACCAAGTAAACCTCAGTGTATTTGGCACGGCTTTTGATGCCTGCCAAATCGTCTTCAGGTTTGATTTGGATGCTTTGGGCAGGGTCTTTGCCGGCAACGCGTGCGCTGAAGTCTTTAGGTGCATCGGCGACGTATTCGCCGGTTGCCAAGTCCACGACACGTTGCTCGATACGCTCGGCAAAGGTTTTACTGATGTCGGTGTTTTTATCCATCAAACCGGCTACGCTCAAGATATAGCCTTGTTTGTCTTGGAGTTTTTGTTTCTCTTGGATGGGTTTCAAGCCGACGACCGCACCAGCAACGATGATGGAACAAATTAGGCTGACAACCAATACCACAATCAGCGTGCCGCTGAAGCTGTCTTTATCGAATTTCTTAGCCATTGCTGCGCGCCTTTCTGCGTTTGATGTTCGCTTGTGCGACGAAATAGTCGAAAATCGGGGCAAATAGGTTGGCAAACAGAATCGCCAACATCATGCCTTCGGGGTAAGCAGGGTTGACCACGCGGATCAACACGCACATCACACCGATAAGCGCGCCGTACCACCATTTGCCGACATTGGTAAAGGAAGCGGAAACAGGGTCGGTCGCCATAAACAGCATACCGATGGCGAAGCCGCCGACCACCAAGTGCCAGTACCAAGGCATGGAGAACATGGCGTTGGTGTCCGAACCGATGAAGTTAAACAGCGAAGACATCGCAATCATACCGATCATCACGCCGGCAATAATGCGCCAAGAGGCAATGCGGGTGAACACGATAAACGCGCCGCCGATTAAGAGCGCCAAAGTGGATACTTCGCCGATTGAGCCGGGCACGTTACCGATAAATGCGTCCATCCAAGAAATGTTTTGGCCGGTTACAGCGTTTTTCAGGCCGTCTGCACCGTGTGCAGCCCATTGCGCCAAAGCAGTGGCACCGGAATAGCCGTCAACAGCCGTCCAAACGGTGTCGCCGGTAATATTCGCAGGATAGGCGAAGAACAAGAAGGCACGGCCTGCCAGCGCGGGGTTCATAAAGTTTTTACCCGTACCGCCAAATACCTCTTTCGCAACCACAACGCCGAAGGTAATACCCAAAGCAGCCTGCCACAGCGGCAGCGTAGGCGGAACGATTAATGCGAACAGAATCGAAGTTACGAAGAAACCTTCGTTGATTTCGTGTTTGCGTACGGATGCGAACAAAACTTCCCAGAAGCCGCCCACGACAAATACAGTCGCGTAAATCGGCAGGAAGTAAATCACGCCGAACAGCATTTTGCCCAACACGCCCGCTTCAGACGACATATTGATGCCCAAAGCGTTGGCAAGGGCGTAATGCCAGTCGTTGGCGATGTTTTGTTGCAGCAAATCAGGCGTTAACGCACCGAATGCCTGTACGCCGACGTTGTACATACCGTAGAACATGGCAGGGAACAAAGCCAGCCACACCAAAATCATCATGCGCTTGAGTCCAACGCGTCGCGGACGTGTGCTGCTTTGCGCGTTACCGCGCCGGATGTATAGAAAATCGTCGCCGCAGCTTCGTAGAGGGCATACCATTTTTCATGTTTGCCGCCCGGCAGGAAGTGCGGTTCGATTTTTTCAAGAAAATGTTTCAAGCCCATAATCAGCCTTCCTTCTCAATGGTTTCCAGCACCTTGCGCAACAGCGGGCCGTATTCGTATTTACCCGGGCAGACGAAGCTGCACAAAGCGAGGTCTTCTTCATCCAATTCCAAGCAACCCAGTGCCTGTGCGCTGTCGGTATCGCCGACGATTAAATCGCGCAAAAGCAAGGTAGGCAGGATGTCCAGCGGCATCACGCGCTCGTAAGTGCCGATCGGTACCATGGCGCGGTCGCCGCCGTTGACGGCTGTCGTGAACTTGAAGAGTTTGTTTTTTAGGAAATGACCGAGGGTTGTGCGCGTGATGGAGTATTTGTCCGGTTGTGGCGCAACCCAGCCGAACAGTTCTTTGCTGCGGCCTTCTTCGATAACGGAAATCTGATTGTGGTAGCGTCCCAAATAATCATGCGCGCCTTGTGCAATCGCGCCGTTCAATACTGAACCGGAAATCACGCGGTTGTCCGCGTCAACCAATTCGCCCGCAGTAATTTGCGATACTTTCGCACCCAAAACGGTACGCAAGAGGCGCGGTTTGTTGACTTGAGAACCACCCAAGGCAATTACGCGCTCGGTATTCAGACGGCCTGTGGTAAACAAACGTCCGATGGCAATCACGTCTTGATAATTGATGGTCCAAACGGTTTTATTCGCGCCGACAGGCTCGATGAAATGAATGTGCGTGCCACTCAAACCGGCAGGATGCGGGCCGCCAAATTCATGTGTTTCGATATTGGCAGCATTTTCAGACGGCACATCTGCACCGGCTGCTTTACACACATGGATTTTACGTTCGGTCAGGCGGCTCAATACCAACAGGCCGCGTTTGAAGTCTTCGGCGGCTTCTTTGATGATGACCGTAGGATCGGCAGCCAGCGGATTGGTGTCCATCGCATTGACGAAGATGGCGAACGGCTCGGCATCGACGGCAGGGATTTTGCTGAACGGACGGGTGCGCAGCGCAGTCCACAAACCGGATTGGATCAGGTTGCGGCGCACTTCTTCGCTGCTCAATTTTGCCAGCGCTTCAGGTGCGTAGCGTTCGAACTCGATTTCGTCGTTGCCTTCAACGGCAATCACGACTGACTGAAGTACGCGCTTTTCGCCACGGTGAATCGCGGCGATTTTGCCTGAAGCCGGAGCAGTAAATACTACGCCCGGATTCTTTTTTTGTCTTCAAACAGAACTTGGCCTTTTTGACGGCTTCGCCTTCCTTGATTTTTCATCGAGGGGCGCATACCGGCATATTCTTCGCCAAGCAACGCGACTTCGGTAATGGCCGGGCCGTTGTAAACGGCTTTGCTCCGGTCTGCCCGCGATGGGCAGGTCTAGGCCTTTTTTGATTTTAATCATAGGTTTGCATTACTTGTGATGGTTAAGGTGAGAACGGCGTGTTTTTGATACGGTATCGCAGCGTATCAAAAAGCATTGAATAAATTAATGTAGCAAAGTGTTAGATTTTATCAGGAATTGTGCCGGTTTGTCAGATTTGCCGCTTTTTTCCTTACGGAGCCGTCCTTGTTATCAGTTTGGCAAAATATTGATTTGATTATGTTGGAATTTAAAATGCCGTCTGAATGTTCAGACGGCATGGGATTTACAGTAGTTTGAAAATGAAGAAGATAAAAGTGTGCAGGATAAAGATCGGAACCAAAAAGGCAACAGACCACGCCATATAGCCGAAAAAGGTAGGCATGGGTATTCCGCGTTGTTCTGCGATGGCTTTAACCATGAAATTCGGTGCATTGCCGATGTAGGTCAGTGCCCCCATAAATACCGAACCCATGGATACGGCAAGCAGAGAGTGAAACAGGGGACCGGTCATCAGCGCATGTGCATCGCCGCCTGCCATGTTGAAGAAGACCAGGTAAGTCGGTGCATTGTCTAAAAAGGAGGACAATATGCCGCTCATCCAGAAATACATGGTGTCGACAGGGTTGCCTCCTGCATCGTGAACCAGTGAAACCACTCCACCCAGTGCCCCGGCTTCGCCTGCTTTCAGAATGCTCAGAACGGGGAAAATGGTAATGAAGATACCGAGGAAGAGTTTTCCTACTTCGGCAATCGGATCAAAGTTGAATTCATTGCCGGCACGTACTTGTTTGGGTGTAATAATGATAGATATGGCGGTCAAGATAATTAAAACCAGGTCGCGTGCAAGGTTTTGCAAGGCGTAATGGCTGCCAAGGATTTCTAATCCGTTGTGGTCTGGTTTCCACAATCCTGAAAGTAAGACTGCGCCGACGACTCCTACGAGTAAAGGAAGTTCCATTTTCCGAAAATAGTAATTTTTTCGGGTGATGGTTGCCGTGTTGTCTTGCTTGGTTCAGCAACGTCTTGTTTGAAGAGGTGGTTGTCTATGAAGTAGAAGGTGGTAAGGAGGATAATGGCACTAATTAGAACCGGGGCAAGCATATGCTTGACCGTCCACATGAAATCTACGCCTTTTAGGAAACCGAGGAATAGCGGGGGATCGCCGAGCGGAGTCAGGCCGCCGCCGATATTGGCGACAAGGAAAATAAAGAAGATGACGATGTGCACGCGGCGGGTGCGGGTTTGATTGGCTTTCAGCAAAGGGCGGATCATCAACATGGCCGCGCCAGTCGTTCCCATGATGGAGGCGAGTGCCGTACCGACGGTAAGCAGGGCGGTATTGAGTTTCGGGGTGCCGTGAAGGTTGCCTCCGACAAATATGCCGCCTGAAATGGTATAAAGTGCCAACAGGAGCAGAATGAATGGGATGTATTCTTCAATGAGTGCGTGGACAACGGTACGGATACCGGCTTCTGTTCCAAAGATCAGTGAAAAGGGAATGAGGAACGACAAGGTCCAAAATGCGGTAATCTTGCCGAAATGGTGATGCCAGATGTAGGAAAAAAACAGGGGACCCAGTGCAATAGACAGCAGGATCATGGCAAACGGCAGTCCCCATAAGAGATTGAGTGTGGAGCCGTTCAGGTCGGCAGCCAGGCTGATTGCAGGTAGGGAAAAAAATGTCAGCAGTGTCAGGTGGCGCATGGTGCTTCCTTTTTATTTGGCATCAGGTTTGGTAACCATCTGCCGTGATAAATATTCCGGACCGTCCGAAGACGGGCGAACTGCGCTGTGGTTTGTTATATTGTCTGTTTGATTGTAATGTAAAAGCCGTACAGATACCAAGCATCCGTCAGTGAATGGAAAGGGGAAGTAAAGAGAGGTTGCAGAACAATAGGAGAAAAATATCAATGTAAAACAATATCCTGCCGTATTGAAATAATAGGCTATCGGTAACTTATAATAAATTTATCTTAACAAATGTTTGTGGGTAATCGTTTTTTATAGGCGGGCGGTAGGTATTCCGGTCGGAACATATTTAGAGGAAGGTTTTCAGACGGCATTAAGATTCTGGTCTGCGCCACATCCATATGGCAACAAAGGAACAGAAAACCGATGAAATTGCGCCTACCCACCAACGTTGGGGAAACTGCCAGAACATGAATAGGCATGATGCGGACATCATGCTGATGGCAAAAATCTTAGCCTTGCGGGGGACTGCCCGATTTTTTTCCCAATTATGAACCATAGGGCCGAAATAGCGGTGTCGGTGCAGCCAGCTGTGAAAACGCGGAGATGCCTTTGCCCAACAGGCGGCGGAGAGCAGCACGAACGGTGTGGTCGGCAACAGGGGTAGGAAAATACCGATAATCCCCAAGAGGAGGGAGAGGCCGCCGCAAATAATCAATAGATAACGTATCATTTTTCCAATCCGGTCTTTATCGGAGAAAAACAGGTATTGTAAGAATCCAGCCCGTTCCTATCCGCCGTGTCGGTAGGGAAAATAGGGAGGAAGGCCTTATTCCTACAACAGATGGTTGAGTGGTAGGGATGTGGTATGTTTGATTTCTTTTAAAACGAAACTCGATTGGGCATCCTGTACGCCGTGGTGGGATAAAAGCGTGTCAAGAACGAAATGGGAAAATGCGCCCATGTCGGTAAAAAATGCCTGAAGCAGGTAGTCGGTCTCTCCCGGTCAGCGCGAAACAGCTTAAAACTTCGGGCCATTTTTGAACAGAGGCGGAGAAATCCTCCCGTGCGTCTTTTGCTTTGCTGATGGAAACGCGGATAAATGCCTGAAGGCCCAAATTTACAGATTCGGGAGACAGCAGCGCGGCATACTGTCGGACAATACCGGCATCTTCTAACTGTTTCAGACGGCGTAAGCAGGGAGAGGGTGAGAGTGCGACACGTTCGGATAATTCGACATTGGTCAGCCTACCGTTTTCCTGGAGGACCTGTAAGATTTTAATATCTGTCTTGTCTAAAGTGATTTGTGTCATAAATTTGTGTTCCGCTGATGGAATTCGGGCAGGTTACGATAATCCGTATATATAGGCTTGGGGCATATTAACATATAAAAAGTTGTGTAGTCATCAGAGTTGGTTTTCATTTTTAGGTAGTCGATTTAAAACTCGTGGAGCAGGCCTGCATATGTTCAAGACGGCTTGCCCAAACTGCCTTTTCAAGCCATAATCGCGCCATGTGCAGGAGAGAGCTACATCAGGTTACGCGTAGCCGCCGAAGGCGCAGATGCCCTTAAATCGCTCAGGCAACAGGGACTGCACATTGAAATAAAACATCTGGAGAGTGGTGCAATCGCACCCACCGAAGGGGAGAAGGCCGTCTGAACCACCATTCAGACAACCGCGCAAAGCAGTGAGCAGACTGGTTTGTCATCAAGCGGATACGGCCGAAAATCTCAGGTTCAAGGACAGATAGGGTCTTCCGCACTTATGTGCGGACGGCATCTGAACAATAAATCCGGAGAAGCTGAGAATGACTGCCCTGAAAACCACCCCGTTTCACCAAGCCCATCAAGATGCAGGCGCGAAGCTGGTCGATTTTGCCGGCTGGGAGCTGCCCATCCATTATGGTTCGCAAATCGCCGAACACGAAGTCGTGCGCACCGACGCAGGCATGTTCGACGTATCCCATATGCTCGTTACCGACGTAGCGGGCGCAAATGCCAAAGCCTTTTTCCGCAAATTGATTGCCAACGATGTCGCCAAACTCGCTTTTGTCGGCAAAGCCCTTTATTCCGCTTTGCTCAACGACAACGGCGGCGTGATTGACGACTTGATCGTTTACCGCATCAACGAAGCCGAAACCCAATACCGCATCGTGTCCAACGGTGCGACACGCGAAAAAGACACCGCCCAGTTCCACAAAGTCGGACAAGAATTCGGCGTCGCCTTCAACCCGCGCTACGACCTCGGAATGCTTGCCGTACAAGGCCCTAAAGCCATCGAAAAACTCCTGACCGTCAAACCCGAATGGGCGGATGTCGTCCACAACCTCAAACCGTTCCAAGGCGCGGATTTGGGCAACGACTGGTTTGTCGCCCGCACCGGCTACACCGGCGAGGACGGCGTCGAAGTGATTCTGCCGGGCACTGAAGCCGTCGCATTCTTCAAAGCCCTGCAAGCAGCAGGCGTACAGCCTTGCGGCCTCGGTGCACGCGACACCTTGCGCATGGAAGCCGGTATGAACCTCTACGGCAACGATATGGACGACAATACCAGCCCGCTCGAAGCAGGCATGGGTTGGACCGTTGACTTGAAAGACGAAAGCCGCGATTTCGTCGGTAAAGCCGCCTTGTTGGCATTGAAAGAAAAAGGCGTTGCCGTCAAACAGGTCGGCTTGTTGCTCGAAAAAGGCGGCATCCTACGCGCGCATATGGAAGTGTTGACCGACAAAGGCCAAGGCGAAACCACCAGCGGCGTATTCTCGCCCAGCCTGAAACAATCCATCGCCATCGCCCGCGTACCGAAAGATTTTGACGGCGATACTGCCAAAGTGCTGATGCGCGGCAAGGAAGTGGACGTGCGCGTATTGAAGCTGCCGTTTGTACGCAACGGACAGAAACAGTTTGATTGATGAGGTTTCAGACGGCATTTTCATTTCATATGCCGTCTGAAAGCATGTTTTAATTGTTGTCCGATACGGACGTTTGTAGAAAAGCCTTGAACAAGGTATCTGTGAATATTGATTCATATAGATGCCGTCTGAAAATAACCCCTACCAATGGAGAATCAAACTATGAGCAACAACATCCCAGCAGAACTGAAATACGTTGCCAGCCACGAATGGCTGCGCCTTGAAGAAGACGGTATCATCACCGTCGGCATTACCCCACCACGCGCAAGAGCTGTTGGGCGACATCGTGTTTGTCGAGCTGCCCGAAGTCGGCGCAAAACCCTTGCCGCCGAAGAACAAGCCGGTGTGGTTGAGTCTGTAAAAGCCGCGTCCGACGTGTACGCGCCGATTGCAGGTGAAGTCGTTGCCGTCAACGATGACTTGCCCAGCGCACCGGAAACTGCCAACAGCGACCCTTACGGCGCAGGCTGGTTCTTCAAAATCAAACCTGCCAATCCTGCCGATTACGACGGTCTGCTGACTGCCGAACAATACGCAGGTGAAGTAGATTAAATTCCTATCCTAATAATAGGATGCCTTACTTAAGGAACTGCACTTTCAGACGGCAAGGATGCGTTTGGAAGTGCAGTTTTTGTCTGTGTCTTCAAGGTCAGTTAGGCTATAATAACGGCCTATATTCATCTTTACCGATTTTTTCATGCAACTTACCGCTGTCGGACTCAATCATCAAACCGCACCTTTAAGCATACGGGAAAAGCTGGCGTTTGCCGCGGCCTGCCTGCCCGAAGCCGTCCGCAATCTTGCCCGAAGCAATGCGGCAACGGAGGCGGTAATCCTTTCTACCTGCAACCGCACCGAGCTTTACTGTGTCGGCGATTCGGAAGAAATCATCCGTTGGCTCGCAGATTACCACAGCCTTCCCATAGAAGAAATCAGCCCCTACCTTTATACTTTGGGGATGCAGGAGACTGTGCGCCATGCTTTCCGCGTCGCCTGCGGGCTGGATTCGATGGTGTTGGGCGAGCCGCAGATTTTAGGACAGATTAAGGATGCGGTCAGGGTTGCTCAAGAGCAGGAAAGTATGGGTAAGAAACTCAATGCCCTGTTCCAAAAAACCTTTTCTGTTGCCAAGGAAGTCCGTACCGATACCGCTGTCGGTGAAAATTCAGTTTCGATGGCGGCCGCTTCCGTCAAGTTGGCAGAGCAGATTTTCCCTGATATAGGCGACCTTAATGTTTTATTCATCGGTGCGGGTGAGATGATTGAGTTGGTTGCTACTTATTTTGCCGCTAAAAACCCCAGATTGATGACGGTTGCCAACCGGACGCTGGTGCGTGCCCAGGAGTTATGCGATAAACTCGGTGTCAATGCCGACCCTTGCTTGTTAAGCGATTTGCCCGCCATCTTGCATGATTACGACGTAGTGGTTTCTTCAACGGCAAGCCAGCTCCCCATTGTCGGCAAAGGCATGGTGGAGCGCGCATTGAAACAAAGGCAGAGTATGCCGCTGTTCATGCTTGATTTGGCAGTGCCGCGTGACATTGAAGCGGAAGTCGGCGATTTGAATGATGCCTATCTTTATACTGTGGACGATATGGTCAATATCGTCCAAAGCGGTAAGGAGGCAAGGCAGAAGGCCGCCGCTGCCGCCGAAGCACTGGTGTCTGAGAAGGTTGTCGAATTTGTCAGACAACAACAGGGCAGGCAGAGTGTCCCGTTAATCAGGGCATTGAGGGATGAGGGAGAGAAAGCACGCAAACAGGTATTGGAAAATGCGATGAAACAGCTTGCCAAAGGAGCAACGGCAGAAGAGGTTTTGGAAAGGCTGTCGATTCAACTGACCAATAAATTGTTGCACTCGCCAACTCAAACCTTGAATAAGGCGGGAGAAGGCGATAACGATTTGGTTCATGCGGTGGCACAGATTTACCATTTGGAAAAAAATAACAATATTCTAGAAAAATGCCGTCTGAAAAAGGATTTCAGACGGCATATTGTTTGTGTGCTTTTACTTTTTATAAGTGTAGTGAAATTTAATACATTGACTTAATCATAAAGTATTATTCCAGTATGCAAATCGGTTTTAAGATTTGTAAATTTGATTTGTATCAAAAAAACGGTGATGGTTGATTCATATAATATCAATATTAAAGAGTATCGGTATATCGGGGATAGTCATGTCCTGCTTTTCAATCAAACGTATGTCCGCGTTTTCGGGCACAGATGACGGCGTTTTTTGCCGCCCTTATCCTTTTAATATCGGCATTGCCTGCCCATGCGGAGCGCTTGCCTGAATTTCTGGCGAAAATACAGCCTTCGGAAATCTTTCCGGGGGCGGACCGTTACGGCAAACCGGAAGGTAAGCCCATGGTCGCCCGCGTTTACAAAGGCGACGAGCAGCTCGGTCTGGTTTATATTACAACCGATGTGGTTAATACGCGCGGTTATTCGAGTAAGCCGATTGATACGCTGATGGCGCTGGCTAAAGACGGTACGATAGCCGGGGCGAAATTGGTTGATCACCATGAGCCGATTATGCTTATCGGTATTCCGCAGTCGCGTGTCGATAAATTCATTGATAAATATATCGGTCTGAACTTTATTAAAAATCCTCCGACTCCGGGTGTGGCGCCGGGCGACATTATCAGCGGTGCGACAGTTACGCTGATGGTTATCAACGACAGTATCCAGCGTTCATACAAGGTCATTGCCAACCAATACCGATTGGGTTCGGATAAGGCCCTTCAGACGGCATCTGCTTCCGATGTTCAGGAAGCCGTGTCTGCAGCAGAAACCCGTCCGCGCCGTATGGCAAATCCCGACAAGCAGGACATTTTGTCTTGGGATGAACTTTTGAAACAGAAGGCTGTCGGTCATCTGCATATCACGCTCGATCAAATCAACAAACTTTTTGAGAAAGGCGGCAAGGCCGGCGTGGCCGATCATGCCGAACAGGGCGCTCCTGATGATACCTTCATTGATTTATATACGGCTTTGGTCAGTCAGCCCTCCATCGGTAAAAGCCTGTTGGGCGAGGATGGTTGGGCACATCTGCAAAAACGGCTGAAACCCGGTCAACAGGCGGTTTTGGTTGCAGGAGAGGGTCGTTACTCATGGAAAGGTTCTGGCTATGTGCGCGGGGGTATTTTCGACCGTATCGAGATGATTCAGGGAGAGACCAGCTTCCGTTTTACCGATGCCCAACACGAACGCGTAGTTGCACTGTCTGCCGCCGGTTCGCCGCGTTTTTAAAGAAGTTTCTTGGTTTACCATCCCTGAAGGTGTTGAGTTTGATGGTGCGGAGCCGTGGCGTCTGCAATTAATGGTTCAGCGCGTATTGAGCGTGAACGATAAAGCCTTCGTTACCGCCGATTTGGATTACGAATTGCCTCAGGGTTATTATGTCGATGATCCCAAAGCGCCGCCCGTAGAAATCAGCGCGCCTGTCGAAGCCGTACCTGCCGCGGCATCCGATACTGCTTCAGACGGTATTGCCGAAGATGCGTCAGCTGAAAACGGTGTATCCAACCAATTATGGAAACAGATTTGGAAAGCAAAACAGGGGCAGATTATCGTTGTCGGCATTGCACTGACCATATTGTTACTGGTGTTTTTGTTCCAAGACTGGATTGTGCGTTACGAAAAATGGTATGACCGCTTCCGCCTCGCCTTTTTAACTTTCACGCTCTTCTATATCGGCTGGTATGCGCAGGCACAGCTTTCAGTCGTCAATACGCTGACGCTGTTTTCCGCCATCCTTACCGAATTTCATTGGGAATTCTTCCTGATGGATCCGATAGTGTTCATCCTTTGGCTGTTCACGGCTGCAACCATGCTGCTGTGGAACAGGGGAACGTTTTGCGGTTGGTTGTGTCCGTTCGGCTCATTACAGGAATTGACTAACCGGATTGCAAAAAAACTGGGTGTGAAACAGATTATCGTACCGCATATGCTGCATACCCGCTTGAGCGTTATCAAGTACCTGATTTTTCTTCGGGCTCTTGGCAATCTCCCTGTATGATTTGGGTACGGCGGAAAAATTTGCAGAAGTCGAACCCTTCAAAACGGCGATTATCTTGAAATTTGTACGCGAGTGGTGGTTTGTCGCATTTGCCGTTGCTCTTCTGGTTGCAGGGCTGTTTATCGAACGTTTCTTCTGCCGTTATCTGTGTCCGTTGGGAGCCGGTATCGCGTTGCCGGGCAGATTCCGCGTGTTTGATTGGCTGAGACGTTATAAAATGTGCGGTAATCCCTGCCAAATTTGTACGCATGAATGCCCTGTACAAGCGATTGCCCCGGAGGGAGATATCCATCCGAACGAATGTATCCAGTGTCTGCATTGCCAAGTCATGTACCACCACGATACGCGCTGTCCGCAAGTTGTGGCAGTGAATAAGAAAAAACAAAAACAGGCTGCTGCAAAATCAGGGGAATTGGAGAGTGTATCCAAGCAGCCGCAGGAACAGGTTGTCCATTTTGTCAAATCCGAAACGGCGCAATCTGAAAAATAAGCATCCGTAGGAAGCCCGAAGCAAAGTGTTAGGCGGGCAGGGCTTCCACGGTAGGAGAACAAAATTTTTTTCCCATCGGCAGGTCGTCCGAAAACCGGTTTGCCGTATTTTATCCAAGGAGTGTTGTATGTCAGACGAAAAATTAGAACAAAACGGCTTGAGTCGTCGTTCATTCTTAGGTACGGCCGCTGCTTCCGGTGCAGGTATTGCCGGTGCGGGCCTGTTAGGTTTGGCGGGTTGCTCTAAAGACGGCGAACAGGCTGCCGCTTCTGGCGCCGCCCCTGCCGTCAAGGAGCATGGTGAAGCCAAACCGGGTCAATTGTCTTCCGAAGTCGGTCCGGGCGAGCTTGATCAATATTACGGTTTCCTTTCCGGCGGTCAGTCCGGCGAGATGCGCCTGATTGGTCTGCCTTCCATGCGCGAACTGATGCGTATTCCCGTGTTCAATATGGACAGCGCGACCGGTTGGGGACGTACCAATGAGAGCTTGAAAGTCCTCAACGGCAATATTACCGAAGAAACACGTAAATTCTTACAAGACAGCGGTCTGCGTTGCTACCCCAACGGCGACTTGCACCACCCGCACTTGTCGTTTACCGATCAAACTTACGACGGCCGCTATGCTTACGCCAACGATAAGGCAAACAACCGCGTCTGCCGCGTGCGTCTGGATGTGATGAAAACCGACAAAATTATCGACATCCCTAATGCTTCAGGTATTCACGGTCTGCGTCCGCAACGTTATCCGAAAACCGGTTATGTCTTTGCCAACGGCGAACACATTACTCCTGTTAGCGGCGTAGGCAAACTGGATGATGCAAAAACCTGGAATGCCGTGTACACCGCCATCGACGGCGAAACCATGGAGATCGCATGGCAAGTATTGGTTGACGGTAACCTGGACAACGGCGATGCCGACTACCAAGGCAAATATTCGTTCTCTACCTGCTACAACTCCGAGCGCGCGCTGACCGTACAAGGTGCGTCTTCCAACGAGCAAGACTGGTGTGTCGTTTTCAACCTGAAAGCTATTGAAGAAGGTATTAAAGCAGGCGACTTCAAAGAAGTTAACGGCGTGAAAATGCTGGACGGCCGCGCTGAAGCCAAATCCAAATACACGCGTTATATCCCTGTGCCGAACTCTCCTCACGGCTGTAACGCAAGCCCTGACGGTAAATACATCATGCTCAACGGTAAACTGTCTCCAACCGTTACCGTATTGGATGTCAGCAAACTGGACGATTTGTTTGCAGGCAAAATCAAAAGAGCGCGATGTGGTCGTAGCCGAACCGCAACTGGGTCTCGGCCCATTACACACTGCATTTGACGGTCGCGGCAATGCTTATACGACATTGTTTATCGACAGCCAAATGGTGAAATGGAATATTGACGATGCGATCAAAGCCTACAAAGGCGAGAAAATCGATCCGATCAAACAAAAACTCGACGTTCACTATCAACCGGGTCACAACCATACGACCATGGGCGAAACCAAAGAAGCCGACGGTAAATGGTTGGTATCTTTGAACAAGTTCTCTAAAGACCGCTTCTTGAATGCCGGTCCTTTGAAACCTGAGTGTGACCAATTGATCGACATCTCCGGCGACGAAATGCGTCTGGTACACGATAATCCGACTTTTGCCGAACCGCATGACTTCTGTCTGGTTTCTGCAGCCAAACTCAATCCGAGCAAAACTTGGGACCGCAAAGACCCATGGTTCTGGCAGGATGCTTTGGAACAGGCGAAAAAAGACGGCGTCGAGCTGGAAAAAGCCGCCAAAGTCGTACGCGAAGGCAACAAAGTACGTGTGTACATGACTGCCGTTGCGCCTGCTTACAGCATCCCTCAATTTGAAGTGAACCAAGGCGACGAAGTAACCGTATACGTAACCAACGTCGAGACCATTGAAGACTTGACTCACGGCTTCACTTTGGAAGGCTACGGTATCGCTATGGAGATTGGCCCGCAAGCGACATCTTCCGTAACCTTTAAAAGCTGTCCGTCCGGGCGTACACTGGTACTATTGCCAATGGTTCTGCCATGCATTGCACATGGAAATGTCCGGTCAGATGATTGTTCATCCCAAATAATGAGCATGATAGCTTGATATAGAGAATGCCGTCTGAAGACAACCGGTTTTCAGACGGCATTTATAGCCAAACCGTTTGAGGTATATATCCAGACGGTTTCGCTATAAAAACAGATACTCTTGAATCATGTTTCATTTTGTTTTGCCATACCGAACGAAACAGAGGAACACCATGCACACATCCGCACTTCGTACATGGCTGAGGGCCGTGCTGATACTTGCCGGCGCCAGTATTTTTCAGACGGCATCGGCAGCCGTCGTCCACGTTTCTCCGCAAGACAATCTTGCCGAAATTTTTGCCCGTGCCCATGCGGGCGATACACTTAAACTTGCTTCCGGCGTATATCAAACCAAACTTTATATCGACAAACCGATTACGATTGAAGGGCCTGCCGACCGTTCCGCAACCGTGGAAGGGGACAGGAGTGGTCGTACGATAGCTGTGCATGCACCGGACGTAACGCTCCGTAACCTGACCGTTACACGTTCCGGTATGAGTCTGCCCGCAATGGATGCCGGTATTTATCTCGAAGAAACCGCCCCGCGCGTCCTGATTGAACACAACAATATTTTTGATAATTCGGTCGGTGTATATCTGCATGGTTCTGCCGATGCGATGGTACGCGAGAATAAAATCGTCGGCGACGCGACTTTGCGCGTGAATGAGCGTGGCAACGGCGTTACCGTTTGGAACGCACCCGGTGCGCAAGTTGTCGGTAACGACATTTCCAAAGGACGGGACGGCATTTTTTCCAATACCAGTACATACAATACCTATAAAAACAACCGCTTCAGCGATTTGCGTTTCGCCGTCCACTATATGTACACCAACGATAGTGAAATCAGCGGCAATATTTCCGTGGGCAACAATATGGGATATGTGCTGATGTTTTCAGAGCGGCTCAAAGTATTCGACAATATTGCCGTCGGCAGCCGCGACCAGGGCATCATGCTCAACTATGTCAACTATTCCGATATTCACGACAACATTATCAACAAGGCAGGCAAGTGCGTATTTGCCTACAATGCCAACTACGATAAACTTTTCGCCAATCATTTTGAAAACTGTCAAATCGGCATACACTTTACCGCCGCGATCGAAGGTACGGCCCTGCATGACAATTCCTTTGTCAATAACGAAAGTCAGGTCAAATATGTCAGCACGCGTTTTCTCGACTGGAGCGAGGGCGGACACGGCAACTACTGGAGCGACAACAGCGCATTTGATCTTGACGGCGACGGCTTTGGCGATAGCGCGTACCGCCCCAACGGCATTATCGACCAAATCATCTGGCGCGCACCGGTTGCACGCCTTCTGATGAACAGTCCCGCAATCAGCATCGTCAAATGGGCGCAGGCGCAATTTCCCGCCGTTTTGCCCGGAGGCGTGGTGGACAGCAAACCGCTGATGAAGCCTTATGTTGCCAAAATCCAAACACGCTATCAGGCAATGAAGGACGAGTTGCTCAAAGAAGCCGAAACGCGGCAGTCGGAATGGGGCAAGGCGGAAAACGGTTCTTTGAACTAGTCTGTTTCAGACGGCATCCAGATTCAAATGCCGTCTGAAAACACAAAAGGAACAACCATGACCCACATCATGTCGAATTGAGGAATGTAACCAAACGGTTCGGTACGCAAAAAGCGGTCAACCAAGTTGATTTGGTTTTGAAGGCCGGAGAAAGCGTCGGGCTTGCCGGACACAACGGCGCGGGTAAATCCACCATCATGAAGCTGATACTCGGGTTGATTACCCCGACCGAAGGTGAAGTGATGCTTTTGGGCGAACGTACCGGCAGTAAAGCGGGAGCGCAGCTACGCAGTCAAATCGGCTACCTGCCCGAAACTGTTGCGCTGCACCCCTCGTTGACCGGCATCGAAACGCTGGACTTTTACGCGAAACTTAAGAAACAGCCGCTCACCCAGAACCGTAAGCTGCTTGAGCGCGTCGGCATTTCCCAAGCTGCACACCGCCGCGTCGGCACCTACTCGAAAGGGATGAGGCAACGCCTTGCTCTTTGCACAAGCCCTGTTGGGCGAGCCCAAAAGTCCCTGCTGTTTGACGAACCGACAACCGGTCTTGACCCTGCATCACGACAAATGTTTTACGAAGTCGTACGCGAACTCAACAGGCGGGGAGCAACCGTATTGCTCAGTACCCACGCCCTTGCAGAATTGGACGGACACGCCGACCGTATCGTCGTGATGAAAAACGGCGTTAAGGTTGCCGACGGCAGCATGGACGAATTGCACATCCAAAGCGGACTGCCGCTGACCGTCAATATCCGCCTCAATGCGCCGCGTACCCCTGAGCGGACGCTGGCAGCCGCTTTCAGACGGCATTTCTTATCGGGCACAATGTCAGGCGGAAGAACGCATGAACCTTTTGGGCGAGCTGGGCAGCCTGTCCGACCTTGCCTATCTCGATATCCACACCCCGACGCTTGATGAAATGTACGCACAGTTCTTGAAAAGGGAGGACGTATGAACCCTGTTTGGATTATTACCGGCAAAGAAGTCCGCGACAGCCTGCGCAACCGTTGGGTTCTTGCCGCCGCCCTCTTGCTTGCCGCACTCGCCCTTTCTTTAGGTTTTCTCGGCAGCTCGCCCACCGGTTCGGTCAAGGTCGACCCGCTGACCGTTACCGTCGTCAGCCTGTCGAGCCTGTCTATTTTCCTGATTCCGCTGATTGCCATGCTGCTCTCCTACGATGCACTGATTGGGGAGATTGAGCGAGGTACGATGGCGCTTCTGTTGAGTTATCCTATTTCGCGCAATCAAATACTTGCCGGCAAGTTTATCGGACACCTCATCATCCTCGCCCTTGCCACCACGGCAGGTTACGGATTGGCAGGCATTACGTTGCAACTTGCCAACGGCAGTTTCGACATTGCCGCTTGGAAACCCTTTGCATTGTTGATTGCCGCCAGCGTCATCCTCGGCGCGGCTTTTTCTGTCCATGGGCTACTTAATCAGTGCAAAAAGTCAAAGAACGGGGTACGGCGGCCGGTATTTCCATCGGCGTGTGGTTGTTTTTCGTCGTCATCTTCGATATGGCACTACTGGGTATTCTGGTTGCCGACTCGCAGCAGGTTATTACCGCGCCTGTCGTTGAAACAGTGCTTCTGTTTAATCCTACCGACATCTACCGCCTGCTCAACCTGACCGGTTATGAAAATACTGCTATGTATGCGGGTATGGCGGGTTTGAGCGGACAAATCAGCCTGACGGTTCCTGTTTTTGCTGACCGCGCAGGTTTTATGGGTTATTATTCCGCTTATCTTGGCAGCCAGAATTTTTGGAAAGCGACAAATATGAAAAAAACCCTGTCGGCAATTGTTGCCGTTTTTCGCCTTAAGTGCCTGCCAGCAGGCGGAAGAGGCGGCGCCTCCTTTACCTCAGCAGATTAGCGATCGTTCGGTCGGACACTATTGCAGTATGAACCTGACCGAACACAACGGCCCCAAAGCCCAGATTTTTCTTGAACGGCAAACCTGACCAGCCAGTTTGGTTCTCCACTATCAAGCAGATGTTCGGCTATACCAAACTGCCCGAAGAGCCTAAAGGCATCCGTGTTATTTACGTTACCGATATGGGTAATGTTACCGATTGGACAAATCCCAATGCCGATACGAAGTGGATAGATGCGAAAAAAAGCCTTTTATGTCATTGACAGCGGCTTTATCGGCGGTATGGGTGCGGAAGACGCGCTGCCGTTCGGCAACAAAGAGCAGGCTGAAAAAAATTTGCAAAGGATAAAGGCGGTAAGGTTGTCGGTTTCGACGATATGCCTGATACCTATATTTTCAAATAATATTGAAAAAACCGGCCGAAACTTTAAAAACGAGTTTCGGCCGGTTTTTTTCTTTTCTTGTCCGGTATAGTGTCGGCAGGAAAGAACCTTCACATCCCGCCGTAATTCGGCCCGCTCGCTCCTTCGGGACAAATCCAAGTGATGTTTTGCGTCGGGTCTTTGATGTCGCACGTTTTGCAGTGAACGCAGTTGGCGGCGTTGATTTGCAGGCGCGGGCTGCCGTTTTCTTCGACGATTTCATATACGCCGGCCGGACAATAGCGGGTTTCGGGCGAGGCGTATTCTTTGTAGTTCACGTCTATCATCGCTTGCGGATTGTTCAGTACCAAATGGTCGGGCTGGTTTTCTTCGTGCGCGAGATTGGCGAGGAAGACGCTGCTTAAGCGGTCGAAGGTCAACACGCCGTCGGGTTTCGGATAATCAATCGGTTTGCACGTGGCGGCTTTTTTGAGCTGCTCGTTGTCTTTGCCGTGATGTTTCAAAGTCCACGGGGCTTTGCCTCTGAAAATCATCTGATCGATGCCGGTATAAAGCGAGCCGAGGTAAACGCCCCATTTGAATGACGGACGGACATTGCGCGCGGCGTAAAGCTCTTGATACAGCCAGCTTTGTTCAAAAACGTTGTTGATAATCCGCCGCCTCTTTGCCGCTGTCGAAGTTTTCCACTTCTTCAAGGTTTTTCCAACAAGGGGAACACGGCTTCGGCGGCGAGCATGGCGAGACTTCATCGCGGTATGAATGCCTTTGATGCGCGGCATATTGAGGAACCCCGCCGCATCGCCGATTAAAACGCCCCCTTGAACGAGAGCTTCGGCAGGGCTTTTGCAAACCGCCTTCAATCAGCGAACGCGCGCCGTAAAGCAATGCGGCGGCCGCCTTCGAAGGTTTTGCGGATTTCGGGATGGGTTTTTGAAACGTTGGAACTCTTCAAACGGCGACAGATAAGGGTTTTGATAGTCCAAACCGACCACGAAACCGACGGCGACTTTTGTTGTCGTCGAAATGGTAAACAAACGCGCCGCCGTAGGTTTTTGCTGTCCAGCGGCCAGCCCGCGCTGTGCACCACCAAACCGGGCTGATGTTTTTCAGACGGCACTTCCCAAATTTCTTTGATGCCCAAGCCGTAAGTTTGCGGCTGGCTGTTTTGGTCGAGTTGGAAACGTTCGATGACTTGTTTGGAAAGCGAACCTCGGCAGCCTTCGGCAAACAGGGTTTGCTGCGCCCAAAGCTCCATGCCGGGCTGGAATGAATCGGTTGGCTCGCCGTCTTTGCCCACGCCCATATTGCCGGTCGCAATGCCTTTTGACCGAACCGTCTTCGTGATACAGCACTTCGGCGGCTGCAAAGCCCGGATAGATTTCCACGCCCATATTTTCCGCCTGCTCCGCCAACCAGCGTACGACTTCGCCCAAGCTGACGATGTAGTTGCCGTGATTGTCGAAGTTGGGGGTAATAGGCAGATTGAACGCTTTTTTCTCCGTCAGGAACAATACTTTGTCCTGCGTTACCGTGCGTGTCAGCGGCGCACCTTTTTCTTTCCAGTCGGGAATCAACTCATTCAGCGCAATCGGGTCAATGACCGCGCCCGCCAGCGAATGCGCGCCCGCTTCAGAACCTTTCTCCACCACGCAAACGCTGATTTCGCGCCCGTTTTGTTCGGCAAGCTGCTTGAGTTTGATGGCGGCGGACAAACCCGACGGGCCTGCGCCGACAATCACGACATCGTATTGCATACTGTCGCGGGTGATGGATTCTGTCATGGCGGTTCCTATGATTTATTATCGATTATAAAACGGGCAATTATACAACGCAGACAGTTGCTTACCAAATAAAACAATGCCGTCTGAAATAGCTTCTCAGGCATTCAGACGGCATTTGCCCCCATATGGTCAAAGATATTTTTTATCCGGCAGTTGCGTAAAGAGGCAGTCATATTCTTTTTTCAGTTCGGGGATATCTTTGACAATTCTGCCAATTTTATCGAATTCAATCAGTAGGATTTGACGGACAGTTTCTGCGTATCTTGAATCGGTCTGCCTTTCCATCAGCGGTACGAGGTAGGTAAGCAGATTGTGAAGGTAATCGGTCAGCCTGTGGTCGGGTAGGGCGGTTGTCAGACTTCCTTTTCTGCGGTGGTAAATAAAAAAAGGGAATGTCAACCTCCAAGACTTTTCCGCCTGCAATCAGAAATTCAGAGATGAAAACCATATCTTCCCCAAAACGCATACCGTTGCGATAGGTAACACCCGTAGCGACAAGGTGGCGACGGTCAATCATAAAGCACATATTGTGTAGAGGCCAGTGATGAGGCAGACTCTGCATCAATATCCCCGGCATAGATGAGATTTTTCCATTGTGCTGTTCTGTAAATTGAAAAACGGGCTTACACCTCAACATATTTTTCCCCTCTTCATAAGGAGGACGGAGATATACGCCTTTAATAGCTTGAAGTCCGTTATCTTGAGCAAGTCTTGCCCACAAACCGAAATCTATGGGGTAAAGTTCGTCATCAGGGTCTAAGAACATGATGAAATCCCCCGTTGCAAGTTTTAATCCGGCATTGCGTGCCGCCGCCACGCCCCTGTTTTTGGCTGCTGACAACGGTAATGAAGGGATATTGGTGCATATATTTCGCCAAGATTTCCGCACTGCCATCTGTCGAACCGTCATCTATCAGAATAATTTCTTTACGTACCGTTTGAAGCAATATGCTTTCGAGCGCGCGGGGGATATAGGGTGCAACATTATATACGGGCAGGATGAAGCTGATACTGGGTAGATTATCGGAGGTTGCTTTTATCGTTGGAGTACATCTGAATCCTTAATTTGTTGTAAAAGGCGAAGTATGCAGATGGGCAACTTTAGGATATGGCCTGCATACAAAATCCAAAAATGCCGCACTTATCTGCAAGTGCGGCATTTTACTATAGGCTGTGTTCCAATAGGTATTAATGGCGGAAGATCACCATTGATAGCCGAAAAGCCGCTCCAAATAACGGTTTTTTTGGTATTGTTGCCGGAGAAATTGAACGAAGCACCTGCCTTCAGGATTACTTTTGCCGTTATCTGAGAGGCTGGAGTAACCGATTGCAAGAGCCTGTTCACCGTTGTAGTGTGCCGTAGAAGCGGATACCATCGAGTGTCCCGCATAAGTCGGTTGAGGAAGGAGTGCGACCGCTCCTGCTTTGGCGATACCGCCGTTCATTGATTTATCCAACTTGTCGACTTTTTTTGCTCTATAGAGGAAATCTGTTCATTCACCTTAAACAACTGTGCGCCGTTGACTGCGTCTGAGCTTGATGGAGAAATCCTGCCCTGCCGCCAAGCCGCTTATACGGACTTCGCCATTTGGGCGGTCATTAGTAATTTTACCTTTGGCGGTCAGCATGGTACCGTCCGATTCTTCGGTTCGGGTAAATACAGTATCTGCTTCCCCTTTGAGGGAGTCGATAAAGTCTTGTTCTGTTTTATCAGCACGTTTTGCAGTATCTAGAGATTTCCAGATTTCGTAGGCGGATTTGCCGTTTTCGCCTTGGAGGCCGCGTTCGCCTTGGAGGCCGCGTTCGCCTTGCTCACCTTTTTCGCCTTGTAGGCCGCGTTCACCCTGTAGGCCGCGTTCGCCTTGTAGGCCGCGTTCGCCTTGCTCACCTTTTTTTCGCCTTGGAGGCCGCGTTCGCCTTGGAGGCCGCGTTCGCCTTGCTCACCTTTTTCGCCTTGTAGGCCGCGTTCACCCTGTAGGCCGCGTTCGCCTTGTAGGCCGCGTTCGCCTTGCTCACCTTTTTTTCGCCCTGTAGGCCGCGTTCGCCTTGTAGGCCGCGTTCGCCTTGCTCACCTTTTTTTCGCCTTGTAGGCCGCGTTCGCCTTGCTCACCTTTTTTTCGCCCCTGTAGGCCGCGTTCGCCTTGTAGGCCGCGTTCGCCTTGCTCACCTTTTTTTCGCCTTGTAGGCCGCGTTCGCCTTGCTCACCTTTTTCGCCCTGTAGGCCGCGTTCGCCTTGCTCACCTTTTTCGCCTTGTAGGCCGCGTTCGCCTTGTAGGCCGCGTTCGCCTTGCTCACCTTTTTCGCCTTGTAGGCCGCGTTCACCTTTGGAGACCGCGTTCGCCTTGCTCACCTTTTTTTCGCCTTGTAGGCCGCGTTCACCTTTGGAGGCCGCGTTCGCCCTGTAGGCCGCGTTCACCCTGTAGGCCGCGTTCGCCTTTATCGCCTTTTTCGCCTTTCCCGCCGGAGGTAGGCATATTGTCGATTTTCTCTTTCAATGTGTCGGAAAGGGTTAGCTTTAGTTGGTCATTTAAATATTCAATTTTAACGTCTGATTTATCATCGACTTTACTAGGTAAATTTTGAATAAATTCCCCAAGCTTTTCCTGAATCTTTGAGGGTACGTAGGAATACAGTTGATTTCCGGTAACCGCATCAGTCGATCCCAAATAAATATGACCCTCTGCAATGTTGGTAATCAGGGTCTCACCGCCGTCATAGCCGATGACGGGATTGCGCTCTTCAAATACACCCGGAGATGTCTCTTCGGTAAAAGGTTTATGGTCATTTTCAGCATCATTTTCCGATTTTTTTCTATAGTCAGCTTTCTGACCGTCGTTCTGACCGTCGTTGCCGGATTGTCGTCAGCCTGAGCGTATGGTATGGCGGATATGCCGATTCCTGTGGCTGCTGCTGTGAGGATGAGTGTGGATATTGCCGTATGTTTTTTGTTGGTGCGGGTCATGATTGTACCAATTAGAGTTAAAGTTAATTCTCCGATTATATATTCAGACCCTTACTCTGTAAATAATACGTTGTATTATTTTTATCCATTCAATGGTTTATGTTTGTCATTGTATAGTGGATTAACAAAAATCAGGACAAGGCGACGAAGCCGCAGACAGTACAGATAGTACGGAACCGATTCACTTGGTGCTTGAGCACCTTAGAGAATCGTTCTCTTTGAGCTAAGGCGAGGTAACGCCGTATTGGTTTTTTGTTAATCCACTATATATTTGTGCGTTGTGGGGCTGCCTTTTGTACACGGGTATGAGAATGCCGTCTGAAAAAGGTTTCAGACGGCATTGTGTGTTTAGGGTTTATTTTTTCATCGCTTCGCTCATTGCCTTGATGTTGTGGCGGTACATGCCGATGTAGGTGTCTGCGGGCGCGTTGCCGAGTGCGTCGGAATACAGTTTGCCGCTGACGTTGACACCGGTTTCTTTGGCGATGCGGTCAACCATGCGGGTGTCTTTGATATTTTCGGTAAATACGGCTTTGATGCCTTCGCGTTTAATTTGTCGGATGATGGCGGCGACTTGTTTGGCTGAAGGCTCGGCTTCGCTGCTTACACCTTGCGGGGCGATGAACTCGATATGGTAACGTTTACCCATATAGGAAAAGGCATCGTGTCCGGTTAGGACTTTGCGTTTGGCGGCAGGGACGGCATTAAATGCGGCTTGTGCGTCGCTGTGCAGTTTTTTGAGCTGCATTTGGTAGTTGCCCAAGCGTTGTTGATAATAAACTTTGCCTTCAGGGTCAGCCTTTATCAGGGCTTCGGCAACGTTTTTGGGCATAGGTGGACATGAGGACGGGGTCGTTCCAGACATGCGGGTCAAATTCGCCGTGGTCGTGGTGGTGTCCTTCGTGGTCATGATCATGATGGTGTCCGCCTTCTTCCTCTTCGGCTTTGAGGGGTTTTATGCCTTTGGCTGCTTCGGCATAGGATACTTTGCTTTGTTTGACGGCACGTTGCACATCGGCAGCTTCGAGACCCTAAACCGTTAATCAGGACAAGTTTTTGCACTACGGATTTTTCTTAATGTCGCCGCTGGTCATGTGATAGGCATGAGTATCTTGGTTGGCTCCGACCAAACTTTGTATGGATACGCGCTCTCCGCCGATTTGTTTGGCCACATCGCCTAAAATGCTGAAACTGGTTACAACCGGAAGGGGTGCGGCAGTTGCGGCAGTGGTCAGTAATGCGGCGATTAGGGTGAGTTTTGGGTGTTTCATGACTGTTCTCCCTGTGATATAACGTAACATTCATTATGGTAAAAACAAGCTGCCTGTTTGTTCAAGCAGCCTGCCGTGTCAGGTGGTATGGTGACGGTGGTTTTTGAACCATTTGGGCAAGATACCGCCTTCTTTGCCGAGTATGACGGAAAGTAGGTAGAGGGTGCTGCAGCAGAGGATAATGGCGGGTCCGGAAGGGATTTCGATGTGGTAGGAAATAAGCAGTCCGGTAAAACCGCAAAAGAGGGCAATGAGGACAGATAAAAGAATGAGCATCCCCAGATTTCTTGCCCATAAGCGGGCGGTGATGGCAGGCAGCATCATGAGACCGACCGACATGAGGGTACCGAGGGCTTGGAAGCCGGATACGAGGTTCATGACGACGAGGATGAGGAAAGTAACATGCCAAAGTCCGCCTTTGCCGTTGACGGATTTGAGAAACAGGGGATCTATGCTTTCCAGTACGAGGGGGCGGTAGATGACGGCAAGGGTAATGAGCGTGAGGCTGGAGACGGCGGCGATGAGTTGCAGGGCAGGAATATCGACGGCAAGTACAGAGCCGAAAAGGAGGTGGAGCAAATCGACGCTGCTCCCGTTTTTGCTAACGAGAACGACGCCGATAGCAAGGCTGCTCAGGTAAAAGGCAGCAAAGTTGGCATCTTCTTTGAGCGTGGTAAAACGGCTGACGAGTCCGGCAAGCAGTGCCATCAGCATTCCTGCAACTACGCCGCCCAAGCCCATCGCGGGCAGGCTCAGGCCTGCAAACATATAACCGACGGCTGCTCCGGGAAGGACGGAGTGACTCAGTGCGTCACCTATCAGGCTCATTCGCCGCATGACGAGAAATACGCCGACAGGAGCGGCACTAAGGGCAAGGCAGAAGACGGATGCGAGGGCGTAGCGCATAAAGTCAAATTCTGCAAAGGGTGTGATAAGCAGGTCGTAGGGAGTCATAGTGTTTGGTACGGGGACATGGTTTTAGACGGTATTATGAAGCGCACCAGTCAGGGCTTTCCTGTTTCTGCATCTTGGCATTGGCTTGGGCAAGATAGGCTTCCGTCAGTATGGTTTCAGTTGCACCTGCCGCAATTTTTTCACGTGCCAGCAGCATAGTGTTAGGAAAGTAGGCACGGACTTGTTCGTAATCGTGCAAAACGGCGATGATAGCGTGTCCGTTGCAATGACATTTTTTTGCAATACGTCGAGAAGCTCGTAGGTTGTCCGTGCATCAACGGCATTGAAGGGTTCGTCTAGAAGTAGGAATTTGGCGTTTTGAACAAGCATTCGGGCAAAAAGGACACGCTGAAATTGTCCGTTTGAGAGATAGGCAATCTGACGGTCAGCAAACCGTTGCATTCCGACGCGCTCCAAGGCTTCGTGAACACGTTGCTTTTTGAGTTGAGTTTATGCCTTTGAAAAAAAGCCGATTTCATACCAAAGCCCCATCGCGGCCAAGTCGAAAACGGTCATAGGTTGGGAGCGGTCAATGTCGGACTGCTGGGGAAGGTAGGCAATGTTTTGACGGGTTAGTCCGTCCAGCCGGATGCTGCCCGTGTCGAGAGGCTGCAATCCCATCAAGGATTTAAGAAAAGTAGACTTTCCTGCACCATTGGGACCGAAAACCGCCCACATGCTATGTTCTTCAAAAGTAATGTCCACATGGTGCACGGCAGGTCGGCGGTGGTAGCTGACCGTTAGGTTTTCAACGATGATACTCATGCGGATATTGCCCAAAAGTAAGTTCCCCATATAAGGGTTACAGCAATCAGGGCAAGGACGAGCCGAAGGATTAGGCCTGATAATAAAAAGGGAGTATGTCATGATGATTTGCGGTTTTTAGAAGAGAGGCAGGTGGGTTGTTTATCGTTAATATGGCGGATATGATACTGTATAACGTTTGGTCTGTAAATTTTGCTTGAATGGATGGGAGCAATTGCTAGGCAGGGGAGGTGGGTTAGGAATATCGTTGTTTGTTGATATTACGGCGATAAAAAAATGCCGTCTGAACGTTCAGACGGCATTGGGGGAAATCGTTTGGATTAACCTTTGCGTGCAGGCAATTTCTCTTTAATGCGTGCAGCTTTGCCGGTCAGGCCGCGCAGGTAGTAAAGTTTGGCACGGCGTACGTCACCACGGCGTTTGACTTCGATTTTTCTCAACGGTAGGAGAGTACAGTTGGAAAGTACGTTCAACACCTTCGCCGCTGGAAATTTTACGGACGATGAAGTTGCTGTTCAGACCACGGTTGCGACGGGCAATAACCACGCCTTCGTAGGCTTGCAGACGGCTACGTGTACCCTCTACGACGCGTACGGATACAACTACGGTGTCGCCTGGTGCAAATTCGGGGATGTCTTTGTTCAGACGGGCAATTTCTTCTTGCTCCAATTGTTGGATCAGGTTCATTGTTTTTTTCCTAAATTATGATTGGATTTCCCGTTGCTCTTGTAGGATTTTATTCAAGAGGCGGGATTCCTTTGGGATTAAACTGCGCTTTTCCAATAAGTCGGGTCTGCGCTCCAGGGTGCGGCGAAGCGATTGTTCCAACCGCCATTCCGCAATCAAACCATGGTTGCCGGAACGTAATACTTCCGGAACAGCCATGCCTTGAAATTCTAATGGTTTGGTGTATTGGGGATAATCCAAAATACCGTTTGAGAACGAGTCTTGTTCGGCAGACTGTATGTCGCCCAATACGCCCGGCAGCAGCCTCAAAACTGCATCTATCAGCATCATGGCAGGAAGCTCTCCGCCGGAAACAACAAAATCTCCGATGCTGATTTCTTCGTCGATACTGCTTTGCAGAAGCCTTTCGTCTATGCCCTCATACCGTCCGCACAATAAAATCATATGCGGGAGCTTGGCCAGTTCTACCGCTTTTTTTATGTGTCAGCGGTTTCCCTTGCGGACTGAGGTAGATGACTTTTGCAGCTTGGGAAGATTGTGTTTTGGCATGTTCTATTGCCGCATAAAGCGGTGGAGCCATCATAATCATTCCAGGACCGCCGCCAAAGGGGCGGTCGTCGATATAGCCCAGCCTGTTGTCGGCAAACGCTCGGGGATTAACCGATTTAAACTGCCAAATCCCCTGTTTGTTTGCACGCCCCGTTACGCCGTAATGGATTATGCTGTCGAACATTTCCGGGAAAAATGGTAATCGCCTGGATAAGCATTAGTAGTCCAAACCCCAATCGGCAATAATGGTTTTACTGCCGGTATCGACTGTTTCAACATATTGTGATACGAATGGAATCAGGATTTGCCCGTATTTCCCATTAACCACTAATACGTCGTTTGCACCTGTTTCCATCAGGTTGCTGACTTTACCCAGGATGGTGTTGTCTTTATTGGTAACGGTCATGCCTACCAAGTCGGCCCAGTAGTATTCTCCTTCTTCCGTCGGTGCGAATGCTTCACGGGGGATTTCGATGGTGTAACCGCGCAATGAGAATGCCAAGTCGCGGTCGTTTATACCTTCAAATTTGACTTGGAGCTCACCGTTGACAACTTTACCCTCCTCCAGGGTAACGACGACAGTTTTTCCGTCTTTAACCAATTGCCACTCGGGGTAATCCAAAAGGCTGTCGGAATATTCGGTATTGGCAGCAATTTTTAGCCAGCCTTTTATGCCGAATACACCTTTGATGTAGCCCATGGCTACCCGGTTTTGAGTGTCTGTCATGGCGGAAAATGAGGGTTATGCGGCTTTTTGTTCTTTAATCAGTTTTGCAACAGAGTCGCTAACCTGCGCACCTTGTGCAATCCAGTGGTTCAGGCGGTCTGCGTTGAGGCGTACGCGTTCTTGTTTTTCGTTGGCTACGGGGTTGTAGAAGCCTACGCGTTCAATGAAGCGGCCGTCGCGGCGGCTGCGTGAGTCAGTAACGATGACGTTGTAGAAAGGGCGGTGTTTTGAGCCGCCGCGTGCCAAACGGATAACTACCATCTTTAGGTCCTTTTGAGAAAATCTGATATATAGAAACTGCCAATTTTAGGGTATTTTTGTGGTTGGTGTGCAAGTTTTTTTATTTGTTTTTGTTGTTGTTTTGTCGGGCACGAGGTGAAGGTATGCACGGTATAGGGTTTTTTTCGGTGTCTGATTCTTTGAGGGTAAATCCTGATTTTTTTCAGCAAGTTTAACCATGGGAGTGTTGGCTTTGAGGATGTCAGCACTCATAGTCCGGTAGCCTTGTTGTGTTGCGGCATGGATGGCGAGGTTCATCATTTGCTGTGCCAGCCCGCTGCCGCGCATATTTTTCTGCCAATGCGATGCCGAACTCGCATTCGTTGCGGTTCAAGCGGCTGTGGCGGACGACGGCGACGATGTTGTCGTTATTATCTTTTGCTGTCCATGCGGCTTCGCAGTAGTAGTCCGGGTTGCATAAGCGTGCCAATGTACCTTCAGGAAGTTCGTTGGTGTGGGTCATGAAGCGTGTGTACCGTGCTTCGGGACTGAGTTTTCGGATGAATTTTTTTGTTTGGCCTCGGCATCTTCGGGCAGTAGCGGGCTTACTGTAACGGTCATGTTGTTTTTTTAGAGACAGTATTTTTTGGGTGTGTGGCAGGGTAGGACGGGAGCACGTTGGGTGTTTTTTTATCGGTTACGGTTTTGCTGCCGATCAGTTCGGCGGCCGCTTCGCTTGTGTGCCGGAGGAACTCGGAGGCTGCCGGGTTTTTATGTTTCAAGTATTGGGCGGCACTTTGCATTTTTTTGCGGCGGCGTGTTCGAGGGTTTGTACGGTCTTGCTTGTTGTTTTGCGTCCGGGTGCATTGTGTGTTTCGGGTGCTTTCAGATCAAAAGTCGGTATTGTATTGTCCGCCGTTTAGGTTGAGGGTGATTTTGCCGATGTGCAGGTTGTGGTCGGAAAGGGTGGTCAGTGTGTGAAGGAACTGGTTAAGGGTTTGCGGGTCTTCCAATTCGGCAAACTGGGCGATATGGAGGCTGTCCTGTGTGGTAAACGGGGGAAGGGCGGCTGTGGTTTGCCCTGCGTACCGTACGGTCAGAATATTGCCGTAAATGGGATGGCTGTCGAATTGGAATTGTACGGCGTTGTGGGTGGAAGGGCGATAGGGTGGAAGGTGCAGGGATTCTGCAAGCAGTGATAGGTTGGCTGTTTCGAGGGCTTTTTTGATATTTTGGGGTTGCGGGGTTTTCAGACGGCATGGTTTCAGCGGTGCGGTGCAAAGCTGCAGCTGCTTTAGTTCGGCGGCGGTATTGTGAAAGGTGAGTGTGCGGATTGCCTGTGTGGGCGAGTCGAAGTGGTTTATGCCGTCTGATACGGGGCTGCTGATGAGCAGGGGTTTGGCGGTTTGTTCTGATAGGCGGATAAGCGCGCGTGCTGTGTTTTTATAGTCTTTGTGTCCGGAAGGGGTGAGTATTGTCAATACGGCTTGTGTATCGGGGTGTGAAAGTTGGCGGGATACGATGTTGTGGCAGAGCGAGGGCGTGGGCGTGCAGGTTATGTATCCGTTGCTGACTTGACGGGATATTGTCGGGAAGTGGAGCGAGAGGTTTGCCGGTGTATATGCGTGCAGCCATTCGGCAGGCGTGTCGGACAGGATGTCGAGTCGTGACAGCTGTGGAAGATTAGATAGTTGGGCGCGTAGTGCGGCTTCGAGATCGTCGGTGTTGAAGCTGATGAGGAAGTTGCAACGGCGGGCGAGGCTGTACAGTACGGCACGGTCGGTTTCGGTCGTGCGATAGGTGATGTGGAGAATGAGTGGTGTGTGGCGGGTAAATTGGCGGATGGCGCTGAACAGTTTGCGCTGGTCTTCTTCCGGGTTGTGGTGTAGGACGGCGGTTTGGGTGTGCAGGCTGTGGCCGAAGCGGTTGAGCCAGTCGGAGGAAGTGATGGGGCTGATGCCGTAGTTCAGGCTGATGTGGCGGGATATGCCTTGATGGAGTTTTTTGAGGACGGTATCGATTTGGCGGCTGACGGCAGCATCTCCGGTCAGTATGGCGGTATAGCCTGCGGCGTATTCGTCATGGGTGCTGATGTTGAGTCCGAGCGAAGGAATCTGAATGCCTGCCGTGGTGCAGGCGGTAATGTTGAGGCGGTCTCCGTGGTGTTTGCGTATGGCGTTTTCGGCTGTGTTCAGCTCGGAGGAGGAGAGGCTGTTCCAGTCTTGTATGAGGACAATGTGTTGGAGTTGTTTTTTTTGGCAGGCCTTGAATAGGGTGTCGTAGCTGTCGGGCGGGGTAACTGCAATGATAAGGTCTGCGCCGCTGGAGATTTTGTTGAGGCTGGGGTAGGCGGGCAGTCCTGCTATGGTGTGGTGGCGCGGGTTTACAGTGGTAATTTTCCCTTGAAAAGGTGTGCCCAGCAGGTTGCTGAGTATGCGTTCGCCAAGGCTGTACGGTTGTTCGCTTGTACCTATCAGGATAATGTGGTTGGGCATGAAGAAGTAGCCGGGATCGGTTTGTGTCGGCATGATATATTCCTTTGCGGACGGTATGTGCGTGATTGTTGGAGATGCACTCACTGTGTGTTTGTTTTGGGGTAACTGTTTAGTGCAATGCCGTCTGAAGCGGGTTCAGACGGCATTATGGTCAGTTCGCACTTTTTTCTGTTTTGGGACCGGTTTTTTTCTTGGGTAGGATGAAGCGCATCCGCAGCCCGTTTGGTTTGATGTTTTCGGCGATGATTTTTCCGCAGTGCTGTCCAATAATATGTTGGGTCAATGCAAGCCCCAGTCCCGTTCCGGGCTTGTTGGCACTGGAGTCGGCCCGGTAGAAGGCGGTAAATATGTGGGGAAGCTGCATTTCGTCCACACCCGGTCCGTTGTCGGTAACGTCGATAATCCAGTGTTTGTGGTCTTGTCCGATGTTGATCAGGATGGTACTGCCTTCCGGGCTGTAATTGACAGCGTTGCGGATAACGTTGTCGAAGGCGCGGTACAGGTAACTTTCATTGGCATATAGGGTGGCATTTTTCGGGGATTTTCCGTCGGCAGACAGGGTAACCGTTTGTCCGTTTTTCTGGGCAATGCTTTGATTGTCTTCTACAAGGTTGCTTAGGAAGGGTAGGAGTTTCAGGTTTTCTTTTTCCAAAGCCATATTGGAGGTTTCGAGCCGGGACAAGGTTAAGAGTTCGCCGACCAGCGTATCCATGCGGGTCAGCTCGCCTTCGAGTCGTTTCAGGTATTGTTCCTGTTTTTGGGGTTGTGCCTGAATTAATCCGACAATTGCCTGCATGCGTGCAAGGGGAGAACGCATTTCATGGGAGACGTGATGGAGCAGGTGACGTTCTTTGGCAACAAGTTTTTCGAGTTTTTCCACCATTTTGTCGAATTGCAGTGCGAGATGGGACAATTCGTCATCACGGTCGTCTACTTGTTGCGAAATCCGGGTTTCAAGTTCTCCGTTTGCTACCCTATCCATACCGTTGCCAAGAATCCTGATGGGTTTGGCGATATTGCTGGCCAGGATGTATGCCATCAGCAGGCCGACGATGATGATGAAGGACAGTATGATGAATTCGTGCCAAATCGGAGCGAGCGGCAGTCCGGGAATGAATAAGGGGCTGGGCAGGCGTTGGGCTTGATGGTTGTCCCAGTCTTTGATGAAGAACAGATATTCCTCACCGAAACGGTCATATTCGATATGAACGAGGTTGGAACTCGGGTTGTTGGCTGCAAAAAGCCGGGCACGTTCTATGGTGTAGCCATCGATGTACCTGTTTAGAATATCTTTTTTTTCGTCGCCCTGTATAACGTATACGGCCGATGAAACAGGGCTGTCTTTCCATTCCGTCAGAATTTCGCGCGCACCGTTGTCTCCGCGTGCCTGAAATGCGGAAATGATGCTGCTCATCAATGTGGTTTCGATGGTGCGGCGTTGGTTGAATTGGTTTTCGGCAAGGGTGTTTTGCACCAGCCAGAAAGAAAAACTCGCCACAAAGATTGCGCAGACAATGACTGCGCAAAATGTGGCGAAAATACGTTGGAACAGTTTCATTTATCTGTTGCTTCAGTTTTTTTACAAACAGGTAGCCTAAGCCGCGTACAGTTTGAATCAGGGAAGCATCCCCCAGTTTGTGTCGGATGCTGGAGATATGTACGTCGATACTGCGGTCGAATTTTGCAAGTTTGCGGTCAAGTGCTTCGACGGATAAGGTCTCTTTACTGACCACTTGTCCGGCATGGCGCATCAGGACTTCGAGTAGGTTGAATTCGGTACTGGTCAGTTCGAGCGGTGTATCTTTGACAGAGGCTTGGCGTTTGGCAGGATACAGTACGACATCGCTGACCGAGATGTTGTTTGGTACGTTGTTTTGCTCCCCGCTGTGTTGCGCACGTCGGAGGATGGCGTTGATGCGTGCCAGGAGTTCGCGAGGTGTGCAGGGTTTCGGCACGTAGTCGTCCGCACCCATTTCCAATCCGATAATGCGGTCGATATCATCGCCTTTTGCAGTCAGCATGATGATGGGAACGGTGCTTTGTGTGCGGACATTTTTTAAAACGTCCAGTCCGTTCATTTTAGGCATCATGGAATCTAAAACGACTACATCGTATTGCCCGCTTAGGATTTCCTGTACGCCTGCTTCTCCATCGGGAACGCTGTGGACGTTCAGGCCTTCGGCGCTCAGGTATTCGGTCAGCAGTTCGGTCAGTAGGGCGTCGTCATCTACGAGTAATACGCGGCTCATGGTGTTTCCTTTTTCGTGATGGTATGCACCGGTTCTGTTTTACACGGGGCATGAAACGATTGTTTAACGGTTTATCTTAACACGGGTACAATGTTTTTTGATAGCGTATTTTTCGGTGGATTTGCTGTTTTTTGCAATGCTTTGCAAGGGGCTTTACATTTCAGTAGGCATCTGTATTCGTTTGGGCTGAATCAGTCGCAGGATTGTGCTTTCTGGTGTTGCGGCGTGTTGACGAAAATTTTGCAGTCTTTGAGTAAATCGGGCAGCAGCGGTGCCAGTGCGGGTGTTGTCGGATTTTGCCGGCGTAAAAGGGCATAAGGTAGGGGTAATAGGACTGTGTTGCACGCATCCATTGTTCCGCATCTTCATTTTTCCCCTGCCGCATGAGATAGAGGGCAACTTGGTAGGTGTTGGAGTAGGGGCGGTAAGTTAGTGATTTGAGGGTTGCTTTTTCTGCCCAAGGCCGGATGTTGGCATCGGTTGGTGAGGCGCGTTTGCTGAGACTCAGGTCGGCATAGTAGGACAGCATGGGGCTGCTTTCGGAGATGTGGCGCAGTCCGTCGATTTTCTTTTGGACGGTTTGCGTATTGTCGCTCTGGCGTATGGTGCTGAAGCGAACCAGTTGGGTGTATGTCCAGCCTAACTGCAGAAGCCCCGCAAGTAGGATAAGGGAGGCAGCTTGTATGCTACGATTGGCGGCTGCCGTACAGGATATGCCGTCTGAAGTGCCTGGTTCGGAGAGAAAGAGCATCAGGCTGAACGGGATGAGGAAATATACGTACCATAATGGGTATTCGAGCATGCTATGGCACATGCTGACGGTAAGGGTGCAAAGCAGGAAAAGCGAGGCCGGTGTGCTGGGCCGTTTCAGCAGTCCGGCAATACCGGTCATCAGCGTTGCGGCCACTAAAAGTGTACCGCTGATTCCGGTTTCTGCAAGGAGTTGGAGAATGATGTTGTGCGAATGGGTGAATAGGACGTTGAGGATATTGTTGCTGAGATTGTGTTGTTCGGCATTGAGCAGGAAGGTTTGTTGCGCAAAACTATTCCAACCGTGTCCGAACAGCGGCACGGATCGGAATGCTGCGATGGCTTTGTTCCATTCGATTTGGCGCAACGAGCCTGAAAAGCTGCTGTTGCCGATGCGTTCGACGGCAGTTTCATAGCGGATGTGGGTAAAGGTTTCCAAAAGGGTATTCATGGAGAATTGGAATAGTGCGGCGAGGGATATGGCCGCAGCCATGCTGAGTATGATCCGTCTGGAGGGTTTGCCTGAATGGAAATACCAGCAGGGAAGGATGAGGGATATGGCGGCTATGTAGCCTAAGATGGTGCGTGAATTGACCAGGCCTAACACGGCAGTCATGACCGTCAGGCAGATTGCACCGTAAGGAGCCGGGATTTTTCGTTGGCTGTGGAGGTAGGCGGCGGCGAGTATCCCCCACATGAGGTAGTGTCCGAGATGGTTGCGCTGTCCGAGCTGTCCGTTTACGGTTCCTCCGCTATAAGCGATGATGCCTTGAAACAGCGGGATATCCGACCAGCCGGCAAACTGCATGATGGCAACGCAGGATTGGAGCAATGCCCCGATGAACAGCGACCAGGCAAACAGGGTTACGATGCGTTCCTGTCCGAAGCGTGCAACCAGGCATCTGCATGCCCATGCGCTTATGGCGAGCAAGATGAACACCCAGGAAACGATATCGTTCATGCCTGGGTAAATCAGATTCATCAGCCGTGCTTGCAACCACCAGAATGCTGCCATTGCAAGCAGGAGAAAGCTGAGGAGCGGAATTTCTGTATTAAACAGTTTTTGCCGTGCAGTCAAAAATAGCAGAATGGTCAGACCGGCGGCAGAGGCGGCTTCCAGGTAGAAGCCGGATGCCGGCCCTATCCTGAGTGTGGACAGGAAGGGGGCAATATTGATCCAGAGAAAACAGAGCAATATATAAATCGGCAGTTTGCTGGTTGGATTCGGAGCGGATGCTTCAACGGACATGGTTGGTTTTTTTGTGTTGTTTGACAAATGACAGGCAGGCTGTGAAGAAGCTGATACTTAATGCCGCAGCTAGTGTGGCACAAATTTTTTCTGCGGGATAGGCGTTGAACAGGCGCATGACGGCTTCGGCAAAATAAATCAGAATCAACATGGAGCTGTATTGGTAGGTGTAGATTTTTTTCTTCAGGATGCCTGAAAGCGGCAGGCAGAGGGGCAGGGTTTTGAGCGCAAGCCACGAACCACCCGGGCGTAACGGTGCAATCCATAATTCCCAAGAAAGGGATAGGGCAATCAGTGCAGTCAGGCTGAAGGAGGCAAGGAAGTAAGCGGTTTGTTTGTTCACGGCGGACTTTACGGTTTAAGGGCGGATAGGGGGGAGCGGTATCCCAAATCCTGCAACATGGAAACGGTTTCATAAACAGGCAGCCCCATAATGCCGCTGAAGCTGCCTTCGATAGATTGGATAAAGATACCGCCTATACCTTGCACGGCGTAGGCACCGGCTTTATCCATCGGTTCGCCGCTTTGTACATAGGCGGAAATTTCTTCCGAACTCAGGGGCTTGAAGGCGACGTGGTTGGTTTTGGAGGCAGTTTTTTCGCATTGCCTCGATAGTGGATATGGACGGATGTCAGGACGGTATGCTTAGTGTCCGACAGCAGTTTTAGGAATTTGACCGCTTCGGCTTGGGAGCGGGGTTTACCTAATATAATGCCGTCTGAAACAACGCAGGTATCCGCTGTAATCAAGGGAAAGTCAGGCATTGCGCCGTTGGTTTCGAGAAACATGGTCAAAGCCGTCTGATTTTTTTCTGCCGCCATTCTTTGAACGTAACAGGCAGGTGTTTCACCGGCTTTAACGGTTTCATCGATATCGGCAGGCAGTTTGATGACATGGTAGCCCAACTGCGTCAGGATCTGCATCCTGCGCGGGCTGTTCGAACCTAAGTAAAGGGTGTTCAAAGGGGTTCCTTAATTTGCGGCGAAGGGCTTGGGTTTCAGACGGCATAAGGTCAGGCTTCTGCCGGAGGCTGTATGTCGCCATCCTGTTCTGAGCGTGGCGTGAAAAAGCGTCCGAACCAAATACCTGCTTCGTATAAGAGAATCAGCGGAATGGCAAGCAGGGTTTGTGAAATAACGTCGGGCGGTGTGATGACTGCGGCAATGACAAAAGCACCGACAATGACATAGGGGCGGGCATGTTTGAGCTGTCCGGTTGTTACCACGCCGATTTTGGTTAACAGGATAACGACGATGGGAACTTCAAAGGTTGTGCCGAACGCAACGAACATGCCTAAGATAAAGGACAGGTATTTGTCGATGTCTGTCGCCATATTGACGCCGACAGGGGTAACGCCGGCAAGGAATTTGAAAATGACGGGGAAAAACCAGAAAATAGGCAAACGCCATGCCGATGAAAAAAACAGGCTGACGCTTGAGAGGACAAGCGGGGTAATCAGGCGTTTTTCGTTTTGATAGAGTGCGGGGGCGACAAATGCCCAGATTTGGTAGAGCGTATGCGGCAGCGAAATTAAAAATGCCGCCATCAGGGTAACTTTGACCGGCACGAAAAATGGTGCGATGACGTCGGTGGCAATCATGCTGGTGTCTTTTGGCAGGTTTGCCATCAGCGGGTCAGCGATAAAAGTATAGAGTTGTTGGGCAAACGGCATTAGGCCGAAAAAGCAGACTAAGATGCCGACAACCGTCCACATCAGGCGGCGGCGCAGCTCGATGAGGTGTTCGACAAGCGGTTGGACGGGTTGTTCGTTTTGTGTTTCGGACACCGGATTCCCCTCTTTATGATTTACGGACGCGCAATTTAGGTTTGGCGCGGGATTTAGGACGCAAATCGCGTTTGCGGCTTATGGCCTGTTTACGCAGCGAAGTGGTATGCGGAACAGGGGTTTCAACAGCAGCGGTATCGATATAGCTGACTTCCACGGTCTGTGTGGCAGGCGAAGAAGGTGCGGTCAGGTATTCGCGCCATGCGCGGTCTTTATCGGTTTCCGAAGGCTCGGCTGCGCTGCCGGTTTGCCCATCGTTCCCAAGGGTTTCGGCGGAAGTATCGGCATGTTCAGACGGCATAACGTCGGCAATGCCGTCTGATACGGTGTTTGCCGTATCGGGAAGGGGATTGCCGCCTTCATCAACGCCGAAATCGGCAGGTGTCCGCTGTTCGGGTAGTTTGTCCCATGGTTTTAGCCCGTCGGAAATATCGTGCAGATTACCCTCCATATCCGTACCGGTTTCTTTGAGGCTGTCTCGAACCTGAGCGGCGGCAGCTTCGAACTCCTGCTTTGCCTTCCTCAGTTCTTCCAGTTCGATTTGAGTGTCAAATTCTTGTTTGACGCTTCCGACAAAGCGTTGCAGCCTGCCGATGAGCCGTCCGGCAGTGCGGGCGGCTTCGGGCAGGCGTTCTGGACCAAGGACAATCAGGGCGATAACGCCGACCAAAATCAGCTCGCCCAAACCGAAATCAAACATACGTTATGCTTTGTCTTCGTCTTTTTTATGTTCGATTACGTCGTCTTTTCCGGCATCTTTGCCATCGGTGCCTTCGTTCAGCCCCTGTTTGAAGTCATGAACCGCGCCGCCGAGGTCTTTGCCGACGTTGCGCAGTTTTTTGGTGCCAAATATCAAAACGACGATGATTAATACGATAATCCAGTGCGTCAGAGAAAAACTGCCCATGATGTATCCTTAAGTAAGTATTAGGAGTTGATTGTGAAATAACGGTTTATACGGGTGCACCCATGATGTGTATATGCAGGTGGAAGACCTCTTGCCCGCCGCCTTTGCCGGTATTGATTAGGGTTTTAAAGCCGTCGGTCAGTCCCGAAGCTTTAGCGATTTCGGGAACTTTCAACATCATTTTGCCCAATAGCTGCTGATGTTCGGGCGCGGCGTGCGCCAGAGAGTCGAAATGGACTTTCGGAATGAGCAGCAGGTGAACCGGCGCGGCGGGGCGGATGTCTTTGAAGCACAACATCTCGTCGTCTTCGTACACGGTTTGCGCCAGAATGTCTTTGGTGGCAATTTTACAGAAAATACAGTTGTCCATAACGGCTCCGTTGCCGTCTGAAGAAGCAGTCAGACGGATTAAACGTGGAAGAGATGGGATTGTAATATAAATTTAAGATTCTGTGCGAACGGCTTTCTTGCCAGACGGGAAAGGATTTGTCTGCCGCCGTATCAAATATCGACCGGGTTCCATTCTTTATCTTTTACCGGCGGCAGCCATGCTTGCGTACCGCTGGAGGCAAATTCCCATAAGGTGTCGGGGAAGCCGTAACGGTCGGCGCGCGTCGGGTCGAGTTGCGTTTCGATTTCATCTTCGCGGCCTTCACGGATTTGTGTGGCGATGTGTGGATTAATCATCACGGTTTTGCCCAATGCGATAAATTCTGCCCAGCCGGTTTCATAGGCGGCCAAAATTTGGTCGGCGGTAAACAGGTTGCCCACGCCGATAAGCGGCAGTTTGCCATTGATGCGTTCGTGGATGAACTGCATACGGGTTTGGGCGGTATCGCCACCGCGACGGATTTTTTTATCAAATTCCCACAGGGAAGCGTGCAGATATTGCAGTGGTTTTTGTGCCAATGCGTCAATCAGTGCGCCGGTTTCAGTCATGGTTAAGCCGTCATCGCCCGGCTCTTCAGGGGAGAAGCGGTAGCCGATAATGAAGTCGTCGCGCCGGTGTTTTTCACGGACGGCAACCACGGCATCGATAACGGCCAGCGGGAAGCGCATTCTGTTTTCCAAGCTACCTCCCCATTGGTCGTTGCGGCGGTTGCTTTGGGCGGAGTAAAACTGTTGGATTAAATAGCCGTTCGCGCTGTGGATTTCCACGCCGTCAAAACCGGCACGAAGCGCCAAATCGGCGGCTTGCGCATAAGAGGCGATGAGTGCCTCGACTTCTTCTGCGGTCGCTTCGCGTGCGTGTTCGGCTTCGCTGGAGGAAGCGCTGATTTTGTCGAGACCGTCCAAAAAGGTCATCAATGGCTTTGGAACCGCCGTGATGGATTTGCAAAATCGCTTTTTGCGCCCTGTTGTTGCAGGATTTGTGCGGTTTCTTTTTAGGCTGTCGAGGCAGTGTTCACCTGTAGCTTCAGGTTGGCCGTGAAAGGCTTTGCCGTCTTTTTGAACCAAAGTGGCGGCAGTGATAAACAGGCCCATATCGACTGCGCGGTTTTTGAGGAAGGTACGCTCTTGGTCGCTGATTAAACCGTCGGCTTGTGAGCCGAAATGGGTCATAGGGGCGACGACAAGGCGGTTTTTTTGATGGTTACGCCGTTATTAAGGGTGTATGTTGAGAAAGATCGATATTCTAATCAATTGCTTGACCGATATCAAAAAAATCCAAGTAGTTTAAATAATCAAGAAAAAAATATTCTTGCATATTTTATTAACCAAACCTCTAGAGGTAACACAGCTTGGGCAGCTTCGATACTGAAAACGCCCCAGTCAATGGGTAATCTCACTATTCCTTCCAAAGATATTAATAACACTTTATCGAAAGCCTATCAAACATTGAGTCGTTATGATTCTTTTGATTACAAATCAGCTGTTGCCGCACAACCTGCACTTTACTTATTAAACGGACCGCTTGGCTTCAGTGTCAAAGCAGCTACTGTGGCAGCAGGGGGATATAACATTGGACAGGGAGCGAAAGCAATCTCTAATGGAGAATATCTGCATGGTACAGTTCAGGTTGTTAATGGCACATTGATGGTTGCAGGATCTGTATCTGCAAAGGCTGCAATATCGGCCAAGCCTACACCTGTTACCCGTTATCTGAGCAATGACAGTGCTCCTGCTTTAAGACAAGCTTTAACTGCTGAAGCCAGAGAGTCCGCATGAAACTGCCGGAAGAGTATCGACAAATAGGGAATCTTGCGATAGCAAAAATTGATGTTAAAGGATTACCGCAAAGGATGGAAGCATTTAGTTCTTTCCCAAAAGAGGAACATGGATTTATTTCGTTACCTGAAACAAAAATTTTTAAACCTATATCTGTTGATAAATATCAAAATATTGCCCCTCCTCCTAGAGGAACATTAAGAAATATAGATGGAGAATATAAATTACTTGAAACTATAGTACAGCAACTCGGAAATAATCGTAATGTATCAGGTAGAATTGATCTATTTACAGAATTAAAGGCCTGTCAATCTTGCAGCAATGTTATTTTTAGAGTTTAGAAATCGCTATCCAAATATTCAATTAAATATTTTTTTACAGGAAAAATAGAATCATGGAAAAAAATAAAAAGATTATATAGAATTCAAGAAATTATTTAAAAAAATATAACGGAAAAAAATTTGTCAGAGATTTAGATATAACATTAATTGAAGCAGCTGAATATTCTATAATTGAATTCGAAATTTATTTATCTGAATATCCGGAAGATAGTACATTTATTTTTTTACAGCATGGGCAATCTATCTGTTAGAAAATAACTGTCTCAATGAAAGAGGAAAAAGATAATTTTTTTCATCGCGGAAATGAAAAAAATGTTATCAACAAACTAATTTGGATAGAATAAAAATCTATCTATTCTTTGAGTGACTATCATATTTTTGCTAAGGATGTAAACAAGATTCAACAAACATTTAAATTAAATCTTGCCAATATCATGCAGCAAGAGTAGCAACTGTATTTTTAACCCCGTCGGGCAAAAATACCAAAAACGGTAAATCACTAAAAATACTTTTTATACCGCAGCAGCAAGCTGTAGCCTGCATGAAACCCTAAAAATCCATGCGTAAGGTGTGTGCTCCAGCACGCACGCGTTCCATGATTTACGAGCTCAATGCCGTCTGAAAAAGCTCACAATTTTTCAGACGGCATTTGTTATGCAAGTAAATATTCAGATTCCCTATATACTGCCCAGACGCGTACGTGCTGAAAACACCCCCTACGCTTGCTGCAGAACTTTCGGGTAAAACCGGTGTGAGCATTAGCGCACCGTATGCCAATGAGAACAGCCGCATCCTGCTCAGCACCTTGGAAGAGTGGGGCGTATTTTTGGATTCATGAGATTTTTGCTCTTGATAAGTGAATGGTTGGCAGAGAATTGGGCCATTCGGGAATTTATCAAGTAAACAGGCCGTCTGAAAAGTTTCAGACGGCCTGTTTATTCTTTAAGCCTTAGGATTAAAGATTAGGATTGACAACGATTTTTACTGCGGATTCGTTGTTGTGGATCAAGCGCTCGAAGCCTTCGGAAATCAATTCGTCCAGTTTGATGCGTTGGGTGATGAAAGGCTCAAGGTTGATTTTGCCTTCTTCAACCAATTTGATGGTTTCGGCGTGGTCGTTGCAGTAGGCGATGGTGCCGCGCACGTCCAGCTCTTTCATCACAACGCTGTGGACGTTGATGGTGGCGGGGTGGCTCCAGATGGAGACGATAACCAAATTGGCCGTGGGCTTGCACGCTTCAACCAAAGTATCCAGAACTTTGTTCACGCTGGTACATTCGAATGCGACGTCCGCGCCTTCGCCGTTGGTCAATTTTTTCACTTCTTCAACGACGTCGACTTCGGACGGGTCGAGGATGTAGTCGGCAACGCCGGATTCGCGTGCTTTGTCTTTACGCGCTTTGCTCAATTCGGTGATGATGACTTTGATGCCTTTGGCTTTCAATACGGCGGCCAACAGCAAACCGATTGGGCCTGCACCGCCGACCAATGCGACATCACCTGCTTTCGCGCCGCTGCGTACATAAGCATGGTGGCCGACAGACAGAGGCTCAATCAAAGCAGCTTGATCCAATGGGATTTTGTCGGAAATCGGATGTACCCAACGGCGTTTGACGGCGATTTTTTCAGATAAGCCGCCACCGCAGCCGCCCAAGCCGATGAAGTTCATGTCTTTAGAGAGGTGGTAGTTGCTGCCCGGGCCGGTCGGTACGTCATCGTGTACGATGTAAGGTTCGACCACAACGTGTTGGCCGACTTTGATGTCGTCCACGCCTTCGCCTACGGCGTAAACCACACCGGAGAACTCGTGTCCCATCGTTACAGGTGCGGACTCGCCGGAGATTGGGTGCGGATGACCGCAAGGCGGAATGAAAATTGGGCCTTCCATGAATTCGTGCAGGTCGGTACCGCAGATACCGCACCAGGCGACGTTGATGCCGACGGTGCCGGGGGCGACGGTCGGTTCGGGAATGTCTTCGATGCGGATGTCGCCTTTGTTGTAAAAACGTGCTGCTTTCATTGTAACGCTCCTTGTTTTAAGAGGTATGCCGTCTGAATCTGGCAGTCGGCGGTTGAAAGGGGAATATCGCAACCGTTTTGGGTTAAACTTATTTAGATGTTATTTTACTGCAAAAAAATCTTTTTTTAAGTGCGCGAATGGCTTTCTTTTTGAGTGAGGTCAAGCAATGCTGCCGTCTGAAAACCGAATGGTTTTAGTTATATCATAACGGTTATCGCGGACAGATGGTCGGGTTGGTATGCTTATAGTGATTTGGGTTTGGTAAACCGTTTGTTTCTGTTGCGGTATAAGTTTTTCTGATAGGCGGTTACGGTATCAGATTTTCCCAATCCTGCCAGTACGCGTATATGTTCGACAGCAGATTTTGATAGGGATTCAAGGGTATAACCACCTTCCAATACGGATACGATTTTACCCGGACAGCTCGATGCCGTCTGAATGATTTTTGTATGTCAGCCAAGCAAAATCCGCTTCGTGCAGGTTGAGCCTGCCGGATTCGTCCGAACGGTGCGCATCGAATCCTGCCGATAACAGTACCAGTTCGGGTTTGAATGCGGCAAGTCGCGGTAACCACTGTCTGCGGACTGCTTTACGGAATGCCCGGCTGCCCGTCCCCGGCGGGAAGGGCAGGTGCACCATGTTGTCTCCGTCGGGCATATTGTTGTTTTCGGGGAAGGGGAAAAGGTCGGTTTCGAACAGGTTGAAAAACAGGATGCGCGAATCGTTTTTGAGTATTTCTGCCGTGCCGTCGCCGTAATGGACATCAAAATCGATGACCGCAATGCGGTTCAGCCGGTATTCGGCAAGGGCGTACATTGTGCCGACGGCGGTGTTGTTTAACAAGCAGAATCCTCCCTGCATTGCCGCTTCCCTGCATGATGTCCGGGCGGGCGGGCTGCGCAGAAGGCATGCCATGCTTGGCGGTTCATGACCATATCGATTGCCTGAACGACCGAACCTACGGAAAAACGGGCGGCAGACAGGGAGTTTTTACTGATAACGGTGTCGTCGTCCAGACGGAAAATCTTGTCATTTTCGGGCTGACAGGATTCCAATCGGTTCAGGTATTTGCTCGTATGGGCAAGTGCGAGGCGCATGTCGCTGATTTCTTCCGCCTCTACGGTTTGGAGGTGTTGCCAAACACCGGAGCGGCGTAAGGCTTGTTCGATGCTGCTGATCCGTTCAGTGGAATCGGGATGGTTTGCGCCGGGCTCGTGCCCGGCACAGGCGGGATGCGAAATCCATGCGGTGCGGGCGTTTTTGCCCCAAAAGAGGCGCAATAGTGCATAGAATTTCAAGATTAGGCGGGTCAAGAACATGGGTTTGTGGACGGGCAGGCTGCGGCATACGGTCGGTACGGACGGCAAACCCGATATATTGTTTACGGTCTTATGTTATTATATACCCCTCTCGATTTTCAACCATATTAGAAAGAACGGATAAATTATGAATCAAGCTGTTGCACAATTTGCTCCTTTAGTGTTGATTATGGTGGTGTTCTACTTCTTGATTATGCGTCCGCAGCAAAAGAAATTCAAAGCACACCAAGCTATGCTGGCTGCTTTGAAGGTCGGCGACAAAGTTGTTTTTGGCCGCCGGTTTTAAAGGACGCGTAACCAAAGTAGGCGAGCAATTTTATACTGTCGATATCGGCCAAGGTGCGAAAAATTGAAGTGGAAGTTGAGCGCAACGCGATTGCCGCGAAAAGCCGAATAATCCCGTTTTTTAGAAAAGCCGCCTCATTTCCCGAGTGCGGCTGTTTGCCTTTATAAATAAAGCAAAGGTTTATCATGAACCGTTATCCTTTATGGAAATACCTGCTGATTGCGTTCACAATTGTGATTGCGGCTGTTTATTCGCTGCCCAACCTTTTTCGGTGAAAACGCCTGCGGTACAGGTATCGACCAACCGACAAGCTATTGTTATCAATGACCAAACCCAGTCTAAAGTAGATGCCGCACTGAAACAGGCAGGGCATTCAGACTGATGGGATGTTTGTCGTCGACAATTCGTTGAAAGTGCGTTTCAAAGACACTGAAACGCAATTGAAAGCACGCGACATCATCGAAAATACTTTGGGCGAAGGTTATATTACCGCACTCAACCTTTTGGCAGACAGTCCTGAGTGGATGGCGAAAAATCAAAAGCCAATCCGATGTTCTTAGGTCTGGACTTGCGCGGCGGCGTGCATTTCACCATGCAGGTGGACATGAAAGCCGCCATGCAGAAAAACGTTCGAACGTTATTCCGGCGATATCCGCCGAGAATTGCGCCGCGAAAAAAATCCGCAGCGGTACGGTACGCCAGACTGAAAACAGTCTGACCGTTCCTTTGCAGGATGCAGGGGATGTGCAAAAGGCACTGCCTCAGTTACGCAAGCTGTTTCCTGAGGCAACGTTAAATTCAGAAGGCAGCAATATTGTATTGACGCTTTCGGAAGAGGCGGTGAATAAAGTACGCTCAGATGCGGTGAAGCAAAACATCACTACACTGCATAACCGTGTAAACGAATTGGGTGTGGCAGAACCGATTATCCAACAGTCAGGTTTGGACCGCATTGTCGTACAGCTTCCCGGCGTGCAGGATACTGCGAAGGCAAAAGACATTATCGGCCGTACTGCGACTTTGGAAGTGCGCATGGTGGAGGATGATCCTGTTAAGTTGCGCGAGGCTTCGGAAGGTAATGTACCCGCAGGTTATGAGCTGCTTTCAAGCGGCGGGGATCATCCTGAGACCCTGTTGATCAGCAAGCAGGTCGAATTGACCGGAGATAATATTAATGACGCTCAGCCTAGTTTTGACCAAATGGGCGCGCCTGCCGTCAGCCTGAGTTTGGACAGCGCAGGCGGCAGTATCTTTGGCGAACTGACTGCTGCGAATGTGGGTAAACGTATGGCGATGGTGTTGATCGACCAAGGTAAATCCGAAGTCGTAACCGCGCCTGTCATTCGCGCCGCCATTACCGGTGGCCGTGTAGAAATTTCCGGCAGCATGACAACTGCCGAAGCCAACGATACTTCATTGTTGCTGCGTGCTGGCTCGCTGGCTGCGCCGATGCAAATTGTCGAAGAACGTACCATCGGCCCGTCTTTAGGCAAAGAAAACATTGAAAAAGGTTTTCATTCTACCTTGTGGGGCTTCGCCGCCGTTGCTGCATTCATGGTGATTTATTACCGCTTGATGGGTTTCTTCTCTACCATTGCCTTAAGTACCAATATCTTGTTCCTGGTGGGTATTTTGTCTGCCATGCAGGCAACGCTAACCTTGCCGGGTATTGCTGCGTTGGCATTGACATTGGGTATGGCGATTGACTCCAACGTATTGATTAACGAGCGTATCCGTGAGGAACTGCGTGCCGGTGTCGCACCGCAGCAAGCCATCAACCTCGGTTTCCAACATGCATGGGCGACCATTGTCGACTCCAACTTGACCTCTCTGATTGCCGGTATTGCTTTGTTGGTATTCGGTTCCGGTCCGGTACGCGGTTTTGCGGTTGTGCACTGTATCGGTATTCTGACCTCGATGTATTCATCTGTGGTCGTGTTCCGTGCTTTGGTTAACCTGTGGTACGGCCGCCGTCGCAAATTGCGGAATATTTCCATCGGTTCGGTATGGAAGCCGAAAGCCGAAATGGCAGAAGGCAAGGAGTAAAACATGGAATTATTTAAAATCAAACGCGATATTCCGTTTATGAGCTACGGCAAACTGACGACTTTTATTTCGTTGGTTACGTTTATCGCCGCCGTGTTCTTTTTGGTAACCAAAGGCCTGAATTTCTCCGTCGAATTTACCGGCGGTACGGTGATGGAAGTCCAATATCAGCAGGGCGTGGATGTAAATAAAACACGCGAACGCCTCGATACGCTGAAAATGGGTGATGTTCAGGTTCAGGCATTGGGTACGAACAAACACATCATGATTCGCCTGCCGAACAAAGAAGGCGTAACGTCAGCTCAGCTGTCCAACCAAGTGATGGATTTACTGAAAAAAGACAATCCTGACGTTACCTTGCGCCAAGTCGAATTCATCGGTCCTCAGGTTGGTGAAGAATTGGTTACCAATGGTTTGATGGCATTGGGCTTCGTGGTGGCAGGTATTATTATTTACTTGTCCATGCGTTTTGAGTGGCGTTTTGCAGTATCCGCGATTATTGCGAATATGCACGATATCGTGATTATTCTCGGCTGTTTCGCCTTCTTCCAATGGGAGTTTTTCGCTGACTGTCTTGGCCGGTATCTTGGCAGTTTTGGGTTATTCCGTGAACGAATCTGTGGTTGTGTTTGACCGTATTCGTGAAAACTTCCGCAAGTCGCATATGCGCGGCCACACTGTGCCGGAAGTCATCGACAACGCGATTACTGCAACCATGAGCCGTACCATCATTACCCACGGTTCGACCGAGGCAATGGTTGTTTCTATGCTGGTGTTCGGCGGTGCAGCCTTGCACGGTTTCTCTATGGCGCTGACCATCGGTATCGTGTTCGGTATTTACTCTTCTGTATTGGTTGCCAGCCCGCTCTTGCTGATGTTTGGCTTGAGTCGTGAAAATATCGGTAAAGAACCGAAGAAGAAAGAAGAAATCGTGGTCTGAAGCGCATATGCCGTCTGAACATTGCCGTCTCAAGCAGACAATGCTTCAGACGGCATTTTTAACGGTTGTTTTCACGGTCTTAAAATATTGTGCAGAAATGCGGGAATTGTGTCATAATGCCGCGTTGTCCTATCTTGGGCATAGGGAGTTTGCCGTTGTCTTCAGGCTTGGCAAACTTGTCTGAATCCCTATGGGGATTCTTATGTTTTTGGAGTTTTCATTATGGCATTGACCGTAGAACAAAAAGCGCAAATCGTTAAAGATTTCCAACGTAAAGAAGGTGATACCGGTTCTTCCGAAGTACAAGTTGCCTTGCTGACTTTCCGTATCAATGATTTGACCCCGCATTTTAAAGCTAACCCTAAAGACCATCACAGCCGTCGCGGTCTGTTGAAAATGGTTAGCCAACGTCGCCGTTTGTTGGCATATTTGCGCCGTACCCAACCTGATACTTATCGTGCGTTGATTACCCGTTTGGGTCTGCGTAAATAATTGTGCTTTTCGACACCGCCCGGAAATGGGCGGTGTTTTCTTTTCCTATAGCCTGTTGATAATCCCGGGCTATATTTATTACCCTAAAACCTTATAAACTAATATAATACAGAGTTCTTTAGAATCCCTTTTTATTTCACGCTGCCCGTGCGCTTTACAAGAGTTTCAGACGGCATCAAACGTTTCAACTCCCGCCAGCAATCAAACAGCTTTTTATCACCCTTTCGAAAATCCGTTTTGCCGGTACTCGTTTTTTTATTGGAGTATTGCCATTATGACCGCAACCACTGCGTCCTCAGCCAAACCTTATCTCAAAAATCCAAGGCTTGGTAAAAAAAGTTTGGTGACAATTACGCTGTCGATAACATCGACTTGGATATCTATCAACATGAGATTTTTGCCCTTTTGGGCAGCTCCGGCAGCGGTAAATCCACGCTGCTGCGTATGCTGGCGGGTATGGAAAGCCCAAATCAGGGCAAAATCATCCTTGACGGTCAGGATATTACCAAGCTTGCACCCTACGAACGTCCCATCAATATGATGTTTCAAAGCTATGCCCTGTTCCCGCACATGACCGTGGAGCAGAACATTGCCTTCGGATTGAAGCAGGACAAAATGCCTAAGGACGAAATCGCCGCGCGTGTGGAAGAAATGCTACGTCTGGTTCAGATGACCAAATATGCCAAGCGCAAGCCTCATCAATTATCCGGCGGTCAGCAACAGCGCATCGCTTTGGCACGCAGCTTGGCAAAACGTCCGAAAATCCTGCTGCTTGACGAGCCTCTCGGTGCGTTGGACAAAAAAATTGCGCCAGCAAACCCAGCTTGAATTGGTCAACACGCTGGAACAAGTCGGCGTAACCTGCATCATGGTTACGCATGACCAAGAAGAAGCCATGACGATGGCGACCCGTATTGCCATTATGTCTGACGGTCAGTTGCAGCAGGTCGGTACACCCAGCGATGTGTATGACTATCCCAACAGCCGCTTTACTGCCGAGTTTATCGGCGAAACCAATATTTTTGACGGTGTCGTGATTGAAGATCATGCGGATTATGCCGTCATCGAATGCGAAGGTCTGGAAAACCACGTCCGTATCGATCATGGTTTGGGTGGCCCGAGCGAGCAGGACCTTTGGGTTAGTATTCGACCAGAGGATATTGATTTATATAAAGAAAAACCTGATCATTTGGGCGACTACAACTGGGCGAAAGGCACGGTAAAAGAAATCGCTTATTTGGGCAGCTTCGCCATATACCATATCAAACTCGCCAACGGCCGCGTCGTCAAAAGCCAAGTTCCTGCACCTTACTGGTATGTGCGCAACATTACACCGCCAACTTGGGACGAAACCGTGTATATCAGCTGGCCGGAAAACCAACCGACTCCGTTGTTCCGTTGATTTAAGGGGAGTGAGATGAACCTTAAAAAACTGAAAAACAAACTGTTCCGCCGCCCGGGGCAGCGCGCGGTCATCGCCGTGCCGTATATTTGGCTTTTGGTGCTGTTTCTGATTCCGTTCGCCATCGTGCTGAAAATCAGCTTTGCCGAACAAGAAATCTCCATTCCGCCGTTTACGCCGTTGACCAGCATCGATGAAGATTTAGGTCGTTTGAATATCGCCATCAGTTATCAAAATTATGCCGATATTTTCCAAAATTTCTGGAATACCCTGAATCCCTTCGGCAATAGCGAAAACAGCAATATCTATCTGATGACCTATTGGTCTTCAATAAAAACTGCACTGACTACGACGGTAATTTGTCTGTTGGTTGGTTATCCGACGGCATATGCGATTTCCCGTGCCAATCCTTCTGTCCGTAATGGTTTGCTGCTTGCCATCATGTTACCTTTCTGGACATCGTTCCTGCTGCGTGTTTATGCGTGGATGGGTTTGCTCGGGCATAACGGCATCATAAACAACTTATTGATTAAGATGGGTATTATCAGTGAGCCATTAGATTTGTTCTACAATGCGTTCTCATTGAACTTGGTGATGGTTTATGCCTATCTGCCGTTTATGATTCTGCCGCTTTACACGCAGCTGGTGAAACTGGACAGCCGCCTGCTCGAAGCAGCTTCCGATTTGGGTGCGGGACCGATCAAGTCGTTCTTGACGATTACCCTGCCTTTGTCTAAAACCGGCATCATCGCAGGTTCAATGCTGGTTTTTCGTTCCAGCAGTCGGTGAATTCGTGATTCCCGAGCTGGTTGGAGGTTCGGAAAACTTGATGATTGGTAAAGTCTTGTGGCAGGCATTCTTTGATCAGAACAACTGGCCGTTGGCTTCCGCCGTCGCCGTCGTGATGGTCGCGCTGCTGGTCGTGCCAATTGCGCTGTTCCAGCATTATGAAAACCGCGAATTGGAAGAAGGAGCCAAATAATGCAGAAATCCAAATTGTCTTGGTTCCTGAAACTGATACTGATGTTGTCGCTGGCGTTTCTGTATATCCCGCTGGTCGTTTTTGGTTGTCTATTCGTTTAACGAATCCAAGCTCGTTACCGTTTGGGGCGGCTTTTTCGACCAAGTGGTACGGCGCATTGCTGGAAAAACGACACTATCTTGGAAGCTGCTTGGTTATCGCTGCGTATTGCCGTCGTGTCTTCGCTTGCCGCCGTCGTTTTGGGTACGCTGGCGGGCTATGCGATGGCGCGTATCAAACGTTTCCGCGGCAGTACCTTGTTCGCCGGTATGATTTCCGCACCTATGGTTATGCCTGACGTGATTACCGGTCTGTCCATGCTGCTCCTGATTATTCAGGTACAGATGTTCCTGCAAGGCAGCGAATTGTTGCAATCGCTTTATTTTTGATCGGGGCTTTTTTTACTATTTTTATTAGGACATACCACGCTTTGCATGGCATACATTACCGTTGTTATCCGTTCGCGCCTGGTGGAGCTTGACCAATCGCTCGAAGAAGCCGCAATGGATTTGGGTGCGCGTCCGCTGAAAATCTTTTTTTCGTCATCACTTTGCCTTTGATTGCCCCTGCGATTGCTTCAGGCTTTCTGCTTGGCATTACCCTGTCGCTGGATGATTTGGTGATTACCTCCTTCCTGTCCGGTCCCGGTTCTTCTACATTGCCGCAGGTGATTTTTCTCCAAAATCAAGCTGGGTCTCGATCCTCAGATGAATGTCTTGGCAACCATCCTGATCGGCATCATCGGAACATTGGTCATCATCGTCAATTATTGGATGATGAGGCAGGCAACCAAGCGCGACCGTGAGGCAGCGGAAGCCTACCTCCAAGAAAAATTGGCTGCCGAGAAAGCAAATTAACTAATAAGGCAGGCTGACCGCATGACTGGGTCAGCCTGTTTTCTTAAATCGATTTTTCTGTTTGGACGATATGATTCGATAGCCTGTATCATGCCGTCTGAAAAATATACCTGTAAAGTAAACATCATGATTCGTCCTGATTTTCAAGAATATCTGCCTTCTTATTATTTTAGTTCGGTTAATTCTCATACTGTTTATCCAAAACTTCAATGCCGTCTGAAAACCGATACCTGTATCATCGGTGGCGGCTTGAGTGGTTTGTGCACTGCACTGCCCTTGGCGGAGCAGGGACATGAAACGGTTGTGTTGGAAGCCGCGCGTATCGGTTTTTTGGCGCATCGGGACGGAGTGGCGGGCAGGTTATCAGCGATTACGCCTGCGGTATGGAGGAAATTGAAAAACAGGTTGGTTTGGAGCGGGCACAATGGTTTTGGCAGCAGTCTTTACAGGCAGTTGAGCTTGTGGACGAGCGCGTACGTAAATATGAGATTGACTGTGATTGGCAACGCGGTTATGCCACGGTTGCCGTCCGTCCGCAACATTGGGAAGAATTGCAACAATGGCATGAGCACGCCCAAAAATATTACGGTGCAACTCATTATCAACTTTGGGATAACACTGAACTGAAGCAGCAACTCGACAGCGATATGTACCAAGGCGCACAGTTCGATCCCTTGTCCGGGCATCTTCATCCGCTCAATTACACGTTGGGTGTTGCCGGTGCCGCTGCCGAAGCCGGTGCGCAGATTTTTGAGCATTCTCCCATGATACGCATCGAACCTTATCAAAACGGTTGGTTGGTTTACACTCCGGAAGGCAGTGTCGAATGCAAAAATGTGGTATATGCCGTCAATACTTATGCCGGTTTGAATCCGATATTCAAGCCTTTGGAGCGTAAGGCAATTGCCGTCAGCACCTTTATTATCGCCACCGAACCCTTGGGGGCGCGTGCAAAAGGGCTTATCCGGAACAATATGGCAGTATGCGACAACCGCCATATTTTGGATTATTACCGCCTCAGTGCGGACGGCAGATTGCTTTTTGGCGGTAAAGACCACGAATTTATCGATGATCCTGCGCGTATGACCGAGCTTGTCCGCCAAGATATGCTTAAAGTTTTTTCCGCAGCTTGCCGATGTCAAAATCGAACATTCGTGGGGCGGGGAGTGCGATATTACCGCCAACCTTGTCCCGCATTTCGGACGTTTGGCCGCGAATGTTTTTTTATGCGCAAGGTTATTCCGGACACGGGATGGCGATAACGGGTATTGCCGGTTTGGCGGTTGCCGAAGCAATTTTAGGGGACAAATGCCGTCTGAAGTCGTTTGAGCGGTTGCGCCAGCCGAACATCATCCTCCAACCGTTCTTGAGAAAGCTCGGTTCTTTCCTCGGATCAAAATATTATCAGTGGAAAGACAGCCGTTAAGTGTCGTAGGCAGTATGTTTATCCGTTGGCGGTTAATGTGAAAAATGCCGTCTGAAACCTGATTTTCAGGTTTCAGACGGCATTTTGCCTAATGTCGATGATGTGTTTATTTTCCGCGCATCAGTTCAAAGAAATCATCATTGTTTTTAGATGCTTTGATTTTCCCGTTTAAGAACTCGGTGGCTTCGATTTCATCCATCGGGTGCAGGAATTTGCGCAGTAACCACATACGTTGCAGCTGGTCGTTTGGAACAAGCAGCTCTTCGCGGCGCGTGCCGGATTTGTTGATGTTGATGGCAGGGAAGAGGCGTTTTTCCGCCATGCGGCGGTCGAGGTGCAATTCCATATTGCCGGTGCCTTTGAACTCTTCGTAAATCACATCGTCCATACGGCTGCCGGTTTCAACCAATGCTGTGGCGATAATGGTCAGCGAACCGCCCTCTTCAACATTGCGTGCTGCACCGAAGAAACGTTTGGGACGGTGCAGTGCGTTGGCATCGACACCGCCGGTCAGGATTTTGCCCGAGGTAGGCACGATGGTGTTGTAGGCACGGGCAAGGCGGGTAATCGAATCAAGCAGGATGACCACGTCTTTTTTGTGTTCCACCATACGCTTGGCTTTTTCAAGCACCATTTCGGCAACTTGGACGTGGCGTTGCGCCGGCTCGTCAAAGGTGGAGGAGACTACTTCGCCACGGACGGAGCGGCTCATTTCGGTAACTTCTTCGGGACGCTCGTCAATCAAGAGGACGATGAGCTCGACTTCAGGATAGTTTGCGGTAATGGCGTGGGCAATATTTTGCAGCATTACGGTTTTACCGCTTTTGGGCGGGGCAACCAAGAGGGCACGTTGACCTTTGCCGATGGGGAAATCAGGTCGATGGCACGTCCGGTAAGGTTTTCTTCGGACTTTAAGTCGCGTTCCAGTTTTAACTGTTTGGTCGGAAACAGAGGAGTCAGGTTTTCAAACAGGATTTTATGGCGGCATACTTCCGGGTGGTCGCCGTTGATGGAATCCAGTCTGACCAGGGCGAAATAGCGTTCGTTATCTTTGGGGACGCGTACGCTGCCTTCGATGGTGTCGCCCGTATGCAGGTTGAAGCGTCGGATTTGGGTGGGTGAGACATAGATGTCATCAGGGCCTGCAAGATAGGAGGTATCCGCACTTCGGAGGAAACCGAAACCGTCGGGCAGGATTTCGAGTGTGCCGGAGCAGGTAAAACTCTCACCTTTTTTCATCATTTGGCGGACGATGGCAAAAACCAAGTCTTGCTTGCGGAAACGGTTGGCATTTTCGATAGCGTGTTCTTCTGCCAACTCTAAAAGTTTGGAAATGTGCAGGGTTTGTAATTCAGAGACGTGCATAATAATGATATATAGAAGAGGAAAAGACGGACGGATGCCGTCTGAAAGAAGAAGCTGACCGTTGCCGGTTGCTCGGAGAAGGGGGAATTGTAGGCAGTCGGCGTGCAGGTGTCAAATATTATCTCAGGCGGGGTTAGCCTTTATCGGCAGGATATATCGCTTGAGTAAAGTCGTTTGGAAAAAAATACCCCCGAGCTTTTTCAGGCTTGGGGGTATGGGCATTGATTATTTATTCAATTCATCAGCCAAATACAGCCAGGTTTCGATGACGGTATCCGGATTCAGGGAGACGCTCTCTATGCCTTCTTCTACCAGCCATTTGGCAAAGTCAGGATGGTCTGACGGACCTTGACCGCAGATGCCGACGTATTTGTTTTTGTTTGCGGCAGGCGGAGATTGCCAAGTGCAACATTACTTTAACGGCAGGGTTGCGTTCGTCAAACGATTCGGACACCAAGCCGCTGTCGCGGTCGAGGCCGAGGGTCAGCTGGGTCATATCGTTAGAGCCGATGGAGAAGCCGTCGAAGTATTGCAGGAATTGTTCTGCCAATACGGCGTTGCTTGGCAGTTCGCACATCATAATCAGGCGCAGGCCGTTTTTGCCGCGTTCCAAACCATTTTCTTTCAGGGCTTTAACAACGGCTTCGGCTTCGCCCAAAGTGCGGACGAACGGGATCATGATTTCGACGTTGGTCAGACCCATTTCATCGCGGACGTGTTTCAAGGCTTTGCACTCGAGGGCGAAGCAGTCTTTGAAACTTTCGGCGACATAACGCGCCGCGCCGCGGAAGCCCAGCATCGGGTTTTTCTTCGTGCGGTTCGTAGATGCTGCCACCCACCAAGTTAGCGTACTCGTTAGATTTGAAGTCGGACATACGGACGATGGTTTTGCGTGGATAAACCGAAGCAGCCAAAGTTGCCACGCCTTCTGCGATTTTATCGACGTAGAAGTCGACAGGGGACGCATAGCCGGCGATGCGGCGGGTAATTTCCGCTTTCAATTCGTCGTCTTGTTTGTCAAATTCCAACAAGGCTTTGGGGTGGATACCGATTTGGCGGTTGATGATGAATTCCATGCGTGCCAGACCGATGCCTTCGCTCGGCAGATTGGCAAAGCTGAATGCGAGTTCGGGGTTACCGACGTTCATCATGACTTTTACAGGTGCTTTAGGCATGTTGTCCAAAGCAACATCGGTAATTTGTACGTCCAGCAGGCCGGAGTAGATGAAGCCGGTATCGCCTTCGGCACAGGATACGGTAACTTCTTGACCGTTTTTTTCAGCAATTCGGTTGCATTGCCGCAGCCGACAACGGCAGGAATACCCAGTTCGCGCGCGATAATCGCTGCGTGGCAGGTGCGTCCGCCGCGGTTGGTAACGATGGCGGAAGCACGTTTCATCACGGGTTCCCAATCCGGATCGGTCATGTCGGTAACCAGTACGTCGCCGGCTTCGACGGAATCCATCTCGGAAGCATCTTTAATCAGACGTACTTTACCCTGTCCGACTTTTTGACCGATGGCACGGCCTTCGCATAATACGGTTTTGTCGCCGTTGATGGCGAAGCGGCGCAGGTTACGGCTGCCTTCTTCTTGGGATTTTACGGTTTCGGGACGGGCTTGCAGGATGTAGAGTTTACCGTCCAAGCCGTCGCGACCCCATTCGATATCCATCGGGCGGCCGTAGTGTTTTTTCGATAGTCAGTGCGTAATGCGCCAACTCGGTGATTTCTTCGTCGGTAATGGAGAAGCGGTTGCGGTCTTCCTCAGGGACATCGACGTTGGTTACGGATTTACCGGCTTCTGCTTTGTCGGTAAAAATCATTTTGATGTGTTTCGAACCCATGGTCTTGCGCAGGATGGCAGGTTTGCCTGCTTTCAGTGTGGGTTTGAATACATAGAATTCGTCGGGGTTGACCGCGCCTTGTACGACGTTTTCACCCAGGCCGTAGGATGAAGTGACAAAGACGACTTGATCGTAACCGGATTCGGTATCGAGGGTGAACATCACGCCGGATGCGCCGCTGTCGGAACGCACCATGCGTTGTACGCCGGCGGAAAGGGCGACAATGTCGTGTTCGAAGCCTTTGTGGACGCGGTAAGAAATGGCGCGGTCGTTGTACAGGGAGGCGAATACATGACGCATGGCTTCTTTAACGTTTTTCCAAGCCATTGATATTCAGGAAGGTTTCCTGTTGTCCGGCAAATGATGCGTCCGGCAGGTCTTCGGCAGTTGCGGAAGAACGTACGGCAACGGAAATGTCCGCACCGCCGGCATCTGCAACCATTTTGTTCCAAGCCGTTTCGATTTCTGCGTCCAGCTGTGCGGGGAACAGGGTGTCCAAAAATCCATTGGCGGATTTCTTGCCGACACGTGCCAGTTCGGCAACGTCTTCGACATCCAATTTTGCCAATGCGGCAGAAATGCGTTCGCTCAGACCGTTGTGTGCGAGAAATGCACGGTAGGCATCGGCTGTTGTGGCAAAGCCTCCGGGAACGCGAACGCCTTTTTCAGTCAGTTGACTGATCATTTCGCCCAGCGAGGCATTTTTTCCGCCTACACTTTCAACATCTGTCATACGCAGGTTTTCAAACCAGATTACGTAGTTGTCGGCCATTTGTGTGTCCAATCTAAAATATGTTAAAAAAAGAAACAAATCCGCACCCTTATTTTAAGCGATTCGTTCCTGTGCTGTCATGTGTTTTATCTGTTTAAATCGTGATGCCGTCTGAAAAGTTGCAGTTTTTGGGGTATGTAATGGTTTGAAATTCTTTACTGGCAAACATGTTTTTCTTTGGGTGTTTTCTTTGTAAAACAGGTGGTTTTGAATAGGTTAATATTTTTCTTGGCAGATTTTTTTACTCGATTTATTGGCATTTTCTCCTGCTAAATTTGTTTTGGGTTGCGGTTTGTTTCAAATTTTTTTATTTTTCCCGTTTTTTTGTGTAATCCGAGGTAGGGCGGTATGTGCGCTTTCCTTATGTTTGTTGCTGCTGTTATGATGTGCGTTTCAATCTGTATTTTGAGGATGGAAGATGAGCAGTTTGCGCCACGTGTTTTTATATCTCCGACCGCACCGGGCTGACGGCTGAGAATATCGGTGAGGCCTTGTTGAACCAGTTTGGTAATTTGGATTTCAAGCGCCATACTCACCCGTTTGTCGATACGCCTGAAAAAGCCAGGGCGGTAGTGGAGAAGGTGAATCGGAATATGCAGGAAAACGGACAGCGTCCGATTGCGTTTGTCAGTGTGGTTGATGACGAAATACGCCGGATTATCAAAGGGGCGGATGCTTTTCAGATTAATTTCTTTGAGACTTTTTTGGGACTGTTGGAGAAGGAACTCAATACCGAAGCTACGGCATCCGGGCAGGGGCATCACAGTATCGGTAATACGAAGCGTTATGATGCGCGTATGGAGGCGGTGAATTTCTCATTGAACCACGACGACGGGGTCAGCGATAAGAACCTTCAGGAAGCGGATGTAATCTTGATGGGTGTATCGCGTTCGGGCAAAACGCCGACCTGCCTGTATTTGGCGTTGCAATACGGCATCCGGGCAGCCAACTATCCGTTGATTCCCGATGATTTGGAATCCAGTGATTTGCCGCGTATGGTCAAACCTTACAAAGACAAGTTGTTCGGCCTCACCATTCAGCCCGAACGCCTGCAGGCCATCCGCCAAGAGCGCCGCCCGAATTCAACTTATGCCAAAATCGATACATGCCGCAGCGAGGTGGCGGACGCGCAGAGTATGTTCAGACGGTATGGGATTCCGTTTGCGAATACGACGGATAAATCGGTGGAAGAGCTTGCCGTGCACATCCTTCAGGCGTGCAAGTTGAAGCGTAGGTTTTGATGTTTCCTGCCTGAAATTCAGGCAAAATTCCGTTTATTGACACCTTACACGGGAGTTCCGCCATTAAATATTCGTCAAACAAAGATGTCCAAAGGCTGGTAACCCGCCTGCTCAAGTCAAATCCCGATGGGTGTTTCCACAGTCGGGGTGGGCGGCATATCAAGCTGGTTTACCTGCCGACATCCGATGTCCTGCCCATACCGTACAGCCCGTCGGATTTCAGGGCTGCTAAAAACTTAAGCAGCCATATAATGAACGCTCTATAAAACGAAAATAGACGGCTTACAGAGCGTTTTTAGATTGGAGTTAGTATTATGGACTGGTTACATACTATTTTCGTTTGCTTCGCTTGGATTGTAGCCGTTGTCATTGCGGGCATTAGTGTATATGTTTTTATTGGGTTGCCCATTTTGTTTATAACCTACGTTGTTGGCTTTGTTTACAGTTTTTTCAGGCTGTTTTTACCATTCATTCCCGACTTTTGGGCGAGCATAGGCACAGGCACAACAGAAGAGAAAGGCGGCTTTGATTGGGGAGAGCGGACAGAAGCCGACAAGCACCGCGAACTAGTGGAGCATATCCGCATTCAGCACATGAACGAAGAACGTAACAGAAGATAAAGAAAAAAGCCCTTGCAGAGAGCGAGGGCTTTAATTTTGAGTAACTTGTAAACTTTTTACCATTGCGTACAAGGGCGACCATTATAACTCACGTTCAGGCAGCCTGAAACTAGATTCTTACAATAGAGAAAAAAACGGGCAGGTGTAAGGCGACGGCAGCTTTTGCACAAATTTACGGCAGCTTTTGCACCACCGAAGCGTAGGAAATTGTATCAGCTTTTGCGCAAATTTATCCCCGTTTAATGGTCTGTTAAACGGTGAAGCGCACCGAGAAAAATCTCGGCATTTTTCTGAGAAAAAAACTTTGGCAATTTATTGCATTATTTGCAACTCCCTTGCACTTTTATAAAAGCGACGATAACCGTCGCTTTTGTTTTACCAGTTGCAGATAACCAGTTCACCGCTGGTTTTTTGCGTTTTGTCCCGACCAACGGAATAGATAAGCTCAAGGCGGGTGGTTCGAAAATCTTTGAATAACTCTCTAATATCGGGATGGTCATTAATGGACATCATTACTTTGCCTTTGCTCTCAGCCATCGATTTCGCCAATAGTTCATATTGCGTCCAATCAAAAGAATGGTCATAGCCTGCGGTTTGCCAATACGGTGGGTCGGCATAGAAGAAGGTATGTTCGCGGTCATAGCGTTTGAAGCACCGTTCCCACGGTTCGTTTTCAACGAATACGCCGCTCAGTCTGGTTTTGGCAGCGGTCAGTTTTGCTTCGATTTGAGAGGCGTCCCATGCTTTAGATGTGGTTGCCGTACCGAAATGCTGTTGGATGGTTTTGCCGCCGAAGGCATTGTGCTGGAGGTAGAAGAACCGTGCGGCACGTTGGATGTCTGTCATGCAATCTGGTGGTGTGCTTTGCAGTCGGGAGAAGACTTCACGGCTGGTCAGCGTCCACTCGAACTGTCTGACAAACTCATCAAAATGATGCTGAACGACGCGGTAGAGGTTAACAAGCTGTCCGTCGATGTCGTTGAGTACCTCTACTTTGGCAGGTTTCGGGCGAAGGAAAAGAGTGCCGCTCCACCTGCAAACAGTTCGACGTAACAGGAATGTTCGGGGAACATGGGGAACAGGTGTTTTGCTAGGCGGCGTTTACCGCCCATCCATGGGACGATGGGTTGTGGTTTGGTATAGTCCATGAGTTACTCCTATATAGCGGGTACTCGCGGTACTCTTATTCATATGATGAATCATGATGTTTTGATGCTCAGTGGCATTCTGATGATTTTTAATTAGTTGAATGTATTGATATTTTTGCAGCGCATACATTTTATTTGCACGCTGCCGCTGCCTTTTGCACGCTGCCGCTGCCTTTTGCAAGCAGCCTGCCGCAATATTGGCAGCGCAGTTCGCGGTAGTTTTGCATTTGCACTCACTCCAATTTTGGATAGAATGCCCAAGTCTCTAGAGACTAAGGCGGCCTTTGAAGTCAATGCAGCTCACTCTGCTTGGCTGGCGTACCGGTGTTCCCGCACCGGTACGTCGCCGTCCCACTTTAATATTTTTTATCCTCCTTTATTGAGGTTATTTATCAAAAGTCCCAGATAAACCTCTACCATCATTCAGCCTCGGCTTGCAGCTCGATGACAAGCGATATATCAGCTAATTCATCAAGATTTGCCGCGGCGTTGATTTTGTCTTCCGCTGCCTGCCTCAAGCCCTGCAACATGCGCGGTCAAAAGTTCGAATTTAAGCGTTTTTTCATAAGCTTTTTGCCTTAAAGCAACGGGCGATACGCCTCGAGAAGCGGCAATGGCGTCAAGCGTCGGCGTTGCAGCATTGGGGTCTGCATGCCATGCCTTCGCCTCGAAGGCCTGCGTTGTCCAAGTTGCCACCTCAAATTCGGGCACTTTATCCAAGCCCGCCGCACGGTCGATATAGGATTGCGCGGCGCGGTTGACTTCGGCCAGTTTTTCAGACTTCGCTTGTTGCAGCATTTTTCTTTTTTTGGCGGCAGGTGTCAGCACCCAGTTGCTTCCGTCCCATTTGTGATATTCCGACGGGCGCGGCGGGGAAACGGTCAAATTATCGGACACGATGCAGCCGGAATTTAAGGCGGCGAGCAGCTCGGCATGTTGTTCGGGGCTGACGGCTCGCGCGCCCTCGGGGGCTTGTTCAGGGGGTGTCGCAGTCGTAAAAAGCTTGGTCTTTAAAATAAATCGTCATGTTTGTTCTTTCTGTCGGTTGGTCGGCGGTCAGGCGGCTTTGCCTACGGCAAACCATAAAATACAAGTTCCGGTGCCGGATGCGTCCTCGTAGACGGAGCCAACCTGGGCTGAGAATTTATTTCTGGCGTATGTCCTGACAACAACGCCGGCCGACATATTCCCGTAGTACCGCGCATTGGGGAAATAAGCGGAGCTGGCGATTGAATAAATCTCACTGAAAGTGACAGGGAAAAATATTTCTTTTTGTCGGTGAACGCCCTCGATTGTCGCCTTGCCCCATTGCATCAAAAGGCCGTTGGGCAGCTTGAGCCAGCCGTTTTCGGCGGCGTTGCCTGTCATGATGCCGTTCACGGCTTGGGCGACGGCGGTGTCGAAGCCTTGGATTTGGGCGGCAGTGTGGGTGTGGGCGCGATCGGCTTTGTCTTGCAAACCTTGCGCCAGCCTTGACGCGTCCAGCGCGCCTGCGTTGACGGTTTCGCCGTGGGACTTTATCCAGAACACGGCTTCGCCCAAGGTGTCGGCGGCTTTGATGCACAGTTTTAAAACTAGGGCTTTGGGGCGGTTTTCTGCGCCGCCCGTTGCCATTTTGCTGTCCAGGCGTGGGGTTAAAAAGCCGTTGTCGCTTAATTCGGTGTCCTCCCAAGTCGATACAAGCGCGCTTCTCTGCCTTTCGTTGCGGTCTTCGTAACCGACGGCGGCGGCGTCTGTGTGGTTTGGCCAGTGTGAAAATACTTTGTGGACGTGCCGTTTGATTTCGTCTTCCTGCTTCGTTCCGACTGCCAAGCCGTTGGCGGCGTTGCGGATAAAGCGGTCTTCCGCCTGCGGGACGTTGGCGATTGCGCCGTATTGCGGCTCCAAATCGCCGTCATAACTGATGGTCACGCCGTTCAGGCCGTTTACTGGCATCTCGTCTTCTATCGTAATAACAATTTTCGCCATCACGCCAACTCCTGCTCAGTAGGCTCAATCACAAAATCCTCAAGCCCCGACACAATCTTAATCCCCGGCACTTGGCCGTCTGAAAAACGCTCTTTTTGATTCAGGATGGCGTCTTTGTCGATTTCCTTTTTAGTGCGGACAAACTCGGCAAAGGCGGATTTCTCGGAGAGCCACGCCAAGACGGCAGCCACGCCCGTTACCTTGACGGATGGCGGACGGATGCGCCATTTAATCAGGCCGGTGGTAAAGTCCACGGTTTTGGTTTTACCGTTATCCGTCAGCTCGTCCTTATGCGCTTCGCAGTAGGCGGCTACACGTTCAGTCAGGCTCATGATTTCGGTACACATCGGCGCGGCTTTGGCGGCATATTCTTCTTCGATGGCCGCTTTTTTGTCTCCGGCTTCGGTTTCCAGGCGTTTGACTTCGCGCTGCAAGTCGCCGATTTGGCGGATAAAGGCCGTCTGAAAGCGCGGTACATCTCGCGCTTCGTCCCACGCCCGGCCGTGCGCCAACACACGGCTCCAGGTTTGCGCGGTGGCGGCCACAGTATCGGCAGCCGGAGAGCCGACATCGCCGTCCCAGGTCTGACTTGGGGCAACATTTTCGGCATCTTTTCCGCTAGCTCGTCCGACTGCCGTTTCATGATGGCTGCTCGGATTTCGGCAGGGAGGGAAGCGATTAAGTATTTTTTCAGACGGCCTCCACGTGCTTTGCCAACTTCTTCGATGTACGGCCAGTCCTGCGTTTTGGCACGATATCTAATGCTTTCTAGGTTCTTGGGAAGACAGGGCAAACTTAAATTTTTCAGCTCCTCTAAGGATATGGTGTTGCTCATTTACTGCTCCTGATATAAACTTTTGTTTACTCTTTTGAGTAAGTTAAACCTGTTTGGGATAACGGCTAGGCCAAATCTCTTGAGGTGGAATGCCGAGAAAGTCTGAAATAATCCGTTCGCCTTTTGGATATTTAAATTGCAACGCGCTTTTTAATGTATTCGCGCTTAACCCGGATTCGATTGATAGTGCAGTAATTGTTTTCCCGCGTTTACGAACTGCTGCCACAATTTCCGCACGATGCCAATCTTGTTTTTGTCTTTCCGCATCTTCAATTTTTACCATTAATCTTTCTTTTAGGGTTTCCATACACATTCCTTTGGGGTTTGTTTGCTAAGTCATTTGACTTAGCGAAACGAATAATACTAACCAAAAGGATAGTTGTAAACCCTTTTGGTTAGTCAATTTACAAACAAATGGCGATTATTTTATAAACTTTTTTTTTTGATTAAGATTATTTCTAACCAAAAGGGAAGGTTTTTTGGTTAGTCTTTTTGTTAGAGAGAAACACATGACTTTTAAAAGCAGACTTCAGCTTTTATGGCCGGATTCGACATTGGAGGATATAGCCTCCAAGATAGATATGTCCTACATGGGACTGAATAAGGTATTTGCTAAAGATGGTTTGCCAAAGGCTGAAACACTTATAAAAATTCAAGAAGTTACCGGCTGTGATTTAAACTGGTTACTGACCGGCAAAGGTTTGCCGTTTGCTGACAAATCAAGACCGGAGAACGTTGGAGCATTCCCGGTATCCAATACCGGCTCAGGCGCGGTGGATACCTTGGGCAATCCGGTTGATCTGCGTGAGTTTGTCTTTATCCCGCGATACAACGTTGAAGCGGCGGCAGGACATGGACAAGCAGTGAATGATGAAAAACCATTATTCTGCATGGCTTTCCGGAGATACTGGATAGAAAACTACGTTACCCGGCAGACAGACAAGCTTTCTGTAATCGCCGTTAAAGGCGACAGCATGGAAGGCATCCTGAACCACGGCGACAACATCCTAATCAACCACGCCGAAACCGAGCCGCGCGACGGCCTGTACGTCCTACGCATAGGAAACGACCTGTTCGTCAAACGCGTGCAACGTATGCCGGGCAAGCTGTTGGTAACATCAGCCAACCCACATTACGCCCCCTTTGAAATAGACCTAAGCCATACAGACGACGACATCGCCATCGTCGGACGCGTAGAATGGTTCGGCCGTACCGTAAACTGATTTTAAAACCCTCTTAAAATAGTTTTAAAAAATTCCCAATCCCGTCAACTTCAAACAAAAAACCGCGCATTCCGGCGCGGTTTTGTGAAAAAGCTGGCGTAACTTTTCCGGATACAAAAAAACGCTGAAATCCACGTCTTTCCGATATTTCAGCGTTTTTTTACTCTATTTGTTCCTTGTGCAAAAACCAACAGTCCCCCACACAGGCGCACGAATTGACGGCAGCAGGCGAGCCAAGAGAAAAAGAAGATTGAAAGCGGGCACAATAAAAGCCGATAACTTCTGTCCGATTCTTTCGGTTGATTAACGAAGACGCCGGTCGGTGCCAGAATGCGGGAAATGCCGTCTGAAAGGTTTTCAGACGGCATTTTTATACCTGTTTTTTGGTAAGGCAGCCGATTAGTTCGATCGGTGTGGCGATGCGGTAGTCGGGTTGCCATGAGTCGGTATCGTCTTCATCTGAGATGTAGCCCCATTCGGCGAGGACGGTTTTCATGCCGGCGTTGCGGCCTGCTTGGATGTCGCGTTCGGCATCACCGACGTAGAGTGTGTGTTGCGGGTTGGCGTGGATTTGTCCGCACGCATACAGCATGGGTTTGACGCTGGGTTTGGGCTCGTCGCAGGTATCGCCGCTGACGACGACGGCGGGTGGGATGACGAAGCCGAGTTTGGGGACGAGTTTGTCGGTGAAGCGCATGGGTTTGTTGGTGATGATGCCCCATTTGATGCCGCGTTGGTCGAGTTCGGCAATGAGTTCGTTCACGCCGCCGAAGAGGGTGGTGTCTTGGGCGTAGCGGCTGTCGTATTCGTCGAGGTATTCGGTGCGCCATCGGGCATAGTCGAGATGGTCGGGGGTGATGCCTGCGCCGAGCTTGAGCAGTCCTGCTGCGCCGTGGCTGGCTTGGTTGCGGATTTCGTCCATGCTTTTTTCGGGCAGTCCGTGGCGGGCAAGCAGGGTGTTGAGTGCGCCGCCGAGGTCTCAGGGCGGTGTCGGCGAGCGTGCCGTCGAGATCGAATAATACGGCTTGTATCATGTGTTTTCCTTTTTTTATAAAGTGCGGGACTGAAGGGTTTCAGACGGCATATTTATTTTGTTTCAAACCCCTGCTCGAAATCTTCCAACATATCCAGCTCGAAGCGGCTGAAACCTGCTTTTTCCCGCGCTTCGATGTTCACATAGCCGCGAAAGATAAACATATCGTAACGGGCAATCAGACTGCGGAACAGGGCGACAGGTTCCAAATTCCGTTCGCGGCAGAGGTGTTGATACCAATGGTTGCCGATGGTGACATGGCCCACTTCGTCGCGGTAAATGATGTCCAACACGCCGCAGGTTTCCGAATCGCCGCGCTGTTCCACCTTCGCGCGTATCCCCGGCGTAACGTCCAGCCCGCGAGCTTCCAATACACGCGGTACCAACGCCATACGCAACAGCGGATCGTAGGCGGTTTTATACGCCATGTCCCACAAATGGTTGTGCGCCTCGAAATCGCCGTAATCGAAGCCGAAAGCACGCAGCCTTTCGCGCATCAGGCGGAAATGGTACACCTCTTCCTTCGCCACCCGCACCCAGTCGCGCACAAACTGAAACGGCAGCGTGCGGAAACGGTATGCCGTGTCCAAAGCCAGATTGATGGCGTTGAATTCGATATGCGCAATCGCGTGTAGCATTGCCGCATAGCCTTCGGTTGTGTTCATCTTGCGCGGCGTCAGCTGCGACGGCGCGACCAAAACAGGCTTAGACGGCCGTCCCGCGTGGCGGAAGTCCAGCGGCGCAGCGTTTGTTTCAGCCCCTGTCCATGTTCTGAACGGCGGCAAACGCTTCATCCGTCAGCTGTCCTTTTTCATCGGGGTCGTCTGAAAGCAGGGCAAGTTCGAGCAAAGCATAAATATCAGGTTTCATTCCAAGTCCGCCGTTTTTTTCGGAAAACAAATATTATAGCGTTTTAAAAACAATATAAGGAATATAATCTTTACAATTTGGCGTTGCGCGTCAAAAAAACCATTAAATACCACAGTTTGCACAGTCGGCATACATTAAAGAATTGTGAAACCCGATTGTCTTTTTCTGCAGGGAAAAAAATCCCGCAGCTTCAAAAAAATTAGCCCTTGTAAAACACTGTTTTGCAAAATGTAAACCGCCCATAAGCGGCTTGCATTGTTATTTTTGTAACATCAATACTGGGCGCCACATCCCTTCCAACAAGGAAAAAAATAATGATGAAACAACGCAACCTGCTTAAATTCCTCGCCGCTTCCGTCCTGACCGCAACCATTGGTTTCGCACAGGCAGGCGCAGTGGATGCACTCAAGAAATTCAACAACGACGCCGACGGTATCAGCGGCAGCTTCACCCAAACCGTCCAAAGCAAAAAGAAAACCCAAACTGCACACGGTACTTTCAAAATCCTGCGTCCGGGCCTCTTCAAATGGGAATACACCAAGCCCTACAAGCAAACCATTGTAGGCGACGGTCAAACCATTTGGCTCTATGACGTTGATTTGGCACAAGTGACCAAGTCCTCCCAAGACCAAACCATCGGCGACAGCCCTGCCGCCATCCTCTCCAACAAAACCGCCCTTGACAGCAGTTACTCCCTCAAAGAAGACGGCTCGTCCAACGGTATCGACTACGTCTTGGCAACGCCTAAGAAAAACAACGCCGGCTACCAATATATCCGTATCGGCTTCAAAGGCGACAACCTCGCCGCCATGCAGCTGAAAGACAGCTTCGGCAACCAGACCTCCATCAGCTTCGGCAGCCTGAACACCAAACCCAACCTTTCGCGCGGCGCATTCAAATTTACGCCCCCGCAGGGTGCAGACGTATTGAGCAACTGACTTGTTTGTTTGGCATTATGCCGTCTGAACGTATGGCACGTTCAGACGGCATATTCGTTTAAGATGGCGGAGCAGGTGCATTGTTTGAAAATAAACGGCTGCACATATATTTTTTTCCGGCATTAAAATTAAGTATTGCACTGCCGCGTCTTTTGCCGTTTAATTCAGTCCAGCTGAATCAAGGGCACAAGGAAGCAAGCCGGCCGCCCCCACAGTTTCCCTTTTGTATGTGGTATCGGACCACTGCAATGTTTTCTTTTTCACAAAAGGACTGTATCCATGAGAAAAATCTTGATGGCGGCGGCAGTTTTCGGCCTCGTCTTGACTGCATGCGGCGGTGGCAGCCAAACCACCGCAGAACCCGAAGCATCCCAAGTGCAACATACTGTTTCCGACAAACTCAATATCTATAACTGGTCGGATTACGTCGATCCCCAAACCCTCTCCGATTTTGAAAAAGATACCCGTCTCAATATCCGGTACGACTATTATGACAGCAACGAGGCACTCGAAGCCAAGCTGCTGACCGGAAAGTCCGGTTATGATTTGGTCGTACCTTCCGTCGCCAATGTCGGCAGGCAGATTAAAGCCGGCGCATACCGGAAAATCGATAAAAGCCTGATACCCAATTACGCCAACATCGATGCCTCCCTGCTGGCAATGATGGCGGAAGTTGATCCGGGCAACGAATATGCCGTCCCTTATTTTTGGGGCATTAATACCTTGGCAATCAATACGCAGCAGGTGAAAAAGGCATTAGGTACGGACAAATTGCCCGAAAACGAATGGGATTTGGTATTTAATCCCGCATATACGCGCAAACTGAAATCCTGCGGTATCAGTTATTTTGACAGCGCTATCGAGCAGATCCCCCTGGCATTGCACTATTTGGGCAAAGACCCCAACAGTGAAAAATCCCTGAAGACATCAAAGCCGCCGTCGATATGATGAAAACCGTCCGTCCGGACATCAAACGCTTCACTTCTTCAGGCTATATCGACGATATGGCGACCGGAAACCTGTGTGTCGCCATCGGTTACGGCGGTGATTTGAATATTGCCAAAACACGTGCCCGGGAATCGGCAAACGGCGTGGACATTAAGGTATTGGTACCGACAACCGGCGTGGGTGTATGGGTGGATTCGCTGATGATTCCTCGTGATGCGCAAAATGTCGCCAATGCCCATAAATATATCAATCACACCCTGGATCCGAAAGTTGCTGCGCAAAATGGCAGTTTCGTTACCTATGCACCGGCCAGTCTGCCTGCCCGAGAACTGATGGATGCGAAATATACATCCGACGCATCGATTTTTCCGACTAAAGAACTGATGCAGAAAAGTTTCATCGTATCGCCGAAATCCAGCGATGTCAGCCGTCTCAGTGTCAGACTGTGGCAGTCGCTTAAGGCTGGAAAATGAGCCGTGCCGTTTGAGCCTGTTTCAGACGGCATCTAGAGAATAAGCCGGACAACGGCAATAAAGGAGAAAAAAATGAACGCAATCCGAACTTTCCAAAACCACACCCCGAAATCCACGAAACCTGCATGATAGACGGAACATGCGTCATTATCGGAGAGGTGTCGCTTGCCGATGATGTTTCCGTATGGCCGTATGCCGTATTGCGCGGCGATGTGAACAGCATTACCGTCGGTGCGCGCAGCAATATACAGGATGGCAGCGTTTTGCACGTTTCCCATAAAACCGCTGCCAAACCCGAAGGGTCGCCGCTCGTTATCGGAGAAGATGTAACTGTCGGACACAAGGCCATGTTGCACGGATGCCGTATCGGCAACCGAGTTCTGGTTGGCATGGGGACGACGGTTCTGGACGATGCCGTTATTGAAGATGACGTGATGATTGGGGCGGGCAGCCTCGTACCTCCGCGCAAACGTTTGGCGGGCGGCTATCTTTTATGTCGGTTCGCCGGTCAGACAAGTGCGCGTGTTGACCGATGAGGAAAAAGCCTTTTTGAAGTATTCCGCCGCGCATTATGTAAGGCTGTCGCAACAATACCGACAAGCGGAATAAGATTTTTGGGTTGAATAAACATGCCGTCTGAAATTTTGGGTTTCAGACGGCATGTTTGTTTTCTGTTACTTTACAGTTTCACCGAATGCTCGCGCGTTTCGTGGAACACGATGTCCGGCCAGCGTTCTTGCGTGAGTCCCAGATTCACGCGGTTAGGCGCGAGGTAGGCGAGGTTGCCGCCTGCGTCTATTGACAGATTGCCTGCATTGGCTTTTTCAAATTCCGCCAGCTTTTTCTTGTCTTCGCACGATACCCAACGCGCCGACCAGATGGATGCGCTGTCGAACACGGCTTCTACGCCGTATTCGTTGGCGAGGCGCGAGGTAACGACTTCAAACTGCAACACGCCGACCGCCCCCAAAATCAAATCTGCGCCGCTCATCGGTTTGAAAACCTGTACCGCGCCTTCTTCGCCAAGCTGTTGCAAACCTTTTTGCAGTTGCTTGATTTTAAGCGGGTTTTTGATGCGGACGCTGCGGAACAGTTCGGGCGCGAAGAATGGGATGCCGGTAAACGCCAGTTGTTCGCCTTCGGAGAAGCTGTCGCCGATTTGGATGTTGCCGTGGTTCGGGATGCCGATGATGTCGCCCGCGTAGGCTTCTTCCACCAGCTCGCGGTCGTGCGACATGAAGGTAACCACGCTGGAGGCGGCGATTTCGCGGTTGATACGCAGGTGTTTCATCTTCATGCCGCGCTCGAATTTGCCGGAGCAGACGCGTAAGAACGCGATACGGTCGCGGTGTTTCGGATCCATATTGGCTTGGATTTTGAAGATAAATCCGGAGAACTTCGGCTCGTCCGGCTCGACCATGCGCACGGTCGCGTCGCGCGGTTTCGGCGCAGGCGCCCATTCAATCAATGAATTGAGGATTTCCTGAATACCGAAGTTGTTAATCGCAGAGCCGAAGAACACGGGCGTGAGTTCGCCGGCGAGGAATTCGTCGAGATTGAACCCGTTGGAAGCCGCCTGTACCAATTCGATTTCGTCGCGCAACTGCTGGATTTCCAACGGAAAGCGTTGTTCCAATTCAGGATTGTCGATGCCTTTGATGATGTCGAACTCGTGCGGCAAGCGTTCGCCTCCCGCGTCGAAGAGATAGATTTCATCGTTCAGGATGTGGTACACGCCTTTGAAGTTTTTGCCCATGCCGATCGGCCAGGTTACGGGCGCGCAGCGGATTTGCAGGATGTTTTCCACTTCGTCCAGCAATTCCAGAGAATCGCGCACTTCGCGGTCGTATTTGTTCATGAACGTGACAATCGGCGTATTGCGCAGGCGGCAGACGTTCAAGAGTTTGATGGTTTGCGCTTCCACGCCTTTTGCCGCGTCGATAACCATCAAGGCGCTGTCGACGGCGGTCAACACGCGGTAGGTATCTTCGGAGAAGTCTTGGTGTCCCGGCGTGTCCAAGAGGTTGACAGTATGGTCTTTGTAGTCGAACTGCATTACGGACGAGGCCACGGAAATGCCGCGCTGCTTCTCGATGTCCATCCAGTCTGAGGTGGCGAATTTGCCGGTTTTTCTTGCCTTTTTACCGTACCCGCGCTTTGAATCGCACCTGAAAACAGCAGCAGTTTTTCAGTTAACGTGGTTTTACCCGCGTCAGGGTGGGAGATGATGGCAAACGTGCGGCGGCGGCGCACTTGGTCGAGGATTTCTTGGGACATGGTTTTCTTTGCAAAAAGTTTCAGGCCGCCAGCAGACGGCCCGAATAATGTTTGGGATGGACTGATTGTACAAAAAAGTGCTTGATAATTCAATGCTTGGAACGCAGTTGTATGGGTCGTGCCGTATCGGGATAAGGTAATGGTCTGAAACGGAGGGGCTTATTGTCAAAATGCCGTCTGAAACCAAATCAAGTTTCAGACGGCATATTTTCGGGGCTTTATCAGCCTTCCATTTGTTTTGCCTGAACCGCAGTCAGGGCGATAGTAAACACGATGTCTTCTACCAGTGCGCCGCGAGACAGGTCGTTGACTGGTTTGCGCAGGCCTTGCAGCAGCGGGCCGACGCTTAAGACGTTGGCGTTGCGTTGGACGGCTTTATAGGTGCAGTTGCCGGTGTTCAGGTCGGGGAAGACCAAAACGGTTGCCTGTCCTGCGACCGGGCTGCCCGGGGCTTTCGATTTGCCCACGCCCGGTACGGTTGCCGCATCATATTGCAGTGGGCCGTCGATGGCGAGGTCGGGGCGTTTTTCTTGGGCAAGTTTGGTTGCTTCGATGACGGTATCGACATCGGGACCGCTGCCGGAGTTGACCGTAGAGTAGGAAATCATGGCCACTTTCGGGTCGATGCCGAAGGCTTTTGCGGAATCGGCAGACTGGATGGCGATGTCGGCAAGCTGTTGCGCAGTCGGGTTCGGATTAACCGCGCAGTCGCCGAAGACGAGGACTTGGTTGGGTAGCAGCATAAAGAATACGCTGGATACGAAGCTTGCACCCGGTGCGGTTTTAATCAGTTGCAAAGCAGGGCGGATGGTATTGGCGGTCGTATGAACGGCACCGGATACCAAACCGTCCACATCGTTTTTGTGCCATCATCATTGTACCGAGTACCACGGTGTCTTGCAGTTGCTTGCGCGCGTCTTCGGGTGTCAGGCCTTTGGATTTGCGCAGTTCGCACATCGGCTCGACGTATTGTTCGACCAATGAGGCGGGATCGACGATTTCCAAAGAGTCCGGCAGGCTGATGCCGCGTTCTTTGGCAACGGCTTCAACTTCTTCGCGTTTGGCAAGCAGGACGCAGCGTGCAATGCCTTTTTCGTGACAGATGGCGGCGGCTTGGACGGTGCGCGGCTCGGCACCTTCCGGCAGGACGATGCGTTTGTCGGCTTTACGAGCGAAGTCAATCAGGTTGTAGCGGAATTGGGCGGGCGAAAGGCGTTTGGTTTGTCGGTTTGCCAATACGGATACGTCTTTCAGCGCACTGCTTGAGCCGAAGAACGTCAAACCGGTTTTTCGGCAGCCGCTTCGGCAACGGAGGCTGCCGCACCGTCGACAATAAAACCTTCCAATACGCCCGGCGCAGTGGCAAAGAACTGTTTGGCAAGGTTCAGTCGGTGCGCCAGTTCGTTTGCATCGGCGTTGTCGGAACGAACGGCAAATACGGCAGCGGCGTCCAAAGAGAGCGCCAATTCGACGTTTTTTTGCCTGCAAAGGTAGATTTTGTCGGCATCGGGTGCGATGCCTTCGATAATGAGGTTGGCGGCATCAGGTGCGGCAACTTTACCGACCGTCGCGTCAAACCAGTCGTCGCTTTTGCCTTGCGCCAACAGGGTTTCTGCTTGTGCGTCAAAGGCTTGGAAAACTTGTGCGTTCAGGGCTTTTGCAAATGACCGGGCGGCGGCGGATGCGTCAAGTCCGGCAGATACGGGTACGATGAGTACTTTTGCCATGATATATCCTTTCGTATGCTGCGGTGTGCGGCATGTATGTTGGAAGTGTTGGGATTTGAGGGGAAATGTCGGGATAGGCTATTTCCCGTTCGGTTTGCGGAAACAGGTATTTTCTGTTTTTGGGCGGCAGTCGGTCTTACGCTGCCGCGTGTTTCTATATTAACAAATAAATTATGTTTTTCAACAAGATGAATATCGCCAGACATTGGCACGCCTTTCAGACGGCATGGTGTTTCCAAACTTACGGGGCAGGTTGTTCCGGGAAAAACAGTGCTTCTGAATTCAAGTAGATGCGTGTCTGTGTGCCGTCTGAAAAAAATCGGGTGCGTAGGGGGTGTTCAGCGTCAGGATGGTTTGCTCGATTTTTAGGCGGATTTGGATGTGGCGTGCTTTGGGTATGGCGTTGAGGATGGTGGCGGATAATTCGGCAGCATGGGTGTTCGGGCGGTTGAAGCTGAATTGTTCCGGACGGATGAGCAGTGTGCCGCGTGTGCCTGCGGGTAAGGTGTTTCCGACGGGGAGCCTGCCCAATTCGGAGTCTGCCGTACCGTCGGCGTTGAGTATGGCGGGCAGGGAGATGCCTTCGCCGATAAACAGGGCTGTTTCAAGGTCGGCAGGTTGTCGGTACAGTTCGTGGGGGCTGCAGTCTGGAGGATGCGTCCTTGTTTCATGACGGCAATCCGGTCGGCGTATTGCAGGGCTTCTTCCCGGTCGTGGCTGACGAAAACGGCAGATTTGCCGTTGGCGCGCAGGGCGGCAATCATGTCTTCGCGAATCTGGCGGCGCAACTGTTCGTCCAGTGCGCTGAAGGGTTCGTCCAGCAGGATGAGTTCGGGATCGGGGGCGAGGGCGCGGGCGAGGGCGACACGTTGTTGCTGTCCGCCTGAAAGTTCGTGCGGATGACGGTTTGAGAGTTCGGAAATGCCGGTCAGGGTCATCATGTCTTCGATGCGTTGCCGCTCCTGCGCCGTCTTGCCTTTGCCGTTGCCGAGACCGTAGGCGATGTTGCGGTAAACGGTCAGGTGGGGGAACAGTACGCCTTCCTGTACGACGTAGCCCAAACGGCGTTCGCGGACGGGAAGGTTGGTATTTTCTGAATAGATTGTTCTTCCGTAAAGCGAGATTTCTCCGGAATCGGGCTGTTCAAAACCGGCAAGGCAGCGCAGCAGCGTGGTTTTGCCGCAACCTGATGCACCGATGACGAAGAGGATTTCCCCTTTGCCGAGTGTGAGCGAGATATTTTGCAGAACGGCATGGTTCTGGAAGTTTTTGGTCAGTTGGCGGATTTGGAGTGCGGGTGCGGTCATAGTCGGTCTTTCGCAGCAGTGTTATTTGAAGGCGTATTTTTTCAGTATGAATACGGGCAGGCCTGAAAACAGTACCAGCATAAGGGCATACGGGGTGGCGGCGGCATATTGTGCGTCTGACGTGTATTCCCAAACGGCGGTGGAGAGCGTGTGGACATCATCTGCGGTCAGCAGCAGGGTGGCAGTCAGCTCTTTCATCAGGTTGAGGAAGACGAGTGCGAATGCGGCGGTAATGCCGGGCAGGATGGACGGCAGCACCAGTGTTCTGAAAATGAAGAAGTGTCCGCGTCCTAATGTGCCGCCGACTTGCTCCATGCCTTTGGGGAGTTGTTCCATTGAGCTTCGCAGTGTAGTCTGCGCCATCGGCAGATAGAGAATGAAGTAGGCAAGGACGACGACGAAGGTCTGGTAAACGGATGGTGCGTAGTTGATGCTGAAATAAATCAGCGACAGGGCGATAACCAGCCCGGGAACGGCGTGGAGCAGGAAGGGCAGGCGTTCAATCCATACGGTCAGCAGGTTGCGGTAGCGTATGGATGCCCAAACCAAGGGCAATGCGCACAAAATGGTCAATAATGCGCCGGCGGCGGATACGCCCATCGATCGGGCAAATGCATCGAATACGGATACGAGTTCAAATGTGCCGGATGAGCCGACCATCATCCAGTGGATTAGGATGCCGAACGGGATGACGATACTTAAAACCAGCAGCGAACTGATAAACAATATTACGGCGATTTGTGCGGGCAGTTTGAGCGGTTTGACAGGGTAGGGACGGATAACGCCTTTACCGCTGTGATAGAGCTTGGTTTTTCCTCGGAAAATGTTTTCGGAGAATACGACCAGTCCGCAAATGACCAACAGTACGGCAGACAGCAGTGCGGCGGTATTGTTGTCAAACGACATTTCGTATTCTTGGAAAATGGCGGTGGTAAAGGTCGGATAGTTGAGTATCGATACTGCACCGAATTCAATCAGCATGTGCAGCGCAATCAGCAGGATGCTGCTGCCGATGGCAGGTTTGAGTTGGGGGAGTATGGCGGAAAAAGAAAGTTTGAAGGCGGCTTTTTACCCAAGGAAAGGCTGACTTCTTCAAACGACAGGCTGATGCGTTTGAGGGCTGCCTCGACTGGTAGGTAGGCGAGGGGAAAAGACGACAGGCTCATAATCATAACGGTTCCCCAAAATCCCTCCACGCGGAAAGTCAGGCTGATCCATGTAAAGCAACTGACAAATGCGGGTATGCATAAGGGCAGGGTAATTGCCGTCTGAAAAAAGGTTTTGCCGAAAAAGCGGTAACGTTGGAACAGGACGGCGCAGGTAATGCCCAAAACGATAGAAATCAGGGTAACGCCGAACATCAGCATCAGGGTGTTTCCCAGCAAATCAAACATGCGGGGGCGGAACAGCAGTTCATAGGCACGCGTTGCGCCGACCTGCCACGAACGCATGGCGACATAAAGGAAAGGAAGGGTCAGCGGCAAGGCGATAAGCAGGATGAGGGCGGTCAGCCATGAAGGTATTTTGTTGCGGGACATAAATCGGCTTCGGATAGAAAACGGTCGGACAGCAGGGTTGCCCGACCGTTTGAACGGAAAAAGTTTATTTCAAGCCTGCCTGTTCAAGGAGGCGGGTAGCATTTTCTTTGTCGGCAATGGTGGTTGCAGATACTTCAGGTGCTTCCAATTTGGAATAAGGTTCCATATTGAACGGGGAAGACACGCCGGCGTGCAGCGGATATTCTGCGCGGGCGGAAGCCAAGACCCTGCTGTCCTTGTTTGCCGGCAAGGAAGGCGACGAATTTTTGTGCTTCGGCTTTGTTTTGGGAAGATTTCAGCACAGCCGCGCCGGAATAGGTAACGAGTGCGCCCGGGTCTCTGTGGCGGACGAAGTTCAGGCGAGAATGGATGTTGCGTACTCCTTTTTCTTTGGCAAACGCATACCAGTAGTAGTTGTTGATGAGGGCGGCAGGAACTTCGCCGTTTTCGACGGCTTGGAGCGCCACAGTGTTTTTAGCATAAAGTTTACCGTTTTCTTTTAAGCCTTTGAGCCATTTCAGGGCGGCTGCTTCGCCTTTCAGTTTGACGATGGCGACAACCTGTTCCAAGAATGCGCCTGAAGTCGGTACATAACCGATACGGTCTTTCCATTTCGGTGTGGCGTAATTCAGGACGGATTTTTTTCCAAATCTTTTTCAGACAGTTTGCGGCTGTCGTATACGACGACGCGCGAACGTCCGCTCAATGCGACCCAGTCTTTTTTTGCCGCAACCGGCACACCTTTGCGGCGTGTATCGTTAATTGTTTTTGCGGGGAGGGTTTCTAAAAGGTCCGCTGCGGAAAGTGTAACCAGCGGGGGATTTGTTCGGAATAGAATACGTCGGCAGGGCTTCTGCCGCCTTCTTCTTTGATTTGGCCGGCAAGCTGGTCGCTTTTGCCGCTGTTAACCTTCACTTTGATGCCGGTGGCCTGGGTAAAGGCATCGGCAAGTGCCTGCGTGGCTTCTTTGTGTTGGCCATTGTACACGGTAATGTCCGCCAGCGCGGGGGCGGCGGAGGTCAGGGCTGCGGCAAGCAGTGCGTATCGGATAGATGTTTTCATATCGATTTTTCTCCTAATGAATGAGAGTGTATATCTTGTTAAGACATAACGGGGTGTAGTTTATTCCTTCTTTTTTTCATAAATACAAATAATTATTTTTTTAAATTTGTTGTTGTCTGATTCGGTTATGGTTTGTCATGACTTGTATTTTTGCCCGTGCATCACGTCCGTAAGGGAGAGGCTGGGGGGTAATGCGTGTCGGAACAGGCAGAAATCAGGGTGGTTTCATATTGCCGTATGGGCGGCGGAATGCGGGCAAAGGCGGTATTTTTGATTTGTCGGAATACTTGAGAACCTCTCCCTTTAAAACGCCGTCTGAAATGCCGTCTGAACGGCTTCAGACGGCATCGAGGATTAAGCTGACACTTCCCGCCAGTGTTTCATTTGGAAGCGCACTTGTTCCGGCGCGGTTGGCGGAAGAGATGTTCTGTTGCGTATAGCGGTCGCGGACGGTTTTGAAGCGTGCCGTTTCCGTTCCAATAGTTTAAGGAAAGGATAAAAATCTTTCGGCATTCCGATGGCGGAAGACGGTAATGTGTTCCGCATTGACGCTTTGACTGTCGCGACAGAAGGATTCGATGCCGAAACATGAGGCGCGGTTTTTCCGATTCTGCCTCAGTATTTTTGACGGTAGTTCCGCTTGGCAGTTTGCGCGAACTGACAATGTAAACGCCCGCATTTCCCCAAATTCCTATTTGCGGTTGTTGGTGTTTTCCCAACCGCCGTGCTGCCGGAAGAACAGGCAGACGATGGAAAGGGAAACGGCTGCAATCCACAGGAAATGTTTGCAGAATGTTTTAAAGGGGGATATGGGTTTTTTAAGATGCCGTCTGAACAGGGTTGCCGGAATAGTATTGCCATCCCAGCAGATACAGTTTGTCGGGGTCTTGCCAATATTGTTCATCCAGACTGTTCAGTAGTGATGCGGTTTTGTTGTCGAGATGTTGTGTTATATCCCACATTTCTTTCAGGTTTTTTCCTTCCGATTGGAGGTGGCGGATTTCTTTGTCCAATGCGTCTGCCGCCCGATGGATCAGCATTGCGCTGTGTACCGCACCGATTTTTTTCAGAACGGAACAAGTCTTTTCGGCGGCGGGAAAACCCCAGTTGCAGACAAATTGCAGTATGCCGCCGTTGCCGATATCGGCTTCTGCCCGCCAAATCAAAACCAGCTCCTGTTCCCGCCCGTCCATGCTTTCGAGTTTGCCGTTATGTTGTTCAAAAAGTTTGTCCACCACCTGCCACATCATCTGTTCGAAGCGGTCGGCTTGGGTATCCGTATCGGTCATCGTGTTCTTGCCTTTTTAAAAAAATGCCGTCTGAACATTTGGTTTTCGGCATCACGCCGATATCTTCTTCCGTACGGTAGCCGTCTTTTACGCATTGTTTTCGGCCGATATCCCGCATTTCAGGCTGCCTTTGCAGGCAGCCTGAAACGCGGAAAGCAGCCTAATCGTGCTGGCATTGCTCGTAGATTTTGTTTTCGGGAAAAATATCGTTCCGCCACACATACCAGCCTTTTTTGCGCACACAGGCATCGGCTTCCCGGCCTCCGCCCGCTATGGGGTTGTAGCCGCAGGCGTACATATCATCGTCTTTTCTTTTATCCCTTAGCCCCATTTGCCTTAACATTTCTCGCTGCCTTTCTATGCTCTCACCTGGGGGGATATGAATGTCAGGATAAATTTTCCTTTCGTTGCACAATTTCCAGTCTAGGGCGGCATCAGGCGGTAGTCTGAACCCTTCAAAAGTGCAGCCTGCCGCTAGGGTGGACAGACCTAAGGCCAATACGGTTGCGGTTTTCATCATGTTTACTTCTCCTGTTTGCTGGGTTGCGGATTAAGGTAGTCGTAGATACGCTTGGTTTTCGGCATCACGCCGATATCTTCTTCTGTACGGTAGCCGTCTTTGACGCATTGTTTATTGCCGATACCGTGGCAGTTGTGCGGCGAGCTGCCGGGGCCGAATATATCTACCCAATGGCGAAGCCGTGATTTGTGTCGGGTATTGGTTTCGGTGGTGGTCGGGTTGTAGCCGATGATTCTCCCTACAAAATCTCCCGGGTGGTTTTCAAAGGCAATCGAGCGCTCCCGATTGTCTGCTCCCCGTTGGGCAAAGCCTTGCAGCCTGGCCAGGCGGTCGTCGGCTTTGGCCACATGGGTGGCGGGGCCGACCATCTTCATATCGACATCTGCCAGCATGTCTTCAGACGGCATCGGGGGTTAAGCCAACACTTCACGCCAGCGTTTGACTTGGAGGCGTACCTGTTCAGGCGCGGTGCCGCCCAAGTGGTTGCGCGCGTTTAAGCTGCCCTCGGGTGTCAGCACGCTATAAACGTCGTCGGCAATCAAACCGCTGAACCCTTGCAAGACTTCAAGCGGTAATTCGCTCAAATCGACGCCTGCTTCATCGGCGTGGCGCACGGCTTAGGGCGACGACTTCGTGGCTGTCGCGGAAAGGCATACCTTTTTTTACCAAGTAATCTGCCAAATCGGTGGCGGTGGCAAAACCCTGCATCACGGCGGCGCGCATATTGTCGGGTTTGACCGTTACGCCGCGCATCATGTCGGCGTAAATTCGCAGGGTGTCGATGAGCGTATCGGCTGTATCAAACAGCGGTTCTTTGTCTTCCTGATTGTCTTTGTTGTATGCCAAGGGTTGAGATTTCATCAGGGTAATCAGTCCGATAAGGTGTCCGATGACACGGCCGGATTTGCCACGCACGAGTTCGGGTACGTCAGGGATTTTTTTCTTTTGCGGCATGATAGACGAACCTGTACAGAAGCGGTCGGCGATGTCGATAAAGCCGAAACGCGGACTCATCCACAAAATCAATTCTTCAGACAGGCGGCTCAGGTGAACCATAATCAGCGAGGCGGCGGCGGTGAACTCAATGGCAAAATCGCGGTCAGATACGGCATCGAGCGAGTTTTTGGCAAATTTGCTCGAAACCCAGCAATTCGGCGGTGATTTCGCGCTGAATCGGATAAGTCGTACCGGCAGGGCGGCAGCGCCGAGCGGCATACGGTTGACGCGTTTGCGACAGTCGGTCATGCGCTCGAAATCGCGGCCGAGCATTTCGACGTAGGCGAGCATGTGGTGTCCGAAGCTGACCGGCTGGGCGACTTGCAGATGGGTAAAACCGGGCATGACGGTTTCGGCGTTTTTGTTCCGCCAAATCCAGTAATGCCGTCTGAAGGTTTTGAATCAGGCTTTGGATAACGGTAATCTGGTCACGCAGCCAAAGGCGGATGTCGGTAGCGACTTGGTCGTTGCGGCTGCGGCCGGTGTGCAGACGCTTGCCCGCATCGCCGATTTTTGTCGGTCAGGCGGCGTTCGATGTTCATGTGGACATCTTCCAAATCGAGCGACCATTCGATTTTGCCGCTGCGGATTTCTTCGAGGATTTCCGCCATGCCCCGACGGATGTCCGCCAAATCGCCTTCGTCCAACACGCCGGTTTCTTTTCAACATTTGCGCGTGTGCCAGCGAGCCTTGGATATCCCATTCGGCAAGGCGTTGGTCGAAACCGATGGAGCCGGTATATTTTTTTGACGAGTTCGGAAACGGGTTCGTTGAAACGTCCCGACCAGGTTTTGTTGTGCATAAGGATTCCTTGATGTGGTTATTCGGTGCGGTATTTTTTTCCAGAAGCCGGCGGAAGGATTCGCCGGTTTCGGGGTGTTTCAGACCGTAGACGACGGTGGCTTCCAGATAGCCCAGTTTGCTGCCGCAGTCGTAGCGCGTGCCTTCAAAGGGATGCGCCAAGACAAATTCGTGTTCCAAGAGTTTGGCGATGCCGTCTGTAAGCTGGATTTCGTTGCCTGCGCCGCGCGGCAGGCCGGTTAAGAGGTCGAAAATGCGCGGCGTGAGGATATAGCGGCCGACGACGGCAAGGTTGGAGGGAGCGTCTTCGGGCTTGGGTTTTTCGACGATGTTGGTAATGCGTTGGAACGGTTTGAGCTGTTCGGTTTCCACAATGCCGTATGAGCCGGTTTGGGACGGTTCGACGGTTTCTACACCCAAAATGCTGTTACCGCTGCGTTCGTACACCTCAATCATTTGTTTGAGCGCGCCTTTGGGAGCATCAATCAGGTCGTCGGCAAGGATGACGGCAAAGGGTTCGTCTCCGATGGCGGCGCGGGCGCACAATACGGCGTGTCCCAAGCCCAGTGCTTCGGCCTGGCGGATGTAGAGGCAGGTAATGTTCGGCGGCAGGATGTTGCGGATGTGTCCCAACAATTTGTCTTTATGGCGCATTTCCAACTCGGTTTCGAGTTCGTATGCCTTGTCGAAATGGTCTTCGATGCTGCGTTTGTTGCGTCCGGTTACAAACACCATTTCCGTACAGCCGGCTTCCACGGCTTCTTCTACGGCGTATTGGATCAGCGGTTTGTCGACGATGGGCAGCATTTCTTTCGGGCTGGCCTTCGTGGCAGGCAGGGAAGCGGGTTCCCATCCCTGCAACGGGAAAGACGGCTTTCCGTATGGGTTTCATTATTTTTTTCCTTTGTATTGTTTTGATGTTTAAAGGGCGAGTTTGCGTAAGAGTTCGGCAAGTGCCTGTGCGCGGTGGCTTTCTCGGTTTTTGACCTCTGAATCCAATTCGGCGGCGGTTTTGCCGTGTCCGGGCAGATAAAAATACGAGTCATAACCGAAACCGTTTTGCCCTTGCGGGGTATCGTGCCACTGTCCGTGCCATACGCCTTCGGCAATAATCGGACGCGGGTCGTTTTCATGACGGATAAAAACCAATACGCAGACATAAGAACAACTTTTGTCGGTTTTGCCGGCAAGTTCTCCGGCAAGTTTCAGGTTGTTGGCGGAATCGGATTTGGGGTTGTCGCCGGCGTAGCGTGCGGAATGTATGCCCGGTGCGCCGTTTAGGGGCGGCCGCACAGATGCCGCTGTCGTCGGCGAGTGCGGGCAGCCCGCTGTATTTGGCGGCATGGCGTGCTTTTGCCAGCGCATTTTTCGACAAAGGTGGAATAGGGTTCCGGACATTCGGGTATGCTGAACTCGGATTGCGGCAATACGGTAATGCCGTATGGTTCGAATAGGTTGCCGAATTCTTTGAGTTTACCTGCATTGCCGCTTGCCAAAACGATTTTTTTCCGGTTTTTTTCAGCCATGGCGGTTCCTTTGTGGTGAGGGTGGGGCGGCGTGTAGGGATTTGTGCCGCAGGTAGAGGGCGAGGCTGCCGATTTGTCCGAACAGCGCGCCGAATGCAAAAAGGAAGGAGGCGACGGCGAAGGCTTTGCTGCCGATGGTCAGCAGATAGCCGCCCAACAGGACGAGCAGCATGAATGCCAGTGTGAACAAGGCGATGAACAATAAATAAATTCTTTGGCGGCTCATGGTGTTTGCCCGTGAAAAGGGATGTTCGGATTATAGCCGATTAGGACGGCATTCCCTAGAGGCTGGAAAAATGCCGTCTGAAGGGGCCTTCAGACGGCATGGGAAGGCGGATGTTATGCCTGTTTGTTCCAGCGTTCGATGGATTCTTTGATGACTTTTTTCGCTTCTTCCACATCACCCCAGGATTCGACTTTGGTCGTACCCGCTTTTTTCAGGTCTTTGTAGTGGTTGAAGTGGAACTCGATTTGTTTGATCAGTTGCTGCGGCAAATCGGCCAAAGTTTTGTAGGCGTTGCCGTTGTTGCGGTCGTCGGCAGGAACGCAGACGATTTTGTCGTCTACTTCACCGTCGTCAACGAATTTCATCACGCCGATAACGCGCGCTTCCAAGAATACGCCGGTTGCCAAAGGTTGTTCTGTAACGAGCAGCACGTCCAATTCGTCGCCGTCTTCATCTAATGTTTGGGGAATGAAGCCGTAATTGGTCGGTTTGGCGAAGATGGCGGGTTCGACACGGTCGAGTTGGAATACGGCCAGTTTGCGGTTCCATTCGATTTTGTGGTTGCTACCAGCGGGGATTTCGTTGACAACGTTGATGATGCCGCCGTCCACGTCGCCGGGGGTCAGGATTTGGTTGAAGTCTGCCATTTGGTTTCCTTTGTTTCTGAGGATTTGAACGGCAGGAGTATAGCAAACAAAAAGTTTGATGGAAACGCCGCCATGCCGTCTGGAAAGGGTTCCGGATATTTTCAGACGGCATTTTTCAAAGCCTGCCCAAGCGTCTGCCTAATTCCAAAATCGCACGCCTGTTGGATGGGGAAAATACTTTTTCCGCCGCTTTTTCCATATCGAACCAACCGTAGGAGACGTGTTCTTCGGGTTGCAGGGCGATGGGCGTATCACGCGGGATTTCGGCAGAGAAGAGGTGTTCGCGGTTTTCAAACACGCCTTTGGGATAGCGGTGCCGCCAGTGGTGGTAGATTTCGTAAACCGTGCTGTCGTGCCAGTCTTGAAGCTGTCCTTCCGCCAGCAGTATGCCGGTTTCTTCCCAAACTTCGCGCCTTGCTGTTTGGGCAACGGTTTCCCCGGGTTCGAGGCTGCCGGTTACAGACTGCCAAAATCCTTTCGGATGCGTGCGTTCGATGAGGAGGATACTGCCGTCCCCGTCATGGAGTACGACCAGTGCGGAGACGGGATATTTGAGCGGTTTTGCCATCAATGTCCTTTGGCGGTTTTTATTGGGGATTCGGGCTTTTTGTTGTTTCCGTCGAAGATTGGGTTATACCGTTGCTGGAATCGGTCGGTACCTTTATCGGTGCAGGTTTCCCAATATATTTACACAGTTGTATTTTCCGTATCTTTATTGTTTCGGGCGAATCGTCAAATGCCCGACGTTGGGACGGGTTATGAGAAATATCCGTCTGTTCCGTTTTGATAAGAATGAGGAAGCGATTATAGCAGCCTGCGACACCTGCCATAAATGCCGTCTGAACATTTGTTCCGATTCCGATAAATATCCCTCTGTGTCAAAAAGATAGGGAACGGTATTATCTTAAGGCTTGCCAAAGGGCCCGGCTAAAATTATAATTCGAAACTTATCGAGTCGGAGTGTGGCGCAGTCTGGTAGCGCACTTGCATGGGGTGCAAGGGGTCGAAGGTTCGAATCCTTTCACTCCGACCAAAAAATATAAGGCAGCCGTTTTTGAAACGGCTGCTTTTTTGTCTGTATAAAGAAAGGTCGTTTGAAACCGTATTTATTGTTTAAGACAGTCTCTTGGCTCAAACCCTGAGAACCGCATGCGTGCGTTCCGCACACATGTTGCTTGTTGAGTTTAGGTTTCATATGGTCTATGGCTTGCTAATTGCACAGGCTACGCCTGTTATACTTACTCATCGGCTATTTTTGGAATACATATACTCCACGGCCTTAGGTGATAGTGGTGCTTTACACTCGGTGCAATAATCTTTATTAAATGGAGAAATTCCTCTTGAATAAGTTAAATTATTGGCATCAATCTCAAATGATTTGCCATTAAATTTTTTTGGAAAGAATGGCAATATGGACATATGCTGGCAATCGGAATATAAATAATACAAAAAAAGTAATCCAACAACCCAATATATAGTAAATATAATAAAAAAATATCTTTCTTTAAGAAATTATTGTTTGTAACAATTTCTTGGAGGGTTGCCGCACCAGATATACAGGCTACGGAAATAAAAAAATCTTAGGAATTAACATTCTTTTTGAAATTTTTTTCGCAATATACATTGCTTGTTCTTTGTCATCTAATTTTCTCATATCCCTTACTTCTTCCATTCCAAATATCCCATTTCAACATACCACCTGTTTCCACATGTATAAACTTTCTTGAAATGCCGTCTGAAAAGTTTTCAGATGGCATTTTTTATTTCTTCCAGTAAGCAGGGGTGAGGAGGATGAGAACGGTAAAGATTTCCAGCCTGCCCAAAAGCATGACGGCTGCACAAAGCCATTTTTGCGTGCCGCTCAATACGGCATAACTGCTTGCGGGCCCGATTTCACCCAATCCCGGGCCGGCATTGGTGATGCAGGCGATAACGGCGGTAAAGGCGGAGATGAATTCCATGCCGCTTGCCATCAGCAGGAAGCTGAATAGGATGGTGGTCATGAAGTAGATGAAGATGAAGGACATGACGGTCAGGGCAAGGCGGTCGGGTATGCTTTTGCCGGTTACTTTGACGGTGCGGACGGCTTTGGGATGCAGCTGTATCATCATTTCGCGCAGGCTGAATTTGAACAGGACGAGGGCGCGTATGTTTTTTATGCCCCCGCCCATCGAACCCGAACTTGCCAGTATGTTCGACAGGAAGAACATCCATAGTGAAACCATCAGCGGCCATTGGGAGAAGTCGGTATTGGAAAATCCGCTCGCCAGGCCGATGGAAACGAAGTTGAAGGACGTGTAGCGCAGGGCCTGCATGAAGTCGGGATAATAGTTTTTTTCTGCCACAGGTAAAGGGCGGAGATGAGGATGCTGCCGAAGAGTACAAGCAGCATGGTGCGGCATTCTTCATCTTTCCAGTAGGTCTTGAGGGAACGGTTGTTGAGTGCGGCAAAGTGGCTGGCGAAGTTAATCCCTCCCCATACGGTAAAGAACATGACGACCGATTCGATGACGGGGGAGTCGTAATAGGCGATGCTGTCGTTGTGTGTCGAGAAACCGCCGAGCGAGACGGCTGACAGGGCGTGGCAGAGCGCGTCAAACCAGCCCATCCCGGCCAGATGGAGGGAGGCAATGGCGGCAAGCGTGGTCAGTATGTAGGCAAACCAGAGTTTTTTGGCAACTTGGGAGATGCGCGGTGCCATTTTATTTTCTTTGTCCAAACCGGGGATTTCGGCTTTGAAAAGCTGCGTGCCGCCGACGCCGAGCATGGGCAGGATGGCGACTGCGAGGACGATGATGCCCATGCCGCCGAGCCAGTTGAGGAGGTGCCGCCAAAAAGTTGACGGAAGGTGCGAGCGTGTCGAGGTGTGTGATGGTGGTCGCACCGGTGGTGGTCAGTCCGGACATGGCCTCAAAGAAGGCGTCGGTAAAAGCTTATTTGGGGCAGGTAGAGGTAAATCGGTATGGCGGCAACAAAGGCAAAGGCAAGCCACAGCATCAGGACGAGGGTAAAGCCGTCCCTCGGACGCAATTCCCGCCTGAATCGCAAAGTGGATATCCAAACGGTGTAGGAACCGGACATGGTAATCAGGGCAGTGGTGAGGAAGGCGGAAAATGCGCCGTCCGAAAAGGCATAGGACAGTGCTGCCGGTATCAGCAGGATGACGGAAAACAGAAGTCCCAGCCTGGAGAGGACGTGTGCGGTTGGAAGGATCTTGTACATGGCGCGGCGGTTTTTATTTCATGATGCTTTTCCAGTCTATGCCGTTGGCGGCTTGGACTTGGGTAATTTCTTCCGTATCGAGGTTGACGGCGGTCAGCTGTCCTCCCCAGAGTGCGCCGGTGTCCAGCGAGATGACGCTGTCGGCATTCGTGTAGCCCAAGGAAGACCAGTGTCCGAAGATGATGGTATGGTCGAGGTTCTGCCGGTTCGGGGCTTTGAACCAGGGGCGCAGGTAAAGCGGCATTTTTTTCACTGTGGATTTGTAGTCGAAATCCAGTTCGTTTTTGAAGGTCAGGGCGCGCATCCGCGTGAATACGTTGACGATAAAGCGCAGGCGTGCGTAACCGTTTAAGTCCTCGTCCCATGCGGTTGGTTTGTTGCCGTACATTTTGGAAAGGAATTTAACGTATTTTTTGCTGCGCAGTTCGTCTTCGGCTTCTCCGGCGAGCGATTCGGCCTGGTCTATACACCACTGCGGCAGGATTCCGGCGTGTACCATGACGCGGCCGCCGTCACGTATCAACAGCGGTTGCGCACGCAGCCAGTCGAGCATTTTTTTCCCGTCGGGGTGTTTGAGTATGGGTTCTATCGTGTCGCTGCGTTTGGTACCGGCTTCTCCGCAGCCGACGGCAAGCAGGTGCAGGTCATGGTTGCCGAGGACGATTTGCACGCTGTTTTCGTGTTCCATGCAGAATTGCAGCGCTTCGAGGGATTTCGGGCCGCGGTTGACGATATCACCCGTCAGCCAGAGGGTGTCTGTACCGTGGTTGAAACCGATTTTTGCCGAGCAGTGCGGTCAGTTCGTCGAAGCAGCCTTGTATGTCGCCGATTGCGTAATGTGCCATTGCGGGTATCGTGAAGTGGAAAAAGTGTTTTCGGTTCGGACGGCATGTCCTGAAATATCATGCCGTCTGAACGGGAAGGGCGGTTATGCGTTTAGGACGAGTACTGCTTCGGCTTCGACCTGCACGCCTTTGGGCAGGGAGGCGACACCGACGGCGGCGCGGGCAGGGAAGGGTTCTTGGATGAATTCCGCCATAACTTCGTTGAAAACGGCGAAGTTGGCAAGGTCGGTCAGGTAGGCGTTGAGTTTGACGATGTCGGCCAGCGTGCCGCCTGCGGCTTCGGCGACGGCTTGCAGGTTTTTAAAGACCTGGCGCGCTTCGGTGCGGAAGTCTCCGTTGCCGACAACGGTCATGGTGGCGGGATCGAGGGGGATTTGACCACTCATGTAAACGGTGTCGCCTGCTCGGACGGCTTTGGCTGTATGCGCCGATGGCGGCAGGGGCTTTGTCGGTGTGGATGATGGTTTTGGCCATGATTTTCTCCTGAAACGGATGTGTGTGAAAGGGAAACGCGGTGTTGCGGATTATCGTACAAAACCGTCTGCTTGTGTAGTTTCAGACGGCATGGATGTTGAAAACAAAACCGCCGAAGGCTCGGCGGTTTGCGGAATAACACGTATATTAGAATTTGACGCGTACGCCGGCGGACACTTCGTGAGAGTGTACTTTCACGTCGTCAAATTTGCCCCAGTAGTTGTAGCGGTAGCCTGCATCCAGGGCGATATTTTTGATTGATGTCGTAACCGATGCCTGTCATCACGCCCAAGCCGGTTTTGGTTTTGCGGGTTTCATAATGTTCGATGGAGCCTGAACTGCCGTATTCCTTTGTGTCAAATGATACGTGGTTGAGGCCTACGCGTGCGCCGACATAAGGTTTAACCGGGGAGTTTAAGTCGAAATCATAAATGGCGGAAACGCCGACAGCTTTTGGAATTTGGCTTTCGCGTCATAAGTGGTGGAGTCGCTGATTCTGCCGCTTTCTTTGTGGGATTTGTAGTGGGTGTAGTCGGCTGCCACACGGAAATCGCCGAAATCATATCCGGCAGACAGGCGCGGGCTGAAGCCTTTTTGCCGTCTCGCTTTCGTCGTAAATCTTGCCTTTTTACCGAAGTATGGCCGACATCGCCTTGGATATAAAATCCACGGTGTTCGTCTGCCAATGCGACAGCAGGGAAGGAAAGGGCAACTAAGGTAGCCAGAATTTTTTCATAATGTTGTTCCTCGTAGGTAAAAAATTACTGATGGCCATCAGGCTCTTTGCAACTGTTGGCTGTTTGGATTGTATTGTGTTCTGTCTGTTACAACAATCACATTTTTCATTGAAATGTGTGAATACAGATGGTTTAAAAAATTAGAATTTTACACGCACACCGGCGGATACTTCGTGAGTGTGTACTTTTATGCCGTCAAAATTGCCCCAGTGGTTGTAGCGGTAGCCTGCATCCAAGGCAACATTTTGGGTGATGTCGTAGCCAACGCCGGTCATTACGCCCAAGCCGGTTTTGGTTTTACGGAACGTTTCTGTCGCATGGTAGCCCTCACGCCGGTCATCGTCGTCATAAGAAAAGCGGTTGAGGCCTACGCGTGCACCGACATAAGGTTTAACCGGGGAATTTAAGTCGAAATCATAAATGGCGGAAACGCCGACGCTTTGGAGTTTGATTTTTGAGTCAAGTGTGTAAGACGGACCCTGTTCATGGTCTTTCCGAGTTTTATAGTGGGTGTAATCGGCAGCGATACGGAAATCTCCGAAATCATATCCGGCAGACAGGCGCGGGCTGAAGCCTTTGCTACTGACCTTGCCACCTTCATCGCTGGTTTTAAGGGTTGAGTGGCCGAGATCGCCTTGAACGTAGAAACCACGGTTGTCATCTGCCAATACGACAGCGGGAAGGGAAAGGGCAACTAAGGTAGCCAGAACTTTTTTCATGATGTCATTCTCAATAATTGGATAGAAAATTATTAGTAGTCAAACGGCTTGCAACCGCCGACGGGTCGATTGTATTGTGTTATGACGGTTTAAAACAATGTTTGGATGGTTTTTGGCATGGCTGAGGAGCTTCAATACCGCAATAAAAAGGCGCAGTATGTCTTGGAGGCCGTCTGAAAACCATCTGCCGCAGCAATACAAAGATTTATAAAAAGCATTGCAACAAATCGTTTAAAAACAACCGTCCCTGCTCGGTCGGTCGGAACACGGTCGGGTCGGTTTCCAGCAAGCCCTTTTGCCTTGCCGTTTCGATTTGCGCCATGATTTTTGGCGGCAGGGTACGCCCGTGCGCTCATGCAACATCGCGGCGGGTACGCCGTCGGTCAGGCGCAGGGCGTTCATCATGAACTCGAACGGCAAATCTTCGGCAGCGACGGTTTTGCGTTCGACGGCTTCAATCGGCTGACTTTGCATTAAAGCGAGGGTAGTCGTTGGGATGGCGGCGGCGGACGGTGCGTTCGATGCGGTCGGGGTAGGATATTTTTGCCGTGCGCGCCCGCGCCTATGCCCAAATAATCGCCGAACTGCCAGTAGTTCAAATTGTGGCGGCACTGCATGGCTGGTTTTGCAAAAGCAGATGTTTCGTAGTGGACAAAACCCGCACCTTCCAGCGCGCCGTGTACCGCGTCTTCGATGTCGAGCGCCGCTTCATCTTGCGGCAAACCTTTTGGCGGTGTATGACCGAACGGCGTGTTCGGCTCCATCGTCAGATGATACGCGCTGACGTGTGTCGCGCCCGTAGCGATGGCGGTTTGTACGTCGTCCAATGCCGTCTGAACGGTTTGGTTCGGTAGGGCGTACATTAAGTCGATATTGACTTTATCAAATAATTTCAAGGCAGTAGCTATGGCGGTTAAGGCTTCTTTGCCGTTGTGGACGCGCCCCAGCCGCGCAAGCATATCGTTGTTGAAACTCTGCGCACCAATAGAAAGCCGCGTGATGCCTGCTTCTTTAAATCCTTGAAACTTCTCGATTTCAAACGTACCCGGATTGGCTTCAACGTAATTTCCGCTTCCGGCTGCAAGCGCAACAGCGAACGTACGCCGCTTAACAAACGGTCAATCGATTCCGCCTGAAATAGGCTGGGCGTACCGCCGCCGAAAAATATCGTTTCCACCGGCCTGCCCCAAATATTGGGCAATTCAAGCTGCAAGTCGGTCAGTAGCGCGTCGATATAGGCGGCTTCGGGCAATCCGTTTTTCAGGCTGTGGGAATTGAAGTCGCAATACGGGCATTTTTTGATGCACCACGGAATGTGGATGTAAAGCGACAGGGGCGGCAGGGCGGTGAGCCGGGTGCGGTTTGGAAAGGAAATGGTGTGCATGGTGCGGTTCGGAAAAAGTGGACAATGCCGTCTGAAGGCGGTTCAGACGGCATAGGTTCAGCCGAGCAGGGTAAGTAGTTCGGCTTCGCTGAGGACGGAAACGCCCAAGGTATTGGCTTTTTCCAGCTTGCTGCCAGCGGCTTCTCCGGCGACGACGTAATCGGTTTTTTTGGAAACACTGCCGGAAACTTTGCCGCCTGCGGCTTCGATTAATGCTTGGGCTTGTTCACGTTTAAGTGTGGGCAGGGTGCCGGTTAACACAAAGGTTTTGCCTGCTACGGCTTCGTTGATGCCGTCTGAACCTTGCGCCGTCTCGTCTTCAGACGGCATTTGCGCGAAGAAGGTTTTCAGGTTTTCAAGCAGGACGGCGTTTTGTGTTTCGCTGCGCCACGCCTGCCAGTCGGCAGGGAGGGCTTTGTCGTTTTGCAGCCCTTCTATACTTTGACCGGCGAGTTCCCATAAGGCTTGGGCTTTGTTTTCGCTGATTTTGAAGCCGGGCAGGCGGGCGATCCAGCGTTGCGGCTCGGCGTGGCGGGCGGGCGGGATGGTAACCGCTTGGGTTTGCGGGGCAACGCCTGCGGCGAGCAGCTCGTCTATCATCGCCTGCTGTTCGGCTTGGGCGAAGAAGTGGGCAATGGAATGCGCCACTACCGTGCCGATGTCGGGCAGGCAGGCGAGGACGGAGTTCGGGGGCGCGGCGGACGTGTTCCAACGTGCCGAATGCCTGCGCCAGTGTTTTTGGCGGTGCGTTCGCCGACGTGGCGGATGCCGAGCGCGAACAGGAAGCGGGCGAGTTCGGGTGTTTTGCTGGCTTCTATGCCTGCGAGGATGTTTTTCCGCCCACTTGGTCGGCTGTTTTTTTGCCGTTTTGGGTATTGCGTTCAGACAGGTCGTCTGAAACCGTTTCGGCGTCGCCGTTTTCGTTTTCAGACGACCCTTTATCCGCCGTTTCCTTCATTTTTTGCAAGGTCGGGATGTCGAGGCGGTAGAGGTCGGCGAAGTGGCGGACGAGGTCTTGGGCGACAAGCTGTTCGATTTGTTTTTTTCACCCAAGCCGTCGATGTCCATGGCTTTGCGCGAGGCGAAGTGGATTAAGCCTTGCGCGCGTTGTGCCTGACAAAGCATACCGCCGCTGCATCGGGCGACGGCTTCGCCTTCTTCGCGTTCGATTTCGCTGCGGCAGATGGGGCAGTGGGTCGGCAGACGGTAGGGCTTGTGGAGCGGAACGGATTGGGTTGGGTTGGCGGACGGTGTTTCGGCAAACAGGTCGTCTTGTTGGTATTTGATGCCGTCTGAAAGTCCCGTAACGTCGGTTTCCTGCATCGGGCGGCGTTCAAAAATCACGCGCACGACTTCGGGAATCACGTCTCCTGCGCGGCGCACAACGACGGTATCGCCAGACGCGCACGTCTTTGCGCGATACTTCGTCCTGATTGTGCAGGGTGGCGTTGGTAACGGTTACGCCGCCGACGAATACGGGTTGCAGGCGGGCGACGGGGGTAACGGCTCCGGTGCGCCCGATTTGTACGTCAATCGCTTCGACGACAGTCAAGGCTTCTTCGGCGGGGAATTTGTGGGCAATCGCCCAGCGCGGCGCGCGGGAGATGAAGCCGAGTTCACGCTGTTGTGCCAAGCTGTTGACTTTGACGACCATGCCGTCGATTTCGTAGGGCAGTTCAGGGCGTTTTTGCTGCATTTGTTCGTAAAACGCCAATACTTCGTCGATATTTTTTTGAAATAGCCGAAATTGCCATTGGGCAGACTGAAGCCGAGTTCTTGGAAATAGGCGAGTTCTTGGATGTGTTCTTCCGCGACGAAACCGCCTTGCTGACGGGCGACGGAGTAGGGGAAAAAGTGCAATTTGCGTTGCGCAGTGATGCGCGAATCGAGTTGGCGCAGGCTGCCGGCGGCGGCGTTGCGCGGATTGGCAAAGGGTTTTTGCCCGTTTTCGGCTTGTCTTTTATTGAGGGCGGCAAAGTCGGCTTTGAGCATCAGCACTTCGCCGCGTACTTCGATGAGTTCGGGCGTGTTTTTCGCCGTGCAGCCGCAAAGGGGATGTTGGCGACGGTTTTGACGTTTTGGGTAACGTCTTCGCCCGTCGTACCGTCGCCGCGCGTTGCCGCCTGCACCAATACGCCGTCGCGGTAGAGCAGGCTGATGGCGAGGCCGTCGAATTTGGGTTCGATAACGTATTCGGGATTGCCGCCGTCCAAGCCGTCGCGCACGCGTTGGTCGAAGGCATACATTTCGGCATGGTCGAACACGCCGTTTTCATCTTGCGGGGAAAAGGCGTTGGTCAGCGACAGCATCGGCACTTCGTGGCGCACTTCGGCAAATCCCGCCAGAGGCTCGCCGCCGACGCGCTGGGTTGGACTGTCGGGCAGTTTGAGCTCGGGATGGTTTCGTTCCAACGCTTCGAGTTCGCGGAATAATTTGTCGTATTCGGCATCGGGTACGCTGGGCGCATCGAGGGTGTAGTATTCGTAGGCGTAGCGGTTAAGGAGGTCGGTGAGGCGGCGGATGTGTTGTGCGGTCGGGTTCATGGATTCGTACAGGTTCAGACGGCATGGACAAATGCCGTCTGAACGGTAAAACGTGTTGGAAATGGTCGGATTTTACAGGAAAACAAAAGGCGGATACACCGTTGCCGATGCATCCGCCTTTGAGGTTTCGGATTTATGAGAACAGGCGCAATGCGGTTTTTCCTCCGGGTTGGATACCGACTTTGAGCATTTCCTCCTGACGTGCCAAAACGTAGGTGCGTACGTCTTTAAGCCATTGGGTAGATACTTCTTCCATTTTGTCGTTAACCAAATTGAGGTTCAGTTGGCCGGACAGTCGGACTGCCAAATCCATAAAGAGGTCGTCAAAAGTTTTTTCGCCTGCCGGGGAGTGCGGAATATCGAGCAGCATACTGAAGCCTTTATAGGATTGGTTGTCCAAAAGGGCGTTGGTAAACGGCTCGTTGTTGAGTGCGCAGATGGAGAACATGGTCGAACCCGCCTTGTCGGTATAGTGGAATACACCATCTTCTCCGAGTGTGAATCCTACGCCCGATACGGCGGAACGCAACTCTACGCCGCTGATGCTGGTCGGGGAAACCAAATGGATGGCGATGGTCTGGTCGACACGGGCGCAGAACGCATCCAGCGCGGAAGCCACTTCGGTAAAGGCTGCAAGGTCGGTATGCAGTGTTTGGCCGCCGATACTCTGTGCAAACGCATCCACCTGACGGTTGAAGGCGGAGAGCTCTTCCTGCGAGGCGAGCCCGTTGCGGCTGACCGCTTGGATGCCGACGATGAAGGCTTGGTAGCGGATGCCGGGGATGGGTTCGGCAACTTGGAAGTGGTCGTCCATGGTGCAACCGATGATTTGGTAGCGGTGGCGGTTGGAGAGACGTGGCAGTGCGTGAAGTTCTTTGGCTTCTGTCAGCGCGATATAGGAAATGAAATCGAAGCGCACGTCAAACCAGGGTAATTCAACTTTAGACAGTTCTTTGAGCGTAATCAGCGGTTTTGCAGGTGTTTGAGGAACGGGTGCAGGGTTTGCGGTCGCACGGACGGGTTGCGGGGTAGAAGGTTCGGCCGGGGATTTTGAAACGGGTTGGACGGGCGTGCCGATAATGCCGTTTTCTTCCAGGACGGTTTCGATTTCGGTTTTGAACGGGGATGCTTTTGCCTGTTTCTGCTTGGCGACGTAGACGGCATCCTGTTCTTGGAGGTTCCTCAGGGCGGGGTCTTGGGGTTTGGCCGGTTTTTTAACCTCGGCTTGCGGTTTCTGCATCATGCCTGAACTTCCGGACGGTTGGCCGTCGCGGACGTGGCTGGTTTTGCTGTTGAGCAGGGCATCTTTGTCGGAGTGTCCGAACTGGTCGCGTACTTTTTTGCGGTATTGGTTTTCCTGATACATGTTGTAGGCGACAACGGCGAGGACGACGGCTAGAAACAGTACGATGTAAATCATGGCAATCACTTGTTAAATTTTGGGATGCAGGATACGCAAAGTGCGGTGCTGCGGTTAAATCGGGCTTGCGTTTTTCGGCATTGTGCCTGAAACGGTCTGTCATAATGTTTGAATTATAACGAAAATCGAAGTGTCTGGCAGCAGTGTATCGAAATAAGGGGGGATTTTCTGCAACACTGTATGAAATATGCGGTCTTCAGACGGCATTTCTGTTTATGGGAAAGCCTTTTTGCCGGATTCTTTGCCAGTCGAAAAAAATATCCGGGATCTGTTTTTTCGGCCGGGTGCGATGTCCTGATGTCCGGTTATTGCGGTAACGGGGTAGCGGCGGCAGAGTGCTTCCAACAATGTTTCGAGCGAACGGTATTGTGCTTCGGCAAAAGGTTCGAAATCGCAGCCTTCCATTTCGATGCCGATAGAAAAAAAGCGTTGCATTTTTTCCCCTGCTGCCGAATGAAGATACGCCGGCATGGTATGCCATATTGTCGCAGGAAACGAACTGTACCGTTTCTCCGTCGCGTTTGATTAAGAAATGGCTGGATACGCGCAAAGTGTGTATCAATCCGAAAAACGGGTGGTCGTTCGGGTCTAGGCGGTTGGTAAAAAGCTTCTCAACCGCATCCGTACCATATTCGAACGGCGGCAGCGAGATATTGTGCAATACGACAAGGGAAACCTCTTCTTTGGACTCCCTCGGGCCGAAATTCGGCGACGGAATGTGGCGCACGCTTTGCAGCCAACCGTCCTGCCAGGGTACCGTAGCGGGATTGTCCATGATGTCCTTCCTGTCTTATGGGGTAATTTGGGTTATACTGTCGCCAAAATTTTAATATGTATTCCGATATTGGGAATCCTACCATGTTGAGAAAATTGTTGAAATGGTCTGCCGTTTTTTTGACCGTGTCGGCAGCCGTTTTTACGGTATTGCTTTTTGTTCCTAAGGATAACGGCAGAGCGTACAGGATTAAAATCGCCAAAAACCAGGGTATTTCTTCGGTCGGCAAGAAGCTTGCCGAAGACCGCATCGTGTACAGCAGGCACGTATTGATGGCGGCAGCCTATGCCTTGGGCGTGCATAACAGGTTACACACGGGTACGTACAGACTGCCTTCGGAAGTGTCGGCTTGGGATATTTTGCAGAAAATGCGCGGCGGCAGGCCGGATTTGGTTACCGTACAGATTATCGAAGGGTCGCGCTTTGCCCATATGCGCAAAACAATCGACGGTACGCAGGACATCGAACACGATACCAAAGGGTGGAGTGATGAAAAAAATTGATGGCTGAAATCGCACCGGACGCGGTTAGCGGGAATCCGGAAGGTCAATTTTTTTCCCCGACAGTTACGAAGTTGACGCGGGTAGCAGCGACTTGCAGATTTACAAAGCCGCATACAAGGCAATGCAACGCCGCCTGAACGAGGCATGGGAAGGCAGGCAGGACGGGCTGCCCTATAAAGACCCCTACGAAATGCTGATTCTGGCAAGCCTGATTGAGAAGGAAACCGGGCACGAAGCCGACCGGGCCCATATTGCTTCCGTTTTCGTCAACCGGCTGAAAATCGGTATGCGCCTGCAAACGGATCCGTCTGTTATTTACGGCATGGGTGACGCATACAAAGGCAAAATCCGAAAGGTGGACCTGCGCCGCGATACGCCGTATAACACCTATACGCGCGGCGGGCTGACGCCGACCCCGATTGCGCTGCCCGGTAAGGCGGCGCTTGATGCGGCCGCCCACCCGTCCGGTGAAAAAAATACCTTTATTTTTGTTTCTAAAATGGACGGTACGGGTTTGAGCCAGTTCAGTCATGACTTGACCGAACATAACGCCGCTGTCCGCAAATATATTTTGAAAAAATAAACCATGCCGTCTGAAAAGTTTGTGTTTTCAGACGGCATACCCTTGTTGGGAAAACCAATATGAAGCCTCAATTCATCACTTTGGACGGTATAGACGGAGCCGGAAAAATCCACCAACCTTGCCGCCATCAAGGCATGGTTTGAACGGAGGGGGCTGCCCGTCCTGTTTACGCGTGAACCGGGCGGTACGGCACTGGGAGAGGCATTGCGTGAGATTTTGCTCAATCCGGCAACCAAAGCAGGTTTGCGTGCGGAAACCCTGATGATGTTTGCCTCACGTATGCAGCATATCGAGGAAGTCATCCTGCCCGCACTTTCAGACGGCATACACGTCGTATCAGACCGTTTTACCGATGCAACCTTTGCCTATCAGGGCGGAGGACGGGGAATGCCGTCTGAAGACATTGAAATATTGGAACATTGGGTGCAGGGTGGTTTGAAACCGGATTTGACCCTGCTGTTGGATGTGCCGCTGGAAGTATCGATGGCGCGTATCGGACAGTCGCGCGAGAAAGACCGGTTCGAGCAGGAACAGGAAGATTTCTTCATGCGTGTGCGCAGCGTTTATCTGAACCGTGCCGCCGCCTGTCCGGAACGTTACGCCGTTATTGACGGCAACCGCAGCGTGGAAGAAGTCAGAAACAGCATAGAAAAGGTGTTGGACGGGCATTTCGGATATTGATGGCGGATTTGAAGCAAGAAGGCCCGCTTCCGCAAAAAAATCAGATGGCTGTACCAACCATCAAAAATAGCGGTATGCGCCAAAACCTCGGGCATGATAGAATTACACGCAGTTACAAGGCAGGAAGCGTGGGAAATATCGACGAACCGCCCGTAACCCGATGTCTCGAAAGTGTTTCGGACAGTCCGATTCAAATTTCTTTCTCACAACAGGATTGATACATGGAAAATTCATTAAAAAGAAGCCGCCCCTGCAGTTCCACGAATTCCCCGTGCCGGGCAAAATCTCCGTTACCCCAACCAAATCTCTGGCCACGTCTAAAGACTTGGCGTTGGCGTACTCTCCTGGCGTAGCCGCTCCTTGTATGGAAATCCATGCCGATCCGCAAACTGCCTACAAATACACTGCCAAAAGGCAATTTGGTTGCCGTGATTTCCAACGGTACCGCCGTTTTGGGCTTGGGCGATATCGGCGCACTGGCCGGTAAACCCGTGATGGAAGGCAAAGGCGTATTGTTTAAAAAATTTGCCGGCGTTGATGTATTCGATATCGAAATCGATGAAAAAGACCCACAAAAACTGGTAGACATCATCGCTGCGTTGGAGCCGACTTTCGGCGGTATCAACCTCGAAGACATCAAAGCGCCTGAGTGCTTCTATATCGAACGCGAATTGCGCAAACGTTGCAAAATCCCTGTGTTCCACGACGACCAACACGGTACGGCCATCATCACTGCCGCCGCAGTATTGAACGCTTTGCGTCATACCGACCGTAAAATCGAAGAAGCGACTTTGGTATGTTCCGGTGCGGGTGCGGCTGCGATTGCCTGCTTGAACCAATTGCTGGATTTGGGCTTGAAACGCGAAAACGTGACCGTTTGCGACTCCAAAGGCGTGATTTACAAAACCCGCGAAGACAAAGACCGCATGGATGAGTCTAAACAGTTCTACGCCATTGAAGACAACGGCCAACGCGTATTGGCCGATGCCGTTAAAGGTAAAGACATCTTCTTGGGTCTGTCCGGTGCAAACCTGCTGACTCCTGAAATGTTGAACACCATGAATGCCAAACCCTATCGTGTTCGCTATGGCCAACCCGAATCCGGAAATTCTGCCGCCGCTGGCAAAAGAAACCCGTCCGGACGTGGTTATCGGTACCGGCCGTTCAGACTTCCCGAACCAAGTGAACAACGTATTGTGCTTCCCGTTCATCTTCCGCGGTGCGTTGGATGTCGGCGCGACGACCATCAACGAAGAAATGAAACGCGCCTGCGTGTATGCGCTGGCAGATTTGGCGATGGAAGAAGTAACCGAAGAAGTGGTTGCCGCTTACGGTAAGAAATTCGAATTCGGCGCGGAATACCTGATTCCGACCCCGTTCGACTCCCGCCTGCTGCCTCGCGTTGCTACGGCTGCTGCCAAAGCAGCGATGGAAAGTGGCGTGGCAACCCGTCCGATTGCAGATTTGGAAGCTTACGCCGCCAAGCTGGGCGAATGGAAGCTGTAAGCCGTTTATGGTTTAAAATGCCGTCTGAACCATTTTCAGGCGGCATTTTGCTGTCAGATTGATAAATGAAAGATACTGGAAAATGAAAGAGATGGAGCCTGTCCGTTATCGTATTAGCAATATGCCCGAGACCTCAAAACAAACCGCCCCCGTCATGACGACAGGACAGTGGGTGTTGACGATGATTGTTTTCATGATTCCTTTGGTCAACATCATTATGCCTTTTGTTTGGGCGTTCGGCAGAGGCAACCCTAACCGTGCCAATTTCTGTAAAGCGCTGTTGCTTATTTACCTTGTTGGTTCGCTTATCGGTTTGATTTTCATATTGCTTATAGGTGGGTCTGCATCGGGTACGCATTATTAATGCACCGGCTGATTCTTCTTCGAAGATTTGTATCGAATATGCCGAATTGTTTCAAATTTCATACCGTTATCGAACGACATTGGCAAAAACCTTATCCGGTTTTTGTCTTTTCTGCTTAAGCCGCTCTCCGGGCTGTTTGCCAAAATTGCGGCAAAACGGCGTGCGGATTTTTTGTCGGGACGCAGGAAAAGTGAAAAAACTGCCCGTGCCTGTGGTTGTGGTCGGCAATATCCATGCCGGCGGTACAGGAAAAAAACGCCGATTGTTGCCGCGCTGGTGTCGGGTTTGCAGGAAAAAGGGCGTCAAGGGTCGGCATCATCAGCCGGGGCTATGGGCGCAAGAGCAAGGCGGTTCATGTATTGAATGCCGAGAGCCGAGCGGAAGATGCAGGCGATGAGCCTTTGCTGCTGTTCCGCAAAACCGGTGCGCCGACGGCGGTGGGCAGCAGCCGTGCAGAGGCAGGCAGGGCGTTGCTGGCGGCGCACCCCGACATCGGGCTGATTGTGGCGGACGACGGTTTGCAGCATTACGCCTTGCAACGCGATGTCGAAATTGCCGTGTTTCCGTCTGCCGACACAGCAAGGCAAGATTTGGACTTGCTGCCCAACGGCAATTTGCGCGAACCTTTGTCGCGGCTGGATTCGGCGGATGCGGTCGTGATTAGCGGCGGCAAGGCGGATACGTCGTTTATGCCGTCTGAAAATATGTTTCACAGCCGCATCGAAACGGGACAAATTTACCGTTTGAACCGGCCGTCTGAAAAACTGGATATTTCGACATTGTCAGGGAAGCGCGTCGCAGCAGTTGCCGGTATCGCCAGACCGCAGCGTTTCTTCGATACTCTGACACACATGGGCATCCGCCTTGACCAAACGGTTGCTCTACCCGACCATGCCGATATTTCCAATCGGGACGTTTGCCGCCTGCTGATGTGGTGCTGGTAACTGAAAAAGATGCGGTCAAATTTTTCAGACGGCATTTGCGCCGATAATGTTTGGGTGCTGCCCGTTTGTGCGATAATCGAACCTGATTTGGCGGCGTTTGTGCTGGAGCGGTTGGAAGGCGTACCGAAGGCCGTCTGAAAGCACGGTTTGGGCGGAGTGATAACGGATTCGAATAAGAATGCCTCGCGCCGTCATTCCCGCGCAGGCGGGAATCTGAGTCTCGAATTTTTCAGGAATGCCTAGGAGGCTTCAGAAATCCCAAATCTCCGGATTTCCACTTGGGCAGGAAATGAGAAAACCGGTTGTATTTTTTTATCTGCATTAATCATTCGTTAAAGGATTGAATATGAAACTGAAAACCTTGTTATTGCCCTTTGCCGCGCTGGCATTGTGTGCCAACGCATTTGCCGTCCCGCCCAGCGACGAGTCGTTGGCGCGTTGGCTGGATACGCAGAATTTTTGACCGAGATATAGAAAAAAATATGATTAACGGCTTCGATGCCGGATTTAAACCGTATGCGGACAAAGCCCTTGCCGAAATGCCGGAAGCGAAAAAAGATCAGGCGGCAAAAGCCTTTAATCGTTATCGTGAGAATGTTTTGAAAGATTTGATTACGCCCGAAGCGAAACAGGCTGTCCGCAATACTTTATTGAAGAATGCTGCTGAGATATACACGCAAGAAGAAATTGACGGCATGATTGCCTTTTACGGTTCACCTGTCGGGCAGGCCGTCGTTGCCAAAAATCCGTATTTAATCAAGAAATCGATGAGCGAAATAGCAGTATCCCAGATCGCATTGGCAGAGAAAATCGCGCAAAATCATCTGCCCGAGTTTACGGAAGAGTTGCGGCGCATTATCTGCGGCGGTAAAAATCCCGATGCAGGCTGCAAGCAAGCCGGACAGGTTGGGAAAAAGGCATCAGAAATAAATGATAGCCGTCTGAAATATTGCAGAGGGCATTCGATTGATTAAACCATCAAACCCGAAAGAAACCCCATGGAAAAAAAATTCTTAGACATCCTCGTCTGCCCCGTTACCAAAGGCAGGCTGGAATATCATCAGGACAAACAGGAATTGTGGAGCCGTCAGGCGAAGCTGGCTTATCCGATTAAAGACGGCATTCCCTATATGCTGGAAAAACGAAGCACGAGCGTTGAGCGAAGAGGAACTCAAAGCACGACCGAATTCGTCGTATTGATTCCGGCGCGGCTGGATTCATCGCGCCTGCCCGGAAAAGCCTTGGCGGATATTCACGGCAAACCGATGGTCGTGCGCGTTGCCGAACAGGCGGCAAAAAGTAAAGCCGTGCGCGTCGTCGTTGCCACCGACCATCCCGATATTCAGACGGCCTGTCAGGCGCACGGAGTCGAAGTCGTCATGACTTCAAACCGGCACGAAAGCGGCACGACCCGCCTTGCCGAAGCCGCTGCCGCGCTGAAACTGCCGCAGCATCTGGTGGTCGTCAACGTACAGGGGCGACGAGCCGCTGATTGCCCCCGAACTCATCGACCGCACCGCCGAAGTTTTTAGTGGAAAACAACGTGCAGATGGCGACCGCGGCGCACGAATTGCACGATTTCGACGAATTTATGAATCCCAATGTCGTCAAAGTCGTCCTCGACAAAAACCGCAACGCCATCTACTTCAGCCGCGCCCCGATTCCCCTATCCGCGAGATGCCATGCGCGCTGAAAAACGCGAATTGCCCGCCGAAACCGCCGTCCTGCGCCATATCGGCATCTACGCCTACCGTGCCGGTTTCCTGCAACGCTACGCCGAAATGAGCGTCTCGCCGCTGGAAACCATCGAATCGCTAGAACAACTGCGCGTCCTGTGGCACGGCTACCCGATTGCCGTCGAAACCGCCAAAGAAGCCCCTGCCGTCGGCGTAGATACGCAGGAGGATTTGGACAGGGTTCGCGCTGTATTTCAGACTATATAAAATAGATTCAAAGGGAAAAGGATATGTCGCAATATTTTGAGAAATGGCAACACTTGAGCCGGGAAGAACAGAAAATCCTTGCCGAAGTATGGGGTCTCGTGCAAAACGATGATCAGGAGGTTCACTATGAAATGCTTAAATTGAATGCACCTGATGAAGCCAGTGGTGAATTTTGGTTCAGAATGGCAGAAACACTCAGCACCCTGCCGCCCAACCGTTCTCTGGATCTTCGAATGAACGGCGGAAGGTTGACAACGGCCGTATCTATCCTATCGGTGATGATTGAGGATAATCCCGATATACCGCAGCTTTGGGCGCAGAAAATTACCGCGCTCAATTATTTGGCACACGGACACAAAGCTCGTGCCGACGGTTTGGCACAACAGCCCGACAAAGCGGCAGAAGCCAACGAGGAGGAATACCTGACCAAAGCCCTGTCGCAAAACCTGTTGTCAACATTGGATGCCGCGCTTGCACGTTTTCCTGAAGATGTGTGGTTTCAGGAAGCTAAGCAAGATGCCCAAAAGCATTTTTTATGAGGATTTGATCGATAAGGATATTTTGTTTTTGAGAAATGCCGATTGTCGGTATGAGCGAGGGAAATATCATTTAATTTCAAGATGCTGATATTTATGCTTCCTGTTTCTTCTTGACGGTATCAATAAAGTTAATTACAATTCTGCTTTCCTTAGGAGTAATGGCTGAGAGGCTGAAGGCACTTCCCTGCTAAGGAAGCATGTGGGGTCAACCTGCATCGAGGGTTCGAATCCCTCTTACTCCGCCACAGAATACAAACGCCCCGAAACGGGGCGTTATTTTTGTATAAAATACTGAAAAATTCATTAAGAATCATTGAATTATATTTATTTTGTTTGTGTAATTTTTCCGCAACAAATGTAAGCCTGTAAAGACTTTTTATCATAAGTCTTATGATAATGTGTGTGGTAATTTTGAATGACAACTTACCATGATGGCTAAAGTTATTATTCCGAATACGGCGAATTGGTTTAAAAAAATGCAAAGCTAAAAAGACGGGCTTTATCGGTTTTCAGATGGGATGACTTTGTTGAAGGTATTTAGATATATGGATTGTAATTGTAAAACAATGAGATATATTTTTTTGTGAAAGTGTTTGATTATGGTTATCAGCCATATTTTTTTGCACAAAAATATGATTTATGCCAAAAAAACTCTAATTATAAAGAACTAGATTATTGAAATCATATGTTAGAATTCCCCAACCGTTTGGATAAAGCGGCAATCTAAAGATAAAACTCAAGAAAGACACAATATGAACAAACTACTGATTACTTTAATGATGGCGGCAGGTTTGGCAGCTTGTTCGCAAGAAAGCAAACAAGAGGCGCAAGAGGCAGCTTCAGCCGTTGCTTCTGAAGTTCAGGCAGAGGCATCTTCGGTTCAGGCTGCTGTACAGGAGGCTGCTCCGTCTGTAGAAGCGGCTTCAACTGAAGCCAAACCTGAGGAGAAGGCGGAAGCCCCCGCGGCGGAAGCTAAACCGGAAGCAAAAGCAGAAGCTTCCGTTGCTGTCGATGGTCAGAAAATATTTGAGGCCAGCTGTAAAAATGTGTCATGGTGGTACCATTCCCGGGGCACCTGTAGTGGGTAAAAAAAGACGATTGGGCACCACGTATCGCAAAAGGTAAGGAAACCTTGCACAAACATGCGCTCGAAGGTTTTAATGCGATGCCTGCCAAGGGCGGCAATGCCGGTTTGAGTGATGATGAAGTGAAGGCTGCAGTCGATTACATGGCCAATCAATCTGGCGCAACATTCTGAATTTTTTACAATATTCACGATATTGTGATCAAGCCTGTTCGGATATTTGATGAAACCGGATTCCATGCAATATATGGAATCCGGTTTTTTCATTCCAAACTGAGCTATTTAAGGGGGCGGCAGTCTATATGCCGGTTACCCATTCAAGACTTTTTTACGGCGGGTCAAGCAGCCCAATATCTGTCCCCTTTTGTTGATTGTCCTGATGGTTTGTTTGGTATCGGTTCATAAAAACCGTCAGTTGGAAAACGGCCCGTTTCCGGTGAAGAGGTTGCGGCGATATGTTGCACAATCGGAGTGCCATGCTTATTCGCCTATCTGCGCGTCAGGTGTTATACTTAAAAAGATTTATCGATTGTTTGCCGGAGCCTCGCCGGTATTGGGAGTGTAAGAGAAATGAGTAGAATCCAACAGACTTTTGCCGCATTGGGTAATAAGAAGGCATTGATTCCTTATATTACGGTTGGAGACCCGGACATTGGGCGACTTTGGCAATAATGCACAGTATGGTGGAAAATGGTGCGGATATTTTAGAGTTGGGTGTGCCTTTTTCCGACCCGATGGCGGACGGTCCGACTATTCAGCGTGCGGCGGAACGGGCGTTGGTAAACGGTGTTTCTCTGCGTGATGTCTTAGATGTTGTCAGAAAGTTTCGTGAGACCGATACTCAAACGCCGGTTGTTTTGATGGGGTATTTGAATCCTATACATAAGATGGGTTATCGGGAGTTTGCTCAGGAAGCCGCAAAGGCGGGGGTGGATGGTGTGTTGACGGTGGATTCCCCCCATCGAAACCATCGATTCTTTATATCGCGAGCTGAAAGGCAACGGGGTTGACTGTATTTTCCTGATTGCACCTACAACGACTGAAGGGCGCATTAAGACCATTGCACAATTTGCAGGTGGTTTCGTCTATTATGTATCGCTCAAAGGGGTCACGGGTGCGGCAAGTTTGGATACGGATGAAGTTTCGAGTAGAATAGAGTATTTGCGTCAGTATATAGATATTCCCATCGGTGTCGGTTTCGGTATCAGCAATGTGGAAAGTGCACGCAAAAATCGGTCGGGTTGCCGACGCAGTTATTGTCGGCAGCCGGATTGTGAAAGAAATCGAAAAACAATACGGGCAACGAGGCTGCCGCCGTCGGTGCTTTGGTGAAAGAGTTGAAGGATGCCGTGCGCTGACGGCGGTTCCTTATCCTGAATATTTTAGGAGTTGTCCATGAGCTGGTTAGATAAAATCCTGCCACCCAAAATCAAGAATCGCGGGAAAGACGGTTCTTCCAATGTTCCTGAGGGTTTATGGCACAAATGCCCGTCTTGTTCGGCAACCGTTTATTCTACCGAGTTGCAGCAGAACAATCAGGTTTGTCCGAAATGCAACCACCACAACCCGTTGTCGGCACGACAACGCCTGAATCTGCTTTTGGATGAGGACGGCAGAGAGGAGGTTGCCGGAAATGTCAAACCGACAGATCCTTTGAAGTTTAAAGACAGCAAAAAATATCCGGACCGTTTGAGTGCGGCACGCAAGCTGACCGGGGAAGATGATGCTTTGGTGGTGATGAAAGGCAAGATGAACGGTCTGCCCGTTGTGGTTGCTGCATTTGAATTCCGCTTTATCGGCGGTTCGATGGGTTCGGTTGTGGGCGAACGATTCGTACAAGGCATCCGTCGGGCGGTTGCCGACAGTTGTCCGTTCGTCTGTGTGGCGGCTTCCGGCGGTGCGCGTATGCAGGAGGGTGTGAACTCGTTGATGCAGATGACGAAAACCAGTGCCGCGCTGCACTTGTTGACGGAAAAACGCCTGCCGTTTATATCGGTATTGACCGATCCGACCATGGGCGGCGTATCCGCCAGCTTTGCTTTCCTCGGCGATGTCGTATTGGCCGAACCCAATGCCCTAATCGGTTTTGCGGGACCGCGCGTTATTGAACAGACTGTACGGGAAACCTTGCCGGAAGGCTTCCAGCGTGCTGAGTTTTTACTGGAAAAAGGCGCAATCGACCAGATTGTCGACCGGCGTGAGATGAAGCAGCGAATCAGCAGTTTGATTACGTTGTTGCTCCGTCAGGATAAAGTTGCCGCCGCATGACCTGATAATGCGAATGCCGTCTGAAAATTGTTTCAGACGGCATTTTTATATCCGGTTTATTTGGAGTGTCGTTTCATCGATGGCGCATAATGTCCGGCACGTTCTTTCAGGCGCTGTATCAGGCCGTGCGTGTCGGTCGGTATGCCGTCTTCGCAGAATGCCGCATACAGTACGGCGCGTAATGCGTCGTTTCGGCCGAGTGTACCGCCTATCGGCTTCCATTCGGTATTTCGAGGCTGTATCCAACGGCGGTTGACCGTATCGCCGTATCCGAATACTTTGTAGGAGGAAAGTTTGTCGTTGCCGAAACGGATGGATGAGCGGGCGCAGAATATGCCTTCGGCAGACAGGTTGTCGTAGCCTTTGTCGGAGCGGATATTGAGGATATAGCGGATGCTGGTGTCCGGCGCCGGCATGATTTGCAGGCTGTCGAGCAGGATTTTGGGTTGTTTGCCGTAATCTTCATCCACATAAATATCGAACCACCCCTCCGAGTGCGTATCGGGCAGCGGCGGCAATGCTGCGGTATGTTCTTTAAATTCCCTGGTGGCAGTTTCTTCAGGCGTTTCACGGTAGTGTGTATTAAGCAGCGTATTTTTTTGGCTGAAGCCGGCGGCAAGGGACGTGCCGGCAGTCAGGGTCAGAATCAGAAGGATGGCGCGGCGCATAGATTTCTCCAAGTTGAAAACGGCTTTATTTTATGGGTTGGTAGGGAGGGCTGCAAGCAAGTGGGGTATAATTTGGCTTTATTTAAACTTTTAACCGGTATCGGAACATGAACAGCGAAACTTTGGATGTTATCGGGCTGAAATGCCCTTTGCCTATTTTGCGGGCTAAAAAGGCTTTGGCGCAAATGCAGCAGGGCGACGTGTTGACCGTTCTGGCAACCGACGGCGGCGCACCGGGGGATTTTGAGGCTTTTTGCCGCCAAACCGGTCATGTGCTGCTGGACGCTTCGGAGCAGGACGGCGTATTCAGGCTGGTTGTCCAACACAAATAAATGCCATCTGAAATGCAAATAATCCGCCCGATTATGTTGTTTGTAACTTTTTATTTTTGCTGCATGCAGTGCCAAAAATCAACCTTCCGACGAGGATCGACAAGGCTTTGCGCGCATTGCCGTCGATTTGTTTCGGAATGCCTGCGTATCGACGCAGGGCGGTTTTGAACCGGTTTCAGCTTTTGCCGATGCAGGTCGTTTTACCCTTGTGGGCAAGGATGAAATGCTACACATGCGGGCGGAGGTTGCAGAGCCCGATGCACGGGCATTGTGGATGCTTGAACAGGATGGCGGTGTCTATTATCTGAGCCTGAGTGACAACAGTTGCAGCGTTAAAGCCAAATATGCTGACGCTGCCGCTCTGTTGGAACATTTTGACGGACTTATCCGACAGCCGCCGAAAAATACCAATATAGAATTGAGGGCGGAACAGTCGGTGCAGGCACCGTTTGAAACCAGGCAAATCAGCTATGCCTGGCGGGAAGCGGGCAGCCCCGAAGAAACCGTATTGACCGCACAAACCGCAGATTCCCCGGATTTACCCGTGCAGGCAGTATTGAACCTGACGCACCGTTCCCTCAACGGGAAACCCCTAATTCTCCGCTGACTTCAGACGGCATAAAGTCGGCATGCCGTCTGGAAACCAAAAAAATCTAAAAAGGAACAACCATGCAAACCCTGACCATTATCCGCCCCGACGATATGCACCTGCACCTGCGCGACGGCGACTCGCTCAAGCCGTTGCCCCTTATACCGCCCGCCAAATGGGGCGCGCCGTCATCATGCCCAACCTCAAACCGCCCGTCGTCAGTGTAGCCGACGCGCTTGCCTACAAAGCGCGCATTATGGCGGCCTTGCCCGAAGGAAGCGCGTTTGAGCCGTTGATGACGCTTTATTTGACTGATAACGCTACACCCGAGCTGGTGCGCGAAGCCAAAGCCGCCGACATCGTCGCCTTCAAACTTTACCCCGCCGGCGCGACGACCAATTCCGATTCCGGCGTAACCGACCTGTTTAAACTCATCTCCGTGTTGGAAGAAATGGCAAAAACAGGGCATTTTGTTCCTCGTTCACGGCGAAGTAACCGACCCCGAAATCGATATTTTTCGACCGCGAAGCCGCCTTTATCGAGCGCGTGATGAAACCCGTTTTGGCGCAAGTGCCGAATCTTAAAGTCGTGTTCGAACACATCACCACCGCCGAAGCCGCCAGCTTGGTTTTGGAAGCAGGCGACAACGTTGCCGCCTCCGTAACCCCGCAACACCTCCTGCTCAACCGCAACGACCTCTTGGTCGGCGGCGTGCGCCCCCATCATTTCTGCCTGCCCGTACTCAAACGTGAAACCCACCGTCAGGCATTGGTCGCCGCCGTTACCGGCGAGAAGGCGTACAAATTCTTCCTCGGCACAGATTCCGCACCGCACGCCAAATCCGCCAAAGAAAACGCCTGCGGTTGCGCCGGTATGTTCAGCGCCATGACCGCCATCGAGCTTTACGCCGAAGCGTTTGAAAAAGCAGGCGCGTTGGACAAACTCGAAGCCTTCACCTCGAAAAACGGCGCAAGGTTCTACGGCATTCCCGAAAACACCGACACAATCACCCTCGTCAAACAAAACCAAACCGTCCCCGCAAGCGTTCCCTACGGCGACGGCGAACTCGTCCCGATGCGCGCGGGCGGCGAAATCGGTTGGACTGTACAGTATTGATGGAGCTGGAAACAAAATGCCGTCTGAAAGGTTTTTCAGACGGCATTTGTGTATTTTCCGATTCGGATTTTCCGGAGTATCAACGGCGTTTGGGCTCGTCAGGGGCGGATTTGGGCGGCGAGTTTGTCGAGGATGCCGTTGACAAATTTGTGTCCGTCCGTACCGCCGAAGGTTTTGGTTACTTCGATGGCTTCGTTGATGATGACGGGGTAGGGTGTTTCGGGCATGGCGGACAGCTCGTGGCAGGCGGTCAGCAGGACGGCGCGTTCGATGGGGTTGAGGTCTTTTTCGTCCCCTGTCGAGCAGCGGGCGGATTTGTCGGATGTACTCTGCCGCATTAGTTTGCGTGCCGAAGAAAAGTTTGTTGAACAATTCTTCGTCTGCCTTGGCAAAGTCGGACATTTCGCGGATGTTTTTAGCAATCTCGGGTGCTGCGGTGCGGTTGATAAGGGATTGGTAAATGGCTTGTACGGCAAGCTCGCGGGAACGGCGGCGGGCTGTTTTCATGATTTTTCCTTGAAACGGTTGGGACGGTACGGTATGCCGTCTGAAACGGAAAGGGCGTATTGGTGTACGCCCCTGTTTGTTATTCTTCGTCTTCAAACTGTTCTTCGAGCAGGAGGTTGACGAGGTTGGCGCATTCCACGGCGACTTTGGCGGCATCCGAGGCTTTTTCTTCAATCCGTTCAATTGCCTGTGCGTCGTTTTCCGTGGTCAGGACGGCATTGGCAATTGGGATGTTGTAGTCGAGTGCGACGCGGCTGACCCCTGCGCCGGATTCGTTGGAAACCAGCTCGAAATGGTAGGTTTCGCCACGGATGACGACGCCGATGGCAATCAGTGCGTCAAACTTTTTCGGAAGAGGCAAGGTTCATCAGCGCGATGGGGATTTCAAGTGCGCCGGGTACGGTGGCGACGGTGATGTTTTCGTCTGCCACGCCCAATTCTTTGAGGTGCGGCAGCAGACTTTGAGCATTTCTCTGCCGATTTCGTTGGTAAAACGTGCCTGTACGATGCCGATGCGGAGGTGTTTTTCCGTCAAGGTTGGGGGCGATGGTGTTCATTGGGGGTTTCCTTTGGTATTCGGAGGTTTCGAAATGCCGTCTGAAGGGTCAGTCCTTAGGTTGCCAGTCGGCGACGGTTTGGAATGTGCCGTCTTCGGCAAGCTCCCATGCACTGCCTTCGGGTTGTGAGAGCAGGGCGTCGATTCCGGGGTTGGTTCGGGTGATTTCGGCAATGCTGAGGATGCTGAAGTTGTCCGGATCGTCGGTGTATTCGTCGGTCTCGTCGCCGCTGAAGAAACGCCAGCCGCTGTCATTTTTCGAAAACGGGGGCCTCGCGGTAGAGGAAGCCGACGGGCTGGTTTTGTTTGACTACGGCGTGGGTGGCGATACAGCGGTCGAGTGCCGAGGAAAGTGCTTGTGCAAATGCGTTCATGGTGTGAATGCGCCAGGATGAATTGGCGGATTTTACCACGATTCTTGCGTTGTCGGCAGACGGTAGGGGTTTGAATCAAGTTTTCATTTCCTTAACCGGAGTGCGATGTACAAGCGGTTTGGTGGTACAATATGCGCCGTGTTCAGCCTTAAGGTGTTTCTGTATTTTTGAAGTATGGAAACGCATTCAGGCTGTTTTTTTGCGGAAGACGGTAATGAAGAACGATGTTTTGAAACAGCAGGCACATACTGCGATACAGAAAAAGCTGGGCTATGAGTTCCGCGATATTTCGCTTTTTGCGGCAGGCTTTGACGCACAGGAGCTGCCATGCGAAACACAATGAACGGTTCGAGTTTGTCGGTGATTCGATTTTTGAATTATACGGTGGCGCGGATGCTGTTTGATGCGTTTCCGAAGTTGACGGAGGGCGAGCTGTCGAGGTTGAGGGCAAGCTTGGTCAATGAGGGTGTGTTGGCGGAGATTGCGGCGGAAATGGATGTCGGAGAAGGTCTGTATTTGGGAACGGGCGAGTTGAAAAGCGGCGGCTTCAGACGGCCTTCGATACTGGCGGACGCGATGGAGGCGATGTTTGCCGCCGTCAGCTTCGATGCGGATTTCAACACGGCGGAAAAAGTGGTGCGTCATCTTTTCTCGGAGCGCGTCAAGCGTGCCGATTTCCAAAATCAGGAGAAAGACGGTAAAACCGCGCTTCAGGAGGCGCTTCAGGCACGCCGTTTCGCCTTGCCGAAATACCGTATCGAGGAGCAAATCGGCCATGCCAACGACAGTATGTTTGTGATTTCCTGCGATTTGGGCGAACTGGGTTTCGTATGCCGTGCCAAAGGGACGAGTCGTAAGGCGGCGGAGCAGTCGGCGGCGAAAGAGGCGCTGCAGTGGCTGGAAGAAAAGCTGCCGCTGAAGAAGAAAAAAAGAAATGAGGCGGCGTGTGTGGATATGCCGTCTGCAACGTGGACATGAAAGCAAATATGGATATTGAAACATTCCTTGCAGGGGAGCGCGCCGCCGACGGATACCGTTGCGGCTTCGTGGCGATTGTCGGCCGTCCGAATGTCGGTAAATCAACGCTGATGAATCATCTAATCGGTCAGAAAATCAGTATTACCAGCAAAAAGGCGCAGACGACGCGCAACCGTGTAACGGGGATTTATACCGACGATACTGCGCAGTTTGTGTTTGTCGATACGCCCGGTTTTCAAACCGACCACCGCAACGCGCTCAACGACAGGCTGAATCAAAATGTTACCGAAGCACTCGGCGGTGTGGATGCCGTGGTTTTCGTCGTGGAGGCGATGCGCTTTACCGATGCCGACCGTGTCGTGTTGAAACAGTTGCCCAAGCATACGCCGGTCATTTTAGTGGTCAATAAAATCGACAAGGACAAGGCGAAAGACCGTTACGCGTTGGAGGCGTTTGTTGCCCAGGTGCGCGCCGAATTTGAATTTGCGGCGGCGGAGGCAGTCAGTGCAAAACACGGATTGCGGATTGCCAACCTGTTGGAGCTGATTAAGCCGTATCTACCCGAAAGCGTGCCGATGTATCCCGAAGACATGGTTACGGATAAATCGGCGCGTTTTTTAGCGATGGAAATCGTGCGTGAAAAATTGTTCCGCTATTTGGGCGAGGAATTGCCTTATGCAATGAATGTCGAGGTGGAGCAGTTTGAGGAGGAAGACGGTTTAAACCGTATTTATATCGCCGTTTTGGTCGACAAAGAAAGCCAAAAGGCGATTTTGATCGGTAAAGGCGGAGAGCGTTTGAAGAAGATTTCCACCGAGGCGCGGTTGGATATGGAAAAACTGTTTGATACCAAAGTATTTTTGAAGGTATGGGTCAAAAGTCAAATCCGGTTGGGCGGACGACATCCGCTTCCTGCGGGAACTGGGTTTGTAAACCCTTAAAGGACAATCTGATTCGCCGGCGGTTTCAAACCCTGTCGGAGCTGGGCAAAAATGCCGTCTGAACATGTTTCAGACGGCATTTTGTTTGATGGAGATGTTTCAGACGGCATTTTGTTTGATGGAGATGTTTCGGCGGCAGTTTTGTCTGCATGTTGTCATTTGGCGGTATTTCTGCCCGGTTTTATCCGATTTTACTGCTGTAACAGTGTGTAAGGTGGAACCGGGGGATTTATCGTCAATAAGGCGACAGTGGTGGGTGGTTTGGAGCAGTATCGGTATCCGTAGGTATTTTGAATGCCGGCTGTTTTCTGAAGAATCCCCGAACGTTTGATAGGTGTCATCATATGTTCGGGGATTTTTCATTGCTATCGCTACGTTCAATGATTTAAATCAAAAAAATAAGCACAAATAATTATCCATATATGTCATTATAATTATGATATACTAATTATAAATAACTATATTGTTATTTAAGAACGGGCTTGAAGTTGTTTTTTAAACTATAAATAGGAGAATGAACCAATGAAACTGAAACCATCAGCCAAACCGTTTGTTGCAGTAATATTCTTGATGGCGGCAAATACTTATGCTGCCGATACCGTTCCCACGGGAACCATGCATAAAAACGGTTCGGTCGCATTGGGCAAGGACTCGAAGGCGGGGGAAATGCCTCCGCGTTGGGCGATAAGGCGGCTGCAGCGGGTTATAAGTCTGTGGCAGCGGGTTATGATTCAAACGCTTCGGGTTTAAGCGCGTCTGCTTTCGGCAGCGAGGCTAAGGCGGAAGCATTGCGGGCGGTTGCCGTCGGCTTTAGGGCGAATGCGAAAAGGAACCAATGATATTGCCGTCGGCGGCGCATCAAAGGCTTCCGGCGGACAGTCGGTGGCGGTCGGGTTGATGTCGCAGGCAACGGGATTGCGTTCTGTCGCGGTGGGTGAAAGTGCTAAGGCTGCCGATATTGATGCAGTTGCATTCGGACGAGGCAGTGAAGCCAATGCGCTCAGTTCCACTGCGGTCGGGGACAGGGCGAAAGCCAACGGTACGCAGGCAGTCGCGTTGGCATCTGCTGCAGAGGCAAACGGTTATCAAGCGGTGGCGGTCGGTACGCGCGCGGTTGCCGAAGAAATCAACAGCGTGGCATTGGGTGTGGAGTCTTCCTCTACCGCGCTCAACGGCTTGGCTGCCGGTACGCGCGCACGGGTGCGTAAGTCCGGCGGAACGGCTTTGGGGGCAGGTGCTGCCGCATTTGAGGAAAAATCCGTTGCTTTGGGTTATAAGGCGGAGGCGCATCAGCAAAACTCCGTTGCACTTGGTACGGACAGCGTTGCCGATACTGCCGCAGGTGTTGCCGGTTATGATTTTTGCAACAGGAAGTATATCCGCTGAAACCGGTAAGGCATGGGTGTCGACTTTGGGGGCGGTATCGATCGGCGGTGAGAAACACAGCCGTCAGATAACAAATGTTGCAGCCGGAACGGCGGATACCGATGCGGTTAATGTCGCGCAGGTCAAAAAAATTGCTGCTCAGACAGAAATCGGCATGGGTAAACTCAAAAGAGCGCGCCGATTCAGGTTCTGCCGCTGCAATCGCGGTCGGCAGCCTCGGACAGGCATACCTGCCGGGACAAGGTGCGGTTTCGCTTGCAAGCGGCATATGGCGAGGTAAAACCGGTTACGCTTTGGGGTTCTCAAAAGTATCTGCTGGAGGCAAGTGGTTGTTTAAAGGCTCGGCAGTCGGAGCGGCAAAAGGCGGTGCAGGCGGCGGGGCGAGCGTTACCTATTTCTGGTAACGGCCTTCTTGTCCTGTAATCAGTCCGGTTCGGCAGTACGGCATCCATACTGTCTGCCGGATTCTAACAATTTGACGGCGGCAAACCGGCTCGGACGGTTTGCCGCCGTGCTGTATCAACCAGGGGTTTACGGATACGGCTTGTTACATTTTTCCGATTGATTCGGTAAGAAGGGGATATTGAATGGTTTTGGGTACGATATTTTTTTCCTGCTTATGGTTAATTTATTAATATTTATTTATTAAAAAAATATAGTTTTTAAATTGGATGAGTATTAATATTTATTGGATTTAAAAAAAGAATATTCTGCGAGATTTTTAAGTCTTTTTAGAGTTGCATAACCGTCAAAAAGCCAGTTAGCATGAACAGGCTATCGGCATAATTCAATTTATTGAAGAGGAGTAACAATATGAAAAAAATCAGTATTGGCAGTTTGTTTGGCTGCCCTGCCTGTGGCTGCCGTTGCCGACGTAACGCTGTATGGTCAGGTTAAAAGCGGTATTACCGGCGGTCAGGTAAAAATTAAAGGTGCGCAGGGCACGGAAAAAAGTGCGACTTCCGTATCGATTCACGACAACGGTTCGCGTATCGGCTTTAAGGGCAGCGAGAATCTCGGTGACGGCTTGAAGGCTGTTTGGCAGGTCGAACAGAAAACCGCCATCAGCGGGGAGAGTCAGAAATTTGCCACCCGTGATTCGTTTATCGGTTTGGAGGGCGGATTCGGTAAGGTTCGTGTCGGACATTTAAGCAGCGTGTTGAATGAGATGGATACCATCGATACATGGCTGTATAAAAAAACAATGCGGCAGGTTTGGGGATATTTACCCGTACCGGCGAGCGCAAGATCGCCGTCCGTTACGACAGCCCGTCGTTTAGCGGTTTCAAGGTAACGGCCAGCTATTCGCCGCGCGATAATTTTGATGCCGAAGACAAATACAAACATGAAAAACCGTCTAAAGAGCGTTATACCGTCGGGGCAAGCTATTCAAATGCCGGTTTTACGACCAATGTCGCTTACGGACACTATAAGGGCGCGTACAGTCAAAACGGGGCATCCAAGCCGGCTCAGATTGCCAAGGTTGAAAGCTATTACAACGGCAACAATCTGTTTGTCGGAGCGGGTGTGCAGTATGCCAAGGGATTTGAAACTGCCAATAAATATTTGAGCTATTTTACGGATGGGTTCAATACCTATAAAGGTACGGACATCACTAAGGATGCGGAAAAGAATGAAGCCGTAAAAGTGGTCGATGCTGCGGTAACTTTAGGTTACAAAATGGGTAACGTTGTTCCACGCGTTTCTTATGCACACGGCTGGGCGGCAAAAGGTGTGGGCACGGGTGCGACTTATGTCGACAAGTTTGACCAGATTGTCGTGGGCGGTGATTACAATTTCAGCAAACGCACCGGTTTGCGCGCGAAAGTTGCCCATTTGCGTGTCGGAGGAAATACACGCTTTGCTGAAAATCAAAAAGGTAAGGTCGAACGGACTGCCGCAACTTTGGGCATGATTCACAAATTTTGATTTCTTCTAAAATTATTGCTTCAAAATGCCGTCTGAACTTGGTTTCAGACGGCATTTTTTTGATAGTAAAATAATTGATATTATATTCATATATTAATATAATAATACTTATTATCAACCCATAAGTGAAGTAGAGATGTGTAAATTGAATTATTACGGTATTGCCTTGCTGCCGTTGATGCTAGCATCTTGCGGCGGTAATTTCGGCGTGCAGCCTGTTGCCAGATCAACGCCGACCGTACAAACCCCGTCAGATTCCAAACCTTCCAAGCCTGAGGATATTCCTGCTCCAGCTCCTGCCAAACCTTCTATAGAAATCACGCCGGTCAACCAGCCCGCCGTCGGTGCGGCAATGCGGCTGCCAAGGCGGAATATGGCTTTCTATAAACAAGACGGTACGGAAATTCCCGGCAAGCATCAGGCGGAGGATTATTTGCCGCTTAAAGAGGAGGATATCCTGTTTTTAGACGGTACGCCGCAAGAACAGGCCGACAAACTTAAAAAGAAAATCGACGAACGGTATCCTAATGTAACAATCTACACGTCCGATTCAAAAGATGATGCGTATCAATATAAATATGTCCGGGCCGGATATGTTTATACTAAAGAAGGAAAAGACGAAATCAAACAGACCCCAGGCGGTAAGCGGTTTACCCACCGGTTTGGTTATGACGGTTTTGTATATTATTCCGGAGAACATCCTTCCCAATCTTTACCGAGCGCGGGAACGGTGAAATATTCCGGTAACTGGCAATATATGACCGATGCCAAACGTCATCGGACAGGTCAGGCGGTTGCCAGTGAGGATTTGGGTTATATCACATATTATGGTAACGATATTGGTGCAACTTCTTATGCGGCTAGGGATGCCGACGACAGGGAAAAACATCCTGCCGAATATACGGTAGATTTTGGTAACAAAACCCTGACGGGCAACCTGATTAAAAACCAATATGTCAAACCCCACGAGAAAAAAAAGCCGCTGACCATTTACAACATTACTGCAAAATTGGACGGCAACCGCTTTACCGGCAGTGCCAAGGTTAATCCTGATTTAGCGAAAAACCCTGCCGGTAAGGAGCGTTTGTTTTTCCATGACGATGCCGATCAGCGGCTTGAGGGCGGTTTTTTCGGCGATAACGGAGAAGAGCTTGCCGGACGGTTTATCAGCAACGACAAAAAGCGTATTCGGCGTATTCGCAGGCAAACAAAATAGCCCCGTGCCGTCTGAAACGCATACCAAAATCTTGGATTCGCTGAAGATTGCCGCCGACGAAGCTGCCGATCCTAAGGCACGTCCGTTTATTGCCGAGCCTATGCCCGACTTTGCCCATCCTGACAAACTTCTTGTCGAAGGACGTGAAATCTCCTTGGTCAAAGATACTCAAACCATCGTTCTTGCCGACGGCAGGAAAACGACGATCCGAGCCTGCTGCGATTTTCTGACCTATGTGAAAATCGGACGGATGCAAACCGACCGTCCCGTTGTCAAACCGACTCCAACAGAGGATGAAGATTCCGATCATGAAGGCGTGGGACCTGATGATGAAAATGAAGGTTTAGAGCCTGAAGACGGTGAAGACGGTTTGGAAAAATGATACCGATGACGGTCATGCTTCTTCCGAGTTGCCGGCGGAGGAAAATAACGGGGAAGCAAATACAGCAGGAAAAAAATGAGGGGAGCAATGCGGAAAGCGTAGGCCCGAATGGAAAACCACCTGTCCAACCCGCTTCCGCATACAGGGATATCGACCTTTTCATAAAAGGTATCCGCACTTCCGAGGCAGACATCCCCAAAATTGGGAATGTCCACTATAGAGGTTCATGGGAAGCCCGTATCGGTGCGCCGATCCAATGGGATAATCATGCGGATAAAGCGGCAAAAAGCCGAATTCGACGTTAACTTTGCCAACAAGTCCCTTTCCGGCACCCTGATGGAGAAAAATGGTGTAGAACCTGCCTTCTATATTGAAAACGGTATTATTGAGCACAACGGTTTCCATGCAGCAGCACGTACCCGTGATACAGGTATCGACCTGCTTGGCAGGGGTGCAACATCCTCCAAACCGTTTAAAGCCGAGAACCTTCATGTAACAGGGGGCTTTTACGGTCCTCATGCATCGGAATTGGGCGGCAGCTTTGCCGAACCTCAACAAAAAAATCGGTGTGGTATTTGGTGCGAAGAAAGATGACAAGGAGGCAACACGATGAACAGAAGGCATACATTCCCGCTTACCCTGACTGCCTTGGCTGTTGCAGCCGCCTTCCCGTCATATGCGGCAAACCCTGAAACGGCGGCGCATGATGCCGCGCAGACCCAATCCTTGAAAGAGGTTACCGTCCGTGCCGCCAAAGTGGGACGGCGGACAAAAGAAGTAACCGGTTTGGGCAAAATCGTCAAAACGTCGGAAACTTTGAACAAAGAACAGGTACTCGGTATCCGAGACCTGACGCGCTACGATCCGGGCGTGGCCGTCGTCGAACAGGGTAACGGCGCGAGCGGCGGTTATTCGATACAGGGGCGTGGATAAAAAAACCGTGTGGCAGTTTCGGTCGACGGTGTTGCCCAAATACAGGCGTTTACCGTGCAGGGTGCATTGAGCGGATACGGCGGACGCGGCGGCAGCGGTGCAATCAACGAAATCGAATATGAAAACGTCGGTACGGTGGAAATCGACAAAGGTGCCGGTTCGTCCGATCACGGCAGCGGCGCGCTCGGCGGAGCAGTCTCCCTCCGCACCAAAGAGGCGGCGGATTTGATTTCAGACGGCAAAAGCTGGGGATACAGGCAAAAACCGCCTACGGCAGTAAAAACCGCCAATTTATGAAGTCGCTCGGTGCGGGTTTCAGTAAGGACGGTTGGGAAGGACTACTGATACGGACCGAGCGTCAGGGACGGGAAACGCGCCCGCACAACGATATTTCAGAGGCATTTGAATACGGTATAGACCGTTTGGACGCGTTCCGCCAGACATACAATATCCAAAATCCGGATAAGGAGGGGGAATATTTCCTGACGGAAGATGGCGGCAGTACGCCCAAGCCTGTGGCAAAAGTGGCGGGCAATATGAATTATTTGAACAACCAGCTCAACCGTTGGGTGGGGGAACGCCGTTCAAATAACAAACCTTTAAGCAGCGAAGAGGAGGCAATGGTCCGTGAGGCGCAGCCGCGCCATGAAAACCTGTCCGCCCAGGCTTACACGGGAGGCGGCAGGATATTGCCCGATCCGATGGATTACCGTAGTGGCTCTTGGCTTGCCAAGTTGGGTTACCGTTTTGGCGGCAGGCATTATTTAGGCGGCGTGTTTGAGGATACCAAACAGCGTTACGACATCCGCGATATGACGGAAAGGCAGTATTACGGTACCGACGAAGCAGGAAAAATTTAGCGGCAGGAGCGGGGTGTATGCGGGAAGCGATTTCCGCGACGGCTTGTATTTTGTGCCGAATATAGAAGCGTGGGATAAAAACAAAGAAAAATGGGTCAAGGGCATAGGTTTGAAATATTCCCGTACCAAATTTATAGACGAGCATCACCGCCGCCAACGTACGGGTTTGCTGTACCGTTATGAAAACGAAGCGTATTCTGACAATTGGGCGGACAAGGCGGTTTTGTCGTTTGACAAACAGAGCGTGGATATCGATAACAATACCCTGCTTCTGCATTGCGCCGTATATCCTTCCGTGGACAAAAGCCTGCCGCGCTTCGGCGGCCAATCCGTATTCGTACGACCGCAGCGACCGTTTCCATTATCGAGAACAGCATAATGTCTTAAATGCCTCGTTTGAAAAATCCCTGAAAAATGAGGTGATGAAGCATCATCTGACGTTCGGTTTCGGTTACGATGCATCCAAAGCGGTATCCCGTCCGGAGCAGTTGTCCCACAATGCGGCAATGATTTCAGAACATACCGGTAAGGAATCAGGTAATTACGGCATATACCGTTTGGGTAGTCCGGTAGTGGTTGAAGGATCGGTCTGCGATTACATTGAGACACTGCGTTCCCGCAAATGCCAGCCGAGGACGATTAAAGGCAGCAATGTCCATATTGCTTTGAACGACCGTTTTTCCGTCGGCAAATATTTTGATTTCAGCTTAGGCGGCAGGTACGACCGGCAAAACTTTACCACATCGGAAGAACTCGTCCGCAGCGGACGATATACCGACCGTTCGTGGAACGGGGGCATCGTGTTCAAACCGAGCCGCCACCTTTCCTTGTCTTACCGCGCCTCCAGCGGTTTCAGGACACCTTCCTTCCAAGAGCTTTTCGGTATAGACATTTATCACGATTATCCGGAAGGCTGGCAGCGTCCCGCCCTGAAATCGGAAAAGGCAGCCAACCGGGAAATCGGTTTGCAGTGGAAGGGCGACTTCGGCTTTTTGGAAATCAGCAGTTTCCGCAACCGTTACGCCGATTTGATTGCCGTTGCTGACCAGTATGTCGAAACGGGTAACGGAACCAAAATAGCGGTGCGCGATTATCACAATGCCCAAAATATGTCGCTTCAAGGCATCAACATCTTGGGGAAAATCGACTGGAACGGCGTGTACGGCAAACTGCCCGAAGGTCTGTACACCACATTGGCGTACAACCGTATCAAACCGAAATCGGTATCCAACCGGCCGGACCTGTCCCTCCGCAGCTATGCTTTGGATGCGGTACAGCCTGCACGTTATGTTTTGGGATTGGGGTACGACAGGCCCGATGGAAAATGGGGGGCAAACATTATGCTGACCTATTCCAAAGGGAAAAAAATCCCGATGAACTTGCTTATCTGGCAGGCGATCAAAAACGATATTCGGCAGGAAGGGTTACGTCTTCTTGGAAAACGGCAGATGTTTCCGCTTATCTGAATCTGAAAAAACGGCTGACCTTGAGGGCAGGTATCTACAATATCGGCAATTACCGCTACGTTACTTGGGAATCGTTGCGCCAGACTGCGGAAAGCACGGCAAACCGACGCGGCGACGACAGCAACTATGGAAGGTATGCCGCACCGGGCAGAAACTTCAGCCTCGCGCTTGAAATGAAGTTTTAAAGAAAAAAATGCCGTCTGAACTTTCAGACGACATTTTTCTTTTTGGGTTATGCGGATACCCGGTTGGCCTCCCTGATAAAGGCGGCGACTTTGGCGGCATCTTTTTTTCCTTTCGATGCTTCCACACCGCCGGATACGTCGACTGATTCCGCTCCGGTGATGCGGACGGCTTCACCGACGTTTTCAGGGGTCAGCCCGCCGGCAAGCACCCACGGTTTGCCCGAATATTTCGCCAGCAGCGTCCAGTCGAAGCAGTGTCCCGTGCCGCCGTATTCCGAAGGGTGGTAGGCATCGAACAGAAGTGCCTGAGCGTTGGGGAAAACGGTGGGTGGCGTTTTGGATATCTGATGCCGTCTGAACACGAATGGCTTTTAATATAGGGGCGGTCGAACTGCCGGCAGAATGCATCGTCTTCGTCGCCGTGGAATTGGATTAAGTGTATCGGTACTTCGGCAAGGATGCGGCGGATGTTTTGCGCACTTTCATTGACAAAAAGGGCGACAACGCTGACAAACGGCGGCAGTGCGGCGGTGATTTTTTGTGCTTTAATGATGTCGATAGCACGGGGGCTTTGGGGGTAAAAAACCAGTCCCAATGCGTCTGCGCCGGCGTGGGCGGCATACAGTGCGTCTTCCGGTGTGGTGATGCCGCAGATTTTTGGTGCGGATTTTTTTCTCATGCGGTATTCCTTTATTTGGGAAACGGCACGCTTGCACCGTTTCAGACGGCATTCCCGATCAGTCGATTTTGATGTATTCGACAGAAAGGATTTCAATTTCCTCACGACCTTCCGGCGTGTTTAAAACCACTTCGTCGCCTTCGCGTGCTTTAATCAGACAACGAGCCAGCGGCGAAATCCAAGAAATTTTTGTTTTGCGCGGTATCGATTTCATCGACGCCGACGATTTTTGACGGTTTGCTCGCGCCCGTCGCCGCGCAACAGACCGACGGTCGCGCCGAAAAAAACACTTGGTCGGTTGCTTCGCGCAATTCGGAATCAACGACGACGGCAGCTTCCAAACGTTTGGTCAGGAAACGGATGCGGCGGTCGATTTCGCGCATACGGCGTTTGCCGTAAAGATAGTCGCCGTTTTCGCTGCGGTCGCCGTTGCCTGCCGCCCAGTTGACGATTTGGACGATTTCGGGGCGTTCTTTATTGACCAGCTGATACAGCTCGTCTTTCAATGCCTGCCAGCCGGTGGGTGTAATGTAGTTTTTGGTTTCGGTACTCATATCGTGTGCGGATGAAACGGGAAATGAGATTCTTACATGGAAAATGCCGTCTGAAAACCTGACGTTCGGATTTCAGACGGCATGGCGTTTCAGAAAGCCTTATTCTTCGTCGCCGGCATCGCTGATGCTGATATTGTGTTCCATCCTGCTCGGATGGATTTTCAGGCTGCCGCAGCCGGATTTTTCGGCAGAAAGCCGGTCAAGGTAGGTATCATCGATGTCGCCGGTTTGATAGATGCCGTTGAAACAGGACGAATCGAAGGATTCGATTTTCGGATTGAGTGCTTTGACGACGGCTTCCAAATCACTCAAATTTTGGAAAACGATGCCGTCCGCACCGATTTCGGCGGCGATTTCCGCCGCGCTGCGCCCGTTGGCAATCAACTCTTCGCGCGTGGGCATATCGATACCGTACACGTTGGGATAGCGCACTTCGGGCGCGGCGGAGGCGATATAGACTTTGCGCGCGCCAGCCGCACGTACCATTTCGACGATTTCGCGGCTGGTCGTCCCGCGCACGATGGAATCGTCCACCAGCAATACGCTTTTGCCTTCAAATTCGGTTTCCATCGGGCTGAGTTTTTGGCGCACGGATTTTTTTGCGCGTCGACTGACCGGGCATGATAAAGGTGCGGCCGATATAGCGGTTTTTAATCAAGCCTTCGCGATAAGGCTTTTTGAGGTGGACAGCAAGCTCCATCGCGCTGGGGCGGCTGGTGTCGGGAATGGGCATCACGACATCGATGTCGTCCACGGGCAGCTCGCGTTTGATTTTTTCCGCTAAGGACACGCCCATGTCCAAACGCGATTGGTAAACCGATACGCCGTCGATCACAGAGTCGGGACGGGCAAAATAGACGTATTCGAAGAGGCAGGGACTGAGTTTAGCGCGGTCGCTGCATTGACGGGCAATCAGTGTGCCGTCAAAGCCGACGAATACTGCTTCGCCCGGCCGGATATCGCGTTCCAAATCGTAGGCAAGCGCATTGAAGGCAACGGATTCGGAGGCGACTGCATAGGATTTTCTGCCGGTTTCGTCGGTTTGCGAACCCAATGCCAGCGGACGGATGCCGTAAGGATCACGGAAGGCGACCATGCCGTAGCCTGCAATCATGGCAACCACGCCGTATGCGCCGCGCACCAGGCGGTGGACTTCGGCAACGGCGTTGAAAATATTGTCGATATTGAGCCGGTGGGGATTGGCGTTTTTGGAGACTTCACGGCGCAATTCGTGCGCGAATACGTTGAGCAAGACTTCGGAATCGGAGCTGGTGTTGACGTGGCGCAGGTGTTTGTTGCACACGTTTTCATAAAGTTCGGCAGTGTTGGTGAGGTTGCCGTTGTGCGCCAAAAACGATGCCGAAAGGCGAGCTGACGTAGAAAGGCTGCGCCTCAGCGCTGCTGCCTGCGTTGCCCGCAGTAGGATAACGGACGTGGGCGATGCCGGCGTTGCCGACCAAATCGCGCATATTGCGTGTACGGAACACTTCGCGCACCATGCCTTTGCCTTTGTGCATATGGAACGTGCCGCCTTCGGCCGTTACAATGCCTGCTGCATCCTGTCCCCTGTGCTGCAACATCTGCAATCCGTCATATAGAAGCTGGTTTACCGGCTCATGACTGACCAAACCTAATACACCGCACATATCGTCTTCTCCGATTCGAGGTTTAAGGGTAAAACGGAATTATAAAGCAAACGGCGGTTTTTTGCCTGAATTGTTGACAATATTTGCGCGAAGGACAGATAGGCGGGTTTACGGAGGATAAGATTTAATCTGTGATATGGCTGAGGAAAGGAAAAGACATTTCAGACGGCATAAAAGGGGATGCCGTCTGAAATATCCGTATGGCAATCAATCGTCTTCCAAAGCTCCATCCCTGTCGTCCGCATGGTTTAACACTGCTTCGGAAAGCGATACGAAAAACGGCAGGGTATAGGCATCCCGCCATTCGTCCGTATCGGGAAGGTCGGTTTTTGAAGCGAGCATGACCAGTAGGGTAACGGCCAATATCCCTTTTGCGGCACCGAATACGCCGCCCAAAATGCGGTTTGCAAAGCCCAAGCCGACGGAGGAAACTGCTTGTGTCAGCAGCGAGCGGAGTATTTTCTGTATCAGATAGGCGAGGATGAATAATGAAATAAACGACAATGCCAGTGCGAACAGGCGCGGCTGGAACGAGGTAAAGGCAATTTCTGCGAAGGAGGCGGCAAAGAGTTTGGCAAAAAGAAGGAAACCACCCATGCCACCATCGAACCTGCTTCCGCAATCACGCCGCGCATCGTGGAAATGACGATGCAGGCGGCGATGATGGCGAAGATGAGGATGTCGGCAACGGGGAGGTTATTCATTCGTTACCTGACCGGCGATACCGTGTACGCGCAATTTGTTTAAATCGCGTTCGGCATCTCTCGCGTTTTTATAGTTGCTCGATTTGACGCGGTAAACTTTGCCGTTGTCGGTCATGATTTCAGTAATGGTCGAGTCGATGCCGGCCGCCTTCATTTTTGCGCTGGAGGCTCAAGGCGCGTTCTTTTTCAGCATAACCTGCCTGGATGGCGGATTTTTTTACCGGATTTTTTTCGGATTTTTTTCTTTTTTTCGGCAGTTTTTTTCCGTGTTCGGCCGTTTTTGGCTTTGTCTGCCTTGGATGCCGTTTCGTGTTTTTTTACCGTCCGAACCCTCTTTTTCAACCGGTTTTTTTGCTTTCGGCCTTATCAGATTTTTTTCGGTTCTTTTACTGCTTTGTCTGATTTGGTTGAGTCTGATTTGCTTTTTTTCGGGTAAGGTTTTGGGCTTCTCGGAGACTTTGTCGGTGGTTTTTGTGCCGGCTCTTTGGTTTTTGGGTTTGGATTCGGCTGCGCGTTCCGTTTTTTGCGGTTTTGGATTCGGCAGCCTGTTTCGGTTTTTTTCAACCGTATCTTTGTTGTCAACCGTTGCCTGCGCTTTTTCGGCCGCGCGTTGTTTTTGCCTCTGCCTGTGCGGTTTTTGGCAGCTTCTTCCTGTTGTAGTTTTTCGGATGCTTCCAAGCCTTTGATATTGCTGTCGTCGAGTCGGTCGTTGATGATGACCAATGGTGCGCCTACGTCTTCAGGTTCGCTGATTCCGTTGTCGGCGGCAGGTGCTGGTTCTTCACCGGCCAGGTCTTGAGGTTTGTCGGCAGCAGGTTCAACACCTTCTGAGGCGGATTTCAAGGTCGGGGTTTGTACCGTGCTTGCCGCTTGGTTTTCCATGCTGCCTGTTTCGTCAGTCGGTGCGGCAGGGGATTTTTCGGCAGGATCGGAACTGAGGGCGGCCGCCAGCAGCAGGCAGGAGGCGGCAACTAGGCAGCTTGCCGTTACGAGGCGGCGGCGGTTGCGCCGTTTGAGTTGTTCGTAACCGGTCAAGACTTCGTTTTGTTTGTTTTCGGACATGGAAGATTCCTTTTACAGTACCGACATGACATCGGCAACGGTATGAAATGAGCCGAATACGACGATTCTGTCGTTTTCGCCCGCTTTTGAGGCTGCCGCCCGGTATGCTTCGCGGACGGTGGCAAATGTCTGTATGTTTTCGATGCTGTGTTCGTGCAGTTTGTTTTGCAGGCCCTCGAGCGTCATGCCGCGCGGCACGTCCAAAGGCGCGATATACCATTTGTCAAACTGGTCTTTAACGATTTCCAACACGCCGTCTATGTCTTTGTCGGACAGCATGCTGAACACGGCGGTGCGTTTTTGCGCAAACGCCAAATTAATCAGGCTGCGGCGCAGGGGCTCGGGCGGCGTGGGGATTGTGTCCGACATCCAAAACGGTCAGTGGACGGCCGGGCAGGACTTGGAAGCGGCCGGGGTTTTTCAACCAGCAGCAATCCGCGCTTGATGGCGCCGATGTCCACTGGCAATTTGTCGTTCAAACATTCCAACACGGTCAGCGCGCAGGCGGCATTGGAAAGTTGGTATGCGCCGCGCAATGCGGGGAACGGCAGGGAATTACGGTTGCGCGCGGGGTCGTCTGAATGCTGCGGATGGAAGCGGTAGTTCCATTGGATGTTTTTCCAATGAGGAGAAATCGAAATCGCGCTGCACCATCAGCAGTTTCGCACCCTATGGATTCGGCGTGTGAAAGCAACGATTCGGGTGCGGGGTTTTGACCGCAGATTGCGGGTTTGCCGCTGCGGAACACGCCTGCTTTTTCAAAGCCGACCTGTTCGACCGTATCGCCCAAAAAAACGCCTGATGGTCCAAATCCACGCTGGTAACCACCGCGCAATCGCAGTCGAACACGTTGACCGCGTCCAAACGTCCGCCCAAGCCGACTTCCAATATCATTACATCGACTTGTTCGCGCATGAAGATGTCGACAGCCGCCAACGTATTGAATTCAAAAATAAGTCAGTGATATTTCGCCGCGCGCCGCTTCGATGCGCTCGAAAGAGGCAATAATCGTATCGTCCGAAACGGGTTCGGCGTTGATGGCGATGCGTTCGTTGTAACGCAATAAATGCGGGCTGGTCAGCGTACCGACTTTGAAGCCTGCTTGTTTGTAAATCTGTGTCAGGTAGGCACAGACCGAACCTTTGCCGTTTGTTCCCGCGACAACGACGACGGGGCATTGCGGCTCGAGCTTCATGCGTTTTTTTCACTTCGCTCGTGCGTTTCAATCCCATGTCGATTAAGCCGCCGCTGTGTGCGGTTTCCAAATGCGAGAGCCAGTCTTGTAATGTTTTTCATGTGTGTTCCGTTTTAAATGCCGTCTGAAATCAGTTTGGCGTATCGGTTTCGGCGTTTTTTCCCGGCTGCCGCCAAAGTACCCAAACTTTCAGCCTGCGGTAGGATTCTTTGTCCGACATGTCCGGCATGATGCATTGGCTGACGGTTTTGCCACCTGTGTCCCATTGTCAGAATAAGGCATAAGGCGTCACCATGCTGCCGCCCGCCAGTGTCGCCGCCTTTACTGTTTTTTCTCTGCCGGATACGATTTCCGCCCGTCCGTCTCGGTCGATAATGACGGAGGTTACGGCATGGCGGTTTTTCAGGTTTGTAATCCGCAGTGAGTGGATGAAACTTGCAAGCAGTGCCGACAGACCTAACCACATCATCCAGCCGTAAAACCAAGTCAGGCAGACGGCAATGGAAGCCGAGTGGAGCAATATGGTCAGGATGTTCAGAATGCGGGACGGCTTTAATGCCGTCTGAAAGGCGCGCACAGCCTTACATCATGTTGTCGAACACGGGGGTAATGTTCAATTCCGCTTCTTCCATGTCCAACACCATATCGTGGATTTCGGTATCGAAAAACTCCCAAAACGCTTTCAGGCTCATGTCTTGCGGCCATTTGTCCTTATCGATGTCCCAACCTGCCAGCTCCGCCTCAAAAATCTGGCGGTAGCGTTCGTCAAAATAGGCAATCACGGCTTCCGGCTCGTCAAATTGCGGTACGAGGAAGACGGAGCAGTTGAGGCGGATCTGTTCGACAGTCAGATCGGGCATGTTTTCATCGGCAGATTTGAGCCATTCTAAAAAACGGGCGGTCGGCTTGAGGACGACTGCGGTACGGTCAACAAAATACATGGTGTGCTTTCTCGGTGGTAACGGTGGGGCAATGCCGTCTGAACAACTTTTCTCCGGGCGGTACGGTATCAGTGGGTCATGACCTGCTGCAGGAATTGTTTGGCGCGTTCGTGTTTCGGGTTGGTAAAAACGCTTCGGGCGTTTCGTCTTCGAGGATTTGCCCTTTATCGACAAAAAGTACCCGGTCGGCAACTTCGCGGGCAAAACCCATTTCGTGGGTTACGCACATCATGGTCATGCCGCTTTCTGCCAAGTCTTTCATGACTTTTTAATACCTCGCCGACCATTTCGGGGTCGAGTGCGGAGGTCGGTTCGTCAAACAACATCACGCGCGGTTCCATCGCCAACCCGCGCGCAATCGCCACGCGTTGCTGCTGGCCGCCGGAAAGTTGGGAAGGAAGGCGTCTTTTTGTGTGCCAGTCCGACGCGTTCCAAAAAGTTCCATCGCTTTTTTTCTCCGCCTGTTCCGCATTTTTGACCTTTTAACCTTCATCGGTGCGAGGGTGATGTTTTTCCAATACGGTCAGGTGGGGGTAGAGGTTGAAGCCTTGGAACACGAAGCCAACTTCTTCGCGGATTTTGTTCAAATCGGTTTTGGGGTCGGCAACGTTGACGCCGTCCACCCAAATCTCGCCGCTTTCAATGCTTTCGAGCTGGTTGACGGTGCGGATGAGTGTGGATTTGCCGCTGCCCGAAGGCCCGCAGACGACGACCACTTCGCCTTTTTGATTTCCAAGTTCACGCCGTTGATGACGTGCAGGTCTTTGAAATGTTTGTGTACGTTTTTGAATTTGATCATGTCTTTTTCTTTCAGACGGCATTTTGCCGTTGCAGGTTGTCGTTACGGAAGCTCCATATGATGAAGCGTATAGCGTCTGCCGTCAAAAAAAATGGTCGTTCGGATTGGTCAGGCAGGCTGCAAGCGGCAGTATCAGGGGTAAAAGCAGGTATTTCTTCATCGGCTTACTCCCTTTTTCAGACGGCATCGGCTTTCCCGGTCAGATAATTGCTCAACGCTATGTATTTTTTTCCGGCGCGATGTGTTCGGCGCGGTCTTGCGGATTGATGCCGACTGCCTGCAAATCATCGTCGCCTGCAAGCTCTTTTAAATTGTTGTGTATGGTTTTGCGGCGTTGGTGGAAGGCGAGTTTCACGAGTTTGGCGAAATGCTTGAAATCGTCCGCCTTGCCGATGCGGTGTTTCACCGGAATCATGCGCACCACTGCCGAATCCACTTTCGGTGCGGGGTCGAACGATTCGGGCGGTACGTCAATCAGCAGCTCCATATCGAAAAAATATTGCAGCATTACGCCCAAGCGGCCGTAGTCGTTGCTTTTCGGCGCGGCAACCATGCGCTCGACCACTTCTTTTTGCAGCATAAAGTGCATATCGACGACATCGTCCGCCACCTCCGCCAGCTTGAACAAAAGCGGCGTGGAAATGTTGTACGGCAGGTTGCCGACGATTTTCTTTTTGCCTGTGATGCCGTTGAAATCAAACTGTAATACATCGCCTTCGTGAATCACCAGTTTATCCGCAAACGGCAGCGTTTTCAGACGGCCTACAATGTCGCGGTCGATTTCGATAACGTGCAGGCGGTTCAGTTTTTTGCCAAAGGTTCGGTAATCGCCGCCAAACCCGGGCCGATTTCAATCACGACATCATCCGCCTGCGGGCGTACGGCGTTGACAATATCGCTGATGATCCGCGTGTCTTGTAAAAAGTTCTGCCCGAAACGCTTGCGGGCTTTGTGTTCTTTCATCGGGTTTCCTTGCCCGGTGCAACCGGTTTTGAGGATACGGGCCGGATTTTTGGGAAGGTGTCCCTTCCGATTCGGGGTAATCCGGCAAGCCGTATGGACATCTTGTTCGGCATTTAAATGTGAATATGTTTACAATATCGGTTTGATGTGGACATTGTAACCGAAAACGGCGGGGCTTGATAATGCTGTTTTGTTCGGCCTTATCCGTTGGTTTGGTATTTTTACGGTTGGATACTGTATGAGGACTTATCTGATTCATGTGAAGCTGCTGGGTATGGCGGTATTATGGGGTGCGTCTTGGCCTATGGGCAGGATATTGGGACAGTCCCTGCCGCCGTTGACGGGTGGGGCGGTCAGGTTTCTGCTGGCTTCGGTTTTGTTGTCGGGTTGGTTGTTTGCGCGCAGCAGGTTTGCGGCTTTGTCTGGCTTTATCGTCGCGGCAATGGCTGGGTTTTGGCGGTTGCCGCCTTGTTCGGCGTGTGCGGGTATGCCGTATTCTTCATGTTGGGCCTGCAACAGATGCCGGCCGGCAAAGCCGCGGTCGTCATGAGCGTGAACCCGGTGTTGACGCTGCTGTTGGCGGTGTGGTTGTTCGGGGAATATTTGAATATGAAAATCCTGACGGGTATGTTGCTGGCTGTCGGCGGTGCGGTCACTGCGGTTACACAGGGTAATCCGGCAACGGTGCTGGCGGACGGGTTGAAGCCCGGGGAATGGCTGATTTTTCGGATGCGTGGTTTGCTGGTCAGCTTATACGTTGATAGGGCGCAAGGTTTTGCGCGGGATTGATGCGCTGACGGTTGCCGCGGTTACGTCGATGTCCGGTGCGCTGATGTTGTCCGCCGTGGCATGGTTTGCGGAAGGTCTGCCGCTTGGGGGCGGTGGCGGTCATGGATGGGCGCGGCTGGTTTGCATTGCTGTGGTTGGCGGTCGGTGCGACTGTTTTTGGCGTATGCGTGGTATTTTTGAAGGCGTGAAAGTATTGGGGGCTGGCGGTGCGTCTGTTTATGTAACATTGGTACCGATTTTCGGTATGTTGTGTTCGGTCTGGTTTTTGGGGGAGCCGCTGCATATTTCTTTGGCGGCGGGTTGTGCGGCGGCAGCCGGCGGCATGATTTTGATACATTTGGGACAAAAATGCCGCCTGAAGCGGGCGGCCGGGTATATAGGGGTGAAAATGGAAAAATAATGCGGTCGGGTTGGAAATTGAAAATTATCCGTTCGATCCCGTTTTGCCGAACGGGGCATCGGTCATGATGATGGGGACGTTTCCGCCCAAGGAAGATAAACGCGCGATGCAGTTTCATTATCCGAATTTCCAAAACGATATGTGGCGCGTTTACGGGCTGGTGTTTTTAACGATGCGGCGCATTTCCAGATGCCGTCTGAAAAAAAGCATTCGACGGATGCAGGATAAGGGATTTCCTGAACAGGGCGGGGATAGCGTCCTGTCCGACCGTGTTGAAGGCGGCAAGGGAACACGGCAATGCGTCCGACAAGTTTTTAAAGGTAGTCGAAACCGTCGATTTGGCGGCGGTGTTGGCAAAAATACCCCGGTGCCGCCATATTTGTACGACGGGCGGCAAGGCGACGGAAATCCTGCTCGATATTCAGGGCGGCGGCATCAAAATGCCGAAAACGGGCGAAACCGTGTCGTTTCCGTTTGCCGGACGGGATTTGACCCTGACCCGCCTGCCTTCGACTTCGCGCGCTTATCCTTTGAGTTTGGCGAAAAAGGCGGCGGCGTATCGGGCGTTTTTGAAATGGCGGGTTTGTGTGAAAAACAGTTATAATTGCCGACAATTTCCCGTTCAGACGGCATGTTTGCAAAAATGGAGAGGCCGTCTGAAAATTTGAAGCACAAGGAAGAAATCCGATGAAAAACTACCAAGCGCCCGACGAGAAGGGCTTTTTCGGCGAACACGGCGGCCTGTATGTTTCCGAAACCCTGATTCCGGCTTTGCAAGAATTGGCAGAAGCCTATAAAGCAGCGAAAGAAGATCCTTCATTTTGGGAAGAGTTCCGCCATGATTTGAAACACTATGTCGGCCGTCCCAGCCCTGTTTACCATGCCGCGCGATTGTCCGAGCATTTGGGCGGCGCGCAAATCTGGCTGAAGCGTGAAGATTTGAACCACACCGGCGCGCACAAAGTCAACAACACCATCGGTCAGGCATTGCTCGCCCGCCGCATGGGCAAAAAACGCGTGATTGCCGAAACCGGCGCGGGTCAGCACGGCGTGGCTTCTGCCACCGTCGCCGCACGTTTCGGCATGACTTGCGACGTGTACATGGGCGCGGACGATATCCAACGCCAAATGCCGAATGTGTTCCGTATGAAATTATTGGGTACGAATGTCGTCAGCGTCGACAGCGGCAGCCGCACTTTGAAAGACGCGATGAACGAAGCCATGCGCGAATGGGTTGCCCGCGTGGACGATACGTTCTACATCATCGGCACTGCCGCAGGCCCTGCGCCGTATCCCGAAATGGTACGCGATTTCCAATGCGTGATTGGCAATGAAGCCAAAGAACAAATGTTGGAAGCCATCGGCCGCCAACCTGATGTTGCCGTTGCCTGCGTGGGCGGCGGCTCCAACGCCATCGGACTGTTCCACCCGTATATCGGCGAAGAAAACGTACGTTTGGTCGGCGTAGAAGCAGGCGGTTTGGGTGTGGATACCCCTGACCACGCCGCACCGATTACCAGCAAAGCCCCTATCGGCGTATTGCACGGCTTCCGCAGCTACCTGATGCAGGACGAAAACGGTCAAGTCTTGGGGACGCACTCCGTTTCCGCAGGCTTGGATTACCCCGGCATCGGCCCGGAACACAGCCATTTGAACGATATCAACCGCGTGGAATACACCATCGCCAAAGACGACGAAGCACTCGAAGCCTTTGATTTGTTGTGCCGCTTTGAAGGCATCATCCCCGCGCTGGAATCCAGCCATGCCGTTGCTTGGGCGGTGAAAAATGCGCCGAAAATGGGCAAAGACCAAGTGATTCTGGTCAACCTCTCAGGTCGCGGCGATAAAGACATCAATACCGTGGCGAAACTGAAAGGGATTGAGTTGTAGCTTTGTCAGTTTGATAAAAAAATGCCGTCTGAAGCTTGGTTTCAGACGGCATTTTTACGAACTTTCCTTTATGACGGCTTTTCGGATTTGCTTTATTATCCGTTTATTTTTGAAATATCGAGGGTGGGGAGACGTGTTCCGTCGTTGGTTTTTGCCGTGTTGGGTCGTCGGCGTGGCGGCTTCGTTCGCACTGCCGGTTGTACCGCATTGGCCGTTTTGGTTGGCGGCTTTTGCGGTTTTTGCTGTGTCTGCAAGGCGGTTTGGATTTGCCGGTTTGATGTTGTGTGTTTTGGCGGGTGCTGCTTACGGTGTGTTCAGGACGGAGGCGGCATTGTCTTCCCAATGGCGGGCGGAGGCGGTTTCGGGTGTGCCGTTAACGGTGGAAGTGACAGATATGCCGAGTTCGGACGGGCGGAGCGTCCGTTTTGCGGCAAAGGCCGTAGACGGCAAGGGACGGCGGTTTGATTTGTTGCTGTCTGATTATAAGCAACGTGAGTGGACGGTCGGGAGCAAGTGGCGGATAACGGCGCGCGTGCGCCCTGTCATCGGGGAATTGAATCTTAGGGGGCTGAACCGTGAGGCGTGGGCATTATCCAATGGGATAGGCGGCGTGGGGACGGTCGGTGCGGACAGGGTTTTGCTGCATGAAGGAAGCGTTTGGGGATTGCGGTTTGGCGCAGCCGCATCAGCCTCAATTGGCAGCAGGCGGATACGGACGGCGGGCTTTTCAGACGGCATCGGGCTGATGCGCGCGTTGAGTGTGGGCGAACAGTCGGCATTGCGCCCCGAATTGTGGCAGGCGTTCCGACCGTTGGGACTGACGCATTTGGTCAGTATCTCGGGTTTGCACGTTACGATGGTGGCGGTGTTGTTTGCGTGGCTGGTCAGGCGGTTGTTTGTTTGTCTGCCGCGTCTTCCTTCCCGGCCGCGCGTGTGGATTTTGGCAGGCGGTTGTGCTGGTGCACTGTGTTACGCGCTGCTTGCGGGTTTTTCCGTACCGACGCAGCGCAGCGTTTTGATGTTGGCGGCATTCTCGTGGGCGTGGCGTAATGGCAGGCGTTCGGTTTGGGCGGCATGGTGGCAGGCTTTTGGGTGCCGTTTTGTTGTTTGACCCTTTGGCGGTTTTTAGGGTGTCGGTACCTGGCTGTCTTTCGGTTTGGTCGCGGCTTTGATATGGGCGTGTTCGGGGCGTTTGCACGAAGGGAAACGCCAAACCGCCGTGCGCGGACAATGGGCGGCATCGGTGTTGTCGGTGGTTCTGCTCGGCTATCTGTTTGCCTCCCTGCCTTTAATCAGCCCTTTGGTCAATGCGGTCGCGATACCGTGGTTTTCTTGGGTATTGACGCCGCTGGCATTGCTGGGTTCGGTCGTGCCGTTTGCGCCGCTTCAGCAGGCGGCAGCATTCTTGGCGGAATATACTTTGCGGTTTTTGGTATGGCTTGCCGGCGTGTCGCCGGAGTTTGCCGTTGCTGCCGCACCTTTGCCGCTGTTGGTTTTGGCATTATGCGCCGCCTTGTTTGTCCTTTTGCCGCGCGGTTTGGGTTTGCGTCCGTGGTCGGCGGCGGTTCTGGCCGGATTTGTGTTTTACCGTCCTGAGGCGGTACGTGGAAACAGTGCGGAAGTCATCGTTTGGGATGCAGGTCAGGGTTTGTCGGTGCTGGTACGGACGGCAAATCATCATCTTTTGTTTGACACCGGAACTGCATCGGCGGCTCAGACGGGGATTGTGCCGAGCCTGAATGCGTCGGGCGTACGGTACTTGGACAGGTTGGTGATTTCCCACCATGACAGCGATCATGACGGCGGTTTGCAGGCGGTGAGGAATATTCCCGATGGCGGAATGTATGCCGGACAGCCGGAATTTTTATGAGGGTGCGCGGGCCTGTACGGAGCAGTATTGGCAGTGGGACGGCGTGGATTTCGAGTTTTTTTGGTGCCGTCTGAACGTAATGAGTCGGACGACAACGGGAAAAGCTGCGTACTCCGCGTAACGGCCGGCGGTGCGGCTTTGCTGGTAACCGGCGATTTAGATACGAAGGGCGAGGAAAGCTTGGTCGGCAAGTATGGAGGCAACCTGTACAGCCAGGTGTTGGTGTTGGGGCATCACGGTAGCAATTCATCATCTTCAGGCGTGTTCCTGAATACGGTTGCACCCGAATATGCTGTTTCATCCAGCGGTTATGGCAATGCCTACAAACATCCGACCGAGGCGGTGCAGAACCGTGTCCGCGCACACGGCATCAAGTTGTTGCGGACGGATTTGTCGGGTGCGCTGGTATTTGGTTTGAGTCAAGATGGTGTGAAGGCAGGTCGTCTCAAAAATTATCGGTTTTATTGGCAGAGAAAGCCGTTTGAGTGAATGACGGTTTGGGCTGAAACGGAAAATGCCGTCTGAAAGGGTTTCAGACGGCATCCGGACATCGGTGCGGAATCAGTGCCAGTAACGCCACCAGGGCATATCGTCAGACCGCCACGGCTGCTTTAAGAACGGGCTTTTCGGAAAGTTGGCTTCCAAAACGCGGTGTGTGTCGGCGGCAAGCTGGGGCTTGTCCAACTTCTTGTAGGCAAGTTCCAATATGGCCAGTGATTCTTCGACATAGCGTGTATTTTGATAGCTGCCGATAATTTTTTGGGCGCGGTTGGCGGCGGCGATATATGCGCCGCGTTTCATGTAGTAACGCGCTACCGACATTTCATTGCCGCCCAAAGCATCGACCAGTTTGATCATGCGTGCGGTCGCATCGGCGGCGTATTTGCTGTTTGGGAAGCGTTGGACGAGTTCTGCAAAGGCCTGATACGCTTCGCGGTTGGCTTTCGGGTCGCGGTCGGACCAGTCTTGCGAGGCCAGCTTGTTCAAGAAAGACTGATCTTCGTTGAACAGTACCAAACCGCGCAGGTATAGCGCGTAGTCCATATTCGGGTGTTGAGGGTGAAGGCGGCGGAAGCGGTCAATGGCGGCCAGCGCCTTATCCTTCTCATCATCTTTATAGTAGGCGTATGCCGTATCCAGTTGGGATTGCTGGGCATGGCGGCTGGTAGGGAAGCGCGATTCCAAGATTTCGTATAATTTGACAGCTCGCGTATAATTGCTGCTGTTCAGCTCGTCCTGGGCTTCGGCATAGAGTTTTTCCACACTCCAGTCTTGGGTAATCTGGGCATCTTTATCTACCGTACCTTTGGTGGCACAGGCACTCAGTGCCAAACCTAATGAAACCGTTAAAAGAATTTTTTTCATGCAGAATACTTCCTTTGATAATGAATCCGATTATAGCGATGATTCAGACTTTGTGTCAGCCCCGGAAACTGAAAACTGTATTTGTCTGACTGTTCCGCTCGAGCTTGCCGGTGGGCGGTTGGATGCGGTATTGGCAAAACTTCTGCCAGACTATTCGCGTAGCCGGTTGACATCATGGATTAGAGAAGGCGCGGTTATTGTAAACGATAAACCTTCGCAACCCAAAGACAAAATGATAGGCGGTGAGCAAATCCGTGTAACCGTCCGTCCGAGTGAGGAAAATCTGGCGTTTGTTCCAGAGCCTATGGCTTTTGGACATCGTTTACGAAGACGATACCGTCATCGTCGTCAACAAACCGGCCGGACTGGTTGTCCACCCGGCCGCAGGGAAACTGGAGCGGTACCCTGCTCAACGGTCTGTTGGCGCACTGTCCCGAATTGAGCCAAGTACCGCGCGCGGGCATCGTACACCGTTTGGACAAAGAAACCAGCGGCCTGATGGTGGTCGCCAAAACCCTGCCGGCGCAAAATTCCCTCGTGCAACAGCTTCAAGAGCGCACGGTCAAACGCATCTACCGTGCCGTCGCCAACGGTATCGTTCCCTTTGACGGTAAAATCGAAACCCAAATCGGACGCGATCCGCACAACCGCCTGAAAATGGCAGTCGTCAAATTTGGCGGCAAACCAGCCGTTACCCACGTCAAAGTGTTGGAACGCTATCTTGCCCACAGCTATATCGAATGTTCGCTCGAGACAGGCAGGACGCACCAAATCCGCGTCCATATGCGTGAGGCCAACCATCCGCTTGCTGCCGACCCGGTTTACGGCAACCTGCGCCATCCGTGCAGCGAACCGGTGAAAGAAGCCGTTAAAAGTCTGGGTGCGCGTCAGGCATTGCACGCCTACCGCTTGAGTTTCGTCCATCCGAAAACCGGCGAAACCGTTTCCTTCGAAGCCACGATTCCTGACGATATGTATCACCTGCTGTCCGTATTGCGCCTAGAAGCCGGTTTGGATTCCTCCTTGGACAATGAAGAAGAATGGCAGGACAAACTCGGCGCGGATGACGACGATGATTGGAACGAAGACGACTATGATGTCGAAGTGGTTTATGTGAGGGAGTGAGGCGGCTTGAAAGGCGGGGCGAACGCAGGCAGCCGAATCGGAGCAGCCGGGCAATCGCCCCCGCCGATTTCAAACAAAGGCCGTCTGAAGGGGCCGGGCAGAAACCGCCGGTTTCGTTTGCCCCGTTCAGACGGCATTATGATGAAAGGCGTTTAGGGTTTTTTTATGTTTACTGGCTTTGGCCGCCCAATAAGTTGCCAGCAGCGAGCCGGAGATATTGTGCCACACGCTGAACAATGCGCTGGGAACGGCAACAACCGGCGCGGCGGCAAAGTGTGCGGCGGCAAGGGCGGCGCCCAAGCCTGAGTTTTGCATACCGACTTCGATGGCCAGCGTTTTTTGTGCATCATAAGGCAGGCCGGTCCATTTGGCGGCAAAGAAGCCGAGCAGGTAGCCGATGCCGTTGTGGAGTACGACAACCGCAAAAAAATCAGCAGGCCGCTTTCCATAATCTTGCCTTTGCTTGCCCCCGACTACCGCGCCGATAATCAGCACGATGGCGGCAACGGAAACCAGCGGCAGCGCATCGGTCAGCTTTTTCGGTTTTACTGCCCAAAACCTTATGGACAATCAAACCCAAAACAATGGGGAGCAAAACCATTTTGACGATGGACATCAACATACCGGCCGCTTGGATTTCCAGCATTTCGCCGGCAAGCATCAGGAAGATGGCGGGAGTCAGCAATGGGGAAATCAGGGTGGAAACAGACGTAACGGCAACCGATAAAGCTACATTGCCACGCGCCAGATAGGTCATCACATTGGAAGCCGTACCGCCCGGGCAGCAGCCGACCAAAAATCACGCCGACCGCGATTTCGGTAGGCAGGTCCAACAGTTTGGACAGCAGCCAGGCGGTTGCCGGCATAATGGCGAGTGTGCGATTACGCCGATGATGACGGCTTTGGGATGTTTGAACAAAATATCGAAGTCGGAAGGTTTGAGCGTCAAACCCATACCGAACATAATAATGCCCAACAGCCAAGGAATATAAGGCCCCGCCCATTTGAAGGTGTCGGGCGCGAAAAAAGCGGTGGCAGCAAAGAGCGCGGCCCAGAGGGAAAATGTTTTTCCGATAAAGCTGCTGATTTTACTGAGGATATTCATAATAATGCGTTGCGTGTTTGTTTTTAAGGGAAGGCAAGCATACACGCCTTAACCTTAATTTGCAAAATAACCGTGCCTAAACAATGCCGTCTGAAAGTGGAGATTAGTTTTCAGACGGCATCGCCCGAGAGGTGTCGGAAACGGACTGCATCCGGTTGAAACCCGTCTGTTTATGGCGATAGAATCTAATCGGAGGGTAGTCTCGTTCGGGCAACACGCAGTGCGGTGCTTGATGTGCCATCCCCTGTTGAAACATATAGTGGATTAAATTTAAATCAGGACAAGGCGACGAAGCCGTAGACAGTACAAATAGTACGGCAAGGCGAGGCAACGCCGTACTGGTTTAAATTTAATCCACTATATAAAGCTCGGAGAAGGTATATGAGGACATCATTCCCTGCACCGGCAAGAATCCGAACCCGAACGTTTGAAAACAATCCCGAATCTCCGAATTCCCGCCTGTGCGGGAATGACGAAAAACAAGCATCCATTTGCCCCGAAGGCAGTTAATCAACCCTTTCCGCCACACACCTATTCCAATATCCAATGAAAACCATCACAGAAACCCTAAACCTCGTCCCGCAGGACAAAGATTTCCTGATTGCCGATTGGCCTGCGCCTGCCAATGTCAAAACCTTGATTACCACGCGCAACGGCGGCGTGAGCCAAGGTGTGTATCAGAGTTTGAACCTCGGTTCGCATGTGGGCGATAATCCCGATGCCGTGCGCCGCAACCGTAAAATCGTGCAGGAACAGGTCGGATTGCCCGTCGCCTACCTCAATCAAATTCACAGCACCATTGTCGTCAATGCTGTCGAAGCGTTAGGCAACACGCCCGACGCAGACGCTTCGGTGGACAATACGGGCAAAGCTGCCTGCGCCGCGATGACTGCCGACTGCCTGCCTGTCTTGTTCTGCGATAAAGCCGGTACGGTCGTTGCTGCCGCACATGCCGGCTGGCGCGGTTTGGCGGGTGGCGTATTGCAAAACACCATAGCCGCGATGAATGTCGCACCCGTCGAAATCATGGCATATCTCGGCCCTGCCATCGGCGCAGACGCGTTTGAAGTCGGACAAGACGTATTCGACGCATTTTGCGCGCCCATGTCCGAGGCCGCGGATGCATTCGAAGACATCGGCGGCGGTAAATATCTTGCCGACATCTACGCGCTGGCGCGTTTGGTTCTACGCCGCGAAGGGGTGAACATGATTTACGGCGGTACGCACTGTACCGTCTTGGAACGCGACACTTTCTTCTCCTACCGCCGTGACGGGATGACGGGGCGCATGGCGAGTCTGATTTGGCTGGATAGGAATGCCGTCTGAAAATACCGCTGATATAATTTACCGACTTTGTGCTTTTGAGAAAGGCAAAATATGAACAAAATATTGCTTACCGCCGCGGTGCTGATGTTGGGCGCATGCGGTTTCCATTTGAAAGGGCAGAGCGGCGCTTTGCATACGCCCGCCTATAAAAACTGGCGCATTGAAGGCGGTCAGGCATTGCAGTTTCCTTTGGAAACCGCGCTTCATCAGGTCTCGGTCCGTGTTACGGATACCGGCGGCGCACCGATGACTCTGCGTATCAACAATATTTCCCAGCGCAAGGAGACCTACACCATCACCCGTGCGGCGGCGATTAACGAATATCTCTTGGTGCTGACGGTTGAAGCACAGGTGCTGAAACACGGTGAACCTGTGGGCAGACCGATGACTGTTTCCGTCCGCCGTATTTTAGATTATGCGGACAATGAGATTTTGGGCAAACAGGAAGAAGAAGAAACCCTGTGGGCAGAAATGCGGCAGGATGCCGCCGAACAAATTGTTCGCCGACTGACCTTCCTAAAGGCAGAATAAAGTGGCGGCATATACCGGGCATATCGATGAGGACGCACCTTTAAAACCGCTGTACGTCATTCATGGCGAGGAAGAGCTGCTGCGTATCGAGGCATTGGATGCATTGAGGGCGGCGGCAAAGAAACAAGGTTACCTCAATCGGGAAGTTTATACGGCAGACAATGCCTTCGATTGGAACGAGCTGCTGCGTTCGGCAGGCGGAGCAGGTCTGTTTGCCGACTTGAAACTGTTGGAACTGCATATCCCTAACGGCAAGCCCGGTAAAACCGGTGGCGAGGCACTGCAAACTTTCGCCGCCCGCCTGCCGGAAGATACGGTAACGGTGGTTTTACTGCCGAAACTGGAAAAAAACCAGCTTCAATCCAAATGGTTTGCAGCATTGGCAGCCAAGGGGGAGGTATGGGAAGCCAAGCCGGTCGGCGCGGCGGCTTTACCGCAATGGATACGCGGCCGATTGGGAAAAATCGGTCTGTTTATCGAAGCCGACGCATTGGCACTGTTTGCGGAACGGGTGGAAGGCAACCTGCTGGCGGCACGTCAGGAAATCGACAAGCTCGGGCTGCTGTATCCGAAAGGGCATACCGTCAATATCCATGAGGCGCAAACCGCCGTTGCCAATGTTGCTCGCTTTGACGTTTTTCAGCTTGCCGGCGCATGGATGAAGGGTGATGTGCCGCGCGTATGCAGGTTGTTGGACGGATTGCAGGAGGAAGGCGAAGAACCGGTACTGTTGCTGTGGACGGTAGCTGAAGACATCAGGACGCTGATCCGTCTGGCTGCTTCCTTAAAACAGGGGCAGAGTGTCCAATCCGTACGCAACAGTCTCAGACTTTGGGGTGAAAAGCAGACGCTCGCTCCGATTGCGGTCAGACGGATTTCTATCTCCCGCCTGCTTGATGCGCTTAAAACCTGTGCCAAAATCGACAGGATTATCAAAGGTGCGGAAGAGGGCGATTCATGGGCGGCGTTCAGACAACTTGTCATTTCACTGGCAGAATAAAGCGGCAATCCCTAAAATCTGAAAATACTGTAAAATACCGTTAATCCTGAAAAGTATTCACCAATCCGTCCGAAAACATTTCAGACGGCACGACCACCTCAATAAAGGAACATCAACCCTATGGACAATAAGACCAAACTGCGCTTGGGCGGCCTGATTTACTGACTACCGCCGTTTTAAGCCTCATTATCGTATTGATTGTCGATTCCTGGCCGCTTGCCATCCTGCTTGCCGCCATCATCGTCGCTGCCGCCGCGGGCGGTTTTGTTTGGACTAGCCGCCGTCAGCAGCGTCTGTTTATCGAACGTCTGAAAAAATTCGACATTGATCCGGAAAAAGGCAAAGTCAATGAGGCCAACCTGCGCCGTATGTATCATAGCGGCGGACAATACCAGAAGGATGCCGTTACTTTAATCTGCCTGTCGCAAAAATGTTCGGTTGACGAGGCGCATGCCATGTTCAAAAAACGTCCGTCCCGTCAGGAAATCAACCAAATGGCGGCAAAACAGTCGCGCGGTCAGAAACGTCCGCACCGTTAACCGTCTGAGGCATATCTGTATGAATGCCGTCTGAAACCCACCGGTGTTTCAGACGGCATATTCCGACTGAAAAGATGATGATACTGAAAACCGCCCCGCTCAAACGCCGCTTTGCCGCCATGCTGTATGAGATGCTGCTGGTCGGTGCGGCAACCTGTTTGGCAGCATTGCTTGCCGGTATTGCCGCCATTTTTCTGAATCCCGTTTCTATCGTGGTTTCTGCATTGGTAACGTGTATCCTGATAATGGGATCATGGTGGCTTTTATTTCCGTGCCAACTGGCACGGGCAGGGACAGACCTTGGCGATGAGGACATGGAGGATAGGCTTGTGCGATGTTAACGGTATGCAGCCGTCTTTACACTTGCTCCGCCTGCGTTTTATTTGGGCATGCATATTTATCGTATTCATCCCTATGTTAGCCTATGCCGGATTACGCCACCTGCTCGGTATTTCACCCAAGGATGCATTCGGTGCGGCATTGATTTGGCTGATTTTACCGTGGGGGTTCGCACTGCTGAATCCCGATCGGCAGTTTCTGTATGATTTTCTTGCAGGAACAAGGTTGGTGGAGGTCAAAGGAAATCCTTAAGCCTTTATACCGCAAAGGTTTTAAATTGAAAAATGCCGTCTGAAAGGGTTTTCAGACGGCATTTGCTTATCGGGGAAACCGATTATTCGATATTTTGCACTTGTTCCCGCATCTGCTCAATTAAGACTTTCAGTTCGACAGAGGCTCGGGTGCATTCGGCAGCAATAGATTTGCTGCCCAAGGTGTTAGCCTCGCGGTTTAATTCCTGCATCAAGAAATCCAAGCGTTTTCCGCTGCTGCCTTTTATGTTCGGTAACGATGCGGCGTACTTCGTCGATATGCGTGCGCAGGCGGCTGAATTCTTCGTCGATATCGGATTTTTGAATAAAGAGGGCAAATTCCCTGTTGCAGCCTGTCATTATTGATGTCGCCGACTGCTTCGACGAGGCGCAAGCGGATTTTTTCTTTATGTGTTTCCAACAGGGTAGGAAAGAGTTCGCTTAATGCATCTATGATTTCTTCCATGCTTTGAAGGCGTTGTAACAGGTGCTCGCCCTAATTTCTTACCTTCCCGCTTACGTGCGGCAGTAAAGTCTTTTAACGCTTTTTTTCGGTCAGTTCGGTAATGCTTTTTGCCAATTCTTCCGTATTTTCCCTTTGGCTTGCCAATACGCCGGGAAAACGCAAAATATCGGCAACCCCCAATTTTGCCAGGTCATGATGTTTACGGAGGGTTTGGTTGATTTCTGCAAGTTGTCCGACCAAGTCGTGATTCAGTTCCAAAGATTGGTTTCTGTTTTCCGTATCTTGAATTTGGATTTTGCATTCGACTTTGCCGCGCGCGATATGGGATGAAATTTTCTCGCGGATACCGCTTTCCAAATGGCGCAAATCATCCGGCATCCTGATTTGAATATCTAGAAAACGGTGGTTGACCGCACGCAGGTCGAGATTGATGCGTTTGCTGCCGCATTCTTCTGCCGTATTGGCAAATCCGGTCATACTGTGGATATGGATGGTTTTGCTCATTTTCTCCTCCGAAGTCCGTTAAAATATAATCAATATATCACATCTGTATGGGACTAAGTGCTTCAGGATGTGAAAAATTAAAGATTTGGCGCGCTATATGGGCACCATGAGCTTTTGTCGCTGCAAGAAAGGGAAGTGTATCAGGGAAAACTTCCAAAATCGGAACAGGCTACGGGTGTCTTTACCAAAATAATTTTGACAAGCCGTTGGTTGAAAGTACTGATTTGTACAGACTTGATTGTGGTACAGGCAATTTATCAATTCGACCAATCTTTCTGAGAAAACAGCTTATATGGCAGTGTCTGATTCATGTTGGTTTTTTAATTTCGGCAATTGCAACGGCGTGGACGGATAAAATCATGTACAGCACGACACACAAGCCTCATCAGGGTTTCTATTATAAAAACACCCGACAAGCCAGCTTGTCGGGTGTTTAATTATGCCTATTTCAAACCGCTTCGGCTTCTTCGGCAAGAAAACCACGCAGTTTCTGCATAGCTTTCGCTTCAATCTGGCGGATGCGCTCGGCAGAGACGCCGTATTCTGCAGCAAGCTGGTGCAGCGTCAGACCGCCGTCATCTTGAAGCCAGCGGCTTTCCACAATACGACGGCTCCTGTCATCCAGTTGCGCCAAAGCGTTTTGTAAACCTTCTGTTTGCAGCGCGTAATGTGCCTGTTTCGACAGTTGGCGGCTCGGTTCGGAATCGTGGTCGGCAAGCCAGTCGATGGGGGCGAAGCTGTCTTCGTCATCGCTGTTGTCTGCCATGATGGCGATGTCGTGTCCGGTCATGCGCTGTTCCATTTCCAGTACTTCGGAAAGTTTGACACCCAAATCGTCGGCGATTTCCTGTGCTTCTTTAGGAGACAGGGCATTCAGGTTTTTACGCATACTGCGCAGGTTGAAAAACAGCTTGCGTTGCGGTTTGGTGGTGGCAACGCGGACAAGGCGCCAGTTCCTCAGGATGAATTCGTGAATTTCCGCTTTAATCCAATGCACGGCAAATGAAAACAGGCGTGCACCTCGACCTGGCTCGTAGCGTTTGACCGCCTTCATCAAACCGATATTTCCTTCCTGAATCAGGTCGGCCTGATTCAGTCCGTAGCCATCATAGCCGCGTGCAATGGAAACAACCACACGAAGGTGGGAAAGGATAAGTTGTTTGGCGGCATTGAGGTCGCCTTTGCGTTGGCGTTCTGCAAGGTGCGTTTCTTCGTCCAAGGTCAGCATGGGGATGCTGTTGACGGTGTGGATATATTGTTCGAGGCTGCCGTTGCCGCTTTGAATGGCAGGTAATGCAAAAGCGTTATTCATTTGGGGCATTTCCTTTCGGCTGGAACCGCGGGTTTGCGGTCGGTTGTTCGGATACAGTATATCACTGCTTGGATTGTGTTTTTGTACGTTTGATAAAAAGATATGCGGTAGGGGTTGATAAATAGGAAATTTTATATCTGATTTTTGATTGATTTTTTTAAACCTGATATTTTAGGTCGATTTGGATATTATATTACATTCGGTTCTGTATGTAAACAGTATCATGGAAAAAACTGTCCGCTTTGGCGGACAGTTCCGGCATTAGGATTTTTTGTTGCGGAATATGAAAAGTATCAGTGTGATAAGGGTCAATATCCCTATCAACGGCCATGAGCTGCCGGCTTTCATATAGGGCGTTTCACCGGTATAGCCTTTGATGTCCTTCCAATATGGTTTCGGTATCGGGTTGTGCTTGGGCAATGATATTGCCTTTGGGTGAGATGATGGCAGTCGCTCCGGTGTTGGTTGCACGAACCATATAACGGCCGAGTTCCATGGCGCGTGCCTGGGACTGCTGTAGTTGCTGGTACATGGCGTTGGATTTTCCATACCATGCCATGTTGCTGATGTTGGCAAGCAGGGTGGAATCTTTCGCAGTAGTAATCAGTTCGTCGCCGAAACCGTCTTCGTAGCAGATGTTGAAGGCGACTTTTTGGTCTTTCATTTGAAGGGTGGGTTGGTTGTCGCCGCCTTTGTGGAAGTCGGAAAAGGGGCATGTCCATCATTTTGTAGAGTGGCGTGGTCAGAAAGGGCAGAGGTTTGTATTCTCCAAAGGGGACAAGGTGGTTTTTGGCATAATAGGGTATGCCGTTCGGATTATTTTCTTGATAGCCGGTCAGGTTGATGACGGCATTTTTCGTAGCCGCTGCCGTCTGAAGTGTATTGGCTGATGCCTACGGCGAGTGCGCTGCCGTTGTTTTGTGCCTGTTCGGCAAATTGTGCCAGTATGTTTTTCCGGCAGGTTCTGACGCATGACGGGAATGGCGGTTTCGGGCATGATGACGATGTCGGCAGTGGTTTTGCCGACTTGTTCGTAATATTTTTGTATGGTCGGGATAACTTGGTCTTCACGCCATTTGAGGGTTTGTACGACATTGCCTTGCAGGAGGGCGACGGTTCGGGTGCTGCCGTCCGGACGGGTAAAGTCGGTTCGCTGCGCGGTATAGCCGACGGTAATCAGAATGGCAATCAGGATAATCGGAAACAGGCGTTTCCGGGGGCGGATGCTGCCGTCGCTTGCCAAAAACCAACCATGTGCCGAGGAAGGCGGTTGCCAGCGTAACCATATGGATGCCGCCCAAAGGGGCAAAACCGGCGAGCGGGCTGTCTGAAACGATTTGCGAGTAGCCAAGTGCGCCCCAGCCGAATCCGGTCAGAAGTCGCTCGCGGGCAAACTCGGTCAGTGTCCACAAAACCGGCAATGCCAAGCCGGTTTTTATGCTTCGCGGCAGAGTAAATTTTTTTCCATAACCAGAAACAGAGTGCCGGATAGAGGGCAAGGTAGGCGGGGAGCAGGAAGGTCAGCGGTACGGCATAGAGGTTGGGGAGTCCGGAAATGTCGTGGAGGGCGGTGTGTATCCAGTAGAATTGTGTTGAATATGCAGTCAGGGCAAACAGGTAGGCGGATGAAACGGCAAAGCGTGGACGCAGTTCGATGAGTCGGACAAATGCGCCGAAAATCAAGGGCATCAGCCAAAAGTGGTAATAGGGTGCGAAGGTAAAGGGGTGGCGGCGGCAAAGAGGATGAGCAGGGGCCAGTAGAGGGAGGGGTGTTGCCAGTATTTGTCTAGTTTGGGAAACATGGGTGTCTGTCTGTTTGGAGTGGTGCTGTCCGAGCGTTTTTCAGACGGCATGGTGCATCGGAAAGGAGTTCAGTGTCTGCGGAAACAATTTATCAGAGGCAGTACGGCGGCACAGGCAGGGAACCTGCTGCCAGTCCGATCAAGAGGTCGGACAGGTGGGATATCCATCCGCTGTCCCAATGGTGTGTGGAGGAAGTCATGTAGGAAACCCAGGTTGTGGGAAACCAGTCCGCCGCCGACAAGGAACATGGCTATCGTGCCGGCGATGGCCAATCCGCGCATAAACCAAGGCATAAAGGAAATAAGTGTACGTCCTGTCTGGCGCAGAAGGTTTTGCGGCCGCTTCATCAGCAGTATGCCTAAGTCGTCAAGTTTGACAATGACGGCGACTAGGCCGTATACGAAAACCGTCATGCCGATGCCGATTGCCGCCATAACCAGCGAGCGCGTCAGCAGCCCGTATTGTCCGACCGTACCCAGTGCGATAATGATGATTTCTGCAGAGAGGATAAAGTCGGTACGGATAGCGCCTTTGATTTTTTCCTGTTCGTCCCCGCCTGCGGCTGTTTCTGCTTCAAGATGTACGTTACGGTGGAGGAATTTGTGCAGCAGTTTTTCAACGCCTTCAAAACACAGATAAATACCGCCGATGGTCAGGAGCGGGGTGATTGCCTGTGGCAGGAAGGTGGAAAGCAGCAGCGCGGCAGGAATGAGGATCAGTTTGTTGAACAGTGAGCCTTTTGCCACAGCCCATATGATTGGCAGCTCGCGCTCCGAGGATATGCCTGCAACCTGATTGGCATTGAGTGCCAAATCGTCGCCGACCACGCCGACGGTTTTTTTTGCGGCAGTTTTGGTCATAAGCGCGACATCGTCCAGTACGGCGGCGATATCATCCAAAAGCGTAAACAGTGAGGCAAAAGCCATGGTTATTCCGAAATGAAGGTACACATCCCGATATTATATAGGAGAATGGCCGGTGTGAGGTTCGGATGGAATAATGAGGGCTTAAGCAGCCTGGCTGTAATGATGTAGGAAGAGGGCGGAATTGTCGGAAAGGGTCGTGGGATATTGAGTTTTTTGAACCCTGATTCTATGGGTTTTAAGGGTGGTTGGTCATTTGGACGGGATATGCAGGCTGCCTTTACCGGGAAGGATACCGTTATTTTTCGTGCCGGGGTTAGAGTACGCAGCCTCCTGTCGGCATAATGACGGTTGGTGGTCTTGTAAGCCTGATTTTGTTACGGCAAATTTTGCAGGCCGGTTTTTATCGGGTGAAATTTTGTGCGGGTGGTCGGCGTATGCGGTTTCCCAGTTCGGGATAGGGTTGGTACGTGTCTGTATTGCTTTTGGACACGCCGCCATCCTGACGGCGGAATGGCAATGTCGGTTTTGTCGATTTGAAAGTGCCGTATCGGGATATTTTGGTTTAAATGCCGTCTGAAGTCGGATTTGGGGATTTCAGACGGCATCTTGCTAAGGTTAAGGTTTTTTGTTTTTTGTCTGTTTGACGTCTTTTTCGGTAATCGTGCCGCCGCCGTTGTCGAAGGTGTTCATGATGTAGGTGGCGACGGCGGCAATATCGGTATCGCTGATGGCGGTTGCCGGCATAAAGCCGTTGTAGGTTTTGCCGTTGACCTTAATGGTACCGTTGATGCCTTTAACCATGCTGTGCAGCAGGACTTGCGGTTTTTTCATAATAAAATCGGAACGGTAAAGCGGAGGAAACATGGCCCCCCGTCCTTCTCCTTTTTTTCCGTGGCAGGCGGCACAATTGGATTCGTAGGTTTTTTGCCCATTAGCCGCCTGGGGAGAATCAGCGGCAGAAACGGTGGTATAGAGTAAGCCCAAAACCAGGGTGGGCAGCAGTCGGATTATGTTCATCGGGTTATCCTTTTGATGGTTGCGTTCAAAGCCATCATACCTGAAAGTGAGATGAAATGCCGTCTGAAAGATTATTTTCAGACGGCATTTGGATGTGGGTCAAACGATTGTTTCAATACCAGCCACCAAGGTTCTCTTTTGCAAGCCCGGCGAGCGCGCCTATCCAGTCGGGATTGTCGTTGAGGCAGGGGATATAGCGGTAGTTTTTACCGCCTGCTTCGTAAAACTGTTCACGCCCCATCAGGGCAATTTCCTCCATGGTTTCCAAACAGTCGGCCAAAAAAACCCGGACAAAATACATCCAGTTCGGTTACGCCTTGTTTGGGTAGTTTGTTAAACAAATCCTGAGTGCTGGGTGTAATCCATTTAGCCCTGCCGAATTGGCTTTGGAAAGACACGACATATTCGTCTTCGGTCAGATTTAGTGCTTCGGCAAGCAGTTTGGCGGTATGGCGGCATTCGTCTGGATAGGGGTCGCCGAGGTTGAAGTGTTTTTGCGGAATGCCGTGAAAGCTCAGCATCAGTTTCTTGCTGCGGCCGTGTTCTGCCCAATATCGGAGGATATGGTTTTTCATTGCGTCGATATAGCCCGTGTCGTCATAGAAGCGCGAAACGGTCCGTATGCTCATTTGGTTCCGTTGCAGCAGTAATTGTTCGCATACCTTGTCCACGGCGGCTCCACTGCTTGATGCGGCATATTGCGGATATAGCGGGATAATCAGCAGCCTTCCCACGCCCTGTGATTTCAGTTCCGACAATACATCCGCCACCGAAGGGTTACCGTAGGTCATGGCATGACGGACAATCAGGCCGGGCATTTGTTCGGCAAGCGCGGCTGTCTGACGTTCCGTATAAACTTCTAAGGGGGAGCCTTCTTTAAACCAGATTTTTTCATAGGCGTGCGCACTTTTCTTAGGACGCAGCGTCAATATCAGGCCACGCAAGATCGGTTGCCACAACAGCTTCGGCAGTTCCACTACGCGTTGGTCGGATAAAAAGTCGCGCAGGTAAGGTTTGACGGCTTGCGCGGTCGGAGCATCCGGTGTGCCGAGGTTAAGCAGTAAGACGGCGGTACGGTTTTGGTCGGTGTAGGGAAGGGAGGGTTCTGGCAGGAAGCGGGGCATGGTCTGTTTCTTTGATGTGTATTGATAATATTAGATGTCTCTTTGTGCAAAAGGCCGTCTGAAAAACCGAGGGACAATCAAGATAAATGTTTTCAGACGACCTTGATAAGTATGGTTAAATCTCAATCCACGCCTCGTGCGCGGTTTTCATGGAATTGCGCTTGCCAATCGGTAAATTTCCCTTGTTCGATGGCTTCGCGCATTTCTGCCATGATGACTTGGTAGAAGTGCAGGTTGTGGATGGTGTTGAGCTGTGCGCCCAAAATTTCGCCGACACGGTGCAGATGGTGAAGGTAGGAGCGGCTGAAGTTCTGACAGGCGTAGCAGGTGCAGCTTTCATCAATCGGACGCTTGTCGAGTTTGTGTTTGGCGTTTTTGATTTTCAAATCGCCAAAACGGGTAAACAGCCAGCCGTTACGCGCATTGCGGGTAGGCATGACGCAGTCGAACATATCCACGCCGTGTGCCACGCCGTACACCAAGTCTTCAGGCGTGCCGACGCCCATCAAAGTAATGTGGCTTGTGTTCCGGCAGGATAGGGCCGACGGCGCGCAACATGCGGTACATTTCGGGCTTAGGTTCGCCAACGGATAAGCCGCCGATGGCCAAGCCGGGAAAGTCGAGTTCTTCCAAACCTTTCAGCGATTCTTCGCGCAAATCTTCATACATCGCGCCTTGTACAATGCCAAACAGTGCATTTGGGTTTTTCAGGTCTTCAAAAGCCTTTTTGCTTCGTTCCGCCCAGCGCAGGCTCATTTGCAGCGATTTTTGCGCTTGGCTGTGCGTTGCTTCGCCCGGGGTGCATTCGTCCAACTGCATCACGATATCGGAATTCAACACGGTTTGGATTTTCATCGACACTTCGGGCGAGAGGAATAGTTTGTCGCCGTTGATCGGGCTTTGGAATGTACAGCCTTCTTCGGTCAGCTTGCGCATGTCGGACAATGAAAATACTTGAAAACCGCCCGAGTCGGTCAAAATCGGCTTATCCCAACCTATAAATTCGTGCAGGCCGCCGAATTGTTCAATGACTTCCAAACCGGGGCGCAGCCACAGATGGTAAGTGTTGCCTAAGATAATTTGCGCCTTGATGTCATGCAGGTTTTGTGGGTTCATCGCTTTGACCGAACCGTAAGTGCCAACCGGCATAAATACCGGAGTTTCGATTTTGCCGTGGTTCAGTTCCAAAGTGCCGCGTCGGGCATGGCCGTTTTTTTGTGTAAGGTAAATTTGAGCATAAGATTTAATGTAAGTCGGGCGGCTGTGTGTAAAAATATATTTTAAGGAGCTGCATTATAAATGATTTTTTTACGGTTTTTTTATCAAAGACTCCCTAAATTCTGCAGGTTGCGGCAATGAAGAAACATACATGCCTCTTGCAAAAGACGGAATGAATCGTTACAATGCAAAAAAATTATTTGAAGGCACGTAGCTCAGTTGGTTAGAGCACCACCTTGACATGGTGGGGGTCGTTGGTTCGAATCCAATCGTGCCTACCAAATTTCCCAAACGGCATTTATGCCGTTATTTTTTAATGTTTTGGAGCCTTTTAATGTTGAACATTACCTTGCCGGACGGTTCGGTCCGCCAGTACGAATCACCCGTTACCGTGGCGCAAATTGCAGCGTCTATCGGTGCAGGTTTGGCAAAGGCAACGGTAGCGGGCAAGGTTAACGGTAAATTGGTGGATGCTTGCGATCCGATTACCGAAGATGCCCACGTTCAAATCATTACGCCTAAAGACAAAGAAGGCGTGGAAATTATCCGCCACTCCTGCGCGCACTTGGTCGGTCATGCGGTCAAGCAGCTCTACCCAGATGCCAAAATGGTTATCGGCCCGGTGATTGAAGACGGGTTCTATTACGATATCGCAACTGAAAAACCATTTACGCCTGATGATGTAGCAGCCATCGAAGCGCGCATGAAAGAGTTGATTGCACAAGACTATGACGTCATTAAAGTGATGACGCCTCGTGCAGAAACCATCAAAATTTTCCAAGATCGCGGCGAAGAGTACAAATTGCGTCTGATTGAAGACATGCCTGAAGTGGAAGCAATGGGCATGTATCATCATCAAGAATACGTCGATATGTGCCGCGGTCCTCACGTTCCCAATACCCGTTTCTTGAAAAACTTCAAGCTGACCAAGCTGGCAGGCGCATACTGGCGCGGCGACAGCAATAATGAAATGCTGCAACGTATTTACGGTACGGCTTGGGCAAGCAAAGACGAATTAAAAGCCTATATCCAACGCATCGAGGAAGCGGAAAAACGCGACCACCGTAAGCTGGGTAAACAATTGGATTTGTTCCACCTGCAAGATGAAGCACCGGGCATGGTGTTCTGGCATCCTAAAGGCTGGGCTTTGTGGCAAGTGATTGAGCAGCATATGCGCAAAGAGCTGAATGCTGCCGGTTATAAAGAGGTGAAAACGCCTCAGATTATGGATAAAACCTTCTGGGAAAAATCCGGCCACTGGGAAAATTATAAAGACAATATGTTCGTGACCAGTTCCGAAAAACGCGAATACGCGGTTAAACCGATGAACTGTCCGGGTCATGTGCAAATTTTCAATAACGGCTTGCGCTCATATCGCGATTTGCCAATGCGTTTGGCTGAGTTCGGTTCTTGCCACCGCAATGAACCAAGCGGTGCATTGCATGGTCTGATGCGTGTTCGCGGTTTTGTGCAGGATGATGCGCATATCTTCTGTACCGAAGATCAAATCGTTGATGAAGCACGTGCATTCAATGAATTGCTGGTTCGCATTTACAAGCAATTCGGCTTCCATGATGTTGCTGTGAAGTTGTCCCTCCGCCCTGAACAACGTGCAGGTTCTGACGAAGTTTGGGATAAAGCCGAACAAGGCCTGCGTGATGCATTGACCGCTTGCGGCGTAGAGTGGGAAGAATTGCCTGGCGAAGGCGCATTCTATGGTCCTAAGATTGAGTACCATGTCAAAGATGCCTTGGGTCGCTCTTGGCAGTGCGGTACCCTGCAGTTGGACTTTGTATTGCCGGAGCGTTTGAATGCAGAATATGTAACTGAAAACAACGACCGTGCGCGTCCTGTAATGTTGCACCGTGCTATTTTGGGTTCATTGGAGCGCTTCATCGGTATTCTGATTGAAAACCATGCAGGCTCATTCCCATTGTGGCTTGCGCCGGTTCAAATGGTGATTATGAATATCACCGAGAACCAAGCAGATTATTGTCGCGAAGTGGCTGCCAAAGTTGCAGGCGGCAGGCTTCCGTGTCGAATTGGATTTGCGTAACGAAAAAATCGGTTACAAAATCCGCGACAACAGCCAATACCGTTTCCCTTATCAAATCGTTGTCGGCGATAAAGAGAAACAAGAAAACAAAGTTGCGGTACGCCGCAAAGCAGAAGACTTGGGTTCTTTGAATGTAGATGATTTTATTGCGCAATTGCAGCAAGAAATCACTGACGCCCTCGTCAATCATTAATTTTTATAGGAGTATTCATCATCGCTCAAGAACGCGAAGCACGAATCAATGGTGAAATTACCGCCAAAGAAGTGCGATTAATCAGTGAGTCAGGCGATCAGCTTGGTGTCGTTTCAGTTCGTGAAGCTCTGGCTATGGCCGAAGAGCAAGATGTCGATTTGGTAGAAATTTCCCCGACTGCCAAACCGCCCGTATGCAAACTGATGGATTACGGTAAATACAAATACCAACAAGCCAAGAAGCGCGACGAAGCCAAGAAAAACCAAAAGCAGGTACAAATCAAGGAAATTAAATTCCGTCCGGGTACTGATGAAGGCGACTATCAAATCAAGATGCGCAACATCAACCGCTTCCTTGCCGATGGTGACAAAGTCAAAGTGACATTGCGTTTCCGCGGTCGTGAGATGGCCCACCAACAATTGGGTGCCCAACTGCTTGAACGCGTAAAAGAAGAGTTGGCTGAAGTGGCACAAATCGAGTCCTTCCCTAAAATGGAAGGCCGCCAAATGGTGATGATGATTGCGCCTAAGAAAAAATAAAGCTATAATGCAAGGCTTATTTCGATTGCCGCTCGGAATAAGGTTTAATTAGCGGCAAAAACCGTGGTATTTTGGGTTTCAAGTGTTTGAAATTTATTTCAAAACCCCTTATACCTTATCTAATAACGAATGGAGTTTTCCAATGCCTAAAATGAAAACCAAGTCTAGCGCGAAAAAACGCTTTAAAGTACTGGGTAACGGTGGTGTAAAACGCGGTCATGCGTTCAAAAGTCACATCCTGACCAAAAAAACCACTAAAACTAAACGTCAATTGCGCGGCACCGCTATGGTGGATTCACGCGATTTGGCTTCTGTTGCTAAAATGTTGCCCTACGCTTAAGGAGTTTAGAATATGCCACGCGTAAAACGCGGTGTTACCGCTCGTGCTCGTCACCAAAAAGTCTTCGCGTTAGCCAAAGGCTACCGCGGTCGTCGTAAAAACGTTTACCGTGTTGCCAAACAAGCGGTAATGAAAGCCGGTCAATACGCATACCGTGACCGTCGCCAACGCAAACGTCAATTCCGTCAACTGTGGATCGTTCGTATCAACGCAGGTGCTCGTGAAAATGGTCTGTCTTACAGCAAATTCATGAACGGCCTGAAACGCGCTGCTATCGAAATCGACCGCAAAGTATTGGCTGATTTGGCTGTATTCGACAAAGCTGCATTTGCACAATTGGTTGAAAAAGCTAAAGCTGCTTTGGCTGCTTAATTCGATAAGATTATTTAAAAAGGAAGCTTATGCTTCCTTTTTTCTTTTCTTAAAGAAATCCTATGTAGTTGATTTTCTTTCTTTAAACTCTATTTTTTTATACTAATTTGCGATAAAATAGGCCTCTCTTATCAAACGGATTGGCCGCAGTAAGACAAAAGGCCGTCTGAACGGGTTTGCAATCAAATCCAACAGACGGCTTTTGTTGTTTCAGACGGCCTGCCATCAACAAACAGACGATAAACCACTATGGAAAATGTAAACCGTATCGTTGCAGAAGGTATTGCCGCTATTGAAGCCGCGCAAGACTTCAATGCCTTAGAACAAATTAAAGCACGCTATCTTGGTAAAACCGGCGAATTGACCGGACTTTTGAAAACTTTGGGTCAAATGTCTCCTGAAGAGCGTAAAACCATAGGCGCGCACATCAACGAATGCAAAAATCAGTTTCAGACGGCCTTTAATGCCAAACGCGATGCCCTGAATGAAGCCAAGCTGCAAGCTCAATTGGCTGCAGAAGCCTTGGATATTACTTTGCCGGGCCGTGCTCAAGAACATGGCGGTTTGCATCCAGTTACTTTGACTTTGCAACGTGTGGTTGAGCTGTTTCACGGTATGGGTTTTGAAGTGGCGGACGGCCCTGAAATCGAAGACGATTTCCATAATTTCCAAGCCTTGAATATTCCTGCAAATCACCCAGCGCGTGCGATGCAAGATACTTTCTACGTTGAAAACGGCGACGTTTTGCGCACACACACTTCGCCTATTCAAATCCGCTATATGCTCGACAAAAAAGAGCCGCCTATCCGCATTATTGCCCCCGGCCGCGTGTACCGTGTGGACAGTGATGCCACTCACTCGCCTATGTTCCATCAGGCCGAAGGTTTGTGGGTAGAAGAGGGCGTAACTTTTGCCGATTAAAGCAGTGTTCACTGATTTTATCCGTCGCTTCTTTGAACGCGATGACCTGCAAGTACGTTTCCGTCCGTCTTTCTTCCCGTTTACTGAGCCTTCTGCCGAAATCGACATTATGGGCGAAAACGGTAAATGGTTGGAAGTAGGCGGTTGCGGTATGGTACATCCTAACGTGTTGAAAAATGTGAATATTGACCTGAGAAATATACCGGTTTCGCCTTTGGTATCGGTCTCGACCGCTTCGCCATGTTGCGCTACAACGTCAACGACTTGCGCTTGTTCTTCGATAACGATTTGAACTTTTTGAAGCAGTTTAAATAAATTTCAGATGGTCTTTTGATAGGCCGTCTGAAAAGTGAATAGATATTACTGATTTCGTCTGATAAAAATTTGTTTCAGACGGCCTGATAGTAGAGAAAATAATATGCAATTTCCTTATTCATGGCTGAAAACTCAAGCCAATCCCGATCTTTCTGCCGATAAACTGGAACATCTTTTGACCATGGCCGGTTTGGAAGTGGAAGAAATCGATACTGCCGCCCCTGCTTTCAGCGGCGTGGTTGTTGCCGAAGTAAAATCCGTTGAAAAACATCCTGATGCAGACCGTTTGAACGTTACCCAAGTTGATGCCGGTACGGGCGAGTTAGTTCAGATTGTTTGTGGTGCGCCAAATGTCAAGCCGGGCATTAAAGTGCCGTGTTCTTTGCCGGGTGCAGTCTTGCCGGGCAATTTCAAAATTAAGCCGACTAAAATGCGTGGTGTACCATCAAACGGTATGCTGTGTTCGACCAATGAACTGGGTTTGCCTGATGATGGTGTAGACGGTCTGCACATTCTGCCTGAAGATGCGCCTGTCGGTACCAATATCCGTGAATACTTGGATTTGGACGATACGCTGTTTACATTGAAAATTACGCCTAATCGTGCTGATTGCTTGAGTGTTAAGGGCATTGCGCGAGAGGTTTCTGCATTGACTCAATGTGCGTTTACGCCTGTTGAAATTCAGACGGCCTCTATCGGCAGTGAGAAAAAACAGGCTGTCCGTATTGATGCACCGGCCGACTGCGGCCGTTTTATCAGCCGCGTTATTGAAAATGTCAATGCGAAAGCGGCTACTCCCGATTGGATGAAACAACGTTTGGAACGCAGCGGTATCCGCAGCATTTCCGCATTGGTGGACATCGGCAACTATGTGATGCTGGAAATCGGTCAGCCTATGCATGTTTTCGATGCTGACAAGCTGTCAGGCAGTTTGATTGTCCGCCGTGCTCAAAATGGCGAGACTTTGGCGTGTCTGAATGAAAAGACTGTTACTTTGGCTGACAATACACTGGTGGTTGCTGATGAAAAAGGTGCGTTGAGCTTGGCCGGCTTGATGGGCGGCGAAGCAAGCGCGGTTTCTGATGAGACGCAAAATATCGTACTGGAAGCTGCTTGGTTTGCTCCGGAGATTATTGCCGGTAAATCCCGTCAATACGGTTTTGGCTCGGATTCTTCTTTCCGTTTTGAGCGTGGTGTGGATTACCGCTTGCAAGCTGATGCCATTGAGCGTGCTACCGAATTGGTGTTGCAGATTTGCGGTGGTGCGGCCGGTGAAATGGTTGAGGCACAAGGAAAATTGCCTGAGGCAAAACAGGTTGAATTGCGTTTAGGCCGTCTGAAAACGGTATTGGGCGTTGAAATCCCTGCCGATCAAGTTGAAATTATCTTGCAACACTTGGGTTTGCAGCCTGAGAAAACCGCAGAAGGCTTCCGTGTTACTTCTCCTAGCTTCCGTTTCGATATCGAAATCGAAGCCGATTTGATTGAAGAAATCGGCCGCGTTTACGGTTATGAAAATATTCCCGACGACTATACTTCAGGCCGTCTGAAAATGTTGGCATTGCCTGAAACCAAACGCCCGCGTTTTGCGGTTTATAACGAAATGGCGGCTCGAGGTTACCGCGAAGTGGTCAGCTATGCGTTTGTGAATGAGCAATGGGAGCAAGACTTTGCTGCCAATACCAATCCTATCTGCCTGCAAAATCCGTTGGCGGCGCAGTATGCCGTTATGCGTTCTACGCTTATCGGCGGTTTGGTGGAAGTTTTTGCAAAAACAATTTGAACCGTAAGCAAAACCGTGTACGCGTATTTGAAATTGCCCGTGTGTTCAGCAAAGATTCGGCTGCTCAATTTGTTCAAAAACGAACGTATCGGCGGTTTGTGGTATGGCTCCGTGCTGCCTGAGCAATGGGGCGAGAAAACACGCAACGTAGATTTCTACGATATGAAAGCCGATGTTGAGAGCCTTTTGAAAAACAAAGAAGTATCCTTTGTTAAGACCGAACATCCGGCATTGCATCCTGGACGTGCCGCCAATATTGTTTCAGACGGCCGAGTAATTGGTTTTGTTGGCGAGTTGCATCCGAAATGGCTGCAAAAATATGATTTGCCACAAGCGCCGCTGGTATTTGAAATTGATATGGATGAGGTATTGGGTCGTGAGAAAACCCGTTATCAGTCTGTATCCAAATTCCAACCTGCACGCCGAGATTTGGCATTTGTAATGCCTGAGGCTGTAACGCATGATGATTTGTTGAATGCCCTGAAAGCGGCGGCAAACAAGCTGGTTCAAGAAATCAGCGTGTTTGACGTTTACCGCGGTACGGGCGTGCCTGAAGGCATGAAGAGCGTTGCCGTTAAAATCATTTTGCAAGATATGGAAAACACGCTGACAGATGAAGTCATCGAGCCGGTTATCGGAAAACTGATTGATGCGGCAACAGCAGCAGGAGTGCAACTGCGCGGTTGAGAAATAAATATTCGCTTGAATTTTAAATAGAAATTGGTAATAATCTACACCTGTTACAACAGAAGGTAATAATATGACATTAACTAAAGCCGAATTGGCCGATATTTTGGTAGATAAAGTCAGCAATGTAACCAAAAACGATGCCAAAGAAATCGTCGAACTCTTTTTTGAAGAAATCCGCAGCACTTTGGCTCGCGGTGAAGAAATCAAAATTTCCGGTTTCGGTAATTTTCAGTTGCGCGACAAACCGCAACGCCCCGGCCGTAATCCGAAAACCGGCGAAGAAGTACCTATTACCGCCCGCCGCGTAGTCACTTTCCATGCCAGCCAGAAACTTAAAGGCATGGTGGAACATTACTATGACAAACAACGTTGATTTGACGATTCCTGCAAAACGTTATTTTACGCTGGATGAGTTGTGCAGGCTGTTGCAAATCGAACCCGAAGGATTTGCACGTTGGCAGCACGATCACGGCGTAGTCGTAGGTTATGGCGGCAAATACTATACCCGTTTGGATGTGGTCAAACTGTTGAAACTGCGAAGTACGTTTGCTCCGTATTCGGCTGATGGGGAGTCCGGTTCGGATGGTGATCCTCAGGTTACGGTTCAGGAAATCAGAGACAGCCTGAAAGAGCTGTTGGCTGATTTGGATAAGGAACTGGGCTGATTTGAAACCGGTTGCAGATATGCAGCCGGTTTTATTTTTTTGCATGGTAAGAATAATTTTTGCGTGATTTCACGTTTCCTTGCCGGAAGCATATGGTATCGTTTGCGGGAAGACGGTAATTGCGCGTTCCAGGTAAACGGTTTTTTCGGTTATTCAAATATCAAAAGGATGATGGTTAATGAGATTTTTCGGTATCGGTTTTTTAGTATTGCTGTTTTTAGAGATTATGTCGATTGTGTGGGTTGCCGATTGGCTGGGTGGCGGCTGGGCATTGTTTCTGATGGTTACGGGTTTTGTTGTCGGCGTGCTGATGCTCAGGCATACGGGGATGTCTGGTATTTTATTGGCGGGAGCCGCAATGAGGAGCGGGGGGAAAGTGTCTGTTTATCAGATGTTGTGGCCCATCCGTTATACGGTGGCTGCGGTCTGTCTGATAAGCCCGGGATTTATATCTTCCGTATTGGCTTTGCTGTTGCTGTTGCCGTTTAAAGGTGCTGCCGTATTGCAGCCTGTCGGGTCTGAGCATTTTTTTAATATGAACCAATCGGGTGCTAAAAAGGATACTCCCTACGATGATGACATTATCGAAGGTGAGTATACGGTTGCCGAACCTGACGGTGATAAACACCGAAATGCTATCGAACATAAAAAGGGATGAGCCAATATAAACCCAATGCCGTCTGAAGATTCAGACGGCATTTTGCCGTATTGAAAATAAAATGATGCAGGAGTAGGGAGGAATGGGTTTGAGGGAGTAGAATACGAATTTCGACGCTTGAATGCAGCAATAAGAAAAGAGAGAAACTTTATGCCGTCTGAACAGGAAAAACCGGTATCTTTGCGTGATTTTGACCGCACCCACCTGCTCCATCCCTATACGTCCATGACCGACCCGTTGCCTGTTTATCCGGTACGCCGTGCGGAGGGTGTGCATATCGAATTGGCGGACGGTACGCGGCTGATTGACGGGATGTCGTCTTGGTGGTGTGCGATACACGGTTACAATCATCCTGTTTTGAATCAGGCGGTTGAGGCGCAGATTAAGCAGATGGCGCATGTGATGTTTGGCGGTTTGACGCATGAACCTGCGGTGGAACTGGGCAAGTTGTTGGTCGGGATTTTGCCGCAGGGACTGGACCGTATTTTTTATGCGGATTCGGGTTCGGTTTCGGTGGAAGTCGCGCTGAAGATGGCGGTGCAATACCAGCAGGCGCGGGGTTTGACGGCGAAGCAGAATATCGCGACGGTGCGGTGCGGGTATCACGGCGATACTTGGAACGCGATGTCCGTCTGCGATCCGGAAACGGGGATGCACCATATTTTCGGCAGCGCTCTGCCGCAGCGTTATTTTGTCGATAATCCGAAAAGCCGTTTCGACGATGAATGGGACGAGGCGGATTTGCAGCCTGTCCGCGCCTTGTTTGAAGCGCATCATGCGGACATTGCCGCCTTTATTTTGGAACCGGTCGTACAGGGCGCGGGCGGCATGTATTTTTATCATCCGCAGTATCTTCGCGGTTTGCGCGATTTGTGCGACGAATTTGATATCGTGTTGATTTTTGACGAAATTGCCACCGGATTCGGGCGTACGGGCAAGATGTTTGCCTGCGAACACGCGGAGGTCGTGCCGGATATTATGTGCATCGGCAAGGGCTTGAGCGGCGGCTATATGACGTTGGCGGCGGCAATCACTTCGCAAAAAGTCACCGAAACGATTTCGCGCGGCGAAGCGGGCGTGTTTATGCACGGCCCGACATTTATGGCGAACCCGCTGGCGTGTGCCGTTGCCTGCGCTTCGGTCAAGCTGCTTTTGTCCCAAGATTGGCAGACAAATATCCGCCGCATAGAAAGCATCCTGAAAGGCCGTCTGAAAACCGCATGGGACATTCGCGGCGTGAAAGACGTACGCATTTTGGGTGCCATCGGCGTGATCGAGTTGGACAAAGGCGTGGATATGGCGCGTTTTCAAGCGGACTGCGTGGCGCAGGGCATTTGGGTGCGCCCGTTCGGCAGGCTGGTGTACCTCATGCCGCCTTACATCATTTCAGACGACCTTTTGACCGAAATTGCCGACAAAACCGTGCAAATCTTGAAGGAACACAGCAAATGAAAGGCGTTTACTTCGTCAGCGGCATAGACACGGACATCGGCAAAACCGTCGCCACCGGCGTGTTGGCAAAACAATTGTTGCAGCAAGGCAAAAGCGTGATTACGCAAAAGCCCGTGCAAACTGGTTGCCGCGACATTGCCGAAGACATCGCCGTCCACCGCAAAATCATGGGTATGCCCATGCAGGAAGCCGACAAACAGCGGCTGACCATGCCCGAAATTTTCAGCTATCCCGCCTCGCCCCACCTTGCCGCCCGTCTGGACGGCAGGGCTTTGGACTTGGATAAAATCCGCACCGCCACGCAGCAACTGGCGGCACGATACGAAATCGTCTTGGTCGAAGGCGCAGGCGGATTGATGGTTCCGCTGACGGAAAACCTGTTAACCATTGATTATATCCGTCAGCAAGGCTATCCCGTCATCCTCGTTACAAGCGGACGGCTCGGCAGCATCAACCACACCCTGCTCAGCTTCGCCGCGCTCAAACAATACGGCATTCGCCTGCACAGTCTCGTGTTCAATCACATCCACGACAGCCGCGACGCACACGTCGCTCAAGACAGCCTGAACTACTTGAAATGCCGTCTGAAAGCCGATTTTTCCGAAGCGGAATGGATGGAGTTGGCAAAAACAGACGCGGTATAAATATTAGGAAAGATATGGAACACCTATTTGAGGAATGGCTGCCCGACTTGCCTGCCTCCGTTTCAGACGGCATCAGCCTGCCGATGAGTCAGTTATTGAAAGCCCGGTCGCTGACGGCCGCATTGCGTGCCTTGCCGCATATGTTTTCGGTGGAACTGCTGAAACTGGGCGAATTGGAGACGGAATGCGGAGGTAGGCTGGTGCGTGAAGTTTTTGTTGAAGCTGGACGGTATCCCTGTTGTCGCAGCAAGGAGCGAGTGCCGGATAGGTTCGGCGTTTTTGGCAAAACATTTTGGACTGCGGCACGCGCCCTTTGGGCGAGCGTCTGTTTCAAGCCGATTTGGAAGGGGCGCGTTCGGCGTTTGAGTTTGCCGTTTACCGCGAAGGATGCGGGCGGTACTTTGCCGCTCGGCGTTCGCGGTTTTCCCATCACGGCGAGGAAATGCTGCTGACCGAGTATTTTCTGCCCGAACTGAAACGCTTTATCGGATAAAATACCGGTTTTTTAAGCTGTGCGGCAATATGAATCTTAAATCCCCTTTATTTTTTTACGACTGTCCGATCGTTTGGACGTTTATATCAGACTGATGAGGGCGGACAAGCCCATTGGGACGCTGCTTTTGCTGTGGCCGACCTACTGGGCATTGTGGTTGGCTTCAGACGGCATTCCGGATTGGACGGTATTGGCGGCGTTTACAATCGGTACGTTTTTAATGCGCAGTGCCGGTTGCGTCATCAACGATTTTGCCGACCGCGATTTTGACGGGGCTGTCGAGCGCACTAAAAACCGTCCGTTCGCACAGGGCCGGGTCGGAAAAAAAGAAGCACTGCTGCTGACGGCATTTTTGTGCCTGCTTGCCGCATTGTGCCTGATTCCGCTGAATCATCTGACATGGCTGATGAGCCTGCCTGCCTTGTTTCTTGCGCTGACTTACCCGTTTACCAAACGTTTTTTCCGATTCCCCAATTTTATCTCGGACTTGCCTTTTCCTTCGGTATCCCGATGGCGTTTGCTGCCGTTGCCGGAAACGTGCCGCCTCAAGCGTGGATACTCTTTGCCGCCAATGTGTTATGGACTCTGGCGTATGACACGGTTTATGCAATGGCGGACAAAGAAGACGATTTGAAAAATTGGCATTAAAACGTCAGCCGTCACGTTCGGGCGTTACGATATTGCCGCCGCCATGTTGTGTCATGGAGGCTTTACCCTGCTGATGGTCGCGCTGGGTATTGAAATCGGGGCGACATGGGCGTATTGGGCGGCGGTACCCGTCACCGTATGGCTGCAATCTCTTCAATACAGAGCCATTAAGAACCGCAATCGGCAGGTTTGTTTCCAAACCTTTCTCGCCAACAACCGCATCGGTCAGCTCTGGTTTCTTGCTATTTTTTTGCACACACATTCTTGATGGCCCACCAATAGAATCATGCCGTCTGAACATCGGGAAAAATACATCGGACGACAGGTTTATTCATGCCGAAAACTGTTAAAATATGTTTTGAAAACGTAGTGTTATGTCAGTCCGTACCGTATGTGGGATTGAGGTTTACCCTGACAGTCGGTACAATTCTTCTGTTTTACGATGTCTGAAAAGAGAAGCTTATGAGCCTTATCGGCGAGATTTTGCCTTTGTCCCATATTGTTTTGGATATGGAAGTGGGCAGTAAGAAAAGACTGTTTGAGGAGGCCGGCCTGCTTTTGGAGCAAGAATCCTCATTGTCTCATGCTGATGTTTTCGAATGTCTTTTTGCACGTGAAAAAAACTCGGTTCGACCGGTTTGGGGCAGGGCGTTGCCATCCCTCATGGCCGTTATGCCGGCGTCAGTCAGGCAACCGGTGCCTTTATCCGCATCCGCGAGCCCATCGGATTTGACGCGCCCGACGGCAAGCCGGTTTCCCTGGTTTTTATTTTGCTGGTTCCGGAAAAATGCGACGGGCGAGCATTTGGAGGTTTTATCCAAATTGGCCGGCAAGTTTTTCTCAAAAAAAGCATCAGGGAATCACTGATGACTGTTTCCTCTGCGGAAGAAGTCCGCGCCATCCTGACTGAAGAGTAATATGCCCAGTATTTCCGTCCGCCGCCTCTTTTTCCGACAACCAATACAAGCTGCAGCTTGCATGGGTTGCCGGTAATTCGGGTGCGGACAACCGTATCGGCGTAGAGGCGGACAAACCCGTCCTCGCTTTGGTCGGCCACCTGAATTTTATCCATCCCAACCAAATCCAAGTGGTCGGTTTGGCGGAGTCGGAGTATCTGAACCGTCTCGAATCGGGTGAAGTCTGCTATCGGTTCGGAGACCTGTTCGATATTTCCATGTCTTTGGTTATCGTGGCAAACGGCTTGCCGGTTTCTCCTAGCTTGCGCGACTATTGCCATAAAAACGATATCCCCTTGCTGACTTCCAAGCTTGAAAGCCCGTATCTGATGGACGTGTTGCGGATTTACCTGCAACGCACCCTGGCGGCATCAGCTATCAAACACGGCGTATTTCTCGATGTATTCGAGGTTGGCGTACTAATTACGGGGCATTCCGGTTTGGGTAAGAGTGAATTGGCGTTGGAGCTGATTTCGCGCGGACACAGCCTGATTGCCGACGATGCGGTTGAGCTGTTCCGTATCGGACCGGAAACGCTGGAAGGTCGCTGTCCACCTATGCTGCGTGATTTTTTGGAGGTTCGCGGTCTAGGGATACTCAATATCCGCCATATTTTTGGTGAGACGTCCATACGCCCGAAGAAAGTGCTGCAGCTGATTATCAACCTTGCCGCAGCAGACGATGAGTACATGAAGCAACTCGACCGTCTGAGCATACGTACGGAGACCGAGTCTATCCTTAATGTCAACATCCGTTCGGTTACACTGCCTGTCGCGGTCGGACGCAACCTTGCTGTATTGGTTGAAGCGGCGGTGCGCAATTATATTCTCCAGCTGCGCGGCAAAGACAGTACGCGCGAATTTTTGGAGCGTCATCAGACGCAGCTTAAAGAAAACGAGCAATACAATGAAAATAGTCCTGATTAGCGGCCTGTCCGGTTCGGGTAAATCCGTTGCCCTCAGGCAGATGGAAGATTCGGGTTATTTTTGCGTAGACAATCTGCCTTTGGAAATGCTCCCGTCGCTGGTGTCGTATCATATCGAGCGTGCCGACGAAAGCGAATTGGCCGTCAGTGTCGATGTACGTTCCGGTATAGACATCGGACAGGCGCGGGAACAGATTGCCTATTTGCGCGGACTGGGGCACAGGGTTGAAGTTTTGTTTGTCGAGGCGGAAGAGGCCGTGTTGGTCCGCCGGTTTTCCGAAACCAGGCGAGGACATCCTCTGAGTAATCAGGATATGACCCTGTTGGAAAGCTTAAAGAAAGAACGGGAATGGCTTTTTCCCGCTTAAAGAAATCGCCTATTGTATCGATACTTCCCAAATGAATGCCCAACAGCTCCGCCAAGCCGTGCGGCAGTGGCTGAAGGTCGAACGTACCGGGCTGCTGGTGATTTTGGAGTCGTTCGGATTTAAATACGGCGTACCAAACAACGCGGATTTTATGTTTGATATGCGCAGCCTGCCCAACCCGTATTACGATCTTGAACTGAGGGCGTTTACCGGTACGGACCAACCGGTCAGGGATTATTTGGACGGACAGCCGCTTGTGCAGGAAATGGTTGACGACATCGAAAGGTTTGTTACGCGTTGGCTGCCGCGTTTGGAGAATGAAAGCAGGAGCTACGTTACCGTCGCCATCGGTTGTACGGGAGGACAGCACCGTTCCGTCTATGTTGTCGAAGAGCTTGCCGGAAGGCTGCAGGGGCGTTACGAGTTGCTGATACGACACCGACAGGCGCAAAAACCTGCCGAGCCGTTAATCCCGTTAAACCATTATGCCGTCTGAAACCCCGCTTTTTCTGTTTCAGACGGCATTTAAAAATATTGAGAAGAAAGGAAAGATATGGCAATCCAATGGTTTCCCGGACACATGAACAAAGCAAAAAAAGCCATCGCCGAACGCGCCAAAAGCGTAGACATGGTGATTGAAATGCTGGATGCGCGTATGCCCGCCTCCAGCGAAAACCCCCTGCTTGCCCAACTTTCCAAAGGCAAACCCAAGCTCAAAATCCTCAACAAACAAGATCTTGCCGACCCCGAGCGCACCAAAATCTGGCTCGAACACTATAACAGCCGCCCAGATACCCGCGCCATCGCCCTCGATTCCTCCGAAACCGGCGCACACGGCAAAATTACCCAAGCCTGCCGTGCCATGATTCCCCACCGCCAAGGCATAGAAAAACCCCTGCGCGTCCTCATCTGCGGCATTCCCAACGTTGGCAAGTCCACCCTCATCAACGGCATGATAGGCAAAAAATCCGCCAAAACCGGCAACGAACCCGGCATCACCAAAGCCGAACAACGCCTCTTCCTCGCCGATGACTTCTGGCTCTACGACACCCCCGGAATGCTGTGGCCGAAAATCATCGTCGAAGAAGGCGGCTACAACCCTGCCGCCGGCGGCGCAGTCGGACGCAATGCGCTGGACGAAGAAGAAGTCGCCCTCGAACTCCTAGACTACCTCCGCCGCCACTACCTCCCCATGCTGCAAGAACGCTACCAAGCCGACAAAGACCCCAGCAGCCACTGGGACGACAACTCATGGCTCGAATGGATAGCCAAAAAACGCGGAGCAGTCCTCAGCGGCGGACGGGTCAACTACCAAAAAGCCGCCGAAAACATCCTCACCGACTTCCGCGAAGGCAAAATCGGCAGAATCACCCTCGAAACGCCGAACCAATGGGAAACATGGCTTAAAAAGCCCGCCAAAAAGAAGCCGAACTCAAAGCCATTCGCGAAGCCAGAAAAAGCAGAGCGTAAAGGGCAGAAGCCTGCGGACGAGTAGGGTGGTATAGAGGAATGCCAAAAGAGGTTTCACTATCTTTAGAAAGGTCGTCTGAAACTTCAGATAGATTGTTCAGACGACCCCTTTTTAAAATTAAAAACCAACATATAAAACTGAAAAGAATCCTTATCTAAGGCAGACTGACTAATATTAAAACAATTAAATCTTGATGTTATGAATGAAAAACTCTCTCCTGACGCGCTGATTGAAGCTGCGCTTTTGACTCAAGTCGAGCCCTTAAACGAAAAGACCATGCGAGAATTGTGTGTACCGCCGCTGTCGCAGGACAAATTAATCGACGTGTTGGCGCAGTTGAAAACACGTTGGCATGGCAGGGCGCTGCAACTGGTACATACGCACGAGGGCTGGCGTTTTCAAATCGTGCAGACGGCATTCGAGCGGCTGGGAAGCCTCCAAGAACAGCGTGCGCCGCGCTACTCCAGGGCTGTGATGGAAACGCTGGCGATTATCGCCTACCAGCAGCCGGTAACGCGTGGCGATATCGAGGGTATACGCGGCGTAGCGGTGTCGCAGAATGTGATGCAGACCTTGCAGGATCGGGGGTGGATTGAGGTAATCGGACATCGTGATACGCTTGGCAAACCAGCATTGTGGGCGACAACAGCAACGTTCCTCAGTGATTTGAGTTTGAACAGCTTGGAAGAACTACCTCCGTTGACAGAACTAGGCGAATTGGTTTTGCCCGATTTAATGGAAATGCCCCCTGCTGATGAAGAAGAATCGGAAACCGCACCATCCGATATGTTGCTCAATTGAAATCAGGATGCCGTCTGAAATGCATATTGCTTCAGACGGCATTTCAACAAATAAGCAGATAAAATAAACTCTATCTAAAAAAATAAGAAAAAAACTTATTTCTAATTTAAAAAAATCTTAGTTATAATTCGGATATCTAAAGCTGATATTTCTTTTGTTGGTCGAATTACTAAGGAATCCTCACGATGCTTCTAACACTTTCTTTGCGAGATTTTGTTATTGTCGAAAATCTGAATCTTGATTTTCAAAGCGGGTTTACTGTATTGACCGGCGAGACGGGTGCGGGTAAATCCATTACCTTGGACGCAATCGGCTTACTGTTGGGCGATAAGGCAGATTACAGCCAAGTACGCCATGGTGCTAAAGAGGCTCAACTGTCAGCATTGTTTGATATTTCCCATTTGCCTGTTTTAAAAGAAGAATTGCATGATCAAGGGCTATTAAATGACGGCGAAGAAGAACTTAGCATCCGACGCATTATCGATGCCAAAGGCAAAAGCCGAAGCTTTATCAACAATCAGGCAGTTACATTGGCGCAACTTAAATCCGTCGGCAGTCAGCTTATCGATATCCATGGACAAAAATGCCCATCATTCGCTTAATCAGGAAGCCGCTCAACGGAATCTTCTAGATGCATTTGCAGGCAGCAAAGAGCAGGCGGAAACCGTCAGACAGCTGTATCAAAACTGGGTCAATGCTAAAAAAACACTGCAAGAGGCGCAGGAACACGCCGAGACCATCATTATCGAGCGTGAACGTTTGGAGTGGCAATTCAATGAATTGAGCCAGTTAGACGTAAAAGAAGGCGAATGGGAAACGCTCAGCCAAAGCCATGATAGTCTTGCACATTCTGCCGAGCTGTTGCAGGCTGCCGAAGAAGTCGGAGATAAGATTGACGGTGATAACGGCATCCAACGGCATATTTATCAATGTCAAAAGCTATTGAACAATTTGCAAAACATCGAGCCGCGTTTTGCCGAGAGCCTGAATATGTTGGCAAGTATCGAAGCCGAACTGGGCGAGATCAGTGCCAATATGCGCGATGTGGCCGGACGCAGCGACATCAATCCCAATGAATTGGCGGCTCAGGAGCAGCGTATGGGCGAGCTGATGGGAATGGCGCGGAAATACCGTATCGAACCTGAAGAATTGCCACAAAAGCTGGCTGAAATCGAAGAGCGCCTGCAAAGCCTGCAAGCTGCCGTCGATTTGGAAGCATTGACGCAAACTGTTGCCCGCAACCTTGCCGAATATCAGGAAGCCGCCCATATTCTTTCCGCTATGCGCCATCAGGCTGCCGGTAGGCTTAGCGAAGAGACGACAGAAAATATGCAGCATCTTGCCATGAAAGGCGCGCATTTTGACATTGCCCTACTGCCGTCTTCCCCGACGGCGCACGGCTTGGAGCAAGTACAGTTTCAAGTTGCCGCCAACAAAGGTAATCCACCCCGTCCGCTGAACAAAGTCGCATCCGGCGGCGAACTTGCCCGTATCAGTCTGGCTTTACAGGTTGTTACCAGCCAATACACGGAAATCCCAACGCTGATTTTTGACGAAGTAGACACCGGCATCGGCGGCGGAGTAGCCGAAATGGTCGGTAAGGCGTTACGCACTTTGGGTAAAAAAACATCAGGTGCTTGCCGTTACTCACCTTCCTCAAGTCGCATCCTGCGGAGAAAATCATTGGCAGGTGCGAAAACATAGTGAAGGCGAGCAAACCGTCAGTGAAATCAGCGTGTTGGATGAGGGACAACGGATTGAGGAAATTGCCCGTATGCTGGGCGGGGAAGTAATTACCGAAACGACACGCCTACATGCGGCTGAATTACTTCAGCTTGCATCATAAAATAGTTGGTTTTTAAATCATTATGTTACATAGAATGTCTGCTATGAGGCATTAAAAAAGTAGACAAGATACGAATATATCTGTAATATTTCGACTTTATAAATCACTTAAACAAGTGATTGTGCTGCACCCGTAGCTCAGTTGGATAGAGTATCTGGCTACGAACCAGAGGGTCGGGCGTTCGAATCGCTCCGGGTGCGCCACTAAAAAAATACAATATGCGCCCATCGTCTAGCGGTTAGGACATCGCCCTTTCACGGCGGTAACCGGGGTTCGATTCCCCGTGGGCGTGCCAATTCAAAATGCCTCCGATTATATCGGAGGCATTTTCAATTTCCGTTTTTATACACGGATATATATTCCTTCATAGGTATATATTCTATTTTATCAATTAATTACCTATTATCGTTGGGTTTTGGTGTTGTAGTATGTTAAATGTATTGGCATAGATACTGGGATGAAAGTAGGTCTATGGTTGGGACATTTAATATGCCTGCCGGTTGAGGGAAGATATTACTGGTATTGTATTGACTGATTTTTCGCATACTCACTGATTTTTAAAATCTTTTTACATGGTTATAGAAATTTCGGTGTGGGAAAGTGATAAAAAGTTTTTGGATTGTGTATGTATCGCAGCATTGAGACCTTATCTAAGATATGAATATTAGCCTAGAGTTTCAAAGAGAATGCGGCAAAGGCTTAGGGAGTCAGGTTCTTCCTTCTGATGATGGCGCGGATAACGGTACGGTTGGGGTGTAGGGCGTGGCGCAGGCGTTTTGAGAGGGGATGGGGAAACCCTAGGATTTCGGCTGCAATGGCGGCGGCGCATATGGGGGGCGGTGGCGAGTCCGCGGGTGCCGTGTGCGGTGTTGGCGTAGGCATTGGGCAGATATGGGCATGGGGCGTCGATGCGGTAGTTTTTGTCCAGCGCAAGTTTGGCGTAAGTCTGCTGCATGGCGGCAATGTTGCCGAGTGCGCCGACGATGGGCAGATGGTCTGGGCTGTCGCAGCGCATGGCGGCGTGCCCTTGGTATTTTTTTGAAGGTTTGGGTTGGCGGTAAACAATGATTCGGCAAGGGAAGGCTCAAGATGTGCCAATGCTTGGCGGTTTGAGGCTTCTTCGGCTTCGTTCCATCCGGTATTGCTGCTGTTGGGAATAAAACTTGCACCGTAGCAGTGCAGTCCGTGCCATGACGGGCTGATGTAACTTTCGCCTGAAACGGCGCAACGCAGTTGTTCGGAAAATGGGGTGGATGGTGTGAGGGCGGTTTGTCCGCGTATTTGCCTGAGGGGTAGGGAGGAAAGGTTGGTTTCAGGTAGGTAGGAGCTGTGTGCGCCGGTGCAATAGATGATGTGTGTGGCGGAAAATATGCCGTTTGGCGTGCTTGCAATCCACTTATCCCCGTCGTGGGAAATGCCGGTTAAGGGTGTGTCTTCATATAGTCTAATCAGCGGATGGTTGAGAAGGGCGCGGACGAATGCGGGCGGATTGAGCCATACGCCGTGCTGCCAGAAGAGGCCGCATGATGGTTCGGTGTAGGGAGCAGTGAGCGGGATACCGGCGATTTTTTCGGCTTCTGCAGACGTGATGCTGCGGTAGAGGTGCGCATGGTGTTTTTGTAACCCCAATTCGTGATTGCGACGGTATTCGTCTTGGTTGTAATTGAGGTGGATGATGCCGTTTCCGCCCCATGTGTCGGAGTCGGGCAGGATGTGCTCTAGCAGGCGTTTGGTGTAACCGTAGCCGGTGAGCAAAAGTTCGGTTTGTTCGGTATTGTGTGGCGAGATTTTGGCATAAAGCAGCCCTTGACGGTTTCCGCTGGCGGCTGATGCGGCTTTGCTTGCGTCCAATACGGTAACGGATATGCCGTATTCTGCCAGTATGTGGGCGGTTGCCGCTCCGGATATGCCTGCACCGATGACGAGGATGTGTTTCGGTTTTTGCCGTTCGGACGTGTACGGATGTGCAAACCAAGGTTTGTCGGGTGTGTTTTCTGCTTGTGCGGCCGCTTCGGACTGCCATGAAATATGTTGGAAATGTTCGTGCAGGCGGTTGGTGCGCGAAGGTGGAACCAGCCAGAAACGGACATCGGGCAGGATGTGTTCGATCAGATTGATGCTGTTGAATTGTAGGCACTGCAGTGCTTGTTCCAAACGGTGTTTCAGACGGCATTCTCCGTCCGAAGCATCTTGTGCGGTTTGAAAATCGGGAATCTTATAATCGGGGAGGCAGATAATCAGGTTGAGCGGTTGCGTGCGTTTGTCGATAATATTGTACAGTGTGCGGATGTCGGGAATGTTGTTCCATGCGAGATTGTCCATATCAATGCCGTCTGAAATGTGGGTTTGAATATCGGTATCAGGATAAAGCTGTTAAAATACCTGCCGTTTAAAGGCACGCATGCGCCTGCCGGATATTGTATGCCGAATCGAGGTGTTTTTTGAATAATATTCCTGTTGAAATCCGGTTGTTGAAAAACCGTACCGTGTTGGTCTTGACTTATGGGGACGAACCTAAGGAGCTGTCCGCCGAATTTTTACGCGTGCATTCTCCGAGTGCGGAAGTGCGCGGACACGGTGTGGGACAGGATGTTTTGCAGACCGGTAAGGCGGATGTGCAAATTACGGATTTACAGCCTGTCGGTCAGTATGCGCTGAAAATCAGTTTTTCGGACGGACACGACAGCGGTCTTTACGATTGGGGCTATCTGCACGGGCTGGCATACGGACGTGATGCCATGTGGCAAAAAAATATCTGGACAGGTTGGCGGCGGCAGGTGCATCCCGTTTTGCAGGGAAACAGGGTTCTTAAGGGTCGGGATTCCGACGGACAGTATCGGTATCAGAGAGGTGGTCAGAAGATGGGCGAACAGAAAACGCATTTCGGATTCAGTACGGTAAATGAAGATGAGAAAGCCGGTAAAGTGGCGGAAGTCTTCCATTCGGTTGCAAAAAACTACGACATTATGAACGATGTGATGTCGGCAGGGCTGCATCGCGTGTGGAAGCACTTTACCATCAATACGGCATACTTGAAAAAAGGAGACAAAGTACTGGATATCGCGGGCGGTACGGGTGATTTGTCCCGAGGGTGGGCAAAACGCGTCGGCAAAGAGGGCGAAGTTTGGCTGACCGATATTAATTCTTCCATGCTGACCGTTGGGCGCGACCGGCTTTTGAACGAAGGTATGATTCTCCCCGTATCGCTTGCCGATGCAGAAAAACTGCCTTTCCCTGACAATTATTTCAATTTGGTTTCCGTGGCGTTCGGTTTGCGGAATATGACGCATAAGGATACCGCGCTGAAAAGAGATGTACCGTGTTTTGAAACCCGGCGGAACATTGCTGGTATTGGAGTTTTCCAAAATCCACAAACCGCTCGAAGGAGCATACGATTTTTATTCTTTCAAGCTGTTGCCGGTGATGGGCAGGCTGATTGCGAAAGATGCGGAGAGTTACCAGTATCTTGCCGAATCCATCCGCATGCATCCTGACCAGGAAACTTTAAAGCAAATGATGCTGGATGCCGGATTTGACAGTGTGGACTATCATAATATGAGTGCGGGGATTGTGGCCCCTGCATAAAGGCGTTAAATTCTAAAACGGTTCCCTTGATAATGCCGTCTGAATGGTTTTCAGACGGCATTTTGGTATTTTCAAGGACTAGACAATTAATTTAAAAATTAATTCATTTTATTATCATAAAGTTATAAACTTTTTAAAAAAATAGGAACAATTATCATTTGCAAAAATATAAAGATGTCTGTATAATGCAGTCAATCCAGTAAATAACACAGCAGACAAAAAGGAGGGAAAAAAATGCCGGAAAGTATTTTTTTAAACAGATTTCCCTCGATATTTTGAGGCTGCATCGTGATTCTGTTCATTCCCTGCTCGCAACCTCGGGTTGCAACTGTCAGGTGCATGAAGCGGCATATGTCAATATTGACGGTAAATATTATATTTCGCTTTCGTGCGAGCCTGAGGTAGGAGAAGTTAAAACAGGGATTTTGCTGATTGAAGATGAAAGTCGCAGCTTGCGTTTGAGCTGGGTTGGCAGTGCTCGGGAACTTGACCGCAAGGATAGCGCATATAAGCGTGCCTTGTCTGCGCTATCCAGAAAGATGGAGCGGTGTAAAGACAAGCTGCATACGGCGGTTCAACCGTTTTTGTTGGAGCTGGTGCCGGAGAAAGGCAGATTTTTCTGTCGGTGATGAAGAAGTTTGGATTTCTCAAAACGATTTAGTGAGAGCTTTATATCCTGTCGGATACAGTATGCGGCAGGCAATGTTGTAGATTTAAAGTTTTGGTAGTGGTTTGTGTTCCTTTTGCGCCCCTTTGTCAAGGGGCGATTTTTTTTTGCGTACAGATCGGCGGCAGGATAAAAATGCCGTCTGAAAAAAACTTAGACGGCATTTGCATATATCGAATTATTTATCCGTCAGGAGGTGGATACCTTGATCGCCAAGCTTTCCGGACAATTCGGCGGCTTTTTCCGTGTTTGCCTAGGATAAAATCAGGGAGGATTTCTGCCAAAGGACGCATGACAAAACTGCGTTCGTGGGCGCGCGGATGCGGTAGGGTAAGATGGGGATCGTCGCTGAATATGCCGTCAAAGTCGATGATATCCAAATCTAATGTGCGCGGCGCATTTATAAAACTGCGTTTTCGTCCGAAATCAGCTTCGATACGGTTGAGTACGGAGAGCAGTGAGATGCCGTCCATGTCGGTGGATACGGCGCAGACGGCATTAACAAAGTCAGGTTGGTCGTCATAGCCGACGGGGACGGTAGCATATAGGGATGAAGTTTTCTGCAGCTGAATATCGGGATGAGATGATAGTGCGTCCAATGCGCTGCGTATTTGTTGTACGGGGTTGTCAAGGTTGCTGCCTAAGGCGATGATGGCAAAATGTCTGTTGTTCATGGCAGTGTTTCAGAATGGCAGGACTTTGGTTTTTGCAAGGTAAACGATACAGGCGACGCAACACATGGCAAGCAGATAAACGGCATAGAATTTGGCAGAACGTGGGCGGGCACGCATCATAATCATACCTAATGTGATATAGGCGAGCAGGAGCAGAATTTTTGTACCGAGCCATGGTGCGTTGAATGGAGAGAAATGGGTAATTTTCATTAACCACAATCCGGTAAACAGCAGCATGGTGTCGTTGAGGTGGGGCAGTGCTTTCCAAAAGCCGGCTAAGGGCTTTTCTGGATTTTTCCAAAGTAGGAAAAAACGGATGTTGAATACCAAAATGGTGATGGTAACGAAGATTTGATGGCTGTATTTTTACAATTAGGTACTGCATGGTCGGCTCTTATCAAAATAAGGGTTGGGATTGGCTATTTTACCGCAAACAGTTATTTTTGACGCAGTTTTTCAAATGCCAAAAGATAGGGTGGGCTATTCTTCCTGTTGATAAAACCGTAACGTAAAACGGCAAATTGTTCTTGGGGCAGCTTTTTTGCCCATTGTTCGATTGCTTCTGCCTCCTGTTTGCCGTTTTCGTGTCCCGGATAGAGAACGGCAATAAGCATACCGCCTTCCTTCAGTAGGGAGAGGGTTGCGCAAAGGGCGGGAATGCTGGTTTCCGTGCGGGTGGTAAGGCTTTTTGTCTCCGCCGGGCAGCCAGCCAAAGTTGAAAATGGCGGCATTTAGCGGTTCTGAAACATATTGTTTCAGGTTTTCGTGTCCGTCTAAGATGAGTTGCACATTCTCGTATCCTGCTTCTTTTAGGCGGCATTGTGTGAGGGTCAGGGCTTGTGGTTGGATATCGAATGCCCACACTTTTCCCAGAATGCCCTGCTGTTTGTACAAGAAAAAAAGGGTGTCATGTCCGTTGCCGGCTGTGCCGTCCAAGGCGTTCCCGCCTTCGGGCAGTGTTTGCTGTAAAAGGTAGTGGGCGAATGGAATGATGTTTTGCAATAACATTTTTAAATGCTGTCAGAAAATAAAAATACCTTACCGATGCCGGTAAGGTATTGGAATATATTGATTTGTGCGGATTATTCAGCAGATTGTTGGACGGTTTCCACTTGGACGAGGGCTGATGCAGGTGCGGTTTGGGGTCTGTTTTCGTGTTGAAGGTTGACAGAGCGTGCCGGTACGATGGTGGAAATGGCGTGTTTGTAAACCATTTGGGTTACGGAAGTGTTTCTCAGGAGAACAACGTATTGATCGAAAGACTCAACCTGACCTTGCAATTTGATACCGTTAACTAAGTAAATCGAAACCGGAACATGCTCTTTACGCAATGCGTTCAGGAAGGGATCTTGCAACATTTGTCCTTTAGCTGTCATATTTTTTAACTCCGCTATTATGATTGTGAAATCGGGCAAATGCCCTGTATTTGTAGAATTGTAGCCTTTAATAGGAAAAAAATTACCAATTTTTTTGTGCTTGAAACGGATTTCTACGCTAATTGTTTGCATACATTAAGAACGTTGCTGCAGCATCCAGGATTCGATTTTGCGTGCGTCGTTGACCCGAGTGGCGGATGTGGGAGAGTTCAACAATATGATGGTAACCGGTTGGTTTTGAATATTGGCCCTGACGACCATAGACCTGCCCGCCTCGCGTATATAGCCTGTTTTCTGCAGCTCAATGTTCCACATGCCTTCCCTAACCAAGGCATTGGAATTTTTTTATAGTTTTGCTGTCCGTTTTTTTCGTTTGTACGGCAGCGTGGTTGGAAGTCGAGTTGATACGTATCTGGGGATATTGTACGGCGGCGTTGACCATAAGGCTTAGGTCTTTGGCTGTGGAAACGTTTTTGGTAGTTGAGGCCGGTCGGTTCGTAAAATCGGCTGCTGTACATACCCAGGCTTTGTGCTTTACGGTTCATTGCGGCGACAAATGCGCCCATGCCGCCGGGGTAGGTCCTCCCCAGCGCGTGGGTGGCTCGGTTTTCGCTGCTCATCAGGCTTAAATGAAGCAGCTCTTTCCGAGTAAGGGACGTGCCGATGGCAAGGCGGCTGCCTGTCCCTTTGATGCGGTCGATTTCGTCTGGCGTAATGGTAACGGTTTCATCCATGTTTAAATTTGCATCTAAAACGACCATTGCACTCATGAGTTTGGAGATGGAGGCGATGGGCATGATTCTGTCGGCGTTTTTTTGATACAGTATTTGTCCCGTTTTATTATTGACAACCAGTGCGGATTGGGAGGAAAGAATCAGCCCGCCTGTAATGGCTTGGGTATTGGTGGGTTGTATCGGACTTTCTGCAAATATTTCTATTGGGTCGGAGGATGTGAACAGGTTATGTTCCAAAAAAATTGTCCTAAAATATCGTCTTCGGCAAAGAGATATGCCGAAGGTAGGGACAGGCATAAACCGAGTAGCAGAGATGAAGGCAGATGTTTTAAGATGCGGACGGACATTTTTGATTCCATTTATTGAATGTTGACGTTATTTTGTTGAAAAAACAGATATATGTAAAGTATGTTGTCGGGGAAGTAGGTTGCTTGTATCGGTAATGTAAGATTGTTTTCATTAATAACATATTGTTTTTTTATTAAAAAAATATTTATTGTGATTTAATTTCGGCGGTTTGATTTGAAACAGAGATCGTCGGTTGAATCTATGCGCCTCGAGGCGGTAGAATCGGGGTTTGCTTAGATATCAAACTAATGCACAGGTGTGTGCTGATGCATAGTTTTAGTCGTTGAAATATTGGGAGTGCGGATAAAATGGGTTTGAAATATGAATTTACCCTGCCTTCAAGCAGCGGTGCGGATTTCCATTCGGCAGAACATCTGCCTTTGGTTGTGTATTTTTTTATCCGAAAGACAGTACGCCTGGTTGTACGACGGAGGGGCTGGATTTTTAATGCGCGATTGGCGCAGTTCGGCGACTTGGGTTATACCGTGGTCGGCATTTCGCGAGACGGGGTGAAGGCGCATCAGAACTTTTGCGAGAAACAGGGTTTCCGGTTCGAACTGTTGAGTGACAAGGATGAAACAGTGTGCCGCCTGTTTGATGTCATCAAATTGAAGAAACTGTATGGGAAAGAGTCGTTCGGTATCGAGCGCAGTACGTTTGTTCTGAATAAGGACGGTGAAATCGTCCATGAATGGAGGAAGGTCAAGGTGGCGGGTCATGCGCAGGAAGTGCTGGAAACGCTTTCCTGATTATGCGGGTTTCACTTCCTAACCTGTTTCAGATGGCATTTGTTTGGAATAATATGGAAGAAGATTTGATTGACAGACTGCTTGAAACCTTGTGGCTGGATCGGCGGCTTAGTCGGAATACCTTGGAGAGCTACCGGCGGGATTTGGAAAAAATTGCCCGCCGGTTGTCTTTGTGCGGTCAAACCCTGAGGGATGCGGACGAATCGGATTTGGCAGCGGCGGTTTATGTTGCCGGTGAGGAACGAAGCTCTCAGGCCCGTGCATTATCAGCATGCAAACGCCTGTATATATGGATGGAGCGTGAAGGCATGAGGACGGACAATCCCACCCGTTTGCTGAAACCGCCCAAAATCGACAAGAATATTCCGACTCTGATTACCGAGCAGCAGATTTCCCGACTGCTTTCCGCACCGGATACGGATACTCCGCACGGTTTGCGGGATAAGGCATTGCTTGAATTAATGTATGCAACCGGCTTGCGTGTTAGCGAAGCGGTCAGGCTGAGTTTTGGCAATCTGGATTTGGACAGGGGGTGTATCACTACCTTGGGCAAGGGTAACAAGCAAAGGATAGTGCCGATGGGGCGGGAGTCCGTATATTGGGTGGAACGTTACTACAAGGAGGCGCGCCCGTTGCTGTTAAAGGGAAGGTCTTGCGATGCATTGTTCGTCAGTCAGAAAAAAACGGGTATTTCCCGACAGCTGGCATGGATGATAGTGAAAGAATATGCAAGTCAGGCAGGTATCGAACACATCAGCCCGCACAGCCTGCGCCATGCTTTCGCCACACACTTGGTGCAGCACGGATTGGATTTGCGCGTGGTTCAGGATATGTTGGGACATGCCGATTTGAACACGACTCAGATTTATACCCATGTTGCCAATGTGCGGCTGCATAGCGTGGTTAAGGAACATCATTCCCGAAATTGAGGCTCTGTTCCCTCATCGGCTTCAGATTAATAAAAAACCAATCGAAAATAGAAATGCGATAAAAAAATACCAAGAGAACCGAGTATCTTAACCTTGCAATACGAACTGTTTTTATTTATATTTGCATACGATAATAAAAGCCGCTATCAGTATGATAGTTTGAGAACACACGGAGTATAAAATGTTTGTCTGTATCTGCAATGCCGTTACCGACCATCAAATCAAAGAAACTATTGCCGCAGGCGCGACCACAATGGGTGATTTGCAATCGCAGTTGGGCGTGGCAACCTGTTGCGGCTGCTGCGGGGGAGCTTGCTGCTTCGTTTTTGACGGCACATAACGCGCAACCGACGGTTACGGCAGGTATTAGCGTTCAAGTATAAAACGAGTTTTAAAAATGCCGTCTGAACAGTTCAGACGGCATTTTTGCTATTTTCTTTATTAAGGATGTTTTGCAATCCTACTGCACGGATTGGCAGTATTTGATATGCCTGTGTCGGGTCGGTACGGTCAAGGTACGGATTCGGGTATTTTTTTCTTTAAAGGTATCGCTTTTTTTAAATAATAAACCATGATTCCGCTATCCAGAAGCTTGTGGAGTGTGGAAACAGAACGGTAAGGAAGTGCTGATGAAACTAACTCTGATGTTTCGCGAATATTGCAGTTTATGCCACAAGATGCGAGACGAACTTAAACCTTTTCAAGATGAATACGGTTTCGGGCTGGATGTGCTTGATGTGGATGATGATCCCGTTTTGGAAGAGAAATACAATGAGCTGGTTCCTGTTTTGTTGGCAGGTGATAAAGAGATTTGCCATTGGTATTTGGATGAAAAAAAGTTGAGGCAGGTTCTCGAATCGTAAAAATGCCGTCTGAAGCAGGACTTCAGACGGCATTTTTTAAATTAAATTAACGGTTCTCGCTTTTTTGTGGAACAGAGGACTTGCCGTTAAAGGCAGTACGTTTGAATGCTTGGTAAATTGCTAGTCTTCTTCGATGTTGCATATTAACCCTTTCTTTATTTTATTTGTCGGTTGGGAGAGAATCTAATTTATTGGTTTACTCAATTAGAGAAGTAAGATTAATTGTGAGATGTTATTGATTGGCAATCATAGCATGTTTCGAAGAAAGTGTAGGCATGATTGTGTAAAGATGATAAGCGTTTGTGTAATCATCGGATTTTATAATAAAAACCGCCAAGTCTGAGCTTGGCGGCGGAAACGGTATGAATGAGAGGGGGTTAAAGCAGTTTTTAAAACAACTTGTGAAAGGGCTTTTTGCCAGTCTGACGGTTTGATGCCGAAGTCGCTTTCGATTTTGCGGCAGTCCAAAATGCTGTACGGCGGTCTGGAAGCAGCATTCGGATACTCTTCATCCGATACGGCATTCAGTTCGGGAACGGGAAAAGAGGCATCCTGCTGCAATGCCGTCTGAAAGATGTGCTGGGCAAATTCGTACCAAGAGGCGGATTTGCCGCCCGCAAAAGTGGTAAATACCGCGTACCGGCGATGATTGCTGCAACAGGCGGATGATGGTGGCAGCTAAGTCGCCGGCATAGGTTGGGCAGCCGGTTTGATTGCTTACGACGGGTAATGAAGAACGTTCGTTGGCGAGGTTCAGCATAGTTCGGACAAAGTTATCGCCATATTCGCTAAATAGCCAGGAGGTTCTCAGAATAAGGCTTTCCGAATTGGCAGACAGCGCGAGCAGTTCGCCGGCGGCCTTGGATTTTCCATATATGTTGAGCGGATTGGTAAAGTCGCTTTCCAAATAAGGTTTGTTGGCTTGACCGTCGAATACATAGTCAGTAGAAATGTGGATGAATCGGGCATGGGTGCGGTGTGCCGCCGAGGCGAGGTTGTAAACGGCGGAAGCGTTAACGGCGAATGCCGTGGTTACATTTTCTTCAGCTTTGTCGACGGAGGTATAGGCCGCCGTATTGACAATGGCATCGGGCTGGAAATTTTTTTACCATATTGAAGACGGCATCGGCATCGGTAATGTCTAAAGATGCGGAATCCGTTGCAATGGTTTCCCAATCTTCGGGAAGACGGTCGCGCAAGCAGCGTGCCAGTTGGCTTTTTGAGCCGGTCAATAGGATTCTCATGAGGCATTTCCTTTTGTAAGGTATTTATAGATTTGATATTGATATTATAGTGCTAAAATTTTGTCGGTGCTTGGCGTAATGGCATTATTCTGAGCAGTTGTTGCGGAAAAGGTATTGTTTTACGACGATTTCGGCTAAAATACCGTAATCCGATTCCGATTGTTGAGTGTGGTTTCGGTATTGTCTAAGGCATTTTCAGGGTAATGTGAAATGAGTGTAACCAGTTTGGTAAAAAAATCTACTCCGGCAAAGTACGCGATTTGTACGAAATTGACGATAAACGAATGTTGATGGTTGCTTCCGACCGTCTGTCTGCATTCGATGTAATTTTGGATGATCCGATTCCGGGTAAAGGGGAGATTCTGACGCAGATTTCCAATTTTTGGTTTAAAAAACTGGCTCATATCATGCCTAACCATTTCACCGGCCATACGGTTTACGACGTTTTGCCTGAAAACGAAGCCAAAGTTTTAGAAAAACGCGCCGTCGTGGCTAAAAAACTCACTCCGGTGAAAGTAGAGGCTATTGTGCGCGGTTATTTGGCAGGTAGCGGTTGGAAAGATTATCAAAAAACCGGCTCTGTTTGCGGTATTCAACTGCCTGAAGGTATGCAGGAAGCGCAACAACTGCCTGAGGTGATCTTTACGCCATCGACCAAAGCCGAAGTTGGCGATCATGATGAAAACATTAGCTTTGAAGAATGCGAACGCATTATCGGAAAAGAATTGGCGGCGGAAGTGCGCGCCAAAGCGATTCAGCTTTATACGGAAGCGGCCGAATATGCGAAATCTCGTGGTATTATTATTTGCGATACCAAGTTTGAATTTGGTTTGGATGAAGAAGGTACGCTGACTTTGATGGACGAAGTATTGACGCCTGACTCCAGCCGTTTTTGGCCTGCAGACCAATACAAAGTCGGCACCAATCCGCCATCTTTTGACAAACAATTTGTCCGCGACTGGCTGGAGCAAAGTGGCTGGAACAAAAAAGCGCCTGCGCCTAAAGTGCCTGCCGATGTGATTCAAAAAACAGTCGAAAAATATCAGGAAGCATTGACTTTGCTGACTCAGGATTAATTTTTAAGTTTGAAGGCCGTCTGAAAGAGATATGTTTCAGACGGCCTTTTTATTGTATCAATACTGGATTTTAAGGATGGTTGCCTTTATAATCGAGAGTTGTTTTCAGCGCCTTTAAAGGCCGTCTGAAAGCTTGTTTATAACCTGCCGCACGGTCTGAAACCCTAACTATGCACATTCGGATTTTAGTGTGCATTATTAGTGTTTTAGCAGTGCGGTATTTTGAAAGGAACAATGATGTTCAATAAACACGTTAAGACCTTCCAATACGGTAATCAAACCGTTACTTTGGAAACCGGCGAAATCGCTCGCCAAGCCGCTGCTGCCGTTAAAGTATCCATGGGCGACACCGTTGTTTTGGTTGCCGTTACTACCAACAAAGAAGTGAAAGAAGGCCAAGACTTCTTCCCTCTGACTGTCGATTACCTCGAGCGTACTTACGCAGCAGGTAAAATCCCCGGCGGTTTCTTCAAACGCGAAGGCAAACAAAGCGAAAAAGAAATCCTGACCAGCCGTCTGATCGACCGTCCGATTCGTCCTCTGTTTCCTGAAGGTTTCTACCACGACATTCAAATCGTAGCGATGGTGGTGTCTGTTGATCCTGAAATTGATTCTGACATTCCTGCAATGTTGGGTGCATCTGCCGCGCTGGTGTTGAGCGGCGTACCGTTTGCCGGTCCGATTGGTGCGGCACGCGTGGGTTATGTAAACGGCGTGTACGTTTTGAACCCGACTAAAGCCGAATTGGCTAAATCACAATTAGACTTGGTGGTTGCCGGTACTTCTAAAGCCGTGTTGATGGTGGAATCCGAAGCTGACATCTTGTCTGAAGAAGTAATGTTGGGTGCGGTTGTTTACGGTCACGATCAAATGCAAGTGGCCATTAACGCCATCAATGAGTTCGCCGATGAAGTAAACCCCTGAAGTATGGGATTGAAAGCGCCTGAAACCAATGAGAAATTGGTGGCCAAAGTACGCGAAATTGCCGGCGAAACCATTAAAGAAGCTTTCAAAATCCGTCAAAAACAAGCGCGTTCTGCCAAATTGGACGAAGCTTGGAATGCTGTAAAAGAAGCGTTGATTACTGAAGAAACTGACACTTTGGCTGCCAACGAAATCAAAGGTATTTTCAAACACTTGGAAGCCGATGTTGTCCGCAGCCAAATTTTGGACGGTCAACCTCGTATCGACGGTCGCGACACCCGCACTGTTCGTCCGTTGAACATTCAAACCGGTGTCTTGCCGCGCACTCACGGTTCTGCACTGTTTACCCGTGGCGAAACCCAAGCTTTGGCGGTTGCAACTTTGGGTACTTCACGCGACGAGCAAATCATTGATGCGCTGTCCGGCGAATACACCGACCGCTTCATGCTGCACTACAACTTCCCACCATACTCTACCGGTGAAGTGGGTCGCGTAGGTGCGCCAAAACGCCGTGAAATCGGTCACGGCCGTTTGGCTAAACGTGCATTGTTGGCCGTATTGCCGAAACCTGAAGATTTCAGCTACACCATGCGCGTGGTTTCTGAAATTACCGAATCCAACGGCTCTTCCTCTATGGCTTCCGTCTGCGGCGGCTGCTTGAGCCTGTTGTCTGCCGGTGTGCCTTTGAAAGCACACGTTGCCGGTATCGCCATGGGTCTGATTTTGGACAACAACAAATTTGCCGTCCTGACCGACATCTTGGGCGACGAAGACCACTTGGGCGATATGGACTTTAAAGTAGCCGGTACAACAGAAGGTGTGACCGCGCTGCAAATGGACATCAAAATCCAAGGTATTACCAAAGAAATCATGCAAATCGCTTTGGCTCAAGCCAAAGAAGCACGTTTGCACATCTTGGATCAGATGAAAGCCGCCGTTGCAGGCCCGCAAGAACTGTCTGCACACGCCCCACGCTTGTTCACCATGAAAATCAACCAAGACAAAATTCGTGATGTGATTGGTAAAGGCGGCGAAACCATTCGTTCGATTACCGCTGAAACCGGTACTGAAATCAACATCGCTGAAGACGGTACCATCACTATCGCTGCGACTACTCAAGAAGCAGGCGATGCAGCGAAAAAACGCATCGAAGAAATCACTGCCGAAGTGGAAGTGGGCAAAGTGTACGAAGGTACTGTGGTTAAAATCCTCGACAACAACGTTGGCGCGATTGTCAGCGTGATGCCGGGCAAAGACGGTTTGGTACACATCAGCCAAATCGCCCACGAGCGCGTACGCAATGTCAGCGACTACCTGCAAGTAGGTCAGGTTGTGAACGTGAAAGCATTGGAAGTAGACGATCGCGGCCGCGTACGCCTGTCTATCAAAGCTTTGCTGGAAGCGCCTGTCCGTGAAGAAAATGCCGCAGAGTAATGCTTAGGGATGAAAATGCCGTCTGAACAGGTTTCAGACGGCATTTTTCTGAGTATTGGGAATTGATGAGTGTTACAGCCACAGGACGGCAAGCTTCCATAATGCCCATAATGATACGGATAATCCTGTACACAGGCGGATATATCGGTTTTGCATGATTTTTTTCAGTTGCAGGGAAAAAATGCCGATTGCCAAAAGATTGGGCAGCGTACCCAGTGCAAAGGCAAGCATATATAACCCGCCGGTTGCCGCACTGCCGCTGCCCAATGCGTAAAGCGACGCGCTGTAAACCAGTCCGCACGGCAGCCAACCCCATAATATTCCAACAGCAAGGCAGGCTGGTATGGATTTTTATGGGCAGCAGCCGGTTGAGTATCGGGTTCAGGTTCCGCCATATCGGTTTGCCGATTTTCTCGATTTTTGCCGCCAAGGAAGAAATACCACTCAAGTATAAGCCTAAAAAGAGCAGCAGGAGGTTGGCGGCTGTGTATAAAATATTCTGCAGGACACGGGTTTGGTCGAGTGAAATGCCGACCTGTCCGATTAATCCGAGAATCAGACCGATTGCTGTATAGCTGCTTATCCGTCCTGTGTTAAGCAGCAGGATCAGCCAAAAGCGGTTGATATGCGGTGGGAGTTGGAGCGCAAACGCGCTACTTAATCCGCCGCACATGCCGATGCAGTGCGTTCCTCCGAAGAAACCGAGCAGGAACAGGGTTAGGAAAGTGATGTCGTGGTTCATGGACGGCTCATGGTCAGATGTTCGTCGGGGAAAAACGGATAATTTCCGGCAGTCCGACCAATAGGGTTTGGCGAGGGCATTCCCCGTGCTGTTAAAGTCTTGAATAAGGATGTGGTTTGTGTCATGAATTTCGACAGTCCTGTAAAATCCGCCCTTTACTGCGCTGTCGGCGGGTTTGCCGTGTGCGTCAAAATACAGGATGGTGCGGTTTTGAAGATGCGTGCAATTTGAAACGGCCGGGTTTGCCGGTATGTTTCGGGTGCAGGCAGCAAGGATTGCACAAGGGAAAAGCAACAGTAATATGCGGAACATGGTGTTTATTGTAATGGGTAACAAACAGTATAATGCTTATTTTAATCTCCCGACGGCAGGAGATGGAAGCATTTCCCTTCGGTACGGGGATTTCGGAATTCGGAAGCAACAGACAATACGGGATTTCAGAATAATATGAACACTTTGAAATTTACCAAAATGCACGGTTTGGGCAACGATTTTTATGGTGATTGACGCGGTCAGTCAGGATTTTTATTCCTGAGCATGCACCGATTGCGGCATGGGCTGACCGTTTCCGCGGCATCGGGTTCGACCAGCTTTTGGTGGTCGGGCGTTCGGAAACCGAAGGTGTGGATTTCCGTTACCGTATTTTCAATGCTGACGGCAGCGAGGTCGAGCAATGCGGCAACGGAGCGCGTTGTTTTGCCCGTTTTGTTGCAGACAAGGGTTTGACCGATAAGAAAGAAATTTGTGTTGAAACGGCCAAGGGCATTATTTTTCCGAAATTGTCCGATAACGGCATGGTTACGGTCAATATGGGCAAACCGAAGTTCATGCCGTCTGAAATACCGTTTGTTCCCGTATCGGACGAGGGGGATGATGCCTGTATTTATGGGGTGCATCTTGAATCCGGCATTCAGCCTGTCAGCTGTGTCAATATGGGCAATCCTCATGCTGTGATTGTGGTCGATGATGTGGAATGCGCGCCGGTGCGCGAAACCGGTTCGCTTATCGAACCGCACAGACAGTTTCCCGAACGCGTCAACGTCTGGCTTTGTGCAGATTGTCAGCCGAACCGCGATTCGTTTGCGCGTGTTCGAGCGCGGTGTGGGCGAAACCCAAGCTTGCGGTACGGGCGCGTGTGCGGCTGTGGTGGCGGGTATCCGTCTGGGGCTGTTGGATGAAGGGAAAACGGTAGAGGTGGTTTTGCGGGGCGGAACTTTATATATCGAATGGGCCTGCGGCGGCGATGTGATGATGACCGGCCCTGCGGAAACCGTGTTTGAAGGCGAGTTGGCGTATTCATGATTTTGCTGCATTTGGATTTTTATCTGCCTTACTGTATGCGGCGGTTTTTCTGTTTCTGATATTCCGCGCAGGAATGTTGCAATGGTTTTGGGCGAGTATCGTGCTGTGGTTGGGAATATCGGTTTTAGGGGCGAAGCTGATGCCGGGGATGTGGGGATTGACCCATGCCGCACCTTTGTTCATTCCCCACTTTTATCTGACACTGGGCAGTATATTTTTCTTTATCGGGCATTGGAGGCGGATGGCAGACGGAGAGGGGTGGCAGGCAGATGCCGGGCATCCGCTGCTCGGGCTTTTTGCCGTCAGTAATGTATCGATGACGCTTGCCTTCGCAGGCGTGTGCGTGTTGGCGCATTATTGGTTTTCGGGAACGGCCCAAGTGTTCGTATTTTCGGTATTGCTTAAACTTTATGCGCTGAAGCCGGTTTATTGGTTCGTGTTGCAGTTTGTGCTGATGGCGGTTGCTTATGTGCATGTCAGGGGTATAGACGGGCGGCCTTCCTTTCTGTTCAGTGGTTCGCAGTTGCGCCTCGGCGTGTTGACGGCGGCGTTGATGCAGGTCTCAGTACTGGTGCTGCTGCTTTCAGAAATTGGAAGATAATACGGTGCGGCCGTATTGGAATAAAAAGTTATAAAGAAAGAAAATTTGGGTATTGGTTTTTCAGACGGCATAGGTTTAGGATACGGCCATATCTGAAATTTGTTTATGGTTCGGCGTGAATACTCTGTAATTGGACAGGATGTTGACAGTAGATTGCGTGCCGTACTATCGAAATTTTATTATTCAGGAGCAGAAGATGAAAATTGCAAACAACATTACCGAATTAATCGGCAACACCCCATTGGTCAAGTTGAACCGTCTGACCGAAGGTCTGAAGGCGGAAGTTGCCGTGAAGCTTGAATTCTTCAATCCGGGCAGCAGTGTGAAAGACCGTATTGCCGAAGCAATGATTGAGGCTGCCGAGAAAGCGGGTAAGATTAATCAAAAATACCGTCATTGTCGAAGCAACCAGCGGTAATACCGGTATCGGTTTGGCGATGGTATGTGCCGCACGCGGCTACAAATTGGCGATTACCATGCCGGAGAGTATGAGTAAAGAGCGTAAAATGCTGTTGCGTGCGTTTGGTGCAGAGCTGATTCTGACACCTGCCGCCGAAGGTATGGGCGGCGCGATTGCAAAGGCGCAATCATTGGTCGATGAACATCCCGACACCTATTTCATGCCGCGTCAGTTCGATAATGAGGCAAACCCCGAAATCCACCGCAAAACAACCGGGGAGGAAATTTGGCGGGATACGGACGGCAAAGTCGATGTCTTTGTTGCCGGTGTCGGAACAGGCGGTACGATTACCGGTGTGGGTGAAGTGTTGAAAAAATACAAACCGGAGGTTCAGGTGGTTGCCGTCGAGCCTGAAGCTTCTCCGGTATTGAGCGGGGGTGAAAAGGGTCCTCATCCGATTCAAGGTTTGGGTGCAGGCTTTATCCCCAGCATTTTGAATACGGCTGTTTATGACAGCATTTCCAAAGTACCTAACGAGGCGGCATTTGAAACTGCCCGTGCCATGGCGGAAAAAAAGAAGGCATTTTGGTGGGCATTTCTTCCGGTGCCGCAGTTTGGAGCGCGTTGCAGCTTGCCAAAGAGCCTGAAAACGAAGGCAAATTGATAGTCGTGTTGCTGCCTTCTTACGGGGAGCGTTATCTTTCTACGCCATTGTTTGCAGATTTGGCATAAGGCTTTAATCTGATTGTTGGAACGTTCGGGCGCATTTTGCGGCATCGGTGTAACACCGTACCGCAAAATGCGTTTTTTTGCATATTTGTCAAAAATCTTCAGTTTCAGACGGCATATTTGCGGGCTAGATAGTCGTTTTTCCGATTGGACGGCTGTCGGATGGAGAAGGGAGGGAATGTTGGACGGGAACGGTAAAAATATGCCGTACCATTGCTGGTGCTGGGTTGTGTGGTGTTCGGATTGGGCAGCCTGATTGTCAGGTTTGTACCCATCGGATCGTATGCGATCGCCTTTTGGCGGTTGGCGGTTTCCAGTTTCGTTTTTTGGCTATTGACCCGATTTTTCAGGCCAACAGTTTCCAAGAAACAGGAAAACCATCCGATATGCAATGACGGCGGGCGTTTTTTTCTTGCTTTTGATTTGGCGCTGTGGCATGAAAGCATACATGCAGTCGGTCCCGGTATTTCAACTCTGCTCAACAGCCTGCAAATTTTCTTCTTATCGGCAATCGGTTTTTTCTTTTTTAGGGAACGGTTGGGCTGGCTTCAGATGCTCAGCTTGGTGCTGGCGGCCGTCGGTATGGTGATGATTTCAAGCCCCGAATTTGTACGCAATGGTGATGCCGGTTGGGGATTTGCCAGCGGTTTGATGTCAGGATTGATGCTTGCTCTGTCTATGGTGTTTGTGCGTAAAACCCATGAGGTCGGGCAGGCAGACCTTTTCCCTGTCATGATGATTTTGAGTTTGGGCGGCGCGGTATCGCTGATTGCTCCGGCATTGCTGATGGACGGCGGGGCGCTTTATCCGACTACATGGCGGGATGCCGGTTTAGTGTTTGTGTACGGCGTGGTGATGCAGTGTTTTGCATGGGCGATGATTGCCTATGCCATTCCGTTACTTTTCCCTATCGCTGACGGGGCTGCTGCTTTTATCCGAACCGGTTACCGCCTTGTTAATCGATTATTTTTGGGTTGGGCAAACCGATTGACGGTGTGCAGTGGGGAGGGGTGGTGCTTACGCTTTCGGCAATTTATCTCGGTTCGCTGAAACAGTAGTCTTAACATTGATTCCATCAAGGCAGTATCGGCAGTTTTCCGTGCAAAACCTGCGTATATTGGACTGATAGGTAGGAAAAATCCGACAACGTTAGACCCGCCTGCAAAGTTGAGGAATAGCAAATGCCGTCTGAAACTATGTTCAGACGGCATTTTTGGCTTCCTGGTTTAGCGGATTACCGTACCGGCCCTGCCGAAATCGCCGAAGTTCATCAAAATGAACATTGCCTTGCCGACCACCAGCTTGTCATCCACAAAGCCCCAGTAGCGAGAATCGGCACTGTTGTCGCGGTTATCTCCCATAGCGAAATAGCGTCCTTCGGGAACCTGACATACAAAACCGCTGCCGTCGTCGGCATATTGGCAATGGTTCAGACCGCTCTGCTCTATGGAGTAGCCGTTTTCAGACATGATATCGGAGGTATATTTGCTCAATACGGGTAGGGAAACGGCCGCTTGCCCTTCTTTTTTCAGAATATTGAATGATCTGCCGTCCAGACCGCTACGGAACATATCCGTGTTGTGGATTTCGGAAGAGTCGGTGTCGTCGTGATAACTGTATGTGCCGTCAGGAATATCGGAAGCCGGTTTTCCATTTACCGTCAGAACTTTATCCCGATATTCGACAATGTCGCCCGGGATGCCGACAATACGCTTGATGTAGGTCATGTCCGGCTGCAGAGGATAATTAAAAACGACGACATCACCCCGTTCGATTTTGCCCGTGGGGATAAATACATTGTTTAAAACGGGTACGCGCAATCCGTAGGAAAATTTGCTGACCAAAATGAAATCGCCCTTGATTAGGCCCGGACGCATGGAGCTGGATGGAATTTGGAACGGTTCGGCAATAAACGACCGGATGAGGAACAATACCAAAACGGTAGGGAAGAAACTGCCGAAATAATCGCCGAAGTGGCTGCTTTCCGAGATTTCGGGATGAGTCCTCAGGCGGTACTTATATACCCCCCAAACCGTACCGCACAATACAACGCAAATCAGAAAAACGGCGGTAAAGCTCATAAACAGGGATAGGGCGGCAAAAACGCCGACCACCATCAGGATATAGGCGTATTCAAGGCTGGAACTCCACTCTCCGTTTTCCTGCCGTTTCTTGTCGCTTTTGAAATAAAGGATGATGCCGGCAAGCAGCGCCGCCGCCGCACCCAACATTAGCATTGTGTTCATTGTTGTTCCTTAACGGTTAAAAACCCGCCCGTCCGTGCAACCGTTTTTAAGAGGCGGTAAATCACAAAGTTTGTTTGCGGACGTGCTCTCTTGCAATCAGGGCGGTTTAAGGGGCATGATGCACTGCCCCGTGTGCCGGATATTATTTGTCGCTTACCTGCAAAATCGCCAAGAACGCGCTTTGTGGGATTTCCACGTTGCCCACTTGTTTCATGCGGCGCTTACCTGCTTTTTGTTTTTCAAGCAGTTTTTTCTTACGCGTAATATCGCCGCCGTAACATTTTTGCCAAAAACGTTTTTACGCAGGGCTTTGACGTTTTCTCGGGCGATAATCTGGCTGCCGATGGCGGCTTGGACGGCGATGTCGAACATTTGGCGCGGAATCAGTTCGCGCATTTTTCGATGCCAGCTCACGGCCTCGGTGAATCGAGCTTTGACGGTGGACAATCAGGCTCAGGGCATCGACTTTTTTTCGCCGTTGACCATGATATCGAGCTTAATCAAATCAGACGGTTGGAATTCTTTGAAATGGTAGTCCAGCGAAGCATAGCCGCGCGAAGTGGATTTGAGTTTGTCGAAAAAGTCCATCACGACTTCGTTCATGGGCAAATCGTAAGTCAGCATGACTTGACGGCCCATGTACTGCATATTGACCTGCACGCCGCGCTTTTGGTTACACAAAGTCATGACGTTGCCGACGTATTCCTGCGGCACAAGGATGGTCGCAGTGATAATCGGCTCGAGAATGGTTTCGATGCTGCCGATGTCGGGCAGTTTAGATGGGTTTTCGACTTCGATTTTTTCGCCGCTTTTCAACACGACTTCGTAAACTACCGTCGGCGCGGTGGTAATCAAATCCATGTCGAACTCGCGCTCCAAGCGTTCCTGCACGATTTCCAAGTGCAGCAGACCCAAGAAGCCGCAGCGGAAGCCGAAGCCCAATGCTTGAGAAACTTCAGGCTCGAATTTTAGCGAAGCGTCGTTAAGCTGTAATTTTTCCAAAGCGTCGCGCAAGGCTTCGTAATCGTGGCTTTCCACAGGATAGAGACCCGCAAATACTTGACTTTGTACTTCTTGGAAGCCAGGCAGCGGCTCTGAGGCGGGGTTGGCAACCAGTGTAACCGTATCGCCGACTTTTGCCTGTCCCAATTCTTTTACGCCGGTAATCAAAAAGCCCACTTCGCCGGCTTTGAGTTCTTGTTTCTGAACCGATTTCGGCGTGAATACACCCAGCTGCTCGACCTGCGTTTCCGCCTTGGTGCTCATAAAGCGCACTTTGTCTTTCAGCTTGATGGTGCCGTTTTTCACACGGATCAGCATGACCACGCCGACGTAGTTGTCAAACCATGAATCGACAATAACTGCTTGCAACGGCGCATTTTCATCACCGGTCGGAGCAGGGATTTTGGCAACGATTTCTTCCAAAAACATCTTCCACACCAATACCGCTTTTTAGCAGAACATTGCACCGCGCCAACGGCATCAATACCAATGATGTCTTCAATTTCCTGCTCCACGCGCTCGGGTTCTGCGGCAGGCAGGTCGATTTTGTTTAAAACAGGCACGACTTCCACGCCCAAATCAATCGCGGTATAACAGTTCGCCACGGTTTGCGCTTCTACACCTTGAGATGCATCGACCACTAAAAGCGCGCCTTCACAAGCCGACAGCGAACGGGAAACTTCATAAGAGAAGTCGACGTGTCCAGGAGTATCAATCAGGTTGAGCTGATATACCCTGCCCGTCGCGTGCTTTTGTAGTTGAGCGCGGCGGTTTGCGCTTTAATGGTAATGCCGCGCTCTTTTTCGATGTCCATGGAATCGAGCACCTGCGTACTCATTTCACGCAAATCCAAACCACCGCAGTATTGGATAAAACGGTCGGCAAGCGTCGATTTGCCGTGGTCGATGTGGGCAATGATGGAGAAATTTCGGATATTTTTTTCATTAGAGTTATTTTTGAATGTCGAACAGTGGGTTTTAGAAATGCCGTCTGAACAAACAGCGGTGCGTCCTAATGTCGGGCGCAACGAGATAAACAGCCCGACATTCTAGCGGAAAACGGTTGTTTTGGCATGATTCGATAAAGGGTTTATAAAGATTTGACAATCTCCGCCACCATTTTTTGCAGAATTTGCCGCCGCAGTTTTTCAAGAACTCGTCAAAGCTGATGTGCTTTTTTTCATCTGCCGAATCGGAAACCGCGCGGATGATGACAAACGGCGTGTTGAGTTGGTAGCAGGTTTGGGCGATTGCTGCGGCTTCCATTTCCACTGCCTTGACTTCGGGGAAATGGCTGCGGATTTCCGCCACGCCTTCGCTGCTGTGGACAAAACGGTCACCGCTGACAATCAGGCCTTGCGCCACCGCCGCGCCTTCAAACACTTCCGCCGCCTGTTTTTGCCTTGCCGACCAAGAGGCCGTTTGAAACAAATACGGCGGGCAGTTTCGGCACTTGTCCCCAAACATATCCGAATGCCGTTACATCGACGTCGTGGTGTGCAATTTCCGTGCCGACCACGACGTCGCCGACTTTCAAACCCTTGCCCAAGCCGCCCGCGCTACCGGTGTTGATGACGCAGTCTAAATCGAACTGATGGATAAGCCAGGCAGTCGAAACCGCCGCGTTTACTTTGCCGATTCCGCTTAAGGCAAGCACCATGCGTTTCCCCTGCCAATTCGCCTTCATAGGGCGGCAAACTTGCCGAAAGAGACGGCTTTGACATTTTCCATCGTTTCGCGCAAGAGCGCGATTTCCTGTTCCATTGCACCGATAACGGCTACTGTTTTCAAAGACATATTGTTTACCTGCTTGTAAATTTCGGATAAGTGCCGAATTATACACGTTAAAGGGGCAGGATTGGGCGGGCAGGCAATAATGCCGTCTGAAACCGTTTCAGACGGCACGGCGGGTTTTTGGTAGAATGGGAAGATACAGATTGTTTGAAGATTGGGGGATGAAGATGTTTACCGATGAAAATATGACTGCAAAGGAAGAGCTGTTCGCATGGCTGCGCCATATGAACAAAAAAACAAAGGTTCCGACCTGTTCGTGACGACCAATTTCCCGCCTGCGATGAAGTTGGACGGCAAAATTACCCGCATTACGGATGAGCCGCTGACGGCGGAGAAATGCATGGAAATCGCCTTTTCGATTATGAGTGCGAAGCAGGCGGAAGAATTTTCATCGACCAACGAATGCAATTTTGCCATCAGCCTGCCGGATACCAGCCGTTTCCGCGTTAATGCGATGATACAGCGAGGTGCGACGGCATTGGTATTCCGCGCAATTACCAGCAAAATTCCCAAGTTTGAGAGTTTGAACCTGCCGCCGGTCTTGAAGGATGTTGCGCTGAAAAAACGCGGCCTTGTGATTTTTGTCGGCGGTACCGGCTCGGGGAAATCGACTTCGCTCGCCTCGCTTATCGATTACCGCAACGAAAATTCGTTCGGACACATTATTACTATCGAAGACCCGATTGAGTTTGTCCACGACCATAAGAACTGCATCATCACTCAGCGCGAGGTTGGTGTAGATACGGAAAACTGGATGGCGGCGTTAAAAAACACGCTGCGCCAGGCACCCGATGTCATCCTTATCGGTGAAATCCGCGACCGCGAAACCATGGATTACGCCATCGCCTTTGCCGAAACGGGTCATTTGTGTATGGCGACGCTGCACGCCAACAGCACCAACCAGGCACTCGACCGCATCATCAACTTCTTCCCCGAGGAGAGGCGCGAGCAGTTATTGACGGATTTGTCGCTCAATCTCCAAGCATTTATTTCGCAACGCCTCGTTCCGCGAGATGGCGGTAAGGGCAGGGTGGCGGCAGTCGAAGTGCTGCTCAATTCGCCTTTGATTTCCGAACTGATTCATAACGGTAATATCCATGAAATCAAAGAAGTTATGAAGAAATCCACGGCTTTGGGCATGCAGACCTTTGACCAACACCTTTACCAATTGTACGAAAAACGGCGATATTTCTTTGCAGGATGCGTTGAAAAATGCCGATTCGGCGCATGATTTGCGCCTAGCGGTAGAGTTGAGGAGCCGCCGTGCACAAAGTTCGGGGCCTGATTTGGAATTGCTCTGATGAACGGTATGGATTTCCGGACGAATGGTTTGAAATGATTTATCCGTGGCATAATGAACAATGGCGGCAGCTTGCGGAACATTGGGAGCGTCGTCCCAATGCATGGCTGTTCATCGGTAAAAAAGGTACGGGAAAGACCGCGTTTGCCCGTTTTGTGGCACAGAAGCTGTTATGCGAAAGCCCTGTGCCGGGTGGCGGGCCTTGCGGGGTATGCGCGTCCTGCCATTTGTTCGAACAGGGAGGTCATCCTGATTTTTACGAGATAACCCCCTTGTCGGATGAGCCGGAAAACGGGCGTAAACTGTTGCAGATTAAAATCGACGCCATCAGGAGAATTATCGACAATGTGTATCTGACTTCGGTACGGGGAGGCCTGCGCGTGGTCCTCATCCACCCTGCGGAAAGCATGAATATCCAGGCTGCCAACAGTCTGTTGAAAGTGTTGGAAGAACCGCCGCCCCAAGTGGTCTTTTTGTTGGTAAGCCATGCGGCGGATAAGGTTTTGCCTACCGTCAAGAGCCGCTGCCGGAAGATGGTTTTGCCCGCGCCTTCCCATGAAGAGGCATTGGCATATCTGCGTGAAAGGGGTGTGGCGGAGCCTGAGGAACGTCTTGCATTCCATTCCGGAGCGCCGCTGTTTGATGAAGAAGAAAGATTGTGCGAATTAAGGGAAAGATTGTTGAATATATTGGCCGAGCCAAGGTTATTGAAGATTTTGGACTTTGCCGAATTGTTCGATAAGGAAAAACTGCCGCTTGCCGTATTTGTCGGGTGGATGCAGAAATGGCTGGTCGATTTAGGCTTGTGCCTGCAAAATATGGAACCGGCTTATTATCCTTCTTATGAAGACCGGCTGCTTCAGACGGCATCCGGTTTCCGTCATGGCAATGTGTTTGCCGCGGAAGATATGCTGAAACGGCTTGCCCCTTATGGTTTCCACACTTTAAATGTCAAAATGCAGATAGAATATCTGCTCATTAATTATTTGGAATTGAAGAAAAAGAACGGGTGAATTATGTCAGACGGACAAAATATTCCGGCAAAAATGATGTCGTTGCAGCTGAAAGACGTGAATCTGCTTTACAGCTCCTATATGCCGTTTTTTGAATACGGCGGTCTGTTTGTACAGACCGACGACGTATTTTCCATTGGGGAGGATATCCTGCTTGCCGCAGAAATCCTTAACCTTCCCAAGCTTTTCCTGCCGACCAAAGTTGCCTGGATTAATCCGACGCGCACCTCGTCAAAGCCCAAAGGGGTGGGGTTGGCGTTTACGACACATGAAAACTGTTTGAAAGTCAAAGACCAAATCGAAGCCGAATTGGGCCGTATGCTCCGCAGCAATAGGCCTACGTTTACCATGTAACGCCATGCATATTATCGATTCACACTGCCACCTCAATTTTGAGGGTTTAAAAGAACGCCTGCCCGAAGTTTTGTCCAATATGGAAGAAAACGGAGTGGGGCAGGCGCTTGCCATCAGCGTCAGCAGGCAAAGTTTTGCCGAAGTATCGGCTATCGCCGAGGTTTATGAGCATATCTACTGCACAATAGGCGTACATCCCGACAGTAAGGAAGCCGAAGAATTTTCCATTGCGGAAATGGTTGCTGCAGCCGCCTCGCCGAAAGTGGTCGGCATAGGCGAGACGGGGCTGGATTATTATTGGTGCAAAGGCGATTTGTCTTGGCAGCACAAACGTTTTGCAGACCACATCGAAGCAGCCAATCAAACCGGACTGCCCGTTATCGTCCATACGCGCGATGCTGCGGCGGATACCTTGTCTATCCTGAAAGAATGCCGGGTTAATTCGGGCGTTATCCACTGTTTTTCCGAGGATGTCGGTTTTGCCCGTGCCGCAATGGATTTGGGGCTTTACATTTCTTTCTCGGGAATAGTTACTTTTAAAAACGCACCTTTGGTTCAGGAGGCGGCAAAATACGTTCCGGACGACCGTATCCTGGTGGAAACCGATGCACCGTTCCTAGCACCCGTTCCCCAAACGCGGCAGGCAGAACGAGCCGGCTTTTGTGCGTCATACCGCCGAACATATTGCCAAATTGCGGAATCAAACATTGGAGCAGGTCGCGGCATATACGACGGAAAACTTTTACCGCCTGTTTAAAAAAGTGCCCGATATGCGGTCAGGTTGACAAATGTGTCAACGCCGTGCTGATTTGGAAGGGGTGAGTTCTTGTCAAACAAACCTAAATCCTACTGCTTTGAAAGGGTGGGTTTTGAGTATTCTCAAAAAGAACGTACCTTTTCTTTATGTAAAGAACGCCGTCAATATGGTGAGAATTAGTTTGCCCAGAACCGAGTCGATTTTTAGCTGAATTACCTAATGATGATGTACTGTGGGAACGTGATAAACCAAAACTCACCACCGAGCAAAAACAAGAAAAACACAAAATCAACTAGAACGATTAAGGGCAACTGAAAAAGGCTCGGCAGAGGTCGATTTTGTTGTACAACGTAAGCAAGCTGTTATCCCGATTGAAGTCAAAGCAGAAGAAAATTTAAAAGCGAAAAGTTTGAAAGTGTATGTAGAACAATTTCAACCTGAGCAAGCAATTCGATTTTCCATGGCAGATTATCGGGAACAAGATTGGCTGGTGAATGTGCCGTTGTATGGGATTATCATATATAATTAGTATATAATATCTACATTTTAACTTACTGTTATTAGGGAATAATTTATGAGTATTCAAGATTATGCTATTAAAGGTGAAGCGTTTTATTTAAGTAAAGTATTCAGTTCGGATTTCCAATATTCCATTCCTGATTATCAACGTCCATATTCTTGGGAAGAAGAACATATTAAGCAATTATTTGATGATTTATATGAATTTTTATCAACGAAAAAAACAGACGAAAGCTATTTCTTAGGTAGTATTGTAGTTATAAAAAAAGACCATCAGCCGCAAGCCGATGTGGTTGATGGTCAGCAACGTTTAACTAGTTTAACTATATTGATTGCAGCTTTAACCTATTACTTTTTCAGACGAAGATAAACCTGAAGGTAAGGAAATCTTACAACAGCCTGCTAAAAAAATCACAAAATCTTGCCGCACAACCAAGATTAATTCTTCGTCAACGTGATAAAGATTTTTTTAGAAAATATATTCAAGAACTAAGATTTGATGAATTAAATAACTTAACTATAGATCACGATTGTAAAAATGATGCACAAAAAAATATAGTTAGAAATGCAAAAAGTCATATTAGAGTGTATTCAAAAATAAATTTAATAATGATAGTGTGGCTATTTTTTTGATTTTTTTAGTTCTTTAATTCAAAAAAATGTTGTTTTGGTCGTTGTATCTACACCTAATCAAAAAAATCAGCATTTCGTATTTTTTTCCGTTATGAATAATCGTGGTTTGGATTTATTGCCAACTGATATTTTTAAAAAGCAGACTTGATAGGAAAAAAATACAGAATAATCAAGATGAATATACTCAAAAATGGGAAGATTTAGAGCAAGAGTTAGGACGAAATCGTTTTTAATGAACTATTTACCCATATCCGTATGATAGAGTTGAAGAATAAAGCACAAAGAAGTATTTTTAGAAGAATTACAAGAGTTAGTTTTTACCTAAAAATTACTTCTATTTCAGACTTTATTTATAATGAGCTTTCTAGTTACGCTTCAGCATTTAGTGCATTAAAAAAATAATAATTACCAGCCGGATAGCAACCGATTTGAAATAAATGAGTATATTTATTGGTTAAATCGAGTAGGTTTTTTTCTGAATGGTTACCCGTAGCAATATTGTTTTTACATCAAAAAAACCAGATAGTAATCAATCGATTGAGTTCTTTTAAATGTTTAGAGGTATTAACTTCTATTTGCATCTATCTGCACAAGATGTAAATAAACGCATTGAACGTTATGCCTTAATCTTAAAGGATTTACAGAATAATCCAAAACACTGTAGCCCAAACTTATTCCTAAGCGATCAAGAAAAACAATCTTTCAAAGAGCTATTAGACGGCAATATTTATAATAGACTTACGTCAGTTAGAAGAAATTATTTGATTTTAAGATTGGACGCTATGATTTCTGATGGATCAGCTAAGTATAGTAATAGGTCTGGATTACTAACAATTGAGCACGTGTTGCCACAAACAATAGATGAAGAAAGCCAATGGAGGCAGTGGTGGGAAAAAGATGAAGAGGGAAAAGACACTCAACACCAAACTTGGTTGCATCGATTGGCAAATTTGGTTCCTTTGAATAAGAGCAGAAATGTTGCAGCTTATAACTGGGACTTTAATAAAAAGAAAGAGGAATATTTCTCCGGCAATAAAGACGTTTCATCTTATGCGCTCACCAGCCAAGTATTAAAAGAAAATGAATGGACACCAGAGATTGTAGAAAATCGACAAAAAGAGTTATTGAAAACCCTTTGTGCAAATTGGGCTTTATAGTATGCATGGTGGGCTTTTGCCCACGATGTTGTCTGCTGCGAATTAGTGCGCTAGACCTACCTTCTGAAAAATCCCCTTTGACATTCCCCATCTTTTCCTCTAAAATATGTTCAAGTTATTAAACATATAAACTCAAGAAGCCGAATATGCCGCAACAAACTATGAATTTAATGCGCGAGTGCATTCCCATTTTTTTACCGTGTTGAGCGATGAAAAACCGCCATCAAATCCTGCGCGTGCTGTGGGAACACGGCAAGATGAATGTGAATGAGCTGACCGAGCATCTGCATCTGTCGCGCCCTGCTGTGTCGCACCATTTTAAAAAAATCATGCTGCAAGCCGGAGCGGTGGCAGTGGAGCAGGTCGGCAAGGAGCGGTTTTACAGTATTGCCATGGCGGATGCGGTGGCGAAATTGAAACAGCTTGCCGATTTGATGGCTCAAAATTGCCCACTTTCAAAAATAGGGTTATCCATTAACCCTTTATTTTTACCCAAATAAGTTTACATTTTTTTAAACTTATCAACTTAAAAGGAACGATTATGTTATTCACGCCATTCACTTTTTCAAAACGGCAAAACCGCCAAAAACCGTATCTTCAAATCCGCTATGGAAGAACAACTTGCCCAAAATGACCAGCCGTCTGAAAAACTCGTCCGCCTGTACGGCACTTGGGCAGAAGGCGGCGCGGGCGTTTTGGTGACGGGCAATGTGATGGTCGCCGAAAGCGGCAAAGGTTCGATAAACGATGTGGTGATTTCAGACGACAGTAGCCTTGAAATTCTGAAAAAAATGGGCGAAAGCAGGCACACAAAACGACACGCTGCTCATCATGCAAATCAACCATGCGGGCAAACAGTCGCCTGCGGTGGTCAATAAAACGGCGCTTGCGCCGAGCGCTGTGCCGTTGGTGGGCATGGACAGCTTTTATCAACCCGCCGCGCGAATTGACTGCCGACGAAATCAACGGGCTGATTCAGCAATTCGTGCAAACCGCGAAAAATTGCCGAGCAGGCCGGCTTTTCAGGCGTACAAATTCACGCCGCGCACGGCTATCTCATCAGCCAATTCCTCTCGCCGTACCACAACCGCCGCCGAGACCAATGGGGCGGCAGCTTGGAAAAACCGTATGCGCTTTCTTTTTGAAACCTACACCGCCATCTGCGCCGCCGTGGGCAAAAGATTTTTTGGTGGGCGTAAAACTCAATTCGGCGGACTTCCAAAAAGGCGGTTTTGACGAAAGCGAATCGGTGCAGGTGGTACAAAAACTGTCGGAAATGGGCATTGATTTTTATTGAAGTTTCCGGTGGTAACTACGAAAGCCCGCAAATGCTCGCCGCCAAAGACAGCACCCGCAAACGCGAAGCCTTCTTCATCGATTACGCCGAAAAAGCCCGTGCAGTCAGCCAAGCTCCGCTGATTATTACCGGCGGCTTCCGTTCGCAGAACGCCATGGAAGACGCCTTATCCAGCGGCCATTTAGATTTGGTCGGCGTCGCACGCCCGTTTGCCTTAGTCCCTGATTTGGCAAACAAAATGAAAAACGGCACTTACCAAACCGTACAAACCGACCGCATCCAAACAGGCGTAGCGTTTGTTGATAAAAAAAGCGGGCGCGATGTTGGAAATGAACTGGTATATGACGCAAATGGATTTGATCGGACAAGGCAAACAGCCCAATCTCAAATTGTCGGCGTGGAAAGTTTTACTGAAAAACTTTGTGGGAAAAACGGCAAGGCAGGTTTAAGTACAGGTAGGATTTGATAGGTATATAGGCTAAATAACAATAAAATCGGCAGGAAAATTCTCTGCCGATTTTTTTATTTGGTTTATAACCGTTAACTTAACAACTTCCTCACGAATCATATTCATCAGAATTTGTGATGGTTACTTTAATCACGTCGCCGACTTTTGAAATCGATTCCGAAATGGACAATGATGGGGGTAATATCAAGTCCCATCCATCCTAAGCGGCTGTTGACTCATCGATGCGCCGGAACTGTTCGTTTGCTTTGTCTGCGGAGTTGAGGATGATGTTAATTGTAAGGAAACGGGCGTTTTCCTTTTCCCTTTGAAATGTGCACGAAATAGGGCGGATGTTGTGGGAAGTTTCCGCTTTTGCGTATAATGCGCCCTACCTGACAAATTTTGTCGACTTTATCAAAAGGAATAAGCGATGGCTTCCATCCACGACCAAATTAAAGAAGTAGTAACGACTCACCGCGTTGTATTGTTTATGAAAGGTACGAAGCAGTTTCCGCAATGCGGTTTTTCTTCACGTGCCGTACAAATCCTTAATGCGGCAGGCTGTACCGACTATGTAACCGTCAACGTATTGGAAAATCCCGAAGTACGTCAAGGTATTAAAGAATACAGCGACTGGCCGACCATTCCCCAACTTTATGTGAACGGCGAATTTGTCGGCGGCTCGGACATTCTGGCGGAGATGTATGAGGCAGGCGAGCTGCAGGATCTGCTCAAAGCCTGATTCGGCTGCTCATGCCGTCTGAACGTGTTTCAGACGGCATTTTCTTTTCCGGCAAATTAAAAAAAAGTATAATGACGCGTCTCAAAATCACACTGGAACACCTCGATGAACGTTAACGTTATCAACCATCCGCTTGTCCGCCACAAATTAACCCTGATGAGGGAGGCAGATTGCAGCACCTACAAATTCCGAACGCTTACCACAGAGCTGGCACGCCTGATGGCTTACGAAGCAAGCCGTGATTTTGAAATCGAAAAATACCTTATCGACGGATGGTGCGGTCAGATTGAAGGAGACCGCATCAAGGGCAAAACCTTGACCGTCGTTCCCATCCTGCGTGCAGGTTTGGGTATGCTTGACGGCGTACTCGACTTGATTCCGACTGCCAAAAATCAGCGTGGTCGGACTGCAGCGCGACGAGGAAACGCTGAAGCCTATTTCCTATTTTGAGAAATTTGTGGACAGTATGGACGAACGTCCGGCTTTGATTATCGATCCTATGCTGGCGACAGGCGGTTCGATGGTGGCCACCATCGACCTGTTGAAAGAAAAAAAGGTTGCTGCAACATCAAAGCCTTAGTCTTGGTTGCCGCCCCTGAGGGCGTGAAGGCTGTTAATGACGCGCATCCCGATGTTACGATTTATACCGCCGCGCTGGACAGCCATTTGAACGAAAACGGCTATATTATTCCCGGTCTGGGCGATGCGGGCGACAAGATTTTTGGTACGCGTTAACTGTTTGATTTTCGGAGCTGACATGAATTTTCAAGATTATCTTGCGACATTTCCGCCTATCGATCATTTGACCGGTTTGGACGTTCAGGATGCCGACGGCAAAACGGTTCACCATATTCCTGCCGTACAGGGCAAGCTCGGTTCGCTCAAGTTGTACAATGCTTTGGCGGAACGTTTTGGCGGAAAAATTGGGTAAAGAAGCGGCAGAACAGGGTTTGATATGGTTTGCCGAACATGTTGCCGATGCTTGTGCCCATCCCGGCAAGCATCCTAATATCGACCTGCTTGAAAAAGTCGTGCAAAGCGGTGAAACCTGGTTGCTGAAACCTGTCTCCGCCTGATGCGGAATAAAGGGAATGCCGTCTGAAAAGCGTTTTCAGACGGCATTCACTTAAAGTGGAATAATGATTTTAAGCCGAAGGGAAGCGGTTTCAACACCTCGGGCAAGAATAAGGTATGTACGGTTTGGTTTGTGAAGGATTAAATCCTTATAAAACATCGGGTGATTCCAATGAAAAGAACCTTGATTTTGATTTTTTCAGGAATGATTGGCACGGCAGGTATTGCCAAAGCAGGTTCGGTATTTTCCTGTAAGACGGACAACAATAAATATATCGAGGTTGAAAAAAATCAACCTGAACCTTTACGAATATTCATTCGGCAGTATGGGTAAAAAAAGAAATCGTTATCCGCAACGGAAAATCCGACCTGTTGCACCGTTCCGACAAATGGGAAGGGACGGGTAGCGGTCGTTGGGCGACGATGAAATTCCAAAACGGCAAATTTATCTATACCGTATGGATGGGCTTTGATCCCGTAGAACATACGGAAAGCAGCGGCGTCATCGTGGAGGGCGGCGGTAAGGAAATCGCACGGGTTGACTGTACGTCGAAAACCGCGCAGGCAAATTTCAATGATGACGACTTTTCTTGGTAATCCCGGGTAATGGAATCAATGATGCCGACTATGCTGATTGTCCGTCCGTCCGCCAGGGCCGCGGAAGATGTCGAAACCTGCCTGAATGCAGGTTGGCGCGCGGAAAGTATTGAGCCCGGTCGAAATCGAAGCAGATGCTGCCGGACTGGAACTTTTGTCCGAACAATATGCCCGCGCCGATGCGGTATTTTGGGTCAGTCCGACCGCAATCGAAACCGCCGTCCCGTACCTTAACCTTTCAGACGGCATAAAGATACACATTGCCGTAGGGCAGGGCAGCCGCCGCGCATTGGAACGCTATTTGGGCAGAACGGTCATTGCGCCTCATGACGGAAACGACAGTGAGGCTGTTTTGCGCCTGCCAGTTTGGGATGGTCTGCGCGAAGGAGGGCGCGTCTTGTTCGTGCGCGGACACGGGGGGCGCGATTTCCTTATGAGGAGGCTTAGGGAAAAAGGGTTTGCAAACCGAATTGGCCGAAGTGTATTTCAGACGGCATAACCCTTTGAACTTTCAAAATTTCCAAGCTGAGAATATTACTGCCGCCTATATTACGTCCACAGAACTCGTGCAGTCGCTGTTTGCACAGGTTCCTCCGCAATTTTCCCGATTCTTCAAATCCTTGTTATACTTCACCCATCATCCGCGTATTGCGGAGGCCTTGAAGCGCGAAGGAGTACGGTCGGTGGAAACCGTTCCTTCGCTGGAATACGCACTTTCCCATTTTCCTGTTTAAAAGGTTCGGATCCGTTGCGGACGGTCCGGCCTTTCTAAAAAGCTTAATCGATAAGGAGCAAAACGGTGAGCGAACCTGAAAACAAATCATCCGAACCCGTCAGCGGGACAGCGGCGCAAAAAGAAATGCCGTCTGAAACCTCTTTACCGAACAAAAAGTCCGAATCTGAAGCGCAAACCGGCAATGCGGGCATGGGTTACGCACAGGATACCCGCCCCTTCGTCGTCAAACAGACCGGCAGCAACGCCTTGGCAATCTGCGCTTTAGTATTGGCGGCCTTGGGTTTGGGTGCGGGCGGATTTCTGTTCGTACAAAGGGCAGAATGTCTTGAAAAACCAAGAATTGGCATTCAATCAAAAAAATTGACAAAGCCGCTTTGGGCGAATCGGAGAACGCCACCCTGTTGAAAGACAACCTCAACCGGCAAGCCGCCATACAATTAGAGCTTGACCGTTTGGACGGAAACGTCAAAGCAAACGGCGAACAAATCCTGGAAATGCAAAAATCCTATCGCGAGTTGACCAAAGGACGCGCCGACTGGCTGGTGGACGAAACCGAGACCATACTCAATCTGGCCGTGCAACAGTTGGTCTTGACGGGCAACATACAGGCTGCCGTAGGCGTGTTGGAGCATATCGACAACCGATTGTCCCGTTTCGATCAGGCGGAGCTCCTGCCGCTCAAGCAGGCAATCAGCAGCGACTTGGCGGAACTGAAAAACCGGCCTTATGTCGATATTTCCGGCACGGCACTGCGCATCGACCGGTTGGAAACCGCCGTATCCGGACTGCCGTTGATTTTGGACGGCGTATTGAAACCGGGCGTACAGGCACGCAACGAAGCCGTTTCCGCATCATGGTGGCAGAACGTATGGGAAAAAAATCCTTCGGCATATTGAAAGGGTTGGTTGAAATCCGCCGGTTGGAAAGCAATGATGCCATGCTGATTTCTCCCGAACAGGCATATTTTGTACGCGAAAACCTGCGCCTCCGCCTTTTGGATGCGCGGACTGCATTAATGCAGCGCAACAGCGAAGTCTATCAAAGCGATTTGAACAATGCCGAAACCGCCGTCAGACAGTATTTTGATGCCAAATCCCCCGCCACGCAGTCATGGTTGAAGGAATTGGCGGAATTGAAGGCGTTGGATGTGCGCATGACTGCGGATGACGGTTTGAAAAACAGCCTAAATGCCATCCGTACCTATCGGGACGGTATGGGTGCGGCAGCGGCGGCGGAAAGTAAGGAAATGGAACGGGCATCCTCCGAACCGGTAAATGAAACCGCAGCACCGGATCAGGCTGCCGCATCGGATGCGAAGGCCATAGAAGCACCGTCCCTCCTTCGGAAGGCAAACCGGAGCAGCCGGTGAAGAAACAACCCGTACCGGAAAAAAAGCGGCCCGTTTGCCCTCCGCTAAAGGAGAACGGGCATGAAAAACGGTAGTTTGGATCGTCATCCTGTTTGCTGCAGCCGTCGGGCTGGCATTGGCTTCGGGCATTTATACCGGCGATGTGTTCATCGTGCTCGGACAGACTATGCTCAGAATCAACCTGCACGCTTTTGTGTTAGGGTTCGCTGATTGCCGTTGTGGTGTGGTATTTCCTGTTTAAATTCATTATCGGCGTATTCAATATCCCCGAAAAAGATGCAGCGTTTCAGTTTGGCACGAAAAAGGCCGCAAGGCCGCACTTTACTTGAACAAAGCTGGTTTGGCGTATTTTTGAAGGGCGTTTTGAGAAGGCGGAACTTGAAGCCTCGCGCGTATTGGGAAACAAAGAGGCGGGCGACAACCGTACTTTGGCATTGATGTTGGGCGCACATGCCGCTGGGCAGATGGGAAATACCGAATTGCGCGACCGGTACCTTGCAGAAATTGCAAAAGTTGCCTGCAAAACAGCAGCTTTCACGCTACCTCCTGCTGGCGGAATCGGCACTGAACCGCCGGGATTACGAAACGGTGGAAGCCAATCTGCACGCGGCAGCCAAAAATGAATGCCGGCCTGACACGGCTTGTGCGCCTGCAATTACGCTATGCCTTCGAGCGGGGAGACGCGCTTGAGGTGTTGGCAAAAACCGAAAAAAACTTTCCAAGGCAGGCGCGTTGGGTGAATCTGAAACGGAACAGTATCAAAAATTGGGCCTACCGACGGCTGCTGGCGGATGCAGACGATGCTGTTTCTCTGAAGGCTTGTCTGAAGCGGATTCCCGACAGCCTCAAAAACGGGGAATTGAGCGTATCGGTTGCGGAAAAGTACGAACGTTTGGGACTGTATGCCGAAGCGGTCAGATGGGTCAAACAGCATTATCCGCAAAGCCGCCGCCCCTGAACTTTTGGAAGCATTTGTCGAGAGCGTGCGCTTTTTGGGCGAACGCGATCAGCAGAAGGCTATTGATTTGGCCGATGCTTGGCTTCGGGATCAGCCTGACAATGCCCTGCTTTTTGATGTATCTCGGACAGCTTGCCTACGGCCGCAAACTTTGGGGTAAGGCAAAAGGCTACCTTGAAGCGAGTATTGCACTGAAGCCGAGTATTTCCGCGCGTTTGGTTCTGGCAAAAGGTTTTTCGACGAAATCGGAGAAACGCAGAAGGCGGAGGCGCAGCGCAGCTTGGTTTTTGGCAAGTGTTGCAGAGGAAAACCGCCCTTCCGCTGAAAACCCATTGAAATCTTCAGACGGCATAGTTGAAATGCCGTCTGAAAACTACTCCATACACTTTACAAACATACTGACAGAAAGCCCTGCATGACTCTTTTTAAAAAAACGATACCTTCCTCCGCGCCCTGCTCAAACAGCCCGTCGAATACACGCCGATTTGGATGATGCGCCAGGCGGGGCGTTATCTGCCCGAATACAAAGCCACGCGCGCGAAAGCGGGCAGTTTCCTCGATTTGTGCAAAAACACCGAATTGGCGACCGAAGTTACCATCCAACCTTTAGAACGCTTCGATTTGGACGCGGCGATTTTGTTCTCCGACATCCTGACCGTCCCAGACGCCATGGGCTTGGGACTGTACTTTGCCGAAGGCGAAGGCCCGAAATTCGAATGTGCCTTACAACACGAAGCCGATATCGCCAAGCTGCAGGTTCCCGACATGGAAAAACTGCAATACGTTTTCGACGCGGTAACTTCCATCCGTAAAGCATTGGACGGCCGCGTACCGCTTATCGGCTTCTCCGGCAGTCCGTTCACGCTCGCCTGCTACATGGTTGAAGGTGGCAGCAGCAAAGAATTCCGCACCATCAAAACCATGATGTACTCGCGCCCCGATTTGCTGCACAAAATCCTCGACACCAATGCCCAAGCCGTTACCGCCTACCTCAACGCCCAAATCGACGCAGGCGCGCAGGCAGTGCAGATTTTCGATACTTGGGGCGGCGTCCTGAGCGATGCGGCGTTTAAAGAATTCAGCCTCAAATACATCCGCCAAATCGTTGCCGGATTGAAACGCGAAAGCGAAGGTCGCCGCGTGCCTGTTATCGTGTTTGCCAAAGGCGGCGGGCTGTGGCTGGAAAGCATGGCAGAAATCGGCGCAGACGCATTGGGCCTGGACTGGACGTGCAACATAGGCGAAGCACGTCGCCGTAGTCGGCAAACCAAGTCGCCCTGCAAGGCAACTTCGATCCGTTTGCCCTCTTCGGTACGCCGGAATCCATCCGCACCGAAGTCGCACGCATCCTAGCCGACTACGGACACGGCAGCGGCCATGTCTTCAACCTCGGACACGGAATCAACCAACACGCCGACCCCGAACACGCCAAAATCTTAGTCGACACCGTACACGAGCTGTCGCGGCAGTATCACGGCGGGTAAGCCGGCAGGAAATTGCCCGATATGCCGTCTGAAGCCGAGAGATGGCCGGTTAGGGTAAAAAAATAAGGCAATGCGGCAATATCCGCCGTGTATGGATAGTACATGACGGCGGCGGCGTTGCCGTATTGGCGCAATTCCAACCGTCCCTATTTTTCAGACGGCATTTTTGTTTTCAGATGCAGGGAAAACCGATGGCAAAAACGCTTAAAACCCTTTACCAATGCACCGAATGCGGCGGCACCTCCCCGAAATGGCAAGGCAAATGTCCGCATTGCGGCGAGTGGAACACGCTTCAGGAAAGCCTTGCCGCGCCCGAGCCGAAAAACGCCCGTTTCCAATCTTGGGCGGCGGACACTTCGACTGTTCAGTCCCTCTCCGCCGTTACCGCGACTGAAGTGCCGCGCAATCCGACCGGCATGGGTGAGCTTGACCGCGTATTGGGCGGTGGTTTGGTCGATGGCGCGGTCATCCTGCTCGGCGGCGACCCCGGCATCGGCAAATCCACACTGCTGTTGCAGACCATCGCTAAAATGGCGCAAAGCCGTAAAGTACTGTACGTTTCCGGTGAAGAATCCGCCCAACAGGTCGCCCTGCGCGCGCAGCGTTTGGAACTGCCCACCGAAGGCGTGAACCTGCTTGCTGAAATCCGCATGGAAGCGATTCAGACGGCCTTGAAACAGCATCAGCCCGAAGTCGTCGTCATCGATTCCATCCAAACCATGTATTCCGATCAAATCACTTCCGCCCCAGGCTCCGTGTCGCAGGTACGCGAATGCGCCGCCCAACTGACGCGCATGGCGAAACAAATGGGCATCGCCATGATACTGGTCGGACACGTTACCAAAGACGGTGCGATTGCCGGCCCGCGCGTATTGGAGCATATGGTCGATACCGTGCTGTATTTCGAGGGCGACCAACATTCCAACTACCGCATGATACGCGCCATCAAAAACCGCTTCGGCGCGGCAAACGAACTGGGCGTGTTCGCCATGACCGAAAACGGTTTGAAAGGCGTGTCCAACCCGTCCGCCATCTTCCTTGCCAGCTACCGCGACGACACGCCCGGCTCGTGCGTTTTGGTTACGCAGGAAGGCAGCCGCCCGCTTCTGGTCGAAATTCAGGCATTGGTCGATGATGCACACGGCTTCACCCCCAAACGCCTCACCGTCGGCCTCGAACAAAACCGCCTCGCCATGCTGCTCGCCGTCCTCAACCGCCACGGCGGCATCGCCTGTTTCGACCAAGACGTGTTCCTCAACGCCGTCGGCGGCGTCAAAATCGGCGAACCCGCCGCCGACCTCGCCGTCATCCTCGCCATGCTCTCCAGCTTCCGCAACCGCCCGCTGCCCGAAAAAATGGTCGCATTCGGCGAAATCGGTTTGAGCGGCGAAGTCCGTCCCGTCGCACGCGGACAAGAGCGGCTCAAAGAAGCGGAAAAACTCGGCTTCAAACGCGCCATCGTCCCCAAAGCCAATATGCCGCGCAATGCCAAAGAGTTTCCAAATCTAAAAATCTACGGCGTCAGCAGTTTACAGGAAGCCATTGATATTTGTCGGGAAGATAGGGATTGAAGAAAATGCCGTCTGAAATTTTCAGACGGCATTGTGTTTATAGGGAATTTCGGATGCGGTGCCAAACAGGGTGCGGCACCGATTGCCGATAAAGGCGGCGCGGTTTATTCGCCTACGGTTTTTTGTATCAGTTTTTTTCGGCGTTTGCCAAAGTGTTTGCCACTTCGTCAAAACCGATGCGGCTGCCGGCAATCAGGGCGTGCGTATCGGTATAGACGGCGCGTACTTTGCCGTCAGTTTCGGTAACGAGGACGCGCAGGGGCAGCTGCAGGGGCGAAGGCGGGGTCTTTGACCATCAGCGGCGTACCGGCTTTGGGCGTGCCGAAGACGATGACTTTTGCCGGCTGCATGGTCAGGCCGTCATGTCGTGCCGCTTCCTGATGGTCGATGACGGCAAAAAAATGTTCATCCCTTTGCTTTTTTTATGGCAGTTTCAAGGCGGCTGACGGTTTCGTCAAAACCGTATTTTGATGTGAGGGTATGCGTGGTCATGGCGGTTTCGTTTTGGGTTTGCGGTTCGCCGGCAGGATGCGCCCAAGCGGTTGAGAGTGCGAATACGGCGGCGGCTGCCAGGGAAAAATATACGTTTCATTGTGTGCTTTTCAAAATAAAATGCCGTCTGAAAAGAAGGAAGCCTTTCAGACGGCATGGTGTTATTTCATGCCTTTTTTGAGCAGGTCTTCATAACCGCCGTGATTGACAACCTTCGTATAGCCTGCTTTTTTTAGCTCTTGAAGGGCAACTTCGGCACGCCGTCCGCTGCGGCAGTACAGGTTGACCGGTGTGTCTTTGTCGGGCGCGGCTTCATGTATGCGGCGGACGATTTGGTCAACGGGGATATTGACCGCATTGTTTAAGTGGCCTTCCTGAAATTCCTGTTCGCTGCGGACATCGATCCAAACGGCCGCCTGTTGTGCGGTTTGGGCGGCAGATACGGGTTTTTGCGGGGCTGCCTGTGCGGAAAAAGCAGCTGAGGCAATGAGTGCGGCAGCAAGCAGGTGTCTGATGTTCATGGGTTTCTCCTGTGGTTGTTGTCCGAAAGGACGGGAAGTTATCTTATCCAATCTAAAGAGGCAGTGTCTATATCCCAACGCCAAATTCCCCCGTTTTTCCCGTCTATGCCGCGCAGGAACAGGTAGCGGATGGAAATGGCGGCAGGCTGTTGTCCGCGCAGTTTGAAGTACCGCATGGCGGCAACGGCGTAAATCAGTGCCTGAAGGTAATAGTGGTGGTGTGCGACGGCTTCGTCCATTGCCTGTTGCGTGTAGGCGGATGCGTCCGTACCGAGGTGGTTTGATTTGTAGTCGATGACGCAGATATTTCCCTCGGGGTCTTGGCAAACCATGTCGATAAAGCCGTTTAAAAAGCCGTTGACGGTGTGGAAGTCGAGCGTTTCGGCGGCGGCACGGCAGACTTCGGGCAATCGGATATCGTCGCGGGCAAACCATGCGCGCAGCCGTTTGAGGCTGAAGTCTTCGGTAAAGAGCGTAAAGCCCATTTCGGGGCAGCGGTACTCGGACGGAATGTCGGACAGGCTGCATGTTCCCGTCAGCGGCGTTTTCCGGCAGGCTTCCACCATTTCGGCAACGGCGGGCAGCCATATTTCTTCAAACCCGTATTTCTTCAGCGTGTCGGCAATGGGTGTTTTCCTGTCCGGCGGCAGGGCGGTCGAATGGGAAGTGTTCCAGAATTTCGTGCAGACACAGCCCGGCATGCGTGCCTTTCGGAAAGTTGTGTATCGTCATGCCGTCTGAATCCGACGGTTTTTCAGACGGCATGGTTGACTCTGCCGTTTCTGCAGGGTCTAGGGAAGGCTGCACATCTTCTTCCCCTCCGTCGGGCGTTTGGGTATGGCGGCTTAATGCGGTAAAGCTGGTGTGCCGGATGAGGCGGAATCCGCGATCGGGGATGCTGTTTGCGGTAAATTCGGCGGTTTGACCGGCATTGCCGCAATATACGGCAGGAGGCGGCGCATCTTCTGTGAAGGCAAAATTTGTGCCGGAAGGGGCGTTGTCAGTCAAACGCTGCCAGTTTTGTTTGAGCATCGTTATGCCGTCCTTTTCCTGGTCATAGGTTTGGCGGACGGTTTCGCGGCTGTCTTGGGGCAAGCCTTCAATCAGGTAGGCGAGGGGGTTGTCGGCGGTATTGGTGGAGTACGCGGCGTAGATGTTGAGCTGTTCCTCGGCACGCGTCAGTGCGACATAAAGCAGGCGCAGGCGTTCCGCCATTTCTTCATCGGCGTATTGCTTCTGTTCGTCTTCCGAAAGTTGCGCCTTTGCCAACAGTTCGGTTCGGTTTGCGCTTTGGTGGAGGATTTGCCAGTCGGACGGCTTGGTATCTTGTGCATCCCACGCAAACGGGCAGTATACCAGCGGATACTGCAAACCTTTCGAGGCGTGCATGGTAACGATTTTGACCAAATCTTCGTCGCTTTCCAGACGGATGGATCGGTTGTCGTTGCTGTTGTTTTCGACAAGGCTGATTTGGTCGCTCAGCCACTTGTGCAAGGCGGCGGGGTTGCGGTTTTGCGCGTCTTCGGCGGCAAGCAGTTCGAGCAGTTGGAAATAGTTGGTCAGGCTGCGTTCGTTCTGCCGCTTCAAAAGGCATGTTTTCGATGCCGTGTTCGTGGGAAAACTGCTGCATGGCGGCAAAAAAATGCCGTATTGATTCCAGTTGTCGAGTGCGGTTCGGGCGGATTCCATCCATTTTTAAGAGAAGGGCTTCGTTCCGGTTGAAGTCGTGGAGTTGTTGTGCGTTGTAGCCGAAAAATGCTGCCCGTCAGGGCGAAACGCAGCGGTTCGGTTCGTCGGGGCTCGAGCCAAAAGCCGATTAGTGCGGACAAGGCACGGGCTTCGGGCGAGGCGAACACGGACTCGCGTGAGAGCAGAACGCTTTGTACCCTGCCGTTTTTTTCAGGGCGGCGGAAACCATTACCGCTTCATTGTGCGTGCGTACCAGCACGGCAATATCGCCGGACTGCAGCGGATGGTCTTTGAAATTCAGACGGCATCCGGCGGCTTTCGTTGAGCGCGTGGGCGATTTCGTCGGCGCAATAGTCGGCGGCGCGCTGGCGCAAAAACGTCTTTGTTGGCTTTTTTTCATTGTCGTTTTCGTGCAGCCAACGGACCTGTACGGCAGGACGTTTGGGGGACAGCCTGCTTTCGGTGCGTGCCGCGCCGACATCCGTGTAGGCGATGTTTTCTAAAAACGAACGGACGTTCTTTAAGGCGGAACAGCGCGCCTATGCTGTCGATAAGCGCGGCATGGCTGCGGTAGTTGGTGGCGAGCGTGTAGCGGTGCTGCGCGTCTCCGGCGGCTTGCAGGGTAGGCGTAAATATCCGCACCGCGAAAGCTGTAAATCGCCTGTTTGGGGTCGCCGACGAGAAACAGCGGGCGGTTTTGGGCGATGAAAATCTTTTGGAAGATTTCATATTGCAGCGGGTCGGTGTCTTGGAATTCGTCAATCAGCGCGGTTTCCCAGTTTTCAGCAACGGCGCGGGCGAGGGTTTCGCCGTAGGGGTTGTCGGTCAGCGCAGTGTGGACATCGAGCAGCAGGTCGTCGAAACCGCGTTCGCGGCGGGTTTTCTTCATTTCGGCAAGGCTGCGGTTGAGATATTCGATTAAATCCAGTTGCAGCCGGATCATTGTTGTTTCTTCCGCTTCTTCGAGTGCGTTCAAATCGCGCCCGAAGTCTGCCAGTTTCTGCAATTCGGCAAATGCTGCCTCATCGGGCGTTTTTGCCTTTTTTTCAGTCCGGCTTCGAGTTTGTCGGACGCAAGTTTCAAGAGCCTGTCGTGCGTGTCTTTGTCCAGAAAGGGTAGTTGTCCGGCGGCGGATTTTTGTGCCAGTTCTTCAAAAAGGTTGCCGAAGCTGTTTTTGCGGTAACTGTTGCCGTTGAGGTCGGGATGGATGCGCCAAAAGCCGGCTTCCAGCTCGGGCAGCAGGCGGCAGACGGTTTGCCATGATGTTTCGGCGTTGTGCTGCGCCTGTTTCAAATCCGCCTGCGGACGGCGGAAATTCAGGTACGGGCGGGACAGGTAGGCGCGGATTTCGGCAAGGACGGTTTGCGGCGTGGCTTTGCGTTTGAAAACCAATTCGGCAAGCACCGGGTCGTTGCTGACGCGTTCCCGCCAAAAATCTTGAGCCGGGACAAGCAGGCGGTCACCGTCTTCTTCGGTCAGTTCGACATCGAACGGTGCTTGGCACAGGAAGGCGTAGTCGCGCAGGATACGCTGGCAGAAGCCGTGTATGGTATAGATGGCGGCGTTGTCGAATTGTCCGATGGCGGCTTTGAGGGCGGACAATCAGACGCGTCCGGCTTTCTTTTGCAAAAGCCTGTTCCAAGAGTGCGGGCAGGAAGGTGTCGCCTTTGTGGTGTTCCGCACAATAGGCGGCGATGCCGTCTGAAAGCGTGTCGTCTCCAAGTTTGGCAATTTTTTTGCTTTCCAAAACTTGCAACACATCGTCCAAAACGCGCGCGCAGGCGTGTTTTTCAGTTCGGCGGTGGCGGCTTTGGTGAAGGTAACGACCAATACGCGTTCGACGTTTTTTTGTTCCAATACGATCAAACGTGTAAACAGGGCGGCGATGCCGTAGGTTTTGCCGGTGCCGGCAGAGGCTTCAATCAGGTTGGTGCCGGCAATGGGGACGGCCAGCGGGTCGAATGCTTGGATGCTTGCAGACATGGGGCGTATGGGAAAACGGTTGGACGGTAAAACGGGAAAATGCCGTCTGAAAAAAAGGGTTTCAGACGGCATCGTCCGGCTTAGAGGTTTTGCAGGCGTTCGACAGACGGCGCGTAGTAGTATCCGCCCGAAACGGCGGCGGAGAGGTGCCGGAGCAGCAGGTCGGTTTTGCCGTCCGTGTCTCCGAACATACTCAATAATTGCGCTTCGATATTGTGCAGCGTGCGGCAGTATGCGGTAAACATCAAACCGTGTTCGCCGCTGATTTTTGCCGAAGGGCAGGCTGCGGCGGACGATTTTCAGGCCGACTCCGTTTTCTTTCAGGTTGACGCGGCCGAGGTGCGAATCGGGCAGGCGGACATCGCGGCTGAATTCGTCGTCGGTTTCCTTGCTGCGTCCGACCGAGGCCTCCTGTTCGGCGACGGGGACGGCATCCCATTTTTTCAAATCGTGCAGGTATTTTTGCAGCAGTACATAGCTGCCGCCCGCATCGGGCAGCCCTTCGGGGATGATGGCGACTTCGCGGATTTTTTTCATCGCCCTGCGGGTTTTTCCGTGCCGTCGACGAAAACCGTCCAGCCCGCGATCCTGATACAGGCGCAAACCGTGTTCTTCGGAAGCGACGCATATGCTGTCGCCGAATGCGCCCTAAAACGGATTGGGCAAGCGCGTAGGCTGCGCTTTGCCGGAGGGATTGGATGTGGATGTAGAGGTCGTGCTGCGTGGACGGTGCAAGCCCATTGCCCATTTCGGGAAACGGTTTGATTTCCCGACCTTCTTCCGGGTGTCCGAATGTTGCCCAGGCTTCGCTACCGAAAGCTATCGTCATACCTAAAATGTCGTCCGGAAAGCGGGCTTTCAAGGCAGTTAACGCGTCAAGCGAAACACGGCAGGCGGTTTTGATATCGTCGGTGCGGTTGGCGGCGATGTCGGCTTCGATAAAGATGCCGGCTTGGGCGTGGTCGGGAATGATGGCTGATTGGGGCGTATTCATGATGCTCCTCTGTGGTCTCATGTGTTTTATGGGTGGGATTATAGCACTGAATCGGCAGTCGGATTTTTGACCGAATCGGCAAGCAGGCATCTGATGTTTGCGTATCGCGCGGTGTTTTTATTTACGGTTTGGGTTCTGCCTGATTCTCTTTCAGTTTCTTTAATTTTGGTTTGAGAAGGTTTTCTGTTCGGCTTTTTGTACTGTTGCAGGTTGCGCGGGCAGTTCGGACATGCCGTCTGAAAGCAAGGGAGATTCAGACGGCATGTCCGTTTGGTTGCAATCGGGTTCGGCAGCGTGATGAAAGTATTCTTTGTATTTGCCGCAATTTCACCTAGAATGCAGCCCTTGCACTTTTTTCTTCAGGGAGAAGATTATGTTGAAAAATTCATACTCGGCGGTATGACCGCATTGGTTTTGGCGGCCTGTGGCGGTTCGGAAGGCGGCAGCGGAGCATCTTCCGCGCCTGCACAATCGGCAGTTTCCGGTTCTTTAATCGAACGCATCAACAATAAAGGCACGGTTACCGTCGGCACGGAAGGCACTTACGCACCGTTTACCTACCACGATAAAGACGGCAAATTGACCGGCTACGATGTCGAAGTAACCCGCGCAGTTGCCGACAAACTGGGCATCAAAGTTGAATTTAAAGAAACACAATGGGACTCCATGATGGCAGGTTTGAAAGCCGGCCGTTTTGACGTGGTTGCCAACCAAGTCGGCCTGACCAGCCCTGAGCGTCAAGCGACTTTTGACAAATCCGAGCCTTACAGCTGGAGCGGTGCCGTATTGGTTGCCCGTAAAGACAGCAACATCAAATCTATCGACGACATCAAAGGCGTGAAAACCGCACAATCCCTGACCAGTAACTATGGCGAAAAAGCCAAAGCTGCAGGCGCAGAACTCGTACCGGTAGATGGTTTGGCACAATCGCTGACCCTGATTGAACAAAAACGTGCCGATGCAACCCTGAACGACGAATTGGCGGTATTGGATTACCTGAAGAAAAACCCAAATGCCGGCGTACAAATCGTTTGGTCTGCCCCTGCTGACGAAAAAGTCGGCTCCGGCTTGATTGTCAATAAAGGCAATGACGAAGTCGTGGCAAAATTCAGTACGGCAATCAACGAGCTGAAAGCCGACGGCACGCTGAAAAAACTGGGCGAACAATTCTTCGGAAAAGACATCAGTGTTAAATAATTTCCTTGCCTCTCTGCCGTTTATGACGGAAACACGCGCTGATATGCTCATCAGCGCGTTTTGGCCTATGGTCAAAGCCGGCTTCGCAGTATCTTTGCCTTTAGCGATCGCTTCTTTCGTTATCGGCATGATTATTGCCGTAGCCGTTGCTGGTGCGAATCATGCCCTCCGGCGGCATTTTCCAAAAGATGCTTGCTGAAGCTGGTGGAATTTTTATATTTCCGTCATTCGCGGTACGCCGCTTTTGGTGCAGCTTGTGATTGTGTTTTTACGGGCTGCCTTCCGTCGGCATCTATATTGACCCGATTCCTGCCGCCATCATCGGCTTTTTCGCTCAATGTCGGCGCATACGCTTCCGAAACCATACGCGCGGCAATTTTGTCCGTACCTAAAGGCCAATGGGAAGCAGGTTTCTCCATCGGCATGACCTATATGCAGACTTTCCGCCGCATTGTCGCGCCACAGGCATTCCGCGTTGCCGTGCCGCCTTTGAGCAACGAGTTTATCGGCTTGTTCAAAAAAACACCTCGCTTGCCGCCGTAGTAACGGTAACGGAGCTTTTTCCGTGTCGCCCAAGAGACGGCAAACCGTACTTATGACTTTTTGCCGGTTTTATATCGAAGCCGCATTGGTTTATTGGTGTTTCTGCAAAGTGCTGTTCCTGATTCAGGCGCGCTTGGAAAAACGCTTCGACCGCTATGTCGCCAAATAAGGGAAAGCCATGATTAAAATCCGCAATATCCGCAAAACCTTCGGCGAAAACGCTATTTTGCGCGGCATCGATTTGGATGTGGGCAAAGGGCAGGGTGGTTGTCATTCTCGGACCTTCCGGCTCGGGCAAAACGACGTTTCTGCGCTGTTTAAACGCGCTGGAAATGCCTGAACAAGGTCAGATCGAGTTCGACAACGAGCAGCCGTTAAGCATCGATTTTGCCAAAAAACCAAGCAAACACGATATTTTGGCGCTGCGCCGAAAATCCGGCATGGTGTTCCAACAATATAACCTCTTTCCGCACAAAACCGCGTTGGAAAACGTGATGGAAGGACCGGTTGCCGTACAGGGCAAGCCTGTCGCCAAAGCGCGCGAAGAAGCTTTGAAATTGCTTGAAAAAGTCGGTTTGGGCGACAAGATTGACCTCTACCCCTACCAGCTTTCCGGCGGTCAGCAACAGCGCGTCGGCATCGCCCGCGCCTTGGCGATTCAGCCCGAGCTGATGTTGTTTGACGAACCCACTTCCGCGCTGGATCCCGAATTGGTGCAAGATGTATTGAACGCCATGAAGGAATTGGCGCAAGAAGGCTGGACGATGGTTGTCGTGACCCACGAAATCAAATTCGCCTTAGAAGTGGCAACTACCGTCGTCGTCATGGACGGCGGCATTATCGTAGAACAAGGCAGCCCGAAAGAATTGTTCGACCACCCCAAACACGAACGGACGCGGAGATTTTTAAGCCAAATCCAATCTGCCAAGATTTGATTAACCATTTATGAAAAATGCCGTCTGAAACTTTCAGACGGCATTTTTTCTATTTTTACAGAGGCCAGATTAAATTTGGATTGCTTTCAATGACTGCTTTGAATTGGTTCTGAATACGCTCAATCGCTTCTTGCGTGTCCGCTTCAAAACGCAACACCAGAATTGGCGTGGTATTGGAAGCACGCATCAGGCCGAAGCCGTCGGGGAATTCAACGCGCAAGCCGTCGATGGTGATGATTTCGGTCGCACCTTCAAACTTGGCATTGGTAGCCAGCTCTTCAATCACTTTGTGGCCGTTGCTGCCTTCAGGCAGGTCGATGTTGAGTTCCGGAGTGGAAATGCTTTGCGGCAGCTTGTTCAACACTTCGGACGGATTGTCGAAGGCAGACAGGATTTCCAAGAGGCGTGCGCCGGCATACATACCGTCGTCGAAGCCGAACCAGCGTTCTTTAAAGAAGATGTGTCCGCTCATTTCGCCGGCAACCAGCGCGCCAGTTTTTTTCATGGCGGATTTGATGAAGCTGTGGCCGGTTTTTTCCATGACGGGTTTGCCGCCGTGTTCTTTAATCCACGGAGCCAGCAGACGGGTGGATTTGACGTCGAAGATGACTTTCGCGCCGGGGTTGCGGCTCAAAACGTCTTGGGCAAACAGCATGAGCTGGCGGTCGGGATAAATGATGTTGCCGTCTTTGGTGACCACGCCTAAGCGGTCGGCATCGCCGTCAAAAAGCCAAGCCGATTTCGGCATTGCTGTTTTTAAGCTCGACGATGAGGTCTTGCAGGTTTTTCGGTTTGGAAGGATCAGGGTGGTGATTAGGGAAGTTGCCGTCCACTTCGCAGAAAAAGCTCGGTCACTTCATTGCCCAAACATTTGTAGAGTTTGCCTGCGAATGCGCCGCCTACGCCGTTGCCTGCGTCGATGGCGATTTTCATGGAGCGTTTGAGTTTGATGTGGCCGATGATGTGGTTGTAGTATTCGTCGGAGATGTCTTTTTCGGTTACGTTGCCTTGTTTGTCGGCGGCAACAAAGCCGTCTTTCTCAACAATAGCTAAAAGTTCTTGAATGGCTTCGCCTGCGAGCGTGTCGCCGCCGAGCATCATTTTGAAACCATTGTAATCGGGCGGATTGTGGCTGCCGGTAATCATTACGCCGCTGCCGCCGCATTCGTTGATGGCTGCGAAGTAGAGCATAGGAGTGGCAACCATGCCAACGTTGAGTACGTCGATGCCGCTGTCGGTAAAGCCGCGTTGGATGTGCTCCATCAGTTCGGGACCGCTCAAGCGTCCGTCGCGGCCGAGTGCGATGCGGGTGATGCCCTTTTCGGCGGCTCGGGTAGAGATGGCTTTGCCGATAAGATAGGCGGCTTCGTTGGTCAGGGTTTTGCCGACAATGCCTCGGATGTCGTAGGCTTTGAAGATGTCGCGGGCAATATTTGCCATGATGGTTTCCTTGTTGTGGTTTCAGGAAAGGAGGCTATTTTAACACGTTGCAATATTGTCCGAAGACCTGCGGGAGGTGTTCAGACGGCATATATGCTTGGATTTTATGCCGCCTGAAACAAAAAAAGCAGCCTTTTATACAGGCTGCTTCCGGATTATCGGTTTATACGGCTTCGGCTTTGATAATGATGACAGGTTCGGTCGGAACATCATCATGGTAGCCGTGGCGTTTGGTGGATACACCTTCGATGGCGTCGACAGCGTCAAAACCGTCGACTACCTTGCCGAATACGGCATAACCCCAGTCTTGTACAACGGTTCTGCCGTACATTTCTTTGGAGCGGTGGTTGAGGAAGGCATTGTCGGCAGTGTTGATGAAGAATTGCGCACTGGCGGAATGGGGGTCGGAAGTGCGTGCCATGGCGATGGTGTATTTATCGTTGGGCAGGCCGTTGGACGCTTCGTTTTGAATCGGATCGCGCGTTTCTTTTTCGTTCATGTTTTCATCCATGCCGCCGCCTTGAATCATGAAGCCTTTGATGACGCGGTGGAAGATTACGCCGTCGTAGAAGCTGTCTTTGACGTATTGTTCAAAGTTTTTGGCGGTAATGGGAGCCTTGTCGAAATCGAGTTCGATTTTGATGTCGCCTTTGTTGGTGTGCAGGATAATCATGGGTTTTCCTTTCGTTAAGAATTTTTTGCAAATGGTGGCTGGAGGAAAAACTTCAAGGCTGTATGAAAAATATTCTTTATTTGGGAAGAGTCATTCCGGGCGGTTGGCGGAACGTGCGGCAAAGAGTGCAAGCAATGCACCCGTCAGGTCGGCAAAGATGTCGCCCAGACTGCCGGTTCGGGTTTCGGTCAGCCACTCCTGCGCGCATTCGCTGACTACGGCGAAACAGAGGGCAAAGACTATCAGGCTGCGATAGGGGATGGGGCGGTTGTCGGTTCTGAATGCTTTGGTCAGAAGCCAGATTTGTGCGAAAAACAGGGCGAGGTGCGCCACTTTGTCAAAATGCGGAAAAGGCGGTGGCGCGGTTTCGGCAGCTTTGAAAAGCAGCGAGTAAATGCTGCCTGCAAACCACAATGCCGAGAGTAGGATAAAGCGGTTGCGCGGCAGATTCATGCTTGTTCCTCTTCAAGCCATGTCCGGCATAGTTTGGATAGGCGCAGGAATTTTCCGCCGCGTGCGGCCAGCATATCGCGCCAAACGGCAATTTCTTCGGCGGAGGGGCATCGTCTATGCTGCATTCGTAGAGCAGGAAATTTAAAGTTTCTTCAATGACGGCAACGGATTCGGTTTGGATGAGCCGGTTGAGTTCGGACATAGTGCGGGTTCTCGCTGATGGCGGGAATGCCGTCTGAAAGGGCTTCCAGACGGCATTGGGTCATTTGCTGTGCAGGAAACGTGTTGCTTCTTCCCATTTGCCGGAAATGATGTCGGGTATGGCCTGCAGGGATTTGGCGATGGCATCGTCAATCTGTCGGCGGTGTTCCGCACTGGGTTTGTTCAGGACATAGCCGACGACGAGGTTGCGGTCGCCCGGGTGGTCGATACCGAGGCGCAGGCGGTAATAGTCGGCCGTGCCGAGCCGTGCCTGAATGTCTTTCAACCCGTTGTGTCCACCGTTTCCGCCGCCGAGTTTGAACTTAATCCTGCCGCAAGGAATGTCGAGTTCGTCGTGGACGACGAGGATTTCTTCGGGTTTGATTTTATAAAACTGCGCAAGGGCGGCAACTGCCTGTCCGGAACGGTTCATGAACGTGGTCGGCTTGAGCAGCCAGACATCGCCGTCGGGCAGGGCGGCACGGGCGACTTCGCCGAAGAATTTTTTTTCTTCTTTAAACGAAGCCTTCCACTTCCAAGCCAGTTCGTCGAGGAACCAAAAGCCTGCATTGTGTCGGGTTTGCTCGTATTCTTTGCCGGGGTTGCCCAATCCGACAACTATTTTGATTTTGTTTGACATGTCGTTTTCCATCAGATGCCGTCCGGACGGGGTTCAGACGGCATGGTTAGCCTTTTTGGTTAAGGACGCGCCTGCGGCGCGCTTCTTTAGGGTCTGCCTGCAGCGGACGGTATATTTCGATACGGTCTCCGTCGTGTAACGGCGTATCGTCTTTGACTGCCTTGCCGAAAATACCCAAGGGGGCAGAATGCAGGTCGAGGTCTGTAAAGATTTCGTCCAAACCGCTTTTTAGTGCGGCTGCACGGATACAGGGTTCCTTCCTCGACTTGCATGTTTTTTTCAAAACCTGCTTGTCAGACAGTCCGTACACGATTTCAATTTCAAGCATAACGGCGGTCTGCCTCTTTGACGAACGCTTCGACCAATGTGGAGGAAAGGTGGCTGAATACGGGGGAAATTAAGGCGGATAAGACGGCATTGGAAAAAAATCGTATTCAAGGTTGAATTCGATTTTGCACATATCGTCGCTCAAATCGATGAACTTCCATGTCCCACGCAGGGTTTTTGAACGGGCCGTCAAGCAAATCCATACGGATTTCCTTGCCGGGTATGTTGCGGTTGTGCGTGGCGAATGATTGGCGCACGTGCATATAGTCCATAAACAGCCGCGCCTTCAGTTCGTTGCCGCTACGCCCGATGACCTCGGTTTTTGCTATACCACGGCAGAAAGCGCGGATAGTCTTCAACCTTATCGACCAGCTCGAACATTTTGTCCGCGCCGTGCATGACCAAGATGCTTTTTTTCAACTTTTTTTCACGGATATTCCCTAAGCGTCCGGCGTTTGTTTAAAGGCGGTATTATAAACGAAATTTCTGAGATTCAGACGGCATGGTCAGGAACGGTGCCGTCTGAAAGGGATAAAAGAAAACGGCAGCTTTCCGACTGCCGTTTGTTTGGGATTTTAAGCTTTATCTTCGGGATGCGGGACGGTTTCCGCGGTTTCGGCTACGTCCGTTTCCGGCTGTTCCTGCTCTTGCGGGGCATCTCCGCCCTCCCGGCGCAAGTTGTGGCTGTAATCCTTGGGCGGGCTGGGTTGTTTGCCTGCCATAATCTCCAGTACCTGATCGCGGTCTATGGTCTCCCACTCCATCAGGGCTTTGCACATGGTTTTCCATTTTGTCGCGGTTTTCGTCCAGGATTTTGTAGGCGATTTGGTATTGCTCGTCCAAAATACGGCGGATTTCCGCATCGATGTCCTGTTGCGTTTTTTCGGAAATGTTTTGAGAACGGGTTACGCTGCGGCCCAAGAACACTTCACCTTCGTTTTCCGCATAAACCATCACGCCCATTTTGTCGCTCATTCCGTAGCGCGTTACCATTTCGCGGGCCATTTGGGTGGCGCGTTCGAAATCATTAGATGCGCCGGTGGAGATGCGTCCGACGAATATGTCTTCGGCAATGCGCCCGCCGAACAGAATCGACAGCTGGCTCAACATCTGGTCTTTATACATGCTGATACGGTCGCGTTCGGGAAGCTGCCAGGTCAGGCCCAGTGCCCGTCCGCGCGGCATGATGGTTACTTTATGTACGGGATCGGTAAACGGCAGGCTTTCGGCAACAATCGCATGTCCGGACTCATGATAGGCCGTTGCGCGTTTCTCGTCTTCGTGCATGACCATGCTGCGCCGTTCGGGACCCATGTAGATTTTTGTCTTTGGCATTTTTCAAAGTCGCTTTGATCAACCTTGATTTTGTTGTGCCGTCCGGCAAACAGGGCGGCTTCGTTAACCAGGTTTGCCAAATCCGCACCAGAAAAACCGGGTGTGCCGCGTGCCAGGGACATCAAATCTACGGATTCGTCCAAGGGCACTTTTTGGGCATGGACTTTCAAAATCTGTTCGCGCCCGCGGATATCGGGTAAGGGGACGACCACTTGGCGGTCGAAGCGGCCGGGCCGCTGTAATGCCGGATCGAGTACGTCGGGACGGTTGGTTGCCGCAATGACGATGACGGTTTGGTTGCTTTCGAAGCCGTCCATCTCTACAAGCAGTTGGTTCAGGGTTTGTTCGCGCTCGTCGTTGCCACCGCCCAAACCTGCACCGCGTTGGCGGCCTACCGCGTCAATTTCGTCGATAAAGATGATACAGGGCGCATTTTTTTCTTTGCCTGTTCGAACATGTCGCGGACGCGGCTTGCGCCGACTACCGACAAACATTTCGACAAAAGTCAGAACCTGAAATGCTGAAGAACGGTACGCCGGCTTCACCTGCAATCGCTTTCGCTAAGAGCGTTTTTGCCGGTTCCCGGGCTGCCTGCCAGCAAGATGCCGCGGGGACGCGCCCGCCCAGGCTTTGATAGCGGTTCGGCGCTTTCAGGGTAATCGACGATTTCCTGTACTTCTTCTTTGGCTTCGTCGCAGCCGGCGACATCGGCAAAAGGTAACTTTGTTGGCATCTTTGTCCAGCAGGCGTGCGCGGCTTTTACCGAATGAGAATGCGCCGCCTTTTCCGCCGCCCCCTGTCTGCATACGCATGAAGTAGAACCATGCACCGATGAGCAGCAGGACGGGCAGCAGGCTGTAAAACAGAGTTGCCAGCGCACTCGGTTTTTCATCCGGCGTAACTTTCAGGCGGACATTTTTTTGTTCAAAAGGGTTTGAATCAGGTTGTCATCCAACGGCGCATTGGTAAAGAATGTGCTCTTGTCGGTGCGTTCGCCTTTAATCAGGTAGCCGCTGACGACAGAACCTTCGATATTGACGCCGGATACTTCGCCGTTGTTGACCTGTTGGATGAACTGAGAATATTCGATTTGTCCGTTGTCTTCTTTTTTGCCGTCTAATGCGTTGAATGCCGCCATCAGACCGATACCTAAGGCGACCCAGACAAGGATTGATTTAAAGGTGTTCCCCACTTAACAAGGCTCCATGATGTAAGGTAAAAAACGGAAAAGATTGTAAAACACGCCGTCTGTGTTGTCAGCGTTTATTTTTGCCCAATAAATAAATCTCACTGGAGCGATTGCGTGAGGCTTCGGGTTTGCGGGTTTGCACCGTTCCGAAAACTTTGCGCATGGCGGCCATGTATTCCTGATAGCCTGCTCCCTGAAAGACTTTGACTAAAAAGCTACCGCCTGTTTTCAGGTGTTGCGAGGCAAAGTCAAGGGCCAATTCGCACAGATAGAGGCTGCGTGCCTGATCGCTTACGGCGTTTCCCGACATATTGGGTGCCATATCGCAAATTACAAGGTCCAGGGGGCGGTTGTTTAATAAGGTTTCAAATTGTGCCAAGACGTCGTTTTCTCTGAAGTCACCTTGAATGAAGGATACGCCGTTTACGGCTTCCATGGGCAGGATGTCCAAAGCGAATACCGCGCCGGAAGGGCCGGTTAGCCTGGCAGCGACCTGCGACCAGCTTCCCGGTGCGCTGCCTAAATCCGCCAATATGGTTCCAGGTTTGATTAGTTTGTCTTTTTCGTTAATTTCCAATAGTTTGTATGCAGCACGGGCGCGGTAGCCGTCTTTTTGCGCCATGTGGACATAGTGATCGTTGACGTGTTCGTGCAGCCACGCTTTTGAGGATTTGGAACGTGAGGCCATAATGGTCGGGGTTGGAATGGAAACGGCCTATTGTACGTTAATTTTGCCCCTGCTGCGCCAAATCGCGTACAATGGGGCATTATTCTTTATGGTTCAAGCACTAGGAAAATGACTGATACAAAATTAAATACCAAAGAAATTTTGGAATTGAAAGCGCGCGCGCATCATTTGAATCCCGTCGTGATGGTCGGACAACAGGGGCTGACGGATTCCGTCATCAGGGAAACCGATGCCGCGCTGACGGCGCACGAGTTGATTAAGGTGCGCGTGTTTGGCGACGACCGTGCCGAACGTATCGAAATCTGCAATGCCTTATGTGAGGCGGTTGATGCGCAACTGGTTCAGCATATCGGAAAACTTTTGGTATTGTGGCGTAAGAATATCGAAGCCTGATTTTGGAAGCGGTGTGCAGACACCGCTGTTTTTATTGCTGTTCTTTAACGGTTGGTGCGGTTGAAGTCTTGTGCTGTCTATTCTTCAGACGGCATGAGTGCCGTTTATGCTGCCGATACTTTGGACGGCTTGAAAGAAACGGTTAAAGCGTTGAGAAAGGTGGACGTGAGTACTGATGCCGTCTGAAATGTCTGCTCTCCGGAGACGGGGTTGGCAGTTTGTGAGTGATGGCATTGCAGACCATCCTTACAGTCGGTTTTTTTATATTGGGGCTTTTATGTGTACGTTGATGCAGAAAGACAGCTTACTGAATGGCATTTCCCAAACTTTGGGCCTTATTGTCATCCAAACGGGAGGGCGTAATGAAGACAGTAAGATTCTTGCGGGATTGCGCAACAGATTATACGGTCTTGCGCCGGAAGAAATTGATTATGAAGCGGTTGCAAAAATTGGTAAAAGAAAAAAATTTGAGATTTACAAATTATGACGGCGTGTATGGACAATGAAGTGGAAAAAGGCGTTTCCTGCAGTTTGGAATGACTTGCTCGAAGACAGATGCATCACTCCACAAGAAAAACCTTGGGGAATTGTTTTGGGCGGTATGCCGGGGTCGGGGAAATCGATCCTTATCCAAAAAGTAGAAGAAGAATTGAATGGGAATGTTATTCCTGTCAATGGAGATGATTTCAGAATCTATCATCCTGACTTTAAAGAAATATATGAGAATCACAAAGGGATTTTTCCCAAATACACGTCTGATTTTTTTCAAATAAAATGGTGGAACGTGTAATTGGGGAGGCGGTGAAAAAAACAGATTCAATATTGTTGTTGAAGGAACTTTTAGAAATCCCAATGTGCCTGTCAATACTTTATCGATATTTGAAGAACAGGGCTATCACACAAAGGCAGCCATTATTGCAATCGATAAAAATGTGGCATGGGAATCTGCGATAGACAGATACCGTCATGATATGGAAAACGGGTTCTATGCCAGAAAAGTGGATAAATCTTCTTTTTGAAGAGGTTGCAGACAATTTGGCTGAGAATGTCCAAATCGTTTTTGGAAAGCGGCAAAGCTTCAGTGTTGGAGGTGTATTCGAGAGGAGGGAAATTGTTTGATTCCGGCACGAATCATCCGAAAGAGGTTGAAGGCGTTGTCAATCATGAGCTGCAAGGATTTAATCTGCCGGGGAAAAAAACATATCAGACTGATTGTCCTTTGGCGTTTGATTTTATTTAATATTTTTGTTTTGTAATGTATTTTTTTGTACAGGCTGTTTTTTTAAATCTCAAACGGAGATGCTTGCCGTCCGTTTGATTGGTTGACAGAGTGATTGGAGAGATATTATGCAGTTTCCTTACCGCAATGTTCCGGCTTCGCGTATGCGCCGTATGCGCAGGGATGATTTTTCACGCCGCCTGATGCGCGAACACACGCTGACCGCGGATGATTTGATTTATCCGGTGTTCGTATTGGAGGGGTCGGCGCGCGAGGAGGATGTGCCTTCTATGCCGGGCGTGAAGCGTCAAAGTTTGGACAGGTTGCTGTTTACGGCGGAGGAAGCGTCAAATTTGGGAATACCCATGCTGGCACTGTTCCCCTGTTGTTACGGCAAATAAGACGGAATGTGCGCAGGAGGCGTATAACCCTGAAGGACTGGTGCCGACGGCCGTCCGCGCCTTGCGCGAGAGGTTTCCCGAACTGGGCATTATGACGGATGTCGCGCTCGATCCTTATACGGTTCACGGTCAGGACGGACTGACGGACAAAAACGGTTACGTGATGAATGATGAAACTGTAGAAGTCTTGGTGAAACAGGCTTTATGTCATGCAGAGGCGGGCGCGCAGGTCGTTGCTCCTTCCGATATGATGGATGGGCGTATCGGCGCCATCCGTGAGGCTTTTGGAGGATGCCGGGCATATCCATACGCGGATTATGGCATATTCCGCCAAATATGCTTCGGCGTTTTACGGGCCGTTCCGCGATGCGGTGGGTAGTTCGGGCAATTTGGGCAAGGCAGATAAAAAGACCTATCAGATGGATCCTGCAAATACCGATGAGGCGCTGCATGAAGTGGCGCTCGATATTCAGGAAGGTGCGGATATGGTGATGGTGAAGCCCGGTTTGCCGTATTTGGACGTTGTCCGCCGCGTGAAGGACGAGTTCGGCGTACCGACTTATGCCTATCAGGTTTCGGGAGAATACGCGATGTTGCAGGCAGCGATTGCCAACGGCTGGTTGGACGGCGGCAAAGTGGTTTTGGAAAGCCTGCTGGCATTCAAACGTGCGGGTGCGGACGGGATTTTGACCTATTACGCTATTGAGGCGGCAAAGATGCTGAAGCGTTGATTTTTGGCCGGATGAATTGAAATGCCGTCTGAAACCATGGTTTCAGACGGCATTTTGCGAATTATACAGTCGTATCCAGTGCGGCGGAAATATCGTTCCAAATATCATCTACGTCTTCAATGCCGATAGAGAAACGCAGCAGGCCGGCTTTGATGCCCATTTCCATTTTCACATCATGCGGCACGCCGCTGTGGGACTGGGAATAGCAATGGTTGACCAAACTTTCCACACCGCCGAGGCTGGAAGCCATTTTGACCAGTTTCATGTTTTTAATCACGTTATTGGCCGCTTCACGCGTGTCGTTTTTGAGATAAACCGTAACCACGCCGCCGATGCCTTTAGGCATTTGTGTTTTTGCCAGTTCGTAATGTTCGTGCGACGGCAGGCCGGGATAGAACACTTTTTCAATGGCAGGATGAGCTTCCAAACGGCGCGCGATTTCGAGTGCGTTTTGGCAATGGGCGGTCATGCGCAGAGCCAGTGTTTTGATACCGCGCAACACCAGCCAGCAGTCCATCGGGCCTGCAATCGCACCGGTATGCACCATCATGTCGTGCAAAGGCTGCGCCAGCTCTTTAGTTTTGGCAACGACTACGCCCATCAATACGTCGGAATGGCCGCACAAATATTTGGTAGCGGAATGGAACACAAAATCGCAACCCATATCCAACGGCTGTTGCAAATACGGCGTGGCGAAGGTGTTGTCGATACCGACCAGCGCACCGGCTGCTTTGGCTTTCGCTGCAAGGGCTTTGATGTCTACCAAGCGCAAAAGTGGATTGGACGGCGTTTCCAGCCAAACCAGTTTGACATTGTGCGCTTTAAGTAGCTCGTCCAAATTATCCGGATTGCCCAAATCGGCAAAAACAACGTTCACCCCCCATTTTTGATAAACATCGACCAATAAATCATAAGCGCCGCCGTAAATATCGGCGACGGCGACAATGGTATCGCCCGGGCGCAGGAAAGTACGCCACACGGCATCAATTCCCGCCATACCGCTGGAAAACGCAAAGCCGGCCGCACCGTGCTCCAAGTCGGCAACGGTATCTTCCAATACCTGACGGGTCGGGTTGCTCAGGCGCGAGTAGCGGTAAGGCACATTTTCGCCAATCTCGTGCAACGCGAACATACTGTTTTGATAAATTGGCGGCATCAGCGCACGGTTGTGTTCGTCGCAATCGTAGCTGGAATGAATGGCTTTCGTGGCGAATTTCATTTGGTCTCTGCCTATGTAGATGTGAATAATCGAAGATTTTATCACTATCTGAAAAATAGAAACAATCAATGCAGCTGCTAAAAAGCGAGTGATATAATCTCGCATTTGCAGATTGACGGTATATTCCCCGGCGGAAACGCCATACCATGCACACATCTCAACAATTACATGAATATTAAGGAAAAAAACAACTCATGAACACTATTGCAGACGTGCAATCCAGCCGAGATTTGCGCAATCTGCCGATCAATCAGGTCGGTATCAAAGACCTACGCTTTCCGATTACCCTGCAAACTGCAGAAGGCATCCAGTCCACCGTTGCCCGTCTGACCATGACGGTTTACCTGCCTGCCGAGCAGAAGGGGACGCATATGTCGCGTTTTGTCGCATTGATGGAGCAACATGCCGAAGCCTTGGATTTTGCACAATTGCGCAGGCTGACCGCTGAAATGGTCGCGCTTTTGGATTCTCACTCCGGCAAAATCAGCGTTTCTTTCCCATTTTTCCGCAAGAAAATCGCCCCGGTTTCCGGTATTCAGTCTTTACTGGATTATGATGTCTGCCTCACGGGTGAAATTAAAGACGGGGCATACGGCCACAGTATGAAGGTCATGATTCCCGTAACCTCGCTTTGCCCGTGTTCCAAAGAAATTTCCCAATATGGCGCGCATAATCAGCGTTCGCACGTTACCGTCAGCCTGACTGCCGATGCCGAAGTCGGTATCGAGGAAGTTATCGATTATGTGGAAACGCAGGCGAGCTGCCAGCTATACGGCCTGCTCAAACGCCCCGATGAAAAATACGTTACCGAAAAAGGCCTACGAAAAATCCGAAATTCGTGGAAGATATGGTGCGTGATGTCGCTATCTGCACTGATTGCCGACAAGCGTATCAAGAGCTTTTGTCGTCGAGAGTGAGAATTTCGAATCTATCCACAACCATTCGGCTTATGCCTATATCGCGTATCCGTAGGCGGGATTGTCATGGCGAAATGCCGTCTGAAAGCTGTTGGGGCGGCATTTGCGAATATGTCGCCGCTTTGTTTTTCCCGGCCGTAGAGAGATGGGTAAAATCCGGATGAAGCTTGATGGCGAGGACGGCTTATAGGGTGAGGCAGTGCCGTATCGGTTTGAAACCAATTTGCAATACAAGTAATAAAAAGGATGCACTATGACGGTATTAGACAGAGAGCAGGTTCTATCCGCATTTAAAAACCGTAAATCATGCCGGCATTACGATGCGGCACGCAAAAATCAGTGCCGAGGATTTTTCAGTTTATTTTTAGAACTCGGGCGTTTGTCGCCCAGTTCGGTCGGTTCGGAGCCTTGGCAGTTTGTTGTAGTTCAAAAACCCTGAAATCCGACAGGCCATCAAGCCGTTTTCTTGGGGTATGGCGGATGCTTTGGATACCGCCAGTCATTTGGTGGTGTTTTTTTGGCGAAGAAAAATGCCCGCTTCGACAGCCCGTTTATGTTGGAAAGCCTCAAACGGCGCGGCGTTACCGAACCGGATGCCGTAGAAAAATCTTTGGCGAGGTATCAGGCGTTTCAAGCTGACAACATCAAGATTTTGGACGATTCGCGCGCCTTGTTTGACTGGTGTTGCCGCCAGACCTATATCGCGTTAGCCAACATGATGACGGGTGCCGCTATGGCAGGTATCGATTCCCGTCCGGTGGAAGGTTTCAACTATGCCGATATGGAACGCGTATTGTCCGGGCAGTTCGGTTTGTTCGATGCTGCAGAATGGGGCGTGTCCGTTGCCGCGACATTCGGCTACCGGGTTCAGGAAATCGCCACGAAAGCGCGTAGGCCGTTGGAAGAAACCGTTATTTGGGCATAAGGCAATGCCGTCTGAAAACGCAAGGATTTTCAGACGGCATTTTTTAATGCTTATTTAAAACGATTCGCCGGGAGCGAGATAACGCCATTTGCCGGGTGGCAGCCTGCCGAGTTTGACCTTGCCCATGCGGATGCGTTTCAGCCCGACGACGCGCAGTCCGACCAGTTCGCACATACGGCGGATTTGCCGCTTTTTACCTTGTTTTAATACGAAACGCAGTTGGTCTTCGTTTTGCCATTCTACTTTGGCGGGACGCAGTTTCTCACCGTCCAAACTCAATCCGTGATTCAGTAAGGCAAGTCCTTTTTCGTCCAATTTGCCGCACACGCGCACCAAATATTCTTTTTCACTGCCGCTGTTTTCGCCGATAAGCTGCTTGGCGATACGGCCGTCTTGCGTCAACACCAGTAATCCGACTGAATCGATATCGAGTCTGCCGGCGGGGGCAAGACCGATTTTGTGTTTCGGATCGAAACGGATGCGGCTGGTGTCGCCTTCCCAGCGATTTTCAGGGGTAATCAGTTCGGTGGCGGATTTATAGCCTTTCTCCGCTTGTGCGCTGACATAGCCGACGGGTTTGTTCAACAGGATGGTAATGCGTGCCGCCTGCTGTTCGTGGGCTTTCTTGTTCAGTTCGATACGGTCTGCCGGTGAAACTTTCTGACCGAGTACGGCGGTTTTGCCGTTGACCGTTACCCAGCCCTGTTCGATATAGCTGTCGGCTTCACGGCGCGAACAAAGTCCCAGTTGCGCCATGCGTTTGGAGAGGCGTATGGTATCTTCTGTATGGTCGGAGGAAATTTTGGAATTCATGGGTACTTTCGGGTAAAGGCCGGCTTAGACTAATTGCTCGCCCCAGTGCAGTTTTTGGCGCAGGGTTTTGAAATATTGGTAGTCGGTCGGGTGTAGGATGCGTAAGGGATTGTGGTAGCGGCGGATGATGATGCGGTCGAGGTTTTGCACGTCGATGAAGGATTGTCCGTCGAAATGAACGCGGGCGTCGCCGCTTTGGGTAACGAGGATTTCGATTTCAGATGCGTCGGAAATGGCGATGGGGCGGTTGGTCATGGATTGCGGACAGATGGGTACGAGTGTGAAGGCGTGTAATCCTGCCTGCATGATGGGGCCGCCGGCGGCAAGCGAATAGGCGGTCGATCCGGTGGGGGTGGAGACAATCAGCCCGTCCGAACGTTGTGTATAGACGAATTCCTGATTGACGAAGACTTCAAATTCAATCATCTGTCCGGCACCGCCGCGGGAGAGGACGGCATCGTTGAGGGCGAGGGCGCGTTCGGCGGTTTTGCCTTCGCGGATCAGTGCGGCTTCAATCAGGATGCGCTCTTCGGCAAGGTATTTTTCCTTCTAAAACGGGCAATAGCTTGTCCGTCATATATTCGCGGGGAATTTGGGTAAGAAAGCCCAAATGACCTTGGTTGATGCCGATAATCGGAACGGCGCGCGGGGCGATTTCGCGGGCGGCAGAGAGAAAGGTGCCGTCTCCGCCTAAGACGGCGACCAGGTCGCAGTATTGCCCCAGTTCGGTCTTGTTGACGATATGGCAGCCGACGGTGTCTTGGGTATAGATGCAGCATTCCCTTATGCCGACTTCGTCGAGATAGACGGTAAAGCCGTGCTGCTTCAAAAATGTAATCAGTGTGTGTGCAGTATCTTGGATGTCGGGCGTGTTGGGGCGGGTTACGATGCCGATGTTGTGAAAAGGGCTGTTCATGTCGGATGCCGTCTGAAGGTTAGTCTATCCAAATGTCGCGTTCGAGCCTGTCGAGGCGTTCGTTGAGGCGGGCAACGTCGTCGCGCAGTTTGTCCACTTCTTCCATCCAGGCGGACAGGGTGGCGGCGTCGATAACGGGGGATTCGGGTTCGCGTGAAAATTCGCCGATTTGTTCGGCTATGCTTCTGCCGATTTGTTTGATGCCGTGTCCGATATCGGCGGCGCGGCTGCCGATGCTGTTGCCGAGCTGTGTGCCGAAAATCCGTGCCAAGTCGTCTGATGCACGGTAACGCAGGCTGCCGAGCAGGGGCAGTACCGCCATGCCAAGTATGAGATCTCCTTCAAGGCTGATGTCTCCCACCCCGGGCTCGCCTCCTTGCAGGATTTTTTGTACCGCACTGTTGCGGAAGGTAATTTCTGTGTCTGCAAAACCGTTGCTTGCCGATAGAAATCCTTCTTCCGTGATACGTCCGGTCAGTTTCAATCCGGCAATGTTCAGCGCCAGTGTTTTGTCGGCAAATGCGGCAAGCTCCGAGCGGCTGTCGGGGTTTTGCTGAATCAGGTGGTTGATGATGGGGAATAGGGCGGACATGTTTATTTCCTGACTGCGGGCAGAATGCCGGTTTGTTGCTGTTGCCGGTTATTTTTACAGGCTTAACCCGTTATCGCAAACGGTAATGATGATTTTGCCCCTGCTGTCGTCGGGTGCGAAATCGGGAGCCGGCAAGCCGAGTTTGGCAGCTTCTTCCGTATAGAATTCGCGTCGTGTCGGGTGGCGCGGTTCAATAATGTTTTTCAGTCTTTTGCCGTTGGGTTTTAATGCCGTCTGAAACAGGGTTTCGACGGCGATATCACGGTGGACGATATTGACAGGCCGGTTGCCGCTTGGGATGTTTTGTTTTTTAACAAGGAGGCTGACGGGATGGCGTTCGGCGCAATAAAGCCCGCCCAGCCGCAGGATGTCGATGTTCGGCACGCCGCTGTCGAGCAGGTATTGCTCGGCGGCGAGGATTTGGCGGGCGGATTCGGTTTGCGGATTGGGTGTGGCAGTTTCGTCGCATTCGCGCGCTTTATCGCCGTAAACGCTGGTGCTGCTCGTGAAAATCAGGTGTTGCACGTTGCACGCTCGGGCAAGTTCTGCCCATTGTTTGACGGTATCGGCGTAATGCGTCAGCGAGGATGGCGGCAAGAGGCAGAACCAAACGGGTTTGTCGGCGTGATGCTGCCAAAAGCTTGTATCGCGGGCAAGGTTCGCGTTTTGAAACACGCTGTCTTGATCGAGGTTGAGAGTGTCGAGGCGTATGGGCAGATTGATATCGTCCGAAGTCAGGCTGCGTTTGACGGCGGTAACGCGGCTGCCGTGTTCGTAAAGTTTCTGCGCCAAAGGACGACCGAGGTAGCCTAAGCCTAAGATAGATGCGTCGGGGGAGGTGGAAGGAGGGTTATGTATCATGTTTATAGATGAATGCCGTCTGAAAATATAGTGGATTAACTTTAAACCAGTACGGCGTTGCCTCGCCTTAGCTCAAAGAGAACGATTCTCTAAGGTGCTGAAGCACCAAGTGAATCGGTTCCGTACTATTTGTACTGTCTGCGGCTTCGTCGCCTTGTCCTGATTTAAAGTTAATCCACTATAGGCCCAGACGGCATGGAAATTATGAATGCGTACTGCCGATTTTCCGGTCGTATTCCTCGCGATGTTCCGGCAAGAGGTAGGGACGCAGGAGGCTTAAGGTACGACGGATGCCGCGTGCTTTGGAGTCTTCGGTCAGCTTGGTGCGGCCGCGCAGGGAGCTGTCGAAGTCGAACCAGTATTTCGTGATCATCCACATATTGACGGCTAGGTCGTTCATGGCGGTTTGGTCGGCTTGGATGATGTTCAGGCCGTTGAGCTGGGTAAGCAGGTTGACCAAGAGCGGGGAGACTTTGGCTTGGGTGAAGGTATTGTGTTCGCCCAAAAGTTCGGCACTGCGTGCAAGTAGGGTGTTTACATCGCTAAAGAGGAAGCGGTATTCCCACATGACGTCGTAAATGCCCGCCATATAGTTGATAGAGTCTTCCACATCAGACGGCAACACGGCTTCATTCAGGTATGCCAGCAGGGCTTTGCTGTAACGTTTGAACAGTTGGACGATGATTTCGTCTTTGTTGCGGAAGTGGTAATAGAGATTGCCCGGACTGATGCCCAAATGCGCCGCGATATGGTTGGTGCTGATGTTGCGCTCGCCTTCCTCGTTGAAAAGCGCAAGGCTGGCGTCGATGATGCGGGTGTAAGTATTGGTCTTTGCAATGCGGGTCACGGGCATACTCCTTGGATTTACAGGCTGAACGAAGCGGGCAGCCAATTGGGTTCGGCGTGTAATTCTACCTGAAATTGAGTAAATACTGTATTGCAGACGTGTTGCGCCAGTTTCCAGATGTCGTCTGAAGAAGCATTGTTTTTGTTCACCAAAACCAAAGCCTGCCGGTCATGTACCGCCGCGCCGCCGATTTGGAAGCCTTTCAGACGGCATTGGTCGATCAGCCAGCCGGCGGCGAGTTTGACCGAACCGTCGGGCTGCGGATAGCGCGGCATATCGGGATGCTGCTGCAACAGGGTGGTGGCTTTTTCCGCGCTGACGACGGGGTTTTTAAAGAAACTGCCGACATTGCCCAAAACTTTCGGGTCGGGTAATTTGCTGTTGCGGATGGCGGATACCGCATCGGAAACGTCTTTTGCCGTCGCCTCCCTACCTGCACTCAATTCGGCAACCTTCGCCGCCAAATCGCCGTAGCCCAAGTTCGGCACAAAATGCGTTTTTAATGCAAATACGACCGAAACAATCACATAACGCCCCTTTACCTTCCTGCTTGAACAGGCTTTCGCGGTAGGCGAAGCGGCAGTCGGCATTGGAAAGCTCGACAAAGGTTTCCGTATCCAAATCGAAGCAGCGCACGCTGTGAATCACATCTTTCGCTTCCATGCCGTATGCGCCGATATTTTGCACAGGCGACGCGCCAACCGTACCCGGAATCAGGCTCAGGTTTTCCAGCCCGTTCAAGCCCAGCGCGACAGTGTGCAGGACAAAAATCGTGCCAGATTTCGCCCGCCTGCGCCTCGATGTAGACGAGGCCGTCTGAACGTGCAATCTCGCGTATGCCTTTGTTTTTCCATATGGACGACCAGTCCGGCGTAATCCCTGCATCAAAACGATGTTGCTGCCGCCGCCGAGCCATAAAACGGTATTGCGGTCGAACTCGGGCAGTCGGACGATGTCGCGCAACTCGTCGACATGTTCGAGCGCGATAAAGGCTTGAGCTTGGGCGTGAAGACTGAAAGTGTTGTAGGGGGTGAGATCGGTTTGGTATTGGATGGGTTGCATGGGTTTAAACTTTAAAATGGGTATTGTCAGTGGCGGGCTTCAGCCCATAGTTTCATATTTTAATCGGCGGAGTTTTCAGACGACCTTATGCGTTCTGACCATCTCCCTGCTGCACAATTCCAAGCACCACACCAAGGCGATGGCGGCGATGGTGAGCGAGGCAATCAATGCCGTCCAGAAGCCGTAAATGCCCATATCGAAACGATAGGCGAGCAGGTAGCCCGGCAGCAGGCCGCAGCCCCAGAAGGCGGCGGCGTGGATGAACATCGGCACCTTGGTAACTTTATAGCCGCGCAGGGCGTAGGACGCGATACATTGGGTGAAATCTGCCGGTTGGAACAAGCCGGCGAACAGTAGGACGGTGGTGGCGATGCTTAAAACCGCCGGATCATTGTTGTACATACTTACCAGCGGCGAACGGAATAATACCAAGGAAAGCACGGTAATCACGGCGAGCATCCAACCCAACACCAGCGACACGCCCGAAATATAACGCGCCCGCGAAAATTCGCGCCGTCCTAATGAAAAACCGATGCGCACCGTCCCCGCCGAGCCGACGCTTTGCGGAATCATATAGAGAATCCCCGACAAACTGATGCCGACCTGCTGCGCCGCCACATAATCCTCGCCGAAGGGCGCGATCAAAAACACGATAAACGAAAACGCACTGGCTTCCAAAAAATAAGACAGTCCGATGGGCGCGCCGATTTTCCAAATCTGTTTGAACACCGCCCAATCCGGTTTGCCGAATTTTGCCGTCAGTCCGAACGGGCGGAAGAATTTTTCCTTAGCGATATAAATCCACAACGCCAGCGCGCTGAACCAAAACACCGCCATCGTCGCCAGTCCGCAGCCCGCGCCGCCCAAAGCGGGCATACCGAATTTGCCGTAAACGAAAATATAGTTCAGCGGTACGTTCAACACAAACGCCGCGAAGCTGACCAACATAATCAGGCGCGGGCGGTTCAGGCTGGAGGCGTAAGCGTGCAGGGCGCGGTGCACCATTGCCGCGGGCATCGCCAAGCTGGTGAACAGCATATACTGCGCCATCGTGCCTTCGACATAATCGCTCAGGGTCAGCCAGTTGCGGAACGGCGTAATTGCCGCCCACATCAATACCATGCCGAAAAATCCCCAAGATCAGCCCGAACCAAATCCCCTGCCGCCCCGTTTCGCCCACTTCACCAGTTTTGCCCGCACCGTAAAGTTGGGCAATCATCGGGTTCAGCGCCGCCATAATGCCCATAAACGTAATATAAACCGTGGCAAACGCGCTGCTGCCCAAAGCCACCGCCGCCAAATCCTCCTTACCCGCACCGCCCGCCATCACGGTATCGACGAAACCGATGCCCACCTGCGCGACCTGCGCCAACAGCATGGGCAGGGCAAGGGCGGTCAGCAGGCGGACTTCTTTCAGGAAGACGGAAAAGGAAAAGCGGTTGAGGTCGAGCAGCATAGGATAAGCATCCAATCAACAAAGATGCCGTCTGAAGAAAAAACGGCAGTCTGGAATTATGGAAAATCACATCAATTATATAGTAAAAGGGTGCAGAGCCGTCAGGAGGACATGGGGTGCAAAAGTGTATTCAGGTTATGCGTATTTTATGGTAAAGTCTGATTTTAATAACTTGGCAGTAACAAGCTGCCGGACAGGGGCTGTTCAGATTCAGAATCGCAAAGGGGCTTTACCGCTTTGAAAACCGCATGATGCGGTGCGGCAGATACGCCGTATGATTTTGAGTCGGGCAGCCTTTTGTGTTTGCAGGACAAAATAGAGAGAAGACGGATTTTCATGTAAACGCGAGATTTTGAATGGCTGGTTTTGCCGGAGGAATGCCTGTTACCACCAGGGGCGGGCGGTTGCTCCGTAATCGGTTACGGCGTTGTACGCAACGGTGCAGAAAAAATGATATGCCGTCTGAAAAGGCTGGAAAGGGTAAGTAATCCCGATAGCCGCAATTTGCAATTTGATTGTAACTTATCAATTTAAAACAAGGTTGTCATAATGGCTAAAAATGTTGTAGTAATCGGCGCCCAATGGGGCGATGAAGGCAAAGGTAAAATCGTTGACTGGCTGGCGGAAGAAACCAGCGGCGTCGTGCGTTTCCAAGGCGGCCACAATGCGGGTCATACTTTGGTCGTCGGCGGCAAAAAAACCATTTTGCGCCTGATTCCGAGCGGCATTCTGCATGAAAGTCTGGACTGCTTCATCGGTTCCGGCGTTGTCGTTTCCCCGAAGCATTGTTGGGCGAAATCGACGAGTTGAACGCGGCAGGCGTGAAAAACGTCGAAGGTCGTCTGAAAATCGCGCCGACCTGTCCGCTGATCCTGCCTTACCACATCGCGCTTGACCAAGCCCGCGAAGCATCCCGCGGCAAAGGCAAAATCGGCACAACCGGCCGCGGCATCGGCCCCTGCCTACGAAGACAAAGTGGCACGCCGCGCCATCCGCGCCGTCGATTTGCTGCATCCTGAAAAAAATTGCGTGAAAAAAACTGGATGCCATCCTCGCTTATTACAACGTTCAATTGCAACATCTGCACAATGCCGAGCCGGTGAAAGCGGAAGACGTGATGGCGGTTATCGAAAAAGTCGCGCCGCGCATTACGCCGATGATTACCGACGTATCCCGCGTGTTGAACGAGAAAAACAAAAACGGCGAAAAACTGCTGTTTGAAGGTGCGCAAGGCACGCTGTTGGACATCGACTACGGCACTTACCCCTTCGTTACCTCTTCCAACTGCTTGGCGGGAGCCGCTTCCGCAGGCGCTGGCGTAGGTCCGCAAATGCTGGATTATGTTTTGGGCATCGTAAAAGCCTATACCACGCGCGTCGGTTCAGGTCCGTTCCCGACCGAATTGTTTGATGTAGTCGGCGCAGGTTTGGCAGAACGCGGACACGAATTCGGTTCCGTAACCGGTCGCGCACGCCGATGCGGATGGTTTGATGCCGCCGCGTTGAAACGCTCCATCCAAGTCAACGGCATTTCCGGTATGTGCATCACCAAGCTGGACGTGATGGACGGTATTGAGAACATCAATATCTGTGTCGGCTACGAATTGCCCGACGGCAGCAAAACCGACATTCTGCCTTGCGGTTCCGATGCGGTAGAAGCCTGCAAGCCGATTTACGAAACCATGCCCGGCTGGAGTGAATCTACTTTCGGCGTGAAAAGCTACGACGCATTGCCTGCCAATGCCAAAGCATATTTGAAACGGATTGAAGAAGTCTGCGGCGCGCCGGTCGCCATCGTCTCCACTGGTCCCGACCGTGAAGAAACTATTGTGCTGCATCATCCGTTCGCATAAGGTTTTGTAATAAAAATGTCGTCTGAAGCCCCTAATTGGTTTCAGACGGCATTTTTGCTGCCGTTTTATCTGATATTTTCTGTTTGGACACGGTTTATCGGGATATATCAATGCGGTGTATCCGGTGCGGAAATGGATACGGTTGGGTGCCGGTATGGAACCCTGATGTTTTCAGACGGCATATACGAAAAAACCGTACTGCTTGTGCGTACGGTTTTTTTGTCGTTTCAAATCGGCTCAGAGCGATTTGAGGCGGGCAATGCGGTTGTCCAGTGAAGGGTGCGTGCTGAGCAGGGAGTCGCGCGTATCTCCGGCAATGCCCATTGCGTTCATTTCTTTGGGCAGGTCGACAGGATTGCCTTTAAGCCTTTGCAGGGCGGAAATCATTTTCGGTGCGCCGACCAGTTTTGCCGCCCCCGCATCGGCACGGTATTCACGCTGGCGGCTGAACCACATAACAATTAAGCTGGCAAGGAAGCCGAACAGGATTTGGAATACCATGCTGACCAAGAAATAAGTTCCCTGGGACTGGCTGCCGTCGTTGTTCCGGGCAATCAAGTTGGCAATAATGCGCGACAGGAATACGACAAAGGTATTAACCACCCCTTGAATCAGCGTCAATGTCACCATATCGCCGTTGCCGACGTGTGCCATTTCGTGCGCCAACACCGCTTCCACCTCATCGCGTGTCATGTGGTCGAGCAAACCGGTGCTGACGGCGATCAGGGAGTTGTTTCTCGATGCGCCCGTGGCAAAGGCATTGGGTTCGGGAGAGTGGTAGATGGCGACTTCAGGTGTTTTCAGATTCCATTGCCGCGCTTGGGCTTCGACAATGTTCAGAAGCCAGGCTTCTTCTTCAGTGCGCGGTGTGTCGATAACTTCCGCGCCGACCGATTGTTTGGCGATAAATTTGGACATCAGCAGTGAGATAATCGAACCAGTGAAGCCGACGACGGCGGAATACGCTAACAGGTTGCCCGCATCGCCCCTGCTGTTGATGCCCAGAACCGCCAAAACAATGTTGATTACGACCAAAACAGCGATATTGGTCGCGAGAAACAGAAAAATGCGTTTCACGGATATTCCTTTTTGGTAAGGTTTTGTGTTTTTTTTGAATTGAGGGGGAATTGTCCCAAAAAGTTGCAGCCTTGTGAATATTAAGCTCGGCAAATGTATGCAAAACATCTGCTTGCAAATGGCAGTTTATGCAGTTGGTTTTTGAACTATTGCGTTAAGCCGTGTAGAATTGTGGACAATCTGTTCGGCTTCATTAAATATATTGGAAAGGACGACTTTATGAAAGCATTACTTTTAGGCGCACCGGGCGCCGGCAAAGGCACTCAGGCGCAATTCATCACCGCTGCTTTTGATATTCCGCAAATTTCCACCGGCGACATGCTCCGCGCTGCGATTAAAGCAGGCACGCCGCTGGGTTTGGAAGCGAAAAATCATTGAGGAAGGCGGCTTGGTGCGCGACGACATCATTATCGGTATGGTCAAAGAACGCATCGCGCAAGACGACTGCAAAAACGGTTTCCTGTTTGACGGTTTCCCGCGCACGCTGGCACAAGCCGAAGCCATGGTTGAAGCCGGTGTGGATTTGGATGCCGTGGTTGAAATCGACGTGCCCGACAGCGTGATTGTCGACCGCATGAGCGGCCGCCGCGTGCATTTGACTTCCGGCCGTACCTACCACGTTACCTACAATCCGCCCAAAGTCGAAGGTAAAGACGACGTAACTGGCGAAGATTTGATTCAGCGCGATGACGATAAAGAAGAAACCGTGAAAAAACGCCTTGCCGTGTACCACGAGCAAACCGAAGTTTTGGTTGATTTTTACAGCAAACTGGAAGGCGAACATGCGCCTAAATACATCAAAGTTGACGGCACTCAACCGGTAGAAGCTGTGAAAGCCGAAGTATTGAAAGGTTTGGGCAAATAAGGTTTGCTGAGTAGGAAATGCCGTCTGAAAAAATATTTTCAGACGGCATTTTGTGTACGAAAAGCTGTTAAAATCGAAGTTGTAACCGTTTATCCGCAGGCATCTTATGAATCCCTTTAATCTCCGACTTCCAAACTCCGCAACAACGCACCCCGGTCATCGTCGCCCTTGATTTTGCCAACGAAAAAGACACGCTTGGATTCGTCCGCAACCTTGATCCGGCGTTGTGCCAAATCAAAATCGGCAAAGAGCTGTTTACCGCGACGGGGCGCAGTTTGGCGGAAAGCCTGATTCATCAGGGTTTCAAACTCTTTCTTGATTTGAAATACCACGACATTCCCCACACCGTCGCGCAAGCCTGCAAAGTCGCTGCCGATATGGGCGTTTGGATGGTCGATATGCATGCCCTCAGGCGGCCGCCGTATGATGGAAGCCGCAGCGAAGCCGTTGCCGGATATCAAACCAAGCCGCTCTTAATCGGCGTAACCGTGTTGACCAGCATGGAACAAAGCGATTTGGTGGAAATCGGTTTGAACATCGCCCCTGAAGAACAAGTCATCCGTTTGGCAAAACTGGCGCAAAAGTTCGGGCTTGGACGGCGTGGTCTGTTCCGCCCAAGAAGCTACACCATTGCGCCGTGAATTGGGGCAGGATTTTGTCTTGGTCACGCCCGGCATCCGCTTGGACGTTGCCGGCAACAACGACGACCAACGCCGCATCATGACGCCCGCCGAAGCATTGGCGGCAGGTTCGACTTATTTGGTAATGGGCCGACCTGTTACCCAAGCCGCCGATCCGGTAGCCGTATTACGCGAAGTGAACCGCGTGGCAAACGCTTAAACATCAACAAGTTTGATGTTGTTCAAAGAAACTGCCTCATTTTTGATACGGTAGATAAATAGCCAAAAAAATTTCAGCTTAGAAAGGAATTTATCCGATGTCTCAATGTGGTTCAGATGTGAGCAATATTTTTTTGATTATGATGCATTTCCGGAAGATGATTTGCTTGTAAAGGATACTCCTGTTGGATGGTATGCGATTGTGTCGCATAAAATTGTCGAAGAGGGGCTTCCTATTAAATTTATGTATCGGGAACATCAAGGGATTTACCATTTGATAGCGGATGGCGAGTATTTTTCTGGAACAGAAGATGATGAATACTCGAATAACCCTGAGAATTTTTACCTTTCATAGTTTGACACGGCTCACTCATTATCAAGCAGATGTTGGGGAGCTGTTTTGGGCGGATATAGGTAGCGTTTTTTGAAAAAAGAAGGAGAGGATTGCTTTTCACCTGTTACCGATTGGTCTCCTTTAGATTTTTGAAGAATAATAAAAAAATCAGATTTATTTTTTTAAGCAGTAAATCTGCCAGGTGAGTGATCTGAGAATATATTGAAGTTTTCACACACAAAAATAACTTATTTTGGAGTGCATAAAATGCCCACCAAATTCCAACAAGAAACCCTCAAATCCCGTTTTGCGCAAGCCAAAGTCCTGGTGGTCGGCGACGTGATGCTCGACCGCTATTGGTTTGGTGATGTGTCCCGTATTTCGCCCGAAGCCCCCGTGCCGGTGGCGAAAATCGGACGTATCGACCAACGCGCGGGCGGAGCGGCAAATGTCGCGCGCAACATCGCTTCGCTGGGCGGCAAAGCAGGGCTGTTGTCGGTAACCGGCGACGACGAAGCCGCCAACGCGCTCGACGCGCTGATGGCGCAAGACGGCGTTGCCTCCTATCTGATGCGCGACAAACAAATCGCCACCACCGTCAAACTGCGCGTCGTCGCACGCAACCAGCAGCTTATCCGCCTTGATTTTGAAGAGCATCCCAACCGCGAAGTGTTGGAGCAAATCAAGCAGAAATACCGTGAAATATTGCCCGAATACGATGCAATTATTTTTTCAGACTATGGCAAAGGCGGCCTGTCGCACATCTCCGATATGATCGATTGGGCGAAACAGGTCGGCAAAACCGTCTTAATCGACCCCAAAGGCGACGATTACGAAAAATACGCCGGCGCCACGCTGATTACGCCCAACCGCGCCGAATTGAAAGAAGTGGTCGGCAGTTGGAAAAACGAAAATGATTTGACCGAAAAAGCACAAAACCTGCGCCACCACCTCGACCTGACCGCCGTTTTACTGACCCGAAGTGAAGAAGGCATGACCCTGTTCAGTGAAGGCGAACCCATTTACCAGCCCACCCGCGCCCAAGAAGTTTACGACGTATCCGGTGCGGGCGACACCGTTATTGCCGGAGTGGGCTTAGGTCTGGCAGCAGGCTACACCATGCCCGAAGCCATGCACCTCGCCAATACCGCCGCCGGCGTCGTCGTCGCGAAACTTGGTACGGCGGTTTGCTCGTTTGTCGAATTGACCAAGGCATTGGAAGAGCACATTGCTGTTTCAGACGGCCTTAAAACCCTAAAGGCCATCTGAAAATAGAGTTGGAAAAATAATCCAGACAGACAAGTTTTTATTTTCAGACGGCATGATTTCTTTAAGGCCGTCTGAAAAATCAAAATAAAGGAAATCCAATATGACCATCATCGTAACAGGCGCGGCCGGCTTTATCGGCAGCAACATCGTCAAAGCACTTAATCAACGCGGTATTACCGACATTGTTGCCGTCGATAATTTGAGCAAAGGCGAAAAATTCAAAAACCTTGCCGAGTGCGAAATCGCCCATTATCTCGATAAACACGAATTCATCCGCCAAGTGCGCGGACATCTTCTGCCTTATGAAAACATCGAAGCCGTTTTCCATCAAGGCGCGTGTTCCGATACGATGAACCACGACGGTTTGTATATGATGGACAACAACTACCAGTACACGCTCGACCTTTTGGACTGGTGTCAGGATGAACGCATCCCTTTCCTTTATGCCTCCAGTGCGGCGGTTTACGGAAAAGGCGAAATCTTCCGCGAAGAGCGCGAACTCGAAAAACCGCTCAATGTGTACGGCTATTCCAAATTCCTGTTTGACCAAGTATTGCGCCGCCGCATGAAAGAAGGCTTGACCGCCCAAGTCGTCGGCTTCCGCTACTTCAACGTTTACGGACAACATGAACAACACAAAGGCCGCATGGCATCCGTCGCCTTCCACCACTTCCACCAATACCGCGAACACGGTTACGTCAACCTGTTCGGCAGCAACGACGGCTACGGCAACGGCGAACAAACCCGCGACTTCGTCAGCGTCGAAGACGTTGCCAAAGTCAACCTCTACTTCTTCGACCATCCCGAACTTTCCGGCATCTACAACCTCGGAACAGGCCGCAGCCAACAGTTTAACGAACTCGCCGCCGCCACCGTCAACGCCTGCCGCGCAGCCGAAGGTAAGCCTGAAATGAGTTTAAAAGAGCTGGTAGAAGAAGAACTTATCCGTTATATTCCCTTTCCCTGACGCGCTCAAAGGCAAATACCAAAGTTTCACCCAAGCCGACATCACCAAACTGCGCGAAGCCGGATACAAGGAAGAATTTTTTTCGATGTCAAATCAGGCGTCGACCGCTACGTTAAATGGATGCTGGAAAATTTGGCTTAAAACACGATTGGTCATTTTGTTTGAAAGAAAATGCCGTCTGAACTTTTCAGACGGCATTTTTTTGATTTTATGCGGAGGCGGTTTTTATTTTGACCTTGCTTTTCTTAAACTTCAATACGGCTTCTTCTTTTGCCGCATCCCAGTCTCATCCGCACGAAACCGCCGTCGGATAGTTTGCCGAACAGGAGTTCGTCGGCGAGCGGTTTGCGGATTTTTTTCCTGAATCAGGCGGTGCATCGGGCGTGCGCCCATTTGCGGGTCGAAACCTTTTTTTCCGCCAGATATTTGCGCAATGCCGGTGTGAATTCGGCTTCGACTTTTTTGTCGAGGAGCTGGTGCTCGAGCTGGAGCAGGAATTTATCCACGACTTTGGCGATGACGGGTTCGGACAAAGGGTGCAAACGGGATAATCGCATCCAAGCGGTTGCGGAACTCGGGCGTAAAGAGTTTGTTGATCGCCTGCATTTCATCGCCGCGCTCACGTTTAGCGGTAAAGCCGAGGCTGGGGCGGCTGAGGCTTTCTGCGCCTGCGTTGGTGGTCATAATCAGGATGACGTTGCGGAAATCGGCGCTCTTGCCGTTGTTGTCGGTCAGCTTGCCTGCGTCCATGACTTGCAGGAGGACGTTGAAAATGTCGGGGTGGGCTTTTTCGATTTCGTCCAAGAGCAATACGCAATGTGGCTGTTTGTTGACGGCTTCGGTCAAAAGGCCGCCTTGTTCAAAACCAACGTAGCCCGGAGGCGCGCCGATGAGGCGCGATACGGCATGGCGTTCCATGTATTCGGACATATCAAAGCGTTGCAGCGGTACGCCCATCGAGTAGGCAAGCTGTTTGGCAACTTCGGTTTTGCCGACGCCGGTCGGGCCGGAGAAGAGGAAACTGCCTATCGGTTTGTCGGGCAGGGCAAGGCCGGAGCGCGACATTTTGACGGCGGCAACCAACGCATCGATGGCATTTTCTTGACCGTAAACCATGTTTTTCAAATCGCGGCCGAGGAATTGCAGCACTTGTTTGTCGTCGTTCGACACGGTTTTTTCGGGAATCCGCGCGACTTTGGCGATGACGGTTTCGATTTGCGCTTTGCCGATGACTTTTTCTGTTTGGATTTGGGCAGAATCCGTTGCGCCGCGCCTGCTTCGTCCATTACGTCGATGGCTTTGTCGGGCAGGAAACGTTCGTTGATGTAGCGGGCGGAGAGTTCGGCGGCGGCTTCGAGTGCGCCTTGCGTATAGCGGACTTGGTGGAAGGCTTCAAACATCGGCTTCAAGCCGCGCAGGATTTGTACGGTTTCGGCGACGGTGGGTTCGACCACGTCGATTTTTTGGAAGCGGCGGCTTAAGGCGTGGTCTTTGTCAAAAATGGTGCGGTATTCGTCGTAAGTGGTTGCGCCGATGCAGCGCAGCGAGCCTTTCGCCAATGCTGGTTTGAGCAGATTGGACGCGTCCATCGTACCGCCGCTGGTGCTGCCCGCGCCGATGATGGTGTGGATTTCGTCGATAAACAAAATGGCGTGCGGGATTTTTTCGAGCTGTTTCAAGACGGATTTGACCCGCGCTTCAAAGTCGCCGCGGTATTTTGTACCCGCCAAAAGCGAACCCATATCCAGCGCGTATACTTCGGCATCTTTGAGCGCGTCGGGAATGTCGCCGTTGACGATTTGATGTGCCAAACCTTCCGCCAGCGCGGTTTTGCCCACGCCTGCTTCGCCGACCAAAAGCGGATTGTTTTTGCGGCGGCGGCATAGAATTTGCACCAGCCGTTCCATTTCGTGTTTGCGACCAATCAAAGGGTCGATACGGCCGGCTTTGACTTCGGCGTTGAGGTTGACGGTGTACTCCGATAAAGGGTTTTTGCTCGGTTTGGTGCGGTTCTCATTATCGTCATCCATGCCGTCTGAAGAATAGTTGCCATCATCTTCATCTTCATCGGGAGAGCCGTGGGCAATGCAACGCAAAACTTCAAAACGCGTAACCGATTGCAGCTTGAGGAAATAGACGGCGTGGCTGTCGGTTTCGCTCATCAGCGCTACCAAAACGTCCAAAGGCTCGACCAAGCCTTTGCCCGCCGATTGGGTATGCACCATTGCGCGCTGGATAACACGTTGGAAGCCGAGCGTGGGCTGGGTTTCGACCGTGTCTAAAAGGTGGTCGGGAATCTGCGGGGTATTTTCGGCAACGCTGGCGGCGAGTTGTTCGGACACCACTTTCAAATCCGTGCCGCAGAGCTTGAGAACGTTGGGGACGGCGGCATCTTCTTCGATGAGTACCAAAAGCAGATGCTCGAGGCTGATAAATTCATAATGGGCGTTGCGCGCCTCGCGGTAAAGCTGCTGCAAAATCTGTTCCAATTCAGGGGCAAGCATATTAAATCTCCTCGACAATACATTGCAGCGGATGCCCTTCGGCTTTTGCCCGCTGCATGACTTGTTGCTGTTTGGTTTGGGCAATATCGCGCGTGTAAGTGCCGCACAGGCCTTTGCCTTCGTGATGAACCAAGAGCATTACCGCTACCGCCTGTTCTTGTCCGAGCATGAAGATTTCGGTCAGGATTTCAACGACAAATTCCATCGTGGTGTAATCGTCGTTCAATAGGAAAACGCCGTAACGTTTTGGCGGCAGGGTTTTCAGGTTGCTTAAAAGCGTATCGGATTGGCAGTGTGTTGTCATAAGTTGTTTTCTATCGGGAAGAAGCCGTTTTCAGACGGCATTTCTGTTGTATTTTCGGTCTTTCTGCTTATTTTCTCACTTTTTTGGAAACATAGCTTGACGTTTCGGCTTAACAAATGTAAAAAGACGGTTAAGCAGAAGCTGGCACTCGACCAAGTATATAAAGCTGGGGAGAAACGCTGAACGTTTAAGTTTGCTGTATGCCTTATTTTGCTGATTTTGTTAATTTTTAAGTATAGGAAGTTTCTAATGGCAACCGGTATCGTAAAATGGTTTAACGACGCTAAAGGTTTTGGTTTCATCACTCCTGACGAAGGCGGCGAAGATTTGTTCGCTCACTTCTCAGCGATCAATATGGAAGGTTTCAAAACCCTGAAAGAAGGCCAACGCGTGTCTTTCGACGTAACCACCGGCCCTAAAGGCAAACAAGCTGCTAACATTCAGGCTGCTTAATCCCGAGTGTACGGGAAACCGTATATGTGAAACGGCAGGACAGACGATGTCCTGCCGTTTTGTTTTGCCGTTTGCAGAAACAGGGAATGCCGTCTGAAAAGAACAGGTGTCTTTTTATCTGCTTTATCCTTAGCCTGTGTGAATCCTGTTGTGGATATGTTTGATAGTATGCTGAGGAATAAGGGAAAATCCTATATGATTAAAAAATGTGCAGATTGTTTGTCAGGGATTTTTGCGGAAATCTAAAAGAAAGGATGTATAGTGGATTAACAAAAATCAGGACAAGGCGACGAAGCCGCAGACAGTACAAATAGTACGGAACCGATTCACTTGGTGCTTCAGCACCTTAGAGAATCGTTCTCTTTGAGCTAAGGCGAGGCAACGCCGTACTGGTTTTTGTTAATCCACTATATCAACAAAGGGCCGAACCGTTGTAGGTTCAGCCCTTTGTTTTCAGACGGCATCCGGCTGGGGTTTCAGTTGCCTGCAACCGTCATGCTTCCTATCAGGATAGAACCGATTTGGTTGGACGAACGGCGTAAGGCATCATCGGACACGCCGACGATGTTGCGGTACATATCCTGAAGACGGCCAGCAACGGTAATTTCATGGACGGGGTAGGCAATGATGCCGTTTTCCACCCAAAAACCCGCCGCACCGCGCGAGTAGTCGCCGGTAATGGCGTTTACGCCTTGCCCCATGAGCTCGGTTACCAACAATCCTGTGCCCATTTCTTTCAGCAGGTCTGATTGCGTTTCGTGCGTATGGTTCAAATAAAGGTTGTGCGCGCCGCCGGCGTTGCCCGTGGTCTGCATACCGAGTTTCCTCGCACTGTAACTGCTGAGGAAATAGCTTTCGACAATGCCGTCGCGGATGATGAAACGCGGCTGCGTGGCGACACCTTCGGAATCAAAATAGGTGCTGCCGAAGGCGCGGGGAATATGCGGCTCTTCGCGCAGACTGAGGAAATCGGGCAGAACCTGCTTGCCTATGCTGTCGATCAGGAAGCTGCTTTGGCGGTAGAGCGAGCCGCCGGACAGTGCGCCGACTAGGTGTCCGATCAGACCTCCCGAAACGGTCGCATCGAATAGGACGGGGTAGCTTCCAGTCGGAATGCTGCGGCTGTTCAAACGACGCAAGGTACGTTCGGCGGCGGTTTGACCGATTTGCGTCGGGCTGTCCATGTCTTGATGTCGGCAGGAGGAATCGTACCAGTAGTCGCGCTGCATGCCGTTTTTCGTCGGCGGCAACGACGCTGCATGAAATGCTGTGGCGTGTGCCTTGCTGGTGTGCGGCAAAACCGTGGGTGTTGCCGTAAACGTATTGGTAATGTCCGGTTTGTACCGCTGCCCCTTCGGAGTTTTCGATGCGTTCATCCTCGTTCAGGGCGGCTTGTTCGCATTGTTTTGCCAACTCGACGGCGGCTTCCGGGCTTAAATCCCATTCGTGGTAACGGTCGAGGTCGCCGACGTGTTGCGCCATAAGCGAAGCGTCTGCCAAACCTGCGCAATCGTCTTCGGCAGTGTAGCGGGCGATGTCGATGGCGGCTTTGACGGTGTCTTGCAGGGCTTTTTCGGAGAAGTCGGCAGTGCTGGCGCGGCCTTTGCGTTTGCCGACGTAAACGGTAATGTCCAGCGACTTGTCCTGCTGGAACTCGATTTGTTCGATTTCGCCCAGCCGCACGCTGACGCTTTGTCCCAATGATTCGCTGAAATCGGCTTCGGCGGCGGTTGCGCCCGTCGCTTTTGCCAAGTCGAGCGTGCGGCGGCAGAGGTCGAGGAGTTCGGAAGCGGTGTGGTTGAACAGCATAGAAATCTTTCTTGGTGGAGCGTTGCGGCATTTTAACCGTTTCGGCCGACAGGGCAAAAGTACCGGTTAAAAAGGCATATGGGGGAAAAATGCCGTCTGAACGCGGAATCATTCTGTTAAAATGCGCCTATCGGATAAAATTTGAGAACCAAGATGTTTGAACAAGAAGATGAGTGGGTCAGCAAAACCCAAATGAAAAAGCAAATGAACGATTTGCAGGATTTGGGCATGGCGTTGACCAAGCTCTCAAACGATACGCTGAAAAAAATCGGTTTGGATGCGGATTTGTACGAGGCGGTAACCGCCTATAAAAAAATCACATCCAACGGCGCGCTCAAGCGGCAGGCGCAATTTATTGGCAGGCTGATGCGCGACACTGATCCCGCGCCCATCGAGGCGTTTCTCGCCAAGCTGCGCGGCGACGATGCGGCGCACAATGCCTTTTTGCAACGTGTGGAACAGGCGCGCGTACGGCTGTTGGCAGACGACGGCGCGTTGACGCAGTTTATGTCGGATTTTCCGCATGCGGACGCGGGCAAGCTGAGGACACTCATCCGCAATACCAAAAAAAGAGCAGGAGCAAAACAAACCGCCGAAAAAAATTTCCGAGCCCTGTTTCAAGAATTGAAAACAGTTATGGAAAGCCAAGGCGGAACAGGGGAAGCTTAGGCATATTTTCAGACGGCATCCGCCGTTATTTAGATTGGAGGATAAAATGTTGTTCCGTAAAACGACCGCCGCCGTTTTGGCGGCAGCCTTGATGCTGAACGGCTGTACGGCAATGATGTGGGGCATGAACGACCCGTTCAGCGAAACGACCGCCCACAAACACGTTGACAAAGACCAAATCCGCGCCTTCGGTGTGGTTGCCAAAGATAATGCCCAATTGGAAAAGGGCAGTCTGGTGATGATGGGCGGGAAATACTGGTTCGTCATCAATCCTGAAGATTCGGCGAAGCTGACGGGCATTTTGAAGATTGGGTTAGACAAACCCTTCCAAATGGTTCAGCACAACCCGCGCTTTGCCCACCAAGCCCTGCCGGTCAAACTCGAAGCGCCCGGCAGCCAGAATTTCAGTACCGAAGGCCTTTGCCTGCGCTACGATACCGACAGGCCTGCCGACATCGCCAAGCTGAAACAGCTTGAGTTTGAAAGCGGTCGAACTCGACAATCGGACCATTTACACGCGCTGCGTATCCGCCAAAGGCAAATACTACGCCACGCCGCAAAAACTGAACGCCGATTATCATTTTGAGCAAAGTGTGCCTGCTGATATTTATTATACGGTTACTGAAAAACATACCGATAAATTCAAGCTGTTTGAAAATATCTTACATACGCCCCCTTGTTGATACTGGATGCGGCGGGCGCGGTGCTGGCTTTGCCTGCGGCGGCTCTGGGCGCGGTCGTGGATGCCGCCCGCAAATGAAAAGCAATGCCGTCTGAAAAAGCTTTCAGACGGCATTTCAGCCCTCATCATATCTTGAAAAACTTCGTCATGTCAGCCAAAAATCCAAAACCCGATTCGTCAATACCGACGTTTTTCAATCATTTGCTCGCCGCCGGTGCCGATCCTTTAATCGCCCGGCTTTGTGCCTCGCGCGGTGTGCAAAGTCCCTGCCGAATTGGACGACAAGCTTGCTGCGCTTTTGCCGTATCAAACGTTGACAAACTGCGAAGCCGCCGCCGGCCGTTTGGCGGATGCGGTTGAGCGTCAGGAAAAAAATCCTGATTGTCGCCGACTACGATGCCGACGGCGCGACGGCGTGTTCCGTCGGTATGAGCGGTTTGGCGGCGATGGGGGCGAAAGTGGATTTTTCTCGTGCCCAACCGCTTTGAACACGGCTACGGCTTAACGCCCGAGTTGGCTGAAATCGCGGCAGAGCAAGGTGTGGATTTGCTGATTACGGTCGATAACGGTATCGCCAGTATTGCAGGCGTGGCGCGTGCGCAGGAATTGGGTTTGGATGTGATTGTAACCGACCACCATCTGCCTGCCGAGACCGTGCCCGACTGCATCATCGTCAATCCGAACCAAAAAGGCTGCGGTTTCCAAAGCAAAAGCTTGGCGGGCGTGGGCGTGATTTTTTATGTACTGATGGCTTTGCGTGCCGAACTGCGCCGCCGCAATTATTTTTTTCAGACGGCATCAAAGAGCCGAATCTGGGCGACCTTTTGGATTTGGTCGCACTCGGTACCGTCGCCGACGTCGTCTCCCTCGATCACAACAACCGTATCCTCGTGTCTCAAGGTTTGAAACGGATGCGTTCGGGCAAAATGCGCCCCGGTATCCGCGCCTTGTTTGAAGTGGCGCGACGCGACTGGCGCAAAGCGCAGCCTTTCGATATGGGCTTTGCGTTGGGGCCGCGCATCAATGCGGCCGGACGGCTCGACGATATGTCGGTCGGCATCGCCTGCCTGTTGGCGCAAGATGATGCCGAGGCACAGGAACTGGCGGCGCAGTTGAATGACCTCAATATCGAGCGCCGCGAAATCGAGCAGTCTATGTTGCAAGACGCGCTGAATGATTTTCCCGAAACCCCTGCCTTCAGGTCAGACGACTTTGGTGGCGTATCGCGACGACTTTCATCAAGGCGTGGTCGGCATCGTCGCCAGCCGCCTCAAAGACCGTTTTTATCGTCCGACCATCGTGTTTGCGCCTGCCGACAACGGCGAAGTGCGCGGTTCGGGACGTTCCATTCCCCAATTTGCACCTGCGCGATGCTTTGGACTTGGTGTCCAAACGCCATCCCGATTTGATTTTTGAAATTCGGCGGACACGCGATGGCGGCGGGCTTGAGCATACTCGAACACAACATTCCCGCGTTTCAGACGGCCCTTGAAGAAGCCGTGCGCGAGATGGTGTGCGAAGACGATTTGTCGCAAACCTTCATTACCGACGGCAGCCTGCCTGCCCGCGACATCACGTTGGAACAGGCGCAAAACCTCGCCCACCACGTTTGGGGACAAGGCTTCGCTCCGCCGAGTTTTACCGACGAATTTCATGTTGTCCGCCAGCAGCCTTTGGGCGTGGAGGGCAAACACAAAAAGTCTGGCTGCAAAAAGACGGCTGTGAATTTGAAGCCATGTTTTGGCGTTGCAGCGAAGACATTCCCGAATACATCCGCACGGTGTACCGCCCCGTAGCCAACGAATGGCGCAACAATCTCGAATTGCAGCTGTATATCGATTACTGGGAAGCTGCGTGAGCAGTTGATGCCGTCTGAAAAAGGGCTTTCAGACGGCATCGGGTAAACAGAGGAAAAACAAATATGGAAAACCAAAGACCTGCTTTGGGTTTTTTTGTTGGCACTTTTGGCTACGGCAACTTGGGGGACGCTGCCCATTGCCGCGCAGCAGGTACTGAAATTCATTGATGCGCCGACATTGGTGTGGATACGCTTTACTGTGGCGGCATCCGTGCTGCTGTTTTTTTGGCTGCGGCGGGGAAGCTGCCGAAGCGGCAGGATTTTTTTCTTGGCGGACGTTTAGGCTGTTATTGCTCGGTGTGGTCGGCATTTCGGCAAACTTTTGTGCTGATAGCCCAAGGCCTGCATTATATTTCGCCGACCACGACGCAGGTTTTGTGGCAGCTCTCGCCGTTTACCATGATTTTTGTCGGCGTGGTGGTGTTCAAAGACAGGATGACTGCCGCACAGAAAATTGGTTTGGTTTTTGTTGTTAATCGGTTTATTGATGTTTTTCAACGATAAATTGGGAGAATTGTCGGGTTTGGGCGCGTATGCGCAAGGCGTGTTGCTGTGCGCGGCAGGCAGTATGGTTTGGGTATGCTACGGCGTGGCACAGAAGCTGTTGTCGGTACAATTCAGCTCGCAACAGATTTTGATGCTGATTTATGCGGCAAGTGCCGCCGTGCTCCTGCCTTTTGCCGAACCGGCGAACATAGGCAGTTTGAAGGGCGTGGCGGCATGGTCATTCTTTGCCTATTGCTGCATGAATACGTTGATTGGTTACGGTTCGTTCGGCGAGGCATTGAAACACTGGGAGGCTTCCAAAGTCAGTGTGGTTACGACCCTGATTCCTGTCTTTACCATGATGTTTTTCCATACTCGGACACCATCTTATGCCTGATATTTTTTTCCGCACCGGATATGAATGGTTTGGCTTATGCCGGTGCTTTCGTCGTGGTAGGTGGTGCGGTCATGGCGGCAGTCGGAGACAGGCTGTTTAAGTACCGGTAATGTATGCGATAGTGTGCTTATCACGGAAAATGCCGTCTGAACAAGGTTTCAGACGGCATTTTATTTGAGGGAAAGATTAGCGCGGATGAACCATATCGGCAGGAACGACCAACTCATCAAACTCTTCGCCCGTCAACAAGCCCAATTCGATGGCGGTTTCACGCAGCGATTTGTCGTTTTTATAAGCGGTTTTGGCGACTTTAGCGGCATTTTCGTAGCCGATTTTACGGTTTAACGCGGTAACGAGCATCAGGGAATGGTGCAGGAAATAGTCGATTTTTTCCGGCACGGGTTCGATGCCGACGGCGCAGTGTTCGTTGAAGCTGTTGCACGCATCGCCCAACAGACGGATGGATTGCAAGAGGTTGTAGGCGATAACGGGCATATAGATGTTCAGCTCGAAATTGCCCGACGCGCCCGCCATGCCGATGGTAACGTCGTTGCCGAACACTTGGCAGCACACCATGGTCATTGCTTCGCATTGGGTCGGGTTGACTTTGCCCGGCATGATGGACGAACCCGGCTCGTTTTTCGGGAATTTTTGATTTCGCCCAAACCGCAGCGCGGGCCGCTTGCCAGCCAGCGGATGTCGTTGGCGATTTTGTTCAGGCTTGCCGCCAGTGTTTTCAATGCGCCCGAAGCGGCAACGGCGGCATCGCGCCCGCCCAGGGCTTCAAACTTGTTCGGCGCGCTGACAAACGGCAGGCCGGACAGTTCGGCGAGTTTGGCGGCGGCTTTTTCGGCGTATTCGGGATGGCTGTTCAAACCCGTACCGACTGCCGTGCCGCCCAAAGCAAGTTCGTATAAACCTTTGAGCACATCGTTCAGACGGCCTAAACCGTGATCAAGCTGGGAAACGTAGCCGGAAAACTCTTGTCCCAAAGTCAGCGGCGTCGCATCCTGCAAGTGGGTGCGGCCGATTTTGACGATGGGGGCGAAGGCTTGAGCTTTTTTGTCCAATGTGTCACGCAGGGCTTTTACTGCCGGAATAAGGTGGCGGTTGATTTCAATTGCGGCGGCGACGTGAATGGCGGTCGGGAACGCGTCGTTGGTCGATTGCGCGTGGTTCACATGATCGTTGGGATGGACGGGCTGATACGCCGCCAAACCCGTACCGGCGATTTCGTTGGCGCGGTTCGCCAGCACTTCATTCATGTTCATATTGGACTGCGTGCCGGAGCCGGTCTGCCACACCACCAATGGGAACTGCCCGTCGAGCTTGCCGTTCAGTACATCATCCGCCGCCTGCGTAATCAAATCCGCCTGCTCAGGCTTAATCCTGCCGAGGGAAACATTGGTGGCGGCAGCGGCTTTTTCACCAGCGCCAAAGCATAAATCAGCGGCTGCGGCAGGGGTTTCGCCGCCGATTTTTGAAATTGTTGCGGCTGCGCTGAGTCTGCGCGCCCCAATAGGCTTCGGATGGGACTTCGACATTGCCCATGGTGTCGTGTTCGGTACGGGTGCTCATGCGTTTCTCCTTTTTAAATGTGAATAAGAGCGATTCGCAAATATTATAATGGAGATTGGTGGGATGAGAAAGCATCATGGCAGCGAGAATAAAAAAATGCCGTCTGAAGCCCCTAATTGGTTTCAGACGGCATTTGTTTAGGTGTGGGGTTACAGCACTGATTTCACAGTATCGACCACATTGTCCACGGTAAAGCCGAATTCTTTGAACAGCAGTTCGGCAGGGGCGGATTCGCCGAAGCGGTTGATGCCGACGACTGCGCCGTTCAGGCCGACGTATTTGTACCAGCCGTCGGCGTGTCCGGCTTCTACGGCGATGCGTGGCAGGCCTTCGGGCAGGACGGTGGCTTGATAGGCGGCGTCTTGGCGGTCAAAGACGTTGGTGGATGGCATAGAAACGACGCGTACAGCAATGTTTTGCGCGGCGAGGGCTTTTTGCGCTTCCAAAGCCAGCTCGACTTCTGAGCCGGTGGCAATGATGACGGCTTGGGCGTTGCCTTGGGCTTCGCTGATGACGTAGCCGCCGCGTTTGATGTCGTTCAGTTGTTGTTCGTTGCGCGCTTGGAATTTCAGGTTTTGACGGCTGAAAATCAGGCAGGACGGGTGGTCTTTGGCTTTTTGCCGCTTCCGCCCATGCCACCAGCGATTCGGCGGTATCGCAAGGACGCCATACGTCCATATTCGGAATCAGGCGCAGGGTGGCGATTTGCTCGATAGGTTGGTGGGTCGGGCCGTCTTCGCCGAGTCCGATGGAATCGTGGGTGAACACGAACACAGGGTTGATTTTCATCAGCGCCGCCATGCGCAAGGCGTTGCGTTCGTATTCGCTGAACATCAGGAAGGTCGCGCCAAAGGGTTTCACGCCGCCGTGCAGGGTAAGGCCGTTCATGATGGCGCCCATGCCGAACTCGCGCACGCCGTAGTGGATGTAGTTGCCGCCTTTGTCGCGGGTAACGGAGACGCTGTTTGACCAGTCGGTCAGATTGGACGGGGTCAGGTCGGCAGAACCGCCTACCAGTTCGGGCAGCGCTTTGGCTAGGATTTCGATACTGTTTTGGCTGGCTTTGCGGGTGGCGATGGTTTCGGCTTTGGCGCACACTTCTTTCAATGCGGCTTGAACGTATTCATCGAAATTGTCCGGCAGTTTTTTATCCATGCGGCGCACGAATTCTGCGGCTTCGGCAGGATATTTTGCTTGGTATTGCGCGAACAGCTCGTTCCATTCCGCTTCCAATTTCGCGCCTTGCTCTTTCGCGCTCCATGCGTCGTAAATTTCTTGCGGGATTTCAAAGGCGGGGTAAGCCCAGCCCAAATGTTTGCGTGTGGCTTCGATTTCGTCCGCGCCCAAAGGTGCGCCATGGGTTTTGTGGCTGCCTTCTTTGTTGGCACTGCCTTTGCCGATTAAGGTTTTGCAGCAGATGATGGACGGTTTGCCGGTTTCGGCGCGGGCGGCTTCGATAGCGGCTTGAATGGCGGCGGTGTCGTGACCGTTTACGTTGGGAACGACGTGCCAGCCGTAGCTTTCAAAGCGTTGCGGGATGTTTTCGGTAAACCAGCCGTCCACTTTGCCGTCGATGGAAATATTGTTGTCATCATATAAAACAATCAGTTTGCCCAAGCCCAAAGTGCCGGCGAGCGAACAGGCTTCGTGCGATACGCCTTCCATCAGGCAGCCGTCGCCCATAAAGACGTAGGTGTAATGATCGACGATGTTCAAACCGTCTTTATTAAATTCGACGGCAAGGATTTTTTCGGCTAATGCCATGCCCACTGCGTTGGCAATGCCTTGTCCCAACGGGCCGGTCGTGGTTTCCACGCCGTCGGTGTAGCCGTATTCGGGGTGGCCGGGGGTTTTGCTGTGCAGTTGGCGGAAGTTTTTCAAGTCTTCAATGCTCAGATTATAGCCGGTCAGGTGCAGCAGGCTGTACAACAGCATGGACGCGTGGCCGTTGGAGAGGATGAAGCGGTCGCGGTTGTAGAATTTGGGGTTGGCGGGGTTGTGGCGCAGGAATTTCGTCCACAATACTTCTGCCATTTCCGCCATGCCCATAGGCGCGCCGGGGTGGCCGGAATTTGCTTTTTGAACGGCATCTGCGGAGAGGAAACGGATTGCGTTTGCCAGTTGAGACATTTTATATCTTCCTTGCTGGTGTTTTGGATAAGTGGATGGTCAGACGGCGTTGATTATCGCCCGATTCGCATATGCTTTCAAGAAAAGGAGGGGCAGGCGGTACGGCTGTGCCGGAAGGATATATGCTCTGGGTATTGGGATATCGGTTTCAACCTGAATGTGAAAGGTGGTTCTATACTTTTGAAAAACAAAGTGTTACAAATTATTTATTGAATAAATAGAGTTTGTTTATGATGGGGGTATCAACGTTTTTTGCAGTCATTTGCCTATTTATTTCTTACCCGTTGTTTTTTTAATTATATTCAAATAAGGAAGTTTTCAGTACATATAGTTTTGTCCGTGAAGGGCAGCGTATTTGGGGGCGGTATTGTTCGGATATTTATCTTTTTGCGTATCAAAAATAAGTGCATAAAGTTGTACAATAGCAAGAATGTATTTTTGAGAAAAAAATATTTTCTGAAAATATTAAAACGTAAAGATATCAAAAAAAGCAAAATGCCGTCTGAAAAAGAAAAACAGTAGCCATGACGGACAAAACCATTAATCAAAAATCAAGGAACGTAGCATGACCACGGAAAATCAAGCCGGTAATCCGGAACCCGAGCACAGCCCGTCCGAAAAAAACAAAAAGCCGCACCGAAAGTGAAAAACGTTTGATCCGCGTGCCAGCGTGATTCAAATCCATCCCGAAGGCGAACGCATCCATCCGAAAAAAAGCGGAAGGGCGGTTCGCCAAATTGCGTATCGCCGCAGTGTTGGCGACGCAGTTTGTGTTTTACGTTATTCCGTGGTTCAACTGGAGTGGCCGTCAGGCGGTTTTATTCAATATCCCCGACCGTCATTTCTTTATTTTCGGATTGTCGTTGGGCATGGGCGATTTGATTTACCTCGCTCTGCTGTTGATGATTTGCGCATTCGGATTGTTTTTGGTGGACAACCATTGCCGGTCGTTTGTGGTGCGGCTACTCTTGCCCTCAAACGGTTTACACCGAAATCATGCTTTGGATTGACAACCTGGTTGAAGGCGACCGCAACAAACGTTTAAAACTGGAAAAATCGCCTTGGAACTTTACTAAAATCCGCATTAAAGCCACCAAATACCTACTGATTTTCCTTGTCTGTGCGTGGACAGGTATCACTTTTTGCGGGCTGGTTTGTCCCTATCCGTCAGTTTGTTCCCGATTTATTCACCGGAGCAGCAGGTGGCGGCGCGATGTTTGCCGCGGCATTTTTACGGTTTCATGACCTTCTTTTTTTGCCCACATTATGCGCGAAAAAGTATGCCTGCATATGTGTCCGTATGCACGTTTCCAAAGCGCGATGTTCGACAAAGACACGCTGATTATTTCCTATGATACGGAACGCGGAGAACCGCGCGGAGCCCGCAAGAAAACGGTTAATAAGGAAGAGGCAGGTTTGGGCGACTGTATCAACTGTGCGATGTGCGTTCAAGTCTGCCCTGTCGGCATCGATATCCGCAACGGCCTGCAATATCAATGTATCGGTTGTGCCGCATGTATCGACGCGTGTGATGAGATTATGGATAAAATGGGCTATCCGCGCGGATTAATCCGTTATACGACAGAAGGTGCGTTGGAACACGAGTATTCCGAAAAAGACATTAAAAAACGGCTGCGCAGGCCGCGCGTGGCAGGCTACGGTGCGGTATTGGCGTTAGTTATCATTGCCTTCCTGGTCGGTTTGTCCACGCGCAAAATGGTCGAAGTCGATATTCTGAAAGACCGTGGTGTAATGGTGCGCGAAAATGCCAAAGGTTGGCTGGAAAACGCATATAGCCTGCGTATCATCAACAACAGTGAAAAAGAACAGCTGATTACCGCAAGTGTCAAAGGATTTGACGAAATAGCCCTGACCGGGCTGCCCGAAGGCGGTATAAAAGTAGCTCCGCGCGAAACGGTAACCCTTCCTGTACAAGTGTCTACCATTCCGGAATACGCGGACAAAGGCAGTCATCCTATCGAGTTTATCTTCCAATACCGGGAAAGCGGTGCATCAGACGGCAAGCCGGTTGTTTTGGAAGAAGACGCAACCTTCATCGGAGAATAACAGTGTCTCAAAACAGTCGAATCAAGCCTTGGTACAAACACGTCTGGCCGTGGGTCTTGATGGCGGGTCCGATTTTTGTCGTCATCGCCAGCGTCGCCATGTTTTTTGTCGCACAGCAGCACGCGACAGATTTGGTTACGGATGATTATTATAAGGACGGCAAGAATATCGACATCCAGCTTCATCGGGATGAAGAGGCTGTCAGACGGCATATCCGGGTGCAGGTCCTCATTTCCCCCGATATGAATGCGGCAAAGGTGTTCGTCAGCGGCGAATTTGACGGGAATCAGCCGTTGAAGCTGCTGTTGATGCATCCGACCCGCAAGGCGGACGATCAAACCGTAAACCTTAAGCCTGTCGGCGGCGTGCCAAACGATAGGGTGGAATATGAAGCGGTATTTAAAACCCTTCCGCCGACCAACCACTGGTATTTGCGCGTGGAGGATGCGGCAGGGATGTGGCGCGTGGAAAACAAATGGATAACCAGCCAAGGCAACGCGGTCGATTTGACCCCGATGGATAAACTCTTCAATAATACTGAAAGCAAATAAAGAGATGCCGTCTGAAAATTTTCAGACGGCATTTTGCTACGGTATCGGCTGTTTTGGCATCAGCGTCCTACTGTTGCAACAGGTTCGCTCCCCGTCAGCAGATATTGTATCGTCTCGCGGACGGTGCGGATGGCATTGCCGAAGGGGAGAGGGTCTTTACCTCTGAAGAACAGGCCTTTATCCACTTCTCCACGGAATGCGGCAGCAAGCTGGATATCAATACAGAATTGCCCTGCTTTGGCAAGCCCGTCGCGCAGGCCACAGCTGGTCAGGCAGTTTAAACCTTGGGTACAGCGGCGCGGGTCGGCTTTGGCGTTTGCCTGAAGTTTGCTTTCACGCTTAATGTAGCTGTCTCAGGAATTTGGTACGTACGCCGCGTGCCGGCAAACCGGCAACAGACATAAATTCGACTACTTTTTCGGTTTCCGCACCGGCAAGCGTTTTTTTGAAGTTAAGGTGTGCATCTCCTTCTTCGGTAACGGCAAAAGCGGTACCGATTTGAACGGCGGAGGCTCCCCAGTTCTTTAGGGCGGTTTTGACTTTTTCAAAATTTGCCATGCCTCCCGCAAGAATAAGCGGGATTTTTTTCGCTTTCCAGCCCTAAACTTTTGAAAACTTCAAACGTTTCCTCAATCACGCGTTTGAAGTCGAATTTAGCGTCGTTTACGCCTTCAACGGTTGATGCACCCAAATGTCCGGCCGCGTGGGCAGGATGTTCGACTACAATCGCATCGGGCAATATGCCTTTTTTCATCCAACGTTTCAAAACGATATTAATACCGCGCGATTCGGATAGAATCGGTAGCAGGGCAACATCTTTATGATAGCCCCTCGGTCATTTCCGGCAGGTCTAAAGGCAGGCCGGCACCCATCACGACCGCATCCGCCCCTGATTCGCAAGCCTGGCGGACATACGCGGCGTGGTCTTTGACCGCCTTCATCACGTTGACCGCAATCAGTCCTTTTTCCCTCTGAAGCACTTTTTGGCTTTTTTTGGATTTCCCTGTCTAATGCGGTACAGTTCAAAGACGTATATTTCTCCTCGCTCGGATTGATTTGGGATTCGGTGAGCAAGTCTTCGTGAAGGTGGCGTAAATCCACACTGGCAATCGTTCCGATACCGTTTTCACGTGCCACCGCGCTAGATAAACCCGATGCGGAAACACCGACTCCCCATACCGCCTTGCACGATGGGTATAAGGGATTTTCCACGAATAATCAAAGGGTCAAAAATATTCTGCATCAGTTTCTCCGAGTATACGAATCAGTCAGGCTCATGAAAAATGGTTCTAACTGTTTTAGAACCATTGCTCAAATTTGGTATTATACTCTAAATATTGCAGTGGTAAACAGAAAAGCAGAAGGAGCTTTGGAATATGCTGTTATATCTATACCAATTGGACAAAAATATTGAACGGACACCGCATCCGGTTATGGGATATCGGTTTGCACGGCAAAGGTTTGAATATGATTCGATTACGTCCGAGATTCTGATGAAGGGGGTAGGTAAAGATATGGTAACGAGTTGCCGAGACAATAAAAAATCCCCGAGGGATAATCTCAGGGATTTGGAATTTGGCACGCCCACGGGGAATCGAACCCCGGTTACCGCCGTGAAAGGGCGATGTCCCTAACCGCTAGACGATGGGCGCATATTGTATTTTCTTACTGGCGCACCCGGAGCGATTCGAACGCCCTGACCCTCTGGTTCGTAGCCAGATACTCTATCCAACTGAGCTACGGGTGCGCTGCAAGAAAGATTTGAATTTTTAGAGTAATCATCGGATTCTGTCAATTGTTTTGTTGGATGAAATGCCTTAAAAAGTGTAAAAATATCGGTTTGTTGTTTGAATTTAAAGAGAATAAAATGATTGTTGCTTCTCGCTGGCCCTTGCTGGAAAAGGTATTTTTACGGTTTGGAATGCCTGTTGCCGTGGTTGATTTGGAATCGACGGGCGGCAATCTGTATGAAGACAGGGTAACCGAAGTGGCTTTGGTCAAGTTTGAGCAGGGAAGGGTGGTGAGGCATGAGTGGCTGGTTAATCCTCAAAAACCTATTCCGAAATTTGTGGCGGAGCTGACGGGGATTTCAGACGGCATGGTTGCCGACGCACCGGTTTTTTTGCAGAGATTGCCGGCGAGTTGTTTTCGGTATTGAAGGGTTGTGTGTTGATTGCACATAACAGCCGTTTCGACTATACGTTTTTAAAGCATGAGTTTCATCGTGCGGGTATCGGATTTTCATCGCCTGCTTTGTGCAGTGTGCAGCTGTCCCGGTGTCTGTATCCGCAATTTTACAAGCACAGCCTGGACAGTATCATCGAAAGGTTGGGGATTGTTGTGGAAGACAGGCATCGTGCGATGGCTGATGTATCGGCATTGTGTGATTATTTGGAATACAGCCTGTCGGAACATGGGGTTGAGGCATGGATCAGGCAGTGTTTCCGTTTGATGAATCCGAAACCGCTGCCTGCCGCGCTGCCCGAACGGTTGAGGGAACAGTTGTACGGTTTGCCTGACGGTATGGGGGTGCTGGCTTGTTTCGACGGCGGAGGGAAAGTAAATTACATCGGTACGTTTGAACGGATATATAGCGAGGTTTCGGCTTTATTGGATTCCGGAAAAGCCCCGTTTGATTGGCGCAATACGGAGGAAGTCCGTTTTTTTCCCGCATTGGGCAGCCTGCATGCATATAAGATTAAAGCGGAATTGGTCGGGCGTTATCATTCGGGTTGTTATGTATCTGCCAAAAATCTGCTTAAAACATTTACGACCGTCAGGTTTGAAAAAAAGGTTCAGACGGCATGTTGAATGCGAAAACAGCGGCTTTGAAAAAAACGGTGTGACGGATAATCCGCCTACTGGATTATTTGCCAATAAAAAGGCGGCGAGACGGGCTTTGTCGTCGTGGGCGGAAACATACGGATTGTGTCCTGCCGCAGCCGGTATCCTTCCGGACGGTTATGCAGAGGATGAGCCTTGTCCCGTATATGTTTCAGGCCGATGCGATAAGGCGTGCGGCCGTTCTGACGAACAGGTTTTGGCGTTTGCACACAAGTTGCCTGTTTTGGATTGGGGAAAAATGCATGAGGTGGAAATTACCGAAACCGATCCTTTAACGGGGGAAAAAGTTGTTCTGCATGGAATGGGCGGCGCATTGGAAATGGATGACGGGCTTTGGTATTTCGATAAAGATTTACCAGATGCGTTTAAGGCGAAGTTTAAAACGGACAGGAAAAATATTAAGGAAATCGGTTAAATCGATATCGGTTGGTGAAAGCCGGTAAGTATGTAAACAGCCGTTCGTATTGATTGCCCTAATTGGTTTGGGTTGGAATGTGTTACCGTTTGCAGGTAATGTAGTTCGAAGATGCCGTCTGAATTTTTTTCAGACGGCATTTTTACCGACGCGGTTTTCGTGCCGTGTCGGTTTGCCCCGTCCATCCGAAGGCATCGGACAAGCAGGGTGGTTTTTAGAAGCCGTTTTCCATCATGATTTGACCGGGAATGCGGTTGCGGTGCATGGCGTAACCCATGTCAAGCAGCGTTTGGAAAGTGTCTTTGACCATTTCCGGGTTGCCGCAAATCATAAACCGTGTGGATTCCGGGGTGAACTTGGTATGCAGCGCCTGTTCGATACTGTTGTTTTTTAAGAGTTCCGGAATGCGTTTTCCGCTTAAGCCCGAGGGGTTGGCGGCACGGGTGGTAACAGGGACGAAACGGAACGAGTGTCCGTATTCACCTACCAGGGGATGTTCGGACAATGCGGCGAGCCGGTCGTTGAAAATCAATTCTTCGGGAAAAAGATACGGAATGTATCAGGTTGACGGTATCGAAACGCTGCCGGATTTCGGGTTGTTCGAGAATGGAAAGGAAGGGGCAATGCCGGAGCCGGTGCAGAGCATCACCAAATCCTTTCCGTCGGGGAAGCGTTCGGGCAGGAGGAAGCCGGTGGCATTTTTATCGAGCAGGATGGTGTCGCCCTGTTGCATTTTGGCGAAACGGGCCGACATGGGGCCGTCTTGGATGAGTACGGCAAAATATTCGAGCGTGTCTGCATATTCTGCGGAAACGATGGAGTAGGCACGCCAAATAAAGCCTTCACCTTCGTAGAAACCGAGTCGGGAGAATTGTCCGGCTTTAAAACGGTAGGATTCGGGACGGCTGATGGCGAAAGTGATGAGTTTCGGCGTGTGGTGTTTGACCCACAAAATCTTTTCTTCGGTGAATTTTTGCTTCGGGCGAGGCTGCCATGTTGTTGTCCTTGAGTGTGTTTGTCGGGATTATAGCCAATTTGGGTGTTTTTCTGCCTTACTCTGCTGGATTTTATGAAAAAAATTAGATTTGACCGTTTTTATAATCATACTTTTTGGAACACTACCGAAAATAGATTACCGCCCTAGGCAGTAATGACGACGGATAGTTTTATAAAAGTTTCGGCCTACAGTTTATAGGTTTATAATAATAAAAATATCTATCAAAAGAATGTAATTTTTTTCTTTTTAAAAGTTGCATCTTGCCATTCTTGTAATCACATTTGTAATATTCAACATTTTTTTCAAATCCGAATCAAATAGATATTGAGGTAAAACATTCCCTTCTCTGTCTAGTTCTATTAATTCCTCAAAAAAACTATCTTACCTGTATAATAAAAAAACAATTTTTTTGGAAATCTGAATTGATTATATACAGTTTTACATAATCCCAATTAAAAATTCGTTATATCACTAATTAAGAATTCTTTTTTTATTATAATTAAAAACTTATTTTTGCTTATTACATTCTTTTCAAATATATATAACAATAGTGATTAATAAAGAAAATATATAAAGTATATTTTTTTATTCATCTTTTATCTTCTCCATTGTCTGGCTGAAATTTGTGCTCTGATTTGTTTTTCTCCTCTGCTGAATTTTTAAATCCAGCACCAGTATTATCTAAGTGAATCAATGTATTGCTTGTATTTTTGGTAATACTTTTTCCAGATAATCTTTTTCTTACGATATCATAATTTCCATTACTGTTTCTTTCTGCTTGATAAAAACCATTATTTTTTTATAAGTTTCCAAAATTAATCCAGCCAACTCTTTTGTATTTAACCTGTTAGTATATTTGGAATTTGCCCGATGCCAGCAGTAGAATATCCCTTTTATCCTCAGCAGAGCCGATGTCTTCACGCAAAATTATCCACATCGACATGGACGCATTCTACGCATCGGTAGAACTGCGCGAACAGCCGCATTTGAAAGGGCGGCCGGTGGTCGTCGCGTGGGAGGGCGCGCGTTCGGTGATTTGCGCCGCATCGTATGAGGCACGGCAGTTCGGGCTGCATTCCGCGATGTCGGTGGCAACGGCGAAAAGGCTGTGTCCGCAAGCGGTGTATGTGCCGCCGCATTTTCGACTTGTACCGTCAGGTTTCCGCGCAGATTCACGCCGTATTCAGGCGTTATACCGATTTAATCGAACCCCCTGTCGCTGGACGAAGCCTATCTTGACGTTACCCGTAATTTCAAAAACATCCCTTACGCCAGCGAAGTTGCCAAAGAAATCCGTGCCGCCATTTTTGCGGAAACGGGTTTGACCGCATCCGCGGGCATCGCGCCGAACAAATTTCTGGCGAAAATCGCGTCGGACTGGCGCAAGCCGAACGGGCAGTTTGTGTTGCTGCCGCACAAAGTCATGGCATTTTTTTGGAAACCCCTGCCTTTGGGCAAAAATCCCCGGAGTGGGCAAGGTAACGCTGAAAAAAATGCAGTCGCTGGGTATGCAGACGGCGGGTGATTTGCGCCGTTTCGAGCGCGGCGAGCTCTTAAACCATTTCGGACGCTACGGCTACCGCCTCTATGATTTGGCGCGCGGTACGGACGAACGCCCCGTCAAAGCCGAACGCGAACGTCTCCAAATCTCCACAGAAATCACCCTGCCCGAAGACCTGCCGCTCGAGCAGGCTGCCGGACACTTGCCCCATCTTGCCGAAGACTTGTGGCGGCAAATCACGCGTAAAAACGTCGAAGCCCAAAGTGTAACGCTCAAGCTGAAGACCTACGATTTCCGCATCATCACGCGCACGCTGACTTATTCCTCCGTATTGCCCGACTGCTCAGCTCTGCTGCAGGCTGCGCAAATGTTGATGGCGCGCGTCCCGACGCAGACGGAAGACGCGTTCCGCCTCATCGGTATCGGTGTCGGCCGCCTTGTGCCGAAAAACCAACAGCAGGGCTTGTGGGCGTAAACCGATTTACCACGCTGTCGAAAAAAACATGCCGTCTGAACGGTTTCCAGACGGCATGGCTGCTTTATAGTGGGTTAACAAAAAAATCAGGACAAGGCGACGAAGCCGCAGACAGTACAAATAGTACGGCAAGGCGAGGCAACGCCGTACTGGTTTAAATTTAATCCACTATACATTGTCTCCGGCTTCGTTTCCCTATCTTGGTTTAATCCGACGGATTGCCTTTTTTTCATGCTGTCGAGCCTTCCGATTATATCGGCAAGGTTGCGTCTGCCTTCTTCCTTGCTGACAATCGGCTCGCCGCCTTTGCGCCCCAGGATTTTCAAATCTTCCTGCGGCATTTCGTCTATGAAGCGGCTGGGTTCGGGGAACTGCCATGTGCCTTGTTTTTTGCGTTTGACGCAGTGGGTCAGTGTGAGTTGGCGTTTGGCGCGGGTAATGCCGACGTACATCAGGCGGCGTTCTTCTTCGACGTTGCCTTCTTCGATGCTGTCGTTGTGCGGCAAAACACCTTCTTCACAACCGATGAGGAAAACGTAGGGGTATTCCAAGCCTTTGGAGGCGTGCAGGGTCGAGAGTTTGACGGCATCGACTTCTTCTTCGCTTTTGCCCTCCAAGAGCGTCATCAAGGCGACGGTTTGGGCAAGTTCGATGATGTTTTTGCCGTCTTGTTCGCCTTTGCGCTCTAGCCAGCCTGTCAGGTCGCTGACGTTGCGCCATTTGATTTCGCCGGCTTTGCCTTCTTCGCTGGCAAGCAGGTGGTTTTCGTAGTCGATTTCTTTGAGCAGGTTGTTGATGAGTTCGCCCGCTTCGCTGGTTTCGGCTTTGGCGCGGTAGCTGCCGAACATATCCATAAAGGCTTGCAGGTGTTGGCGGTTGGTATTGTTCAGTAACGCGAGGGCTTCTTCGGTTTGCGCGGCTTCATACAGGCTGCATTCGTGTTCGTGTGCGTAGGTGTTGAGCTTGCCCAGCGTTACATCGCCGATGCCGCGTTTGGGCGTGGTAACGGCGCGCAGGAAGGCGGGATCGTCGTTGGGATTGGCAAGCAGCCGCACATAAGACAACACGTCTTTGATTTCGGCTTTGTCGAAAAAGCTTTGTCCGCCGGAGAGCCGGTAGGGGATGCGCGCGCTGCGCAAGGCTTCTTCAAAAAAATTCGCGCTTGATGGTTGCCGCGGTATAACACGGCGAAATCGGCGTATTGTGTTTTGTCGCCGCCGATGAGTTTTTGTTTGACGATTTGGCTGACGACCCAGTCGGCTTCGTGCTGCTCGTTTTGGCAGGCAACGACTTTGACGGGCTCGCCTTCGCCCAATTGCGACCAAAGTTTTTTGGTAAACAGCTTGGGGTTGTTTTCGATGACTTTGTTGGCGATTTTGAGAATCCGCGCGGTGGAGCGGTAGTTTTGCTCCAGTTTGATGACCTTCATCTGCGGATAGTTTTCCTGCATTTTGCGCAGGTTTTTCCATGTTCGCACCGCGCCATGCGTAGATGGACTGGTCGTCGTCGCCGACGGCGGTAAACATACCTTCCGCGCCGGTCAGAAGTTTCATCAACGTAAATTGGCAGGTATTCGTATCTTGGCATTCGTCAACCAACAGATAACGCAGCCGCCGCTGCCATTTGTTGCGCACTTCACTGTTTTGCTGCAACAGCACGGCAGGCAGGCGGATTAAGTCGTCGAAGTCCACTGCCTGATAGCTTTGTAAGGTTTCCTGATAGCTCGCATACACGCGTGCGGTTTGTTGTTCCCACGCATTAGAGGCCGTCTGAACGACATCTTCAGGCGTTTTTTTAAATCGTTTTTTTCCAAAGGGAAATTTGATGTTGCGCTTTGAATGTGGCTTCTTTGCCCGTACCGCCTAAGAGTTCGCCGATGATTTTGGCGCTGTCGGTAGAATCGAGAATGGAGAAGTTTTTTTTGTAACCGATATGGTTCGCCTCTTCGTGCAGAATCTTCATGCCCCAAAGAATGGAACGTGCAAATCGTCAGCCCGCGCGTTTGCGATTTGGGCAGCATTTTTGGCGACGCGCTCCTGCATTTCCGCAGCGGCTTTGTTGGTAAAGGTAATTGCGGCAACGGTATGCGGCAGATAGCCGACGTTGACAATCAAATGCTTGATTTTTTTGCGTAATCACACCGGTTTTTGCCGCTGCCTGCGCCGGCAAGGACGAGCAGGGGGCCGCCGAGGTAACGGACGGCTTCGAGCTGTTGGGGATTGAGTTTCATCATGTTTTTGATGCCGTCTGAAATCAGTCTGCGCCGCCTTCGAGGGCAGTCGAGTGCCGCACGGAGGGCGGATACGCCGATTTGCCCCGGCGCGGAGTTTTGCGTTCCCGAACCGAACGTGATGCTTGAGCCGAACACCTGTCCGGCAAGCCGGCTGACCGCCCCCGTCTGCCCCATCGACATCGTAACAATCGGTTTGGCGACAAGCTGTTTCGCTTTGAGCGTGGCAGAAAGCAAAGTCAGCACATCTTCCGCGCTTTGCGGCATTACCGCAATTTTGCAGATGTCCGCGCCGCAGTCCTCCATCTGTTTCAGACGGCATACGATTTCTTCTTGCGGCGGCGTGCGGTGAAACTCATGATTGCAGAGTAGGGCGGCGATGCCGTTTTTTTGAGCATTCGCTACAGCGCGCCGGACGGCGGTTTCGCCGGAAAACAGCTCGATATCGATGATGTGGGGCAGGCGGCTTTCGATCAGCGCGTCGAGCAGTTCAAAATAATAATCGTCCGAACACGGGAACGAGCCGCCTTCGCTATGCCGTCTGAACGTAAACAGCAGCGGTTTGTCGGGCAGCGCGTCGCGGACGGTCTGCGTGTGGCGCAATACTTCGCCGATGCTGCCCGCGCATTCCAAAAAGTCGGCGCGGAACTCGACGATGTCGAAGGGTAGGTTTTTGATTTGGGGCAGTAAGGCTGCAAGTTCGGCAGCAGTGCGGGCAACCAGGGGTACGGCGATTTTGGTGCGTCCGCTTCCGATAACGGTATTTTTTTGACGGTAAGGCTGGTGTGCATGGCGGTTCAGGCGGCTGGCGGGAAAAAGTAAGGGCGCCATTATAGCAAAGGAGGGGCAATGTTTCAGACGGCATTCGGTCTGAAGCGGATGGTAGCCCCCGAAAGGCAAACATGCGATAATGATTGACCGATTCATATTCCGCGCCGCAGCCCGTGCTGTGCCGCATATTACATACCGCATTTGTTCCGGAGGAACCCCCATGTCAGACGACAAAAGCAAAGCCCCTTGCCGCCGCCTTAGCGCAAATCGAAAAAGTTTCGGCAAAGGCTCCATCATGAAAATGGACGGCAGCCAGCAGGAAGAAAATCTCGAAGTCATTTCCACCGGTTCATTGGGTTTGGACTTGGCACTCGGTGTCGGCGGCCTGCCGCGCGGCCGTATCGTTGAAATTTTTGGTCCGGAGTCGTCCGGTAAAACCACCCTCTGCCTTGAGGCGGTTGCACAGTGTCAAAAAGACGGCGGCGTGTGTGCCTTTATTGATGCGGAACATGCCTTCGATCCCGTTTACGCGCGCAAGCTCGGTGTCAAAGTAGAAGAGCTCTACCTTTCCCAGCCCGATACCGGCGAACAGGCTTTTGGAAATCTGCGATACGCTTGTGCGCTCCGGCGGTGTGGATATGGTGGTCGTCGACTCTGTCGCCGCCCTCGTCCCCAAAGCCGAAATCGAAGGCGACATGGGCGACAGCCACGTCGGACTTCATGCGCGGCTGATGAGTCAGGCTTTGCGCAAACTGACCGGACACATCAAAAAAACCAATACCCTGGTTGTATTCATCAACCAAATCCGCATGAAGATCGGCGTGATGTTCGGCAGCCCCTGAAACCACCACCGGCGGCAACGCGCTCAAATTCTATTCTTCCGTCCGCCTCGATATCCGCCGTGCGGGTCAGATTAAAAAAAGGCGAGGAAGTCATCGGTAACGAAACCCGCGTCAAAGTTATCAAAAACAAAGTCGCCCCCCGTTCCGTCAGGCAGAATTCGACATTTTGTACGGCGAAGGCGTAAGTTGGGAAGGCGAGTTGATTGATATAGGCGTGAAGAACGACATCATCAACAAGTCCGGAGCCTGGTACAGCTATAACGGTGCGAAAATCGGTCAGGGCAAAGACAACGTCCGTGTCTGGTTGAAGGAAAATCCTGAGGTTGCCGATGAAATCGATGCGAAAAATCCGTGCATTGAACGGCGTGGAAATGCACATCACCGAAGGAAAATTGGACGAAACCGACGGCGAGCGTCCCGAAGATTAAAACTTGAAATCCCGATAAACGGTACTTCTGTTGCGAAGTACCGTTTTTTTGCCGCCTGCCGGTTTGGTTTATTTTGTCCGGATTCGGTCGGCATTTGTTTTCAGACAGGACGTCGTTTGAATATGCGGGGCGGTATCGGCATTGTTTGATATGGAATCCCGATTAATATCGTTTCCGTTCGGCAGTACGCGTTGCCAGCCAGCAGACGCATGAACCGAGGCAGACCATTGCCGCGCCCTGCCAAAACTCGACGGGAAGGGGCGTTTGCAGCAGGAAGGATGAAATGCAGGCAGAAAAAAATCGGGATGAAATAGGATGCGCCGGCAAGAACGGTCATGTTGCCGCGTGAAATGCCGATGTTCCAAACGGCATAACCCAAACCCAGACAGGATGCGGCGGCGGTTGTGTAGAGCAGCGATGCGGTATCGAAATTCAGGCTGCCTGTGCCGTCTGAAAAGTATTTTGCCCATAAGATGCAGGAAACGAGCAGGAAAAAGAAGCCGACGGCGTTGCCCTGTGCTTTGACGCGTGCGGTCAGTGTGCAGTATGCTGCCCAGAACAGCGCGTCCGAAAGCGCCATGATGTAGCTTGTCGGATTGGTGCGTATATTGGCTATCATTCCGGAGACGGAAAAATCCACCTTCTCCGCCCAATACGACGGCGATACCGGCGAAAGACAGGATAAAGCCTAAGGCAATCCACCATTTCGCAGGCTGCCTGTTGAATAGGACGGCGCCGATAATGGTAAAGGTCGGCCATAAGTAGTTGACCATGCCGACTTCGACGGTTTTGGCGCGCGTTTCGGGCGTAACCGACGGACAGCGACAGGCACAGTTCGCATCCGACGAAGAAAAGGCTTGCCCAAAACAGGTAGCTCTTGCTGAAGCGGCTCAGATTCGGCCTGCCGAAAATGATAAAAATCAATACGGCAGCCATGCTGTACATCATCGCTGCACCGCCGACCGCGCCCATATGCAGGCTGACGGTGCGGATGAGTCCGATGACCGAACTCCAAAAGGCGACGGCAAGCAGCCCGACGGCGGTCGCCTGTTTGGGTGTGAGGTTTTGTTGGAATCTGGAAAGCATGGTGTTTAAAGGAAAATTTTGTTTAATATACCGACAGTATCCGCACGCGTATTCTCTGTCAAACGGAAAATGCCGTCTGAACAAGGTTTCAGACGGCATTTATATTTTTGCAGCGTCAGTCGGATCAGCGGAAGAAGTCGCCCATGCCTGCAGGCAGCCCTTGGGTGAAAAGCACCCATGGTTTTGCCGGTGGTTTCTTCAGCTTTGTCGGAGGCGGCATTGAATGCGGCAAGGACAAGGTCTTCGAGCATTTCTTTGTCGTCTGCGGCTTCCTGAATCAGCTCGGGGCTGATGTCGATTTTGCGGACGACATGGGAACAGGTCATCACGACTTTAACCAAGCCGTTACCCGCTTCGCCTTCTACTTCGGTTTCGGCAAGTTTCGCTTGCGCTTTTTTCATGTTTTCCTGCATTTGCTGCGCCTGTTTCATCAGGCCGCCCAATCCGGCTTTTCCGAACATATTTAGAACTCCTGTGGTTGAATCGTTAAGGTTATGGGGTGCTACCGTTTGAGTGTCAAAGAGTCGTCTGAATATGGTTTATCCGATATTTCAGTTGACCTATTAATCCAATTTTTCTCGTAAATTTAATTCTCGATTATCGACTTTTACCAATAATCGTTTAGTGCCTTTAGGTAAATCTTCTTGCATAAACTGCCAACGCGGATAGGCTTCTTGAAAGATTTTATATAAAGCTATATTTTTACCGTCAAACGAACTTTCCTGTTTCAAACTGGAAAGAATAAAGGGGTGTTCTTTTTGCATCTCTTGAATAATACTCGTCCACAAAGCCCAGCCATCCTTACGTTTGTGTTTTTGATAAATTTCGTCTAATACACCACATGCACTTAACTTGCCATAATTGAATATCATGATTAGACCTTGTTTAACTATTTCCGGCAGTAAATTATCTATCCTATTTCTTAGTGTATTTAAGTAATTTTTCTTGAAATCTATCGGCTCGGTTATATTCCTCTTTCAACTTGCATAAGACATCCTTTGAATGCATCTCATTTGGAAAAATTGTGAATAAACGTATTTCTATCTTGAACAACTTGTTTAAGATCCAAATAAAAAAATTTCCCTATCAATAAAAACATACCGTCGGAATATGATAACTAAAAACTTAATTGGGTTAATTCAGGATTATCAATACAATGATCTTCGTAATTCGGTTCATGCTCCGTTTTTTCTAATTGCGCAAACAAATTTCCTAAAAGTCGCTTTTGGTAATATCTTCCTGATCTGACCAGATGTTTAATTCAGGATTTGAATTATTAGGAGATTTTTGTAGGATGAGTAATATGGACAGTTACACTTGAAATGGAAATAATATGCTTCAAAAATTCGTTCAATTTCTTGATATTTTTTTGCAAATTCAAGCCCATTTGAAATATTATTTTATTTTTGTAAATCATCTTGTATTGTATCCATTTTCAGTGGTTCCATCGCAACTAGACAAAACTTATTCCGCCTGCCCCGTCAGTTTCAAAGAATCGGGCTGCCATTTGGCTTCGAAAACTTTTTAAAAACCTGACGCGCGGTTTCGTCGGTTTCGAGCAAATCCTGTGCCTGCCGCCTACCTTCAAGTTGGATGCGCCGGCGGCGTATGTCCGGTGTTTCCCAGCCTGCGTCGTCGCGCCAGGGCTCGGTTTTGCAACTTCAACGGCAGGCCGTAGGCTTCGGCAAGCGTGGTTCTGATTTTTGTCGAGCCGCTCTTTGTTGGTCGTGGCGCGGGCTTCGTCGGTCAGCGAAAAGCATCATCAGATGGCTGCCCGCATCGTATTGCGTCCATGCGGCGTGTTGCGCCAGCATTTGCGCTGCGCCGAGCTTGCGGGCGAAATGCCGGACGATTGCTGCCCAGTTTTCGGTGGAAAACTCAGGAGGCGGGGCGAATTGCGTACCGTCTTCGTCGTTGCTGCCTTCGTCGTCGTTGTTTTTCTTCTTCCGCCTCTTCTTCTTCCGCATCGGCAGGGGCGGCGTATTCCCCAATCCGGCGGTGGAGGCATTTTCTGCGCCGTCTTCTACGGAGTAGTCATCATCCGGAAAGCCGTAACTGTAGAAAAGGTTCTGCAGGGGCTTCGTGCGTAAATGCATCCGTTTCAACGGCTTCATCATTCTGTGTTGTCTGAATGGGGTTTTCAGACGGCACTTCGGATAAGGAAGCTCCGGTTTCGTTGTTGGCCGCCTTGTTTTTGGAAACTTGATTTTCAGCCGATGTTTCGGCTTTGTTTGCGGAAGGGCGGTTTGCCTCTGTTGTTTCAGAGCTTGTTTGAATGCTTTCCGCTAACTCTTGCACAGGTACATCTGATACAGTTTCTGCATCGTTCAGCACATCTTCCCAAGGCGGAACATCGTTGTTTTCCTGAGCGGAAGCCGGTTCGGCAACCTTGTTTTCAGACGGCATTGCAGGCGCGGATGCCGTCTGAACGGATGTTTGGGCGGTTTCTGCCTTAGAGGGAAGCGGCTTTTTTGCGGCCGTCTCCTTTTCGGCGGCTTGTGCCGACGGGGATTTTAATTCTGTATTTTTCAATCACGGCATTTGCATCACATGAAGCTGCCGCTAACGGTGTAAACGCCAGCATACGCAGCAGGGTCATGACGAAGCCGGCGTATTCGTCGGGTGCAAGGCTCAAATCCTGTTTGCCGCGGATGGCGCATTGATAATAAAGCTGGATTTGTTCGCCGCTGAGTGTCTGGCTCAGCGGCAACAGCACACCGCGATCAGGGTCGTCGTGTGCCAAAGCGGAGGGCACCGCCTGTATCAAGGCGAGGTGTTGCAGCAGCATGGCCAGTTCGCCCAAGGCATTGTCAAAAGCCGACGGCACACGCAGCCATTTCCTGCGCTTTTACCAGCAGGGCTTCGCCGTTTTGGTTGACGATGCCTGTCAGCAGTTCGTAAAGGTATTGTTTATCGACCGCACCGATCATTTGGCGGACGTCTTGTTCGGCAACGCTGCCCGAACCCATGGCGATGGCTTGGTCGAGCAGGCTCAGGGCGTCGCGCATCGAGCCTGCGGCGGCACGTCCCAAAAGTTGCAGGGCGGCGGGTTCGTAGGCAATTTTTTTCGCTGTCGAGGACGTGGGCAAGGTGGTCGGCAACCTGCTGCGAAGTCATGTTGCGCAAGACAAATTGCAGGCAGCGGCTCAAGACGGTAACGGGGACTTTATGCGGATCGGTCGTGGCAAGGATGAATTTGACGTGTTCGGGCGGCTCTTCCAGCGTTTTGAGCATGGCGTTGAACGCGCTTTTTGGAAAGCATATGCACTTCGTCGATGATATAGACTTTGTATTTGCCGGCGGTCGGTGCATATTGGGCGTTTTCAATACTTCGCGGATGTTGTCGATGCCTGTGTTGGAGGCGGCGTCGATTTCCAGCAGGTCGACGTAGCGTCCGGCATCGATCTGCGTACAGCTTTCGCATACGCCGCAAGGTTCGCCGTGTTGCGCGTTTTCGCAGTTGAGGCTTTTGGCAAGGATGCGGGCGATGGTGGTTTTGCCCACGCCGCGCGTACCGGTCAGTAGGTAGGCGTGGTGTAGCCTGCCTTCGTCCAGCGCGTTGCGCAAGGCTTTGACGACGTGTTCCTGACCGACTAAGTCGGCAAAGGTTTTTCGGACGCCATTTTCGTGCAAGAACTTGATAAGCCATATTTTTTTCTCTTTGATTAAGCGTTTTTGTCCGTTCGGGACGTATCCGGGCGCGTATTCTAGCATTTTTCGAACCGGCTCACGAAGGGGTTCATTGTCCGCGTAAAAACAAGGCATCCAATTCTTTTAAAGTCAGTTTGACCCATGTCGGACGTCCGTGGTTGCATTGGTTGCTGCGCGGCGTGTTTTCCATATCGCGCAGGAGAGCATTCATTTCCGGTAGGGTAAGCCGACGGCCGGCGCGGACGGAGCCGTGGCAGGACATGGTGGCGAGGATGTGGTTTTCGTGTTCTTCGATGGTTTGGCTGCTGCCGACTTGGGCGAGTTCGCCCAATACATCTTTGGCCAGTGAAACAACGTCGGCTTTGCCGAGCATAGCAGGAACTGCGCGGACGGCAAGGGTATTGCCGCCCATGTCGGACAATTCCAAGCCGAAGCCTGCCAGTGCATCGGCATGGTCGGAGAGAGCGGCGCATTCTTCGTGGGATGCGGCAAAGGTTACGGGAATAAGCAGGCGTTGGCTTTGCAGCTTGCCGTTTTCCTGACGTTGGCGTTTCATTTTCTCGTAGTTGACGCGTTCGGCGGCGGCGTGCATGTCGATGAGCAGCAGGCTGTCTTCGGCTTGGGCGAGGATGTAGATGCCTAATAGTTGGGCGATGGCGAAGCCGAGCGGCGGCAGTTCGGATTGGGATGGGATGCCGTCTGAAAGCGGCGTATCTGTTTGGGGAATAGGCGTTTCAGACGGCATATTGCCGAAACGTGCCTGTTCGAATTGGCTTAACTCAAGGTCGATGTCGTCGGTTTTTTTGTAAAGCTCAGCGTAAGTATTCATGGCCGCGCGGCTTTCGCGCAGGGACAAGCTGTGTTGTTGCGGCGCACGCACGGCTTGGTAAGGCATGGGCGCGGTTTTTGCCTGATGAGCCAAAGGCATTGCGTGTATCGGGTTTGTTGCCTGTCGGGTAGTTGGATGCGCTATCAAACAGATTTTCGCTGTCGTTTTCAGACGGCATTGGGGCAGGCGTAACGCCGGTAATGTCATGCAACACTTCGCCTGCGTTGCTGACGCTTTCGGTCAGGTCGGCGCGTGTGTCGGCAAGGGCTTTGTTGAGCGTATGGAACACGAGTTGGTGTACCTGCTGGCTGTCGCGGAAGCGGATTTCTGTTTTGGTCGGGTGGACGTTGACATCCACGGCTTCGGGCGGCAGGTCGAGAAAGAGGACGAAAGCAGGCGTCAGCGCGTTGTGCAATACGTCGCGGTATGCCTGCTTGACGGCATGGAGCATGACTTTGTCGCGCACGAAGCGATGGTTGACGAAGCAGTATTGTTTGTCGGTTTTGCCTTTGGCAAAGGTGGGTTTGGCGATGGCGCCGTAGAGCCGTAGCGCGCCGTTGCCGCTGTCTATTTCTAAGGATGCCGTCTGAAAGTCTTCGCCGACAATGGCGGTTATGCGTTCGTGCAGGCTTTGGGCAGGAAGTTTGAATACTTGTTTGTCGTCGCGTTTGAGTGAGAAGGCAATGTGCGGATGCGCCAGAGCAAGTCGTTCGAGCATGGTGGCGCAGTGGGCATATTCGGTGTTTTCGGATTTGAGGAACTTGCGCCGCGCGGGGGTGTTGAAGAAGAGTTCGGCGGCTTCGATGGTGGTGCCGATGGGGTGGGCGGCTGCCGTAGGGCTGCTGAGTTTGCCGTCTTCGGCTTTGACTTGGGTTGCGTGCGAACTGTCTTCTTGACGGCTGGTCAGGGTCAGGCGGCTGACGGAGGCGATGCTTGCCAAGCCTTCGCCGCGAAAAGCCCATGCTGGCAACGTGTTCCAAATCGTTTAGGGTTTTGATTTTGCTGGTGGCGTGGCGGTGGAGCGCAAGCTCGATGTCGTCCGGATGGATACCGCTGCCGTTGTCGCTGACGCGAATCAGGCGGATGCCGCCGCCGGCCAGTTCGACATCAATCGCCGTTGCGCCTGCATCGATACTGTTTTTCAACAATTTCTTTCAAGGCGTTGGCAGGGGCGTTCGACCACTTCGCCGGCGGCGATTTGGTTGACAAGATGGTCGGGCAGGGCGGCAATTCGGGACATGGCATGGGCTTCCGTTTCAAAAAAACGCTTCATTCTATAATAAAAACCCCTTACCTTTCTGCCTGTATTCTTGATAAAAGCCGTTTATCCCGTTTGGAAAATACCAGTATAATCACGCCATATTCCGTAAAATTGGAGCACAAAGATGTATCACTACCAATCCGATGCCACACAATTCCTCAACCGCCTGATTGAAGAAAAAAACCTGAGTTGGAACAGCAGCGTTTGGAAAACAGGGGGCTTTTGTGGGATGTCGAACTTAGTTCCGAAGAACAGGAAAACTTCGAGGCGGCAAAAAGTAGCGAAAAAAACCTTATACCTATTACCAAGACTGAACCCGCCGAAATGACGACCAATCTGTCCAATGTCGCACCGGACCTGCAAAACTATTTAAACGCCATCGGCGAACCCGAACATCCCGTTTTGACGCGGCTGCGTGAGAAGACCGGGCATCACCGTATGGGCAAAATGGCGATTGCGCGCGAACAGGCGGCGGTTTTGGTTTGGCTGGCAAAGCTGATTCGCGCGGAAAAAAATATCTGGAAATCGGCGTATTTACCGGATACAGCAGTACCGCGCTTGCATTGGCGCTGCCCGAACACGGGCGGATTACCGCCTGCGACATCAATGTAACCTTTACCGATACGGCGCGTCAGGTTTGGAACGAGGCCGGTGTGGCACATAAAATCAGCCTGCACCTGCAACCCGCATTGCTAACATTGGATGATTTGATTGCACAGGGTGAAGCCGGAAGCTACGATTTGGCACTGATAGACGCAGACAAACCGCCCACGCCGCAATATTTCGAGCGTTGCCTCAAACTTGTCCGGCAAGGTGGCATCATTGCCATCGACAATATTTTGTTGAACGGAAGGGTGATGCGCGAGGAGGCTTCCGATGCGCCGCCCAGCGTCGGCATCCTCAAAGATTTCAATCAAAACCTGCCGAACGATACGCGGATTGTCCCCATCACCCTGCCCGTCGGCGACGGTTTGACCCTGCTTCTGAAAAAATAATGAAGATCAAATTACCGCTTTTTATCATTTGGCTGTCCGTATCCGCTGCCTGTTCTTCCCCTGTTTCCCGCAATATTCAGGATGTGCAGCCCGAACCGCAGGCAGAGGCAGGCAGTTCGGACGGCATTCCCTATCCCGTTCCGACATTGCAAGACCGTTTGGATTATCTGGAAGGCAAAAATTGTCCGGCTGTCGAACGAAGTGGAAACGTTAAACGGGAAAGTCAAAGCACTGGAGCATGCGAAAACACACCCTTCCGGCAGGACATACGTCCAAAAACTCGATGACCGCAAGTTGAAAGAGCATTATCTTGATACAGAAGGCGGCAAGGTGTCCGCATATGCCGGTCCGACCGAGCAAAGCCTTTATAATCAGGCGCTCAAACACTATCAAAACGGCAGGTTTTCTGCCGCAGCCGCCTTGTTGAAGGGGGCGGACGGCGGAGACGGCGGCAGCATCGCGCAACGCAGTATGTACCTGTTACTGCAAAGCAGGGCGCGTATGGGGAACTGCGAATCCGTCATCGAAATTGGGCGGCGTTACGCCAACCGTTTCAAAAGGCACTCCTGCCGCACCGGAAGCAATATTCAAAAATCGGTGAATGCCAATACAGGTTGCAGCAGAAAGACATTGCAAGGGCGACATGGCGCGGACTGATACAGGCTTACCCGGGCAGCCCGGCGGCAAAACGCGCCGCCTCAGCCATACGCAAACGATAGTTTTTCCATTTTTCCGCTTTTTACCCCATCCGCACCAAGGAGGATTTATGATACAAATCGGCATCATCATGGGCAGCAACAGCGATTGGCCCGTTATGCGGCAGGCAGCGCAGTTTCTTGAAGAGTTCGGCGTAGAATATGAGGCGCGCGTCGTTTCCGCACACCGAACCCCGGATTTAATGTTCCAATACGCTGAAACCGCACGGGAGCGCGGCATCAAAGCCATTATCGCCGGTGCGGGCGGCTCGGCGCACCTGCCCGGCATGGTTGCTGCCAAGACCACCATCCCCGTTTTGGGCGTACCCGTCCCCAGCAAATACCTGCGCGGCGAAGATTCGCTTTTATCGATTGTACAAATGCCCAAAGGCGTACCCGTCGCCACATTCGCCATCGGCGAGGCAGGAGCGGCCAATGCGGCATTGTTTGCCGTTTCCATGCTGGCCAATGAAAATCCCGAACTGGCGCAAAAACTGGCAGACTTCCGAGCCAAACAGGAACAGGCTGTTTTGAATATGGAATTGGAACAGGTTTAAGACCCGCCGTCTGCGAATACACAAATGCCGTCTGAAGCCCTGTTTTGGATTTCAGACGGCATTTTTTTCCATCTTATTCCGCTGTTTCGGTCAGCGATGAGAACACTTCAAAATAAGTCGGGAAGGTTTTATGGGTGCATTTCGGGTCGTTGATGACTATGGGGGCGCCCAATAAGGATACCAGCGAGAAACACATCGCCATGCGGTGGTCGTCGTAAGTGTCGATGACGGCGTCGGGTGTCAGCGTTTTGGGCGGGGTGATGTGAATTGCTTCGGCTTCTTCGACGACTTTTGCACCGAGTTTGCGCAACTCGTTGGCCATCGCGGCGATGCGGTCGGTCTCTTTGACGCGCCATGAACCGATATTGCGCAGCGTACAGGTTTGCCCTGTGGCAAGTGCGACGATGGCGAGGGTCATGGCGGCATCGGGGATATGGTTCGCATCCAAATCAAAAGGCTAGGACGGCACGTTCTTTCGGGCGCGAGACTTCGACGAAGTTTTCGCCCCAAACCACGTCCGCTCCGATTTTTTCCAGCTCTCGGACAAAGGCGACATCGCCCTGTATGCTGTTTGCGCCGATACCGGTAACGCGGACGGGTGTGGCGGCAATCAAACCGGCTGCAAGGAAGTAGGACGCGCTGGAGGCATCTCCTTCGACGTGCAAGTGTTCGGGCGCGTGGTAGTGCGCATCGGCGGGAATTTTGAAGACGCGGTAGTCTTCATTGGCAACCTGTACTCCGAATTGCGCCATCAGTTTCAAGGTAATGTCGATATAGGGGCTTGGAAATCAACTCGCCGACCATACGGATTTCAAATGCCTGTCCGGTCAGCGGCAGCGCCATTAAGAGGGCGGTCAGAAACTGGCTGGACACATTGCCTTTAATAGGAATCACGCGCTCGCCGCGGTCTTGACGTTTGCCGATATGAAGCGGTGGATAGTGTTCGTTGCCGAGATATTCGACATCGGCGCCGACAGTCCGCAACGCATCGACCAAATCGCCGATAGGGCGTTCATGCATACGAGGCATGCCGTGCAGATGATAATCGCCGCCCAAAACAGCCAGCGCGGCGGTCAGCGGACGGAACGCCGTGCCCGCGTTGCCTAAAAACAAATCGGCAGTCCGATTGGGAAACGTCCGCCTGTGCCGTGCACTTTCAGACGGCCTTCGGCAAGATATTCGATTTCAACACCGAGTTTATCGAGCGCTTCCAACATACGATCGGTATCGTCGGATTTGAGCAGGGAATGGATTTCACAAGTATTGTCGGACAGGGCAGCGAGCAGCAGGGTGCGGTTGCTGATGCTTTTGGATCCGGGCAGGGCGACGGTAGATGGTTTGAGCGAGGCGGCAGGGAGGCGGAGGGATTCGGTCATGGCAAAACGCAAAACGTAAAACGGAAATAGGAAAGTAGCCATTATACTGAATACGGATGCCGTCTGAAAAAAACCGGGATACCGGCATTTTTTAAGCAGAAAACCGGGAAACTTGGTTTTTTTGTGCCGAAAATTTATTATTTGTGAATTTTTTGTTTCTAAAATTTTTTTGCCGGCATATTTTTGGCTTTTGTTGCGGGCAGATGGCGTTTGTGGACGGTACGGTACGATTGCCAATTCCATAGAATTTGGTAGAATAGCCGCTGTTCAACGATAGACAAGCCGCCGATTTTCCGGGCGGCTTGTGTTTTTATTTTAATATCCGAACACACAAAGCAAGACGGTACGCGGGATGCTTCCTGCCGCAAACCGGTGTGCCGGAACATGGAGAATACGATCTTATGCAAAAAATCCCCCTGACCGTACGCGGTGCGGAATTGCTGAAACAGGAATTGCAGCAGCTTAAAAGCGTGGCGCGCCCCGAAGTGATCGAAGCGATTGCCGAAGCCAGATCGCACGGCGATTTGTCCGAAAACGCCGAATATGAAGCCGCCAAAGAGCGCCAAGGTTTTTATCGAGGGCCGCATTTCCGAGTTGGAACACAAACTTTCCGTTGCCCATATTATCAATCCGACCGAAATCCATGCCGAAGGAAAAATCGTGTTCGGTACGACGGTTACGTTGGAAGATTTGGAAACGGAAGAACACGTTACCTATCAAATTGTCGGCGAAGACGAAGCGGATATTAAACAGGGCAAAATCTATGTCGGCTCTCCGATTGCACGCGCCCTAATCGGCAAGGAAGAAGGGGATACTGCGGAAGTTCAGGCTCCGGGCGGCGTACGCGAATACGACATTATCGAAGTCCGGTATATTTGATTCGGCGGTAAAATGCCGTCTGAAGGCCGACCTTCGGTTTCAGACGGCATTTTCCATGCGGCTCCCCCTTTTCACGCTTAGGTTAAACATGCTATATTTCCGAATCTTTTAAACTGTTTTCCACGAGGTGGCGAAATGAGCGAAACTGCTAAAATCAAAGTTAACGACTTGCCTGAAGATGTAGAAAAAAACAAATGAAGAAGTCGAATTGCCTGTTGCCGGCGACGATAAAAAAAGGCGGACACAGCGAGGGCGGCTGCTGCGGTGCGTGCGGCGGCTGATTCGAATCCGTCAAATCGGGGCATCTGAAAAGTTTTGCAAAATTTTCAGGTGTCCTTTTTTATTTCCAAAGTAAATGAATGAAATAATGCGGCTAGAAGATTTATTTGACCATGGGCTTGTGGTAGATTCGGTACTGTATTTGATATGATTTTAACAAATCAGGGAGGGGCAATGTTTTTGGTATGTAGTCGGCTTTTTCGCCTTTATCGTTTCGCTGCTGTCGCTGTGGGTCAATGCCAGCGCATTCGGCATGCAGGAAGACGATACCCCCCAATCGGATTATGAAAGACGTTTGGGCTTGGGTGCGAAGCTGAAAAACAAAAAAATACGCCGGATACGGAAGAAAAGCAGCAATAAAGATATGAAATGCCGTCTGAAAGATTTTCAGACGGCATTTGCTAAAAGCATGGGAGACAGTCAAACATTCATCTCATGCTCAAATGCGTTCAGGATTCGGCGGACTTCATCCGCATCCTTAACCGTTCGGACGCGGTCAAACAGCGTTTGCGCCGGGTCGAACGTTTTTTTCATCATGCCCAGCCATTGCTTAAGACGGGCGATCGGGTATTTGTTGTTTGCCTCTTTTGCCAGGCATAAATCGAAAAAGAGCCGTATCCATTTGGAAATTTCGGCAAAATCGGTATCCGTAACGGGCAGGCTGCTTTCATACTGCTTGATTTGGCGCGCCAAATCGGGGCGGATGACCGCGCCTCGCCCCAGCATGACGCTGTTGCAGCCGCTGATTGTTTTGATGCTGATATAGTCCTGCAGGCTGAAGACATCGCCGTTGGCGGTAACCGGGATATCGACGCTGTCTCGGATTTTCCTTATCCATTCCCAATGCGCCGGCGGTTCGTAACCCTCGGCTTTGGTACGCGCGTGTACGGTCAGTCCGCATGCGCCCCCTTCGGCAATCGCACAGGCGCATTCCAAAGCAGGGCTTTTGTCTTCATAGCCGAGCCGCATTTTCCCCGTCAGCGGAATATGTGCGGGCAAACGTTCGCGCATCGTTTTGACGATATGAAATATCAGTTGCGGCTCTTTTAAAAGTATTGCGCCGCCTTTGTGCCTGTTGACGGTGGGTGCGGGGCAGCCGAAGTTCAAATCGATTTTGTCCGCACCGAAGCGGACGGCTTCCAGCGCATTCGCCGCCATATTGTCCGCATCGCTGCCCAAAAGCTGGACGGTGCAGGGCGTGCCGGAAAAACGTTTTGTTTCCGTTAGCGATTTCGGGGATATATTTTAACCATATGGCGCGGGAATGCACGGTATGGGTAATGCGTACAAATTCGCTGACGCATTCGTCGTAGCCGCCTATCCGTGTTAGCAGGTCGCGCATCACATCATCTATCAGACCTTGCATCGGGGCAAGGATGATTCGGTTTTTTTGTTTGGGTTCGTTTGTTTGTCCGTCAATCATGATTTGGGTAGGTATTTGGTTTAAACAATGCCGTCTGAAGGCTTTCGGCGTTCAGACGGCATTTCCGTGTCCGTTGTTACAGCAACACTTTCTCTACGCCGCCGTTGTTGGCTTTTTTTACAAACTCATCCAGCCAGTTTTCGCCGAGGATGTGTTTCGCCATTTCGATGACGATGTAGTCGGCAGGCATATTGTTGTCGTCGGTGTAGCGGCTCAAGCCTTGCAGGCAGGCTGGGCAGGAGGTGAGCATTTTGACAGGTTCACCCTGAGGCAGCTCTTTGAGGTTTTTCTCGATTTCCTCTTGTTTGCGGAATTTGACTTGGGTGGCGATATCGGGGCGTTTGACGGCGAACATGCCGGATTCGCCGCAGCAGCGGTCGCTTAAGACGACTTTCTGCCCCATGAGGGCTGCTTGCCATTTGGGTGGCGTTCATGGTTTTTGATGGGCGTGTGGCAGGGGTCGTGGTAGAGGTATTGCTGACCTTGTACGCCGTTTAGCTGTACACCTTTTTCAAGCAGATATTCGTGGATGTCGATGATACGGCAGCCTGGGAAGATTTCCTCAAAACGGTATTTTTCCAGTTGGTCATAGCAGGTGCCGCAACTGACGACGACGGTTTTTGATGTCGAGGTAGTTGAGGGTGTTCGCCATGCGGTGGAAGGCGACACGGTTGTTGGTGCTCATTTCTTCGGCTTTAGCCTTATTGCCTCCAGCGTCTTGCGGATAGCCGCAACACATATAGCCGGGCGGCAGGACGGTTTGTACACCGACATGCCAGAGCATGGCTTGGACGGCGAGTCCGATTTGGCTGAACAGACGCTCAGAGCCGCAACCTGGGAAGTAGAACACGGCTTCGGCATCTTCCGGCGTAGCCGGATTGCGGATGATAGGGATGCTTTTGTCGTCTTCGATGCCGAGCATGGAGCGCGGTGTTTTGGCGGGCACGCTTTTTGGGCAAAGGACGGTTGATGAAGTGGATAACCTGTTCTTTGATTGAGGCGGTGCCGAACGGTGGCTTTGGGTTCGGCTTTTTTTGTTTTTTTGGTGCCGACGGGCAACAGTTTGCCGATTTTGTAGGCGAAATTCTGCGCGGGGAAGCCGGTCTGTATCATGGCGGCGCGTAGGGCTTTGATGGTTTTTGGGCCGGTAGCGTTCAGAAATGCCATGCCCATCGATGCGGCGGGTGCGAAGCGTTTGTGGCCGGAATCGGCAAGGTAGTTGCGGATGGCTACGGTTACGTCGCCGAAGTCGATATTGACTGGGCAGGGGTTTGACGCAGCGGTGGCACACGGTGCAGTGGTCGCCGATGTCCATGAGTTCTTCAAAGTGTTTGATAGAAACGCCGCGGCGGGTTTGTTCTTCGTATAAGAAGGCTTCGGTCAACAAGCCTACGCCGAGGATTTTGTTGCGCGGGCTGTACAGCAGGTTGGCACGCGGAACATGAGTAGAGCAAACAGGTTTGCATTTGCCGCAGCGCAGGCAGTCTTTGACGGAATCGGCGATGGTGCCGAGGTCTGATTTTTCCATAATCAGCGATTCCGCCCCCAAAAGCTCGAAGGATGGCGTATAGGCGTTGCGCAGGTCCGAGCCTTTCATCAGTTTGTGACGGTTGAAGGTGTGTTTCGGATCGACTTGGTTTTTTTGTAGTTCCAAAACGGTTGCAAAATCTTCATCGGTCAGAAATTCGAGCTTGGTAATGCCGATGCCGTGTTCGCCCGAAATCACGCCGCCGAGCGAACGGGCGATTTTCATGATGCGTTCGACCGAACGGTAGGCGGTCTGAAGCATTTGGGCATCGTCTGAGTTAACCGGAATATTGGTATGAACGTTACCGTCGCCGGCGTGCATATGCAGGGCGACGAAGACGCGGCTGCGTACGGTTTTGGCGTGGATTTTGCCCAAGCCTTGGATAATTTTGGTGTCGGTTTTGCCGCTGAAGATTTCAGAAAGCGGCTTCATTACGTCCGCTTTGACAGACACGCGCAGGCGGAAATCGCGGAAGGCAATAAAGCAACTTTCATTGTCTTTGGCTTCGGGAGCGGCGTGGACGGCTGCGCCGTAGCGAGCCTTATAGTCGGCAAGTGGCGCGTCTAAGTTATCCAGCAACCATTCCCAACGCGCTTTGACAGCGGAAACGTGGGCTAGGGCGTGTTTGCCGCGTTCGCCCAACAGTTCGGCGGTTGGCAGGTCTGTTCCCATTTTGTCGATGGGGAGTTTGCCGGACAGATATTGCTCCAAGGCGGCACAGAGTTTGAGTTTATTTTGGATGGAAAGCTCAATGTTGATGCGTTCGATGCCGTCTGAATACTCGCCCAACCTTTCCAGCGGAATCACTACGTCTTCGTTGATTTTAAAGGCGTTGGTGTGTTTGGCGATGGCGGCGGTGCGGCTGCGGTCGAGCCAGAAGGTTTTGCGCGCTTCGGGCGATACGGCGATAAAGCCTTCGCCGTCGCGGGCGCGGGCGAGTTCGCAGATGTGTTCGGCGGCTGCCTGTACGGCGGCTTCATCGTCTGAAACGACATCCGCCAGCAAGACCATTTTAGGTCGGCCTTTGCCTGCCGCTTTGGTGGCGTAGCCGACTGCGCGGACATAACGCCAGTCCAAATGTTCCCAAACCCGCCAGCCGCACGCTGTCGTGGGCGAGCAGGAAATCGCGGATTTCAACGATAGAAGGCGTGGCGGTGGCAACCGTACCGAAAAAAACTCCATACACACGGTGCGCGTGTATTTCGGCATTTTGTGCAACACGAAGGCGACGCTGGTAATGATGCCGTCCGTGCCTTCTTTCTGCACGCCGGGCAGGCCGCTCAAGAATTTGTCGGTAACGTCTTTTGCCCAAACCGACTTTGCGGAATTTGTGGCCGGGGATTTCCAAGCGTTCGGTTTTAACGATATTGAGGCCGTCTGAATCCAGCGTGTGAACGTCGAACACGGCGGTTTCTTCGTCGTGGATTTTGCCGAAATTGTGGCGCACGCGCTCGATGCGCAGCCATTCGCCCTGCGGGTTGACCATCTGCCAGTAGGCAAGATTGTCCAACGCCGTCCCCCACAGCACGGCTTTTTGCCGCCTGCATTCATCGCCACATTACCGCCCACGCAGGACGCGTCGGCGGAAGTCGGATCGACGGCGAACACCAAGCCCGCTTGATGCGCGGTTTCTTCCACCCGCCGTGTGACCACGCCCGCGCCGCAATGGATAATCGGATGTTTGCCGTCCAAGCCTGCCAGCTCAACGTATTCGACGCCGCGATGCTTGTCCAGCTTTTTCCGTATTGATGACTGCGCTGTTTGCATCCAAAGGCACGGCGCCGCCGGTATAACCCGTGCCGCCGCCGCGCGGGATAATGACCAAATCCAGCTCGATTAAGGCGCGCACCAAAGGCGCGACTTCCGCCTCCGTATCGGGATTGACGACGACAAACGGATATTCGACGCGCCAGTCGGTCGCATCGGTAACGTGCGTTACCCGCGCCAGCCCGTCAAACATAATATTGTGCGGCTTGGTGATTTTGCTCAAACGCTCCAAAATCTGCCGCCGCTTTTGGCGCGTTTCGTCAAAGCTGCCGTCAAAACGTTCAACCGCCTTTTCTGCCGCCGCCACCAATACATCGACTTGCGGATTGTCGTCGCGGCGTTTGCGGATCTCGTTCAAACGGTGGCGCATTTCCCGCACCAGCGCGGCGCGGCGTTTCGGATGCTCCAGCAAATCATCGACCAGATACGGATTGCGCACGACCACCCAAATATCGCCCAACACTTCAAACAACATCCGCGCCGAACGTCCAGTTTTCCGTTGACCGCGCAGGTCTTGCAGAATCTGCCACGCTTCGTCGCCCAACAGGCGGATGACGATTTCGCGGTCGGTGTAGGAAGTATAGTTATAGGGAATTTCCCGAATACGCTGCGGGGCGGTAGTCGTGGTCATGGCGTGTCCGTGTTTGGTTGTTTTTTTATTTGAGAGTTGTCCGAACGGTCGGTTGCAGACAAATTTTTGAAAGGCAATAATGTAGTTTAATTCTTAATATTTTTTTCAATGCCGAAACAGGAAATACCCTCATAGAAACAAAATGACGCTTTGAAAAAAATTGTTGACAATATTATCGGATATAAGTTTTTTAGACAGTGTTTCCGACGTATGACCGTATCAAAACGGTTGAGTTTTTTTCAGAAAACTCGTTATAATGCCGTTTCTCTGAGGCGGGTCTCTCCGCATGGTCAGTCGGAACAACGGGTCAGGGGCGGAAGCCAGCAGCCCACTCCGATACGCCAGTGCCGGAGGTTTGGCTCGCCACCCTATTTGAAACGCCGGAATCTGAAAATTCCGGCGTTTTCCTTTATGTCGCTGCAGCGTATGCGATAACGCCTTTTCAGACGGCATTTTCTTTACTTTGCCATAACGTATAACTACAATGTGAAAACAATTCCAATGTGCATATGCACCTGCCGACAATTTTAAGGAAACTGCCATGAGCGCATCACAATTACTGTCAAGCCTGACCCAAATCACCGGCGAAAAATACATTATTACCGACCCCGCGAAAACCGAACAATACCGCCAAGGCTACCGTTTCGGCGAGGGTAGGGCGTTGGCGGTGGTTCGCCCCGGAACCATTCTGGAAATGTGGAAAATTTTGCAGGCCTGTGTTGAAGCGGACGTGATTGTGATTACGCAGGCGGCGAATACCGGTTTGACGGGCGGTTCGACCCCCGACGGCAACGATTACGACCGCGACATCGTGATCGTGAACACCATGCGGATGAACATCATCCAAACCATCAACAACAACGAACAAGTCGTCTGTCTGCCCGGCTCTACCCTGAACCAGCTTGAATTGTTGCTGAAACCTTTGGGGCGCGAACCGCATTCGGTCATCGGCTCATCCTGTATCGGTGCGTCTGTCTTGGGCGGCGTGTGCAACAACTCCGGCGGCGCATTGGTGCAGCGCGGCCCGGCCTACACAGAAATGGCGCTGTTTGCCCAAATCAACGAAGAGGGCAAGCTGGAGCTGGTCAACCATTTGGGCATAGATTTGGGTAGTACGCCCGAAGAAATCCTGACCAATCTTCAAGGTCATCATTATCAAAACAAAGACATTACGCAAGATGCTGGCAAAGGACATGACCACGCCTATTGCGAACACGTCCGTCAAGTGGACGAGCCGACTGCCGCGCGCTTTAACGCCGACCCGGCGCGCCATTACGAAGCCTCGGGCTGCGCGGGCAAACTGATGGTTTTCGCCGTCCGCTTGGACACCTTCCCGCAAGAGAAGCAAACCGCCGTGTTCTATATCGGCACTAACGACATCAATGAACTGACCGACATCCGCCGCGCCGCCTTGGGCGAATTTGAAAGCCTGCCCGTTTCCGGCGAATATATCCATCGCCACGCTTTCGATATTGCCGACGTGTACGGTAAAGCACATTCTACGTCATCAAGAAATTCGGTACGCACCAACTGCCGAAATTATTTGATTTCAAAGCTAAAGTTGACCGATTCGGCAAAAAGGTCAGCTTCCTGCCCAAACATTTTTCCGACAAAGTCATGCAGTTCGTCAGCAAATACCTGCCCGACCACCTGCCCAAATCCATGCGCGATTACCGCGACAAATACGAACACCATCTGATTCTGAAAATGGGCGGGAAAGGCGTGGATGAAGCGCGCGCGTTCTTAAAAGAATATTTTTTTCCCACCACGGCGGCGCGTTTTTTCGAATGTAACGCCGAAGAAACCCAAGCCGCGATGCTGCACCGTTTTGCCGTCGCCTCCGCTGCCATCCGCTACCGTTCCGTACACGACGACGAAGTGGAAGACTTGGTTGCGCTGGACATCGCCCTGCGCCGCGACGACCGCGACTGGTTTGAAAAACTGCCGCCGGAAATCGACAATAAAATCATCCATAAATTGTATTACGGGCATTTTATGTGCCACGTTTTTCCATCAGGATTACATCATCAAAAAAAGGCAACGACTGCATGGCATTGGAACACGAAATGCTGCATCTTTTTAGACCAACGCGGCGCGCAATATCCTGCTGAACATAACGTCGGTCATTTATACGAAGCCAAGCCTGCGCTCAAACAGTTCTACCGCAAACTCGACCCGACCAACAGCTTCAACCCGGGTATCGGCAAAACCAGCAAGAAGAAAAAAACTGGGCGGAATAAGCGCATCCGGCTCGGATTCAAACCATGCCGTCTGAAGGCAAGACACCGTTCAGACGGCATTGTCAGGGTTTGAAGCTCCCCGTCGGGCAATCGCTTTCAAGCCGTATGCCGGCACACGGGTGTGCCCTTTTCGGCAGCCGTACCCCGGGATTTTTGCCCGGGAGACGGGTTTGAAGCATTAAGGAATAAGATGAAACAATATAAAAATCTACACACATCCCGCCCTACCGTATGAAGCCGTCAAACAGGGCTGGTCATGGCCGGGTCTTTTGTTCGGCACGCTGTGGGCGTGTTTCAAGAGAATGTGGGGTTTGGGGCTGGGGCTGACGGGCGCGATGTTCGTGTTGGCAGTGTTTGCCCAACTGGTTTACGGCGACACGCCCGCTACAGACTCGGCGTTTAACGTATTGGGTTTGGCCGTTTCCGTATGGTTTTGGGGCGAGAGGCAACAATCTTTATGCCCAACACCTCCTGACGCGCGGTTACACCGAACTGCCCGAAACGGTTGAGGCAGCCAATCCCCAAGCCGCATTGGCGCAATATCTCGGGCGCGAAGGCCGATAAGCGCGTTTTCTTTTCCATCATGCCGTCTGAAAAATGTTCAGACGGCATTTCTTATAACTTTTCGTTTGCAGCACATAACCAATCAGTCTTTCCCATTTCATTCCGAAATGCGTACCATGCGTCCATCCCTTCAATAATATTGCAAACAAGGAAAGAAACATGGCACGTTTAACCGTACACACCCTCGAAACCGCTCCCGAAGCCGCCAAACCGCGCGTAGAGGCCGTACTTCAAAACAACGGCTTTATCCCAAACCTCATCGGCGTGTTGGCCAATGCCCCCGAAGCTTTGGCGTTTTACCAAGAGGTAGGCAAGCTCAACGCCGCCAACAGCCTGACCGCAGGCGAAGTTGAAGTCATCCAGATCATCGCCGCCCGTACCAACCAATGCGGTTTCTGCGTGGCAGGGCATACCAAGCTGGCTACCCTGAAAAAACTCCTGTCCGAACAGTCCGTCAAAAGCCTCCCGCGATTTGGATGCAGGCGCGTTTGACGATGCCAAACTCGGTGCGCTTGCCGCCTTTACCCAAGCTGTAATGGCAAAAAGGCGCGGTATCCGACGACGAACTCAAAGCATTTTTTTCGATGCGGGCTACAACCAGCAGCAGGCAGTCGAAGTCGTGATGGGCGTAGCCTTGGCAACTTTGTGCAACTACGTCAACAACCTCGGACAAACCGAAATCAACCCTGAATTGCAGGCCTATGCCTAAGCAAACAAAAACCGCCTGAATGCAGGCGGTTTTTTCAAAGCATCATCATCCCCCGACAAAATACAGGCTGCCGTACGGCCGAAAGGAGAAAAAAATCATGAAAACCCAAACCCCTGCTTTACCAATGTTGCCGAACTGGTCAAAACCAAGCTCAAACCCCTTGTTGACGACATCGACCGCAAAGGATACTACCCCGAAGCATTTATGCGTGAACTCGGTACTATCGGCGGTTATGCCTCGGTCGGCACACAGGAAGAAGGCGGTAACGGATTGGGGCTTACCGCACAAATCGCCGTATTGCGCGAAATCAGCAAAGAATGCGGCGCCACCTCGTTCAGCGCGTGGTGTCAGGCGGCTTGCGCGTGGTATCTGCATCAAGCACCCAACCAAGCCGTCAAAGACAAATACCTTGCCGACATCCTGCAAGGCAAAGTATTGGCGGGTACGGGCATGTCCAATACCGTCAAACACCTTGCCGGCATTGAAAAACACAATCTTCAAGCCGAGCGCGTGGAGGGCGGTTATACAGTCAACGGCGCGTTGCCGTGGGTGTCTAATATCGGCGAAGAGCATATTTGGGCAAATACCGCCCAAATCGGCGACGGCTACGTCATGTTTATCACCGGCGGACAATGGGAAGGCGTAAGCCTGCAAAACTGCCCCTGAATTTTTGCGCCCTCGAAGGCACGCGCACCTTCAGCCTGAATTTCAAAGACGTATTTATTCCCGATGAAGACATCATCGCCACACCCGAACAGTTTGCCGACTATATCCAAAGCATTAAAGCAGGCTTTATCCTCCTGCAAATCGGTATCGGTGCGGGCGTGATTGACGGCAGCCTTGGCATCATCCGCATGGCCGATGTCGTCAACGCCGAGGTCAACAGCTACCTCGATGACGGCTATGACAGCCTCAAAGCAAGGTTGGATGGCGCATGGGCGGAAACCGAAAGGCTTGCTGATTTGGCATGGAACAACACGCCGGACACATTGGCGACCCTCAAGCTGCGCGAAGCCGCCGCCGTACTTGCCCTTGCAGCCTCGCAATCTGCCGCACTGCATGCAGGCGCAAAAGGCTACCTCATGCGCAGTCCGGCACAACGGCGCGTCCGCGAAGCAATGTTCGTCGCCATCGTAACCCCTGCAATCAAACACCTCCGTAAAGAGATAGCGGCAATCGAAGCTGCAAAATAAACAGGCGGAAAATGCCGTCTGAAGCGCGAACCGCACACCGGCAGGAGGGAGGCGGACGTATGCTTCAGACGGCATCGGAATCAAAACCATAACAATATGGTGCAAAACCACAAGGAAATACAAATGGCGCAATATATGTGCGGCCCTTGCGGCTGGATTTATGATGAAGAATTCGGCGATCCGGAACACGGGCTTGCCCCGGGTACAAAGTTTGAAGACATTCCGGACGACTGGAAATGTCCCGAATGCGGGGTCGGTAAGGAAGATTTTTACCTGCTCGATTTTGTAATATAGTCCGGTCTTTTTCCCGTTAAGTTTACGTACCCGATATAAAAAAACCTTGCTTTTTATCTGTAACGAAAAATGCCGTCTGAAAAGGTTTTCAGACGGCATTGCTTTAAAACGGCAGGTCAGAAACGGTAGTTCAGGCCGAAGACAAACTCTCTGCCACGTTCGTAGAACGGTACGCGAGCCACACCGTCGGGGAAGCGCTGGCTGTGTGAACGATATTTTTTGTTGCCGATGTTGTTGACGGCAAAGTTGACGTTCATATTGTCTTTGCCCAAAGGCTGCCAGTTGGCGTAGAGGTCGTGTACGCCGTAGCCGTTTTTAACGGATTTAACCGTACCTTTTTTTCGTGCTGCATCGGTGAAAGCTTGTGCTTTGGGCATAGCGTCCGCGCCAGCCGATTTCCAATTTAGGCTGTTCAAACCGGTAGGACAGGCCGGTCAGCCATTGACGACCTGTATTCCAGAAGGTAAACGAGCTTTCGTGGTCGTCTGCCAGTATCGGGCTTTCGCCGTAGTACATTTCGCCTTTCAAACGCGGTTTGACGTAGGATACCCCTAAACGTGCGGTCAGACCGCCGTTTCGATAGGATGCATCGATTTCGTAGCCGTTGGTAGTCAGTTTGCCGCCGTTGAAGATGCGTCCGCGCTCGTTAATGACAGCCTTTTTGTTGTCAATTTTTGCCCATTGGTAAACCACCAAGTCTTTAATGTTTTTGATGGAATACGCTTCCGCTCAGATTAAAGCCGTTTTGCTGCCATTTGAAGCCGATTTCGGCACGTCGGGCGGTTTCTGCTTTCAAATCTTTATCAACATCGACCGCATTGCCCGCGCGTTCGTTGGCAAGCAGGGCTTCATTCAGGCGGGGGGAGCGGCTTGCCTGATTCAAGTTGCCCAAGAGAGAGAAGTTGTCGTTGACATCCCAAATGATACCCACACTCGGATTAAGTTGACCGTCGGCAGCGTTTTTGACCGTTGGCTGCGGTGTATTTGAAATGATCGTAACGCAAACCGGTAGTCAGGGTTACGGGATGCAGATTCCAAATGCCTTCGGTATAGATGCCATAATCGGTTTTTCTCGTCATTGACATCGTTGAGTTTTTAGGATTTTTCAGCCAAGGGCTTTTTGTCTGAAGATTTGGCACTTTCATGACGGTAATTGAAACCGTACTTGACGAGATGGCCGTCGCCCAAGGTGCTGGCAAGGTTAAGATTGGCACCTTTTGCTTTGATTTTGCTCAATTCGAGTTCGTTGCTTTTTTGTGTGCCGTCCGGCGCGCCTTTAGGCGGTTTGTAGTCGTCGGTATGGATTTGGAAGAGGTTGGCATCGATTTTTGTCTAAGAATCCGACGTGACGGCCTTTATATTCCAAATTATATGACTGTTCTTTTTGGGCAGTACCCGCAAAGCCTTTTATAAGCAGTATCAGTTTGGAATTCGGCTTTGTCCGTGCGGTTGCCTTTTTGATATTCTTGGCGGTAGCTCAGGCGGATGCCGTGATCTTCGTTGAAGTCATAACCCAGTTTGCCCAAATAGCTGTGTTGTTCCAGTTTGCTGCCCTGATTGATTTTTGCCCGCACCGTCTTTGTAGTCGCGGTTGTTCAGGAAGTTGCCGGCAAACAATGCATCAAAACCGTCTTGGTAGGCATAGACGGCGGCATTGATTGCCGCCGGTACCTTTGTTGGAGCTGACTGTCGAACCCAATTTGAAGCCGAATGGTTTTCCGTCAACCAATAAGTCTTTGGCGTCAACAGTGGTTACGCGGATGGTGCCGCCTACTGAACCGATACCTGAACTTGCCGCACCGGTACCTTTTTTCTACGTTAATGCTTTTAATTAATGCTGGATCGAGTTGGAAGCGGCTTTGGTGGTGGAAAATTTTAGTAGATTGGCTGGTTCCGTCCACATCCAAATTGATTTTGTCTTCGCCTACGCCGCGAATACTGTAAAACTGTGCCACGCCGTTGCCGCCGCCGACATCCATACCAATCTGGTCTTTCATGACCTGTTTCAAATCGGTTGCAGTTTCACGGTCGAGTTGGTTGCGGTTTGTACGGGTACCGACGGCGGTACCGCTGACTTTAACTTCCGACAGCTCGGCCGTATGGTTGTGACCGAAATTTCCGTCTGCATGGGAAAATCCGGCAGACAGAGCAAGCGCCATCAGACTGTATCGGAATACAGGTAAGTTGTTGCCTTTCATTTTTTATCCTTAGGTTGTTTAGTGAAGATATTTTAATTATTTTTAATAGTGATTATCAAAGCTTGAATTTTATATGTATTATATATTTTTCTAATTGTTAAATAAGATATTAGTTTTTATTAATAATTGTTTATATCTTTACAATGTTGTTTTTCTGCAACGTTTAAAAAGGATGAAATATGCTTTTGATAAGCTAAAGATGAGAAGCTGTTTCCGAATTTGATTGGGAGAAGTGGGATGATGGATAAAATAAATGCCGTCTGAATCTTCAGACGGCATAGGGATATGATTTTCAGTTCCCGGTTTCCGATTCGGTTACACTGGAAATTACAGAGGTGTCGGAGAGATCGGATTCGGACTCGTCTTCGGCAACACGTTCCAGCGATACTAAAGTTTCACCTTCGTCCAAATTGATCAGTTTCACACCTGCAGCGGCGCGGCCGGTTTCGCGGATTTGTTCGACTTTGGTACGGATGAGGACGCCGCCGCTGGTAATCAGCATTAGATCGTCGGTTTCGCTGACCAAAGTCGCGGCAACCAAATCGCCGTTGCGCTCGCCGGTATTGATAGCGATATTGCCTTGTCCGCCTTTTATTTTTTTACGGCTGTAATCGGCAATTGGGGTGCGTTTGCCGTAGCCGTTGGCGGTAGCGGTCAATACTTGCAAATCGCTTTGCTCGGCTTCGGGGAGAAAGTAATCAGGCTGACGATTTTGCCGTCGGCAGGCAGGCGCATACCACGCAGACCGCCGCTGCCGCGACCGGACGGACGCACGCCGTGTTTGCCGCTTGGCAGGGGCGTTTTTCATTGTCGGCAGTTTCATCTTCGAGGTCGTCTGAAATTTCAGTTTCGATGTCGGCATCTTCCGCTTCGTCGTTGCCGGATTTTTTTCCCAGTATTCATTGAAGCGGATGGCTTTGCCTAAGTTGGAGAACAGCATGATGTCGTCCGAGCCGCCGGTTTGCGCGGCGCCGACGAGGTAATCGCCTTCTTTGAGCGCGATGGCTTTGATACCTTGGCTGCGGACGTTTTTAAAGGCGGAAAGCTGAACTTTTTTCACCATGCCTTGTGCGGTGGCGAAGAAGACGTATTGGTCTTCGGGGAATTCGCGCACGGCGAGGATGGCACTGACTTTTTCGCCTTCTTCCAACTGGATGACGTTATTAATCGGACGGCCGCGGCTGTTGCGACCGCCTTCGGGCAGTTTGTAAACCTTAATCCAATGACACTTGCCCAAATTGGTAAAGCACATCAAATAATCATGCGTGTTGGCAACAAACAGGGTTTCGATAAAGTCTTCGTCTTTGGTGGCAGCCGCCTGTTTGCCGCGCCCGCCGCGACGCTGAGCCTGATAGTCGGTGGTCGGCTGGGTTTTGATATAGCCGCCGTGGGTCAGGGTCACGACCATTTTCGCGTTGCGGAATCAGGTCTTCATCGGCAATGTCGCCGCCGAACGGGTTGATTTTCGCTGCGGCGTTCGTCGCCATAGTTGGTTTTGATTTCTTCCAGTTCGTCGCGGATGATTTGGGTAATGCGTTCGGGTTTTGGAGAGGATGTCCACAAAGTCGATGATTTTACCCATCAGGTTTTTTTGTAGCTTTCGACAATTTCTTCTTGATCGAGGCCGGTCAGGTTTCGCAGACTCATGCGTAAAATAGCATCTGCCTGAATCTCGCTCAGGTAATAACCTTGCTCTTTCAAGCCGATGTTTGCAGCCAATCCTTCCGGACGCATCATTTCCAAATCCAGACCGGAACGCGTCAGCATTTCTTCAACGAGGCTGCTGCGCCAAGGACGCGTAAGCAGTTTTTTCTTTGGCCTCGGCTGCGTTGGGAGATTCTTTGATGAGCCTGATGATTTCATCGATATTGGACAGAGCGACGGCTTTGCCTTCGGCAATATGCCCTTCATGGCGTGCCTTCTTCAGTCGGAAAAGCGTACGTCGGGTAACGACTTCGCGGCGGTGGCGCAGGAATTCGGAGAGAATCTGTTTCAGGTTCAACAGGCGCGGTTGTCCGTCGACCAAAACTACCATATTGATGCCGAAACTGTCTTGCAGCGGAGTCAGTTTGTAGAGTTGGTTTAAGACGACTTCGGCATTTTCGTTGCGTTTCAGCTCGATAACGACGCGCATGCCGGATTTGTCGGATTCGTCGCGGAGCTCGGAAATGCCTTCCAGCGTTTTTCTCGGACCAGCTCGCCGATTTTTCTCGACCAGTTTGGCTTTGTTCACCTGATAGGGGATTTCGTCGATAACGATGGTTTCGCGTTCGCCATTTTTACCGATAGGTTCGGTGTGGGTCTTGGCGCGGATGACGACGCGGCCGCGGCCTGTTTTATAGCCTTCGCGCACCCCGCTCAAGCCGTAGATGGTTGCCCCGGTCGGGAAGTCGGGGGCTTGGATAATGTCGATCAGTTCGTCGATTTCGGTTTCGGGAGCATCGAGCAGGCGCAGGCAGGCATTGACGGTATCGGAAAGGTTGTGCGGCGGGATATTGGTCGCCATGCCGACGGCGATGCCGGACGAGCCGTTGACGAGCAGTGTGGGGAAACGGGTCGGCAGTACAAGCGGCTCGTGTTCGCTACCGTCGTAGTTCGGGCCGAAATTAACGGTTTCTTCCTCAATGTCTGCCAGCATTTCATGTGAGATTTTCGCCATGCGGATTTCGGTATAGCGCATGGCTGCGGCGGCAAGTCCGTCTATGGAGCCGAAGTTACCTTGACCGTCGACCAAGACGTAACGCATGGCGAAGTCTTGTGCCATACGGACGATGGTGTCATATACGGCAATATCGCCGTGGGGGTGGTATTTACCGATGACGTCGCCGACAATACGCGCCGATTTTTTGTAGGCGGAATTCCAGTTGTTTTTCAGTTCGTGCATGGCATACAGCACGCGGCGGTGTACGGGTTTGAGACCGTCGCGCACGTCCGGCAGTGCGCGCCCGACAATGACGCTCATGGCGTAGTCGAGATAGCTTTTGCGCATTTCGTCTTCAAGGCTTACCGGCAGGGTTTCGAGGGCGAATTTGTGGTCGTTGCGGATGGTTGCGTCGGTCATGGTTTTAATATTTCGTGCTGGCAAAAAAATAGTGGCTTATTTTAGCATATTTCAACGTAAAACTGTGTTTCGGGTTGCAGATATGCCGTCTGAAAGATGGGGGCGCACCTTCACAAATTTGTTTTGGAGGTATTTTGGATGGACTATCGCCCCGCCAGTTCTTGATTTACCTGGTTATGGCCCGTCTGTGTTTGGAGGGAAGGAAGATGGACTGCGGCAGTCAGTACGAATTTGCTGAAATGGTATGGGCGGACTATGCGGGCCGGCGTGACAGGGTGTCGGACGATGTCAGTCTGAGGAAGTGGTTGGAGGAGGATCCCGTAAAGCCCCAGTATATTTTCTTCTGGAACCGCTTTCTTGAGGAACGCTCTAAAATTACGAAGGTTTTGCTTCGGGCATTGGGCGAGCATGGGCGGAGATTCAGTATTGTTTCCCGCAACAAATGTTATTTTTTGGATGTTCCCCTATGGCTTTTGTCTGTTGTGGACAGGTAGCCGGTATGTTCAGACGGCATGGCGTATGAAGCGGGTATGCCGTCTGAAACGCGGTGCGGATTATAATGCGGAGGAGATTTCGTTGCGGAGTTTGTCGAGAAACCTGCCTTGGCGGACTTGTTGTGCGGCGGTGTCGTAGTCTTGGCACGCGAATGACTGTTTCAGGTCGCAGAACAGTTTTTCTTGTTCGGCACGGATTTCGTCATTCAGATTTTCCAGGGTTTTTCAGGTCGCTTTCTGCCCGTGCCTCCATCAGAGTTTCGCGCCATTCCATTTGCTGGATGAGGAAGTCGGGAGCGAAAGAGGTGTGCTCCGGCGCATCGGCATCAATGCCCTGCGTTTTCAATAGGTACGCGGCGCGGTCGATGGGATTTTTCAAGGTACGGTAGGCATCGTTGATGGTGGAAGACATCATCACTGCCTGCTTTTGTTCGAAAGCGGAGGCTGAAGCGAATTTATCGGGATGGAAACGGGCAGCCAAGGCACGGTAGGTTTGCTCCAAGTTTTCGGCGTCGATATCGAAAGCGGGTTCAAGCTGGAAGAGTGTGAAATATTGAGACATGGCGGGATAATGAATGTGAAAATGTTCGGCAGAAACCTGATTTTTGCCTTATAATCCGCTGCTTCTTAAGCAAAAGGACTGAATATGAGCGGTAAAGTGCAGCACAATAAAGGTAAAATACGCGACAATGCTTTAAAAGCCTTAGTGAAATCCGATTTGTTCCGACACAAAGGTGGAACGGAAAAAGAAAAAGGCAAAAGGCAGCTACAACAGGCAGGAAGCGAAAAAATGGCGGGACGGTTTTGATACAGTCCCGCCATTTTTTTATGTCTTAAACGTGGAAGCTCTCGCCGCAGCCGCAGGAGTCTTTGACATTCGGGTTTTCAAATTTGAAACCTTCCTGCAAACCTTCTTTGGTGTAATCGACTTGCGTGCCGTCCAAATAAACCAAGCTTTTTCGGATCGATATAAATGCGCGCGCCGTGTTCTTCGAAAATCAGGTCGTCCTCGTTCGCTTCATCGACAAATTCAAGGTTGTATGCCATGCCCGAGCAGCCGCTGGTTTTCACACCCTAAGCGTACGCCCAAGCCTTTGCCGCGTTTGGTCAGGTAATTGTTGATGTATTTGGCTGCATTTTCTGTGATGGTAATCATGCTTCTTTCCTCATTTCGCAATTATTTTCTGTTTTGCCCATGTTATCGCGGCAGAAACGGCGGCTTTTGCCTGCGGACTGTTTTTCAACAGGTTGAGCCGGTTAATTGTGCACCCCTGTTCCAAAACATCGTCCAAATCCGCTGCCGCCAGTGTGGCAACATCATCCAAGCCCATTTGCTGCAAACGCTGCAATACGGTTTTGCCTATGCCTTTGACAGCAAGCAGGGATTGGGCTTCTTCATCGCTAAAAGGCATTTTTAGCCTCCTTTGATTTTGAAGGGACAAGCGCGCTTATATGGCAGTTTAGGTATTAATGTCCGCAAACTAAGTATCTGGAAAAAAAGGGTTATTTGTTTTCCTGACGTTTACGGTAGTCGGCAACGGCCGCTTTTTACCGCGTCTTCCGCCAAAATGGAGCAGTGGATTTTTACCGGCGGCAATTCCAACTCTTCGGCGATTTCGCTGTTTTTGATTGCCAGTGCATCATCCAAGCTTTTGCCTTTGACCCACTCTGTAATCAGGCTGGACGAAGCGATGGCAGAACCGCAGCCGTAGGTTTTGAATTTTGGCGTCTTCGATGATGCCTTCGTCGTTTGACTTTGATTTGCAGACGCATCACGTCGCCGCAGGCAGGCGCGCCGACCATGCCAGTGCCGACGGACTCGTCATTTTTGTCGAAAGTGCCGACGTTGCGTGGGTTTTCGTAGTGGTCGATTACTTTATCGCTGTATGCCATGATGTGGTTTCCTTAATGTTTTTTTGAGTGATGTAAAGTGGTTTGTTTACGAGTTTTCAGACGACCTGAAATTCAGATTTTTGCACGCGCCGCCTTCGCAGCCGTCGTCGTTTTTCCGAATCGACGCCGCCCTCTACGGTAACGCCGTCAAAAATCTTCAAGCAGGTTGTCGAGATTGTCGAGGTCGAGTTCTTGTTCGTTCATGGGCTTTGCACCCTTAATTTTAATGTGGTGGCTTTTTAGGTCGTCTGAAAAGGTCTTTTGGGATTTCAGACGGCCTTTTTTTATAGGTAGGTTGGGTTATTAAACCCAACATTTCAGGTGCTTTAATAGGCTTGTTGGGTTTCCAACCCAACCTACGCTTGCTTAAAATATCGTGGTTTGTTGATGTTTTAGTCGTCTGAAAAAGACGATTGTTCTAAATTTTCTAAAATTAGGCATGCCAATAAGCTGCTATCGGCATGGTATGCCTGAATACAGGCTTGAATCATTTGTTCGGCAGAGATATTTTGCCAATGTATCTGCAAACCGTTTTTCATCGCCAATTGCGTCATAAACAGGCGCAATGTTCTGCCGTTTCCTTCACGAAAAGGATGTAGGACGTTCAACTCGCCCAAATAATAGGCCACACGCTCGGCGAATTTATCTTTATCCAACCCCCGCAAATAGTTTTCGCTTTGCAGCTTCTCCAAAAGTTTACGGCTTTCGTTTTCGATAAAAGCAAAATTGGCAAATCGGGTATTACCTTTGGAAATATCAATTCGCCGGATTTCTCCTGCCCAATCATAAACATTGCCAAACAGTTCGCGATGAATGGTCTGTAAATGCGCCAAATCGAAATTGCCTGTAATGGGTTGCAAAAGCAGATTTTGGGCGGAAATAGCAGAAATGTCTCTTTCGACCTTTTCTAATTTAAGTGGATCTTGAATGGCTAATTTATTTCTAAATACACCATCATTCATATAGATTATGTCTTCACCACCGTATTTACTCATTTTTTTAGAACCTTTGTTTAATTTTTTTCTTATTTCTTTCTCAATATTTGTTTTACCAATCTTTAGAAGTTGCATTGCATATTGAGTTTGTCGGCTAATTTCTAAATTCTCCATTTTCCATGAACCAGTGATATCATCAACATCTTTTGTCCAATGATCTTCAATAGTTAACCATTCCAAACTTCCTTTATCACGATCAATAATATCAAGATGATGTCCTCCTTGATAAACAAAAATGTTTTTTTATTCTTAAATAAGGAAGAGAATTTTTTTGAATATAGATCGATTGTATTCAATAACAGATAAAGCAAATTCAATATCTTTTTTTAATACGTCTAAATCTTGTTCATAATCTAAGTCAAATTGTTCAAAATATTTTTCCATAAATAATACGTTTATAACCATTTGGCAAATTAATAATTTTAACTTTCATGGTATTCTTTCTATGAAAATAGCTTACAAGACTGTCTATAAAAAGTGTTTTTACTGTATTCAAAAAAATCAGACTCACTTTCTCAGACAGCCTTTGTTTGACATCAATCTTAATGCGCTGCCCATTCAATCGAGTTCAAATCGATACCTTCTTTAAACATTTCCCACAGCGGAGACAGTTCGCGCAGTTTGCCGATTTTGGATTTGATCAGTTCTGCTGCAAACTGCACTTCTTCTTCGGTGGTCATGCGGCCGAAGGTGATGCGTAGGGAAGAGTGCGCTAATTCGTCGTTGCGGCCAAGTGCGCGTAAAACGTAGCTTGGCTCAAGGCTTGCGGAAGTACAGGCGGAGCCGCTGGATACGGCGAGTTCTTTCACTGCCATAATCAGGCTTTCGCCTTCGACGAAGTTGAAGCTGACGTTCAGGTTGTTTGGAGCGCGGTGTTCGAGGTCGCCGTTGATGTAGACTTCTTCGATGCCTTCGATACCTTTGAGGAAGATATCGCGCAGTTTCAAGTAGTGCGCAGTGTCTTGTGCCAATTCTTCTTTGGCAATGCGGAAGGCTTCGCCCATGCCGACGATTTGGTGGGTCGGCAATGTGCCGGAACGGAAACCGCGTTCGTGGCCGCCACCGTGCATTTGGGCTTCGAGGCGGACGCGTGGTTTACGGCGTACATACAGGGCGCCGATGCCTTTGGGGCCGTATACTTTGTGACCGGACATGGACAGCAAATCAACTTTGGCGGCTTCAACGTCGACAGGCACTTTACCGCAGGCTTGTGCTGCATCGACGTGGAAAATGATTTTGCGTTCGCGGCAGATTTCGCCGATGGCAGGAATATCTTGAACCACGCCGATTTCGTTGTTTACCCACATGACGGAAACGAGGATGGTGTCTTCGCGGATGGCGGCTTTCAGTACGTCTAAAGTCAACCAAACCGTTTTCTTGTACGTCCAGATAAGTTACTTCATAACCTTGGCGTTCGAGTTCGCGCATGGTGTCGAGCACGGCTTTGTGCTCGGTTTTTACGGTGATGAGGTGGTTGCCTTTAGATTTGTAGAAGTGCGCCGCGCCTTTGATGGCGAGGTTGTTGGACTCGGTTGCGCCGCTGGTGAAAAACGATTTCTTTGGAGTCGGCGTTAATCAGGGCAGCAATGTCTGCGCGTGCTTTTTCTACGGCTTCTTCTGCTGTCCCAGCCAAATGCTGTGGCTGTTGGAAGCTGGGTTGCCGAAAAGTTTCGGACAGGTAGGGAATCATTTTTTCGGCAACGCGTTTGTCAACGGGGGTGGTGGCGGCGTAGTCGAGGTATACGGGGGTTTTAACGGTCATGGTTTGCTCTTTCTTTTTCTGTAATGTACTTAATGGATATGTGTAAATTGGATGACGTGGCTGCCGTCATCGCTGTTTTTTTCTGTTCGATGATGCTTTGCAGGGTAACGCCGCTGAGGTAATCGTTGATGGTTTTGTTCAGGTTTTCCCAAAGGTCGTGCGTCAGGCAGGGAGCACCGTGGTGGCAGTTTGGCTTTGCTGCTGCATTGGGTGGCGTCCAGTTTGTCTTCGGCGGCGGAAATGATTTGGGCGATGTTGATTTGTGCGGGAGGGGCGGCGAGGATGTAGCCGCCGCCGGGTCCGCGCAGGCTTTCAACCAGTCCGGCACGCCGCAGTTTGCTGAATAATTGTTCGAGATAGGAAAGCGAAATGCTTTTGGCGTTCGCTGATGGCGCTGAGTTTGATGGCGCCGGTTTGCGCGTTCATCGCCAAATCAATCATGGCGGTAACGGCAAAACGCCCTTTGTGGTCAGTCTCATGGTAGTTGCCTGTGCCGGCGTTCTTATAGTTGGTGGCTTGATTGTCTAATATCTGAGTGATTCGGTCAAGTATATTCAAGAATCTTCCGATTGTTTGTTTAAATGACTGTGCGAACTGATTTTTATCCGTCTAAATATTTCTCTTTTTTTATCTGGAACTTTGAATCAGAGGCCGTCTGAAAATTGCTATCGCCCCACTTTTGGCAGGGTTAAAACCATTTGCTTTATAATTGAGATTGATATAGATTATCTAATTCATACTAAATCATTATGGTATTGCAAAAGTCTGTCTTAAACCAACCTGCCTGTTTAGGCGACGCAATCCATAAGCAACCCCTTAACAGAGGCAATCAATAATGAAACGCGATTTGAGCAAAATGACCTGTATCGAAGACCTGCGCCTTGTCGCCAAGCGCAAGATGCCGCGCATGTTTTACGATTACATCGATTCAGGTTCTTGGACGGAAACCACCTACCGCGAAAAACACTTCGGATTTCAAAGACATCCGCTTCCGCCAAAAGGTATTGGTCAATATGGAAGGCCGCAGTTTAGAGACCAAAATGATCGGTCAGGATGTGAAGATGCCGGTGGCGATTGCGCCGACGGGTTTTACCGGCATGGCACACGCCGACGGCGAAATCTTGGCGGCTCGTGCGGCGGAGAAGTTCGGCATTCCGTTTACGCTTTCTACCATGTCCATCTGCTCGATTGAAGACGTTGCCGAGAACACCAGCGCGCCGTTTTGGTTTCAGCTTTATGTGATGCGCGACCGCGAGTTTATGGAAAACCTGATTAAACGTGCGAAAGATGCTAAATGTTCGGCGTTGGTTTTGACCGCCGATTTGCAGGTTTTGGGTCAGCGCCACAAAGACATCAAAAACGGCCTGTCCGCACCGCCGAAACCGACCATCGCCAATTTAATCAATCTGGCGACCAAGCCTGAATGGTGCATGAAAATGCTGAACACGGAACGCCGCACCTTCCGCAATATCGTCGGACACGCTAAAAACGTCGGCGATTTGTCTTCGCTGTCTTCTTGGACGTCCGAACAATTCGACCCGCGCCTGAGCTGGGACGACGTCGCCCGCATTAAAGATTTGTGGGGTGGCAAGCTGATTATCAAAGGCATTATGGAACCCGAAGACGCGGAAAAAGCAGCGAAAAGCGGCGCGGACGCATTGGTCGTTTCCAATCACGGCGGCCGCCAGCTTGACGATACCGTATCGGCCATCAAGGCTTGCCCGACATCGTCAGCGCAGTGGGCAGCGACATCGAGGTTTGGATGGACAGCGGTATCCGCAGCGGTCAGGATATTTTGAAGGCTTGGGCTTTGGGCGCGAAAGGTACGATGATAGGCCGGGCGTTTCTGTATGGTTTGGGTGCGTATGGCGAAGAAGGCGTAACCCGTGCGCTGGAAATCCTGTATAAAGAAATGGATATATCTATGGCATTTACGGGACACCGCGATATTCAAGATGTCGATGCCTCGATTTTAAGAGGTAAAGATTGGGGTAGGGAAACGGTTTAGATACTGAAAAATATGATGCCGTCTGAACACAGGGTTCGGACGGCATCATATTTTTTAATTCCCACTAGGCTGCGGATACCGCAGTATTCATCAGCCGCAACGTTTTTCAGACGGCATATTTCCTTTTGATATTCTGCCAAACCGATAAACTCTCCGGTTTCAGTGTAAACGCGTACTGGCGTGTCGGAAGGTAGGTCTTCCTCGAAACGCGGACGTTGTCCGCAGCGGAGCATATGGACGGCATAATCGTTTAAAACGGTTTGGGGAAAGTGTGAAACCAATACGTCGCAGGGTAGCAGCAAGCTGTCGCGTTCTGTTTCGTCCAAGTTTGCCAAGGCTTCGAGCGTGTGGCTTTTGGGCGATGGTAAAGCCGGCGGTTTCGGTGCGGCGCAGAGCGGTCAGGTGGGCGAACGTGCCGATGTGTTTGGCGATGTCTTCGCTGAGGGTACGGATGTAGGTGCCTTTGCTGCAACGCACGCTTATCACGGCTTTGGGCGCGTCAAACTCGGTAATATCGATGGCGTAAACGGTAATGTCGCGCGGCTTGCGTTCGATGACGATGCCTTTGCGCGCGTATTCGTACAGCGGTTTGCCTTCGTGCTTGAGGGCGGAAAACATCGGCGGCACTTGGCGGATGTTGCCTGTCAGTGCTTGGCATGCCGTCTGAAATTCGGCTAAGGAAATATCGGCGCGGGCGGTGGCAACGATTTCGCCTTCGGCATCGCCCGTGCTGCTGGCTTCGCCGAGTTTCAGCGTGGCGGTGTAGGCTTTGTCGGCATCCAGCAGGTATTGGGCGAACTTGGTCGCTTCGCCGAAGCAGAGGGGCAAAAGTCCGGTTGCCAAAGCGATCGAGCACGCCGGTATGTCCGGCTTTTTCGGCATGAAACAAACGCCGCGCTTTTTGCAGCGCGGTGTTGCTGGAAAGGCCTTCGGGTTTGTCGAGAAGAAGAACGCCGTTGACCGGGCGTTTGGCGGGTTTATTGGTCATATTAATTAGGGAATATTAATGTTCAGACCGTCTGAAAGGGTTGAGACGGCCTGCGTGTTAGCTTAATTCTTCATTCAATAATTCACGAACAGAGTGTTTTTTTCATCAATTAGAGCAACGCTGATTGCATCAAAAGCCATTTCGTTTTAATGAGTCAAAACTAATGATTCGGCCATCAATTAAGGGGACTTGTCCTTCAGAATTGACGAAATCTTCATATTCATCTTCATAGTCTATATTGTAATAAAGATGGATCAGAACTCGGTAAGTATACTCATCCAAATCAGTTAATGTTCTGTTTTGCTTTTTGATTTGGGCTATATTTGTCGCAAAACATAGCGTTATAGCCATGTTCCGCTCCATCAAACAATACGATTTCATCGCCGCTTACAGCTTCTACCGCCACAATTTTTACCGGAGCCTTATCAGTATCGGTAATCAATCCATCAAAAGGCTCTCCATAGTAACGGATGTGGAAAGTATCTCTACCTTGGCAGGATAATGAAAAGCAACGATGCCCGCCTTCAATTTGCAGGCTACCACTATGTGCATAGGCGGCTAAATGTTCGGGAATCAGATTGTTCATTCTGGCAGTATCAGTCTTCAACCGGTTTTTTTCTGCCGCTACTTGATCGATAAGGGCGGACAGGTTCAAACCGCGTTCCAACGATTCGTCGTATTTGAAATGGAGTTCGGGGATTTTTGAACAGTTTGATGCGTTTTGGCCAATTCGCTGCGGAGGTGTCCGCGCGCGTGTTCCAGCACTTCTTCCGTAATTTCGCGCACGTCTTGGTTTAAAACGGTGTAGAACACGGTGGCGTGGCTGTAATCGCGGGTAACTTCGACTTCGTTGACGGTAATGAAGCCGGCGCGCGGGTCTTTCAGTCCGGTACGGACGAGTTCGGCAAGCTCGCGCATAATTTGTTCTTTGACACGGTCTTGGCGGGCGTAGCCGCGTTGGGGTTTTTTCATGAATATCCTCAGATTTGGTTTCAGACGGCATTTCTGCCGCCGGGGCGGTTGCGAAGGGGCGTATTATAGCCGAATCGGCGGGATTTTAAGGTAATATGCGGCAGGATGTCCTTGGGATCACAAGAAGGCAATACAAAGACTTCAAGGGTATAAACATTGGTCTTGTGATAAGAATAAACATTTCTTGTTTTTCTATGATTTGTGGTCTAAATATACACTATGGTTTTTATCGGAAAAGCGGTTGGGTTTACAGAATGGGAGCTAACAGCCGGGGCAGGAGTAGCACAGTTGAAAGATAATAATCGAAATTTGGGGGCATGGGTTTCTCAATACATTCAAAATCGGATTAGAGAACTTTGGGATGCAGATTTTTTAGCAGCTTTTGATGATGCGAGTGATATTGAGGGAACTAAGACATTGCGAGTACTCTTGATTTTGCCGAAAAGGTCATTATTCCGGTGGCAAAGCCCCCAAAACAACTATTGTGACCATCAATTGCTTCTTTTTAATACTGGCAATTTTTTTCATATCCAATTCTTTTTAATTCCTGATTTTTTTATTTGTTTTAAAATTTCGTCATTCACAATAATACCTGTTAAAGCGCTTTGGAAAGAAAGTGAGATTTGGGATAGATTTATCCACAATATACCAACTATTTAATGGCAAAGGAAAATATAAAACGACTCCGCACTTTTTCACATATACTACAAGTTGATTCTTTTCCCTCCCCTTATATAAATTCTAAATTTTGGAACAACTGAAATGTATTCTTTGGATACAGTTTTGTTTACATCATAAACCTTTCCTACAAAATATACATTCTCAATATTTTGAATGCCCAGTAATGAAACAATATCTTTATGTAACATTCCAATAAATGTACCTCTTGCGTAGGTAATTGGAGCAAAACTTTTTTTTATTTTTTCATTGAGAAAGACATCAATTGCTGTATGTTTAATGATATTTCCACAATCGCACATTATATTCTCTTGTTTCAATTGATCTATCCAACTGTCATCTCCTTCGGGAACATTTTGTGTGGGGTCGCTAATTTGATAAAACATTTTTTCCATTATGGGTGTACTTTAAAATTTCCTTTATAGATATAATGAAGCTATCAAAATAGGTTTCAGACTATATAATAGATATGGAGGAACTCCTTCTTTTTTTAACGGCTCAAGTTATCTTAGATGAAATCTATAAATCTTATCAAGATAACAAACCTGTAAATATCAAGAAATGCCTAAATTATTAATATTCTTTTTAATTACATTCATTTTTGCTTTTTGGGTGTACAAGAAATAATGTGTCGTCAGATCATCAAATGTTAGAGCATTTCAATCTCTACGAGTCTGAATTTGAGAGATTGAGAAAAAAATTTCTGTTAAGTACGATAGATTTCATTATCCCCCTTATGACGAAACAGATAGTACAGCCTATGTTATTTCATCTAAAAGATAAAAAAAGGAATTGGACTCTTTAATCAAGAGACTGGATATTATTAGTATACAGTATGATGGGATATCAGAAGTATGCTTGCTCTTTCATACATGGGGTGTTTCTATCAGCGGAGGGTACAAGGAGTATGTCTATACTCCAAATCTTGAGGATCATATAAAGAACTACGATAAAGAGGTTGCCTTTAGATCCCAGCACTGAAATGTATATCGTAGAAAGAATTACAGAGGAAGATTTGGATCAAGTTGCTCAAAGATATTCTGCAAATATAGAGTTATATCGTCCTATAAAAAAATGGTTGGTATATACATCTCAGTCGAGAGAATTGATTCTTGAGATGTATGCTATTCTTTTATATTGATAAGCACGGATATAGTTATTATACTTGGCAACCCGAACGGCGCGTGCCGTTTCTGCAACGCATACATTGTAAAGAAAGCCATGTCCAACGAAAACCGTACCTGTTCCTTTTGCGGAAAATCCAAATCACACGTCAAACATTTGATTGAGGGCGAAAACGCCTATATCTGCGACGAATGCGTCTCAAACTGTATTGAAATATTGTATGAAGACGGAAATGACGGCACGCCTCCGGAAAGTGCCGGAGGGGAGCCGGAAGAATCCGGCAAACTGCCCACGCCCGCTGAAATCGTCGCCAACCTCAACGACCACGTTATCGGTCAGGAACAAGCCAAGAAAGCCTTGGCGGTGTCGGTGTACAACCATTACAAACGCCTGCGCCATCCTAAAAGCCGGCGGTAATGTCGAATTGTCGAAATCCAACATCCTGCTTATCGGCCCGACCGGATCGGGTAAAACCCTGCTGGCGCAATCTTTGGCGCGCAAACTGGACGTACCGTTCGTGATGGCGGATGCCACAACTTTGACCGAAGCAGGTTACGTCGGTGAAGACGTCGAGCAAATCATTACCAAGCTTTTGGGCAAATGTGATTTCGATGTCGAAAAAGCCCAGCGCGGCATCGTCTATATCGACGAAATCGATAAAATTTCACGCAAAAGCGACAACCCGTCGATTACCCGCGACGTATCCGGCGAAGGTGTGCAACAAGCCTTGCTGAAACTGATTGAAGGTACGGTTGCCAGCGTTCCGCCACAAGGTGGCCGCAAGCATCCGAATCAGGAATTTATCAACGTTGATACGACCAACATCCTGTTTATCTGCGGCGGTGCGTTTGCAGGTTTGGAAAAAAAGTGATTCGCCAGCGTACTGAAAAAGGCGGTATCGGTTTCCGGTGCGTCCGTTCACAGCAAGGACGAAAATGCCGACATTACCAAGCTGTTCGGTATTGTCGAACCGGAAGATTTAATTAAATTCGGCCTGATTCCCGAACTGATCGGACGTTTGCCCGTGATTGCAACACTAGAAGAACTGGATGAGGACGCGCTGATCAATATTTTGACCGAGCCGAAAAAAATGCTTTTGGTCAAGCAGTACCAAGCTTTGTTCGGTATGGAAAATGTCGAGTTGGAATTTGAAGAAAACGCTTTTGCGCAGCATTGCCCGTCAGGCAATGGAGCGCAAAACCGGCGCGCGCGGCCTGCGTTCCATCGTCGAACGCTGCCTGTTGGATACCATGTACCGCCTGCCTGATTTGAAAGGTTTGAAAAAAGTGGTTGTCGGCGAGGCGGTGATTGAGGAAGGTAAAGAGCCGGAATTGATATTCGAATCCTAGTTCCGGGCGGGTATTAAAACCGTTTTTACCGCATGGAATTAAGTATAAAAAGCGGTTTGCTCTTTGATGCCGTCTGAAGGCTTCCTACCTTCAGACGGCATTTTTGTTACAGATGATTGGGTGTAGGGGCAAATCCGTCGGTATCTTCAGGCCGTTTGTAGGATTTTTGCCTCCGGCAATGAAAACGGAGAGGGCAAGGTATCACGGTTTTTCCGCTAAAATGAGCGTATTGTGTTCCAGTATGATACAGGGCTTTCAAACGGAATATTCGGACGCGGTCTAAGGTTTCATTCCGACCGGCGTATTGTTTGAGTAGGAGAAGGTCGGGTTATCGGTGAAATCGGTGGTTTGTTTGATGGGGTAGCGGTTCGATAAAACAAATCATATTGAAATCAATAAATTAATTATTTTTTTGTAATGTTTTAGGTAGCATTGTTGAAAAAAAGGGGGAACTTTGTTTAGAATGTGGGAATATCAAATTTCCAGATATCTAAATTCATCATGCAAATTCAAGCGTTTTCATCTGTTTGCTTTTATTGGTGCCACACAAACGTGCGGTACTTTTTTTGCGCTTGCTTGAAACACCTAGTATTTTTTACGCAAAACAGGCCGCTCGGAACAGGGCGGCTTTTTTTGTTACCTCTCAAAGGCAGGTCGCCCGATTCGGACTACAGACGACAGAATCAGGAATATGACCATGAATGCAATGCCTCAAACCGCCGAACAAAGTGAAATCCTTCATACTTACAGCATTATTGTCGATGATGCGCAAGATTTTTTTCCCCTGCGTTTCTTGATGCAGGCCAGGGTGGGACGCTTATTAGCGAATCGATGATTCCGCAAGTCCGTACCGTTGCAACCATGATTGCCGCCGAACGGCATGATTTCAGCAGTACCAGCCCTGCCGAATTTACCGATGCCGCCGATTTTTTTGCCGCACGGATTTTTGGTTTTTGGGCGTACGCTGCTTTCATTTGGATGTATCTCTGTCCCAGGTTTTGAAAACTGCAAACAACCGTGCCCGCCGTTTTGCTGAAAAACACCATTTGTTTTTTACTCCAGCCCAAGCCGAATTAAGCCTGAATAATTGTAAAAACAGTCATCTGCTGACTGTCAAAAACCGAAATTAAGGCAGAAAACAAGGGCAGCCTTGTCGCAAACAGTATTGAGTTTGCCCGCAGGCTTAAACTGTTGCCTCTGTAATGGTTTTACATAAATAAATTTTCCTGTCTACATGCATACTTGGATAAATATGTCGGCAACGATACAATAAAACCGAATTCACAAATAAACAGGACATACATGAACAAACTGACCTCATCCGCACTTATCGCGATATTGACACTGACGGCCTGCAAAGACGATATGCAGGCGCAACTCGAACAGCAGCAGAAACAGATTGAGGCCCTGCAACAGCAACTTGAGCAACAGGCAGACGATACGGTCTACCAATTGGCACCGGATGCAGTGAAAGAAACCATCCCAGCCGATGCATTGGCAAACGGAAACAATGGGCAGCCTGTAACCGGAAAGGACGGGCAGCAGTATATCTATGATCAATCGACAGGAAGCTGGCTGCTGCAAAGCCTGGTCGGTGCGGCGGCGGGCGCGTTTATCGGGAATGCATTGTCAAGTAAATTTATGCAGGCAGGCAATCAAAACAGCCCTGTTGCCCGGCGCGCACGCGCAGCCTACCATCAATCTGCACGTCCCAATGCACGCATCAGCAGGGATTTGAACACGCGCAGCCTACGGGCAAAACAACAGGCGGCGCAACCGCAGCGTTACCGTCCGACAACACGCCCGCCCGCCAATTACCGTCGTCCGACCATGCGCGGTTTCGGCAGGAGGAGGTAAATCCGTTGCCGCAATGCCGTCTGAAGGGTTTCAGACGGCATTTTTGTATCGTCTTCGCCGTCGTCTGCTGGTAACTGTATGTTTGATCTGTCGGGTAAGAACGGTTGCCGAATGACGCACTTACCGGGGCATGACACAAAGTTAAGCTGCCTCAAAAGCAGGCATCAGCCAAGCCGCGTCAAGCCAAATAGAAAAACAAGGCTCACGCCCTCGAACACAAAACGCGCGAACCGTTCACCAAAATATGAGACTGCCATTCCGACCAATCGGCCGGGTAGTAAATGCCGTCTGAAACATCCGTTTTTCAGACGGCATAAACGCAAAAAACCGCCTGTAAAGGCGGTTTATATAACTATTTCTAAACCGGAGAATAGTTCTATCATTTTCCTCCGCTATGTCAAGCATTTACCTTTTGTCGGATTTCCGCCTGTCTGTTTAGCAAAAATGCCGTCTGAAACGGAAATATGTTTCAGACGGCATCTTGTTTTCAGTAAGAAAGTATCAGGTGGGTTCAGCGGTCTTTATAGCGGCTGCTGCCTTTTCCGGCAAAAGAACCGTTGTTTGGGCGTTTGCCTTTAAAGCCTTCGCCGCCTTTTTTGAAACCGTCAGATTTCTTGAAACCGTCCTTCTTAAAGCCGTCTTTTTTTGAAACCGTCTTTTTTTGAAACCGTCTTTTTATGGCCTTCACCGCGTGAATTTCCGCCGAAGCCTTCTTTGCCCGGTTTCTTATCGCCGCGCCAGCCGCCGGATTTTTTCTCGCCCCAGCCGCCTTTTGCCTTTCGGTTTGCCGCTTGCGGATTTGCGCTTGCGGGTCGGTTCCATGCCTTCGATGGTCAGCTCAGGCAATTTGCGGCCGATGTATTTTTCAATTTTGTGTACTTTGACGTATTCGTTTACTTCGGCAAAAGTAATCGCGATACCGGTACGGCCTGCGCGACCGGTACGGCCGATGCGGTGAACATAGTCTTCCGCCTGTTTCGGCAGGTCGTAGTTGATAACGTGGGTAATGGTCGGTACGTCGATACCGCGTGCGGCTACATCAGTGGCAACCAAAAATTTTGCAACGGCCTTTACGCAAGTCCATCAGCGTGCGGTTACGCCAGCCTTGCGGCATATCGCCGTGCAGGCAGTTGGCGGCGAAACCTTTTTCATACAATTCATCCGCGATGACTTCGGTCATGGCTTTGGTGGATGTAAAGATCACGCATTGGTCGATGGTGGCGTCGCGCAGGATGTGGTCGAGCAGGCGGTTTTTGTGGCGCATATCGTCGCAGTACAGCAGCTGCTCTTCGATTTTTGCCTTGGTCGTCCACGCGCTCGACTTCGATGATTTCAGGGTCTTTGGTCAGTTTGCGCGCGAGTTTGCCGACTGCGCCGTCCCAAGTGGCGGAGAACAATAAAGTTTGACGGTCGGCCGGGGTGGCTTCCACGATGGTTTCAATATCGTCGATAAAGCCCATGTCCAACATACGGTCGGCTTCGTCCAGAATCAGCACTTCCAAACGCTCAAAAATCAACTTTACCGCTCTGCATCAAGTCCATCAGACGGCCCGGCGTGGCGACAATCAGGTCAACCGGTTTGCTCAAAGCACGGGTTTGGTAGCCGAAAGATGCGCCGCCGACAATGCTGACAGTACGGAACCAACGCATATTTTTTAGCATACGCCAGCGCGTTTTTTCCACTTGAGCCGCCAATTCGCGGGTCGGGGTCAACACCAACGCGCGCGGGCCTTTGCCCAGTTTTTTTCGCTGCGTTTGGTCAGCCGCTGCAACGTCGGCAGCAGGAAGGCGGCGGTTTTGCCGGAGCCGGTTTGCGCCGAAGCCATAATGTCGCGGCCTTCCAAAGCAAACGGAATGGCTTGCGCCTGAATTGGCGTCGGGCTTTCGTAACCCTCGCTGCTCACGGCGGACAAAAATGTTTTTATCAAGGTTTAAATCGGCAAATTTAATAGACATGGCTATCCTAAAGAGACAACAACGCGCACGTCTGAACGGTTTTCAGACGACCTGAAGCAAAGGAAAGTAACAATACGGGAAATGTGAAGTTACAGGGTTGTCGCAAGCATCTTGCTTGTGGTTAACATCGACGACAACCTGCACAGAAAGGCTTGGCAAATCAGCAAGCAATAAAAGAAACGCGCCCGAAACGGCGGTTTAGGTTGGAAGACGATGGCTTCGTATAAAAAAAGTCGAACGGCGGATAATATAGAGTTTATGGACAACGGTCAAGCAAAAAAAGGCATCAAGTGCGTTAAAAATCCAAACTCTTCCCAATCCTCATTCAGGCCTTCTGAAAACCATGACTGACATCACACCCTTCGCCAACCGCATGGGCAAAAACATCAAACACCTCATGAAATGGGCGAAACGCAACGGCATCGAAGCCTGGCGCATTTACGACCGCGATATCCCCCAATTCCCCTTTGCCGTCGATGTTTACGGCGACCAAATCCACCTTCAGGAATACGATACCGGCTGGCTGATGCAGCCCGAAGAATACGAAGCGTGGCTTACCGAAGTATTGGAAGCCGTCGCCTTCGTTACCGGTTTTGCGCCCGAACAAATCCACCTCAAACGCCGCGAACGCCAAAAAGGCTTGCAGCAATACGAGAAAACCGGCAAAACCGGCGACGATTTCGTGATTACTGAAAACGGCCGCAAGTTTTGGGTCAACCTCGACAAATACCTCGACACTGGCCTCTTTCTCGACCACCGCAACACGCGCAAAAAAAGTCGGCGAAACCGCAGCGGGCAAACGCTTCCTCAACCTGTTTTCCTACACCGGCAGCTTCACCGTCTATGCAGCCACCGGCGGCGCAACGTCCAGCGAAACCGTCGATTTGTCCAACACATATCTTGATTGGGCGAAACGAAATTTCGAACTCAACGGCATCAGTCCCGAACAACACCAAATCGTCCGCGCCGACGTGTTCCAATACCTGCAAAATGCCGCAGACGAAGGCAAAAAGTTCGACCTGATCGTCATGGACCCGCCCAGCTTTTTCCAACAGCAAAAAGATGCTCGACATCCTCGATATCCAGCGCGACCACAAAAAAACTGATTGACGGTGCGATGAACCTGCTCGCTTCAGACGGCCTTTTGTATTTCTCCAACAACTTGCGCAGCTTCGTCTTGGACGACTCGGCATCAGAACAATACACCGTCAAAGACATTTCCAAACAATCCGTTCCCGACGATTTCCGCAACAAAAAAATCCATCAGTGTTGGCAAATCCGCAAAAAGGCTTAAAACAAAAAGCCGCCGGATTAAATTCCGGCGGCTTTTTTTCATATTGCCGTTAGGCGATGGAAGCCTCAACAAAGGCAGTCAGCTGACCTTTTTGCCAATGCGCCGACTTTTGTGGCAACGACTTCGCCGTTTTTGAATACCATCAGGGTCGGAATACCGCGCACGCCGAAACGGGACGGGGTGGCTTCATTGTCATCGATATTGAGTTTGACCACTTTCAGACGGCCTTCGAATTCGGCGGCGATATCGTCCAAGATAGGGGCAATCATTTTGCAGGGGCCGCACCAAGGAGCCCAAAAAGTCCAGCAGGACGGGAGTATCTGCATTTAAAACGTCTTTTTCAAAAAGCGGCATCGCTGGTGTGTACAATCAATTCGCTGCTCATCAAATTTTTCCTTTTTAGGTTTGGATTAGTGGGATAGTGTGCAGAATAGGGCTTGAACGCAAAAAAATTTCAAGGGGGATGTTCGGATAATAGTTTTTTTGTACCGTCCCCATCGTCTTTGCAAATTCAGTCGATGGAACGGGTTGCATTATATTTTTTTGAAAAATTACTTTTATTATCAAAAATGTAATAAATATGTTTGAGGCTGTACAGAAGCGCGCGGTCGGTGTATGCTTTGTTTAAATAGATTCTTAAAATATGAATGTTAAAAATAAACCCTAAAACCCTATAAAAGGAACCCTGCCATGACTGATTTTTCCGTTTGGGAAACTGCTCCCTTTGGTGCGACTGTCGATCATATCCTGCAACGCTACCACAATGTACACCGTGCACAATTTGAAGAATTGGTGCCGCTGGCGCAAAAAGTGGCCCAAGTCCATGCCGATACCTTTCCGGCGGAAATTGCCGAGCTGCTTGCTATATGCAGAACGAACTGCTGATGCATATGATGAAAGAGGAAAGGATGCTGTTTCCGATGATTAATCAGGGTGTCGGCCGGGGTGCGGCTATGCCCATCAGCGTGATGATGCACGAACATGAAGAACACGACCGCGCCATCGCACGGCTCAAAGAGCTGACCGATAATTTCCCAAGCGCCCGAAGGAGCCTGCGGAAGCTGGACGCGGCTTTACGCTTTGGCCAAAGAAATGGTGGAGGATTTGAACGACCACATTCATTTGGAAAACGATATTCTGTTTGCCCGCGTACTCGATTCTTAAGGGATAGGAGTCGGATATTTCAATGCCGTCTGAAATACGGTTTTCCGTTTCAGACGGCATTTTCATGTTTCAGCCCAGCAATTCGGGCGGAATGCGGCACACGGGAATCGGGTTGATTTTGTGCTGCATGGCGCGGTGAAGCCGCGTATAGATTTTCAGAACTTCGCGCTGCCGCCCTTCAAAATCTTCGGGTTTGCGCGTGCCGTACACGCCCATTGCCCACTCCAGTTCGGGATAGCTTGCGCCCATCTGTTCCTCGTCGGTGCGTTCCGTATCCCACAGACCGTCGGTCGGAGGGGCTTTTTGAATCGCCTCGTCCACGCCCAATGCTTCGGCAAGCCGGTAAACCTGCGTTTTGGTCAGGTCGGCAATCGGGCTGATGTCCACGCCGCCGTCGCCGTATTTAGTAAAAAATCCTACGCCGAAATCTTCAATTTTATTACCTGTCCCTGTAACCAGCAGTCCGTGTATCTGCCCGTAGTAGTACAGGGTCAGCATACGCAGGCGGCTTCTGGCGTTGGCGAGGGAAAGCGGTTGATTGTCAAATGCCGTCTGATGAGCGCCGACGGTTTGTTCAAAGGTCTGGAAGGTGTCGGTCAGGTCGACCGTTTGTGCGCTTACATTGGCATATTGCCGTTGCAGATTGCGGATGTGCAGCCTTGCCCGCTCAAGCTGGTCGGGGTGTTGGCGTATCGGCATATCCAGAAGCAGCGTGGTGCGGCCGGTGCGGGTGGCGAGTGCAGAGACGACGGCGGAATCGATGCCGCCGGAAACGCCTACGACGAATCCTTTTACATTTGCCTGAGCGGCGTATTCGTCCAACCATCGGGCGATATGTGTGATAACCGCTTGCGTATCCATGGTTCCTCCTGTCGGAAATACCCGCATCATAGCTTGTCGGCGGTTCAATTTGAATAGATTGCAGGCAAATTTATGAACATTTTTTCTATCCTACGCTTAAAAAAGTCATATGGAAAAAAGCGGCCGCCAAGGTGGTGCATGTTATAATATTGTTGACAATTTAGACGGCTTAATGCCGCCTTAGGCTTCAAAATATATTCATATTTTTTTACTATTTGATTGATTCGATGTCTGATTTTTTTCATTCTGATGTGTTGTCCGTTTCCGAATTGAACGCATTTGCCAAAAGTCTTTTTGAAAACCACCTTACCGGTTTGTGGATTGCCGGCGAAGTATCCAACCTGACCCGTGCCGCCAGCGGGCATTATTATTTCTCGCTCAAAGACAGCCGCGCGCAGGTGCGTTGCGCGATGTTCAAAGGTGCGGCGGCGCGTTTGGCGAAGCCTTTGAAAGAAGGCGACCATATCGAAGTATCAGGGAAAATCAGCATTTATGAGGCGCGGGGCGAATTTCAAATTACCGTAAACGAAGTACGGCTCAAAGGTTTGGGGCAGCTTTACGAAGCCTATGAGCGATTGAAGGCGCAGTTGCAGGCGGAAGGCGCGTTTGCAGCGGAACGTAAAAAACCGTTGCCTGCCCGCCCTCAATGTATCGGCATCGTAACCAGCCTGGCGGCGGCGGCTTTGCGCGATGTTGTAACCACCTTGAAACGCCGCGCGCCCGAAATCCCCGTTATCGTTTATCCGACACCCGTTCAAGGCACAGGCAGCGAGTTACAAATCGCACAAGCGATTAAAACCGCATCGCAACGCGCCGAATGCGACGTGTTGATTGTCTGTCGCGGCGGCGGCAGCATTGAAGACTTGTGGGCATTTAATGAAGAACCGGTCGTACGCGCCATTGAAGCCTGCGCGATTCCGATCGTCAGCGGCGTAGGCCACGAAACCGATTTCACGCTTGCCGATTTTGTTGCCGACGTGCGCGCACCGACACCGACCGGTGCGGCAGAATTGGTCAGCCCCAACCGCCAAGAATCGCTACATCGTCTCGCCCAGGCGCAAGGCCGTCTGAAAACCGTTTTGGAACAACGCTATTTCGATGCCAGCCAAAAACTCGACTGGCTGGCGCGGCAAATCCGTCATCCGCGCCAAAAACTCGACGAACAGCGCACCTACATCCACAAACTGGCGCAAACCCTGTCTTACTCGATGACGCAAAACGTCCGCGCCCACACCGCCCGTTTCGAACGCCAAACCCAAGCCCTGCAACATTGCCGTCCTAATGTTTCCGTTTACCGGCAAGACATCGACCGCTTTCAGACGGCCTTGTCGCACGCCTTCCGCCAGCTGCTCGCCCGTCGCCGCCAAAGTCTGGCTGCCCAAGCCTCCCTGCTCGAGGCCGTTTCGCCGCAGCATATTCTGGAACGCGGCTTCTCCGTCGTCAAAAAAATACACGCGGACAAGTCATCCGCAACGCCGATGTTTTGAAGCAGGGGCAGAAGCTGCACATTACCTTCGCCGACGGAGAAACCGACGTGCGCGTAACCAAAGAACAAGGGCAGCAGGACTTGTTCGACTTCGCCTGAACCGTTTATTTTAGTTTTTCACCGTGTTTTTACTGACAGAAAGAGGATGTTATGAAGTTTTTTTAGACCGTGAGGCAAGCATTGCCAAGCCGGGTTTCAACCGTTGGCTCGTACCGCCCGCTGCATTGGCGGTGCACCTTGCCATCGGGCAGATTTACGCCTATTCCGTATTCAACGCGCCGCTGACCAAACTTATCGGCATAACCGAATCGGCGGCCGGAGATTGGAAGCTGACGACCGTAGGTTGGATTTTCAGTATCGCACTCGCGATGCTGGGCGCGTCGGCCGCCCTGTTCGGCACATGGATGGAACGGGTAGGGCCGCGCAAAGCCATATTTGCCGCCGCCTGCTGCTTCAGCCTGGGCTTCTTCGTATCCGCATTCGGCGTGAGTACGCATAACCTATTCCTGCTTTATTTGGGCAACGGCGTCATCGGCGGCGTAGGCTTAGGCTTAGGCTATATCGGGCCGGTTTCCACACTGATGAAATGGTTTCCCGACAAGCCGGGTATGGCGACCGGTTTGGCGATTATGGGTTTCGGCGGCGGCGCAATGCTGGCCTCTCCGCTTTCCGTATCACTGATGAACGCCTTTTTCAAATGCCGCTTCGGTCGGGGTTGCCGAAACCTTTGCCGTATTGGGCCTGCTTTACCTCGCACTGATGATGTTCGGCGCGTTTACCATCCGCGTACCTGCCGACGGCTGGAAACCTGAAGGCTATACCGCGCCGAAAAACGCAAAACAAGCTGGTCAGCAGCAATCATGTCAACGTGTCCCAAGCCATGAAAACGCCGCAGTTTTTGGCTGTTGTTCTGGGTATTGTGCCTGAACGTAACTGCCGGCATCGGCGTATTGGGTCAGGCATCCGTGATGATTCAGGAACTCTTTTCCGAAACCTCCGTAGGCAGGCAGGCGGCAGTCGGCGCAGGTGCGGCGGCAGGCTTCGTCAGCCTCCTTAGCCTGTTTAACATGGGCGGGCGCTTTTTATGGTCGAGCGTTTCCGACAAAATCGGACGCAAAAACACCTACACCATCTTCTTCGTACTCGGTTCGCTGCTGTATTTCGCCGTTCCCTCCATCGGCGAGGGCGGCAGCAAAGCCCTGTTCATCATCGGCTTTTGCGTGATTATTTCCATGTACGGCGGCGGATTTGCCGCCATTCCCGCCTACCTGAAAGACCTGTTCGGCACCTATCAGGTCGGCGCGATTCACGGGCGCATCCTGCTGGCCTGGTCAACCGCCGCCGTCATCGGCCCAGTACTGGTCAATTACATACGCCAAAGCCAAATCGACAGCGGCATACCAGCGGCACAGGCATACAGCGTAACCATGTACATCATGGCAGGCCTGCTGATTATCGGTTTGTTGTGCAACCTCGCCGTTAAATCAGTACACGAAAAACACCACGAAAAAAAGACATCAAGACAGCCGCACACAGCGGCAACCCCGATGACGAAACCGCCATATCCGACGCTTACCTTGTGGGCGAAAAAGTTTCCGGCGGCGGCATATCGGTCTGGTGGCGTTGGGCATTGGCCGTCATACCGCTCGCCTACGGCGTGGTGATGGTCTTTGTCAAAAGCACTCGACCTTTTCTCCTGAAAAACGCCCGAATAAAATGCCGTCTGAAACAGCAGATGTTTCAGACGGCATTTTTGTTTCAGGTCGGGTTGTCTTGGTTGGGAAGGAATGTGCCGTGTTGTCGGTGATGCCGTCTGCGTTTTGGATTTCTTGGGGAGTTTGGGGTTTGAGGAGGCGGAACAGTGCTTGTCGGACGGCGGTTTCGATGCGCTTGCGTATGGATAGGAGGATGAGGAAAATCAGGATGAATAGGGCGGTAAAGATGAAGAGGCCGTACAGATAGCTGCCCAGCAGTTGTCCGATAAGCAGGGAAAGGCTGAGCAAGGCGAGGATAAGGGTGAAAATGCCGGTCAGTCCGGCAGTCAGCCAAAACAGTATGGTCGCGGCCCGTTCGGCGGTTTTGCGGGCAAGTGCTTCCTGTTTTTTTCGTGAACCATGCCGGTAAGGGGGTTGACGGCGTAGGTTTTTGATTTTTGTGTTTGAGGTAGTCGAACACGGGGTATCCTCGGCATTATGGGAAATTATGCCGTCTGAAGGTGTGGCGTTTCAGACGGCATTTTTTTACTTTCAGGCTTTTTGCGGCGGCGTTCGCCCGGCAGCAGCATGTCCGCCCATTTGATGATGTTGGCGACTTCGGCGGGGTTGAGTTCGTAGAACTGTCCGCGTTTGAGGCGGTTGGGCAGTCCGATGGGGCCGAAGCCGACGCGCACGAGGCGGCTGACGGTGAGGCCTTGGCTTTCGAATATGCGGCGCACCTCGCGGTTGCGGCCTTCTTTAATCACGACGTTGTACCATTTGTTTACGCCTTCGCCGCCTTGTTCGTAGATGCGTTCGACTTTTGCCAAGCCGTCTTCGAGCATCACGCCTTCTTCGGTGAGGCTGCGCATTTGTTCGGTGGTCAGCCCGCCCAGTACGCGCACGGCGTATTCGCGTTCAACTTCGAAGCTGGGGTGGGCGAAACGTTGGACGAGTTCGCCGGAGGTGGTCAGGATGAGCAGGCCGCTGGTGTTGATGTCCAAGCGTCCGATGGCGACCCAGCGGCTGCTGGCGGCCTGCGGCAGACGGTCGAAAATGCTGACGCGGCCTTGCGGGTCGTCGCGGGAAACGATTTCGCCTTCTTGTTTGTAATACAGGATGATGCGCGGCAGGCGGTCTGCCCATTTGAGCTTGATGATGCTGCCTTTGACGGTAACGTGGTCGTCGGGGGTGACTTTGTCACCCAGTTGCGCGAGTTTTGCCGTTGACCGTTACCCAGCCGTTGTTGATCCATTCTTCCATTTCGCGGCGCGAGCCGACGCCGGACGCGGCAAGCACTTTTTGTAGGCGTTCGGGTTCCATGCGTGACAGGTCGCTGCGGCGTTCTTTCAAATCGCGCGCGTGTTCCATGATTTTTTTGGTTGGGATTGCGGACGACGAGTTTTTGGCTTTAGCGGCGCGCTGTTTGGGGGGCGTTTTGCGGCTTGATGCCGTCTGAAACTTTTTTTGTCCGTAAGGTTGGGAAGCAGTTTTGCGTGTTTCGTCTTTTGGGACGGGCTTTGCTTTTTGAACGGTTTGGCGGTTTTTCTTGGCAGACGGGGCTGCGCCATCGCGCCATTGGCGTTTGCTGGTGGGTTGCTTGGACATAATTTTTTTCCTAACTCGCTTGATAAAGCGGTTCTTCTGCGGCGTGTGCGGCAGGACGGGTTGATAAAATGCCGTCTTCAGTCGGACGGTTCGCTATTGTACCTTATGCGGCGTGTTTGCGGATGAAATCGTTGTTGCGGCTTGGGGTCGGGGCAAAGTTTGTGCAACGGTTGAAATCGGTTTGCGTACGGGGGTAGAATCTTTCAAATGACAAGAGGAGCGGTAAATGGATTTGCACAATATTCGGGAAGATTACAGCAAACGGGAATTGTCGGAAGGCGATTGCGCCGATAATCCGATCGAGCAGTTCGAGCGGTGGTTGGACGAGGCGGTACGCGCACAGGTCAACGAGCCGACGGCGGTCAATGTGGCGGCGGTCGACGGACGCGGCAGACCCAACAGCCGTATGGTGCTGCTGAAGGAAGTTAATTCTGAAGGTTTTGTTTTCTTTACGAATTATCACAGCCGTAAGGGGCGTTCGCTGGATGCTCATCCATTTGCGGCGATGACGTTTTTTTGGCCGGAGCTGGAGCGTCAGGTGCGCGTGGAAGGGCGTGTTGAAAGGCTGGCGGAGAAGTTGTCGGACGAATATTTTGAGAGTCGCCCGTATCAGAGCCGTTTGGGTGCGTGGGCAAGTGCGCAGAGCGAGGTTATTCCGAACAAGGCGGTATTGGTGGCAAAGGCGGCGGCGGTCGGACTCAAACATCCTTTGCATGTGCCGCGTCCGCCGCATTGGGGAGGCTATATTGTGATTCCCGATTTGCTTGAGTTCTGGCAGGGCAGGCCGAGCAGGCTGCACGACCGCATCCAATACCGTTTGCTGGATGGCGGCTGGATACGCGAGCGGCTGTCGCCTTGAACAGGAAAAAACATATGCCGTCTGAAAACCGGAATCAGGTTTCAGACGGCATTCTTTCACGGGGAAAATACGGACGGGAAGTTTTTTTGTGTTCCGAACGGAAAGCCCGAATCTTCTTTATACCGGGGAATTATGATGCGGACGGCGTGAATGCGTCGGAGAAAAACAAGTTTTCCGGCAGCTTATGCTGTTGCACAAACAGATTTTTTGTTTGTTCGGTCATAGCCGGAGAGCCGCAGGCAAATACTTCGTATTCCGACAGGTCGGGATGGTCTTGTGCCGCGATGTCTTGTACGTGGCCTTTTTCTTCCTTGCCAGCCCTCTCTGGGGCGGGACAATACGGGGGTGAAGCAGGCGTTTTTCAGACGGCATGCCAACCCTTGTGCTTCTTCGAGGGCATACAAATCATCTTGATGACGCGCGCCCCAGTAGAAATGGACGGCGCGGCTGCTGTTTTGGCGGATAAGGTCGAGCAGGATGCTGCGGATGGGGGCGTAGCCTGTACCGGTTGCCAGCAGGATGACGGGTTTGCCGCTGTCTTCCTGCAAGGTAAACGAACCGAGCGGGCCTTTAACGCGGACGATGCCTTTTTCTTTGACTTTGGGTTCGCTGCCGAAAATCATTTCCGAGCAGACACCGTTTTCGCGCCTGCGGATGTGTAGTTCCAAAATGCCTTCTTGGTCGGGCGAATTGGCGATGGAGTAGCTGCGGCTGACGTTGCCCGGCAGCAGTAAATCAATGTATTGCCCGGCGTAGAAGGCAAACGGCGGGGCTTTGGGCAGGGCAAGTTTCAAGAGGGCGACATCGTGTTTGAAAATAATACTTTCGATGCGTGCTGGCAGGGTGCGGACGGGGAGGGCATCGGCTTTGTAGCCGGGGATGTTGATGCTGATATCGCTTTGCGCAGTGGTGCAGCACATCAAAATCTTGCCTTGCGCTTTTTTCTGCTTCGGATAAAGCCTGTTCCGAGTGTCCGCCCATTTGAATATCGCCGCTGACCAGTTCGGCTTTGCATTGCCCGCAGACACCGCTTTTGCAGGAATGGGGCAGATTGAGGTTTTGACGGGAGGCAGCGGCCAAAACGGTTTCACCGTCGCCGGCGGCAAAGGTGGTTTGGTCGGGCAGTGTAATGGTGTGGTTCATGTCTTGGTATGGTTTGGGCAGATTAAGTTAAAAGGCCGTCTGAAAGCTTATTTCCTGTTTTACCTTCGTTGGAACTTTGCTTTCAGGCGGCCTGTGTGATAACGGATTAAGCCAGTTTGGCTTTAATCAGTTCTTGAACTTGTGCGGGATTCGCTTTGCCTTTGCTGGCCTTCATCACTTGCCCCACGATCGCATTCAGGGCTTTTTTTCGTTGCCGGATTTGAATTGTTCGACGGCTTTTTGCATTGTTTGCCAGCACTTCGTCTACCATCGCTTCAATCGCGCCGGTATCGGTCATTTGCTGCAAGCCGTGTTTTTCGATGATTTCGGCAATGGAGGCTTCAGGTTCTGCCCACATGGCTTCAAAGGCTTTTTCGCCAATTTGCTGCTTAATGTGCCGTCGGCGATTTTGCCAACCAGTGCAGCGAGGCGCGGGGCGGTAATCGGGCTGTCGGCAAGTTCCATGCCTTCTTTGTTCAGCGTGGCGGCGAGTTCTCCGTTCATCCAGTTGGCAGTCAGCTTGCCTTGTCCGCTCTCTTTGGCGGCTTCTTCAAAATAGGCAGCCTGCACGCGGCTGGCGGTGAGCAGGCGCGCGTCGTAGTCGGATACGCCGTAGTCCGCCACGAAACGCGCCGCCATTTCTTTCGGCAGCTCAGGCATTTCTGCTTTGGCTTTTTGCAACCGGTCGTCTGAAATGATGACGGGCAGCAAATCCGGGTCGGGGAAGTAGCGGTAGTCGTGTGCGTCTTCTTTCAAGCGCATCACGCGGGTTTCGCCTTTTTTTCAGGATCGAACAGCATGGTTGCCTGCTGTACTTTGCCGCCGTCTTCCAAAAATCTCGATTTGCGCTTCCACTTCGTAATTAATCGCCTGCTCCAAGAAGCGGAAGGAATTGAGGTTTTTAATCTCGCGGCGCGTGCCGAACTCTGCTTGGCCTTTCGGGCGAACGGATACGTTGGCATCGACGCGGAACGAACCTTCCGCCATATTGCCGTCGCAAATGTCCAGCCAGGTTACCAAGCTGTGTAAGGCTTTGGCGTAGGCAACGGCTTCGGCGGCGGAACGCATTTCAGGTTCGGATACCACTTCCAACAGCGGCGTGCCGGCGCGGTTTAGGTCGATACCGGTTGCGCCATTCAAGCCTTCATGCACGGACTTGCCTGCGTCTTCTTCCATGTGCGCACGGGTTACGTTGATGGTTTTCACATCGTCGCCGACTACGATTTCCAATTTGCCGTGTTCGACAATCGGTAAGTCCAACTGGCTGATTTGATAGCCTTTTGGTAAGTCGGGATAGAAGTAGTTTTTACGGTCGAACACGTTTTTTTCTGATTGATTTTTCGCATCTAAAGCCAAACCCAATTTGATGGCTTTTTTTCAACGACTTCCCGGTTCATTACCGGCAGTACGCCCGGCAGCGCGCACTCCACTACGCTGGCGTGCGCGTTGGGTTCTGCGCCGAATGCGGTCGATGCGCCGCTGAAGATTTTGGATTTGGTGTTCAATTGGACATGGATTTCCAAGCCGATTACGGTTTCCCAGGTCATGTTGAAGCTTTCTCAAACAAATTTCTGATTAATGGAATTCTCGATATCATCGAGCATTTGATGGCGTTTCCTATACATCGAACGTTTTTTTGCTCTCTATTTCTGCTTCTGATTTCCTAGGGAAGCTTTGCGGAAGAGACCAATAACCGTTGCTTAGTTTTTGTCCTTGGACAGATTGCCAAAACTCATTGTAATTAATTAACACCCTTTTTTTTAATTTCCAGCGGATTTTAACATGATGTTCCTGTGAAATCCCAAGCAGGCTGTTAATCCCAAAACGTGCGGCCAGCAGTTGTAAAACAATGATCATGAATTGCTGCGGGCGCAGGCCGTGCATGGTTTTGGTTAAAGAGCGCACGATGTCTTTTGCGTCTTCACCGGCGGGGCCCTGTACCGAAGTAATGAGCAGCCCATTGTCTTTTGTGAAAGCAAATGTCGACGTGTAAAGGCGTTTTCCTGACTCGTCCCTTAAAGAAACAGCCCAAAAACCTTCATTGCTGCAGAGGTCATTGCGATTCAGCTGCAAGGTTAAATGATCGTTTATTTGGGCTAAAACATAAGGTTGTTCCTGGTTGAATTTCTCAATTACAGAAGAACCGAATAATTTCTCCGCCCTTGTTAAATCGGTAATTAATGCCTCCAAACGGTCTGATGCAAAGATAAACCTCTTGTCCAAGTAGGTATGTATCAATGGATAGCTTGCTGCTGCCGACTTTTGGAAAAAAGTGCGCCAGCATGGGGAGGCATTGATGAAATTCTCAAATTGTTTAATTTGAGGAAGCGCGGCCAAGCAGCGTATTCTGAATTTTAAATGCTTAAATCCATAATACGAAGAGGTTGTAAATATTTCCTTAAAAACCGGGAAAGGTATAGGGTGTCGTCATAGGGTGTCCAACATAAGCATAATTGTTTACGGAGTATTACAGCGTGCAACCGATATGCACGGTGTAAGAATTATTCCATATAACCTTTTTCAAATTGTTTTAAATTCCGGAGGACGGAATTTTTTTAAGATGATTTTTATTTACAGGTTTTTTTGATGCCAATCGCTGTTGAGTTGGATTTGGTGTGCCGCACCGAGTATTCGTGCTTCGGAGAAATAGTTGCCGATAAGCTGAACGCCGATGGGCAGTCCGCCGATGCTGAAACCTGCAGGCAGGGTCAATGCGGGTAGTCCGGCGAGGTTGACGGCGATGGTGTAGATATCGCTCAAGTAGGTTTCAACCGGCGAAGAATCCGCTCCGATTTTGGGGGGGCTGCAGTGGGTGCGGTCGGCGCGAGGATGAGGTCGCACCGTGCAAATGCCGTCTGAAAATCATCGGCAACGAGGCGGCGCAGTTTTTGGGCTTTGAGATAGTAGGCATCGTAGTAGCCGTGCGACAGTACATAAGTGCCGATCATAATGCGGCGTTTGACTTCGCTGCCGAAACCTTCGGCGCGGGTTTTGCCGTACATTTCTTCCAAATCGCCGAATTGGGCGGCACGGTGTCCGTAACGTACGCCGTCGTAACGTGAAAGGTTGGTGCTGGCTTCTGCGGAGGCAAGGACGTAGTAGGCGGGGATGGACAGCTTGGTTTGCGGCAGGGAAACTTCGACCAATTCCGCGTCTTGGGCTTTGAGGAGGTCGATGGTATTTTGTAATGCCGTCTGAACATCGGTGCTGTTGCCTTCGCTGAAGTATTCTTTGGGCAGGCCGATTTTCACGCCTTTGAGCGGTTTGTCCAAATCGCGGGTGTAGTCTTCTTTTTTCGCGTTCGAGGCTGGTGGAGTCTTTGGGGTCGAAACCTGCCATCGCGTTTAACAGAATCGCGCAGTCTTCGGCAGTTTGCGCCATCGGGCCGGCCTGGTCGAAGCTGGAGGCGTAGGCGACCATGCCGAAGCGGGAAACCGTGCCGTAGGTAGGTTTAATACCGGTGATGCCGCAGTGTGAAGCAGGCTGGCGGATAGAGCCGCCGGTGTCCGAACCGAGCGCTGCAGGGGCAAGGCGTGCGGCAACGGCGGCGGCGGAACCGCCGGACGAACCGCCGGGGACGTGCTCAAGATTCCACGGATTTTTTTGGTTGTGCCGTAGAACGAGGTTTCGTTGGTCGAACCCATGGCAAACTCGTCCATGTTGGTGCGGCCGAGCGTTACCATGCCTTCGTCGAGCAGGTTTTTGGACGACGGTGGCGGTGTAGGGGAGACGAAGTTGTCCAGCATTTTTTTGAACTGCATGCGCTGCGCCAGCCGGTTTGGCAGAAAATATCCTTGTAGGCGACGGGTACGCCGGTAAGCGCGGAGGCGTTGCCCTGCGCGATGCGTTCGTCGGCGGCACGGGCTTCTGCAAGGGTTTTACCTTGGTCGATGGTGATATAGCCGTTGAGGGCGGGATTTTTTTCGGCGATGGCGGCAAGGTATGCGCTTGCCAGTTCGACGGCGGAAATCTGTTTGGACTGCAACAGGACGCTTGCCTGTTTCAATGTGTATTGTGTCATAAATCTTCCATCCCTAAAGGGTTTCAGGCGGTATTTCTGATGCCGTCTGAAGCATATTCGGATTATTCTTCGATAACTTGCGGTACGATATACAGACGGTTGCGTACTTCCGGTGCGACCGCTTGATATTCGGCGGCGCGGTCGGTTTCGGTTACTTCGTCTTCACGCAGGCGCAGGGCGGCTTCGTAAGGGTGCGCCATCGGTTCGATGCCGTCTGTATTGATGTTTTGCATCTGTTCGACCATAGAGAAGATGTCGTTCAATTCCTGAAGAGACTTTTCTTTTTCTTCGGAACTCAGGTGCAGTCGGGAGAGTCGGGCGATTTTGTCTACGTCGGCAAGTGTCAGTGCCATGAAAAGAATCCTTGTCTGATGGCAAAGAAACCATCGTTCGGGTATGATGGGGTGTATTGTTCGAATGTTTCATTATAACGGAAAAATCTGTTGTAGCGGCAATTCGCGGCATCGAATGCCTGCCGCACATGTGTGAAGACGGAGGAGAATTATGGGATTGGGTGTAGAAATCGGCAAGCTGATTGTGGCTTTTTTGGTGTTGATCAATCCTTTCAGCGCATTGTCGATTTATCTTGACCTGACTCACGGACACAGTACGAAGGAGCGCAGAAGGGTTGCGCGGACGGCCGCCATCGCCGTGTTTGCCGTGATTGCGGTATTTACGTTGACCGGCGGTATGTTGTTGAAGGTCTTGGGTATCAGTGTCGGTTCGTTTCAGGTCGGCGGCGGAATTTTGGTGTTGCTGATTGCCATTTCGATGATGAACGGCAATGATAATCCGGCAAAGAAAAATATCGGCGAACAGCGTGATGCGGAACATACCCATGTCGGACGCAATGCCAAGGCGATTGCCGTCGTGCCCATCGCCATACCGATTACCATCGGCCCGGGCGGTATTTCAACTGTGATTATTTATGCATCGGCGGCTAAAACATACGGCGATATCGCGCTAATTATTGCCGCAGGTTTCTTGGTCAGTGCCATCTGTTACGGCATTTTGATCGTCGCAGGCAAAAATCAGCAGGTGGATGGGGGTGACGGGGCTGACGATTTTAAACCGCATCATGGGTATGATGCTGGCGGCGGTATCGGTGGAGATTATTGTGTCGGGACTGAAAACGATATTCCCGCAACTGGCAGGTTGATCAGATGTTTCACAGTGTCAATGTATTTACGGGCGAAACGCTTTACCGCCGCCACGCTCAAGATTATGCGGAGTTTGGACGGCAACTGGCGGATTTGAGAATGCGCGGCAGGGCGTTCGCACAATTGGGCGTAACCGAACGTGCCGCGCGTCTGAGGCGGTTTGCCGACCGTTTGGAGGCGGAAAAAGAGCGTTTTGCGGAAATGGTGTGCGAGGAAGTCGGCCGCTGCCTGCACGAATGTCGCGCGGAAATCGGCAAGTCTATCGAGCTGATACGTTATTACGCCCGCCTTGCCCCCGAACTGCTCGCCCACAAAACCATTGCGACGCAGGCGAGCCTGAGTCAGGTAAGGTTTGAGCCTTTGGGCGTCGTGTTTGCCGTCATGCCGTGGAATTACCCCGTCTGGCAGGTATTGCGCTTTGCCGTACCTGCCGTTTGCGCAGGCAATGCGTGCGCCGTCAAACCCGCACCCAGCGTGGCGCGCGTCAGTCAGGCACTGTTCGATTTGGTTTCAGACGGCATTCCTTTGGCAGGCGCGTGGCTGGATGAGACGGACACGCTCAAGGCGGTTGAAGATACCGATGCGATGGCGTTTACCGGTTCGACGTATACGGGGCGCATCCTTGCGGCACACGCGGGCGCAAACCTCAAGAAAACCGTGTTGGAGCTCGGCGGCAGCAACGCCTTTATCGTGATGCCCGATGCCGATTTGGCGCGTGCGGCCGCAGAAGCCTGTTATTCACGTTTCCGCGATGCGGGGCAATCGTGTAACGCCGCCAAGCGCATCATCGTAACCGAAGCCGCAGCCGATCGTTTTTATCCCGCTGTTTCTTGCCGAATGCGCCAAATTGAAAATGGGCGACCCCAAACATCCCGATACCACGCTTGCACCGCTGCACCGAGAAGATTTGCGGAACCGGGTTCACGGGCAGGGTCGAAGACGCCGTTTCAAACGGCGCGGTATGCCTGATCGGGGGCAAAGTTCCACAGGGGCAGGGATGGTTCTACCCCGCGACTGTTTTTAGACAGGGTAAATCCCTGCCTGCCGGGTTTGGCATGAAGAAGTATTCGGGCCGACCGCTCTGATTTTGCGTGCTGCAAACGAAGATCATGCCATCGCCCTTGCCAATGATTCCCCGTTCGGGCTAGGGTGCCTGTATTTATACCGCCGATACTGACCGGGCATGGCAGTTTGCCGAAAAAAATACAGGCGGGATCGGTGTTTATCAACCGTCATACCAGCAGCGATTTGCGCCTGCCTTTCGGAGGGGTTAAAGATTCCGGTTACGGGCGCGAATTGTCCGAATTCGGGCTGTACGAGTTCGTCAACGTTAAAACCTACTGGCAGAAATAAACAAACCCCGTGCCGTTTCAGACGGCATGGGGTTTTTGATGAGACTGCTCAACGGCAGTATTTGTTCACATCGTTATTGTATTTCCGAATCAAATCATCCCTGTTTTTTGCCTTCGAACTCTCTACCGATTTTAGGTTCATTTTTGAAATCCTGCAGTTTTCTTCTTTGTTTTGCCGCTCGAACTCGGCAACTTTTTTCTTTTCTTCCTCGATCTGCCTGTTTTTTTCTCGGCGATGTCTTTTTCCTGTTCCTTCATGTCGGAAGGAATTTTTCCGGTAACAGGTTTGACCGGCTTGGCTGCAGGCCTGCTCTGGCGCGTCCTCAGGTTTAAGATTTGGCTTTGGTCGGGATGGAGCTGTTTCGGCACATCCGAATAACTATTGCCCCCTCCGTCTTTCCAGGTAAAGACGGCGGCTTCGGCAGGCGGTATGAGCAGGAAAGAGGCGAGGGTAAACATGATGATGGATAAAGAAAATTTCATCGGGGTTTCCTTAAGGGTTGACTGCCGGGGCAGAATCAGGATTTGTCTGGCGGTGTCTTTTCCGAGTTGGGTGGAAGTAAGGAAGGAACCTCGCCTTATATTTTGTATATTGAAATAAAACATATTCCCATAAATATCGTTTGAGTATGGTTATGCTACCGTATATTTCGACAAAGAAAAAGAAAATTGCAGGATAGTGCGCATAGGAATCGTCTTGATAAGCGTGATTTTTGTCTTTGACCCTGAATCGGTCGGATGTAAGTTGTCTGCGGTATTTGGTATCTTAATTTACGGGATGCCGTCTGAACGCTTTTAAGAGGGTTTCAGACGGCATTTTGTTTAAACCGGTTTATTTGCGTTGCAATATAGCGGCAAAAAGAAGCCGTCGGTTTGGTGTTCTCCGGAGTTGAGGCGCAGGTATTTTTCCGGTATCCAAATCAACCTTCAGGCCTTGCAGCAGTTCGGCGCAGTTGACGAGTTCAAATTCGGGATGTTCGGACAGGGAAACGTTCGACTTGCAGCTCGTTTTCTTCCGGCAACACGCTGCAGGTGGCGTACACCAAGCGGCCTTGCGGTTTCACCAGTTTGGAGGCGGCATCGAGGATGCTGTGTTGCTGTGCTAAAAAGGTTGGCCACGGTCTCGGCGGATTGGCGGTATTTGAGGTCGGGATTGCGGCGTAAAGTACCCAAACCGGAGCAGGGCGCATCCACCAACACACGGTCGGCTTTTACCTGCTAGTCGGGCGATACGGGCATCGTGTTCGCTGCTGATGCGTTCGGGATGGATGTTGGTCAGTCCGGCGCGGGTCATGCGCGGTTTGAGGTTGGCAAGGCGTTTTTCGGCGATGTCGAAGGCGTAGATTCTGCCTTTGTTGGCCATTTGCGCGCCGACAGCCAAGGTTTTACCGCCGGCGCCGGCACAGAAATCGACAATGATTTCGCCGCGTTTTGCGCCCACCAATAAGGCAAGCAGCTGGCTGCCTTCGTCTTGGACTTCCAGCGTACCGTCTAAAAACAGTTCGTGTTTATTAAGCGCGATTTTGTTTTTCAGGCGGATGCCCCAAGGCGAATAAGGCGTGGCCTCTGCATCGCCACTTTCGGCTTGCAACAATGGTAATACTTTATCGCGTTTGCCTTTCAAAGTATTGACGCGGATGTCGAGCGGAGCAGGTTGGCTGATGCTGCGGCCGAAAGCGAGGATTTCTTCTTCGCTCCAATGCTGCTGCAGCTGTTCTACCAGCCATTGCGGCAATTCTGCGGCGGTATTCAGGCCATCTGAAAATTCGGTTTTACGGGCTTTCAAATTGCCGAGGAACTCTGTTTCTTCTTCATCAAGCAGGTCTTTGATTTGGCTGATGTTGGTACTTCTGCCGAGAACCAGTGCGGCGAGTGCGGCTTTGCGTGGCTGCGCGTGCGGACGGCGCAGGGCGGTGCTGATTTTTTGATAGTGGCGCAGCGCGGCAAAGGCAGTTTCGGCGATTTCGTGGCGGTCTTGGCGGCCGAGCTTTTTGTGTTCGCGGAAATAGGCGGAGAGGACGGCATCGGAAGGCTGTTTGAAAGTCAGCATTTCAGCCAAAACTTTGGCGGTATGGTCGAGTTGTGCGGCGTTCATAATGTAATGGGTTCTCTTAAGTTGGTAAATGGTTTCAGACGGCCTTCATGATGCGTTCGATTTCGTGCCAAAAGCCGTCCGGCCGTAATTCCAAAACGGCAATCAAACCTTGGTCGATACGGCGGATTTCGGTTGCGTTTAATGTTTCGATTTTGGCGACACGCGCAGGTGCAAGATAGGCCATGCGGTCGAGTAGATGGTAGCGGGCTTCTTGGCGTTCAAACCCGTATTCCGCCCAATCTTGAATATAGACGCCGCGCCAACCGTATGGGTTAAGTGGCGGCTCAAAAGTATTGAAACCGTGTGGAAAAAATCCGATGCCGTGCACGATGGACGCAGGAAGCGGATTCTCCGGCAGGCATTGTGTGGCTAAGGTCGCTTTGCCTTGCAGCGTATGCAGCAGTTTGGATTGCTGCACCAGTTTGGCGGCTTTGTCCGTCAGTGTGTCTTTAGGATTGAGGCCGTGCAGGTTTTGCACTTGGTCTCCGCCGTAGTATTTACACGCCAGCTCGATATGGTAGGGCTGTTGGTTGAGGGAAGCGACAAAATCCGCGGCGCCTAAAGTTTGGCCGTCTGAAAAAACGGGCAGATTGTATGCGTGCAGTTCGGCGTGCGGCGCGTTGGCAAACCAAAAAGCCAGCAGCTCTTCGGCATAAATGCCGAGACGATTACCGAACGGGGCGCGTTGGGCGAGGTAATCCATCAGCGGCGCGGGATCGGCGTCCAATGCCAAAAGATAACGGAACCCGTGTTCCCCCAGTAGTTCGCGCACGCCCAATTCGCAACCGCTTTGCCACAAAGGCGGCGCAGTCAGCAGCGAGGCGAGGTCGCGGACGGGTTGGCTGGTGAGTTTCCACCATAATGCGTCTAGGGCGTAATTCATGCTTATCCGAATATCAGTCATGCCGTCTGAAAAGCTTTAAAGGTTTTCAGACGGCCTTAATCAGTCTTTTTTATGGATACGGTGGCTGACGGTATTGAAAAAAACCGCGCAGGATGTCGATGTCTTCGGTTTGCGTGTTGGCGCGTCCGAACAGGCTCTGCATACGGCGCATCAGGCGCTCGCCGTTGCGGCGGTTGAAAAAAAGCCGATGTCGTTCATCACGCTTTCCATGTGGGCGACCATACCTTTGATTTGCTCGTGGGTCGCGGCGTGGTCTTCCTGTTGCAGGTGGGTCATGGGCGAATCGGTTTGGCTGAAGATTTCGTAGCACACGACCTGCACGGCTTGGGCAAGGTTGAGCGAGAAATAGTCGGGATTGCCGTTGATGGTCATCAGTCGGTTGCAGGCTTGGACTTCTTCGATACTCAAGCCGAAAGTCTCGTTGCCGAATACCAGCGCCACTTTCTCGCCGCGGTTGGCGGCCTGCAGTAATTCAGGCACCAAATCGCGCGGGGTTTGCAGTGGCGCGGTAATTTCGCGGCGGCGGCTGGTCAGGGCGCAGGCGATGGTGGTGTCGGCAAGGGCTTCGTCCAAAGAGGCGGCAATGGTGGCATTTTCCAAAACGTCTGCCGCGCCGGAAGCGAGGATGAAACTTTCTTCCGGTAATTTAAACGATTGCGGATGCTCCGGATCGAACACGGGCGGATTTTCCGTCATCGGCGTTGCCATCAGATTGGGGGCGACGATGGTCAGATTTGTGCAGGCCCATTGTTTTTCATGGCGCGTGCGGCGGAGCCGATATTGGCGGGATGGCTGGTGCGCGTGAGGATGATGCGGATGTTGTTCAGATAAGTGGGCAGGGCGGGTTTTTCGGAAGTCATGTTTTGTTTTCTGTTTGTACGGGAATCAGGTATAATGCGCCATCTTTTTGTTTTCAGACGGCCTTTTACCATGCCGTCTGAAATGTTCTTTAACAGCATCGGAAACGATTAACAGCCTCTTGTGTGCCTTGTTCGGCGCATTCGGGCGTATTTTACCTGAATTAGGAAGAAAACCATGAATCCGTTTTTAAATACCGCTTTCAAAGCCGCCCGTAAAGCAGGGCAAATGATGATTCGCGCCGCCGGCAATCTGGATGCCGTCAAAGTAGACAGCAAAGCATTCAACGACTTCGTTTCCGATGTTGACCGCAGTTCCGAGATGATTTTTGGTGGAAGCGCTCAAAGAAGCCTATCCGCATCACAAAAATCACTTGCGAAGAAGGTGGCTCCCACGGTAAAGCCACTGCTGAGTACGAATGGATTATCGATCCCGCTCGACGGCACAACCAACTTCCTCCACGGCCATCCCCAATACGCCATCTCTATGGCACTCCTGCACAAAGGCGTGTTGCAAGAAGCTTTGGTGTACGCACCTGAGCGCAACGACGTGTACATGGCCTCCCGCGGCAAAGGTGCGTTGCTCAACGACCGCCGCATCCGCGTTTCCAACCGCATCGAATTGAACCGCTGCCTGATCGGTACCGGCTTCCCTGTTGTCGATCAAAGCATGATGGACAAGTATCTAGCGATTTTTGAAAGATTTCTTGGCAAAAAAACCGCCGGCGGCCGTCGTGAAGGCGCGGCTTCTTTGGATTTGTGTGCCGTAGCGACTGGTCGTTTGGACGGCTTTTTCGAGTTTAACCTCAAACCTTGGGATATTGCCGCCGGTGCATTGATTGTCCAAGAAGCAGGCGGCATCGTTACCGATATGTCGGGTGAGGAAGCTTGGTTGGAAAGCGGAGATATTGTGGCTGCCAATCCTAAAGTACTGGCGCAGATGCTGAAAATCATTTCCGCACATGTTTAAATTTCAGCCCGCTCCCGGGAATGCGGGAAAACGGGCGGGTATGCCGTCTGAAGTATCGTGCCGATATTTCAGACGGCATTTTTATTGGTAACAAGAGCGGGAAGGTGGAAACGGCTAAATGCCCAAAACTGCCGAGGATGGAAACCCATATCTAATTAAACGGAGAATCCTGTACGATTTGTTTATTTCCCTTTCAGTCGTTTAAAGGCGGTTTGATGGAAGCCAAATCGACTGTGGCAGAAAACAGACACCGAGGTATAAAAAAATAAACCAAGTTTTAACAGTCAGATAACTTTGACCCATAAAAATTTTTTTCAGGAATAGTTTTGATTATCAAATATAATTTCCGAACCAAATATCTGACAAGTTTGTTTATTTTTTTATATTTATTCCTTAGTACTTAAAAAAAGAGCATTTTCATGAACAAAAACTTGCCTTAATGCCGCTGTTGATTTTTGAGCGCGTTTTCATCTGCCGCCGACAATGTTCCGCAGCAGGGCGAACTCGGACAGGTTCATGTCCGTGCCGATGCCAAGCGCGTCAAAGCTGCCCGTTCTTACTCCATTGCCAGTGACGGCGACTTGCGCGACCGTGTGAACTTGGGCGTATTGGGTAAAGCCAACGCCTTTACTGCTCCGATTACCGTCGTCAACTACGACGAACAAGCCCTCAACAACACCGAAGCGCGTACTTTGGTGGATGCCGTAGCGAAAAAAAGACGCTTCCGTTTGGCAGTTTGGCGGCGAAAGCAACACATTGACCGGTCTGTATTTCCGCGGTTATCAGCTTGATGCGCGCCAATTCAGCGTCAACGGTTTGGCAGGTATGTACGGCACGCAAGGCACGGCCAGCGTGCAAGTCGGTTCTGCGCAACTGATTAAAGGCGCCTCCACCGCCGTAAACGGCATGGATCCTGAAGGCGCAGTATCCGGTTCCGTTAATATCGAAACCAAAAAAGCCGCCGATGAAGGCAACCGCAAAATCGGTTTGGGCTGGTTCAGCAACAACCGCGCCCAAGGTACGTTCGACTTGGGCCAACGCTTCGGCGAAAACAAAGAATTCGGCGTGCGCGCCAATGGCAAACTGCGCCACGGCGACACCCCGCGCCACGGTTACAGCGAAGACAACAAAGAATTTGCCTTGAATGCCGACTATCGCGGCGAAAAATTGCGCGTGGCGTTCGATTCCATCTACGCCAAACGCAAAACCAACGGCGGCCGCGCGCGTATGCAGGATATTCAAAACGCCAACGGACGCTTGTTTGACGCGCCAGAGGGCAAAAATCAACCTGCTGCCTTCTTGGAACTGGCAAAACACCGTTGGCAAAAACCAATATGCTGACGTTTGAATGGGATGCGTTTGATAATGCGCAAATTACCGGCGGTATCGGCTACAACAAAGCGCGCTATTACGGCACGCTGATTTCTCCTACTGTATGTTTGAATGCCACCAGCACATGTACCGATGCGCAAAACACAAACGCCAGTGGCAAAGTAACGGCCCGCAACTATGACTACAACACCGGTACGGCCCGCCTGACCGACCAATACTTCCGTACTTTAAGCATGAACCTGTCTGCGCGAGGCGAATTTGAAACCGGCCCGGTAACGCACAACTGGAGCACCGCGTTCGATCGTGTTATCCGCCAGCGTACCACCGTACGCGGTTCCGAGGCAGACAGTAGCAGTGCGAAAATTTCTGCAAGCGGCGATATTGCTGCGCAACTAATTCTTTCCAACCTGACTATGCAACTGATTGGGAAAGCTCTGCCAATCTTGATGCCAACATCAAAGTAAACAGCCTCGCCCTGTCCGATACTTTGGGCTTCGTTGATAACAAATACCGTCTGACCTTGGGAGGACGATTCCAATCAGTTGAATATACTGATAAAACCAAAGCACAGAGCGGTGATTCTAGACGCTTCAGTCCGATGCTGATGGCCGCATGGGTACCGCAACCTGACTTGGTCGTTTACGGCAACTATATGGAAGACTTGGAGCCTGCCGACATTAAAACCGATGATGGCGGCAACACTACCATGTCCAAACCACGCGTCAGCCGTCAGTTTGAAGTCGGTGTGCGTAAAAACTGGGGCAATTTCGTGACGACCCTGAACGCGTTCCAAATCAAACGCCCGGGTTACTGGAGAGGTCAGACTAATAAAAATGGCAGCCTGACCTACGGCAACAATTCCGATTTTGCCCGCTATAAGGCGCAAGGCGGCGCGGCCGGCGACGAGCAAGGTATGGAACGCAATCGCGGTATCGAGTTCAATGCCTATGCCAACCTGTTGAGCAAAACCCCTGCGCCCGACTTTTTGGCGTGATGTATCTGCAATCGATCGTGAAGAATTATCCGAATGCGCGCGATATGCTGGTTAACGGCGTACAAGTCGCCAACCCGCGCGTAATTGCCAAAGCGGGCGTGGAATGGGATACACCGTTTGCCAAAGGATTGACTTTAAACGGTAATGTTTCGTATTTTGGCAAGTCTTACCAAGACACGCAAAAACAATACGCCTTCCCGTCCTATACCTTGGTTGACGTAGGCGCGCGCTACAAAACCAAGCTCGGCAAAAATACGTTGACCGTCGGCAGCTCGGTGGAAAACCTGTTCAACAAAAAAACTATTGGCAGGTACAGCGCGGCCAATACGACCGCAGCTTCGCCGTCGTCGGTATGCCGCGCACTTACTGGCTGAAAGCGGAATTGGATTTCTGATTTCTCCGCATCCGGAAAATGCCGTCCGAACAGGTTTCAGACGGCATTTCTTTTAAAGAAATATGGCGGGATATGCTTAAATAATGCTATTCTAGTACCTTTGAAACCTGCTTGTTTGAAGTGATGAAAAACCTTTGATTTCAGTTGCGGCAGCATTGCTCGGCGTTGCTTTGGGTACACCTTATTATTTGGGTGTCAAAGCCGAAGAAAAGCCTGACGCAGCAGCAAAAAAATATTGCAGGAAACGGGCTTCTTGACCGTCGAATCGCACCAATATGACCGCGGCTGGTTTACCTCTACGGAAACGACGGTCATCCGTCTGAAACCCGAGTTGCTGCATAATGCGCAGAAATACCTGCCGGATAACCTGAGAACAGTGTTGGAACAGCCGGTTACGCTGGTAAACCATATCACGCACGGTCCTTTTGCCGGCGGATTCGGCACGCAGGCGCACATTGAAACCGAGTTCAAATACGCGCCTGAAACGGAAAAAGTTCTGGAACGCTTTTTTGGAAAACAAGCTCCGGTTTCCCTTGCCAATACCGTTTATTTTAACGGCAGCGGTAAAATGGAAGTCAGTGTTCCCTGCCTTCGATTATGAAGAACTGTCGGGCATCAGGCTGCACTGGGAAGGCCTGACGGGGAAACGGTTTATCAAAAAGGTTTCAAAAGCTACCGGAATGGCTATGACGCCCCCTTGTTTAAAATTAAGCTGGCAGATAAAGGCGATGCCGCGTTTGAAAAAGTGCATTTCGATTCGGAAACTTCAGACGGCATCAACCCGCTTGCTTTGGGCAGCAGCAATCTAACCTTGGAAAAATTCTCCCTAGAATGGAAAGAGGGTGTCGATTACAACGTCAAGTTAAACGAACTGGTCAATCTTGTTACCGATTTGCAGATTGGCGCGTTTATCAATCCCAACGGCAGCATCGCACCTTCCAAAAATCGAAGTCGGCAAACTGGCTTTTTTCAACCAAGACCGGGGAATCAGGCTCATTTATCAACAGTGAAGGGCAGTTCCGTTTTTGACACGCTGGTTTACGGCGATGAAAAAAATATGGCCCGCTGGATATCCATATCGCCGCCGAACATCTCGATGCTTCTGCCTTAACCGTATTGAAACGCAAGTTTGCACAAATTTCTGCCAAAAAAATGACCGAGGAGCAAATCCGCAATGATTTGATTACTGCAGTCAAAGGCGAGGCTTCCGGATTATTTACCCATAACCCGGTACTCGACATCAAAACGTTCCGTTTCACGCTGCCGTCGGGAAAAATCGATGTGGGCGGAAAAAAATCATGTTTAAAGACATGAAGAAGGAAGATTTGAACCAATTGGGACTGATGTTGAAGAAAACCGAGGCAGACATCAGAATGAGTATTCCTCAAAAAAATGTTGGAAGATTTGGCGGTAAGTCAGGCCGGAAATATTTTTCAGTGTAAATGCCGAAGATGAGGCGGAAGCCAGAGCAAGCATTGCCGATATTAATGAAACATTGCGCCTGATGGTGGACAGTACGGTTCAAAAGTATGGCAAGGGAAAAATATCTTACTTTAGACGGTAATCAGATTGATACGGTCATTTCCCTTAAAAACAACGCTCTGAAGTTAAACGGGAAAACGCTGCAAAATGAACCCGATCCTGATTTTGACGAGGGAGATATGGTTTCCGGCCAGCCGCATTAATGCCGTTTATGCAAATGCCGTCTGAAATGTTCAGACGGCATTTTTATCGATCTTAAAATAGGATGGATTTTCATGTTTCAAAAGACAATTGATTGTCTCCAATCCAATATCAGGACACGCTTCCAGTTTAGATATGGAACTCAGACGGGATAGGGGAACGATTGAAAGCTGGTTGAAATCTGTGATTGGAAAGCATGGAGGAAAAATAAAAGGCTGTATTTTAATATGGTGTCGATAGGTATGCTTAGCTTCAAAGTATTCAATAGGATAGGTTTTTTTGTCTAACCGGAAAATAATCGTTTTTCCCTTGCAGCCAGTTAAAAATTGACAGATGGTTAAAACACAGCCAAATAAAAAAATGCCGTCTGAAGGGTTCAGACGGCATTTGTTCGGATAAACCTTATCGGCTGTTTAGAGCATCAGGTTTATTTTTTTCTTTTTGAGGA